>RCUH01000004.1_pt1 | contig 734584 bp, 623 predicted proteins | sample 2166191 | NCBI WGS metagenome assembly RCUH01 (sample SAMN09932848, study PRJNA488358) | compost metagenome | feature: garden; material: soil; isolation source: compost soil in an enriched community after 214 h of incubation | place: Germany: Experimental Botanical Garden Goettingen | collected... | reverse complement strand
ATGAGAGGAATCATGACAGCAAGGACAAAAGCCTTGACTATTCTTGAGCCAGTTGCAGCTGATTCTAACACGAAAGCGGTAAAATTTGAAAAACCAGCTCCAAAATCAGCGGTAAAACTAATCAGCCCAGACAACTTAGACGAGCTTATCAACCTATTGCATAACGAAGCAAAAGTTATATAATTTGAGATTTTAGATTTCAAATTTTAGTTGTAAAAACAGTAAAATTAAAAAATAACGATTTAAGATTTGCTTTCATAAATCCTAAATCACAAATCATAAAGTATCATGTCAATATTAATATACGCAGAATCTGCAGAAGGAAAATTCAAGAAAGTTGCTTTCGAATTGGCTTCATACGGTAAAAAAGTAGCAGAATCTTTAGGAACAACAGTTACAGCCGTTACAATCAATGCTGGCGATGTTTCTGAACTATCAAAATACGGAGTAGACAAAGTCTTAAAAGTAAGTGACGATAAATTATCAAAATTTACGGCTAAAGCTTATGCTGATGTGATCAAGCAAGCTGCTCAAAAAGAAAACACAAAAGTAATCCTGCTTTCTTCAACAACAGACAGCCTATATTTGGCTCCGCTTGTTGCCGTTTCGCTTAATGCAGGTTATGCTTCAAATGTAGTAGGATTGCCGGTGAGCACTTCTCCTTTCCAAGTAAAAAGAAATGCTTTTTCAAATAAAGCATTCAATATTACAGAAATCAACACAGAAGTAAAAGTCTTAGGATTGGCTAAAAACTCATATGGCGTATTTGAAAGCGCTTCTTCATTGACTCAAGAAGATTTTTCGCCATCAATTGGTGATGCTGACTTCGGAGTAAAAGTAGAAAACGTTGAAAAAGTAACTGGAAAAGTAACTATTGCCGATGCAGAAGTTGTAGTTTCTGGAGGAAGAGGCCTAAAAGGACCTGAAAACTGGGGAATGCTAGAAGATCTTGCTGCTGTTTTAGGAGCTGCTACCGCTTGTTCAAAACCAGTTTCAGATTTAGGATGGAGACCTCATAGCGAGCACGTTGGACAAACAGGAAAACCTGTAGCGACCAACCTTTATATTGCTATTGGTATTTCTGGCGCTATCCAGCATATCGCGGGAATCAACTCTTCAAAAGTAAAAGTTGTTATCAATCAAGATCCAGATGCACCGTTCTTTAAAGTAGCCGATTATGGCGTTGTTGGAGATGCATTTGAAATCGTTCCAAAACTGACAGAAAAATTAAAAGAATTCAAGGCGAATAATTCGTAAATAATTTTTTAAATTGTGCCCATATTAGGGCTATCTAAATTTAGATAGGAATATCCGAGTTTAGATAGCCCTTTTTCATTTTTTTAAAGCTTTTTACAATCACTAAAAGCCATTCATTTTAGAAAACAACAAAAAACAAACATAGACCTTAATAATGAGTTTAGTAAAACTAACCATAAAAGGAATTTCATACAGCCAAACACAGAATGGCGCCTATGCGCTGATTTTAAATGAAGTGGACGGAGAGCGAAAACTACCGATTGTTATTGGTGCTTTTGAGGCTCAATCAATTGCTATTGCCTTAGAAAAAGAAATAAAACCGCCAAGGCCGCTGACTCATGACTTATTCAAAAATTTCGCTGAAAGATTTGATATTGTCGTCAAGCAGGTAATCATCCACAAGCTCGTCGACGGCGTTTTTTATTCCAGTATTATTTGCGAAAGAGATAAAATTGAGGAAATCATCGATGCCCGAACTTCAGACGCCATAGCTTTGGCATTGCGTTTCAGCGCTCCGATTTTCACTTACAAGAACATTTTGGACAAAGCTGGAATTTTCTTGAAAACGAATCCGCAAGAAACCGAAAACCAAAGCCAAGAATTAGACGATGTGCTTTCAAACCACGAAACCTTTGGTATGGAAGAATCAAACGAAGCGGGAGAAGCATACACCAAATTCAGCTTATCAGAACTTCACGAACAGCTAGAAACAGCCGTCCAGAATGAAGATTATGAAAAAGCCGCGAAAATTCGAGACGAAATTAGCAAAAGAGAATCTTAAATAATTTCGCAAAGAACACAGTAAAAACTCAAGCCTAAAGTCAGAAAAGATGCAACAATATTTAGACCTAGTAAAACACGTTCTTGAAACAGGAACGCAAAAAGGAGACAGAACCGGAACCGGAACAAAAAGTGTTTTTGGCTATCAGATGCGTTTTGATTTGGCCGAAGGCTTTCCTATGGTTACTACCAAAAAATTGCATCTCAAGTCTATTGTCCACGAATTATTGTGGTTTTTAAAAGGCGAAACCAATATTGCTTACCTAAAAGAAAACGGAGTAAAAATCTGGGATGATTGGGCAAACGAAGATGGAGAGCTAGGACCTGTTTACGGACACCAATGGCGAAATTGGAACAGCGAAGAAATCGACCAAATTACTGAGTTGATCGAAATACTAAAAACAAATCCGAACAGCAGAAGAATGCTGGTTTCAGCATGGAACCCTTCCGTTTTGCCAGATACTTCAAAATCTTTCGCAGAAAATGTAGCCAACGGAAAAGTTGCGCTTCCGCCGTGCCATGCTTTTTTCCAATTTTATGTAGCCGACGGAAAATTATCCTGCCAATTATACCAAAGAAGCGCTGATATCTTTTTGGGCGTTCCGTTCAACATTGCTTCTTACGCACTGTTGACCTTGATGATTGCGCAAGTGTGTGATTTGAAACCAGGAGACTTCATCCATACTTTTGGCGATGCACACATTTACAACAATCATATCGAACAATTAGAGTTACAGCTTTCCCGCGACCCGAAACCGCTACCAAAAATGATTCTAAATCCGGAAGTCAAAAATATTTTCGACTTTAAATTCGAAGATTTTACTTTGGAAGGTTATGAGCCGCACCCACACATCAAAGGCGCAGTTGCTGTTTAAAATTAATTCCTATTTTTTCATGAAATCGACCCTACTTTCAGCATTATTTCTAATGATGCCTGTTTTTCTATTGGCCCAAAACGGAAGCGATAAAAAGATATTTTTAGATTCTTTGGAACGTTCAACGGACAAAGAAGATTATAAATATTTTAAAATCGTAAAAAATTACAATATCCCGAGCGAGACCTATGATGTAAAAAATTATTACCGCTCAGGAAAATTATACGGCGAAGGAAAAACTGTCGATAGTCTTGGCTTTAACAAAATAGGCAAATTCACCACCTATTATGAAAACGGCAACAAGAAAAGCGAAGGAAGCTATAATAAATCAACTCCAACCGGCCCTCACAAAACTTGGCATGAAAACGGAAAATTGGAAATGGATGGCGAATATTTTGAAACCGAAAAATCAGTCGGCAATTTAAGAATCAACCAATTTTATGATGCCAAGGAAAAACAGACCGTCAAAGATGGAAATGGAACTTATGAAGACGAATCTTACGGAGCAAAATTTAGCGGCGCAATAAAAAATGGCCTGAAAGAAGGCGAATGGAAAGGCAGTAACCCAGAAGCTAAAACTTCATTTGTAGAAATTTATGAAGGTGGAAACTTTGTTTCTGGCGAAACTACCGACGCAGACCATAAAAAATATCCGTACACAAAAATCATAGAAACTCCCCAACCTTATAAAGGAATACAAGATTTCTATAAGTTTGTCTCTAAAAATTATAATCCCGGAAGAATAAACGGTACGCTTAAAGGCAAGATAATGCTAAGTTTTGTAATTGAAAAGGACGGTTCCGTTGCCGACATAAAGGTAGTGAAAAGTCTAGACGAAAAATTAGACCGCGAAGGAATTCGCGTTGTAAAAGCGTATAAAGATTGGAAACCAGGGAAAGTTAGAGGAATATTTGCCCGAGTTTCTTTCGCTCTTCCGATTGCGCTCAGCTTTGAATAATAAAACATTCTTTCCACACGCTATTTTTTAATTTTAAAAATAAATCCTATCTTTAAAATCAAATTTCTATTGTATGGAAAATAACCAACACGAACTCTACGAATATGCCCGCGGCAGGATGAAGCAGAAAAAGCGCTTGTATTTTCACTTTGTCTTATTTTTTGTCGGAAGCATTTTTTTCGTCATCATTCACAGAGTTTTAGACCTTGATATCTATCCTGGCTCAAATTGGGATGTATGGGCCATACTCATTTGGGCATTTATTTTTATTCTTCACTTTATCCGCGTGTTTATTACCGACAGCTTCATGAATAAAAACTGGGAAAGAGCCCAAATTGACAAGCTTGTCGCAAAACAAGAACGAAAAATACAGCAATTACAGTCTAAAGTGGACAATAATACCCAATCTTAAAATACGCAATCCTAATGATTACTATAATTGCTGCTGCTGCAGAAAATAATGCTTTAGGCAAAGACAACAACCTACTTTGGCATTTGCCAGACGATTTTAAAAGATTTAAAGAAATTACTTCAGGACATTATATCATCATGGGAAGAAAAACGTTTGAAAGCTTCCCGAAACCATTACCCAACCGTACACATGTCATCATAACCCGTCAAAAAGGATACAATCCTGCCGGATGCATTGTGGTCGACAGTATGGAAAACGCCATCGAAGCCTGCCCTAAAGAAGAAGATGTGTTTATTATTGGAGGCGGCGAGATTTACAATTTGGGAATGCCTTTCACAGATATTATCGAACTTACTAGAGTCCACGAATCTTTTGAAGCCGATGCTTTTTTTCCAGAAATAGACCGAAATGAGTGGGAACTGATTTCGGAAGAATACCATCCTACCGATGAAAAACATTTAGTTGATTTCAGCTACCAGACTTACGCCAGAAAATAGCAAAAAAAAACATCCTGAAAAAAATTTCAGGATGTCTAGTTAAACTTTCAATAGGTTCTCTAGAAAATAGCTTATTCTATAGACAGTATCTGATAACTTAAAATAAATATTAGTGCCGCCATCAAAACTCCAGAGATGAAGATAATGACATTGGCAAATTTTCGAGAATACATCTCAAAAAAGCCTTTAATACCAAATACCACAAAGGTACTAAAAACGAAAAAAACTAAAATTTCCAAAAACAAATTTAACCCTAAGAACGTTTGTGGCACCCCAATTTCAGCGTCATTCCTAAAAACTCCGCCGTTGATACTGTTCACAAGAAAAAATGAGATAGCTAGTGCCAGTAGTATCCATTTCAGTTCCGCTATTAATAGTCTTGAAAACATGCTATTGAATTTAATTGTTTAACATAGTGTAAAATTGCACAATATATAAATGCGGCACAATCGCCTAATTCTGGTAAATTTTTATCTAACCTAATTTAGTGACCTTTTGTTCATTTGATTTTGAAATACCCTAAACGCATATCGAACGATGTTTTTGTAATCGCATAAGAATAGTTTATCTTTGCGCAAACTATTAAAAATGTCAGAGAATATCACTCCCTATAAAGATTCGTCGTTAGGAAAAAAAGAACAGGTTGAACAAATGTTCGACACGATTTCTGGAAAATATGATGGATTGAACCGCGTCATCTCTTTTGGTATTGATATCAAATGGCGTAAAAAAGTATTGAAAATCGTAGCTGCAAAAAAGCCAAATACAATTTTAGATATTGCCACAGGAACTGGAGACTTGGCCATTTTACTTTCTCAAACCAATGCTGCAAAAATTATTGGCCTTGATATTTCTGCCGGAATGCTAGAAGTAGGGAGAAAAAAAATCGCCGCAAAAAACCTTTCTGACAAAATCGAAATGATTCAGGCAGATTCAGAAAACATGCCTTTTGAAGACAATTCTTTTGATGCCATCACCGTTGCTTTCGGAGTGCGAAATTTTGAGCATCTCGAAAAAGGACTTTCAGAAATCCTGCGTGTCTTGAAACCAGGCGGAGTTTTTGTTATTTTAGAAACGTCAAATCCGACAAAATCACCTTATAAGCAGTTCTATAATTTCTACACAAAAAACATTCTCCCATTAATAGGAAAGCTATTCTCTAAAGACAATGCCGCCTATGGCTATCTATCAGAATCAGCCTCAGTTTTTCCTTATGGAGAAGCCTTGAACAATATTTTGAGAAAAATTGGGTTTATAGAAGTTGCAGATCAGCCACAAACTTTTGGAGTTGCAACAATTTATTCTGCATCTAAGAAATAAGTATGAAAAAAATATTTGCCATTCTTCTTCTATCCCTATCACTGAATAGCCAAGCGCAGTTCGGCACCAACCTATTCAGCAAGGATCCGATCATCAATTTGGAAAACTGGGATAAGCAGCGCGTCCACTGGGGATATTTCCTTGGATTTAACGCTTATGATTTCAAATTTGACTATAAAGAGCCTGGAAAAGACATCCAAGTAAAAGGAACTACCGGTTTCAATGTAGGGCTTATTGGAAACTTAAGACTGCATGAACATATCGACCTACGATTTGAACCAGGACTATATTATACGCAAAGGGATTTGCTTTTCCCTGGCTTTGCCAATGAAAGCGATGCCTTGAGACAAGTAAAATCAACGTATATCCATTTCCCGTTGTTGGTGAAATTTTCTGCTTTACGAACCGGAAATGTCCGTCCTTTCTTAGTTGGCGGTGTTTCAACTTCTCTAAACTTAGGAAGTAATTCGAAATCTAAAGAAGATAACGTGAACAACCGATTCCGAATGAAACAATGGACAAATAACTATGAATTGGGATTTGGTGTGGACTTATACTTAGAGTACTTTAAGTTTTCTCCTTCTATTAGAGGTGTTTTCGGGCTAAATGACGAGTTAATCCGTGACAACGACCCAAACAGTCCTTGGACAAGCAACATCGAAGCGATGAGAACCAGAGGCGTTTTCGTGAATTTTACTTTCCAATAAAAGTTTAATTCCTTTTAAATTCGCTTAAGATAATTGCGGTTGCTGTAGCCACATTCAAGCTTTCTGTCTGCTGTAAATCGCCAAATCTTGGAATCGTAAGTCTATTTTTAACCGCTTTCTCAATCTCAGGTGAAATTCCGTTGGCTTCATTGCCCATGATAATGATTCCTTCTTTTGGAAGGCTGGATTTATATATATTCTCACCGTCCATAAAAGTACCAAAAACAGGCAGCTGGGTTTCGTTTATGAATTTTTCAAGGTTTACATAATTCACATTCACTCGTGCGATAGAACCCATAGTAGCTTGAACCACTTTAGGATTATAAATATCTGCTGTCTCTTCTGAACAAACCAATTCTGTAATGCCAAACCAATCACACAATCGTATTATCGTCCCTAAATTCCCAGGATCGCGGATGTCATCCAAAGCCACAATCAATCCAGATGGATTTATGCTTTTGGATTCCGGTTGCTTGAAAACGGCAAGGCAATCATTCGGAGTGGTCAGCGCGCTTATTTTTTTTAACTCAGTTTCCGAAATAGTGAGTATCTTTTTAGGGTCAATTCCTGGGAAAACAGCAGCAGTAGAAAACAAATATTCCAGAGAAAAATTAGAATGGATCAATTCTTGAATCACTTTTTTCCCTTCGGCAAAAAATAATTTATGTTCCTTCCTGAATTTTTTTTGCTGTAAGCTCGTTATTAGTTTTATTTGGTTTTTGCTAACCATAAAAAATGTATTTTTGAATTAAATATGCCGCGACACTTGAAAAAGATAAGTACAAAAATATCACTATTATTTCTAATAGGAATTATATTGACTGCCTGCAACACTGTAAAAAGAGTTCCAGAAGGAAAAAGGCTTTTAAAAAAGAATGAAATCATCGTAAACGATGAGATAACAAAAGATGAGGCCATCGGCAATCTTCTGTATCAAAAGCCCAATAGTACGATCTTGGGATATAATTTGCGATTGAATTTATATAATCTTGCAAAGCAAAATCCAGATTCTTCTTTCAAGGCAAAAATGGCAGCCAATCCAAAAAAATACGAAAGGCTGTCTAAATTACTTTCTAAAAAGCAGGTAGAACGTCTGGGAAAATCTTTTTTCTACTCGGGTATCCATAATTTCCTTAAAAGAACTGGAGAGCCTCCTGTTATCATCGATGAAGCAAGAGCAAAAAAATCGACGGCAAGATTACGTGCTTATTATTTCAACAATGGGTTTTTTAACGTAAAAACTTCATATAAGATCGATACGCTCCCTAATAAAAAAGGACAGATACAATATACTGTAATAACAGGAAAGCCTTATATCATCGACTCGTTATCAAGACAGATTGCAACACCAGCGTTGGATTCTTTGTATGAAAAAAACAAAAACAAATCTTTAATCATTCCAGGGGAACAATTCCGATCTGTAAATTTTGAGGCAGAACGCGAGCGAATTACAACCAACTTCAGAAATAACGGAGCTTATTATTTTCAGCCAACAAACATTAATTTTATCTGTGATTCGATTGATACTAACCATAAGACGAATGTCAATTTAAAGATAACAGATAGAAGTGTCAGAGTTGGAGATACGACAGTTGTCAAACCCTTCAAGCTTTATAAAATAAGCGAAGTAAATATTTTTACCGACAGCCCTTCAAGCAGCAACAAGGTGAAAGTAGCAGATAGCGCTACCTATAATAATTTCAACATTTATAGCAAAGACAAACTTCGTTACCGTCCAAAAGCTTTGACCGACGCTATTTTTATTTCCAAAGGAAGCAATTATGCTGATTTCAGAAGAACTGCAACATCAAGATCTTTGAACAACCTTCGTGTTTTCAACTATCCAAATATCCAGTTTGTGGAAGATTCTACAGACGTCAACGAGTCATCCTTGATTGCCAACATCTACTTGACTCCGAGAAAGAAATTTAGCTTTGGCGCTTCTGCCGATGTCACCCACTCTAACATCCAAAATTTTGGTATTTCGGGAAGCATGACAGGAACCTTTCGAAATCTTTTCCGTGGTGCTGAAACCTTGGAACTTTCTCTTAGGGGAAATATTGGTTCTTCAACAGATTTGGGAATCGCCAATCCCAATAACGTATTTTTCAATTTATCAGAATATGGTGCTGATATAAAGCTGAATGTGCCTCGCTTTTTTTCGCCATTCAATACCGACAAAATCATTGCTAAGAATATGATTCCGAACACGATTTTCAGCGTCGGATTTGCAAAACAGCAGAATATCGGTCTGGACAAAGAAAATCTGACCGCCTCCATGTATTATACCTGGACTCCGAAAAGAAATACGACTTCACGTTTTGACTTGTTCAATATTCAATATGTAAAAAACATCAACAAGGCGAATTATTTCAATGTGTACCGTTCGTCCTATGGAAGGTTAAATCAATTGGCCAATGATTACTCAAGCCAGGTTGACCCTGACTATTTCAGTAATGGAAACTTAATTATTGAGTCGGGAACAAATGGCTTCCTCCAAGATGTAATTGGCCCCAATCCTACAATTACAACAACACCAGAAGATTTAAGAGTTATTGAAAGTATTTCTGAAAGAAAAGAAAGGCTGACAGAAAACAACCTGATTTTTGCTTCCAGCTATACTTTTACAAAAAATACAAAAACGGATCTTTTAGACAATAATTTTTGGATTTTCAAGACGAAAATCGAATCTGCTGGTAACTTTTTGGGACTGCTTTCGGATCTAGCAAATCAGCCGAAAAATTCACTTGGTAACAAAACTATCCTCGAAATTGAATATTCCCAATACATTAAAGGAGAACTCGATTTCATAAAACATTGGGATTTATCGAGCAACAGAGTCTTGGCCATGAGAGCTTTTATGGGTATCGCCATACCTTATGGTAATTCAGATAACATTCCTTTTTCGCGAAGTTATTTTGCAGGTGGTTCTAACGACAATAGGGCTTGGCAATCCTACGGATTAGGTCCAGGAAGCAGCGGCAGCATCAATGATTTTAACGAAGCCAACTTAAAACTTTTATACAGCGTCGAGCTTCGATTTAAGATGTTAGGCAAATTAAACGGTGCCATTTTTGGAGATGTAGGCAACATCTGGAACGTTCTAGACAATGTCAAAGATCCTAAATCAACCTTTACAGGAATACGCTCTCTAGAAAACATTGCTGTAGGTTCTGGATTTGGATTCCGATATGATTTTAACTTCTTCGTGATTCGTCTGGACATAGGCTTTAAGACCTATGATCCTGCTAAAGAAGTCGGAGATCGATGGTTCAAAGATTACAATTTAGGACACTCCGTATTAAATATTGGAATTAATTACCCATTCTAATTTCAGAAATTATTATTTTTGTAGTCTTTAACTATAAACAAAAAACACAATGGCTCATAATATAAAACCAGGCGTTGCAACGGGCGATCAAGTTCAGGAAATTTTTAACTATGCAAAAGAAAAAGGATTTGCATTGCCAGCAGTAAACGTAACCGGGTCAAGCACAATCAATGGCGTTCTAGAAACGGCGGCAAAATTAAAAGCTCCTGTTATCATTCAGTTCTCAAACGGCGGTGCTATCTATAACGCTGGAAAAGGTTTATCTAACGAAAATGAGAAAGCGGCAATTGCAGGAGCTATCGCTGGCGCAAAACACATACATACTTTAGCAGAAGCTTATGGAGCGACTGTTATCCTTCATACCGACCATTGTGCAAAAAAATTATTGCCTTGGATTGACGGGCTTCTAGATGCTTCTGAAAAACATTTCGCAGAAACTGGAAAATCTCTTTTCAGCTCGCACATGATCGATTTATCGGAAGAGCCAATCGAAGAAAACATCGAGATCTGCAAAGAATACTTAAAAAGAATGAGCAAAATTGGAATGACTCTTGAAATCGAGCTTGGAATTACAGGCGGTGAAGAAGACGGAGTAGACAATTCTGATGTTGACAGCTCAAAATTATACACACAGCCAGAAGAAGTTGCTTTTGCCTATGAAGAACTTCTAAAAATCAGCCCGCGTTTTACAATTGCTGCGGCTTTCGGAAACGTACACGGCGTATACAAGCCAGGAAACGTTAAGCTTACGCCGAAAATCCTTAAAAATTCTCAAGACTTTGTACAAAATAAATTCAATACCGGACACAATCCTGTTGATTTCGTTTTCCACGGAGGTTCTGGATCGACGTTAGAAGAAATCAGAGAAGCTATTGGATATGGAGTCATTAAAATGAATATTGATACCGACTTGCAATTTGCTTTCACAGAAGGAATCAGAGATTATATTGTTAAAAACATCGATTACCTTAAAACACAGATCGGAAACCCAGAAGGCCCTGAAGCGCCGAACAAAAAATACTATGATCCAAGAAAATGGATGCGTGAAGGAGAGGTTACTTTCAACACAAGATTAGAGCAGGCTTTCAAAGACCTGAACAACGTAAATACATTATAAATTCAAAATTGCAAATTACGAATTACGTTACCGCCTAATTCATAATTTATAATTCATAATTAAAAAATATTATGGCTTGGTTTAAAAGAACAGAAAAAGGAATCACAACCGCTACAGAAGACAAAAAAGATGTTCCAAAAGGACTTTGGTATAAGTCTCCAACAGGAAAAATCGTTGATGCAGATGAGCTAGCAAGAAATTTATACGTGAGCCCAGAAGATGGTTTCCACGTTAGAATCGGAAGCAAGGAATACTTTGAAATCTTGTTCGACAATAACGAATTCAAGGAATTGGATGCCAAGATGACTTCAAAAGATCCGCTTCACTTCGTGGATACTAAAAAATATTCTGATCGATTAAAAGATGCAATGGACAAGACCAAATTGAAAGATGCGGTAAGGACAGCTGTAGGAAAATCAAAAGGAAAAGATTTGGTAGTATGCTGTATGGATTTCGCGTTCATCGGAGGTTCTATGGGAGCTGTTGTTGGAGAAAAAATCGCAAGAGGAATCGACCATTCTATCAAAAATAACATTCCTTTCGTCATGATTTCAAAATCAGGAGGAGCAAGGATGATGGAAGCCGCTTATTCATTAATGCAGCTGGCAAAAACTTCGGCTAAATTAGCACAATTGGCTGAAGCTAAAATTCCATATATCTCCTTATGTACCGATCCAACGACAGGTGGAACGACGGCTTCATACGCTATGTTAGGCGACGTGAACATTTCTGAACCAGGAGCATTAATTGGATTTGCAGGACCTCGCGTTGTTAAAGACACCACTGGTAAAGATTTGCCAGAAGGCTTCCAAACTGCAGAGTTTGTCTTAGAACATGGATTCTTGGATTTTATCACTCCTAGGAAAGACTTAAAAAACAAGATTAATTTATATCTGGATCTGATCTTAAACAATCCTATCCGATAAAAAATAAAAAATCCCGATGCTTATCGGGATTTTTTTATATCAAAATATTTCATTCTTACATTCCTGTTCGAATCGCTTCAACAGGATCCAATCGAGAAGCAGAAATAGCCGGCAGGATTCCTGATATGAGTCCGATAAAAGCCGCTAAGCTCGTGCCTAACACAATATTCCCAAAGCCCAAGACAAACTCAAATTCGAGCATGCTAGTCAGGGCAGCAGCAATTCCCCACACCAGAAGCAATCCAATCAAACCGCCGATAAGGCATAAGATTATTGCTTCAAACAAAAATTGCAACAAAATAAATTTATTTTTAGCTCCAAGTGATTTTTGGATTCCGATCAAATTGGTACGTTCTTTTACAGACACAAACATAATGTTGGCAACACCGAATCCTCCAACTAAAAGAGAGAAAAAGCTTATCGCCCAACCTATGAGGTTCATTGTTCCCACAATACCGTCAATCAAATCTGTAAATCCAGATAAAACGTCTATAAAAAAGTTATCGTCCTGCCCAACTTTCAAACCTCTCTTGTTGCGTAATTTCTGAATGATTTCACCTTTAAATGCATCAATATCAATTCCCGCATCAGGTTTAATGACGATAATTGGCGTCATGGAATCATTATGGTCTCCAAACTTATTTCTCAAGAAATTGACAGGAATAAATGCCGAAGTATCATTGCTTTCTCCAAACATTCCTTGGCCTTGTTTTTCTAAAACACCAATAACCGTGAAGCGTTGTCCGTACAACCTGAGTTTCTTGCCAATCGGGTCTGCATTTCCAAACAAGCTGTTGGCAATTTCATACCCTATGATAACAACCGCAGTTCCTGAATTTGACTCCGATTCATTAAAAAAACGTCCTTCTTTAATTTTTTGAGGCTGTATTTCGACAAATTCATAAGTAGCAGGTACGACGTTTACATCGCTGACAACCTTTGTTTCGTATTTGATAATCTCGCGTTTTGTAAATAACTGATATGTAGACTTATCCATTCCATTTACTGAATTTTTCAGGTATTGGAATTCATCGTAAGTAACATCAGGATATTGCTCTCTTTTCCAACGCGGCACTTCTGACGGCCCAAAAGAAAAACGTTTCAGGTACATTGTATTTTTATCAAGCGTACTCATATCGCTCTTAATCTTCCTATCCAAAGAATCAACGGCTGTCAACACAGCAATAATGGAGAAAATTCCAATGGTTACGCCAAGAAGCGAAAGAATGGTACGTAATTTATTATTACGCAAGGCATTCAAGGCAAAGCCAAAACTTTCTCGCAGCAAGCGCAAATAAACAACCATAGAGCAAAATTTGTGTTCCCGTAAAATTCAGTAATTTTAATACAATTTCCTAAAAAACTTCCAGATTTATTTAGAAAGAAGAAAACTTCAAAAAACTAAGCTTATCTCTTGCAAAATATTTTGCTACAATCTTATTTGACAGCAAAATCAGCAGCTAAAAATGCCTAAACTCACGCTCTAAATAAATCTTGAAAAAAACCTAAAAAACATGGCTTTATTGTTTTACAGTTAAAGTTACAATAACTACTTTTGCACCTTTAAACACAACTACACAATGAGTACTTCAAAAACTATCAAATCGGCCTTGATTTCAGTCTTTTCAAAAGACGGATTGGAGCCAATCGTGAGAAAATTACACGAGCAAAACGTAACTTTTTATTCTACTGGAGGAACAGAAGATTTCATCAAGGCTTTAGGAATTCCTGTAGTTCCTGTTGAAGATGTAACTTCTTATCCGTCAATCCTTGGAGGAAGAGTAAAAACTTTGCATCCAAAAATTTTCGGCGGCATCTTAAACCGTCAAGATCACGAAGGCGATATTCAGCAGATGGAAGAATTCGAGATTCCGCAGATTGATTTGGTAATTGTTGACTTGTACCCTTTTGAAAAAACGGTTGCTTCGGGCGCTTCGGAAGCTGATATTATTGAAAAAATCGATATTGGAGGTATTTCTCTGATCCGTGCTGCAGCGAAAAATTTCAAAGACACGGTGATTGTGGCTTCTGTAGATCAATATGCCGATTTCTTAGAATTGATTACAAAACAAAATGGCGAATTGACATTAGAAGACCGAAAGCTTTTTGCAACCAAAGCCTTTCATGTTTCGTCTCATTATGACACAGCTATTTTTAATTATTTCAATACCGACGACACTTTTTACAAAGAAAGCGTGCCAAACGGACAGGTTTTACGTTATGGCGAAAACCCACACCAAAAAGGATTCTTCTTTGGAGATTTTGACGCTATGTTTAAAAAACTTCACGGAAAAGAATTATCATATAACAATCTTTTAGATGTCGATGCAGCAGTTAACTTGATATTAGAATTCAAGAACAATGAACCTACTTTTGCCATCTTAAAGCACAATAACGCTTGCGGACTGGCTACAAGAAGTACCATGAGAGAGGCATATCTAGATGCTTTAGCTGGTGACCCGACTTCTGCTTTTGGAGGTGTTTTAATTGCTAACGGAAAAATTGATGCAGACACGGCAAGAGAAATCAACCAGCTTTTCTGCGAGGTTGTAATCGCTCCAAGCTACGACGAGTCTGCTATCGAAATACTTTCTGAAAAGAAAAACAGGATTATTTTAGTACAAAACGAAGTGGAGTTGCCTCAAAGACAAGTTCGTACTTGTTTGAATGGATTATTGGTTCAAGATAAAAACAATGTGACGGACAATAAAGAACACTTAAAGACCGTTACTACAACTCCCCCATCTTCAGAGGAAATTGAAGATTTGTTATTTGCATCAAAAATCTGCAAGAACACAAAGTCAAATACAATTGTATTTGCAAAAAACAGACAGCTTATCGCATCAGGAACCGGACAGACGTCACGCGTAGATGCTTTAAAACAAGCTATAGAAAAAGCGAACAGTTTTAATTTTGATTTGAAAGGTGCCGTAATGGCAAGTGATGCTTTTTTCCCATTCCCAGATTGTGTGGAAATCGCTCATCATGCCGGAATTACTGCCGTAATTCAGCCAGGAGGCTCAATAAAAGATGAATTGAGTATCAATTACTGCAACGAAAATAAAGTTGCAATGGTATTTACAGGAACTCGTCATTTCAAACATTAATTTACGTAACTTTGCATGTTAAAATTTTATAAACATTTTTAAACCCTAAAACTACTTATGGGATTTTTTGATTTCATGACTGAGGATATCGCGATAGACCTTGGTACCGCTAACACCCTGATTATTCACAACGACAAAGTTGTGATTGACAGTCCATCAATTGTAGCTCGCGACAGAGTATCCGGCAAGATCATTGCTGTTGGTAAGGAAGCGAGCATGATGCAAGGTAAAACCCATGAAAACATAAAGACGATAAGGCCACTGAAAGATGGGGTAATTGCTGATTTTGACGCATCCGAAAAGATGATCAGCATGTTTATAAAAAGCATTCCTGCTTTAAAGAAAAGATTGTTTACGCCTGCTTTGAGAATGGTCATCTGTATTCCGTCTGGAATTACAGAAGTGGAGATGAGAGCGGTAAAAGAATCCGCAGAACGCGTTAACGGGAAAGAAGTCTATTTGATCCATGAACCAATGGCTGCTGCTATCGGTATTGGAGTTGACATCATGCAACCGAAAGGAAATATGATTGTAGATATCGGTGGTGGAACTACCGAAATTGCAGTTATTGCTCTTGGAGGAATTGTCTGCGATAAATCAGTCAAGATTGCAGGTGATGTTTTCACGAATGACATCGTTTACTATATGAGAACGCAGCATAACCTTTTCGTTGGAGAAAGTACTGCTGAAAAAATAAAAATTGAAATCGGTGCCGCGATTGAAGACTTAGAGAGTCCGCCAGACGACATGTCGGTTCAAGGTCGAGATTTATTGACTGGAAAACCGAAACAAGTCGAGGTTTCTTTCAGAGAAATAGCAAAAGCCTTAGACAAGTCCATCCAAAGAATTGAAGATGCTGTAATGGAAACTTTATCTCAAACCCCTCCAGAATTAGCAGCTGATATATACAACACAGGGATTTATCTAGCAGGAGGAGGTTCGATGCTGAGAGGATTAGACAAACGAATTTCACAAAAAACTGACCTGCCGGTTTATATTGCCGAAGATCCTTTGAGAGCTGTAGTTCGAGGAACGGGAATGGCACTTAAAAACATACCAAAATTCAGAAGCATATTAATAAAATAACAGCATAGTTCATGCAGCAAATATTTAATTTTATATTTAAAAACAGCAACAAGTTGCTGTTTTTGCTGCTTTTGGGCATTTCGTTAGTGCTTACGATACAGTCCCACTCCTACCACCGAAGCAAAGCTGTGACCTCTGCCAATTTTATTAGTGGCGGTGTCTATGAAAGAATTCATAACGTTCAAGAATATCTGAATTTAAAAACCCAGAACGAACAACTTGCAAAAGAGAATGCTATTCTTAAAAAAATGCTTTTCAATGCAAAAGATTCAACCGGAATTGTAGTCAGAGACAGCTTGAAAGGCTATGGAAAAATCAATATTATCCAAGCAAAGGTTACCAAAAATTCTTATAACGTAAAAGAGAATTACCTGACATTAGATGCCGGAAGCAAAGCTGGCATTAAACCCGATATGGGCGTTGTTAATAGTCTTGGAATCATTGGAATTGTTGAGCATACTTCAAAGAACTACGCTACCGTAATCAGCATCCTGAATATCAAATCAGAAATCAATGCCCGCATAAAAAAATCCAATCATTTTGGCACTTTACGCTGGGATGGAAAAAGCACGGGCTTTGTTCAGCTGATTGACGTACCAAGATTAGCAAATGTTCGAAAAGGAGATACGATTGTTACAGGAAACGAATCTGTGACCTTTCCGCCAAATATAAATATCGGCGTAATCGACAAAATTTATACCGACAAGGAAACGAATTATTTTACATTGAACGTAAGATTATTCAACGACATGACCAATCTTGGCCACGTTTATGTCCTTGAAAACTATGAGCGAAAAGAAATTGAAGAATTAGAGGCTAAAACGGAAGCAGAAAATGAATAGCACCTTATTATTAAATATCGCTCGATTTGTACTTTTGCTTGCCGCACAGGTATTGATTTTTAATGAAATCGATTTTTGGGGCTATGTAAATCCGTATCCTTACATCTTGTTTATCATTCTTTATCCTGTAAATGGTAACAGATCCGGACTGCTTTTAGCCAGCTTTCTTTTAGGAATTATAATGGACATGTTTTGTGATTCTGGAGGCGTACATGCCACGGCCTGTGTTATCTTGGCTTACGTAAGGCCAACTTTTTTCAAATTTTCTTTTGGAGTAAGTTATGAATACCAAACCGTAAAAATCAATGATAAGCTGACTCCGGAACGATTTTCATTCCTCTTGATTTCAGTATTCACGCACCATATCATATTGTTCTTACTTGAAATATTCAAGTTGAGTTTTATATTCAACATTTTGCTAAGAACACTTTTCAGCTCGATTTTCACCCTCATACTTTGTATCGTAATTATCTATATATTTAAGCCTAACACCAAAAGATGAGAAAAATTCTTCTTCCCTCTTTAATAATTGTGTCTGCAATTTTAATTGTGGCCAGGCTTTTTTATCTTCAAATTATCGACGACTCTTTCATCAAAAAGTCTGACAATAACGCCATCAAGATAAAATACGATTATCCTGAACGCGGTTATATGTTTGACCGAAATGGCGTTCTTTTGGTTGCCAATCAGCCATCATATGATGTCATGGTTATTCCAAAAGACGTTAAGGAAATCGATGTTCCAGAATTTTGCAAGCTTTTAAAAATTACAGAAGAAGAATATAGAACCAAAATAGAAAAGGCGACAGTGTATAGCCCGAGGCTTCCTTCTGTATTCTTACCTCAATTAAACAAGAAAGAATACGCTGGCTTTCAGGAAAAAATCAGGAAATACCAAGGATTTTATATCCAAAAACGTTCGCTTAGGGACTATCAGGTCAATGCCGCTGCCAATGTTTTCGGGTATATCGCACAAGTAAACGATGCCATCATCAAGAAAAATCCTTATTACAAAAGCGGTGACTTGATTGGAAAACAAGGCGTTGAAGAAGTATACGAAGAATTCCTTCGCGGAACCAAAGGCGTAAAGTATATCCAAAAAGACCGTTTTAACAGGGATATCGGTTCTTACAAAGAAGGCATTTACGACACGATTGCCATTCAAGGTGAAGATGTGACGCTTTCTTTGGATATCGAACTGCAGAAATATGGCGAAGCTTTGATGATCAACAAACGAGGCGGTATTGTTGCGCTGGAGCCAAAAACTGGCGAAATCTTGGCACTAGTATCAGCTCCGTCTTATGATCCAGCTATTTTGGTAGGAAGAGACCGTTCTAAAAATTATACCAAACTAAGTAAAGATACCTTGGCAATGCCATTGTTCGATAGAGGACTTTTGGCTGAATATCCTCCAGGTTCGCCATTTAAGATCATGACAGGACTGATTGGTCTTCAGGAAGAAGTTATTGACGAAAACACTACTTTTCATTGCAGTCATGGTTTTTCGTATGGTCGCGGTGCTTTTATGAAATGCCACGATTCTGGAGACAATAATCTTCATACAGGAATCGCGCATTCTTGCAATACCTATTTTGCCAACGTATTCAAGAGAACGATCGATAAATATCCGAAGCCTGGCTACGGAGTTGATGCCTGGAGCAATCACTTGAAAAGTTTCGGATTAGGAAATTTTATGGGCTACGATCTTCCGGCAGGAAGAAAAGGACACATTCCAGATTCAAGGTATTATACAAGATGGTATCCGAATGGCGGCTGGAGAAGCACAACTATTATTTCAAATTCAATCGGCCAAGGCGAGGTTTCGACAACGCCAATCCAATTAGCAAATATGATGGCGGCTGTTGCAAATGAAGGTTATTATTATACGCCTCATATCATCAAAAAAATAAAAAGCCATACAATTGATAAAAAATATACAACGAAACATGTTACTACGGTTGACAAGCAGTATTTTAAGCCTGTAATTGAAGGTCTTTTCGGAGTATATAACGAAGGAACTGCACGCTCGCTTAAAGTCGAAGGAATCGATATTTGTGGTAAGACTGGAACGGCAGAAAACTTTACAAAAATTAATGGCGTGCGAACACAATTGCAGGATCACTCCATCTTTGTTGCTTTTGCACCAAAGGACAATCCAAAAATAGCAATTGCCGTTTTTATTGAAAATGGATATTGGGGTGCTCGTTGGGCTGGGCCTATCGCCAGCTTGATGATCGAGAAATATCTTCGAGGCAAAATTACCCGAACAGATTTGGAAAAAAGAATGTTAGAAGGAAGCCTACAAAGCGAATACGCGAAAGTAACAAGCGGACAGCCATTCAAAATAAATCAATGATATTATGAAAAACCAAAGCGTAACAAATAATATCGACTGGATTACAATTCTCCTATTTATCATTTTGGTAATAATGGGTTGGCTGAATATTTATTCTGCTTCTCTGCCTCTTGAAGAAACTTCAATTTTTGACATCGATCAGATTTACGGAAAACAGATTCTTTTTATCTGCCTCACGATTCCACTGGTTTTAGTAGTACTTACGGTTGATGCCAAGATTTATGAAAAGTATGCCTTCGTCTTTTATATTATCGGCTTGGTATCCTTGCTAGGGCTCTTCGTGTTTGGAAAGACCATCAAAGGGCAGACCAATTGGTACAGCATTGGTGGCTTTACTTTGCAACCTTCTGAATTCGTCAAAACCTCAACAGCGTTGCTTTTAGCAAAATATCTGAGTGACGTTCAAGTGAACTTAAAGAATTTCAATGATCAACTAAAGGCTTTTGTAATAATGGGAGTCCCATTGTTGCTAATTCTAGTACATGATACAGGAACTGCAATGATTTTTGTAGCCTTGATTTTTGTTCTATATCGCGAAGGATTACCTTCTTGGTATCTATGGACTGGCTTTTCTGCCATTCTCTTGTTTTTTATGGCATTGCTTATTGAACCACATTTCGTATTAATTATAGCATTTGCTATTATTTCGATTCAGTTTTTGCTATCGAAAAGAATTAATCGAAATCCTATTGCTTCAGCCGTGATTTTTGTCTTAATTGCTGGCTTTACGTATTCTGTAGACTTTGTCTATGACAATGTCCTAGAAGCCCACCAGAAAGATAGGATTAATGTATTATTTGGAGAGAATGTCGATTTAAAAAACGAAGGATATAACTTGAATCAGTCCATGATTGCGATTGGTTCGGGCGGTTGGTTCGGAAAAGGCTTTCTAGAAGGCACACAGACCAAAGGAGGTTTCGTTCCTGAACAGCATACCGATTATATTTTTACGACGGTTGGTGAAGAATGGGGCTTTGTTGGAGCCATTGTAGTTATTGCCTTATTCATATCGCTTTTCCTTCGGATTATTTATCTAGCGGAAAACCAAAAGACCAAATTCAGCCGAGTTTATGGCTATTGTGTTGCTACATTCTTGTTTGCCCACTTTATTGTAAATATTTCAATGCTTATCCGACTCTTCCCAACAATCGGAGTACCCCTTCCTTTCTTTTCATATGGAGGCTCGAGTCTTTTTGCCTTTAGCATACTGTTGTTCATCTTTATCAAGATGGATGCCAACAAAGTGAATGAATGGTAGTTTCTTAAAAGCTCCAGGATTTATAATCGCCGCTTTTTTCTAATTTGTCTTCTACAGAATCCGGCAAAATAGGAAAGAAATCAATGCCTGTCTTTTTTTCAATTTCATCAACGGGAACTACAAATTCGTATAACGGCTTCTGACTGTTTTCGTGTGGCACTAAAAAGCCAATCATTCTGTAATGGCCATTATCAACATCCAACAATACTTTATAAAAATAATTGGGCACGGCTACTTTTTCATTTCCGATTGTTTTTAGTCCATCGGATAAGATACCGCCCGTTACGACATAAATACCGTCATATTTGTCTGCCCAATACCGTACCTTTTGTTCCAACCTATTCCACACGCCTGCATTGAAATCTTTTTTCTGCGGAGATATATTCGAAGTATAAAAAGTATCTTCAAAAGCTTGTTTGGAAAATTTCATATCGCCTGCCGGACAGAGATGTCCTTTATCATAACCTGATTTTCTATAATTTTTCCAATCGGCAGAACCCGTTTTTACTTTAGGATCTTTAACAAAATAAGGTCTTTTAAAATCACCACCTCTGCTCGCTGAAACCTTGGCTTCATAAAAAACCCATTCTGCCTGCTCATATTTTTCATTGTAAGATAAGACATAATTTTCATGAGTAACAAGCTGATGAGTTGTAGATGTCGGAAGGTATTTTTCACCAGCATTTTGAACATCCACATAAATTGAATCTGTTTTAGTTTCAGAAACAGCAACATCAGCAGGCTTTTTTTCTATTATTTCTTTAGATTCATTCTTACTGAAGAAATAGGTAATTATAACACCTATTGATAATACAAGATACAGTATGGCTTTTTTACTCATTTTTAATAAAATGTTATAATATTTAAAAAATGGAATGCTATTTGTTATAATTATTTTTATTAACATTAAATTATTCCATAACTAAATTACAATTAATTATGAAAGCCAAAATTATTTTAACCTCAATTTTTTTCGCAGGGATTAATGCAATATCCGCACAACAAAACAAAGAAGTTTCGACGCTAGCAAACGATTCTATATCCATCACTTCCGTACAATCAGTCCAAACACAGAAATTGTTGGAAGAAAAAGCTAAAGCCGAAAAAAAAGCTCTTAAAGATGCCGAGAAAAAAGCAGCAGAATTCAAAAAAGAGCAACGCAAGCTCGAAAAGGCTCAAAAAGAGATGGACAGTGAGAAGAAAGCATTTGAAAAAAGACAAAGCAAAATTCTTTCCGCAGAAAAAAGTGTTTCTAAAGCAAAATCAAGACTAGCAGATGAAAAAAAATCCTTAGAAAAGAATAAAGCAAAACTCAATAAAAAGAAAGCCAAAGGCAAACTCACAGCTATTGAAATTCAAGAAGAAAATATCAAGATTAGCAAACAGGAAGTCAAAATACAGGAACTTGAATTAAAAGTTCAAAACGAGGAAAGCAACTTAATTAAGGTGAGATTCTAAAAAATAAAAACCGCCAATTGGCGGTTTTTTTATGCTATATATTTTTAATGACAAACTCACTTCGGCGGTTCAACTCATGTTGTTCTTCACTGCACGATTCTTCTGGCACACATTTTACAATTTGTACGGTTTCGCCATAACCGCGAGAAGATATCCTGCTCGCAGGAATGCCTTGTTCAATAAAATATTCTCTGGTTGATGCAGCTCTTTTATCAGACAAATCGAGATTGTATTTGTTATTGCCACGGACATCTGTATGAGAGCCAATTTCAACCACCATGTCCGGATATTTTTTCATAAGGCCGATTACCTTGTTCAAAATCGGTTTTGATTCTTTACGGATATACCATAAATCGTAATCAAAATAGATAGGCTCTGTTTTGATCAGCAATCTGTCTTTGTCTCTTACTACATCTTTTTCGTCTGCTAAAAGTTTTTCAACTCGTTTCTTTTTTTCGGTTTCAGCTATTTGTTTTTCCTTTACTTTTTTAGCTTCTTCCTCTTTTTTCTGCTGTTGCACTGCATCTTCTTGTTCTTGTTTGATAACAGCCAATGATTTTAAAGGCATTGAGGCATCATTATTTTTATTTCTTTCTTTTAATAGCTTTAGGCTTCTAAAATTATCGGTGTATTTTTCTTTAGAAGCCAGAATCGTATAGCTGGTTTCACAAGCCGCTTCAAAGACAAATTTTCCGTCTGCAGCAGTACTTCTTCTTTCAACTTCTTTTTTATTTGAATCCTGCATGATGACTAAGGCCTCTGCCAATGGAAGCTTTGTAATTTCATCCGTGATAATTCCAGAAATGAGTTGCTTGCAGTCTTCAATTATCAATGGCTTGGTTTCATTAAATTGATAAATATCGTCATTGCCCTTTCCCTCTAGCCTATTTGAAGAAAAATAGCCTTCTTTTGTTTCGGGGTCAATGGTAAAGGCAAAATCATCATAACCAGAATTGACTGGAAGTCCAATATTTACTGCCTTTAAAAATTCGCCATTTTTGCTTTCCGCTACAAATACGTCTAAAGATCCAAAACCCAAATGTCCGTTAGATGAAAAGTAAAGTTTTCCATCTTTCGCAACAAACGGAAATTGCTCTTTATATTTCGTGTTTATATTTGGCCCGAGATTTTTCGGCGTGCCAAAACTTCCTTCGTTAATAGCTACAGAAAAAATATCGAAAGAGCCTAAGCTTCCAGGCATATCCGAAGCAAAATAAAGTGTCTTCTCATCGGGGCTCAAGGCAGGATGTTCTGTAGAAAAATCATCGCTGTTGAAAGGCAATGCTTTTATATTTTTCCACTCGCCATTTTCAAAATCGGCACCGAAAATCTGAAGGTGCGAAACCTTTTTCTTGTCCTTTCCCTTTTTTCCGTTGTTGAAGTTATTTCTGGTGAAATACATCTTTTTGCCATCTTTTGTAAAAACAGCATTTGATTCGTGCATTTTCGTATTTACTGAGCTAGAAAAATCAATCGCAATGGAATCGCCTTTTTTGATATTCTCAATCTGAATACTAAACAAATCGAGATAATTTTCGTTATTCCATTTGTAGACTTTGCTGTCTTTTTTAGGGGAAGCATAAATTAAGTCTGTTCCTCTTTTTATGGCTCCAAAATCAGAATATGGAGTATTAATTGCCAAGTTTTTGATTTCAAATCGATTTCCTAATGCCGCAATATTTTCTAAAACGACAACTTGCTTATCAAATTCTGCAACCTCAACATCCCTGCTCCTTGAAAGAGCATTTGCTTCATCATAATTTCCAACCGCTTTTAAGGCATGGACGTATCTAAAATAAAACTCTTCGTCGGCCATTTTTTCATAATTCTTAAGCAGAAAACGATACCATTTTTCGGCATTTTTGAGGTCGTTGGTATAATAATAAGAGTCTGCCAGATTCTTGACAATATCATAAGTGCGCTCGTCTTTGATTATATCTTCATATAGCGGAATAGCCACGCTATAGAAAGTTCTTTCGAAATAAGCGTTTGCTCGTTTCAAATCTTGCGACTGTGCATTGCTATTCTGAATGCAGAGAATGACAGCGAGTATAAGTAATAGTCTTTTCATACGTTGCATTTTAGAAGAATCTTGGAGATTTGTCATAGCCTTTTTTCATAAAGTTGATATCAAATAGCAAAAACACTTCATGAGTTCCTGAATTGAAATCTCCTAAATTGGTTACGGTATAATCATAAGCATAGCCAACCCTAAGGCTTGGCGTGACATTGATATTAAACAAGCCGCTGACAGAATCATCCAGTCGATAGGAAAGTCCGAATTCGAATTTGTCGTACAGTAAGACATTAGCTGAAACATCAACAACTCCCGGAGCACCTTTTACGCCTTTTGCCATAAATGACGGCTTTAATTTCAAGTCTGGATTTATCTGAAAAATATAGCCTCCCGTAAAGAAAACATGAACATTTTCGGAACCGAACCTATTGATTCCCTGTTTTTCTTCCAGATGTTTGGTTGCTAAAAGATTTGGTGCAGACAAGCCTATATAATATTTATCTGTAAAATAAAAAGCTCCCGCGCCTAGGTTTGGAAAAACACTATTGATATTTTGATCGAAGGCAGGATCTGTGCTATTTGAGCCGCTTTCCAGTACAAAACCATTAAAATTAGTCTCGAAGATAGTTACTCCGCCTTTTAATCCAAGCGAAAGTCTGTGCTTGTCATTCAACTGCAGGACATAAGCAAAATCGCCAAAAATGTTGTTTTCTTTTTTAGCTCCATCCCCAATATCGTCAGAAATAAAGGAAAGACCCAATTCGACATTCTTGCTGGCGGGAGCATGGGCAAAAAAGGTAAATGTTTTTGGCGCTCCGACTGCTCCGACCCACTGCGTTCTGTATAGTCCTCCTAAATTTAGGACTTCGGGCGTTGCAGTTGCATACGCAGGATTCACCACGCTCATATTGTACATATAATGAGTATACTGCGGATCTTGCTGTGCTGCTACTTTATTTAAAAAGCTTATAAGAAATATAAGAAGTAGTATTTGTTTCATCTGGTTCAGATTATTGATGAGTATATTATCGATTTAAATAAAGTCGTCCTTGTTGTGGAGGCTTATTATCCTTATTGAAATTAACAATATAGAAATAGACTCCATTTGGAGCAACGCCATCAATTATTGCTGACTGACTACTTCTTCCATCCCAATCGGGGGTATCTCGATTTCCCTTATACATGACATTGCCGTAGCGGTTGTAGATTTCTAATGTGAAATTTGGGAATAAAAATTCGATATTCGGAATATTAAACGTGTCGTTTGTTCCGTCTCCATTAGGCGAAAAACCATCGGGAATCATCAATTCGTATTCTTCTCCATCGCAATCTGATAATGAAACTGTGACAGCCAAGGCATTTTCTGAAACACAGCCTGAAGCTGTTGAAGAATCAAATCCATAATAAGTCATTCCGTCTTGTAATGCTTGCGAATTTGGAAGCTGGTTGCCATTCTGCAACGCATCAAACCAAAGTATCGTTCCTGAGCCGTTTACATTGGCGGCCAAATCAGAAAGAGTCGGTGCTGGGGAGTCCAATCCGCAGAAATTTTCTCCTCCCGCATCCAATGTTGGTGCTGGAATATCGTTTATTGTAACTACGGTCAGCGCTTTCTGGGAAACACATCCAAAAGAAGAAATTACAGCAACATAATAATTTCCTGATGTCAAAACAGTCGTACTGCTCAATGGCGATGTTCCGTTTTCTGCATACCAAGCATACTGTGGTCCGTTAGGAACAAGGCTTGCTACTGTAGCATTTTCACTAATGCAAAATTCCCTATTGCTCGTAGTTGGAGTTTCTGGAAGCTTGTAGATGACAAAGCTATCGACAATAGACAAATTTGAAACGCCACATGTCGTTTCGGTGTTGATTATTTCAGAAACTGTAAAAGTTGTCGTTCCTGTATTCAAAAGTAGGTTACTTGGTATGGTAAAGCTTCCTGTTCCGCTTACCACAGAAAATACCGCGGTTCCTGTAGCAGTATTGGCTCCGTTTAAAGAATACGTTATTTGGACGCTAGACAGGTTTACAAATCCAGAAAGAGTAGCAATGACAGGCTGATTTTCGCAAACATCATTAATGACAACCCTGACATTTGCAACGTCTGGTTTTGGCAATATCAAAAACCCTTGAGATAAAGAAGCTGTATTTTCACAAAGCGTCTGAAGATTTATAATATGAGTTATGATAATTGTAGTGTTGCCTTGGGCTGGAAGCAGGTTCGACGGAATAATAAAAGTGCCTATTCCTCCAACGACGGTCATGATAACTTGCTGTGCTGTAGCCGAATTGCTTCCGCTTAGATTATATGTAATGCGATAAGTCCCATCTGCCAAGTTTGTATTTCCTGAAAGCTGTACTTCGACATCGGAATCTTCACAGGCATTATCTATCGTCAGCGTACCCGCGTTGATTTTAGGCAATGGATATACATTCAAAATATCTGAAATGTCACCTATGATATGGTCACAGGCATTATAACCTGTAGTTTCATGGATATTTACGATACTGACCGTATAGGCGCCTACAAGCGGAAAGGAGATAGCCGGAATTGGAAATGTTACAACACCATCAATAAATCGGACCAATATCGTATTTCCTGAAGGAATCGGACCGGTAATTTGGTACTGCAGATTGTAACTTCCGTCAGGTATGTCTTCTGCGCCTTGAGTTAGTGTGGCCACAAAAGTTGCTCTTCCTATCTCATCTTCGCAGATATCTGATGCGACTACTAATGTCGAGCCTGTGAAATCTAGCTGTTCTTCTATGATTATTCTTACCGTTGAAGATTTAGGATTGCAGACCGGATGCGAAGGCTGTACTGTGTAAGTAAATCCGTATTCTCCCGGGCCAAAAGTATTATAGATATTTTGGACATTGATAAAAGTATCTTGCGGACCTGATAGTTCTGATGTTCCTGATTCAGACCATTTCCCACCTGGATCTTGTCCGAAAATATAATCCAGCAAATTGAGATTCGTATAAGGAGACATATCATCAGAATCACACAGAATCAAATCTGATGTTTCGCCAGGCTCTGGAGCTGGATGTACCGTTACGTCAACCGTTGCTGAAACGGCAGGGCAGGATCCGATAGCTGGCATCGTATAGGTAAAAGAAAAAGTTCCTAATCCGGAAACCGTTGCATCTAGAAGATGGTTTCTTAACGCACCGCTTCCGCTATTATCAGTCCAAAAACCATTTAATTGCGGATTGGGAAAATTCCCTAAGAATTGAAATAAGTTTACGCTGCTGTTATCATCACAAGCAGAAGCATTTGGATTGTCGACTCCCGCATAGCCTCCGATAGTCACAGTAACTGTAGCGACATTATCAGCGCAAGAAGCGTCGTTTACTGTATATATAAAAACATAGGTATCACTTTCATTAACGCCCCAAACGTTAAGAATTCCTGTCGAAGTATTCAATCCTCCTGATTGCTGAATATCAGTCCAAGTACCACCTGCTGTAGGAGTACCGCCAAGAAGATTAAAAAGATTAATGCTTTGAGTGGACGTATCTGGAATGTTGCAAATCGTTATAGAAGCATCTTCTCCGGCACATTGGGCATTAATAGAATTATAGGAAAAAAAGAAAAAAAGAAAAAGCAGGAGTCGAAAAAATCTAGCCTTTAGGGGAAGGCAACTATTTTCCAGGTTCATATCGTTAAGTTTAGGTGTAGTAAAAATATATTATTTTTTTTCACTAGACCCAAATAACATTAAAAAAACGTTAAAATGCAGACATGGTAATCAATTCTTAACATCCAGTGCATCTCGAAGTGCATTTCCCATCATCATAAAAGCTAATGTGAGCAGCATTATAGCGGTTCCTGGAACCATGGCTAAATAAGGCTTATCTAAAATGATATCGCCATAATAATCTTTTATCATTCCTCCCCAGCTTGGAACAGGAGGTTGTGCTCCTAGTCCTAAAAAGCTGAGTCCGCTTTCTACTAGGATCGCCGAAGCAAAATTAGCCGCAGAAATAACAATAACCGGCGCCATGATATTTGGAAGAATATGATGGACTATTATTCTCAAATTATTATAACCTAATGCCTTTGCTGCAGTAACATATTGCATTTCTTTTACAGAGATGATTTGGCCTCGGACAACTCTGGCCACTTCTACCCACATCGTAAGGCCAACGGCGACAAAAACCTGCCAGAAGCCTTTCCCAAGACTTAAAGTAATTGCTATGACAAGCAATAAGGTGGGAATTGACCATATAATATTGACCAACCACATGACAAACGCGTCTACTTTTCCTCCATAATAGCCGCCAATTGCGCCAAAAAATAGGCCGACAACAAGTGAGATGAATACGGCTACGAATCCAATAGAAATTGAAACTCTTGATCCTACAAGCATTCGGCTTAGGTAATCCCTTCCGGCTTTGTCGGTTCCTAAATAAAATTTTTGAGTTTTTATATATTCCTTTGAGACGTCTTCTAGATTAGTATATCCTGGAAAATCTTTTAGAATTGTTTCTTTTTGTATGATGACTTTTGGATCGTCATTATATAGCGTATAAACAATCTTATCCTTTTCTATGATAAAGCTTGAAATTGGTTCTTTTGAAAATTTTTGTTCGTGTCCGAAAAAATAATCCCAAAAACCAGACTGTATCTTTTCTTTTAGGGGAATGGAAAGCATCTTGACTTCAAAGCCAGGTTTTTTTGAGCGGATTGTCAGGTCGCCCCAATTGGCATTTTCGGAATTATCTGGCGCCAAGACATAAGCAAATATCGAAAAGAGCATCAGCAATAGAATAAATCCAAAACTGAAAACGCCCCAGAAATTCTTTTTGAACTTCTGGAGCGCTATTCTTGATAATGATTGTGTGGATTTACTCATTAAAATATCCCTTGAGCCAATTACGACTTCACTAATTTATCTTTCTTTTTAACATTTACAGTTCCTTTAATCGCTGTTTTTGGTTGCAAGTCGTCAAGGACATTTAATGCTTCTTCTACATAAACATCTTTAGAAAGGCTTTCGTGCCAACGATCTCTTTTTTCTTTTAGCAGATTATCATTTTTGATCATTTCATTTTCGTAAGGCAAGGAAGTGAATTTCAAGCTGTTTTTATAATCTGTGATGGCTTTGTATTTTTTAGCTTTTTCTTCAAGAGAGGCTTGCTCTTGCTTGAATTTATCAATATTCAGGCTGAAATTTTTCTCTTCTTGTCTTTCTTTGATCCATCTTGCGTTTTCTTCAATCAGCTTGAATTGGTCGCTTTGTTCCATTCTTCTCTTGCTATTTTCTACAGCTAAATCAAAATTGCTTTGTTTGTTCCAAACTTTATAGTCAGCCGCATCGATTTTATCCCAAGGCATCGCATTGTCAATATCGCGTTCGCCCATTTTGATATATGAATAACGGTCTGGCAAAGCAACATCACTTGAAACACCATTCAATTGGGTGGAACCTCCGTTGATTCTATAGAATTTTTGCGTCGTAGTTTTCAAAGCTCCTAAGTCACCCATAGAATTGCTGCGTACAAACTGATTCAAATCGATAACATTTTGTACCGTTCCTTTACCGTAAGTCTGCGTGCTTCCTATGATTACACCTCTTTTGTAATCTTGGATTGCTGCTGCTAATATTTCTGAAGCCGAAGCTGAGAAGCTATTTACCATCACTACCAATGGACCATCCCATTGAATTTTAGGATCTTTATCGTATAGGATTTCTTTTTTCTTGCCTGCAGATTTGATTTGTACAATCGGTCCTTGATCGATAAACAATCCTGCAATGTCAACAACTGTTTTTAAAGAACCTCCACCATTATCGCGGACATCCATCACAATTCCTTGTACTCCAGCTTCTTTTAGTCTTTCGACTTCAAGGGCAATATCTTTTCCAGCATCGCGGCTATCTTCGTTTTCAAAATCGATATAGAATTTTGGCAGATAGATAATTCCGTATTTCTTTCCGTCTTTTTCAACAACGCTTGATTTTGCATACGTTTCTTCAATTTCTACTTCATCTCTAATGATAGAAATTACTTTGATTGTTCCGTCTGTTTTCTTTATCGTAAGCCTAACTTCAGTTCCTTTTGGTCCTTTGATTTTTTTAACGACATCATCAATTCTCATTCCTACCACATCTACAGGCTCTTTGTCACCTTGTCCCACTTTCAAGACTACATCTCCAGGCTCTAATTGTTTTCCTCTCCAAGCCGGTCCGCCAGAAATCAATTCTGTAATTTCAGTAAAATCATTTTTCTTTTGAAGACGCGCTCCAATACCTTCTAATTTTCCGCTCATGCTAACGTCAAAACGCTCTTTGTCGTCTGGGGCGAAATAGGAAGTATGTGGGTCAAATCGTGTAGCAATCGAATTGATATAAACCGAAAACCAATCGTCTCTATCCAAGTCTTTGATAAATCCAAAATATTCATCTAATGATTTCAGCTGGCTTTCTCTGGTTTCTTTTTCAAGAACATCAAAAGGTTTTTTCTCGATTTCCTTCTTCTCTTCTTTTTGTTTTTTCTCCTTATCCGCTTTTTCTTTTTCTGTCAAATCTGAAAATTCGTCAGTGTCAGAAGCTTTTTTACCTTCTTGAATTTCTAGCTTATTTGTAAGAGAAGACAAAGTAGAAAGCTTGATCTGCTTGTACCATCTTTCTCTCAACTCACTAGAATTCTTTGCATAAGAATGTTCTTCGTAATCGGTATTGAAAGTCTCATCCTTTTTATAATCAAAAGGTTTTGATAAAATATCTTTATAATATTTTTTGCTTTCATCGATTCTTTGAAGCAGACGATTATACGTCAAGTCAAAAAACGACAAATCTCGGCCTAAAATCTGGTCGTCAAGTTTTGTCTCATATTTTGAGAACTCGTCAATATCCGACTGAAGGAAAAATCTTTTTGAAGGATCAATTGCTTCCAAATAATCTTTGTAAACTCCTTTTGAAAAAGTATCATCAATTTTTGCCGGATCATAATGGCCACGCTCAATAACAAATGTCAAAAGTTCCAGAAGCAGCTTGTCTTTTTCAGGGTCATTTTTTACTTCTCTTGGAACGAAACTCCATAAGGCTGCAGAAAGTGCAACTACAACCAATAATATCTTATAATTTCTTTTCATAAACTCCATTATAGCATTCATCAAATTTTGTTCTAAATTACTGAAAAAATTATGCCACGATTTTTTAAACCGCATAATTTTTTGTTAAAGATGATTTGGATGGGTCAAAAGTCTAAATCATTGCAGAAGGGCTATTTCTACAAGTTTCAAAGTTATATAATTTTGTAACATTGAGAAACTTTAAAAAAGGTTATTTTTGTAATCGACGAAGGTCATTTTCATGTCCGAATTTTACATCATAAAAAACAATAAAGTCTTTATTTTCAAGATAAACAATCAGGCAAAAACTTTAAAATGGGAAAGAAACCTTTAATTTTAGTTACCAACGACGATGGAATTTCTGCTCCAGGAATCCGCACCTTGATCAGCGTAATGAAAGAAATTGGCGAAGTGGTTGTGGTTGCTCCTGATAGCCCCCAATCGGCTACAGGCCATGCCATCACCATCAACAATACTTTGTATCTCAATAAAATAACTGTCGGAAATGATGTCGATATTGAATATTCGTGTTCCGGAACTCCGGTAGACTGTGTAAAATTTGCCGTGAATGAAGTCTTGAAAAGAAAGCCAGATCTTTGCGTTTCGGGCATAAACCACGGCTCTAATTCTTCTATCAACGTAATTTATTCTGGAACCATGAGCGCCGCTGTTGAAGCTGGAATTGAAGGAATCCCTGCTATTGGTTTTTCGCTACTCGATTATGACTGGAATGCTGATTTCGAGCCTACCAAAAAGTTCATCAAGAAGATTGCCTTAGAAGTTTTAGAAAACGGTCTTCCAGAAGGTGTCATCCTAAATGTAAATTTCCCAAAATTGCAGGAAAAAGAAATAAAAGGAATAAAAGTCTGCAGGCAAGCAAAAGCGATGTGGGCAGAAAAATTTGACAAAAGAACTTCTCCGATGGGGCGTGATTACTACTGGCTGACAGGAAAATTCATCAATCAAGACAATGGCGAAGATACCGACGAATGGGCTTTAAAACACGGCTATATTTCTTTAGTACCTGTACAATTTGACCTGACAGCCCACCATGCCATACAGACATTAAACACGTGGAAATTAAACGACAAAAATTGATTCAGTTCAGTTTTTAAATTGTTCAAGATATGAAATATTACATTATTGCAGGAGAAGCATCAGGTGACCTTCACGGTTCAAATTTGATGAAAGCCATTTTTAAAAAAGACCCACACGCTGAAATTCGTTTTTGGGGTGGCGATCTCATGCAGCAAGCGGGTGGAACCTTAGTAAAACACTATCGCGACCTAGCCTTTATGGGATTTGCAGAAGTTGTCATGAATCTAAAAACGATTCTGAACAACATAAAACGTTGCAAAGCCGATATTTCTGAATTTAAGCCTGACGCTATCATTTTTATTGATTATCCCGGATTCAATATGCGAATTGCCAAATGGGCAAAAGAAATCGGAATCCCGACTCACTATTATATCTCTCCTCAAATCTGGGCTTGGAAGGAAAATCGCATCAAAGCAATCAAGCGAGATGTTGATTTCATGTATGTCATTCTTCCTTTTGAAAAAGATTTTTACGAGAAGAAACATAATTTCCCTGTAGCATTTGTCGGCCATCCCCTGATTGATGCCATCCACAACAGAAAACATGTGGATGAAGAATCATTCAGAAAAGAGTTTAGCTTAGATGAAAAACCGATAATTGCACTTTTGCCGGGCAGCCGAAAACAAGAAATTGCTAAAATGCTATCGGAAATGCTTGCTGTAGCTAAAGATTTTCCAGCGTATCAGTTTGTTATTGCAGGTGCTCCAAGCCAAGAATATTCTTTTTACGAGCAATTTTTAAAGAACAAGAACGTACATTTTATTTCGAACAGGACTTACGATCTGCTGAGCATTTCTTCTGCAGCTCTTGTGACTTCTGGAACTGCTACTTTAGAAACAGCTTTGTTTAAAGTTCCTGAAGTAGTTTGTTATAAAGGAAATTGGATTTCTTACCAGATAGCCAAACGAATCATCACATTAAAATACATATCGCTTGTCAATTTGATAATGGACAAAGAAGTTGTTACCGAATTAATTCAGAACGACTGCAATCCAAAAAGGATTAAAAAGGAACTGCATAAAATCTTAGAAACCAGCCAAAGAGAGAAGCTTCTCCAAGACTATGAAATTTTAGAAAAAAAGCTGGGAGGCATTGGAGCCAGCGAGAAAACAGCTCAATTGATTGTTGATAAGCTTAAAAAATAACACTTACTTAACACACGAAAATAATAAGCTAGAAATCAGATCATTGAAACTTAATTTTGAGTCATAAATCCTTTCAATAAAATAGTTATTAACAATTTCTTGATAAGATTTTTGTCCATTTAAGAGAATTTACATTATATTTGGAATCTGTTATATAATAATCATGTCATCTGTTCGTTTATATTTAAAACTATAGCATTTGAAAAACAAGTAATTCTACGGAATTTTATTAATAAATCTAAAGCAAATACGCCCCTAAGTCTTTGTTTTTGCTGAAAAATAAAAAATAAAATATGTCTGCAAAAAAAATCTTATTTCTGTTCTTACCGCTGCTTTTATTAGTATCGACTTTAGGCCACTCGCAAATTATTACCACTAAAAAGGAAGCTCTTAAAAAAGGAGTTTACGAAAAGCCTGCAGAAAAGAAAAACACTATCGTTGCCGAAAAACCAGCACCGGTAGTTGCCGAAAAGGCAAAAGTTTCAAAAAACACAAAACCTCTTAAAAATAAAAAGTCTGTAATTGTTGAACAAGAAGATCCGGATCTTGTTGTTTCGACACCTACTGAAAGTTATATCTCCTTACAATTAATTAACAATGCCATGAATTTCCTAGGCGTGAGATATCGCGGAGGCGGTACTACAACTGCTGGAATGGATTGTTCAGGAATGGTTACTGCCGTTTTTAATCTTTTTGACATAAAACTACCTAGAAGCTCACATGACATGGCTTTGGTTGGTGAAAAAGTCGATACCAACGACATCAAAAAGGGTGATCTAATTTTCTTCCGAACCAATGGAAGAAGAGTGATCAATCATGTTGGAGTTGTAATTGAAAAAATAGGCGATGAGATAAAGTTCATCCATTCTTCTACCAGCAAAGGCGTTGTTGTTTCTTCAACAAATGAGCCGTACTACAAAAGAACATTTGCTCAGGTTAACAGAATCATCCAACAATAATTACATTTTTTGTTAATTTTTTCGTATTTTCGTTTTTATGAAAATACTGAAATTCCCGTTAGCTAGAATTGCCATTTGGTTTATTCTAGGAGTACTCGCCGCATTTTATATTGAACCAAGCCCAAAATTTTCTTTACTATTTTGTGGCACTTCCTTGATTATTTTTGGAATAGCCTATTATTTCTCCAAGAAAGATTTCTTGCAAAAAATCTATTTTGGAATAGCGGCTTATCTGGTATTTTTCAGCATAGGCATCTCAACGCAAGCTATTCACAACGAACGATTTTCCAAAAATCATTATAGCCACAAAATTGACGAGTATAACCATTATATAGAAGTTGTCCTTCATGAGAAATTAAGAAGCAATGCTTCTAATGAACGTTATATTGCCAAAGTTTGTTCTATAGATACTTCTAATGCCAAAGGAAAAATCTTGTTGAGCATAAGTAAAGAAAGGCTAAAACAAGATTTTACTATTGGTTCCAGACTTTATGTATACGGCACGATATCGGAACCCCGAGCGCCAAGCAATCCCAACCAATTTGATTATAGGAAATATCTAGCCAACAAATCAATTTATGGGCAGCTATATGCGAATGTTTCAGAGATCAAGGTAAGCCAAAAGATTGATAAAAACATTTGGTATTATGCCTCTGAATTTCGAAACACTATCATCAAAAACCTTAAAAGTTCAGGTTTTAAAAATGAAGAACTCAATGTTGTCATAGCCTTGATCTTAGGACAGCAGCAAGACATTTCTCCTGAATTGCTGAAAGATTATCAACTTGCAGGTGCCGTACATATCTTATCCGTTTCCGGACTCCATGTAGGCTGCATCATGATTTTCATCGGATTTCTTTTGGGCGGATTGCCAAAAACCAGATGGGGTAATTTTATAAAAATTGCAATACTTCTATCCTTTTTGTTGGCTTTCGCGATAATCGCTGGGTTTTCTCCTTCTGTTACGCGTTCCGTAGTGATGTTCAGTTTTGTCGCTGTCGGAAAATATGCTCGTAGAAAAACAAACATCTTCCATACATTAATTGTGTCGATGTTGTTTATTCTGCTCTTTGAGCCTTCCTTTATTTTCGACATTGGCTTCCAGCTTAGCTATTGCGCCTTATTTTTTATCGTATGGATGCAACCTTTGTTCGCTTCTGTGTGGCTACCTAAAACTTGGATTTTGAAATATTTCTGGGACATCCTGACGGTTTCATTCGCAGCGCAGATCGGAACTTTTCCATTAAGCACGTATTATTTCCATCAATTTCCGGGATTGTTCTTTATAACGAACTTATTGGTGCTTCCGTTGCTCGGCTTTATTCTGGCCTTGGGCGTTTTTGTACTTGTATGGGCTTTTTTTGATATTGTTCCGAGTTTTATTGCTAAGAGTTTAGAATGGAGCATCTCACTATTAAACAAAATCATCAATTGGGTAGCATCTTTTGAATCTTTTATATTCCAAGATATTTCTTTTAGCTGGCAAATGTTAGTGGCTTGTTATGTGCTTATATTGGCCTTTGTACTTTGGGTAAAACAACCTAATTTTCAGAGATTATCTTTTGCTCTAAGCAGTTTAATTTTATTACAGCTGGCTTATTTTGGAAATAAGTACTTCAACCAAAGTCAAGAAGAATTAATTGTGTTTAATTCAAAAAGGAATACAATTCTTGCAGAAAGAAATGGAGAAAATATAGTTGTTTATACGAATGGCAATTTATCTGAAGCGAATCTAAATTTTATTATCAGACCTTATCTAGTTGACAATTTCAGTCATATCAGCAAGACAGAAAGAATACAAAATCTAGCCTATTTTAATAAAAACAGGATTTTAATTGTTGACAGTCTTGGAGTTTTTCCAAAAGGCTTAGATCCTGATATCGTAATCATGACACAATCGCCCAAAATAAACCTTGAAAGAATCCTTCAGGAATCTAGGCCAAAAATGATTGTGGCAGATGCCTCAAATTACAGAACGGATACTCAGAGATGGAAAGCAACTTGTGAAAAAGAAAAAATCCCTTTTCACTCAACTGTTGAAAAGGGATTCTATAGCTTATCTAAATAGATTTAGACTTTAATTAGTGGCATTAACTGCTCAGGAGTATGATACCCTACAATTGGGCTTTTTACCTCTCCTTTGCTGTCAAAAATATACATTGACGGATATCCTTGCACTTTCAGGAACATTGTAAAATCATGTACCGCATTACGGCCTTTGCGTGCCGCATCGTATTTTGGATTTGTATATTTTTTTCCTTTATAGGTCACTTCAGAATCGCCTTCAGCATTAAATTTCACAGCATAATAATTAGCATTGATGTATTCTGCTACTTCTTTAGACTGAAAAGTATTCTTGTCTAACATCTTACATGGTCCACACCAATCCGTATACACGTCCATAAAAATTGGTTTCGGCTTTTTCTTTTGCGCAGCAAGGGCTTGATCTAATGTAAGCCATTTTACTTCCTGAGCTTGAACTGCAGCTATTGAGCCTACAGCTAAAAATAGTACTAAAAGTAGTTTTTTCATTTTTTTATAGTTTTGAATATTGGTTTCAAAAATAATGCCGTTTAGGCTACATTATTCTCTTTCATTACTCGATTTAACCATTTTAACATCAACAGCAATACTATTGCCGCAGCTAAAACTAAACCGAAGTTAAGGAAAAAGAAGTTTTCTTTTTGAGGTATTTTTTCCCAAAGTGATGATAGCATTCCTGAAAGTTTATTTCCAACAGAAATCGCCAAAAAGAAACCACCCATCATCAAAGCTGTTATCCTTGGAGGAGAAAGTTTTGAAACAAGTGACAATCCCATTGGAGAAAGGCATAATTCACCGATGGTAATTACACCATACGAAGCAATCAGCCACCAAGAACTTGCTTTTAAAGTCATATCGTTTGTTGCAAAAACAGCACCTACCATTACTAAAGCCGAAAGAGCTGTAATTACCAAACCGATAAATATTTTTGTTGGTGTGCTAGGTTCTTTTTTTCTTCTTCTCATAAAACCAAATACGCCTACCACCAATGGCGTCAAGACTACTACCCAGAATGGGTTAATAGATTGGTACAATTCTGTTGAATACAATTTTAAGTTTGTTCCTTTGGCCGGAACTTGATCTCCAGGCAAGGTTGCAAAATATTTTCTTGATTTTTCTAGCTGTCCAATTTCGCTTGAATAATCTGCTTTTGCTTTTAATTCTTCTTTAGAAACAGCTGGCATTGCTTCTTCTTTGGCTCTCATTTCGGCAATTGTTTTATCAAATGTAGCTTGGTCAGCCGAAACGATATCATTGTTTACAACAACTTGTGCCATTCCTAATTCATCGGCTACATTAGAAACTGCAGTCGGCATGCTTCTGTCTGTATGATCTTCTGCCCAAACGGTCAGCGCGTCTCCATTTTGGTGGAAAATTGCAAAGAACAAAATCACACAAGTAAACACAGCCAAAAGTGCTTTAATCGCTCGGCTTTCTTTCGCCTCTGCTTTAAATGCCAAGTAAATAAAGAACCCGATAACTGGCAAACATCCAATGATAAAAGCATCGTTAGTATCAGAACCTAAGAAATTTCCAGGAATCAAATACCCGATTATTCCGAAAATAAACATTGGAAGAACTGTCAAACCCAAAATTTTTCCAGTTGACATATCCCCTTTTTCGACTGGCTTAATAACATCTACATGTTTTATGTGTTTTGTTCCGATTAAGAATACTACTACACCAATCAACATTCCTACTCCAGCAGCAGCAAATGCATGCCCCCATCCGTAGTTGATTCTCATGTATGCGGCAACGAAATTACAGATAAAAGCTCCTACGTTAATTCCCATATAAAAGATGTTGTAACCTGCATCTTTTTTATCTTTCATTTCATCGCTGCTGTATAAATTTCCAACCAGCGTTGAGATATTCGGCTTAAAGAATCCGTTTCCTAAGATAATACAGAATAATGCTATATAGAAAGTCATCTCGCTATGGATAGAAAGCAAGAAATAACCTGCTGCCATCATCAAGCCTCCCATGACGATCGATCTTCTATAGCCTAAAACTCTATCAGCAAGCAATCCTCCGATAAAAGGAGTTAGATACACAAGACCTAGATACGTCCCGTAGATATCGGATTTTTTAGCAGGGTCAAAGCCCATACCACCATTATTCCATCCGTCAAGCATGTAAAGGGAAAATATCCCTAACATCAAATAATATCCGAATCTTTCCCACATTTCTGTTCCGAATAGATACCAAAGGCCTTTCGGGTGTGATTGCTTTACTGTTGTTTCCATTTATTATAGTTTAGTTTAGTTATTATCGTACTCCGTGCATTAATTTCTTCAATACGGGATTTAATGCTGTAACAATCAATCCGGCTACAATAGGGACTATCGTAAAAATCAAGAAGAAGGTACTCATATCGTATTCTTTAGTAATGCCTTCAATCATTCCGCCTAGCGAACCTGCCAATTTATTTCCGATTGCAATCGCAAGATACCACATCCCGAACATAAATGCAATCATTCTTCCAGGCACCAATTTGCTGACATATGACAAACCAACTGGCGATAGGCATAATTCTCCTAGCGTATGGAATAGATATGCGAATATAAGCCAAATCATGCTAACTCTTACTGCTCCAGCTTCAGCGCCGGAAGGGATAACTTTTGCTCCGTACGCCAATATGGCAAATCCTAAGCCCATAATAATCAATCCTAAACCGTATTTAACTGCAGCGCTTGGATTGTATTTGCTGTCCCACCATTTAGAAAACATGGAAGCAAAAGCAATAATAAAGAATGAATTTAGGATACTGAACCAAGAAGTCGTAACTTCAACTTGATTTTCTTTAAGCTGAGTTATTTCGGCCTTTATAATCTGAGAATCTTTGGTTGCTTTTTTATAATCGTTTCTGATCTTCGCTTCTAAATCTTTTGTCAGGTAAACAAAATTCCCGATTTCATTATGAAGTGCTACTTTGTCATTTACTTGCAGCAACTCCTTGCTCGAAATCGTAACAGTCTTGTCAACAACTTCGTCTGTCGGCTTTAATACCGTAGTTTCTGTTACTGGATTAAAATCAAAAACCAAGTCTCCGTTTTCATCGACATTTTGCTTTTTGGTCTTTTCATCAATTTGAGCGGTCTTAATCGCTTGGTATTTCAGTTCGTACGCTTTTGAATTGTAATCGTTATTCAACATCCAGATGACAATTCCCCAAACGCCTAGAAAACTTATGGCTAGAATAATATTTGAAGTTGATATTCTTTTATAGGTCTGCTTGAACAGCAGGAACAATACCCAAGAAATCAGAATCAATGGAATTATGGTCAGAAGCGTATTTACGATATTAAAAATAATCGCTTGGTTCCCCATCAAAGTTCGGTCTGTAAAATCTCTTGCAAAAAGTACTAATGAAGTCGCTCCTTGTTCAAACGACAGCCAAAAGAAAACGGTAAAGAAAGCAAAGATAATAACCGCAATCATTCTGTCACGGACTATTCTTGTATAACGCGCAATCCTAGAAATTACCAAGAACAAGAATAAGACCAATCCGATTATTGTTATGACTAAAGAGCCTGGCAAAATATCTTTTGAAATTAAAAATTCCTGAGGCAGAAGGTGAATGTTTGCAATTTTAGAAGCAGGATCATCAATCAGATACAACAATCCGATTATGGAAGTGATTACTATCAAGACCTTATCCAGCATCGTAAAAGGATTCCTTTTATCTTCTGGCTTTACTTCAGCCTGTGGTTTTGTAATATCAATCTGTCCGTCAGGCGAAATCGCTTCAACAGCTTTAGATTTTTTAGGAACATCTCCAATAGTTCCGAACAAAGGTTTTGCCAACCAGAATTGCAAAGAACCCAAAAGCATAAAAATTCCAGCTAATCCAAAGCCCCAGCTCCAGCCAACTTTTTCGGCAAGATAACCGCACAGCATCATTCCGAAGAAAGCTCCTGCATTTACTCCCATGTAAAAGATAGTATACGCGCCGTCTTTTTTCTCAGGCAGGTCTTTGTACATTTCAGAGATAATAGAAGTCATATTCGGCTTAAAGAAACCCGTACCTATAACCAGCAAAACTAGTCCAAAGTAGAGTGAAAATTCGGTTTCAAGCGCCATAGAAGCATGGCCTAGAGTCATGATTATTGCCCCGATAACGACTGCCCAGCGATAGCCTGTGAATTTATCGGCAATGATACCACCCGCAATTGGAGTCAGGTATAAAAGCCCGGCATAGGTTCCGAATAAAGCTCCGGCGTTTTCTGAAGACCATTCCCAGCCCGGATTAGTTCCGATGGCGGCCATGGTCAAAAAATTAATCAACAAGACTCTCATTCCGTAGAAAGAGAATCGTTCCCACATTTCAGTAAAAAACAAAACGAATAATCCTGATGGATGGCCTAAAACTTTTGATTTGAAAAAATCGTTATTGGATGAGATTTCTGACATTCTAAATTTATTTATTCTATTTTGTTATTTGACTTCTTGCATCAATTTTTTAATCAATGGAGTTGCTACGATTAGAAACACTCCTGCAATTAGAGAATATATTGCTAAAGTATAATATCCGTCTGTATACGATTGTAATTTTGACACTAAATCATCGCCGGTATTGGATTTCGACATTGCCGCACCTAACTTTCCTGCAGCTAGCTGGCCGAAAGCACTTGCCAAGAACCACAATCCCATCATCATTCCGAAAAGTCTTTTTGGCGATAGTTTAGTAATAATTGACATTCCAATCGGACCAAGACAAAGTTCTCCGATTGTAGTGATTAAATACGCAAAAGTGAACAAATTCAAAGAGGTTATTCCTTCAGAATTCGCGAAAAATCTTGTGTAATAGAAAAGGTAGAATGATGCTGAAAGGAACAAGAAACCAATTCCAAATTTGATAATCGTATTTGGCTCAATTTTCTTTTTCGCTAGCCAAAGCCATAAAAGACCAATAATCGGGCTTAAAATAATTACAAATAAAGTATTGGAACTGTTGTTTACAATATTAGGGTCAATGTTGAAGAACAATAAACTGTGGCTCAAGTTATCTTTTGCAAAAAGAGACAGTGATCCTCCGCTTTGCTCATAAATTGCATTAAACAGGAAGTAAAAGAAAATAAACAGGAATGCTGCAAATAATTTCTTCTGTAGGCTGGCATTTTTCAGGTTAAACAGTTCATATGTAAAATACAATACCGCAATTGCGCCAATCGTATACATGAAATAATCTGTATAGTCGGTATTTTTTACCATTATAAAAATAAAGGGGATGCTAAGCAACGAGCATACATATACCGCAATCTCTCTGAATTTTCTTTTGCTTACGGATAAATTCAAGAGTGGAGAATCTCCAATAGGACCTAAGTGTTTTTTAGTAACAAGGAAAGTGATCAGCCCTAAAGCCATTACGATTGCGGCTGAAAGGAAGCACAATGTCCACGAATGGTATTTTCCTAAATAAATACACAATGCTCCACCAAAAAGTCCACCGATATTGATTCCCGCATAAAACATTCCGTAACCTGCATCTCTTCTTGGATCTTTTTCATGGTACAATTCTCCAACCATCGAGGAAATATTCGGCTTAAAGAAACCAGTACCGATTATAGAAAAGGCGATCCCATAATAAAACATAGTTTGAGGAGAAAATGCTATCAGCAAATTCCCTAAGATCATTACGATTCCGCCAAAGAAAAGCGATTTTCTAAATCCTAATATTTTGTCAGCAAAAATACCGCCGATAAAAGTAAAGGCATATACGAATGCTTGAATCGCTCCGTATTGCAAATTGGCAGCATCATCTTTTAATAAAAGCTGGTCGACCATAAAAAAAGTCAAGACACCACGCATTCCATAAAAACAGAAACGTTCCCACATTTCTACTAAAAACAGATACCATAACTGTCTTGGATATTTTCCTTCAAAGTTTTGGATATCTTCAATTGTTGGTACTTGGACTGCGGGGGTATTCGGGTCGGTCATTTCCATTTATAGGTTCTCTTTAATAAAGTTTGTCATTTTTGTATAGAGTTGCAATCTGGTTTTTCCACCATAAATTCCGTGGTTTTTGTCAGGGTAGATTGCCCAATCAAATTGTTTGTTCGCCTGCACCAATGCTTCGATCATCAGCATTGTGTTTTGCACATGTACGTTGTCATCGGCACTTCCGTGAATTAAAAGGTATTTCCCTTTTAGCTTGCTGACATGATTGATCGGTGAGTTTTGGTCATATCCAGAAGCATTTTCTTGTGGCGTCTGCATGTATCTTTCTGTATAAACTGAATCATAGAATCTCCAATTTGTTACCGGCGCAACAGCGATAGCCATTTTGAAAACGTCGTTTCCTTTTAAGATACAGTTGGAAGACATAAAACCGCCATAACTCCATCCCCAGATTCCAATTCTGCTGTTGTCAACATAATTGTATTTTCCGAGTACTTTTGCAGCATCAATTTGGTCTTCAACTTCGAATTTTCCTAATTCTTTATAAGTTACTTTTTTAAAATCAGCACCTTTGAAACCTGTACCTCTTCCATCAACGCAAGCTACGATATAACCTTGCTGCGAAAGCATCATATACCATAAGTCGTTCGTATCGATCCAATTATTTGCTACTTCTTGCGAACCTGGACCTGAATATTGGAACATCAAAACTGGGTATTTTTTAGAGGCATCAAAATTCTTCGGCTTGATCATCCAAGCATTCAGCTTGTGTCCTTTTTCTGTAGCAAGTTCAAAAAATTCTTTTGAAGGTAAATCGTAAGCTTTCAACTTTGATTGCAAGGCCTCGTTCTTTTTGATAGATTGTACTTCTTTGCCTGTTTTTGCATCATTCAAAGAGTATTGTGCCGGAGTCGTGGCATTAGAGAATGTATTAATATAGAACTGAAAGTTCGGGCTGAAGGTTGCCGAATTAGTTCCGGTTGCAGAAGAAAGTCTTTTCTTGTCTTTTCCGCTTACTTTTATAGAATATACATCTCTGTTGATCGAACCATTTTCAACAGATTGGTAGAAAATAGTTCCTGTTTTTTCATCCAAACCATAATAAGCAGTGATTTCCCAGTTGCCTTTTGTGATTTGACTTTTTAATTTTCCTGTTTTATCGTAGTGGTAAATGTGATTGAATCCGTCTTTTTCGCTTGTCCAGATAAAGCTATTATCTTTTAGGAAAGTCAGATTGTCTGTAATATCAACATAAGCCTTGTCTTTTTCATTCAACACAACTTTTGCAGTACCTGAGGTTCCGTCTACAAAAAGCAGGTCTAAATTATTCTGGTGCCTGTTAATGACTTGAGCACTTAAGACATTGGCTTCATTGGTCCATTTGATTCTTGGAATGTAAAAATCAGTATAATTTCCTAAATTGATTTGTTTTGTAGCATTGGCCTTAACATCATAAATATGCAACGAAACCAGCGCGTTCTTTTCTCCTGCTTTCGGATATTTGAAAACCTGCTGCACTGGATAAAGACCTTGGTTAAAAAGATCCATTGAAAACTCAGGCACTTCGGTTTCATCAAATCGGATAAAAGCTATTTTGTCACTTGAGGCATTCCAGTCAAAAGCTTTTACAAAAGAGAATTCTTCTTCATAAACCCAGTCCGTAATACCATTGATGACTGCGTTTTTCTTTCCATCAGTCGTAATTTGTTTTGAAGTCTTAGATTGAAGATTATAGACAAACAAGTTATTGTCTTTTGCATACGCAATCTGAGTTCCATCAGGAGAAAAAGTAGGTTCCTGAATCTTAAAATCAAACAATTTTGTCAATTGCTTGGTTTGGATATCATACAAATAATAGTCGGCCACAAAAGAATGGCGGAAAATCTGGTCTGATTCGCAAGCAATCAAAATCATATTTTCTTTTGAATTGAAAGTATAACTGTCAATCATCGGAAGATCTTTATGATTTTTCGTATCGATTAAGGTCGAAACTTTCTTCAAAGTCGCATAGTCGTACAAGTCAATCTGCATGCTTCTTGACGGTCGATCAAAATTTAAAACAGTATATTGATTGGTGTTTTTTAAGGATTGTAATTCTTCCATTCCTTCGGCCCTAAATGCTCCTCCCCAGATTTCCTCAAGAGTTAATTTCTGCTGGCCAAAAACCGACATGCACAAGAATAATAGCAATGCGGTAATCTTTCGTGAATTCATCATATTTTGTTAAGGTAAAAAAACTGTCAATTTTAGTGAAAAATTTGCAATAAACCTTGATTTTTTGTGTTAAATGCAATTTCCGGAATTTCAATTTGCATTTATATTTGAAATGCTCCTTATTTTGAATGAAGAAAGAAATTTCCTTTCAATCGAAACAAACACCTTTTCTTCTTATTATTTTAGTGTTATATTTGAGTAAACCCAACCCAAAATGAAAAATTATCTGCTGTGCTTATTGCTTGCCTCTGTTTCAGTTACCGCGCAAAATCTTAAAGATTGTTCTAAATGTTCTTCAGAAATAATCAGCGAGAATACCATTGAAAACTTAGACATTTATGCCTTAAAGCTTTTAAAAAATGAGATCTACGCTCGTAAAGGGTATACTTTTTCTAATCCTGAATATGCCGCATATTTCAAGGACAAATCTTGGTATAAACCACTAAACAATAACGATGCTATTGAATTTTCTGACATCGAACAGAAGAATATCAGTCTGCTCGCGCAAAAGATCAGCGAAATCTCCCAATATGTCGCAAACGAGCAAAACAGCAAATACAAGACTCTTTCCGAAGAAAAAATCAAAGAGTTATTTACAGCTAAAAAGAAAAAAGAACTGGGAATCAATTTCTCTATCTGGAAAGTTTACGATTATCAAGATAAAACTGGAAACTACTATTTGGTCTTGACAGAAGAAAAATTCAAAGAGCCAAAAGATGGGAATTACTTCAACAATTCGATCAAGGCTTTTAATTTTAAGGTTGAAAATGATACTTGGACCAAAACATTTGAGACTAATGATCTTAAGAAACCAGAAGAGGAAAGCATCTGGTTTTGGACAAAATATATTTATGTAGAAGATTTTGACAACGACGGAATCATCGAACCCATAGTTATTTATGGCACAAACGGCTATAATGGCTATGATGATGGAAGAATAAAAATACTGCTCTATTACAAAGGAAAAAAAATCGGACTCAGAATCCAAAATGGAATACTAGACGACCAACGGAATTTCAATGTTGATGCTGACTTTTACAACCTGCCTAAAAACCTTCAAGACAAAATCATTTCGCAAATGAACTTGATGGTTGAAAACAATCATTCTATCTTGCCGTACGGCTGGCAGAAAAAGATGGCAAAAAAGATGACTTTCATTGAAGAATAGTCGAAAAATTACAAATAAAAACGCTTTTTAAATTCGTAAAAAGAATAGCCTGAAACTGTATCTTTGCAGGACTATTGTAAGACATAATTGCTAGATAATGAATAAAGCCATTTCGGGATTTTCAAAATTATCCAAAGAAGAAAAAATAAGCTGGATTGCTAAAGAATATTTTTCGAATCCAGATGAAGCCATTGCTATCTTAAAGAATTATTGGAATTCTGATGCCAAGCTCCAAAAACTGCACGATGATTTTATCGAAAACACCATAACTAACTTTTACCTTCCGTTAGGAATTGCTCCCAACTTTTTAATCAACGGAAAATTCTACACGGTCCCGATGGCTATCGAAGAAAGCTCGGTAGTTGCGGCAGCGGCAAAAGCAGCAAAGTTTTGGTCTGAAAGAGGCGGCTTCAAAGCAACAGTCTTGAATACTGAAAAAATCGGCCAAGTTCATTTTATCTATACAGGAGAAAATTCAAAACTAGAACGATTCTTTGAAGAAAAGAAAAACAAGTTTTTTGAAGAAACAGAAAGCATCACCAAAAATATGCAAAAACGCGGTGGAGGGATTTTAGACATTATTCTAAAAGACAAAACCGATTTGCTTCCGAATTATTTTCAACTTCATGCCTCTTTTGAGACAAAAGATTCCATGGGCGCGAATTTTATAAATTCTTGCTTGGAACAGTTTGCAAAAACATTACAGAAAGAAGCCCAATCCTTCGAATTATTTTCTTCAGAAGAAAAAAACATTCAAGTCGTGATGAGCATTTTGTCGAATTATGTCCCTAATTGCATCGTCAGAGCTGAAGTTTCTTGCAAGTTGGAGGAATTAAACGAAAATAAAAACATCGACCCGCAAAACTTTGCTGAAAAATTTGTCAGGGCGGTCCAAATTGCAGAAGTGGAGTCCTACAGAGCGGTAACCCACAACAAGGGAATCATGAACGGAATTGATGCTGTTGTTTTAGCGACCGGAAATGATTTTCGTGCTGTAGAAGCTGGAATTCATGCCTATGCTTCTAAATCTGGACGCTACCAAAGTCTTTCGCATGCTAAAATCGAAAACGGTATGTTTCATTTCTGGATGGAAATTCCATTGGCCTTAGGAACGGTTGGCGGCTTGACATCGTTGCATCCTTTGGTTAAACTCGCTTTAGAGATGCTTGAGAAGCCTTCTGCTCAAGAATTAATGCAGATCGTAGCTGTTGCCGGCCTGGCGCAGAACTTTGCCGCATTGCGCTCTTTGACAACGACAGGGATACAAGAAGGCCATATGAAAATGCACTTGGGGAATATCATCAACCAGCTTGAAGCAACAGATGAGGAAAGAGTCTTAATCGTAGATTATTTCCAGCATAATCCAGTTTCTCATGCTGCAGTTGTAGAATATTTCAGCGATTTGAGAAAAGTTAAATCTTGATTACTTGAAAAAGACATTTTACAGCAACGGAAAGCTCCTTATTACAGGCGAATATGTCGTTTTAGATGGTGCAAAAGCATTGGCTTTGCCGACAAAATTCGGGCAAAATCTTATTATTGAAAGCGGCAAGAACAAGCAGATTGAATGGAAAAGCTTTGACAAGGATGGCAGTATCTGGTTTGAAGATTCTATCCCTTTTGAAAGTATTCTAAAAAAAGAAACATTTCTTTCAGACAAGATCAAAAATACATTAGTCGAAATCTTACATGAAGCCTATCTTCTAAATCCTAAATTTATTGAAGAATCCGAAGGCTATAATATTACGACTGAACTGACTTTCCCTAAATTTTGGGGCCTCGGCACCTCTTCGACTTTAATAAACAATATAGCACAGTGGCTCAACATTGATGCTTTTGAACTGTTACGCACGAGTTTTGGAGGAAGCGGCTATGATATTGCATGCGCCCAAAAAGATGTCCCTATCTTGTATCAACTAGAAAATGGCAAGCCTACAATCCACAAGGTATTTTTTAATCCTGAATTTACCGGCAACCTCTATTTTGTATATCTAAATAAAAAACAGAGCAGCAAGGCCGCAATCGCGTCGTATTATAGCAAGCAGAATAACATATCGGAAGTCGTCAAAAAAATCGACAAGATTACTGAAGCTGTTTTAGCTATCGATAACCTAAAAGCTTTTGCCTACCAAATTGAAAAACATGAAATGATCATGAGCGATGTTTTGGAAATGCAGACCATACAAGAAGCTTATTTTAGCGATTTCAAAGGTGTCGTAAAAAGCCTTGGAGCTTGGGGAGGCGATTTTGTCATGGCCATTTCGAAAGAAAATCCCGTGGCTTATTTCAAAGAAAAAGGATTTCCGACTCTTCTTACCTTTGATGAAATGATCTTAAAATAAAAAATCCCGACTAGATAGTCGGGATTTTTTATTTCTATTATGTTTGATTCTTAGAATCCGAAATCAAGTCTGTTGTCTTCGATATCTGCTTTCTCTTTTAAAGCAGGAACGATTCTTCCAGCTGCAGCAGCGCTTTGTGCTTTAAGTCTTGCTGTGTAAGTATCGAAGTTTTTAATAGCTGGTGCTTTTGCAACACTTTTAGTTTTCAATTTGAAAACTCCAGATCTACCTTCGATCAATTCAGATACTTTGTTAGGAGCCGTTGCGAATGCAGTACCTACTACTCTTGGCTCAGATCCGAATCCCATAAGGTTTGGACTTTGCAAAGTAAGGTCTGTTGCAGAAGCTACAGCAACTTTAGCAGCTTTAGCAGCTTCTTCTAACGTAGCGCCTTTCATGATTGCTTTTATCTTTTCAGTCTTTTTCTCATTTTTCAAGATTGGCTCAACCATTGGTTTTGCATCAGAGATTGGCATCAATCCTTCTTTATTGACTTTTTTAAGTTTTACGATCAAGTTTCCGTTTGGAACGTTGAATCTTTTCACATCACCTTCAGAAGTCTTTTTATCGTAAGCCCATCGCACTACTTGTCTTTGGTTTGTAAAGCTTCCAAAGTTTTCATCTAGTGCTTTTACGTTTGCTGATGGCATTACAGTCAATCCAAGAGATTTAGCTACAGTAGCGAAATCTTTTTCAGAAGCCTCCATTTCAAACTTAGTTGCTTTTCTGAAGATATCATCGCTAGTTGTTTCAGATGGCTCTATTCTTTGCGCGATAGTTGCCAAACGAATAGCATCTTGCTTATCGATTACTTTAATAATGTGGTAACCGAATTCTGTTTCAACAAGACCCACTTTTCCAATAGGGCTGTTGAATACGAAATCGTTGAAAGGTTTTACCATTTGCCCAGGAGTCATATCATATTCTCCTCTAGTTTGAGCAGAACCTGGATCATCAGAGTTTCCAGCAACTAAAGATTCTAAAACAGCTGGATTTGCTTGAACTTGTTTGAAAAGATCGTCAGCTTTCGCTTTTGCTTCTTCTTTAGTTCTAGTGATAGCAGGGTTTGGAGCTTTACTTCCGGCATAGCTAATCAAAATATGACTTGCTTTTGCGCTTGCTCCAGCTTTTTTACCTAATGACTTGCTTATAGCATAATATCCGTTAAAGATATAAGGTCCGAAAACCTCGCCTGTCTGCAAGTTGTATAGCTGCTCAGCATATTGAGCTGGAAGATTTTTCTTAGTTACATAAGTAGAGTCAAACTTAACATCAGAATTTGCATCCACAAACTCTTGGTTGTTCGTTACTTCTCTGAAACCTTTAACGGTATCATTTTTTCCAGTCGCTTCATTGAAGACTACTCTAGGAGATAATAACTCAGTAATATTTTTCTTTACTTCTTCTTCGTCTTCCTTAGAAGGCTTGTCTTCAATTACGACAAATTGCAATTCGCGTGTTTCATCAGCTTTGAATTTCTTCTCGTTTTTTCTCATGTAAGCTACAATCTCGTCATCAGAAACTGGAACTTCACTGTCTTTTATGTTTGAAAAAGGAAAAGCAACATAGTCAAAAGTAACTTTGTCAGATTCCATTTCATATTGCAATTTTCCTTCAGCCTCAGTAGCTACCAAACCAGCTCTTAGCATTGTGCTGTAGATTTGATATTTTGCAGAAAGAGCCGCTTGCGTTTCTCTTTGCTGTAATTGAGGAGCTAGTTCTGGATTGGCTTGGAAAAATTCTTTGAATTTTTGATAATCAAATTGGCCAGCAGCATTTTGGAATTGAGGATTCTGACCAATATCTTGGCTTTGTTTAAGAATATCAAGGATTTGGTTCTCACCTACTCTGATTCCTAATTTCTCAAATTGCTCTGTAAGCAAAGCTATAGAAACTTCTTGTTCCCATACGTTGTTTGCTGCTTGAGAAGCCGTGATTCCTTGACCGCCTTTTTCAACTGCATCGACTTTACTTCTAAAATCTTCAAATGAAATATCTTCTCCGTTGATACTTCCAACGTATTTTGAAGTTTGCTTGAAACCACCGCTATTGATAAGGTCGCCTACAACAAATGCTAATAAGCAAAAACCAATAACAAATATAAGAAGCAATGATCGTTGTCTAATTTTTGATAAAACTGCCATTTTTTTATTGTTAATTTTTAAATTCAGAGGGCGAAAATACAATTATCTATTTAATAATAAAAGGAGTAAACCTATATTTTCTGATAAAGATGAAGTTTTTTTTGAATGTGATGTGGAAGATTCGCAAAAAGCCTAGAAAATAAGGAAACTACTGTTGCCTGTTTTTATTTTGGTCTTCATATTTCTTTGCAAATCTTCTGCGAAAGAAAAACATAAAAAGCGCGATTGCGGCAAAGAAAAAACTAAGCCAAGGACTTCTTTCTGTAGAATTTAACTGCATAAAGCCGTCTACTGCGAAAAGAACAGCAGCCACTAGATAAAAATACTGTATGTATTTAAGATATACCATTATAATGTAATTTGAAATTTAGAATTCATCTGCTTGTCCTTCTCCAAAGAAGACCTGCCCATTTATATCTTTAAAATCACGGCTGGCATCGAATCCTTTGGTATAAAATTCATTTCCAGGACCTAACGTAAGCTTGCATTTTTTTTCTGTAAAAAACCACTCCCTTTTCTGATCATAATAGAGCTGGGTGGTTTCGAGTATTTTACCGTCTTCGGAAGTAATTTTTACATTTCCTTGCAGGTCGATAATATCGGTACCTTTATAAGTAATGGCATAATCAGAAGTTACAAAACTCTTTTTTTGATTGTTGTCGTAAAGCGTGACGTCAATTCCTTTAGGAAATTCTGTATATGGAAAGGAAGCATTGGAAAAATCAAGCATTTTAGGGCTCACCAAAATAGCTTTTATTTTTCCAGAATCTGTATATTTCAGGTTTACGGTATCTGCTTCTCCTATAGGTGCAAAAGTCGAAACATTGATTTTCTGGACATCTTTGAAATTGCTTTCGCATGAAAATAGGACTCCAAAAACTGCAATAAAAATAGCATTGAGCAATATCTTTTTCGTAGAAATCATATTATAATTTTGGAATGCTCACTGTTTCGCCAATCCAGCATTTAAAGGATATCTGTTCTCCAGATTTTCTTTTTGCTTGGGAAATTTCTTCTTTTGACGGTGCTTTTTTAGTATAGTTTGCAGCAAGATCGTCGGCAGATTTTTTCAAGATCGGCTCTACTGCCCCTGCTTTTTTAGCTGTTTCGGCAGCAAGCCAATAAAGCGCCTTGCTTTCGAATGCATTATCGCCTACGCATTCTTTCATACTATTGGCATATAACTGAGAAATAAAAATATATGATTTCCCGAATGCAGGTTTTACTTCTAAAGCTTTTTTGGCAAATTCTCTTGCTTTTACTTTATCGCCATAACCATACGTCGTGGCTACCAGATAATACAACTCCGCTTTTTTATTGATGTCGGTCTGCAATTCTGCCGATTTAGTAAAATATTCGATGGTCTGAGGCTTATTTTTTGCGTTTCTGGAAATGATTCCCATGTTGTAAGCTGCTTTAGCCGACGGGCTCAACGCGTATAGTTTTTCAGAAACCTTAATATAGAAATCCGACTTGCATTTTTTAGCATCCAGTCTATCGGAAACTCTTTCGAGCCACAAAGCATTTTCAGCATTTTTGTCGAAATTCTTTTGATAAAAAGACACAAGGATTTCACAATTTGCTAGCTTATCAGTTCTTGCACTCAAGTTTTCCATAACTAGAGTCAATTCATTGGTGCTCACTTTGGCATTCTGCAAGTTGTTTTGTTCTTGAGAGGTCAATTTTTCTGTCTGTGCTTTTAACGACAGATTCTCTTTTACCAAACTTGATTTTTTCAATTCGGATTGTGCCTTTTCTGAAATCTCGTCTAATTTCTCCAAAACCTGCTCTAAAGTAAGTTCTGTTTCTTTTTTCTGGTATTGCGAAACAAGCAATTCAGAATAGATATTCAGTACGTTTGGATTGGTAAATTCAGAATTATCCATCTTGAAAGCCTTATCCAAAAAAGCAAAAATCTCTTTTGAACTTCCTGTCTTATTATCGTAAAGCAGAAGGGCTTTACTGATTCTATTTCCCTTTTTATTGTTTGGAAAAGCCTTGTCGTGTTCATCATAAACACTCATAAGTTCCGAAATCATCGGATTTTTCTCTTCAGCAGTATTTGCCTGATCGATTTTCTGGTTAAGAATCTTTTCTCCTATCAGATAAACCGATTCGCTTTCGGTTGGGCATTGCTGCTTTAACTCCTTCCAGCGGCTGTATAGTGTCTGGTCATAACTGTTTGACTGAACAAATTCTTCAAATGCAACAATCTTGTTTTTGCATTCTGAATTCTGTGCTATTGCCGCAAAACTGAAACCCAGTAGTGCAAAAACAAAGGCAAAAGACCTATTACTGCTTGAGATTTTTTTATTCATACTTTCTTTTTACAAACCATCTATCATTCAGAGATAAGCTTACAAATATGTTGGCATATGTTTCTTTAATGAGGCCTGCATGAGTTGTTCCTCTTCTGCCGTATTCAAAGCCAACATTAATATTTGAGAAGGATCCACCAATCGGCAGTCCAAGTCCCATTGTCATTCCGTAATCCTTGATCGAAGTATCACCTACAACTAATCCTGTATTCTCATATCGAAGACCTGCTCTATAAGTAACTCTTTTCCAATAGCTGGTAAAAGAATCATAGTCTGGGATGAAATAACCACCGATGCTGAATTTCTTAGCATCTTCATAGCTAACGTTCGTTATGTCGTTATAGCGGTTTCCGAATTTACTGCTTTCTTGAAGCGTAACTTCTGCTCCAACAAACCAATTCGTTTTTTTTCCAAAACCTGCGCCAAAAGCAAGCTTGCTTGGCAATTTCAAATCCGAATCTGCAACAACAATATCCTTTTCTTCTACCACAATTTCCGAACCTCCAGTACCTACTAAGGTAGCAATTTTTCTTTCATTCTCTGACTTAAGATTGCTTTGCGGACTATATGTCACACTAGAGACAAAATCGTATTTCTTGATTTTTGTCGCATATACCAATCCAGCATTCATGCTAAATCCACTTAAATCAGACGTATTCATTTCACGAGTTCCGTATTGAACATTCTGAGAAAGAAGGCTTTTAGTTTCTATATTTCCGAAATTATAGCTAAAATCAACTCCAAGGCTAAATTTAGATGTCAATTGATATCCTGCTCCTAAAAAAACTTTATTCAATCCTCCTTTTCCGCTGTATGCCCTGTTCGGGCCGTCTTCTTGATCTGAAAATGAGTTTATTTTATATCCAACAGAAGTATAAGGCATCAATCCGAATCCGAAACCTAATTTCCCTGTAGGAAATGCCACTGCCAAATAATCAATCGTTGTTCTTTGAGTATCTCCTTTTGCACTGCTTGTTCTAAGATTAGTCATATTATGACTTCCACCCACCGTAAAACTAGTCAATTTTAAAGAAGCAAATGTAGCAGGATTCTGAAGGTTCATATGAATACTGTCAGGCAAAATCCCTAAGCCTCCCATCGACCTATTTTCGGTTGTACCTTTAAACCTTGCGTCTCCAATTCCATAAAATGAATACGGCGATGCTGATCCTTCTTGTGCTACAGAGGCTAACGAAAAAAGTAAACTAAGGCTTACTATAATTTTTTTAATCATTTTTGATTTTGTATTGAAATAAATGGCTCAAGCTCTCTAAAAGAAAATTTGAATTGGCAAATATGGTATTTTTTAATCGTTTAGCCAAAAAATCTGCGTCACCGCCCGTTAAAATTATCGTAAATTTTGAATAATACTGTTTATAGTCATTTATAAAGCCGTCTATTTCATTAACCGCTCCATTTACAACTCCAGAATGAATAGATTCGCTAGTCGAATTCCCTATAATATTTTTAGGGCTTCCTAGCTCTAATAACGGCAGTTTTGCTGTAAAATTATGTAATGCTTCATACCTTAAGCGTAGTCCTGGCGAAATCGCTCCTCCAAGATAATTATCTTCTTGATCAACGAAATCATAGGTTATGCAAGTACCTGCATCGATTATCAGTCTATGTTGCTTGGGAAACTGTAACACAGCTCCTGATGCCAATACCATCCTATCGATTCCAAGTGTCTTAGGCGTTTCGTACAAATTTGTGAAAGGAAAGTGATTCTCATGAGAAATAAAATGGATTTTTACTCTTTCGTTAAAGCTGAAAAAATCGTTTTTTTCGAGATTTCCGACAGAAGCAACAACCAAATGTGCCACTTTTGGAAATTCTTTTAAAATATTTTCAATATTTTTTTTAAAATCTTTTTTGAGAAAAACGAAAGGTCCCAAAAGAGTATTGTTCTCAAAGACAGCACCTTTAATTCGAGTATTCCCAACATCAATTGCTAAAAGCATATCTATTTATTTGTTTTGGCGAAGTTACGAATTGATTTTTTTTAAAATTTGTTTTGGATAAATTAAAAATCGTTCTATATTTGCACCCGCATTAGCAACGGTACCTTAGCTCAGTTGGTAGAGCAATGGACTGAAAATCCATGTGTCCCTGGTTCGATTCCTGGAGGTACCACAAAAAGCCTAAACATTCATTTGTTTAGGCTTTTTTGCTTTTACAGCTCTTCGTATTTAATATCTTTCTCCAAATTATTATCCTCTTGATTTACTGTATTTTACTTAAACAAATGTTAAATATCATTTTTAGTTAGGATTCCTTACTAAATTTGTACTGCGATTTTGCAATTAATATTTAAAACAACAACATGAAAAATTTAGCACTCCTACTCATCACTTTATTTAGCTATTATACAGCTAACGCATGCGACAAATGTGTCAATTACAATAACGAAGATTTTAAAATCAAATCGGCTTCTGTCAAACACGATAAAAAATTGGGCGTAACGATTTGGGAAATAAAAGTGGCTGGCCAAGCTGGCGCTACAACTCCTAAAAAAGCTGGACAGCTGAACGGAGCTCCCGTTCTAGGATATGTTTTCCCTACAACATTAAAGCCTACAGATGTTGGATTCAACAAAACAGAAGGCATCGTAGCTTTGGCATTAACTTCACATCCTGATTTTGACGACACTCCTATTTGGGACGAAAACGCAGACGGTATATTCGACAATGACGGTATTATCTGGCATCCGCATTGGGTAATTCTCACAGAAGATAAAAGAGTCCCAGGCGGCTTGTCTGTAAAAGAATTTAAAAAAGAGGACAAGTCGGTCATCCTGCCAAAAACGGCACCTAATATGCCAATGTATATGGACAGCCCTGGATTTAATGTAGTTACAGAAGGAAATTCTATTAAAGTAATTGTTCCAGATTACCGCATAAACAACCAAACCAATTTTAAATTTGATGCTGTTGCCTGTTTTATGGAAGTAAATACTGGTGGAAATAGCACTCATACAGAAACTGGAGAGAAACCTATGTTAGGCGTTTATAAAGTATATGCTGTAGCCAGCGGAAATTTGTCATTGCCTTACAACGTAAAATAATAACTCTAAAGACACACTTATGAAAGTAGCTGTTTGGGACACTTATGTCACTAAAAAAGACGGAAGCATTATGCATTTTGACATCTTGGCTCCGGATGAAATTTCAGATTTAGAAACCATATACGATTTTGGAAAAAAGTATCTGAAATCAAAAAATGAGGAAGATTCAACATTGACCTCTAAAGAATGTAACTTTTGCCATATTGAAAAGGCAACGGAAGAAATCGTCAACAGTATCGAACAAAAAGGATATTTTATAATCGAAATGGAAGGTTGCTAGAAAATTAGCAAATGGTTTATTAAGTTTCACATCTAAAATATTAGGTGTGAAACTTTAACCATTTAAGAATCCTAAAAGTTTACAGAAGAGAATATAGCTAGCTAAAAATAGTTATTTTTGGCAAGAGACGACAGTAAGAACAGGTAACATGCTTTAAAATTTATATTATGTCGGTTTTTAACCTTATTACGCAAAACGAAAATCTTGATAACAAAATAGTTGCAGGCCTTGAACGGCTGTCGCAAGTTTTTAAGGTGCTCTTATGGGAAAAAGCCAAGGAACATTCACTAAGCCCAATTCAAATTCAGCTGCTCATTTTCATCCACAATCATACGCAGGAAAAATCAACAGTAAGTTATTTGGCAAAAGAATTTAACGTCACCAAGCCAACGATAAGCGATGCTGTCCGAATTCTGGAAGCAAAGAATATGATTGAAAAATCAACCGATCTGAATGATTCCAGAAGCTACACTATCCTACTTACTGAAATCGGAAAGAGAATCGTTCTCGAAACGGAAGACTTTCCAAACCCAGTCACTAAAATCATTTCTCAAACCAGCGAATCAGACAAAGAAATTATCTGGAAAAACATTTCGGATCTTATTATTGGGCTGAATAAATCGCAGATTATTGATATCCAGAGGACTTGCTATAACTGCAAGTTTTATTCTCAAGTTGGTTCTGAACATTTTTGCGACTTGCTCGTAATGAAATTAGAAGACAGAGACATTCGTATCGACTGCCCTGAGTTTCATGATAAGTCCATGACCTACTAGTCTCAAAAACCAATCTTTTTATATCGTTTCAATGGTTGTTATTACAGCCCTTGCAATAATTTTATCCTATGCAAAAATTTATTCTTTTGCATTTATTTTACTTTTTACTGCAACCTTTTCAGATTTTTCGCTCTTATCATAAAATTAAAGTATATTAACTCCAATTTATTTTTATTATGAAAAAGATTTTACTTACCCTGATGGTATTTACTGGCTTATTACAAATTTCCTGCAGTGAGGATTTAGTGGATACTGATACTCCGACTAACAACTCTGTAGATGTTTATGTTGCTGGCCAGAAAAACAGCCAGGCTTGTTATTGGAAAAACAACCAGCTTGTATTGCTAGATTCCGGAGGAATCACGGCTCCAACAGCAAACAAAATTATAGTAGCAAGCAATGACGTGTATGTCTTAGGAATCGGTGTTGGAACAACTACAACTGAAACTTTCCCAATGTTTTGGAAAAATGGTTTGCTAACCAATTTAAAAACCAGCCTAAGCACGGATGGAGAAGAAGTCATGGCTATAACTGATTTTGAAGTAGTTGGAAATGATGTTTATTTTGTAGGCTACACCAAAAGAAGGATAATCACTTTTGAAGATTATAGCCTTGCGTATTGGAAAAATGGCATCAAGACGGTAGTTCGTGATTATGGTACTTACGTTCAGAACTATCCTAAAATAAAAGTCGTAAACAATACTGTTTATATAGCTGCTTCCAATATTGGCGCTTTAACCTTAAATGGCTATTATACAAACAATGTTTTTACAGAAATCCCATTTGCTACACTAACTGGCTTAGCTAAAAATAATAACGAAGTATATGCCTACGGAACCGCAAACAGTGGCGGCTATTATAAAAACATAACTACTGGTACAGAAACTTCTTTTCCAGCTGTCGCTGCAATTTCATCTATGTTTTTTGAGAATAACAACGTATATCTTACTGATGTTGCCAGCATCTATAAAAATGGCGTATTACATGATGCAGGACAACCTCAATTGGGCGGAATTATGGATTTTAAAATTCTAAATAACAACACTTACAAAATCACTCAGGTAGGGATTGATAGCTATATTAGCTACCTGACCATAAACGGAGTCGAGGCAGCAGAACTTCCAGATTCCCAAGGCACATTCTTATCGCTTTTTGTAGTCCAAAACTAAACCATGAATAGCATCAACTGGAATGATATTTATACAAAGACATCCCCAAAACTCTTGGGGATTTGTCGCAGATATATAAAGGATGTTGCCACAGCCGAGGATATCGTCCAAGATTCTTTTATTGTAGCAATCCAAAAAGAAGACACCTTAAAGGATAAAAGTGCCTTACAGGGTTGGTTGAGCAGAATTGTCATAAACATGGCCATCCATCATTTGAAAGAGGTAAAAAAAATAAACTTTTCAACGCATCAAGATTATGAAATTGTTGATTCAACTACTATTATGAATACCCTTGAAATAGACACCAAAAGCGTACTTCTCTCTGCCGATTTAGAAAGAAATGACATATTAGAAGCCATAGATCATTTGCCTGAACATCATAAATCTGTTTTTAACATGTATGTGGTTGATCAATTTTCACATAGCGAAATTGGCAAAATACTTCATATCTCGACTGGCACTTCAAAATCGCATTTATCTAGGGCTAGAAAAACAATCCAGCTTTTCCTATTGGAAAGAATAAAAGAAAAACCGGTTGATGAGAAAAAGAAACGTCGTATTGCTTTCTTGCTCTTTTTAGGTTTTGAAAACCAAATGTTCGCTAATTTTTATAAAAAACAATTTCAAGATTTTGAAATAAAACCTTTAAAAGCTTTCGAATTAACTCCAAAAAAGACAGCAATTCCAAATCAATTTATAGGCTTGGCTAAAATAGCTTCAGTATCAAAAATTACAACCATAAGCATCTGTTTGGTATGTGCAATAGGTGTTGCTTTTTATGCCTATGATTTTAATCTAAAAAATATACCACAAAAAAAAGAACATCAATTGAATGTTAAAGCTACAGATAGTATGCCTAAAAATCCACTTGTTGTAAGCCCTGAAAATGTTGTAATAAATGAAAAAACTGCGATTGAATCCAAAAAAATAAAAACCATTTTCAAGCAAGAAAAAACTACGCTTTCAAAGAATAATTCTCAAAAAACTTCAGAAGAATCCACTCAGGTTTCTCCCAAAGATTCTGCAAAAAATGAATCTCAAAAAGTAGTGATCATCAAAAAACAAATTATAAAAAAAGATACCATTTATGTTTCAGAATAAATTCCTACTTCTTTTTTTAACCATACCTTCTTTTGCTTTTTCTCAAGAAAAAAAAGTCGATACGATTTTTGTCTATGAGGAAATTATCATACACGATACAATTTTTATCGAAAAGCCGGTAATTAAAATAGATAAAGCAATTTTTACTTCGGAAAACAATAAAAAAGACAAATTAGAACTGACTCAAAACGGAAAAAAAATCCAAATTCCTATTGACACTCTTGTTCTTATCACCAATAAAAAAAGTATTAAAAAAGAAGAAAAACAAACTTGGTTTTTTGGAGGCAAATTGCATCTTGGTCTGTCTAGCAACAGTTTGTTTAAAAAGATGGATGCTTCGAATGCCATCGGATTTGGCTTAGGAATTTGGACACGAAAAGAACTTTTCAATTCTAATTTTTCTGTAGGAATTGGAGTCGATGCGTTGTATTGGGCAAGTCCGTTTTCGTTTGACGCATTACAAAAGGACAGCGATCTCAATGGCTATTATTTTACAAACAACAAGCCTAAATTATTTCAGTCTATTGAAAACAAACATTTTCAGTTTCAAGTTCCAATTCAATTCTACTACAAAATAAATAAGTTTATGCCTTCCATAGGTGGGTTTTTCAGTGCAAGCAACTATAAATCCTACTTTTTAGGATCGTCTAAAGAACTGCCTTCTACTCTAAATGAAACACAAACATTTAAAGCCGAAGCCTTACAGATAGGCTATTTAGCCGAAGTGCAGTATTCTCTTTCAAGACATCTTTCTGTTGCGGTGCATTTTAGTTCTGGAAAAGCAAACAATTTGGTTTTCACTAATAAGCAGGATAAGAATGAATCTTTCAAGACTAAAAATGATTTTTCGGAGAAAAGATTTGTATTGCAACTGGTTTATAGTTTATAATTGACAGTAGATAGTTAGCTCCTCAAAACAGGCATGAACAAATCATAATTTTCTTATAATAAATCCTTCTTAGTTTCCGAGCCTCCATTTTTATAGGTATATTTAAATGAAATACTAAAAGAAATTCTATGGTTTGGTGGAAAAAAGTAGTGATCGGAATTGGATGCTTGCTCATTTTAACCCTTGTGTTGAACATAGGCCTAAACTATTGGATTAGGAAGCAACTTCCTGTCATCATTAACGAAAACAATAATTCTCCTTATCAGATTACTTATAAAACGCTAGAAGTTGCTTTGTGGGATGGTAACGCAGTTGCTAAAGATATTACTGTTGTACCCAAATCATCTTTGCAGAAAAAAGACGTAAAGTCTGGAATTTACGCTACCATCCAAAGTATTAAAGTAGAAGGAATCAGCGCTTGGTCAATCGTTTTTGGCAAAAGGATTGTAGCTGATAAAATCGTCATAAACAAGCCCGAAATTATTCTTTTTAAAGATAACGACAAGGCTTTAAACGATCCTAAAAGCATTCGCGATAAGGTCATTGCTCCTTTTAAAAATACGATTTCCGTATCCGACATTTATCTTTTTAATTCCGGCCTGCAGATTATTTCTACAGTCAACAATAAAGCTTCGTTGATTGTACACAATCTTTCTATGCAGCTTGACGGCATCACTTTGGACGACACAACGCTAAAAGAAAAAATTCCTTTCAGTTATAAAAATTTTGAAATTGACTGCGACAGTATTTATTATCGAGCCAGCGAATTCTATCATTTGACTGCTAAAAAAATACACACCGACAAATCGGACTTGAAGATAGCCGATTTCAGTATGATACCGGAATACAACCGTCCGGAATTCGTTAGAAAGATTCCGAAAGAAAAAGATATTTTTACCGTAAATGCACAAGAAATAAGCATCAACAATATGGATTGGGGATTTAAGGACGACGTTTTTTATTTCAATTCGACCAACATCTTCTTAGAAAAGGTTTTTGCCAGCATCTACCGTCCGAAAATGCCGCCTGATGATCTTTCAAAAAAGCCTTTGTATAATAAATTGCTCCGTGAAATCAAATTCCCGCTGCATGTCGATACACTTGCCATTCGGGAATCAACGTTGGAATATGAAGAAGAAAAAACGTTCGAAAAAGGAGCAGGATTGCTCTCTTTCAACAAATTCAACATGTTTGTAACCGACATCAACAGCGGCTATAACCAAAAAAAGCTTCCTGATGTAAAAATCACCATAAATTGCAAATTCATGAATGTCTCGCCTATGAAAGTAAACTGGCGCTTTAATGTATTGGATAAATCTGACGGATTTAATATCAAAGGTAGTATTTTCCAGTTTCCTGCACATAAACTGAGGCCTTTTACAAAACCGTATATGAATGTAGCGGTTGAAGGCAAGCTCAATGAAGTCTATTTCAATTTTACGGGGAACGATGTGAAATCCAAAGGAGATTTTGCCATCAAATACGATGATATAAAAGTTACAGTTTATCAGAAAAAAAATCCGCAGAAGAAAAACAAATTCCTTTCTGCGGTTGGTAATCTTTTTGTGAAAAACGATTCTAATGAAAAAATCGTCGAGACAGAAGTTGAAGTAGAACGAATTCAAGAAAAATCTTTCTACAATTTTTTCTGGAGAAATATTGGCGAAGGCTTGAAAAAGACCTTGCTATAATTTATTGCTGATTTGGCTTCGTTTCTTGGATTTCTTCTCCGGTTTTGCTAAATACTTTGATTTTTGGATTATCCTGTGTTCCTGTCACAACTACTGGTATTCCGATTAATCCAAATGGAGGCAATCCGACACGTATTTTAAGGTTCAACTTGCCATCAAAACTGGTTTCTCCTTGAAGGCGCAGCCTGAAAAGCGCGACCTTCATCTTGGTCTGCTCGATTCTGATTATATTATTTTTGATAGTCGATTTGATATCTACCTGGCTCAAATCTGGATTGTCAATACTCTCAAAATCGGTCTTGCTGCTCAATTGGTTAAAAAGCTTCAATCCATTGACTTTGACTTTGCTGAGCGAAACAACACCTTTTCCAACCAATGTTGGATAAACTGGCTTCATTTCTTCATTTAATTGGCCTTTCACGGTATAATCTAGCGAAATAATACCTTCTGCCTTTTCGGCGGCTGTGGCTAATTTCCTGAACATCTCGATTTCATTATAAGCTTTTTTGACATTGAAGTTTTTAGCAACAAAATGCACATCAAAATCTGCTTGTTTCATATTGTGGTCATCATAAAAACCATTGATTCCTACCCTACAGCCTATAATCTCGAAACCAATTTTATGGAAAAGCAGTTTGCCTTTGTTCAAGGCTGTACTTCCCGTAACATTATCTAAAACCAGCCCGTCGTATTCTAATTTTTTTACATTGGCCAATAACGAAACATTTAAATTTTCAGGCAAAAGGATCACCCCAGATGCTTCCGCTGTTTTTGTATTTTTTTCAGCATCAGGTACTGATACTTTTTCGGTTTTGGCAGGCTCTTGAGCCATGAATTCGTCCGCTGCAATAAAAGCAGAATTCACTTCGAAATTGCCTTTCAATACGGCATTTTTCTCAAGGACAAAATTGATTACGTTATCCAATCTGCCTTTCATAGCAAAATCTGATTTGCCATAATTAGCGCTGAACTTGTCAAAATTCATCTTGTCTTGGTGAAACGTAAACAGTCCTTCTTTAATAAAAAACGGCTTCGGAAATAATTCTGACGTTGCTTTTATGTCTCTTAGCAACAAGCTTCCTTTATTGTTTAGCTTGCTATATTGTCCTGTCGTAGCATAGCTTTGTTTTCCTTTTAGAGATAGATTTGCTTTTGCATAACCTCTTACATCTAAACCTTTTTGCCTAAAAACTTTATAAATCCTGGCAATATCAAGTTCTCCTTTTGCCACGATATCATAACTAACATCATCAAAATCAGACAAAATCGCTTTTACATAAATCGGATTCTGCTCAAAAATAAAGGACGCAGGTGTTACATTTACTTTTAGATCTTTGTATTTGCCTGTCGAATTTTTAACCGAAGCGATAAATTTGATGTGGGTAATCGGATTTGGATAGTATTCCGTTTTCAAGAAACCCTCTTGAAGATTGATCGTTCCATCTGTGATTGGAAACAGTTTTTTCTCGCTGTTGTATTCTCCTTTTGAATTGATGTCGGCCAAAAGTTTTCCTTTCAATTCTATATTGCTTATTCCTAAAGCATTGATTGCCTTTGAAAGGTCTAATTTTGATTTCAAGTTGGCAGATAAATCAATGTTCTTTATGCCTTTCGATTTTATCTTGGCGCTTAAATAATCATCGCCTATATTAAAATGCAGGGTATCGAGACTTACTTCCAGTTTTTCTGTTTCTAAGGAAGGTAATTTTGTGTAAAACTTTAAAGCGATATTGGACGTTTCAAATGGCGCGTCTTTATACGCTATATTTCCTTCCCTGATATTCATTCCAAATGCCAGATCGGGCTTGCGATTCAGCGAGGCGTTATAATTTCCTTTGAAAGTTAGCAATAGGTCTGTTCTACCTTTTACTTTTGTCTTTTCAAGCCAGGTCACGTATTTTGGGGGCAAAGCTGTAAAAAGGTCATTCAGCCTGCTGTTCGTCGACTCAATCTTTATGTCGATGTCATAGCCGTCTTTCAGGAAATTCATCTTTCCTATAAAGCTTATCGGCAGCTTATTGATGAGCAGGTCGTTCTGCTGAAAAACAAAAGACAGGGAATTCGTATTGATTTTGGTAACCAGATCGGCATCAATCTTTTTGTTTTCTAGGTATTTTTCTCCATCAAAAGCAAAATCTAAGGATTCTATTTTTGCTTCTGTGTAGAGGTCGAAAATCGATTTGTCGAGATTGCCTTTTCCCAAATAATTAAACCCTCTGGCTTCTAGATTTATCTTTGCAGAAATATCCTCGTATTTCAGTAAGACGTTGTGAATATCGATTCTTTCCAAGCGAATCGAAGTTCCTGTTGTATCTTTTGAAACTTCTTTTTTATCAGAAATATATACGTTGTAATTGGCCTGTCCTTTTTCGTTTACCTTAACATTGATAAGACCTTTAGAAACATAAATTTCGTCAATATTGACAATACCATCAAAAATCAGGTTTTTCAGATTTATACCAAAAGACACATCTTTGGCGGCAACTAGAGTGTCATTTTTATAGGGAGCGGAACCTTTAAGTGAAAAATCATCCAAGGTAACCGTAAGGGAAGGAAAATGCTTAAAAAAAGACAGGTTGGATTCTGAGAAACTCAATTCTCCATCCAGTTTTTTATTGGCGAAAGCTTTCACTTGTTCGGCAATCCTTCCGGGAAAAAGCAACGGCAAAAGAAACATCAGCAAGAGAATGCTTGCGATAGTTATACCCGTTATCTTGAGAACTTTAATCCCAGTTTTTTTAAATGACATTTTCATACTACAAAAGTAATGGGATGAAAGTTTATTTCCTAACAAGAATTTTCTGCATCTAAATAAAAAAATGCCTTTTCAATTTCTCGAAAAGGCATTTTTAAAAACCTAACTTTAAAACTAACTCAAAAAATTATTGTTTCATCAGTTTCAGCGTAGCTTCTCTGTCTTGAGCGTCTACTACTTTAACGATGTACATTCCTTGATTCAGATTTTCAATTGAATACTGATATTCTTTATTGAAATCTCCTTTAAATTCTTTAATTAATTGTCCGGCAATCGAATAAATCGACACTTGTTTGGTCTCGGTACTGATGCTAAAAAGTCCTCTTGACGGGTTTGGATATAACGCTACAGTTTTTGTATTGAAATCAGTTCTTTCCAACAAAGCCTGCTTGTTTCCAAAAATTCTGAGCCCGTCAATCTCGATTGGAATAGCCATATTTACATCGGTCACCGTTATCGGCGTACCATCCATCAAATTGTACCATGTTCCTGCATAAGGAAATCCAGCAGAAGCATTATAAACCGTATTTGTAGCATTGGTCAGGACAAAAACATAGCTCAAATTCTCTGTTTGCGAAGTGCTTGTCCAAATATCAAGTCTTGGCCTTCCGGTCTGAGAAAAGTTCCAAGCATGCGTTCCGTTTTCAAAAACATTTTCATTCTTTTTGAAAGCGATCATTTTTGTCCAATCGTCATATACTTTTTTTCTGGCCACATCAGCAAGCCAATTGCTTGTCCATTGAGGCTGTGGTTTTGTATCTAGCTTGCAGTCGCCAGCCGTTGCGTCAGAAGGCGTATTTACCGTTCCGTTATTGCATGTAAAAATAGAGCTGTTGTAGCCCAAGTCTCCAAAATGATAGATCATCTTAGGTCCAGGCACTAGCAAATGAAGAGCGCCCATTGCAGACAATCTTGTCAATATTTTTGGCAAGTTTCCGTTAGTCTGTCCTGATTCTGTAAGTGCTTTATACACTACTCTTTCTTCGTCATGGCTTTCGGCATAACCGATAAATCTGTCAGTAGCATCTGCAACACCGGCAAGATTTGTACTGTTCCCTTTTAAGAAATTGGCATATGGGTCGGTCATTTTTCTCCATTGCATGATTCCTTTGGAAATTCCGTCAGCATCGCCTGTTTTTCTATAATTGGCCCATTCTACTTCTTCATTGTAAGAGCCGCCAGTTCCTAAATGTTCAAAGATTACATAGAAATTTGGATCGATAGCCCATTGCAAATCTGCATAGTATTTCAATTTTGCAACACGGTCTGCTTGGTAATTATTGGTACACGCATCTTGAGCGGAAGCACTTCCAGTGTACGGACAATTTTGCGTAAATCCTTTGGTCAAATCCCATCGGAAGCCATCTATTTTGAAATCGTTGATCCAATGCTGTATTGTTCTTTGGACATAATAGCTTGTAAGATTGTTCGGCTCGTTAAAATGATCCAAGTCTCTTCCTACGCTGTACGAATGCATTGCGTTTTGATTGCAATATGGATTCTCAGGCGTAACTCCATTTGCCCAGCCGTCGTTGTCTGTATCGAGCATCCACATTCTTTCTAGTGGTGAACGTCCGTATACGTGATTAAGAGCGACGTCAAAAATTACGGCAATACCGTTTTGGTGGCATAAGTCGATAAATTCTTTCAACTTTGCTTCGGTTCCATATCTTTTATCCAAAGCCAGATGATAAACTGTATTATAACCCCAGCTTTCGTTGCCTTCAAATTCCATAACGGGCATGAGCTGGATTGCGTTTATCTTTAGGTCCTTAAAATAATCAATCTTGTCGATTAGGTTTTGGTAGGTTCTGTTAGCATCAAAATCTCTTACTAAGACTTCATAGATTACTAAGTCCTTTTTGCTTGGTTTCACAAAATTAGTTGTCGCTGGACTCCAATTGTAATTATAGAATGCTGTTGGTCCGGTTTGCAGAACGGTAACTTCTCTTTCTTGGCCGGCAGGATATATCGGCAAGTTTGGGTAAACACCCAAAGTAGCTATTTCTGGATCATCAAACGGACTCAAGACTAATGTAGAAAACGGATCTGCCGTCTTTACCAAAGCAGGTGAATTCGCAGGAAGGTCAGTCTGATCACAAACCCAATATTGATAAGTGTATGCTGTTCCAGAAGTCAGTCCTGTTACTTCAAGCCAAAATTTTCCAGATGCTGGGTCTTTTTTCATGGCATAAGCTCCAGAAGGTTGCCAGTTATTAAAACTTCCCGCTACATATACGAAATCTTTGTTTGGGGCATTTAAAACCAGCGTAGCCTTTGTCGGATCTGCAGAATTATAATTGACTCCGTCGTTCATTCCCGCGGGCAGAGCTTCGCTAATGGCGCCAGGATTTACAATAACTGAAAAGTTTTTTATAATTGTAGTGCCTGCTTGGGTCACTTCCAGGGAATAGTTTTGGTTGGAAGTAATTCCTGTGTGATTAAATGAATAGCTTGCCGTGCTTGCGTTTGTATTAATCGTCGCTCCATTGGATTTTAGCACATAGCTGGCATTACCGCCTGTGTTGGTTGCTGAAATCGCAAAATTGCTACCCGATGCAAGTATCGTACTGCTGTTTTGAACTGGAGCCGTCAAGTTGACTTGAAAAGTTCCAACTTCTACTAAAATGTCTTGGGATTTTTTATCTCCGTTGCCATTTTTAGCTTTGATCAGAAATCCTATTCTTCCGATGCCTGTCCTGTTGTAAAATGTATTAGGCACAAAAGTTATGGAATATCTATCGGTTCCAGCATTATAAGTCAGCCTATTGGCTTCGTTTGAATTATCCCAAGATCCATTCGTAGGGCAATCGGCATTGTTTTGATCATTGAGATCGAAAGACCACGACCAAAGGTAAAGCGCATTGCCTGTCACTCCCCACGTTGCTTCATTGATACTGCTTCCGTTGAAGGTTAAAGTGATTGATTGGTTTTCTTCAAAGGTTGTCGGAGCCACAGTATAAGTAACTGTTTGTTGTTGCGACCACGCAGAGGAAACCATCAATAAAAATAATAGCGTAATTTTTTTCATCTTATCTTAATTAAAAAAAGGCCGCCTGAAATCGGGCAGCCTTTATTTTTTGTTTTTATAAGCCTCCTACAATAGCTGTACCATCAAAATTAATGGTCAGTTCTAGGTTGGCTGTTCCTCCTGCTACCGCAAAGTTTGGCGCATCAGGATTGTAAGCTACTTTCGGATCGCTGTTACCAACATTAAATTTCCAAGCATTGCTTGCAATATAATTTCCTGCATTTGCTGCTCTGAATTTCATTTCTCCAGCGCTAAGCGGAGCAGAGATTGTAAATTTATTAGCTGCGAAATTATAGGCCATAGCAGTTTCATTGTCCCATGCTCCTGCAGTTGCAGAACCAATGATTCCCCAATTCATCTTAACCGATTTGTATTTTAGGTTATCGATATCAACCCATATATAGTACAAGCCATTCCCGTCATTTTCTGCTACTTTAATGTCGCCACTATCTCCTCCATTTTTAAGATTTCCGTCTTGAACTCCGCCAATAACTCCATAGTTTCCAACTACGTCTGCCCAAGAAGCTTGGTTACCGATAAATTTAAAGGCTTGTCCTACGCCTACTTTTACATAAGCCTCATAAATTCTTGTTACTCCGTTTCCAATATATCTCAATTCCATCGCTGTTTCTGGTGACCATTCTCCTAATCCATAAGAACCTTGAGGGTGTCCTACAAGAAACAATTTAGGAATAACTGCTACATAAGGTGTAACTGAAATTGTTGCTACATTACTGTACAATGGCTCAAATGTGTCATTAACACTAGCTTTTATTCTTACTTCATATGTACCTTCTACAAATGCCTCACCACCTGCAGCTCTTACTTTAGTGTTTAGTGTTTCTACAGAAACTGATAATTGGTTTGCTCCGATTACAGATCCTAAATCTTGTGGATTTGCAAATTCGTTTCCTGCCTTATCAAGTTGCACAGTATAATTCACTGCAACATTTTGATCAAAATTAGCAGATGTCCAAACAAAACGTTCTGCTTGATTTGCCGCATTTTCTATTGCCAATACATAGACATTATTCCCCTCTGGGGCAACAAGTACTGGTGCATCTTTTGCCGTAATTACCGGCCTGTCTTCCACATCGTCTGAGCTACAAGAAACAGCCAAGATAGCGAATAATGCAATTAGTGATTTTGCTATATTTTTCATATTTATGATTTTTATTTTATTAATATCCTGTATTTTGTACTAAAGTTGGATTAGCTGATTTTGCTCTATCCGGAATTGGGAACAATTTCAAGTGATCTGAAATAGGCGCTCCGTTGGCAGAGTTGCCTTTCCATTGCCACATATAAGAACCTCCTGTAAATTTTCCAAAACGAATCAAATCTTGACGTCTGTGGCATTCCCAATACAATTCTCTTGATCTTTCCGCTAGGATAAAATCTAAAGTAAGATCGGCCTGACCTACAGTTCCGGCATTCGCTCTAGTTCTCAAAGCATTCACATAAGTTACAGCTTGCGATAAGGAACCATGGCCTCTTGCTGCTAATTCAGCATACATTAAGTAAGCATCTCCCAAACGAAATAGTGGAAAATCTGTATCTACATATGCGCCTGAAGGGCTAGAGCCATTTGAACCATCCGATTTTTTGTTTGTCCATTTTGTTACGCCATAGCCTTGAGTCTCATCAGCAATACTTGCGATGTCTAAGGTCTGACCTGTGGTGTGGAACATCGCTCTGTTGTCTGAAGCTCCAGTTACATCGGCAAACTTGTTTACAAGTTCTCTTCTAGCTCTTAGCCCTTTCCATCCGCCGTCGACACCAAAATCGCTAGCATTCATTGAGCTTAAGATAGAAGCATGAACTAAATAGTTAGTTCCACCACTTGTTGTATATTGTCCATCAAAGCGCACAGGGAAAATGAATTCATTTTGAGCACCATTCACGTCATTATCTGCCATGAACAGGTATTTGTAAGGAACATTTGCAATCTGATAGCTTGAATTCAGGACTGGTTCTAGCGCAGTTGCAGCTTCCGCATATTTATTCTGTCCGATATATACTTCTGCATTCAAATACAATTTAGCCAACAGCATTTTTGCTGCAATTTTGTCTACCCTGCCATATTCGTTGGTTCTTGATTCTTTCAAATCGGCATCAATAGCAATCAGCTCATCTTTTATGTAATTGAAAACTTCAAGCTTCTCTCTCTGCTGGGGATAGAAGAAACCAACAGGATCATTTTCTGTAACGATTGGAACTTTACCAAATAAATCCATAGCATGATATAATGATAATGCTCTCAGAAATCTTGCCTCAGCTCTGTATGATGTCATATCGCTTAAAATTTCTGGAGCTACATTTCTGCTCCCTAGTTTTTCTGGAGTTGACTGTCTTAGAAACTCATTAGCCAAACTGATTTGGTAAAAAGTTCTAGAGTACATCACATAGATAAATTCATTGTTGCTTGTCCATGTGTGTGTGTTCATTGAAGGCAAATTACCATCTTGCCAAGCAATTACAGATTCGTCTGTTGGCAATTGCTGTAAAGTATAGAAAGCTCTCAAATATGGGCTAAAGTCATTTCTAATTCCTGCCAAATCTTCTCCACCATCTCCTTCACCATTTCCAGCCTTTGCCAAGCCTAGGTAAAGTTTTGCCAAGAACATTCTATATGCTTGAGGATTTTCGTAGAATTTTTCAGCTGTAAAATCATCGTCGTCTTGAGGTTCCACATCTAAATCATCTGTACAAGAAACGCCTATTGCTAAAACAATAAGCAATAACAAGGCTTTCTTACCTAATAAATCTAAAAAATTTTTCATTTTCATATTTTTTTAAAAATCTAAATTAAAACCTAGCATAAACATTCTTGCTCTTGGGTATATTGTTTTGTCAACACCACTGAAAATTTCTGGATCGACTCCATCGTATTCAGTTATAGTAAATATGTTCTGAACAGCCCCGTAGATTCGAAGTTTCGATTTCTCTGTTGCAAATGGATTTTGGACTGTATATCCTAAGGTAACATTGTCTAATTTAAACCATGAAGCATTTTGTACATAGTAGTCAGAGAACAATCTATTGTTCCCTTCCTGTTGGAAACCTGAATTCAAATAATCTGAATGAATATTGCTGATAACATCATTATAACGAACGCCGGCCTGTAATACTCCTTTATTAGCCGCAACGTTATTGTACATATAGTTTCCTAAACTTGCTCTCCAAGCAAATGATAAGTCAAACTGTTTGTAGCTCATATTGTTTTGCATACCAAAAGTATAATCTGCATCAGGTTTTTTGTAACGATACTGGTCTGCTGTCGAAATGACACCATCTTGATTTCTGTCAACGTATACTCCTTCAACTGGCCTGTGGTTTTCATCATAAACCTGTTCGTATACATAAAATGCTCTTGGATTATAACCTACAGTCTGAATTTGAATGGTGTTTCCGCCGCCGCCATCAATAGCTTCAATCTTATTCTCATTAGGAAGCGCATCAATTTTTCGATTATTATAAGTGGCATTAAAAGAAGATGACCAGTTAAAGCCATCGCCTTTAAAAACATCATAGCCTATGCTAAACTCCACACCTTTTGTAGTAAATTCTCCATAGTTTCTGAAAGTCTCGTTTCCAAGGTTTGCACCATCAGGTGCAGGCACTTTAGAAAGCAAGTCAGAAGATTTTTTTTGGTATACATCTATAGATCCTGTCAGCCTGTTACCAAAGAAACCATAATCCAAACCTAAGTTTGTTGTTTCTGTCTCCTCCCATTTGAGACCGGCATTATATGCTTCTGGCCTTCCTACAGGTACAAATACATTTCCAAATTGATATTGTGCTTGTGTATTTCCTAAGGTATAACGAGGAATATATGCAAAAGCAGCAGCGATATCTTGTTGTCCAGTTGAACCCCAACCAATTCTTAATTTTAAATCGGAAATAAAATCAATATTTTTCAAGAAATTCTCTTCAGAAATTTTCCAAGCAAAGGCTGCACCGAAAAAATCACCTTTTCTCATTTTTTTAGAGAATCTCGAAGTATTGTCATTTCGGTAATTTACCGTTAGCAAATACTTATTATCATATCCTAGATTCATTCTACCAAAATAAGACTGCAAATTGACAACCCCATCAGTAGTTACATCTTGTATTGAATTTGGATCGTAAATATTTCCTGTAGAAAATGCAACTTTTTCAAAATTTTGATACGAATAACCTCCTGTCACATCGAAATTAAATTTTCCTATTTCTTTAGTATAAACAAGATAAGCATCTAAAAGCTTATTTTCTTTTTCGTCATTGAAATAGGTATATGAACCTAAATTTTGGTAAGTTCCACTACTATAGCTTCCCGTTTGAAAACCTGCTGGGCTAAATGGCGCTAAAGTATTAGTACCGTTTCCGTTCTGTTTATCATAACCAAGGTTTAAAACAGCTCTCAAATCTTCGAAAAAATGAAGCTTATAGTCAAACTGGATATTTCCATAAATTCTACGATTGTCAGTAATATTTCTTCTTTGTTCTAGCAATGAAACTGGGTTTTGTTGCGCTCCAGTCACAACCCTATCACCATCAGCTTCTAGCCATTCAAAATAACCCCCAAAATAAGAAGAGGGATCATGTACTGATTGGGTAGGATCAAAACTAAGAGCATTTCCAATAGCGCCTTCTTCTGCAAAACGGTTATCTTGCCAAGAAATATTAGCATTTAAATTAATTTTTAGATGATCATCAAATAAAGAAGGATTTAATGCAATAGACGTCGTAGTCCTTTTAAATTCTCCCGTTCTCAACAAGCCCGGAATTTGAGTATATCCGACCGATAATCTGGCAGGAACAACATCAAATAAGTTACCTCTAATAGAAAGATTATTATCTACAGAAATACTAGTCTGAAAAATTTCATCCTGCCAATCCGTATTTGCAGCGCCAAGCAAACCTATCTGTGTTGCATTTCCGAATTGATTAACTACAGCTCTAAATTGATCTGCGGATAAGACATCTACTTTTTTAGCAAGAGTATTCACAGTGGTTAAAGAATTGAAAGTAACTTGCACTTCCCCTTGACTTCCCTTTTTGGTAGTAATAATAATAACTCCATTTGAAGCTCTAGAACCATAAATTGCGGTAGCAGATGCATCTTTCAAAATTGAAAAAGACTCAATATCATTTGGATTGATAGAAGCTAGAGCACTGGTTGATCCTCCACTGGCACCATTATCGATTGGAAGGCCATCTATAACAATTAATGGATCATTTGAAGCTCCTAAAGAAGCCCCTCCACGAATTCTAATATCTGACCCTGAACCTGGTGCACCATTTGTAGTAATTGTTAAACCTGCGACTCTACCGTTTAATAAATTTTCAGCAGTAGCATTCATTCCACGATTAAAATTTTTTGAAGAAACTACTTCTACAGCACCTGTAGCATCTTTCTTTTTAACAGATCCATATCCTACGACTACAACCTCATCCAATTGTGAAGCATCTTCTTGCAAAATAACAGTAATAGTGTTTTGTGAAGAATAGGTAATCGTAGTGGATTTGTATCCTAAAAAAGAAAAAGAAATTATGTCCCCAGCCTTCACTCCTGAAAGCGTGAAATTTCCGTCAAAATCTGTTGTAGCTCCGTTCGTTCCGCCTTGGACAGTTACACTGACTCCCGGCAACGGCAATCCTGAAACTTCATCCCTGACATTACCATTTAATGTGTTCTGTGCCAGCACACTAAACGGAAGCAGCAGTACTAAAAGCAACAACTTTTTATAAATTGTTTTCATACATTTTGTTTAGGTTAAAATTGAGTTTGTTTACCTTATATTTTTACTTCGAATGTTAAATTTATGTAAATATTTAAGAGAAAAAAATCGTTTTCGTAAAAGCACCTACCGAAAACGTTTGCGTGTTGAAAACTTTATTGAATGCGTAGATTTTTCGGCTAAAAATCGCTATTAATAAAAATTAAATTTATCTTTATTCAGAAATATTTACTTGATATTAAATACCATGCGAAGAAAAGTCACGCTAAAGCAAATTGCCAAAGAGTTAGATGTCTCTATTTCTACTGTCTCAAAATCCCTGAGAGACAGCCCCGAAATCAGCGAAGATACGCGTCAAAAAGTACAGGCTTTTGCCAAATTATACAACTACAAACCCAACCTGATTGCCTTAAGCTTAAAGAACAAAAAAACCAAGACAATCGGCATCATTATTCCTGAGATTGTCCATCACTTTTTTGCGACCGTAATTAGCGGTATCGAACATGTTGCCAACGAACATGGTTATAATGTTATCGTAACCTTATCTGATGAATCTTTTGATAAAGAAGTCATCAATATGGAAATGCTCGCGAACGGTAGCATTGATGGATTTATCATGTCGCTTTCTAAAGAAACCCAACATAAAAAGGACTTCCACCACATTACCGAAGTCATCAACCAAGGAATGCCTGTTGTTATGTTCGACAGAGTGACTAATGACATCTTATGCGACAAGGTTATTATAGATGATAATCTGGCCGCTTACGAAGCAGTACAAAACTTAATAGATAAAGGATTCAAAAAAATAGCGTTGATTACTACAGTCGATTATGTGAGTGTCGGAAAATTAAGGACTGACGGATACATCAAAGCGTTAAAGACAAACAATATAGTTGTCGATCCTAAATTGATTCTCAAAATCGAAGATATCGACATCTGCGACCATCAGATAGAAGAACTGATAGCTAATAATGAAATCGACGCTGTATTTGCCGTAAACGAATTGTTCGCCGTAACGGCTATCAAGGCAGCCAAAAAAATAAACCTAAAAGTGCCAGACGACATATCGGTTATTGGATTTACAGATGGTATTATTTCCAAATATTCGTCGCCAAGCATTACCACGGTAAGCCAAAACGGAATAAAAATGGGTGGAAAAGCAGCCAAAATGCTTATCGAAAGGCTAGAATCTGAAGAGGAAGAAGACGAGCATTACAAAACAGAAGTTATAGAAACTCACTTGGTTTTGAGAGAATCTACGCCATCGTTGTAGTTAATATTAACGAACTGAAAATCAAATAAATAAAAACAGTATTTTTCATTTCTGCCAATTGTTAAATATCTGAAAATTAATTTTAGGCATAAAAAAATTATATATTTGTATCAATTATCAACGCTTATATTTTTACTTCGAACGAAAGATTAAGTCTTGATAAGCAATAACGCTTATCGTATATAAATCAACAAATTACGATAATGAAAAAGCGTAAATTAAGTTTCTTCGATATCTGGAACATGAGTTTTGGATATTTGGGAATACAAATGGGATTTGCCTTGCAAAATGCAAATGCCAGTAGAATTCTGCAGATCTTCGGAGCCGACGTACACAGTCTATCGTGGTTTTGGATTGTAGCCCCTTTGATGGGATTGATCGTCCAGCCGATTATCGGACATTATAGCGACAGAACTTGGACGCGTTTCGGCAGAAGAAAACCTTACTTTTTAATCGGATCAATTTTGGCAGCTATAGGATTAATCCTGATGCCACAATCTGCTATGCTTACCGCTTTCATGCCTGCTCTTTGGGTTGGTGCCGGAATGCTAATGATCATGGATGCTTCATTTAATATTGCAATGGAACCTTTCCGAGCTTTAGTAGCCGACCTGCTTCCTGCCGATCAAAGAACGTTAGGATTTAGTATTCAAACAGCTTTAATTGGTTTTGGCGCAGTCATTGGTTCTTGGCTTCCATATGCATTGAGCAACTGGTTTGGTGTTTCTAGTGAAGCTAATCCTGGTGAAGTCCCGTACCATCTTATTTTATCCTTTATTATTGGAGCTTTTGTTTTGGTCGGAGCTGTATTATTGACTGTTTCTACAACTAGAGAGTATTCTCCCGAAGAACTAGAAGCTTTTGACAAAGCCGAAGGAATTGTCCATGAAAAAGAAGAAAAAGCCAGCCTGCTGAATATTTTTGACGACTTCAAGAACATGCCTCAAACCATGAGACAATTAGGTTGGGTGCAATTCTTTTCGTGGTTTGCCTTGTTTGGAATGTGGGTTTTTACCACTCCAGCCATAGCACATCATGTCTACAACCTTCCGCTCGAAGACACGCACAGCAAAACCTACCAAGAAGCTGGCGATTGGGTTGGAATCATCTTTGGAGTCTACAATGCCGTTTCTGCTGTCTTCGCCTTCTTTTTGCCAGCAATTGCGAAAAAGATTGGACGAAAATCTACACATGCTTTTTCATTAATCGTAGGAGGAATCGGACTGATTTCAGTCTATTTTGTTCCGAATCCTAATTGGTTGATTGTTTCAATGATTGGTGTCGGAATCGCTTGGGCCAGCATTTTGGCCATGCCTTATGCTATTCTTTCGGGCTCTATTCCGGCCAAAAAAATGGGCGTCTACATGGGAATTTTTAATTTCTTTATTGTAGTTCCTCAAATCATTAACGCCATCATTGGTGGTCCTATCGTTAAATACATTTATGGTGGAAACCCTATCTACGCCATCGTAACCAGTGGAGTTGCCTTCATCATTGCGGCCTTATTTGCCTTCCGCGTAAAAGATGAAGACGACACCGTAAAATTATAATACCTTGAAAACAAAAGCATTCATATTCGATCTTGACGGAGTAATCGTCGACACCGCCAAATACCACTATCTGGCTTGGCAGAAAATTGCAAACCAGCTCGGAATCGAATTTACACCAGAACATAACGAAGGACTAAAAGGCGTGAGCCGAGTCCGTTCCTTAGATCTTATCCTTGAATTAGGAAAAATCGAAGCCAGCCAAGAGAATAAAGACAAATGGCTTGTGGAAAAAAACGAAGACTATCTCTCTTATTTAGTAGATATGGACGAAAGCGAAATTCTAATAGGAGTGGTGCCCGTCCTTCATTATCTAAAAGAGAATAAGCAGCTGATAGCTTTAGGCTCGGCAAGTAAAAATGCAAGGCCTATTCTAGAAAAAACCGGAATCATCCACTATTTTGACGCTATTGTAGACGGCAACGATGTCTCAAATGCGAAGCCCGACCCTGAGGTTTTCTTAAGAGCCGCAGCTTTATTGAATATGGCGCCGGAAAATGCTATTGTTTTTGAAGATTCAGTAGCCGGAATTCAAGCCGCAAATATTGCGCACATGACAAGCGTAGGAATTGGAGATGCTAACATCCTGCATGAAGCTGCATATATCTTCCCTGATTTTGCGCACATAGAAACAAATTTCATAGAAACTTTAGTGAATAAATAAAATGAACCAAGATTATATAGTACCAAATAATTGGTCCGTCATAGAAGAAGGATTTGATGCCGAAAGAGTAAAATCATCAGAAAGTTTATTCAGCATCGGAAACGGCGCTATGGGCCAACGCGCCAATTTCGAAGAAAATTATTCCGGCGAGACTTTCCAAGGAAGCTATATTGCCGGGATCTATTATCCAGACAAGACAAAAGTAGGCTGGTGGAAAAATGGCTATCCGGAATATTTCGCAAAAGTATTGAACGCTCCAAACTGGATCGGAATTGAAATTGAAATTAATGGAGAAGATTTCGACCTAAATACTTGCCTTGAAGTTAAAAATTTCGAGCGCGAACTAAACATGAAAGAAGGCTGGTATCACCGTTCTTTTGAAGCCACCTTAAAAAACGGAACAGAAATAAAAGTAGACGTGCGCCGTTTTCTTTCTTTAGATTCTGATGAATTAGGCGTCATCAATTATGAAATCACGCCGTTGAACAAAGATGCCAAAATTGTCTACAAGCCTTACATTGATGCCGGCGTCAAAAATGAAGATGCGAACTGGGAAGAAAAATTCTGGGAACCGTTAGAAACAAAAAATTCTGATAATGAAGCATTTGTTGTTGCCAGAACATTCAAGACGCATTTTAATGTGGCGACCTACATGTCTAACAGCATTTTTTTAAATCATAAAAATTTAAATAGTTCTCCTGTAAAAGTAGATGCTTCAGCGGATAAAATTCAGTTTGCCTATGAAGTGGAAGTTGCTAGTGGCCAAAAATCATCCATTCAGAAATTTGGAGGATATACCGTTTCCTTAAATCATGGAAATTCAGAATTAATCTCCGCTGCCGCTAAAGTAATTGCTGTCGCTAAAGCAAAAGGCTATGAAGCGTTATTGCAAGAACAGATTGAAGCCTGGTCAAAAATCTGGGAAATGTCAGACATTACCATCGACGGCGATGTAAAAGCACAACAAGGCATCCGTTTTAATATTTTCCAATTGAACCAGACGTACTTAGGCAAGGATTCCCGCCTAAATATAGGGCCTAAAGGTTTTACAGGAGAGAAATACGGCGGTTCCACCTATTGGGATACTGAAGCCTATTGCATCCCGTTTTATATGGCAACCAAAGACCAGCAGGTCGCTCGAAATCTGCTGACCTACCGATACAATCAATTGGACAAAGCGATTGAAAATGCTGAAAAATTAGGCTTTACTAACGGTGCTGCTCTATATCCGATGGTAACCATGAATGGCGAAGAATGCCACAACGAATGGGAAATTACCTTTGAAGAAATCCACAGAAATGGCGCAATTGCTTTTGCTATTTTCAACTATTTCAGATTTACCGGAGACTACAGCTACATTCCGGAAAAAGGATTGGAAGTTTTGATTGCTATTGCCCGCTTCTGGCACCAAAGAGCGACTTTTTCAACACATAAAGACCAATTTGTCATCCTTGGTGTTACAGGACCAAACGAATACGAAAACAATGTCAATAACAATTTCTACACCAACTATCTCGCCAAATGGTGCATCAATTATACCATCGAACAGATTGAAAAAGTAGAAAAAGAATATGCTTCCGACTATTCCAGAATCCTTTCGAAAGTAAATCTAGATGCTGCCGAAATAGTTCATTGGAAAAAAGTGGCAGACAAAATGTACCTCCCTTTTTCAGAAGAACACGATGTTTACTTGCAACAGGACGGCTTTTTGGATAAAGAACTCGTAAAAGTTCACGATTTGGATAAAAGCCAAAGACCAATCAATCAAAAATGGTCGTGGGATCGAATCCTTCGTTCGCCATACATCAAACAAGCAGACGTATTGCAAGGTTTTTACTTTTTCGAAGATCACTTCTCAAAAGAACAATTGGAAAAACATTTTGATTTTTATGAGCCATTTACGGTGCATGAATCTTCGCTTTCGCCATGCGTTCACTCGATTCAAGCTGCTAATTTGGGCAGAATGGAGCAAGCCTACACCTTCTACTTGAGAACTTCGCGTTTGGATTTGGATGATTATAACAAAGAAGTCGAAGAAGGCTGTCACATCACAAGCATGGCCGGAACGTGGATGAGCATTGTTGAAGGTTTCGGAGGAATGCGTGTCAAAAACGATGCATTGCATTTCGAGCCAAAAATACCGGAACAATGGCAAGGCTATTCGTTTAAAATCAATTTCAGAAACCAGATATTGCAAGTTTTTGTCAATGCGAACGAAACTAAATTTACGTTAGAAGGAAGCCAAGAACTTACCGTTTATGTCAACGGAAAAGCGGTCTTGGTACAACCGAATACTTTAGTTACCGTATAAATAATCACCACCCACCCTTTCAGAGTTTCAGACTCTGAAAGGGTTTTTAAATAAAAAAGTATGAACTTCAAAAAAAACCTAAGCCTGCTGGTACTGTTTTTATCTGTTTCTGCCTTCGCTCAAATTGATAAAATGGAACCTCCTTTTTGGTATGCCGGAATGCATAATCCTGAGCTTCAGATTATGTTCTACGGAAAAAACATCGCGCAATACGAAGCCTACGTTTCCAATAACGTAGTAATCAAAAACGTGGTAAAAACTGAAAATCCTAACTACATTTTCATCACCATCGACACAAAAAACACTCCTGCTTCTGATTTTGTCTTTTCTTTCAAGAACAAAAACAAGGTGGCTTTTACAAAAAAATACACGCTGAAAGCAAGACGTCCAAATTCGGCACAACGCAAAAGTTTTGACTCATCTGATATGATCTACTTGATCATGCCGGATCGTTTTGCAAACGGAAACCCAAATAACGACACTGACAAATCGCTTAACGAAAAAGCCGACAGAAATACGCCTGGTGGCCGTCACGGTGGAGACATCGAAGGAATTATAAAACATCTAGACTATTTAGAAGAATTAGGTGTTACAGCACTTTGGAGCACGCCGCTTTGCGAAGACAACGACAAAGTCCATTCATATCATACCTATGGACAATCGGATGTCTATAGAATCGACCCTCGTTATGGAACGAATGAAGATTATGCTCGCCTTTCGGCAGAATTGAAAAAGCGAAACATGAAACTCATCAAAGATTATGTGACAAACCATTGGGGAGCCGAACATTGGATGTATAAAGATTTGCCGACTTATGACTGGGTACATCAATTTCCAGGATTTTCGCAGTCGAACTATCGAATGACAACACAATTCGACACTAATGCTTCGGCTATAGATTCTAAAAATTGCATGGACGGTTGGTTTGTTCCGTCAATGCCCGATCTAAATCAGTCGAATCCTTTAGTCTTAAATTATTTAATTCAAAACGCGATCTGGTGGATCGAATATGCCGATTTAGATGGTTTTAGAGTAGATACATATTCGTATAACGATAAAGTCGGAATTGCAAAATGGACCAAAGCTATCACCGACGAATATCCTTATTTCAACATTGTTGGCGAAGTTTGGATGCATGACCAAGCCCAAATGTCGTACTGGCAAAAAGACAGTCCGATAAGCGCTATCCAAAGCTACAATTCTTATCTGCCAAGCGTCATGGATTTTACGTTGCACGATGCTTTCGGAAGCGTTTTCAACGAAGACAAAGCTTCTTGGAACGACGGTATGATTAAAGTGTATGACAATTTTGCTAATGATTTCTTGTATGCAAACACAAATAATTTATTGACTTTTGTTGAAAATCACGACACTGGAAGATTCAACCAAATCTATAAAAATGATTTCAAGAAATACCAGATGGCCATAGCCTTGATTGCTACTGTTCGTGGAATTCCGCAGACGTATTACGGCTCTGAAATTGGCATGGCAGGTGATAAAGGAAAAGGCGATGCAGACATTCGACAAGATTTCCCAGGCGGCTGGAATGGCGATAAAAACAATGCGTTTGTCAAATCTGGAAGAACAGAAGAGCAAAACAAGTTTTTTGATTTTACGTCTAAGTTATTCCAATGGAGAAAGAACAAAACCGTTATCCACACTGGAAAAATGACACACTATATTCCAGAAGACAATGTCTATGTGTATTTCAGGCATGATGACAAAGAAACTGTAATGGTGGTCATCAACAATGCTGCAGAAACCAAAACGTTCAAGACAAAACGTTTCCAAGAAAACATCAAGAATTTTGCTTCAGGAAAAGATATCTTGACAGGAAAATCAATCGATATAAAGAATGAGATTTCTTTAGACGGAAAATCGGTCTTGATCTTAGAATTAAATTAATTTTAAAAACATACTCATGAAAAGAATATTCTTTTTAGCGCTGACGCTAGCTTTCATCAGCTGTAAAGACGACAAAAAAGCAGAAGAAACAACAGCTGAAAAAACAGAAACTATCGCTCCTATATCTGATGCGACAGCTGAAAATGCCGTTATTTATGAAGCCAACATTCGCCAATATTCTCCAGAAGGGACGTTTAATGCTTTCACTAAAGACATCCCTGAACTGAAAAAATTAGGCGTAAAAGTCATCTGGCTGATGCCCATTTATCCTATTTCCATGAAAAATAGGAAAGCCACTGGAGATCTTTCCGTCGAAGACATCAAAGACCCGAAAGAAAAAGCAAAATATTTAGGAAGCGCTTACGCAATTTCTGATTATACAGCCATAAATCCAGATTACGGTACCAAAGAAGATTTCAGAAATCTGGTAAAAACAGCCCATGAAAATGGAATGTATGTTATCTTGGACTGGGTGGCCAACCACACCGGATGGGACCACAAATGGATTACCGAACATCCTGAGTATTACCATAAAAATGCCAAAGGCGAAGTGACCGATCCATTGAATCCAGAAACAGGAAAATCGTGGGGCTGGACTGATGTAGCCCATTTAGATTATGCTAACCAAGGCCTGCATGAAGCCATGAAAAACGAAATGCTATACTGGGTGAAGCAAGAAAATATCGACGGTTTCCGTTGTGATGTTGCCGATAATGTGCCAGCCGAATTTTGGCAAAAAACAATTCCAGAATTAAAAAAGGTAAAACCTGTTTTCATGCTGATGGAATCTAACAAAAATTATCTTCTAAAAGACGGACTTTTTGATATGGGTTATGGTTGGGAAGCGCATCACGTGATGAACGATATCAACAAAGGCACAAAAACCGTAAAAGATTTAGATAACGTAATTGCAAAAATTGGCAAAGAATACGAGAAAAACGACTTCTTCATGAACTTTACGTCCAATCACGACGAAAATTCTTGGAACGGAACCGAATACGAAAGAATGGGAGACGGCGTAGAAGCTTTTACCGCTTTGACCTATTTACTTCCTGGAATGCCTTTGATCTACACAGGCCAAGAATATGACCTGAACCGCAGATTGAAATTCTTCGAAAAAGATTCCATTCCAAAAACAAAAACAAAAATGTTTTCTATCTACGAAAAATTAGGTGCTTTAAAAAACAGCAACATTGCGCTGAACGGAGGAAAAAATGCCGCTTCTTACAAACGTCTGGCGACTTCAGCAGACACCAATATTCTTGCTTTTGAAAGAGGAAAAGAAAATGAAAGAGTGTTCTTTATAGGCAATTTATCTAAAAAAGACCAAGAATTTACAGCTCCAGTTGAAGGAACTTATACCAATTACATGACAGGCGAAAAAGTAACTTTGGCAAAAGACCAGAAGTTCAATTTCAAAGCTTGGCAATATTATATTTTGGTTAAATAAAAAAGCGTTAATTATTATTTAGAATGTTTAAAAATGCTAATTTAGTATCTCCGTAAAATAACTTAGCATTTTTAGATATGGCCTTTGAATATATAGAAATAGAAAGGGTTGAAAGACTTACCAAAAAAGAGTTTATCGAAAACTATTATAAGCCTCAAAAACCTGTAGTAATCACGAATCAGATTGAAGATTGGCCCGCTTTTTCTAAGTGGAATTTCAAATTCTTGAGAGAGGTTGCCGGAGATAAGACAGTTCCGCTGTACGATAGCCGAAAGACGGATTATACCAAAAAAGTAAACGAGCCCGATTTCACGATGACTATGTCAGAGTATATTGATATTCTTGAAAAAGGCCCGACTGATTTACGTATTTTTCTATACAACCTGATGAAAGATGTTCCTTCAATGAAGGACGATATGAAATGGCCGCAATTGGGACTCCGATTGATAAAAAGTTTGCCGTTAGTTTTTTTTGGAGGCGAGAATGCCAAAGTTTTCATGCATTATGATATTGATTTCCCGAATATTTTTCATATCCATTTCGAAGGAAAAAAACAGTGCGTACTCGTAGATCCAAAAGAAACAAAATACATGTATCGCCTTCCCTATTCATGGATCTGCAATGAAGATATTGACTTTGACAATCCTGATTTCGAGAAATTTCCGGCACTCAAGATGGTAAAGCCTTACATCACGAATCTGCAGCACGGCGAAATGCTTTATATGCCCGAAGGTTGGTGGCATTACATGAAATACCTAACGCCTGGGTTTTCGCTAAGTTTGCGTTCATTGGCAGGAAGACCGAGCAATTTGCTAAAAGGCCTAGCAAATGTAGCCGTCATACGCTACTATGATAACTGGATGCGGAAACGCAAGGGTCAGGCTTGGCTGGATTATAAAGATGCCGAAGCCATACGCAGGACAAACGAACTTCTCAAATAATTTAAATGCCCAGTAAAATTTGCTGGGCATTTTTATTTTAGACCATGGCAATCCATCCTTAAACTTTGCCAAACATTTCCAAAAGCGTTACTTTTACCAAATAAAACCGGCTCTTGAAAAAAACACTTAATATCGGACATCGCGGTGCCAAAGGCCATGAACCTGAAAACACGCTTCCTTCTTTCCAAAAAGCATTAGATCTGAATGTTGATGGAATAGAATTGGATGTTCATGTCTGCAAGACCGGCGAGCTTATCGTTATTCATGATTTCACTGTCGACAGGACTACAAATGGCTCTGGAACTGTATCAGAGTTAACCCTTTCTGAGATAAAAGCGTTACGTATTAACGACCATATTGAAGTGCCTACTTTAGAAGAAGTTTTGGAATTAGTCGGTAAAAAATGCCTGATTAATATTGAATTGAAAGGTCGCCACACAGCTAAACCCGTTTCACACCTTATTGAAAAATATATTCTCGAAAAAGAGTACAAATACGAAGATTTTATCGTTTCCAGCTTCCAAAGAGAAGAACTAGAAATGATGTATCTCATCAATCCAAAAGTCCATCTAGGCGTTTTATCTCAAGCTAGCGTGACACAAGCTTTAGAATGGGCGACAGCGTTTTCTGCCAAAGCCATCCATCCACACTTTAGCCTTTTGACAGAAGAAAACGTACAAAAAACGCAAGAACAAGGTTTCAAAATCTATACTTGGACCATCAATGAAACCGAAGATATCGAGAGAATAAAAACCTATAACATTGACGGAATCATCACTGATTTCCCAGAAAGAATATGAGCCAAAATTTTGACATAATCATCGTAGGCGGCGGAGCCGGAGGTTTTTTTACGGCTATAAACTGTGCAGAAAAGAATCCGAAATTAAAGATTGCCATACTAGAACGCGGCAAGGAAGTGTTGACAAAAGTCAGGATTTCTGGCGGGGGAAGATGCAATGTAACGCATGCTTGTTTTGAACCTAACGAATTGGTAAAGTTTTATCCCCGCGGCGAAAAAGAACTTCGCGGTCCGTTTCATCAGTTTTGTTCTGGTGATACGATTGAATGGTTTGAAAGACATGGTGTCGAGTTAAAAATTGAAGACGACGGACGCATGTTTCCCGTTTCCAATTCGTCTCAGACCATTATTGATTGTTTTACGATAGCCACAAAAAAATTAGGCATTCAAGTCTTGACTGGACAAAGCGTGCAATCCATTTATAAATCCGAAACTCCTGATGGAAATTTTTGGAAAGTCGAAACCCAGAACGAAAAATATCTCTGCGAAAAATTAGTTTTGGCTACAGGAAGCAATCCGAAAATGTGGGAAATGCTCCAAGAATTTGGACATTCCGTCGTAAGTCCGGTGCCATCTCTATTTACGTTTAACATCAAAGATCCTCGCATCAAAGATTTGCCTGGCGTTTCGGCACAAGTTTTCGTAAAAGTCAAAGACACTAAATTGACTTCAACCGGACCTTTATTAGTCACGCATTGGGGAATGAGTGGTCCCGCAATCTTAAAATTATCCGCTTGGGGAGCACGAATCTTGTTTGAGAAAAATTACCAGTTTACCATTTTCGTCAACTGGCTGAATGATGTCGATGCTGAAGATGCAGAAATTATCCTGAAAGATTTAAAACAAGAACATTCCAAAAAAACAGTTTCAAAGAAATCGCCTTTTGAGTTTCCGAATCGTTTATGGGAAAGCTTGGTTTTGGCCTCAGGAATTTCCGAAGAAACAAAATGGGCTGATTTATCTAAAAATCAACTACAAAATCTAACAAACCAACTTACAAATGCGCAATTTCAAGTCAATGGAAAAAGTACTTTTAAAGAAGAATTTGTTACTGCAGGCGGAATTGATCTAAAAGAAATTAATTTTAAGACGATGGAAAGTAAAATCCATCAAAATCTTTATTTCGCTGGAGAAATCACGAATATCGATGCGATTACAGGGGGGTTTAATTTCCAAAATGCTTGGACAAGCGGCTTTATCGTTTCCAATTCAATTTAGATTACTGATTCAGCCACCAAATACTTGCATTCAAAACCGTCGCAAAACTTACCCAAAGCAGATAAGGAACAAATAAATATCCTGAAAATTTATTGATTCTCACGAACTTTATATACGTTTCGTAAATCATCAACCAAAGCAAGACGATTTCAACTAAGGCTAGCAACGGGTTTTTCAATCCGAAAAACAAATACGACCACAAGGCATTCAGTGCTAATTGGATGGCAAAAAATTTCATTGCTTTTTTGACTTCTTCTTTTCTTGAGGAATCGATTTCATGCCAAACAAGGCCTCCGGCAATTCCCATCATGATATATAGCGTTGTCCAAACAGGTGCAAAAAGCCAGTTTGGCGGATTAAAGCTTGGTTTTTGAATCGTCGGAAACCAGCTTTCAACAGCCGGACGCGTTACAAGACTTGAAAAATAGCCTACAGCCAGACAGGTTACGACCAAAACTAAAATTCGTGTGTATTTATTCATCTTTCCTTTTTTTATCAAAATTAAGTTATTTTCACAGATTAGCCCTAATGCCAATCTGCTATTTGGCTAAAAAAAGTATCTTTGCGCAAATTCATGACTATGATTTCTGAAAAGGATTTTATTCCGTCAAACTATACGCATTCAATAGAAAAAGGACTTTATAAATGGAGCGCTCCGAGCAACATTGCCTTGGTAAAATATTGGGGTAAAAAAGACCATCAGATTCCTGCCAATCCATCAATAAGTTTTACATTAAACAACTGCAAGACCTTGACTTCTTTAGCTTTTGAAAAAAAACAAACCAATGGTACTTTTTCATTTGATTTATTTTTTGAAGGAAAACCGAAAGAAGATTTTAAGCCAAAAATCCAGAAATTCTTTGAACGAATAGAACAATACCTTCCTTTCCTAAAAGAATATCATTTTATGATAAATACTGAAAATACGTTTCCGCACAGCTCCGGAATTGCCTCTTCCGCGTCTGGAATGGCCGCCTTGGCTGTTAATTTGATGAGCCTTGAAAAAGAGCTCAATTCAGAAATGACCGAAGAGCATTTCTTTCAAAAAGCTTCATTTTTAGCAAGATTAGGTTCAGGCAGTGCCTGCAGAAGCGTAAAAGGGAATGTGGTCGTTTGGGGAAATCACAATGATATTGACGGAAGCTCTGATTTATTTGGAGTAGAATTCCCCAGTAAAATTCATGAAAATTTCAAGAACTACCAAGACACTATTTTATTAGTTGACAAAGGCGAAAAACAAGTTTCGAGCACAGTCGGACATGATTTGATGCATAACCATCCGTATGCCGAAAGACGATTTGAGCAGGCCCATGAGAATCTTTCTAAAATAAAAGCAATCCTCGAATCTGGAAATCTCCAAGAATTCATCAAGATTGTAGAAAGCGAGGCTTTGACCTTACATGCCATGATGCTGACATCAATGCCGTATTATATCTTGATGAAGCCGAATACGCTGGAAATTATCAATCGTATCTGGAAATTTAGGAACGAGACCAATATTCCAGTATGTTTTACGTTAGATGCTGGAGCCAACGTCCATGTTTTATATCCCGAAAACGTTAGAGAAGAAGTTTTAGAATTAATTAAGAATGAATTAGTTGGCTTTTGCCAAAACTCACAATATATTTGCGACGAAATTGGATTTGGCGCAAAAAAGTTGTAATTTTAACAAAATTCCAGACACGACATGAAAGGACCATTATTTTACTCCAAAATATTACTCTTCGGCGAACACGCAATCAACAAAGGTTCCCGAGGTTTGTCCATTCCTTATAATTTTTTCAACGGTGGATTGAAAGTTGACAATAATCTTTCCGATGAAGCCCAAAAATCAAACGCCAGCCTGAAACGTTTTGTTGCTTATTTGGAAACGATGCAACAAGAAAATCCAGAATTGGTGACTTTTAATATTGAATTGCTAAAATTGAATGTTGAAGCAGGAATGTATTTTGATTCCAGCATTCCGCAAGGTTATGGTATTGGAAGCAGCGGCGCCTTAGTTGCAGCTATCTACGACCAATATGCCGAAAATAAAATCACGGTTCTTGAAAACTTGACTCGTGAGAAATTATTGAAATTAAAGCAGATTTTCTCAAAAATGGAATCGTTTTTCCACGGAACAAGCTCTGGATTGGATCCGTTAAACAGCTATTTGAGCATTCCTATATTGATTAATTCGCACGACAATATCGAAGCAACAGGTATTCCTACTCAAAGCCTTCAAGGAAAAGGAGCCGTATTTTTGCTGGATTCTGGAATGGTAAAAGAAACTGCTCCAATGGTAAGCATTTTTATGGAAAGCCTGAAGGACAAAGGATTCAGGGCTATGGTGAAAAACCAATTCGTAAAATATACCGATGCCAGTATTGATGATTTTCTACACGGCGATATCAAATCTTTGCTTTCTAATACTAAAAAACTTTCCAAAGTGGTCTTGAACAATTTCAAGCCAATGATTCCAGAGCAATTTCATGGAGTTTGGCAGAAAGGATTGGATTCAAATGATTACTATTTGAAACTTTGCGGTTCTGGCGGCGGCGGTTATATTCTTGGATTTACGCATGATTACGAGAAAGCCAAAGAATCTTTGAAAGATTATAAACTAGAGGTTGTCTACCAGTTTTAGTCGAAAGTCTTAATCAAAAATCATAAAGTTAAAGGTCTGCCGTTATAAAATAGGGCATAAAACTTTTTACTTCAAACCCAAAATCTTGTATCAGAAATGTTAAGCAGAAAGAACAAGCTTCTAGTAATGAAAATTATCAGTTTGTTTTCTGTCGTTCGCGGATATAATATTCCCGTGATTGTTTTAGCGCAATATCTTTCTGCTATATTTATCTTAGCTCCAGAAAACACTCGGGCTTTGGATGTTATTTTGGACATCAATCTTTTTATCTTGGTTTTGGTTTCCAGTTTTTGTATTGCTTCAGGCTACATCATCAACAACTTTTATGATGCGCAAAAAGATTTGATCAATCGTCCAAACAAATCAATGTTGGATAGGCTCGTGAGCCAGAAGACCAAGCTCTATGTTTATTTCGGACTGAACTTTTTGGCAGTTTTTCTAGCCTATTTTGTTTCTTGGAGAGTTAGTATCTTTTATTCAGCCTATATTTTCCTGATTTGGTTTTATTCGCACAAGCTCAAAAAATATCCTATTATCGGAAACCTGACCGCTTCCATCTTGGCCATTTTTCCTTTCTTCGGGATTCTCCTTTATTTTTTCAAAGGCCAATACGAAGAATACGATTGGCAAAAAATCGGAATTATTTTTGGACATGCAAGCTTCCTGTTTTTATTGATTCTTATCCGAGAAATGGTCAAGGATTTGGAAAACATGAAAGGTGATTTTGTAAGCGATTACAAAACCATTCCGGTAGTTTACGGGGAGTCTATTTCAAAGAAAGTTATCACAGCATTGACCCTACTGACAATTATTCCCGTCTATATTTTAGTTGATGTCTATGAAGTAGGCTATATGGTCATTTACTTTTATATCTGCCTCATGTTGCTGATTTTCTTTTTGTTGAAACTTTGGAAATCGAACACAAGAGAAGAATTTTTAAAGCTCCACAATCTTCTTAAATTTGTTATTGTTGCAGGAGTTTTCTGCATCGTATTGATTGAGCCTGCCGTTTTATGGCACGGAAAAAAAATCTTATTGGCTATCAATTTCTGCTGATTTCCGTTTCTCAAGCACAACCAGCACGTCCCGAAAAAATCTAATCTCCCGATAGTTGAGCGATTTAACGTTCAAATCGCTATCTTTGCACAAATTAGACACTAATGAACAAGAATGAAGGAGGCAACAGACGTAGTGCCTCAAATCGACCTGGAGGGAAAAGCAGTTTTGGGAAATCAAAACCACCATTGCCAAAAAGAGCCCAAGGCCCTAAAAAAGACAAACCTGCTCCAGCAAAAACAGCCAGTGCAAATCCTGAAAAGCCTGTTAAAAAAGCGAACCAAGCTCCAAAAAGACAAAAAGCAGCAGACGAAATACGTCTTAATAAATACATCTCAAACTCGGGAATATGTTCCCGTCGTGACGCTGATATCTATATCCAATCAGGCAATGTAAAGGTTAATGGGATTCCTATTACTGAAATGGGATACCTTGTAAAACCTACAGATGTTGTCAATTTTGACGGGGCGATTTTGACTCCAGAGAAAAAAGAATATATTTTACTGAACAAGCCAAAGAACTTTACGACAGCATTAGACGAAGGTTTTGAGCACAGAAATGTTTCAGAATTGGTGAAAGGTGCCACAAAATCGATCTTATCGCCTGTGGGCCGTATGGACAAAAACACGACAGGATTGTTGTTGTTTACGAATGATACCGATATGATTCGTAAATTCACGATTCCGAACCAAAAATCGTCTAAAATCTACCAAGTTTCATTAGACAAAAATTTGAAATTTGAAGATCTTGAGAAAATCCAAAAAGGTCTTACGATTGAAGGCCATCGCGTAAGTGTTGAAGAAATTAGCTATATCGACGATCAGCCTAAAAGCGAAATCGGATTAAAATTACGCACAGCTAACGTAAAAGTAGTACGCCATATTTTTGAACATTTCAGCTATGATGTATTGAGAATTGATCGCGTTGCTTTTGCCGGACTTACAAAAAAGAATCTTCCAAGAGGAAATTGGAGATTTTTGACCGAACAAGAAATTATCAACTTGAAAAACGTTTAATCAAACGAATTCTACAAAGTTTGAAACATAAAAAATCCCGAAAAATAAGCTTTCGGGATTTTTGCTTTTGTAGCTTTGCGTAGTACACAAAACAAACTTATGACACCAGAAACATTACAATCTATAGCTTTCAAATGGTTTGATGCTTTTAATTCGCATCAACTAGAACAGCTCTTAAGCCTTTATGATGACGAAGCCAGGCATTTTAGTCCGAAACTGAAAATCAGAAAGCCAGAAACAAACGGCTTTGTAGAAGGAAAACAAGCATTACGCGAGTGGTGGCAAGATGCTTTTGAACGCCTGCCCTCTTTACATTATAAGGTTACTTCACTAACAGCCAACAGCGACAGGGTTTTTATGGAATACATAAGAAATGTCGATAACGAAGAAGACATGCTCGTTGCAGAAGTTTTGGACGTCAAAAACGGAAAAATTATTGCTTCTCGTGTTTACCACGGATAAAACAAAAAAGCCCTTGGTTTCCCAAGGACTTTTATATTTTATCCTTTAATCTTTTTAGAAGTTTCTTCTTTTTTGTCGAGACCGCGTTTTCTTAATAACGGTTCCACGCTAGGCTCTGCACCTCGGAATCTTTTATACAAAACCATCGGATCCTCTGTACCTCCTTTTTCAAGGACATTTTTCCGGAATAATTTTGCTTTTTCTGGATTGAAAAGATTTGTTGTCTTGAAAGCTTCAAAAGCATCCGTATCTAAAACTCCTGACCAAATATAGCTGTAGTATCCTGAAGAATAGCCGCCAGCAAAAATATGACTGAAATAAGTGCTTCTGTATCTTGGAATAATCGCATCAATCAAGCCAATCTTTTTCATGGAATTCTTTTCAAACGAATTGGCATCTAGTTTTATAGGCGCTGTCTGCGTATGATAATCCATATCCAGGAACGAAGCTGCTAGATATTCTACTGTCGCAAATCCTTGATCAAAAGTACCAGATTTTTGAAGCTTTTGGATTAGCGCATCAGGAATTACTTCGCCCGTTTTATAATGCTTCGCATACATTTTCAATACTTCGGGTTCTGCTGCCCAGTTTTCCATAATCTGCGAAGGCAGTTCGACAAAATCTCTCGGAACGCTTGTCCCCGCAAGGCTTTTATAGGTTACGTTAGATAATAATCCGTGTAATGCATGGCCAAATTCATGGAAGAAAGTCGTTACTTCATCAAAAGTCAGCAATGCTGGCGTATCGCCGGTTGGTTTTGTAAAATTGCAGACAATTGAAATTACCGGAGCTTTTCTTTTACCGTCAACTGTTTTCTGGCTTCTGTAGGATGTCATCCAAGCACCGCCTCTTTTGGAAGCTCTCGGGAAGAAATCCATGTATAGAATTCCGACATGTGTTCCGTCAGCTTCCGTGACTTCCCAGGTCGTAACTTCTTCATGGTATTTTGGAACATCATTGAGTTGCTTGAATTTTAGGCCATATAGCTTTTCTGTGACTTGAAAAACACCTTTCCTGACATTGTCCAAACTAAAATAAGGTTTCAATTCTTGTTCGTCTAGATCAAAACGCTGCTTTCTGATTTTTTCAGTATAATACCTCCAATCATAAGGTTTGACTTTGTCCTTGATACCTTCTTTGTCCATCATTTTTTGGATATCCGCAGCTTCCGTCTTGGCAATTGCCAAAGCCGGCTTCCACAAATCATTCAGAAGCTTGGCTACATTTTCAGGGCTTTTGGCCATCGATTCTTCCAGCACGTATGCGGAATGTGACTTATAACCTAACAATCGAGCTTTTTCGCCTCGAAGATTGGCGAGCTTAACCGCATTTTCCTTATTATCAAATTCATCATCATGATTGCCTCGTGTCTGATAGGCCTCCCAAATCTGCTGGCGTAATTTTCTATTCGAACTGTATTGCAAGAATGGCATCACGCTAGAATTCGAAAGCGTAAAAACCCATTTTCCTTCTTTGCCTTTTGTTTTAGCATCTTCTGCTGCATTGATTAGCTCTTGCGGCAATCCTGCCAAATCTTTTTTATCATCAATTACCAATTCGAATTTATTGGTTTCTGCTAGAATATTTTGTCCGTATTTTAAAGACGTAAGCGAAAGTTCTGCATTTATTTTACGAAGCTTGTCTTTATCAGCATCGGCTAAATTAGCACCACTTCTGACAAATGCTTTGTGCAGATTCTCAAGAATTTTTGCCTGTTCTAGGTTTAGATTCAGCGACTCTTTTTTGTCCCAGATTACTTTTACTCTTGTAAATAATTTCTCATTTAAATAGATATTATCATTGTGAGCAGCAAGATTGGGAGAAACTTCTTTTGCTATTTTTTGGAGCTCTTCGTTTGTGTTAGCGCCATTTAAATTCGAAAAGACCACATTTACGTTTGACAATAGTTCTCCTGCATTCTCCATGGCAAGAATCGTATTCTCAAAAGTTGGAGCTTCGGGATTATTGGCGATGGTATTAATTTCGGCTTCATGTCTTTTGATACCTTCTAAAATGGCCGGCTTGAAGTGCTCGTTTTTTATCTTGTCAAAAGGCGGAACTTCAAATGGCGTAGCGTAGGCCTGAAAAAATGGATTCATAGTTTGCTTGTTTTCTTGGGCTTCAATTGCCAGCATATTTCCGATTGCCAACAAAATGAAAAGGGATTTTTTTCTCATCTAAAATTATATTGAAATGTAAATTTAGAGGAAATTGATTTTTAAAACTACTTAGGAATGTTAATTAATAAGATTTGGAAAGGAGAGTTTATTCCAAAAAAAAGTCCCTCGACTAAGAGAGACTTTTCAGTGCGGGTAATAGGACTCGAACCTACACACCTTGCGGCACCAGATCCTAAGTCTGGCGTGTCTACCAATTTCACCATACCCGCAGTAGACCTTTGATTTTGACTATTGTCTCAATCGAGGTGCAAATATAGTCATAGTTTTGAACTTTCAAATAAAAAATTAAAAAAAAATTAAAATATTCTTTTTCGTATTTTTGGCAGACAACATATCAATTTACCATTCATGGATACTATAAAAGACTACGTTCAAAAAAACAAAGAACGTTTCCTCAACGAACTTATTGATTTACTGAAGATTCCATCTGTCAGCGCTGATTCCGCCTATTCTCAAGATGTTATTGACACAGCAAATGCTGTTAAAGCAAGCTTAGAAAAAGCCGGCTGTGATTTTGTCGAAATTTGCGATACTCCAGGCTATCCTATTGTATATGGAGAGAAAATAATCGATAAAAACCTGCCTACGGTTCTAGTTTATGGACATTATGACGTACAGCCGCCAGATCCGTTGGATTTGTGGACATCGCCTCCTTTTGAGCCTGTAATCAAAAAAACGGACCTGCATCCTGACGGTGCTATCTTTGCCCGCGGAGCATGCGATGATAAAGGTCAAATGTACATGCACGTGAAGGCTTTGGAATACATGGTACAAACCAATAATCTTCCTTGCAATGTGAAATTCATGATCGAAGGTGAAGAAGAAGTCGGCTCTGCCAGCTTGAGCTGGTTTGTAGAAAGAAACCAAGAGAAATTAAAAAATGATGTCATCTTGATTTCTGATACGGGAATGATCTCAAATACACAGCCCTCAATCACAACAGGATTACGCGGACTAAGCTATGTAGAAGTGGAAGTTACGGGACCGAACCGCGATTTGCATTCTGGCTTATATGGCGGTGCTGTTGCCAACCCGATAAACGTTTTGGCTAAAATGATTGCTTCGCTTCATGACGAAAACAACCATATCACCATTCCAGGATTTTACGACAAAGTAGAAGAACTTTCTGATGCGGAAAGAGCTGAAATGGCGAAAGCACCATTTTCTTTAGAAGCTTACAAAAAGTCCTTAGACCTAAACGATATCTATGGCGAAAAAGGCTATACTACTAACGAAAGAAACTCTATCCGTCCAACCTTAGACGTTAACGGAATCTGGGGCGGTTATACGGGTGAAGGCGCTAAAACGGTTATTGCAAGCAAAGCGTATGCGAAAATCTCGATGCGTTTGGTTCCAAATCAAGACTGGCATGAGATTACAGAATTGTTTACAAAACATTTTGAAAGCATTGCTCCAAGCGGCGTTACCGTAAAAGTAAAACCGCATCATGGAGGACAAGGCTATGTCACTCCAATTGACAGTATTGGTTACCAAGCCGCTGCCAAAGCCTATAATGAAAGCTTTGGAGTACAGCCGATTCCGGTTCGTTCTGGAGGAAGTATTCCTATCGTAGCATTGTTTGAAAAAGAATTAAAGAGCAAGACTATCTTGATGGGGTTTGGTTTAGACAGCGATGCCATCCACTCGCCTAACGAACATTTCGGAGTTTTCAATTACTTAAAGGGAATCGAAACTATTCCGTTGTTTTATAAATATTTTGTGGAGCTTTTTAAAGTTAAATAATGAAAAAGGCTTTTATTGTATTTGCTTTGACCTTCAACTTATTGAGTATTGAAAGTAAAGCGCAAACCACAACAGTAAATGCAAACCAGCTGGAGCCAAGTATTGACGACGTATACGATGTCGTAGAACAATCTCCGGAATTCTCTGGAGGAATTAATAAGTTTGGGCAATTTGTCTATACTAATTTTCGCTTTCCGGAAGGAATCACGGAAAATATCCGTATAAATGTCACTTTTGTGGTCGAAAGAGACGGAACTTTAAGCAATATTAAACTCCTGAAAGATCCAGGCTACGGCGTTGCTGACGAAGTAGTACGAGTCTTGAGCAAATCGCCAAAATGGAAACCTGGTTATCAAAAAGGAAAACCTGTCAAAACTCTTTATCATTTTCCGGTGACATTACGTTTCGAATAAATTCATACAAATCCGTTCCTTATCGAACGGATTTTTTTATTTCAAAAAAAATATCGCTCTACACTTGTAGAATTAAATTTTATTTCTACATTTGTAGAGTCAATTCTAATTTCGTAGAATGAAATTCATAAAAACAGTATCTAAACATAAATAAAACAATAAAAATGCAACTATCCAATTCTGAAGAACAGTTAATGCAACACCTGTGGAAGCTTGAAAAGGCCTTCATGAAAGATTTACTAGAATGCTATCCAGAGCCAAAGCCAGCAACCACAACTGTGGCTACACTGCTGAAAAGAATGATTGACAAAAAATTTATAACATATACTGAAATAGGCAACTCAAGAGAATATTATCCGCTAGTCAAAAAAACGGACTATTTCTCAAAACACGTGAACGGCTTGATCAAGAATTTCTTTAATAATTCAGCCTCACAATTTGCCTCATTTTTCACGACGGAAACCGATTTGACCAAAACCGAATTGGAAGAGCTTCAAAAGATTATCGACAAAGAAATCCAAAAAAAGAAAAAATGATCGACTTTTTAATCAAATCGACCATAAGCTTGACATTGCTCTTGGGCTTATACCATCTTTTTCTAGAAAAGGAGAAGATGCATACCTTCAATAGATTTTATCTTTTATTCAGCCTATTGTTTTCTTTTGCTCTTCCTTTCATAACGATTGAAATAGCAGTCGAATCCATTTCAAAACCGTTACTTCTTCCAAATCCGATTCAGACAAAAAATGAAACTGTAGCTATTATCAAACAAGAAGATGTAAATTATATTCCAATATTGCTTTGGAGCTTATATGCTGCGGTAACGATTTTCTTTATTGTTAGGTTTGGCAAAAACATATATGCCTTACTTTCAAAAGTGAGAAAAAACAGGACAGTCTCTTTTTTCTATTCCACATTAGTATTGGTAAAAGAAAAGTCGCTACCTCATACTTTCCTGCAGTACATTTTCATAAATGGCGATGATTATAACAACCGAAACATACAAGAAGAATTATACACTCACGAATTGACTCATGTAAGGCAAGGGCACAGCTATGATATCTTGTTCATTGAAATCATAAAGACAGTATTCTGGTTCAATCCTCTATTACTTCTTTATAAAAAAGCGATACAACTCAACCACGAATTTCTTGCAGACGAAAACGTGGTGAAATCTCATAAAAATGTTCCATTCTACCAAAACCTGCTCTTGGAAAAGGCATCGTGGAACAGCAACTTTTACTTGGCCAGTAACTTGAATTTTTCAGTAACAAAAAAACGATTAATTATGATGACAAAAACCACATCAAAATCAAGAGCATTGCTCAAAAAATTAGTGTTCCTGCCAGTCTTGGCTGGATTGATATTCCTTGTATGCTTAAAAACAACAGCTTCAGAAAAACAGCCCGAGGTTTGGATTAACGGAGAACACGTCAATGAAAGCGATATGAACAAGCCAATCGCGCATTGGAAAAAGGAACAAACTAATGAAGCTACTTATTTTGCAGGGGTACGATTTATTATTTACAAACATGGAATTAAAACAAACAAGTGGGGAATTAAAGGCACTGACATTATCTTTGATAAAGTATATGAAGAGTTGACTCCAGAAGACAAAGAACGTTTAAAACCATGGCTGAGACTAATCCCTAGAGGTTACGTGAAGAAATCACCAACTCCAAACGAACTTGAAGATTTTAAAAACGCAAAAAAATATGCCATTTGGATTGATAATGTGAATGTAAAAAATAGCGAATTGGATACGTATAATCCTACTGATATTGCTTATTTTACAGGAAGTTCTGTTTTGAAAAATGCCAGAACAAAAAAACACCCGCAACCGTTTCAATTTAGTTTTTATACACATGCCTATTTTGACAAAAAAGAGATGGGTAAAACACCTGTGAAATATTCAGGTGATAAAATGGAGATTTTCGAAAATATCACCGAACAAACAAAGCTAACAGCAGAAGAAGCATTGCAGGTAACGCCTTCTAATTCTGGAAAGGGCAAAACACACAAGAAGGCCTAAAAGATGAAAAACAAATGCCAGAAATAAAAATAGTACCCTACAAGGCTAACTAATTATAATTTCCAACATAAAATCCGCTAAATCAGCGGATTTTTTTATCTCTAAGCCAAAACATATCAACGTTTTATAACATTATTTAAAATTTGGCGTTACTTTTGTAGACATCATCATCAATCACATATTGGACACGTTTCAATATGCTAATCATCAATCATTATGTTAAAACACTTCTTCATTGTCTGCTCTGGAGTGGACAAAAAAATCATCGAAGGCTGTTCCAATGGCGAACAAAACAAGTATGCCGGAATCGGAGCCACCGTTTTTTTTACGGCAATCATGGCGTTTATTGCCAGCAGCTATGCGCTTTATACCGTTTTTGACAACGTTTATGCTTCTGTATTTTTTGGCCTGATCTGGGGCTTGCTTATCTTTAACCTAGACCGCTTTATCGTTTCGACTATCCGAAAAAGAGATAGTTTTTCAAATGAATTTATACAGGCGACTCCAAGGATTGCTCTAGCGATAATCATTGCAATCGTAATCTCAAAGCCTTTAGAAATCAAAATTTTTGAAAAGGAAATCGATACGGTATTGTTGAAAGAGAAAAATGCCATGGCACTCAACAACAAAAAAGATGTCGCCAATTATTTCAAATCCGATTTGGAGAAAAACAAAGCTTCGGTCGACAGCCTAAAATCTGAAATTGCAAAAAAAGAAAAAGAGGTCAATACGTTGTATGAAACATACATCGCCGAAGCCGAAGGAACTGCCGGAACTAAAAAACTAGGAAAAGGACCTGTTTTCAAAGAAAAGATTGCAAAACACGATCTCGCAAAAACAGAACTCGATACTTTACGAAAAAACAATCTGGCGAAAATTGCGGCAACAGAAAAACTTTCTAAAAAGCTCGAAGCCGATCAAGACAAAAAAGTAACCGAAACCCAGCCAATCATCGATGGATTCGATGGATTGATGGCAAGAATCAACGCCTTGAACAAACTGCCGTGGTTGCCTTCTTTCTTTATTATGTTGCTATTTCTAGCGATCGAGACTTCTCCAATTATTGCAAAATTATTGTCTCCTAAAGGTGAATATGATTTTAAGCTGGAAGATCTAGAAACGGCCCTGAAAGCAACAATCAATCAGGATAAATATCAAAGAGAGTTGCTTGTAAAAACTAGCGCTCAGATGCACGACAAGGTGTATGAAGACATTGCTTCCGATAAAGAACTGTTTAACCTGCAGCGCAAGAAAGCCAAAGAATTACTGGAACTGCAAGCCCATAATTTCGTAGAAAAACAAAAGAGAACTTTTTAGTTGAAAAGACTAAAGTCGTAAAGTCGAAAGTCATAAAGATTAGATTACAATCAATAAAAAAGTCGAAGAACAGATGCTCTTCGACTTTTTAACTTTATGACTTTATGACTTTCGGCTCAAAGACTACATGTGGCTCAAGATTTCTTTTTTCAAAGTATCATATTCGCCTTGCATGATGAGTCCGTTGTCTAGTAGCTTTTTATAATTCTGTAATTTATCAAACAATTCATCTTGAGACAATTCGCCTAATGTCTTTTCTTTTGTAGCTTCTGGTTTTTCATCCGGATATTGCTTTTCATCGCGATAGCCCGATTGCGAAACTGGAATTATTTCTGCAAAATCGGTCACTTCTTCGGTTTCCATTTCTTCGATGACTTCCGGTTCTTCTACTTCTGCAAAAGTTTCAGGAATAATTGTTTCTTCCTCGAAAGCTTCAACCTTTGGTTCATTGGCAAAAGATTCAGCTATTGGAGCCGTGCCGTTTTTTAAGATATCCAATTGTTCTTTGGCAAACGTATAAATCTTTCTAGCCTGTGTTTTAGGAATATAATCGATCGAAATAGTCAGGTCTGTTTTGGTCGTAAACGAAAACTCAGAACCTAGAATATTCTCTTTCACAAAAGTGCCAGCAATATCATCCCATGTATAATCTGTAAAATCCATAGACAATCCTAAATTCTTAGGCTTGCAGATAATGATTCTCTTATTCGTCAGAACAATACTATCTGGAAAAACAGTGATAGCCGGTTTTTTCTGAACCCCGATATAACCAATCTCCTCATTTTTCATGAGCAAATCTGTCAGTTTTGAAGTGATTTTTTCAATCGCTTTAGGATCTTGTTCTTCGTTTAAAAATTTTTTTATTTGTTCTTTCATCTTTCAGTTACGTTACTGTATTGGTAGACTTTTTATACAACAAAAGTAATACCTAATTTTTTAATTCAATAATTTCGGTTTGGATTTTCTTTGTTAAGCTTTTGAAAACCAAATCATAGGAATGGTCAATCAATTCTCTCACAAATTTATCAGAAACATCGCCATTCAATGAAACCGTATTCCAATGCACTTTGCTCATGTGATAGCCTGGTTTTATGTCATCAAACTCGGCACGAAGCTCTTCTGCGCGTTCCGGATCGCATTTTAAGTTGATGGACGGCGTTCCTTTTTCCCACCCGCTTAAAGACGATAGCGCAAACATTTTCCCTCCGACTTTAAACACCAACGTGTCTTCATCAAACGGAAAGTGTTCGGTTACTCCTTTTTTGGAAAGGCAGTATTCAAAATAAGCTTGTATATTCATTTATCTTATATTTTATACAGTACTGGCTTGCTCGGGCTCGCATCATTTTCAAAAGAAGCAATCTGGAGATTGAGCAAATAACTTCCGTCTTCTACCTCATCACGAACAAAAATTAATTCTGTAATCGTCGCATCCAGTCTGGCATCGTCATTGAGTTTTTGGGTATTTTTTACGTTCCAAAAAGCTTTGTGTGCCAGCAATTTTCCTTGGTCTTTTTCTTTGTCAACGCTTGGCAAATCAATCAGCAAATGCTTGATTCTTTTTTCTCGGATAAAAACCGCCGCTTTTTCTTCAAGATAAGGCGGATTGGTATCGGAATATTTTTTAGAACGCTTTTCTTGTAAATTCGGCAATGTCCTGATAACGATGGCTTCTGGAAGCTTTCCGTCCAACGCTTTTTCAATTTGGCTTCTGGTTATGACTAAATCTTCGCCGCGGATTTCTGGCTCTACCGAAACGACTTCAGCCGTAAAGAAAAATGTCTTCAAGTGCTGATTGATACTGTAGAATTCTGTGGTAATATGCCCCAGACATTCCGTATGCGTCCCGTGTCCGTGCGGATTAAAGAAAATATTATTGAAATTCGTGGAAGAACTTCCTTCCGAAACTTTTCCTACCCAATGGCCGAAACGAACGGGTTCGATTACCGGTTTTTCAATATACCAAGCAATCGGATTTTCATCTGTATTTGTCAACGGCAGAGAAATATCTATCGGCTTTGATAAATCTACTTCGAAATTTTGGTCTTTATGTTGGATTCTAGCTATCATTCAAAGCAAATTTTTGGTTGTTGCATCAGGTCTAGGCTTGGCATCTTATTGGAGAATTGGGCCCGACTTGCCTTTAATTATCATCCAAATTTATCAAAAACAAATCACTTGCAATTCCATCTGCCAAAAACTTTCCTTTTGGAGTCGTCTTGAGGATTTTATTTTCAATAGAAAGCAGTCCGTCGGAAAGAAATTTCTCCGATTGCTTTTGCAGATAGCGCAGTTTGCTTTCTCCAAATTCTTTTTCAATCCGATTCAGCGAAACGCCCCAAATCGTACGCAATCCCGTCATGATATACTCGTTGTAGCGGTCTGTTTGCGACAAAATCTCGATTTCATTCGGCAGATTATTCGCTTCTATTTCTTTTAGATACAACGCATTGTTTGCCATATTCCAGCTTCTCGAAATGCCGTCATAACTATGGGCCGAAGGTCCGATGCCTATGTACTTTTTCCCCAACCAATAGGCCGAGTTATTTTTAGAAAAATAGTTTTCCTTTCCAAAATTGGACAGTTCATAATGGATAAAACCGTTCTTTTGAAGCGTGTCAACCAAAATCATAAAATGCTCTTGGGCAACGTCGTCTTTTGGTTCCGAGATTTTTCCGGTCTGGATTAGTTTTTTCAGGGCCGTTTTTGGCTCTACTGTCAACGCATAGCTGGAAATATGTGGAACTCCATAGCTTAAAGCTGTCTCAATATTCTGTTTCCACATTTCATTAGCCATTCCTGGAATTCCATAAATCAGGTCGATAGAAATGTTGTCGAAATATTGCGTCGCAATTTCTAATGATTTCTTGGCTTCTTCTGCATTGTGCGCCCGATTCATCATTTTCAAATCTTCTTCAAAAAAAGATTGGATGCCGATGCTGAGACGATTGATTCGATTCTTAGAAAATTCGATTATTTGGTCTTCAGACAAATCATCTGGATTGGCTTCTAATGTAATTTCTGGATTTTCTGCCACATTGAAATTCTCATACACTGCATCAATCAAAAATCGCAATTCCGAAATCGACAATACCGAAGGCGTTCCGCCTCCAAAATAAATCGTTTCCACAGTTTCATTCTCGAATTCTGATTTTCGCAAACGCATTTCTTTCGCCAAAGCCTGTACCATCTCTTCCTTCTTTTTCATGGAAGTCGAAAAGTGAAAATCGCAGTAATGGCAGGCCTGCTTGCAAAAAGGTATATGGATGTATATGCCGCTCATGTTCGTCTTAAGCCCGATTTTCTCCTACGGAAAAACCGGCTATTTTTTTACTCTATCTTCATTTTGTTTCACAAAAGCATCCCAACCCGAATAGCTTTTTGTGCCTATTACTTTCCCTGAATTAAAAAAATGACATACTGCTGCGGCCAGTCCGTCGGTACTGTCTAGATTTTTAGGCAATTCTTTTAAGCCTAAAAGCTGCTGGAGCATTTTAGCAACCTGCTCCTTTGTAGCATTCCCGTTTCCGGTAATCGCCATCTTTATCTTTTTTGGCTCGTATTCGGTAATCGGAATCTGTCGCGAAAGTCCCGCTGCCATGGCAACGCCTTGTGCCCTCCCCAGCTTTAGCATCGACTGTACGTTTTTGCCAAAGAAAGGCGCTTCGATTGCAATTTCATCGGGATGATGGGTTTCTATCAATTCGATAGTCCGTTCAAAAATAACTTTCAGTTTGGTATAATGGTCGTCATATTTGCTTAAGATCAATTCGTTCAGCTGGAGGAATTCCATCTTTTTGTTGATGACTTTTATCAATCCGAAACCCATAATGGTCGTTCCGGGGTCAATTCCTAATATGATACGTTCGTTTGCCAATTTTAATTTGTTATTTTGCCGAATGATTGCAATTCCTCACAAAGCTAAACAATTCCTAGTGTTTCTGACCAAACTTTTGATTGTTGGCGGCGCATTTTATTTTATATGGAATCAATTGGCTCATAACGAGCAATTGGACTGGCAGAAATTTCTGGATTTATTAGACCGCAAGAAATCGTTTTGGGGCATCTTATTCCTTTTGTCTTTCAGTTTTTTTAATCGCTATTTTGAAATCTTAAAATGGCAAAACCTGGCTCAGGTTATCGAAAGAATTTCTATCGGCAAAGCAACAGAACAAGTTCTTAGTGCCTTGACAGCGTCTATTTTTACGCCAAACGGCATAGGCGAATACGGCGCCAAAACTTTATATTTTAAGAAGAAGGAGGCTAAGAAAGTCATCTTCTTAAACCTGATCTGCAACGGAATCCAAATGATCTTGACGATTGTTTTTGGCACTCTGGGATTGCTTTATTTTAATTACAAATTCCCAATCGTTTCAACTAAAAACATCCTATTGCTATTTGGCCTATTGGCTTTGGTCTGCGGCCTGCTGTTCGGCTTAAAAAAAATTACCATCAAAGGGTATTCCTTAGCTCTTTTATTTGAAAAGATCAATGAAATCCCAAGACCGATTCATCAAAAAAATATAGTCCTGGCCATCTGCCGCTACCTGATTTTTTCACACCAATACTACTTTCTATTTCTAGCTTTTGATGTCGAATTGCCTTATTTTCTATTAATGGCAGCGATTACGAGCGTTTACTTTCTGGCTTCTTCCCTGCCTACATTTCAGTTTTTAGATTTTGCTGTTAAAGGAAGCGTGGCCGTGTATTTCTTCGGATTGTTGGGCATGAATGAATGGATTGTTATTTTTATTAGTACCTTGATGTGGTTTTTGAACGTAGTCCTGCCCGTCCTTTTGGGAAGTTATTATGTTTTTAATTTTAAATCGAAATGGAAATCATAGCGTTTGTGTTTTTTGGAATCGTCGGAATCTATTCTATTTTTATTCTGTGGCTGGCCTACGGGTTTAAAAGAATCGCGGTTTATAAAAGCCAAGCTTCTGAGCCAAAGACTAATTTTTCCATCATCGTTCCTTTTCGAAATGAAGCCGATCGTCTTCCAGAACTGCTGCATTCTTTTACGCAGCTTAATTACCCGAGAGCCCAATTTGAAATTATCTTCGTCGATGATTCTTCTACAGACGATTCTGTTTCACTCATCCAAAACTTTCCGGCATTAAGCTTTCACTTCCAAATCATTGACAACATACGAAAATCCGGCTCGCCGAAAAAAGATGCCATTTCAACCGCTATAAATAGTATCGATAACGAATGGATCATTACGACCGATGCTGATTGTTTTGTGAATCCAGATTGGCTGACAGCTATCGACAGTTATATCCAGAATCATGAACCGTCAATGATTGCCGGAGCTGTAGCTTTTAGCGCAGAAGATTCTTTCCTGCATCAGTTTCAGCAGATCGACCTCATGAGCCTGCAGGGAGCTACCATCGGAAGTTTCGGAATTGAGAAAGCGTTTATATGCAATGGCGCAAATCTGGCATACAAGAAAGAGTTATTTCTTGACCTAAATGGTTTTGACGGCAACAATGGCATTGCCAGCGGCGACGATGTGTTCTTGTTGCAGAAAGCCGTAGCAAAACATCCTGAGAAAGTACATTATCTGAAATCGGTAGCAAACATCGTGCTTACAAAACCCTTAGACGAATGGAAGTCTGTTTTTCACCAACGAGTACGCTGGGCTTCAAAAGCTTCTTCGTACCAAAGTCTTTTCGGAAAAATACTGGCATTGGTTGTTTTTGGAGGCAATCTGGCTATTGTTTTAGGATTGTTGCTGACTTTGGCGCATCTCTTTTCATTTTGGACGTGGTACTTGCTGTTTGCGGTAAAAATATTCGTCGACTTTTCTCTATTATACCAAACCGGAAAGTTCTTACAACCAAAATCGGTCAAATTCTTTCTGATTAGCAATCTGGTCTATCCTTTCTTTAGCGTAGCTGTCGCTTTGTATTCTTTGTTTGGAAGGTATGAGTGGAAGGGAAGAAAATTCTAGGGTACTTATTCTACATTCAAGATTACCGGCAAGATAAATTGTGTTTTTACTGGAATTCCTCTTTTCAACGCTGGGTTTATCTTTGGGAAGTCCGTCAGCCTAGCATGCAGGATGCTGTCGATTTTTATCTTATCATACGCCAAGCTATCCACAGGAAATTGCGGTTCAAATTCTAATCTGGAATCGGGATAAACCGTAACTTTGACTTGTATCGTATCAATCTGTGGATAAAGAATGGACAACGTGTCAAGATCCAATTTCTGCTGGATCGTAACGGTAAGGAAGTCAAAAAAGCATTGCTTTCGAGTCGCTTCATCTTTGATGGAGTCACAGGTTGCCACAGACGGAAATTCGTCTACTTGGTTCCAATTAATTTTTTGAAGCTCCTGTTTGAGCAGTTCTTCTTCAGAAATCTCCTGTTTTTGAAGATTCTGGCAAGAAGCGCATAAAAGCCCTAAAAAAAGAATTGCTGTGAGTTTTCTCATACTATGATTGGCAGGCATTTTGTAATATTACACATTTCAAAAATACTAAATTTAATTTATGGAATACTTTTTATTGATTGCCGGATTTATTTGCATGATTGGAGGAATTCTTGGCAGTTTTCTTCCCGTGCTTCCAGATGCGCCACTCTCTTGGATAGGCCTGCTCCTGCTGTATTTTTGTGATGGAATTGAAACAGAGTATTGGACATTAGGAATCACGCTTGTATTGGCAATCATTTCAGGTATTTTAGATTATGTAATTCCCGCAAAGGGAACAAAGCGGTTTGGCGGAAGTTCTTATGGAATCTGGGGAACTAACATCGGACTGGTCGTAGGACTGCTTGCTCCGATTCCGTTTGGCTTTATTATCGGTCCTTTTCTGGGCGCTTTTATAGGAGAAATGATGTATGACTCCAAAGATCACGCACGTGCGCTAAAAGCAGCTACAGGATCGTTTATAGGATTTCTGGCTTCTACTTTTATAAAGTTTGTGGTGTGTATGGGCTTTTTGGGACTTTTTCTTTACAAAGTATGGCAGTATCGGGAAATCTGGTTTTAGTCGGCTCTGTTCGATTAGCAGCAGTACACGAACTATCTAAATCAAAAAAGCCCTCCAAGTGAATGGAAAGCTTTTCATTGGTCTAACTACTAAACCTGGTACTTTCGTACCTAAACAACACAACTAATCTTAAAAACCTTTTTGGGCAAAAAAGCCTTTCTTTCGAAAGGCTTCTCCCAATTTAGCGGTCTGGACGGGACTCGAACCCGCGACCCCATGCGTGACAGGCATGTATTCTAACCAACTGAACTACCAAACCAGCGCTTAATTGCGAGTGCAAATATACCACAGTTTTTTACTTCTGCAAGCGTTTTCGCAAAAAAAATTAAACTTTTTTTTAAGAACTTATCCAAACATTTGTTTTTCAATCAAGTATGTTGTCAAGATTTTTTCGAAATTTTTGCCTGCCGCGACAGGAACATATTTGATTTTGTTTTGCGCGCAGGTCAACGATAGCTTCTTGAAATAGCTTTCGGCTCGCTTTTCATATTCTTCTTTGATGTTGTCAGCAAAAAGATTTACTTCTTCTCCCGATTCGAGGTCGATAAATTTCCTCGGCGTATTGTCGAAATCAAAGCTTAATTCTGTTTTATTGTCGATGACATGAAAAAGGACAACTTTGTGCTTGTTGTGTTTTAGATGCTGCAAGGCATTCAGCAATGCTTCTTCGTTTCCAGGCTGGAACATATCTGTAAACAAGATAATCATCGAACGGCGGTGCATTTTTTCAGCAATCTGATGCAGGAACGTAACCGTATCGGTATTTCGGGATTGTTTTGGTTTGGCCAGCAGATTCTCCAGCTTGTTTAAAATCATCCGGTGGTGGCGGTCACTACCCTTTTCTGGAGCATAATATTCATACGTATCCGAATAGACGCTCAATCCCACAGCATCTCGCTGTTTCTTGAGCAGGTTCATCAATACAGCTGATGCCAAAACAGAAAAGCCTATTTTGCTTTCGTAAAACTGCTGGCCTTCGCTTAGTTTCGGATAATGCATCGAAGACGAATTGTCGATGATCAGATGACAGCGGAGATTGGTTTCTTCTTCAAAACGCTTGGTGTATAGCCTATCGGTTTTCGCAAAAAGCTTCCAGTCGATGTGTTTGGTGCTTTCGCCGGCATTATACACTTTATGCTCTGCAAATTCTGCAGAAAATCCATGAAACGGACTCTTATGCATTCCAGAGATAAATCCTTCGACGATTTGGTTGGCTAGCAATTCCAGATGCTGAAAGCTGGATATTTTTTCTATTTGCGATTCAATCTTCATACCTCAAATATATTGAAAGATTGATTGATTTAAAAATTAAAAACGGTATTCTGCTTTCTGCTCTCCCTGGCAACTGCAGTTGACACCCTAAAATGACTTCAATTTAACCTGTCAACTGTGGTTGACACCGCGAAGCAACCTTGCTTTAACCAATTCAATCTGTTTTTCAATGTTATAAATACAATCAATAAGGTAATTTTGAGATTATAATAATTTACGACACAAAAAAGACTTGACAGATGAACTGTCAAGTCTTTTTCTAACTAACCCTAAAAACATCTATTCTGTCTGCTTAAAGTCAAAACTCAAATCCCCACCGTTATAATTTAAGGATACGTTTGTTGGATAAGTCTGTGTTGCTCCAGACACCCATCTGTATTCTAAAAATTTAATATTTCCAGCCGTGATAGGATAGGTCGCATTTGTATTGTCTGCTTTACTTCTTTTGTACCAATCATTAGAATTCATGGTTATCAAGTATTTCTTGTCTTTTTCTAAAGCCAAGTCAGAAATAGTTTTCGTAACAAGCACATCTGCTGTTGCCACATTTATATTTTCTGATTTTAAAACCGCCTTGGTATCGTAATCCCAAATGGTTACTCTTACCTCAGGGTTTGCCTCTGGTAGCTTTAACGTTATCGCTTTAATAACCCCTTTGACGTTTGGAGAAAATGCTAGCCCAAACTCATAACTGCCTGCATTTATAAAATTGGAAGTTGTCGTAAACCCAGCCTGCTGATGGTAAGATTCTAATGGATTTTCAACAGCATAAGAAGGACCGCTGTCATCACTACTGCAAGAAATGGCAAAAATGGCTAATAAAGCTCCCGATAAAATTTTAATCGTTTTCATGATGTAATTTTTTGTTGTTAATTCTTTTAATCATTTGGTTAGGACAAAGGTGCACTGATCATCAGGCTAAAAAAACCCGTAATAGACCAATAACATTTTAAATAGACCAATAACATTTTTTCTATTAAATGTTAATTTTTTACTTATATTTGAGTAAATGCTTAAAACATGGAAAAGCTCAAATGCATTATAGTCGATGATGATGAAATAGACAGACTTACTGTAGTTTCATTTGCAAAAAGATTTGAAAATCTTGCCATTGTTGGGGCTTTTGACAACGCAGAAGAAGCTCTTGATGCCATAGAAAACACTACAATAGATATCTTATTTCTAGATATCGATATGCCTGGCTTGAGCGGCGTGGAACTTCGAAAAAGAGCATCTGCGGTACCCGCTTGTATTTTTATAACTTCGCATCCTGAATTTGCCGTAGAAAGTTTTGAATTAGATACTCTCGACTTTATCGTAAAACCTCTGAAATTTGACCGTTTCGCCCAAACCATGAGGCGCATTGAAGAATTTTTAGAAATAAAACATAAAGCACTGCTTTTTGAATCCAGCATAGGTGGTGACGTAATTTATATAAAAGAAGGGCACGAGCAGACGAAAGTAAAGCTGCACGACATTTTATATCTTGAAGCTTTGAAAGATTATACGTTGATCATTACTTCTAAAAAAAGACATTGCGTATTGTCGAGTATCGGACTGCTTTTAAAGGAAGACCACTTCCAATCTTTTATCAGGGTCCACAGAAGCTTTGCCGTACAAAAACAGTTTATAGAAAAGATCAATCCTCAAGAAGTGCTTCTCAACAATGGCGCTATGATTCCTGTTGGAAGAAGCTTCAAAGAAAATATCAATATGCTCCTATTATGAAAAAAGCCATCTTCTTTTTAGCACTATGCCTATTTTCAATAACAGTAAACGCCCAAAAGCAGGGGCAGATGCTGATTGATTCTTTAGAAACTTCACTAAAGAGCACCAAAGATAAAAAGACGATTGTTATCATAAAAAACAAGCTCAGCCAAGAATATTCTAGAGTAGATCCTGAAAAAGGAAAATCGCTGGCTAAAAGCGCCATAGCAATGGCGGAAACAATCGATTTTAAAAACGGACTGGCGGAAGGCTATCGATGCTTAGGAATTAATACTACCGATTCGACAGCAATAAATTTTTACCGAAAAGGACTTGAAATTGCAAAAGAGACTAAAGACAAGCAGGTATTAAGCGTCTTGTACCGAAACATAGCAGTATATTACATTTACAGGAACGATTACAAAAACGGACTCGACTATAGTTTTAAATCTCTAAAATTAAGCGAAGAATTAAACAAACACGAAGAAATTGCAGGGACTTACATTAATATCGGATTCATTTACAACGACCTCAAAGACACGAAAAAAGCACTGGAATATTTCAAAAAAGCGTTAGAAATAAATAAAAAGTTCAACAATCCAACGATGAAGGCGGTAATCTTGGAGAACATAGGCGTTCTCTACAACAATCAAGAAAAAAATGAATTGGCTGTTTCTTATCTCAACCAAGCGCTGGCTATCAATAGAAAAAACAACAACCTGAATTTTGTAGCTACAAATCTGGGAACCTTAGGCAGCAGCTATCTTGAATTAAAAAAATATGACCTGGCAGAAAGCCATACCAAAGAAGCTTTAAAAATCAGCAAAGAATTAAAGATAAGCAGAATCATGTCGTATAACCTGCAAAATCTTTCCATTATCTACAGATACAAATACAACAATCCTAAAGCCAAGTCATTTTATAAAAACGAGACTGTATTAGACACTTCCTTACTGATGCTGAGAGAAGCTGTAAACTACGACAAAGAAAGCAATGATATCAAATCGCTATCGAAAGATTTTATGGAAATAGCAGAAATTTATGAAGAAAAAGGGGATTCGAAAAATGCATTGCTTTATTTCAAAGAATTCAACTCTTACAAAGATTCCATCTACCAAAGCACCACAAAAGAAACCGTAAAGAATCTGGAAGACCAGCGAACCATCGAGTTAAAAAACAAGGAAATCCAGCTCAATAAGCTGAAAATCGAAAACAAAGAAAGACAAAAATGGTATTTTATCTTAGGTATCATTTTGCTGGGAACTATTGGAATTTTATTATTCTACCAAAGCAGAAACCGCAAAAGAATTAATGAAAAATTGCAGCTGCTAAACAATGAATTAGATCAGGCCAATAAGACCAAATCACGTTTTTTCAGCATCCTCAACCACGATCTACGAAGCCCTGTCGCCAGTCTCATTCATTTCCTACACCTACAAAAAGAAAATCCTGAACTGCTTGATACCGAGAGCAAAAAAAGAATGGAAGACAAAACGATTATGTCTGCCGAAAACCTATTAAATTCTATGGAAGATCTGCTTTTATGGAGTAAAGGACAGATGGAAAATTTTAAGCCTCAACCCAAAACAATTAGCGTTACTTCTTTGTTTGAAGACACTCAAAAGCATTTTTCAGGAGAAGCCATCCAGATGGCATTCGAAAACCCAGAGAATATCATGCTGAATACAGACGAAAACTATCTAAAAACCATTATCAGGAATCTTACGGGAAATGCCATAAAAGCTTTGGCAAAAACGAAAGATGCTATCATTACATGGAAAGCATGGCAGGAAAACGGCCAGAAATACCTCTCTGTCTCAGATAATGGACCAGGCGGCACCCAAGAACAGTTCAAGGCTTTATACGACGACAAAGAAGTTGTAGGAATCAAGACCGGATTAGGATTGCACCTCATCCGAGATCTGGCAAAAGCCATCGATTGTAGGATCGATATCAAGACACACCCAGGAGAAGGCACCACTTTTATCTTGACCCTAAATTAAAAAACCCTTCCAAAGCAAGGTCTGGAAGGGCATATTAAGATATAATCTTTCGATTATAACAATGCGTCAATTGCGTCTGTGTAGTTTTGTTTTGGTGCAACACCAACTTGTCTTCCTACAACCTCACCATTTTGAAAAACCAATACGGTTGGAATATTTCTTACGCCATATTTTGCTGCAAATTCTTGGTTTGCATCCACGTCAACTTTTCCAACGACAGCTTTTCCGCTATATTCAGTACTGATTTGGTCGATGATCGGACCTACCATTCTACAAGGTCCACACCATGCTGCCCAAAAATCTACTAAAACGGGTTTATCTGATTTCAATACAATTTCTTCGAAAGTTGCATCTGTTATTGCTTGTGCCATATTTTTTGTTCTTTAGTTTAACAGTACAAAATTAGTCATTTAATCTGTAATTTTTTGTTAATTGGAAATCACTTTTGATTATAAACGTATTAACAAATACTATCCGTATATATTTCGCCTAATTTAGCTTGAATTTCAAATCTAAACTCTCCAATTCACGGAGCAATTCTCCCGAAATATTGACCTTCAATTTACGGCTTGGCATGGAAAGATAGGTAATCACTTTTGTTTCTTCAACAACTGTCGGAACAGCCAACTCCATTTCTTCTTCAAGATTTTCTTCATCTGAAGTTGCTTCAGGAGCTACTGCTTCAACCACAGCTGGAGCAATTTCTTTAGTCACTTTTTCTACTTCCATGACTTCAAAAGTCACGTTATTATCACCGCTGTTCGCTTGAAAAATGCGGCTTAGTTTCGTAATCATTTCTGACTGCAGCTCCTTTATGTTCATCGTAATAATCAGCTTTTTAGCAAAGCTTGCTAAAACATCTTGTAATTGCTTGGCCTCCAAAAACTGAATTCTTGCTTCCGATTTCTTTCCTGTATCTCTGTTTACCCAGCCTTCTTTTACACTCAATTTGAAATAAATAAATTGATTGTTGACCAAAAAGTGACGAAACTTTAGATATTCTTCATTGAACATTCTGAACTCGAAACTTTCGTCATAACCTTCGAGCGTAAACATTGCCCAGTCTTTTCCGTTTTTCGCAGTTCGGTATTGAACGTTCGTAATAATTCCGGCAATTGTCAAATTTTTTCCGACATGCATTTCTAAATTCTTCAATGCTTCCAACTTCGCATTGCAGAAATATTTCATCTCGAATTTAAAATCATCTAAAGGATGTCCAGAAATATAGATACCGACGACTTCTTTTTCTTTAGCCAGTTTTTCCATCGTGCTCCAATCTTCGCAAGGCGGCACGACCGGCTCTGGAATCTGAACGTCGCTCGATTCGCCAAACAAGCTTACTTGAGACGAATTTTCGTTTTCTTGGAATTTAGAACCGTAGCGTACTGCTTTTTCTAAAAACGTAATTCCGTCGCCTTCATCATGGAAATATTGAGCGCGGTGCGCCGTAAAACAATCGAAACCTCCTGCCAAAGCCAAGTTCTCGAATGCTTTCTTATTTGCAGCACGCAGGTCAATGCGTTTTGCTAAATCAAAAATCGATTTGTATTTTGCTTCCTTTCTGTTTTCCACAATCGTTTGCACCGCTCCAGAACCGACTCCTTTAACCGCTCCCATTCCAAAACGTACGGCATAATTTTCGTTTACTGTAAATTTATAGAACGATTCATTGACATCTGGCCCGAGAACCTGCAGTCCCATTCGCTTACATTCTTCCATAAAAAACGAAACCTGTTTGATATCGTTCATGTTGTTCGAAAGTACCGCAGCCATATATTCGGCAGGATAATGCGCTTTTAAATAGGCTGTCTGGTAGGCAATCCAAGCATAGCAGGTCGAGTGCGACTTGTTGAATGCGTATTGGGCAAATGCTTCCCAGTCTTTCCATATTTTTTCGAGCTTATCGGCAGCATGGCCGTTTGCAACGGCTTGGTCGATAAACTTAGATTTCATCTTATCCAAGACATCTTTTTGCTTCTTACCCATCGCCTTACGCAAGACATCGGCATCACCTTTCGAGAAGCTTGCCAATTTTTGCGACAGCAACATTACCTGCTCTTGGTACACCGTAATTCCGTAGGTATCTTTTAGATATTCTTCGCAAGCTTCAAGGTCATAAACAATTTCTTCTTCGCCATTTTTTCTTCGGACGAAACTTGGGATGTATTCCAACGGACCTGGACGATACAAGGCATTCATCGCAATCAAATCTCCAAAAACGGTAGGCTTCAGGTCCTTCATGTATTTTTGCATACCGACAGACTCGTATTGGAAAATCCCAACCGTTTCTCCTCTCTGGAAAAGCTCATACGTCTTGACATCGTCGATAGGGAATGTATCAGGGTCTAATTGGATTCCTGTTCTATATTTTACCAGCTTGACCGTATCTTTAATCAGCGTAAGGGTCTTCAGACCCAAGAAGTCCATTTTTAGCAATCCGGCGCTTTCTACGACCGAGTTGTCAAATTGCGTCACATATAAATCCGAATCCTTTGCCGTAGCTACAGGAACGAAATTCGTGATATCGTCTGGCGTAATAATCACACCACAAGCATGGATACCTGTATTACGAAGGTTACCTTCTAACAGTTTTGCTTGGGTAATTGCTTCTCCGCCTAAATCGCCTGCATTAGCCAAAGCGATTAGCTCTTGAACCTTATCAAATTCTTCGGCTCGAAGGGCTTTTTTTAGCTGTTCGTTATCGTAGGTAAAAATCTTGGCCAAATTCAAGTTCATCGGAATGAGCTTGGCAATCTTGTCGGCTTCAAACAGCGGGAGATCCAAAACACGAGCAGTATCTCTGATCGAAGATTTTGCCGCCATTGTACCATACGTTATAATCTGCGCTACCTGATTAGAACCGTATTTTTTGATTACATAATCCATTACGCGACCGCGACCTTCATCATCAAAATCGATATCGATATCGGGCATGGACACACGATCTGGATTCAAGAAGCGCTCAAAAAGCAAATCGTAGAGCATCGGGTCAATATTTGTAATTCCCAAACAATAGGCAACTACGGAACCCGCCGCAGAACCACGGCCAGGACCAACGGAAACATCTAAATTACGAGCTTCAGCGATAAAATCCTGAACAATCAAAAAGTAACCCGGGTAGCCCGTTTTTTCAATAGTCTGCAGTTCAAAATCCAATCGTTCTTGAATTTCTGGCGTAATTTCTTTGTATCTTCTTTTGGCGCCTTCGAAAGTAAGGTGCTTTAAATATAAGTTTTCACCTCTTTTCCCTCCGTCTGCTTCATCTTCGGGAACAATAAATTGCTCTGGGATGTCGAATTTTGGAAGCAATACTTCGCGTGCCAAGTCAAAGATCTCTATTTTTTCTACAATCTCTTGGACATTCGAAATTGCTTCTGGTAAATCAGAAAAGAGAGCTTTCATCTCGTCTCCAGACTTGAAATAATATTCTTTGTTTGGCATTCCGTAACGATAGCCACGGCCACGGCCTACGGGTGTAGACTGCTTTTCTCCGTCGCGGACACACAAAAGAATATCGTGGGCATTCGCGTCTTCTTTGTTTATATAGAAAATATTATTCGTCGCAACTAGTTTCAAATCGTGTTTTCTCGCCAATGAAATAAGGGAAGAATTGACACGATTTTCATCTTCTTGGTTGTGGCGCATTAATTCGATGTAGCAATCTTCGCCGAATTCCTGTTTCCACCAAAGCAATGCTTCTTCTGCTTGGTTTTCGCCAATATTTAAAATCTTGTTGGGAATTTCTCCATAAAGGTTTCCCGACAAAACGATAATGTCTTCTTTGTATTTTTTAATGACTTCTTTGTCTATTCTTGGAACATAGTAAAATCCTTTAGTATAGGCGATGGAAGACATTTTGGCTAAATTGTGATAGCCGTTTTTATTTTTTGCCAACAAGACAATCTGATAACCATTGTCTTTTCTGGAACGGTCTAAATGGTCTTCGCAGACAAAAAATTCGCAACCAACAATGGGTTTCATCGGAACTTCTGTCGGCTCTTCTCCATTATCAATCAGGGCTTGATTTTTTGCCTTGGCCGCTTTATTATGATTTAGGACATCGCGCACAAAGTGAAAAGCACCCATCAAATTAGCATGGTCTGTCATGGCAACAGCGGGCATTTTATGCTTTGCCGCAGCTTTGACCAAATCTCCAATACTGATCGTTGATTGCAATACCGAAAACTGCGTGTGGTTGTGCAGATGTACAAAATCGACATCGGCTAAAGAAATATTGCTTTCTTCTGTCTGCTTTTTAGCGGTATCGTCAGTTACTTTTTGCAAGCGGGCACGAATCTCATCTGAAGCTTGTTTCAGATTGATATGCTTCAATCCGATAAGCTGGATTTCTTTCGGATTGTTTTCGTTAAACTCCCTGAAATAATCCGCAGGAACATCAAGCTGTTCTTTCGTGAAAGCTTCACGACGGATCAGCTCTAAAAAACAGCGGGTCGTCGCTTCAACGTCGGCAGTTGCGTTATGCGCTTCTGCAAAAGGCTGATTGAACAGAAACAGATGTAGTTCTGTTAATGTTGGCAATTTGAATTTTCCACCCCTACCTCCAGGCAATTTTAAAAGCTCTGCTGTATATTCGGTACAAGTATCCAGCACTGGCATTTCGGCCATTTTAGAATCAACGCCAAATCTGTAAAATTCGCAACCCATAATATTCACGTCGAAGCCAACATTCTGGCCTACGATGAATTTGGATTTAGAAAGCGCTATATTGAATTTTTCTAAAACTTCTGAAAGTGCTACGCCTTGTTCTGTAGCCAATTCGGTAGAAATTCCGTGAATCCTTTCAGCATCATAGGGAATATTAAAACCTTCCGGCCTTACCAAATAATCCTGACTTTCTATCAGATTTCCCATGGCATCGTGCAGCTGCCAAGCAATCTGAATACAACGGGGCCAGTTATTTGTATCAGTTATAGGCGCGTCCCAACGTTTTGGCAATCCGGTTGTTTCTGTATCGAAAATTAAGTACATCGCTAATTAATAAGGTTTTATGTTTTTGAAAAATCAAAAAATGTAGTTTACAAAAATAAGCTTTTTTAAGCGAAAATATCTGTTTAAGTTATCAACAGGAATATAATATCTGAGTGCTTTTTGAGCATAAAAAAAGCTGCCGATTGGCAGCTTTTGATTCAATATATTGTAAGGCTTAGTAACCTCCTCTGTTTCCACCTCCACGGTTGTTTCCATATCCACCACCGCTATTGCGATCGTTTCCATAACCGCCACGGCTTCCACCACGAGAGTCACCACCACTACGGTTGTTGTTGAAACTTCTTCTTTCTCCTTCAGGTTTTGGCTCTGATTTGTTAACAACGATAGCACGTCCTTGAACAGTAGCACCGTTTAACTCATCAATTGCTTTTTGACCTTCTTCGTCATTTGGCATCTCTACGAAACCAAAGCCTTTACTTCTTCCAGTAAATTTATCTGTAATAATTTTTACAGAATCAACTGCACCATAAGCCTCAAAAGACTCTCTTAAATCTGCTTCCTCAATACTGAACGGAAGGCTTCCAACGAAAATATTCATATGTACGATAATTATAATTACAACAAATGTACTTTAATTTTTCCGTAAAGCACTATATATTAGAATATTTTATCATTAAATCTTTTCATCAAAGGGATTGCTAGCAATGACGCCTGATTTAACTGCTTTTTCGAAACTCACAGCATTTGATAAAAACAAAAATCCCAACCATTTGGTCGGGATTTCTAATTTATAAGATCAAATTGTTACTGAGCCGCTTGTATCGGAACTCTATAAAAATGTCCTTCTTGGTAATTTACAGATGGCGCTCCTATCGGATCAGCGATTGTTGATGGCGCATTAAAATAAAAAGTACCCGTTACAGTTCCTTCTGGGCTTGCTTCAATTTTAATCTGTCCATCTCCTATGCCTGTTCCCGTTGAATAGATAGAAGTAATTCCGTCAGCTTCAAAACTATAGGACGCTTTGTTTGAATTATTTACACCCAAAGTATACGTTCCTGGCGCAGTCGAAGCCGTAATCAGGGTCAACGTTTCAAAAGGAGTGTATGCATTAATGGTCATAACACCGCCAGTAATAGTTGCTGTCGAGCTAGATGCTCTCCACAAAACATTGTCTTTTTTACCTTGAACGGATGGGTTATTAAAACTAGCATCATCTTCACAAGAAGCGAAAACGGCCACAAGCACTAAAAGTGATAAAATCTTTTTCATATATGGTTATGGATATGGGTAATCAAATTTTTACATCGACAAAAATAGTTTTTTATAGAATATATGCTAATGAATTTTGAAAAAATAACATCAAAATCGCAAAATAATACAATCATAAACTGCAAAAAATGACAAAAATTGCACGCAGAATAGTTTGTATTACAAAGTTTTGTATATTTGCACCCTTAATTAACAGAGGTCGTGTACCTCAAAATTTAATCACTAGATTATGTCTGTAAAAATTAGATTACAAAGACACGGTAAAAAAGGAAAACCTTTTTACTGGGTTGTAGCGGCTGATGCTCGCTCAAAAAGAGATGGTAAATTCCTAGAAAAAATCGGAACTTACAATCCAAACACTAACCCTGCGACTATCGACTTGAACCTTGATAGTGCTGTTCAATGGTTGCACAATGGTGCTCAGCCAACTGATACAGCTAGAGCAATTCTTTCTTACAAAGGAGCTTTATTGAAACACCACCTTGATGGAGGAGTTCGTAAAGGTGCTTTGACTCAAGAGCAAGCTGATGAAAAATTAGCAAAATGGCTTGATGAGAAAGCTGGAAAAGTTAACGCTAAAAAAGAAGGTCTTTCTACTTCTAAAGCAGATGCAAAAGCGAAAGCTCTTGCTGCTGAGAAAAAAGTAAACGAGGATCGTATCGCTGCTGCTAAACAAGCTGAGCTAGATGCTGCTAAAGCTGATGAGCCTGCTGTTGAAGAAGAAGTTGCTGATGTTGAGGCTGAAGTTTCAACTGAAGAAGCTCCTGCTGCAGAAGAAAACAACGAAGAGACTCAAGCTTAATTTTGATGCGATAATGCGTAAAGAAGAGTGTTTCTATTTAGGTAAAATCGCGAAAAAATTTAGTTTTAAAGGTGAAGTCCTTGTCTATCTTGACACTGATGAGCCTGAGTTATACGAAAATTTGGAATCAGTGTTTGTTGAATGCGGCAAACACTTGGTTCCTTTTTTTATTGAAAACAGTTCGCTTCACAAAAATGACTTTCTCCGAGTTCGTTTTGAAGATGTAGCTACCGAAGAAGAAGCAGATGCTCTCATAGGGAATGCTGTTTACTTACCTTTAAACATGCTGCCGAAACTAGAAGGCAACAAGTTTTATTTCCATGAAGTCATTGGTTTTGAAGTAGAAGACAAGCGTCTAGGCGTAGTCGGAAAAATACAATCCATAAATGATTCCACAGCCCAGCCTTTATTTGAAGTCTTGAATGGCGAAGCGGAAATCCTAATTCCCATGATTGATCATTTCTTGGTAAAAATTGACCGCGAAAACAAAAAAGTACTCATGGATCTTCCTGAAGGATTGATCGAGATGTATCTTTAGTCCATCTTTTTCTTTATTCTCTAATTTCAATTATACTCATGCCTTTCCAATTCAAGCAATTCTCTGTACAACAAGACCGTTGCGCTATGAAAATTGGAACGGACGGCGTATTGCTAGGTGCTTGGACGCCTCTACTAAACAATCCTTTTAGCGTTTTGGATATCGGGGCAGGAACCGGAATTATTTCGTTGATGATTGCTCAAAGAAGCAATGCGGAACAAATTGATGCGCTTGAAATCGACGAAGATGCGTACGAACAGGCTGTAGAAAATTTTGAAAACTCTCCGTGGGGCGACAGGCTGTTTTGCTTTCATGCTGGATTGGACGAATTTATGGACGAGCCAGAAGACGAATACGACTTGATCGTTTCTAATCCGCCATTTTATACCGAAGATTACCAATCCGGAAACGAACAACGCGACTTAGCCCGTTTTTCGGATGCCTTACCTTTTGAAGATTTGGTTGAAGCCGCTGATTTATTGCTTTCTGAAAATGGAATCTTTGCGGTAATCATACCTTTTAAGGAAGAAGAAAAATTTATAGCCTTGGCAAAAGATTTCGACTTGTTTCCGATGAAAATCATGCGCGTAAAAGGAACACCTTCTACCGAAATCAAGCGCAGTCTTTTGGCTTTTAGTAGAAATTCTGCCGAAAACTTTCCAATTGACGAATTAGTCATTGAAACGTCCAGACATATTTATACTCCCGAATATATTGAATTGACCAAAGACTTTTATTTGAAGATGTAACTCTTTTAAATAAAAATTCTATTGCCCAAAGAAACTTCAAGCAATAGAATTGTTACTTTTTTTGTGTTGTAAAATTTAAGAATCTGTTCCGCAAAGCAGTTTTGTCAATATTTCACAATTGTCGGCATGTCCAACAACAAGAGTACCTGACCCTGGACAAATACAAGCGATGATCGGATCTCCTCCTCCGCCTCTAATTATACCATTACCTTTAATTGATTTTTGCTCACCATTGCTTAATTCGTGAACACCTTCTAATTTTAAAATGTTTTCTAACATACTGTAGGTTTTAAAAATTATGAATAACCCAATCATTTAAAGACACTTAGGTTTTATGTCTGAACTACCTTAAAATATTCATTTTTATTTTCTGAAATTTTGTTTTTATAAAATTGTAAGATAAATGTAACAAAAAAATAGTTACGCTGAATAGGCTTCCTTCAATTTTATGAGTGATTTTTTATCAAAAACGCAATTATTGAAGCTATTACCGAAAATATATTAGTCGTTTCTAACATTTGCTAATTGTTTTGTTGCAATTCTTTATGTAAGTTTGCAAACGTTTTCGCAGGAAACAAAAACTAGTATAAAACATGAAGGCAATACTTACGCAAAGCCTTCCAAATGATAAAAAAATGAGACCCGATCTTTTTCAAGCTCCAGATTATTACCTTTTAGACGAATTATTGTCAGACGAACATAAAATGGTACGTGATGCGGCCCGCGAATGGGTAAAGCGCGAAGTATCTCCAATCATCGAAGACTATGCTCAAAAAGCAGAATTTCCAAAACAAATCATCAATGGTTTGGCAGAAATAGGCGCTTTTGGACCTTACATCCCAGAAGAATATGGCGGTGCTGGCTTAGACCAAATTTCGTATGGCTTGATCATGCAAGAAATTGAAAGAGGCGATTCAGGCGTGCGTTCTACAGCTTCTGTTCAGTCTTCCTTAGTTATGTATCCGATTTGGAAATACGGTAACGAAGAACAAAGAATGAAATACCTTCCAAAACTAGCTTCTGGCGAGTTCATTGGATGTTTCGGATTGACGGAACCAGACCACGGTTCTAACCCTGGAGGAATGGTCACTAATTTTAAAGATAAAGGCGACCACTATTTATTGAACGGTGCCAAAATGTGGATTTCAAATGCTCCATTCGCAGATATTGCTGTAGTTTGGGCAAAAGATGAAACAGGAAGAATTCACGGACTGATTATAGAAAGAGGAATGGAAGGCTTTACGACGCCTGAAACACATAACAAATGGTCGCTTCGTGCTTCGGCAACTGGAGAGCTTATTTTTGACAATGTAAAAGTTCCAAAAGAAAATTTATTGCCAAACAAATCGGGTCTTGGAGCTCCGCTTGGATGTTTAGATTCGGCTCGTTACGGAATTGCTTGGGGTGCTATCGGTGCTGCAATGGATTGCTATGATACAGCGCTGCGTTATGCTAAAGAAAGAATCCAGTTTGACAAGCCAATTGCAGGAACTCAGCTACAACAGAAAAAATTAGCTGAAATGATTACCGAAATCACGAAGGCGCAATTGCTGACTTGGAGGCTGGGTGTATTGAGAAATGAAGGAAAAGCAACTTCTGCTCAAATTTCTATGGCTAAAAGAAACAATGTCGATATGGCTATCAATATTGCTAGAGAAGCAAGACAAATTCTTGGAGGAATGGGAATTACGGGCGAATATTCAATCATGCGACACATGATGAACTTAGAATCTGTAATTACGTATGAAGGAACACATGATATCCACCTATTAATTACCGGATTGGATATTACCGGAATTCCTGCATTTAAATAATAAACAAATATTAAAGTATCATAAAAAGCTTCTCTATAATGGGAAGCTTTTTTACATTTGTAAAAATCCCTCGTCATGAAAATTGAAAACATTAACGCCAGTATCCAGCCACAAAAAGATATTTTATTAAACCATCCGCTGTACAAAAAAGTACAAAACCTAGAAGATTTGCGTCGATTTTTGGAAAGTCACGTATATGCTGTTTGGGACTTCATGTCGCTATTGAAAGCATTACAGTCCAAATTAACTTCGACAACAACACCTTGGCTTCCTGTCGGAAATCCAGAAATCCGCTATTTGATCAATGAAATTGTCTTGGCAGAAGAAACCGACTTAACTCTCGATGGAAAAAGACAAAGCCATTATGAGATGTATATCGACGCCATGAAAGACTGCGGTGCTGATATTTCTGAAATCCAAAAATTTTTAGAGAATGTCATCACAACACAAAATATTTATGTCTCTATTAAACAGAGCGAACTGCACCCTAAAATAAAAGCATTCTTGGATTTCACCTTCCGCGTTATTGACGAAGGAAAGCCGCATGAGATTGCCGCCGCTTTCACTTTTGGAAGAGAAGACCTGATTCCTTCGATGTTTACGGAAATATTAAAGAACTTTCAAGAAAATTTCCCAAATACTGACTTGAGAAAGCTGATCTATTATTTTGAAAGACATATCGAATTGGATGCAGATGAACATGGCCCGATGGCAATGCAAATGATTGAAGAATTATGCAACAATGACCACCATAGATGGCATGAAGTAAAAGAAGTTTCGATTCAGGCCCTAGAAAAAAGAATCGGTCTTTGGGATGCTATTGAAGAACAGATTTCAATGAAGGCCGAAATGGCTTAAAATATAAAACGGCAGATTTGCCGTTTTTTTATGCCTGCATCTTGCATTGCATTTTATCTATCGGCAATTTCTCCTTATCAATCTACAAAATATTCTTATTCATATATTAAAGTAAATAAACGAAATAATAGAGCCTACTTTTAGGCTAAAATTTGTATGTATTAGGATGTCGAAAAAGCGATTGTATATAAATAAACAGTTTTTTTCTTACTATTTAGATTAGTTTTAAATTATTTTTATTAAAATATGCTTTTAATTCCTAGATATTTATAACTTAGCGCACTTTTTACAATAGAAAAATAACAAATCCTATTTAAATAATTATTAATTTCCCAACTTTCATATTCAATGAAAAAAATTACCCTCTTTAAATTTTTAATAGCAGTGTGTCTTAGCATAGTAAGCGTTGATGCTATTGCACAAAATGTACCTCAAAAAGAAAGAACTGTCTTTGGAAGAAAAGTCCAAAGCATCAATCCAAAATCAGGATTAATCAGATGTGTCTCTTCTGAATACGAATTATTCTTGCAAGAGCAAGATCCTAAAAGAGCAACAAATCAACAATTCGAGGAATGGATCGCTCCAAAAGTAGAAGCTATCAAATCAAAATTATTAGCAAGTAGAGGCACACAAGGAACTGCTGCTATAGTTACTATCCCTGTTGTAGTACATGTTATTCATACTGGCCAAGCAGTTGGTACCAGCAGAAATATTTCAGATGCTAGGGTACTATCACAAATTACAGTTTTAAATCAAGACTTTAGAAAAATGCTAGGAACGCCAGGGCACAACACCAACCCAATAGGCGCTGATGTGGAAATTGAATTTTGCATGGCAAAAGTAGATCCAAGCGGAAATGCAACTACTGGAATCGATCGTGTCAACCGAAGCACAACGTGGAACTATAATAATATTCAAGCAATTTTAAAGCCACAAACTCAATGGGATCCTACAAAATATCTTAATATTTGGGTATGCCAGTTTGGAGGAGACTTAGACGGTGTTCTTGGATATGCCCAATTCCCAAGCGGTTCAGGCCTAGAAGGATTGGAAGGACCATTTACTGCTAATACTGACGGAGTGGTTATCGATTGGAGAGCCTTTGGATCTTCAGATTATGCTCCTGGAAATTATTATCAACAAATAGACAAGGGAAGAACTACTACTCACGAGGTAGGACATTATTTCGGACTAAGACATATCTGGGGAGATGCTGGAAATCAAGAAGACGGCCTTAACTGTGACGGAACTGATTACTGCGCTGATACTCCAAATGCCGGCTGGGAAAACTATGACTGTGATGATGTTTATGATTCATGTCCAGAAGAAGGAAACGACATGACCGAAAACTATATGGATTATACGAATGACACCTGTATGAATATCTTTACTTTAGATCAAAAAGCAAGGATGATGGCCGTACTACAAAATTCTCCAAGAAGAAGCACATTGCCAGCTTCTACTGTATGTCAGCCACCTTTAAGCAATCCTTCATTTGAATTATTGCAAGGGATAAAACTATATCCAAACCCAGCTAATGAGGTTTTAAACATTGCTGTTTCAGACAATATGACTCCAGACAGCTATACAATTTATAACAGCTTAGGACAAACTGTTATGCAGGTTACTACTGTTTCAGAATCTAATTTAAAAGTAAATACTTCAAATTACGCTACTGGAATCTACATGATACGTTTTACAAAAGACAATCAAAGCAAGACTTTACAGTTCGTTAAAAACTAATAAGTCCTGACTCTAATAAAAAAGCCTCCAAATTGGAGGCTTTTTTATTTTTTAATATTCTGGTGCTAATTCTATTTCTAAGCCATCCAGCTCTTCCGTAATATGAATCTGACATCCTAGACGACTGTTTGATTTGACAAAAAAAGCTTCTGAAAGCATAGCTTCTTCATCATCGCCCATTTCTGGCAATACAATATCGTTTAAGACATAACACTGGCAAGAAGCACACATTGCCATGCCTCCACAGACACCAATCGTTCCTTCGGGCGCTAATTCATAAGCACGAACCAGCTCCATGATATTCATGTTCATGTCTGTCGGTGCTTGGACTTCATGTGAAATCCCTTCGCGGTCCGTTATTTTTATAGTAACGTCTTGAGACATTTTTTAATCTATTGATTTGACAACTGCTTTTTCGGCTTCCTTTCGCGTTCCGTCAAAACCATCAACACCGGAAACTGTAGTGTATTTCAGCACATATTTCTTGCCTGGATTCAATTTATTATAAACACTTTGGCACATCAATGTTGCTTCGTGGAATCCGCAAAGAATCAATTTTAGTTTCCCTGGATAAGTATTCACGTCTCCAATAGCGTAGATACCTTCAATATTCGTCTGATAATCTAGTGCATTGTTTACCTTGATTGCGTTTTTTTCGATTTCGAGGCCCCAATTGGCTATGGCTCCTAATTTTGGAGACAATCCGAAAAGCGGAATAAAATAATCCGTCTTGATAGTCCTGTGTGCTCCGTTTTCATCTATATCGATCGATTCTAAATGTTCGGCTCCGTTTAATCCTATGACTTCCGCTGGAGTTATCAGATGGATTTTTCCGGCATGTTTCAATTCTTGTACTTTTTCTACCGAATCTAAGGCACCGCGGAATTCATTTCTCCTATGGATCAAAGTTACTTCTGAAGCTACATTGGAAAGGAAAATACTCCAATCTAATGCCGAATCTCCTCCTCCTGCAATTACTATTTTCTTGTTGCGGAATAATTCTGGGTCTTTTACGAAATATTCGATTCCTTTGTCTTCATAAAATTCGATGTCTTCAATCAAAGGTTTTCTTGGTTCAAAACTTCCCAATCCGCCTGCTATAGCAACAGCTTTGCACAAATGTTTTGTTCCTTTATCTGTAGTAACGATAAAAGTCCCGTCTGCTTGCTTTTCAATTGTGTCTGCTTTTTCGTTCAACGTAAACCCAGGCTGGAACTGTTTGATTTGTTCCATAAGATTGTCTACCAAATCTCCTGCCAACACAGAAGGATATCCGGGAATGTCAAAGATTGGTTTCTTAGGATAAAGCTCTGACAATTGGCCGCCTGGCTGTGGCAGAGCATCGATAATATGGCATTTTAATTTTAGCAGTCCTGCTTCAAAAACGGCGAATAATCCAGTGGGTCCGGCGCCGATTATTAGTATATCTGTTTCAATCATTTCTTTACGATTCTGAAGTTTTTGGCTTTCTGAGATACAAAATTCAGAAAACCAGAAGTGTTTTTCTATGATAAATATCATGTCGCTGGACCGCGTGAGTGATTGCAGCGAAAATCCTTTTGTCCATTAGATTGCAAGGCAACGAAGCAATCTTGGCAAAAGATTGTAGCAAAAAGCACGACCGCAGGAAAATGCCATCAGGCTTTTTCATGGGGTCACGCCAAAAAAATTTAAGCTACATTGACCACAGTTTCAATCTGCGGCGCATATTTTTTTATGGTAGTCTCAACACCAGCTTTCAGCGTCATCTGGTTCACGCTGCATCCGACGCATGCTCCTTCGAGACGAACTTTGACATGTTTGTCGTCTTCAATCTCGATAAGCGAAATATTTCCACCGTCTGATTCAAGAAAAGGACGAATCTCGTCCAATGCTTTCTCTACGTTTAATTTGATTTCTTCTGTTGTCATAATTTTGTTTTTTGGATTATTCGGATTTTTCAAGCGTTAGATAAATACGGTCTAACGGATTTTCTAAATCTAAAAAATCTTATTTTTTTACTGCAGAACATCCAGCCATTGTCGTGATTTTCACGGCTTCTGACGGCGGCAGGTTTTCGTTTCTGCTTACGGTTTCCTGAACGACGTTTCTAGCAATTTCTTCAAAAACTTTTTCTAATGGAGAAGCTGTCTGCAAAGCCGCTGGGCGACCATAATCTCCAGCCTCACGGATAGACTGAACGATTGGGATTTCTCCTAAAAATGGAACCTCAAGATCTTCAGACAAGTTTTTAGCTCCTTCTTTTCCAAAGATATAATATTTATTTTCTGGAAGTTCTTCTGGCGTAAAGTAAGCCATGTTCTCAATAATTCCCAATACAGGAACATTAATTGAATCGGATTGGAACATTGCTACTCCTTTTTTGGCATCTGCCAAAGCTACAGCCTGCGGCGTGCTTACAACGACAGCTCCAGTAATTGGCAATGATTGTACGATAGACAAATGGATATCGCCTGTTCCTGGCGGCAGGTCAATCAGCATGAAATCTAATTCGCCCCAATCTGCATCAAAAATCATTTGGTTTAAGGCTTTTGAAGCCATCGGCCCTCTCCAGATTACCGCCTGGCTAGGAGCTGTAAAAAATCCTATTGAAAGGATTTTCACCTCATAGCTTTCAATCGGTTTCATTTTGGATTTTCCGTCAACAGTAACTGAAATTGGCTTTTCAGATTCAACATCGAACATAATTGGCATGGACGGGCCATAAATATCTGCGTCTAATATTCCGACGCTAAAGCCCATTTTTGCTAAAGTTACCGCCAAGTTTGCTGTAACAGTCGATTTGCCTACGCCTCCTTTTCCAGAAGCGACCGCAATAATATTTTTGATTCCAGGAATTGACTTTCCTTTGATTTCAGGTTTTTCAGGAGCTTCAACTTTGATGTTGACTTTTATTTTGGCTTCTGCCGAAATTTTTTCCTGAATGGTTTTGATGATATCTGCTTCTGCACGTTTTTTGATATGCAGTGCCGGCGTTGAAAGGGTCAACTCGACTACGACTTCGTCTCCGAAAGTGAGTACATTTTGGACTGCGCCGCTTTCAACCATATTTTTACCTTCTCCAGCAATGGTAATAGTTTCCAATGCTTTAAGAACTTCTTTTCTATCTATTTTCATTTTGGGTATAGCTCTCTTTTTCAAGCCTTTAAATTAGACTGATTTTAAATTGCAAAGATAGCATGAAAACTTCGTAATGTAAAGTTAATAGATTGAAAAAGTTTATGGTCTGATAGAGGAAATTGGGTTTGTGAATTTTGCCGATTTAGATAGCAGTTACAGTTCGTTTTTTTGGATTAAATTAATCTTCAGCGAAGCGTACTGTACTAATAAATTATTTTTCAAGAAATCGTATTCTGAAGAAAGCAATTGGTTTTTTACCGAAGTATAAATCACCGCATCAACTTTTCCGCTAGTGAATTTTGCCTGTGTCGTTCTAAATGATTCTTTAGCATATTTCAACGTATTTTGCAGGTTTGAAGCCAATTGCAGGTATTGTTTTTTTCGGGTTGTTTCTAGTTCGACTTGCTGTTTGATCTTGATTTTTTCTTGTTCTGAAATCAACTTTACTTTTTCTGCTTCAATTTTAAAAGCGGTAATCTGTCTGTTTTTGCGGAATCCTGTGAATACGGGAACATTGAGCCTAAGCCCTACTTCATGGTTTTTGTTGTCATCAAATTGGGACTTAAAGCTAGGCACAGTACTATTAGGCTGGTTTATCGGTGAAGAATAAAACGTAGAAAGGCTATAAAATCCTGAAATAGAAGGAAGGTTTTCTGACCTAAGAATTGAGATTTCTTTTTTGGAGCTTTTATAGGCTAAATCGGCATATTCGATTTTTGGATTTTTAAAAGGCGATTCGCTTTCGGTCTCCGTTTCTTTAGCAAGATAAACTTCAAAGGTAATGGCTTCGAGGTTTTCTACAGGAAAATTCATCAGCTGAAAAAGCTGCAGTTTTTGAGTTTCAAATAATTGCTGTGCTTCAAGCAAGCGTTTTTCATCTTGAGAAAAGCTCAATTGGATGTCATACAAATCACTTTCTGGCTTATTGCCGATTTCTACTTCTTTCTTGATTCGGTCTAAGTTGAAAGTCGTGTTTTGAATCTGCTCTTTTTGGATTTTGACTAATTCCTGCGAAAACAAGACATCGAAGTATTTTTCCAGAAGCTGCAGCTTGTATTCGTATTCGATTACTTCTTTGTCTGCTTTGGCCAGTTCAATGTTTATCTTATTTCTTTGAGCAATGGCTAAGTTTCCAAAATTTAAAAGACTTATATCTGCTCCAAGATTCAAGTTATCGTATTGGATATCAGAACTCACCCTATTATTGGTGCTCGGATCGATAGTAGAACCAAAATTATAGTTGTGATTGCCCGACAAGTTTACTGTTGGGAATAATTCCAAGAGCGGATGCGTATAGAGCTTCTTAGCTTTGTTGATTTCGAGCTGCTTGATTTTTATATCGATGTTGTTTTCTAAAGCGATAGCAAAACACTTTTGCAATGACCAAGAATTTTCTTGGCCATTAACAAAAATGCTCGAAGTAATTAGGAGCAAGCTCAAAATTAGTCTCTTATTCATATTTTAAATATTTTAAAACATTGACTCTTGTCGCTTGATACGCTCTTGACAATACGACTAGCAGCATCAAACATAGAAGAGCAATAAAACCAATTATAAAAGGAACAACAGAAATATCAATACGGTAGGCAAAGTTCTCCAGCCATTTGTTTAACAGAAAATAAACAGGAAACAGAGCAATAAGGAATCCGATGATACAGAAAAGCACATACTGCTTGGAAAGTTCTTTCAACAGTATTTTTGTTTCTGCTCCTAACGTTTTTCGGATGGCTATTTCCTTCATTCGGCGTTGGATCGAATAGGATGCCAAAGCAAACAAGCCGGAAAGCGCAATGAGTATCACGACAATGTTCAGCAATGAAAATAAGTTTCGTTGGTTTACATACGCTTGGTAGGATCTTGCGTAGCTTTTGTTTACAAAATCGTATTTGAAAGGATATTCGGTATCGACTTTTTTGATCCAAAAACTCTCAATTTCCTTGAGGGCACTTTCCATGTGCTGTGCTTCTATTTTTACAAAAACCTTGTTTGCATTTTGAATCATCCAATTGATCGTTTTATAATGGAAAATCGTCATTGGCGGAATTTCATCTTGCGGGCCGCTGATATGAAAATCTTTGGCGACACCCACAATTTTTAATTTTTTGTCATTCCAATTGATTTCTTTTCCAAGAGGATCTTTTTCTTTCATCAGCCTTATGGCTGTTTCATTGAGGATGATAGAATTTACGGTATCAGATGAAAACGAAGCAGACAAGTCCCTGCCTTCTGCTATTTTTATTTTCATCATGTCCAGCATTCCAAAATCAATTGCCATATTTTTTCCTTGAACGCCTATGCCTTTGTAGTCAAATCCAGAAGAAGCCTGAGCACCGCTTCCAAAATCAAACGACCCGATAGAAACTTGCTGTACTCCTTTTATCTTTAATAATTCTTGCCGGATCGTTTCATAACGACGTACTATATTTTCCAGATAGCCTTTTTCGCGATAATCATACGGGTTTCTATAGCTCACCTGTACGACCTGATCTCCTTGGAATCCTAAATCTTTAGAATTCATATAGGAAACCTGCTGATAAACAATATAGGAGCCGACGATAAAGAAAGAAGCGATTGCAAATTGCAGGATAAGCATTCCGTTTCTAAGCCAGATTCCGTTTTTGCTTCTTCCAAAATTGCCTTTCAAAACTTTTAAAGTTTCAAAGTTTGACACGTATAGCGCTGGGAAAATGCCTGCTAGTACTACTACCAATCCAAATATCAATAGGATCTGAAGGTAAAACTGTCCGCTATGAATAAGCAGGTCTTTTCCTAAAAACTCATTATAATATGGCAATGAAAGTTCTACGATTACCAGTGAAATCAGTATAGAAAAACCGGCCGTCAGTATCGTTTCAAAAATAAATTGCTTGACAATGTTGCTTCTGGAGGCTCCTACTATTTTTCGAACACCGACTTCTTTGGCTCTTTTGATTGCATTTGCGGTCGCTAGGTTTACATAGTTTACTATAGAAAGCGTCAAAATTAAAAGAGACAGTCCCATCATGATTAGCAAAAACTGGTAATTCCCTCTTCCTTCTGCGTAATTTTCTACAACGGAATGAAGTCTTGCCTTTGTTAAGGGTTCTAGGATAATTTTAGAGCCATGATCGCCATTCTTTTTTCGCCATTCTTCAGGACTTAAGCCTTCTTGCTTGGCCCATTTCAGGTCTCTGTTTTCATAAAGCAGTCTTTCTAATTTTAACTGTACCGGTTTCGCCTGTTCTGGATCTTTTAATTTCAACATCAACGCGTAATTAAAATTTCCCCATTGTGTTCTGTCTCCCTCTAGCCTGCTATCGATTGTACTGATGACAACGTCTGGAGCCATAGAAGATCTGCCTTGAATCTGATAAACTCCTCTTACCACAAACTTCTTGTCAGAACAAGCCACTTCTTTTCCTATTGGGTCTTCATTTCCGAATAATTTATGGGCCGTCTCTTCAGACAAAACAATGCTGCCTTTATCTGGCAAGGCATTTTTTGCGCTGCCTTTTATAAAGTCAAAGGGAAAGAATTCGAAAAAGTTTTTCTGAGCATCGGTAATTTTCAGGATTTCCTTTTTGTTCTTATAGCGAACGATATCTTCTGTGTATTCATTATCAAAATAGCAATAGGATTCTAGTTCGTCATAATTTTTAAGGTAAGGTTCATAACCTGCAACGTTGGTAGACCACATCATGTCTTCGCCAAGGTCAGAAATAGAAAGAAATATTCTTTCTTTATCAGGATTCCAATCGTTATAAGAATGTTCATCATTCCAATAGAGAATGGCAAAAATCAAACCTGCGATTCCCATACTTAGCCCCAAGACATTTAAAGTCGTAAAAACCTTATTGTCTTTAATTTGATAGAAAAATATTTTTAGCCAGTTTTTCAGCATTTTATACTTTTTTAAATTAGTTAACTCTATTATTAAGTCTTGAGATTATTCGTATTTCAGATATTTCAAGACATGGATTCGTGTTGCCTGATAGGCTCTTGAAATTACCACTGTCAGCGTAAGCAGCATCAACAAAAAGAAGCCTATTACAAAAGGAAGCAAGGAAATATCAATCCTGTAGGCAAAATTCTCCAGCCAGCCGTTTAACAAATAATAGACTGGAAAAAGTGCAATCAAAAAACCAATGATGCAGAAAACCACATATTGCCTAGAAAGCGTGGACAATAATGTTTTTGTATCAGCTCCTAATGTTTTTCTGATGGCAATTTCTTTCATCCGGCTTTGAATCGAATAGGAAGCCAGCGCAAATAGTCCGAAGAGAGCAATCAGGATAACTACCAGATTTAATAGCGAAAACATATTTCGCTGGCTGATATAGCCTTCATAAGTGCGTGCAAAATTTTTATCTACAAAATCATAGGAGAACGGGTATTTGGTATCCACTTTTGCCGTCCAAAATCGTTCTATTGCTGCGATAGTTTCTTCCATATTTTCTGGAGCGATTTTTATATACATCCTGCTTAAAAAATTACTTTCCGAAATGGTTTTCATGTGATAGATCAGTATCGGAGGAATCTTTCGCTGTGGTCCATAAGTATTGAAATCTTCCACAATACCGACAATCTTCAGGGTTCGTATGCCAGGATTATTGCCTTCATCTTCAAAGCGAAATTCTTTTCCGATAGGATCTTTTTCGCCCATCATTTCGGCAGTAGCTCTATTGATAAGCACTGAACTGATTGTGTCTGAAGCATAGGCAGGTGAAAGATTTCTTCCTTCTGCTATTTTAATTTGCATCATATCCAGCATTCCAAATTGCATCGACATGTTCTCTATTTCGACATCTTTGCCTTTGTAGTCAAAAACAGTCGTAAAATAGCCTCCGCCTCCAAAAGAAAAATTACCAGATGAGACATCTTTTACTCCTTTTATTTTCAATAATTCGTTATGAATCATTTCGTAAGTATCTTCCTTTCTTATTTCATTGAGATTAATATCCAAAACTTGACTGCCATTAAAACCTAAATCTTTATCCATCATGAAATTTACCTGCTGATGGACGATATAGGAGCCAACAATAAAAAAAGAGGCAATCGCAAATTGGAAAATCAGCATGCCATTCCTGAGCCAGGTTCCTTTTTTGCTTCGACTAAAATTTCCTTTCAGCACTTTCAGCACATCAAAATTGGCGATATAGAGCGCTGGAAAAATGCCTGCAAAAACAACCGTGATTACAAAAACCAAAAACAACTGAAGGTAAAACTGGCCGCTGTGCATCGCCATGTTTTTTGACAAAAATTCGTTGTAATACGGCAATAAAAGTTCTACAATCACCAAGGCAAAAAGTATTGAGAATACTGTGATAATTACAGTTTCAAATAAAAACTGCCTCACGATTTGTGCTTTTGTTGCGCCAATAATTTTGCGAACACCGACTTCTTTTGCACGTCTGATTGCATTTGCGGTAGCCAGATTCACATAATTTACGATGGAAAGCACCAAAATCAGTATTGACAAGCCAAGCATAATCAGCAGAAATTGGTAGTTGCCGTTTCCTTCTGGATAACCATTGCTGACTTTGGAATGCAGTCGAGCCGTTTTTAGCTGTTCAAGATACGGAATATCCACTCCATAATTTTTGAGGAAAGCCTCTACCGAAATCCCTTTTGCTTTAGCGTTGCCCTTGGCTTGCTTGTCAATATAAATTTGATAAATCTGTTTTTCGACAGCTTCTTTGGCCGATGGGTCTTTTAATTTTACGACTAAAAAACTCGTATGGCTTCCCCAGTTGTCGGCATTCCTTTTAATTTCTTCTTCATATTCTTCTCGTAAGACAGCTGTCGGTTCTACTGAAGATTTTCCAGTAATTCGATATACGCCTCCGACAACGCAATTTCTTTCGCCTACTTTTATCAGTTCGCCCATTGGGTCTTCATCGCCGAATATTCGTTGGGCCGTTTCTTCAGAAATCGCAACATTGTTTTTTTCTTTCAGGGCTGTTTTTACGTTTCCTTTTATAAATTGGAAAGGAAAAAAAGAGAAAAAATTGCCTTCTGATCTTAAGATTTTCTTTACTAATTCTGTCTTGCCTTTGTATTCGATAAGCGCTCCGTTATAACCCGGATTAAAATGGCAGTATTCTTCTACTTCGGGTGAAATCTGTTTCAAACGTGCACCTAAAGGCATCACATTGTACGCTAAAAATCCTGATCGTGGCTGATTATTTACCACTTGAAAGATGTTTTCTTTTTCAGGATTCCAGCTATTATAAGACTGTTCATCATTCCAATACAGAATGGAGAATATCAAACCAGCAATGGCTATGCTCAATCCCAAAATGTTTAGGATCGTGAAGAATTTGTTCTTCTTGATTTGGTACAAAAATATTTTTAGCCAGTTTGTCAGCATAAGATTGTTATTTGAGATTCATAGATTAAATCCAGCATAGGTATCAAGATGGTTATTCTTGACGCCTCTGCTTTCAATTCTTATTGACAACTATGCTAAAACATTCACGTTTCTGCTGTTCAATTTCTCCGAAAGTATGATTCCGTCTTTCATGAAAATCGTCTTTTGAGAAAAAGAAGCGTCATAATCGGAGTGGGTCACCATTAAAATCGTAGCGCCATTAGCATGAAGGTCGGTTAAAAGTTCCATTACTTCGTTTCCGTTTTTACTGTCCAAGTTCCCTGTAGGCTCATCGGCAAGAATAATTTTCGGATCGTTGATCAAAGCTCTTGCGACCGCAACCCTTTGCTGTTGTCCGCCTGAAAGCTGTTGCGGAAAATGTCTTAATCGGTGAGAAATCGCCAATCGTTCTGCCATAGCCTCAACTTTTTTCTTTCTTTCGGAAGTACCTACATTGTTATAGATCAGAGGCAGTTCGATATTGTCATAGACCGAAAGCTCATCGATTAGGTTAAAGTTTTGAAAAACAAAACCGATGTTCTGTTTCCTGATTTTTGATTTTTCGCTTTCTTTTAGGCCTTTGATTTCTTGCCCCAGCAACTTATAGCTTCCTGAAGAAACATCATCTAAAAGTCCGACGATATTTAACAAGGTTGATTTCCCGCAGCCGGATGCTCCCATAATGGTTACAAACTCGCCTTGTTTTACTTCTAGTGAAATTTCGTTTAGCGCTTTAGTTTCTACTTCTTCTGTTCTGAAAACTTTTGAAAGATTTTGAATTTTGATCATGATTTGATTTTTTTAATGATTATTCGTTTTTTGATTGATGATTGACGATGATTATTTTTCGATCCATTGGCAGAAATAAGAGCCGCCGGTCTGTTTTCCTATAAATTTGATTCTGTATTCTTGGTCCTTTTGAAACGAAACTTCTGTCTCGTTTTTGACGTCTTCTGAAAATGTCTTTCGAAAAAGTACTTTGTCTTGAGTGTCGGCAACAACCATTTCTAACTCGCCTTTGCCTACTTTGATTTCGTATTTCAATACAACAATAACATCTTTAGAAGTATTGATCTTGACATAGGTCTCTCCGTCGTATTCGGTATATTTCGCTTTAGTAAAAGACCTTCCGTTTTCGTTTTTCCATTTTTTGTCCTTGACAGACTGCGTGAAATGTGTTCCGTGAGCTTGAATGTGTGCATTCTTCACGTCCGATTGAGCAAAAAGACTAAATGAACTCAATATCAGAAATGCTATTAATAATAAAAGTTTTTGCATGGTTATTTAAAATTTAAAATTTCTATGTCTTTATAATCTTTATAGGACGATGTCACTACTTTGTCGCCTTGTTTCAGGCCACCCAAAACTTCATAATACAAAGGGTTTTCTCTTCCTAATTTGATTTCTTTTCGCACAGCCTTGTCGCCGTCTACTACAAAAATCCATTTTCCTGATGTGTCTTCATAAAAACTTCCTTTTGACAGTACCATGCTTTTTGACTTTTCAGAAAGCATTAATCGTACTCCAAAGCTCAAGCCTTGTCTTAAGTCTAATTTTTCTATGCTCAAGAAATTAAGCTCCACTTGAAATCTTCCGCTTTTTACTTCTGGAATCACCTTCGAAACAACCACTTGAATAGTTTCTCCCTTGTATTCAATCTCTGCTTTTTGGCCTACTGAAACCTTTTCAAGATAGAATTCATCGACATCTGCTAATAATTTATAGCCTTTCATCACGTCTATTTTTCCGATGCTTTCTCCGGCCTGATAATTTTTACCTAAAACAGGCTCAAAAGAGGAAAGTCTTCCCGACAATGGTGCGGTGACCAAAAAATTCTTTTTGTTGGTTCTTAAAATCTCCAAGCTTTTCTGCATGATTGCCTGTGATTGGTTGATTTGAGAAATCTGTATTTTATTGGCTTGTTTTTCTTTTTGTATGCTTTGCTGGATTATGTTTTTTCGTTCTTTTTGGAATCTGAAATTTTCCTGCGTCTTCTCCCATTCGTTTTTTGAAAGAATCTGTTCCTTAAACAACTTCTCGTTTAGTTCATACAGACTCTTGGCATCCAGATAGTCATGCTCAATAGCAACTAGGTCTTTTGCCAGATTCAGTTCCTGATTTCTTAAATCCAGTTTCACTTTATTAAGATTGTTGATTTGTTCGATCATCGACGTTTCCTGAGTCATATAACCTAGTTCTGTGTTCGGATTATACAATCTTGCTAGCGGCTGTCCTTTTTCGACGAAATCTCCATTGCCGACAAAAATTTCTTGGATTGATCCGCCTTCAATAACATTCAAGAGCATCGAATTTAAAGGTTCCACTTTCGCTTGAAAAACAATGAAATCTTCAAAATAATCATTCTCCACCGTTTTGATTGTAACTTCTGCTTTTTTTACATCCAATCCTCTTTTTTTAGTGACTGATGAAAATACAACATAAGCCGCCAATAAAAAAAGAGGCAAACCAATTAACAGGTATTTATTTTTTCTATTTTTACGAGGAACGATAGTGTCCATATTAAATTATTTGTGATACTATATAGCAATTTTGTGCCACGATTTTAAAAACTGCAAGACCCTATATTTCAGCACTTTTTATTTTAGATAAAACCATAAGTGTCCGAAAATGAACAGTATTTGTCCAAAAGCGAACAGTCGATGAAAAAAACGCAAGCTACTATTTTAGTGATTGATGACCAGGAAGACATTTTATTTGCTTCTAAAATGGTCTTGAAGAAACATTTTGAGACGATTCATACCTTAAACAATCCGAAAAACATACTCGATACTTTGTCGGGAAACCAGATTGACGTGGTTCTTTTGGATATGAATTACAGGATTGGATTTGAAGACGGACGTGAAGGAATTTATCTTCTGAAAGAAATAAAAACATTTTCGCCCCAAACTTCTGTAATTCTCATGACAGCTTTCGGAAAAGTAGAAACTGCCGTTGAAGGATTAAAAGCCGGCGCACTCGATTATATCTTAAAACCTTGGGACAATGAAAAGCTGCTGGCCGTAGTAAAAACAGCTGTAGACGAAAGCAGGAAGGAAAAGAAGAAAGTCTCGAAAGCGCCAAAAAAAGAATCTTTTTTTATCGGGAATTCTTCCAGCATACAGAAGGCCTATTCCTTGGCAGAAAAAGTAGCCAAAACCGACGCGAATGTATTGATCTTAGGTGAAAACGGAACTGGAAAATATGTACTCGCAAATTACGTCCACCAAAATTCTAACCGAAATGCCCAGCCTTTTGTTCATGTCGATTTGGGTTCGCTGAACGACAATATTTTTGAAAGCGAGCTTTTTGGCTATGCCAAAGGTGCTTTTACGGATGCCAAAAACGATACGCCTGGAAGGTTCGAGTTAGCGCAAAACGGAACTATTTTTTTGGATGAGATTGGAAATGTTCCTTTGCACCTTCAGGCAAAATTATTGCAGGTCATACAAAACAAATCAGTAACAAGATTAGGAGAAGCAAAGCCAAGGCAATTAGATGTCCGAATCATTACAGCAACCAACATCGACCTAAAACAGGAAGTCAATCACAAGAATTTTAGGGAAGATTTGTATTACAGGATCAACACTATGGAAATCCTACTGCCGCCTTTACGAGAACAACGACAAGATATTATACCGATGGCCGAATTTTTATTAGATCGGATCATCGAAAAATACGATCGTGAAGAAATCGTCTTTGATAATAATGCTCTGTCGCAGATGGAAAAACATTCTTGGAACGGAAACATACGCGAGATGGAAAACAGGATCGAGCGTGCCGTGATTCTATGTGAAAACAATACCATTACAGTTTCTGACCTTGACTTGGACACAATCTCAAAAGCAGAAAATAATGATGACCTGCAGCTTTCGGATATTGAAAAATCTACCATTGAAAAAGTATTGCAGAAAAACAATTTCAACATTAGCAAATCTGCTGAAGAATTAGGACTTTCAAGAGCTTCTTTATACCGAAGAATGGAGAAATATAAAATTGACAATTAAAATGATTTCAAATAGAAATACGGCATTGCTATTGCGATTCTGCCTTATCTTGGCAGGAACCGCCTTTGGATTTTTCTTGCTTCAAAAAGGCTTGATTTATACTTCCTTTTTTCTGTTTTTCATCATGTTTCTTTTAATACTGGAATTATTTTCAGCCATACGAGGCATGTTTTTGTTTTATGACAAGACAATTCATGCTATACTGAATAACGACTTCGCCGCCGACTTTTCAAAATATGCTTCGTATGACAATTACAAGGTGCTTTTCAGGCTGTACGACAATCTGAAAGCAAAACAGAACGAGCAGGTTTCAAAAGATTTGGTGTATCGTTCCATTCTCAACAACATCGAAACTGGCGTCTTGATTCTGCAGAAAGAAGAAAATACTTGGAACATTTTTCTGATGAATGACTATTTCTCAAAGCATTTTCAAGTTCCGAAAGTTTCAAAATGGCATTACCTAAAAAACCAATTGCCTTCGCTGTGTACGATTATTGAAGAACGTGATTTCGAAGAAATCAAGACTTCCTTGCAGATTAGCGTAGACAAACAGGCTGCTCAGACCTTTATATTACAAGCTTCTAAAACAAAAACTTACGATACGGAATATTATATCATCCTGCTTGACTCAATCCAAAAAGTAATCGAGAAAAAAGAAAAAGAAGCCTGGATCAACCTGATGAAGGTCATCTCGCATGAACTGATGAATTCCATCACGCCAATCCGCTCGCTGACGCAAAACCTCAATGAAGTGATGCGCCAAGAAACATTATCAAAAGAAGATTTGGAAGATATTAGGCAGAGCGTCACCACCATACTTCACAGAAGCGACCACCTTCAAAACTTTGTGGAAAGCTACCGCAAGCTGGCCATGCTCCCTACTCCAAATAAAGAATACATCGAGCTCAATTCGTTAGTTGAAAGCACATTGCAGGTGATGGAACCTCTTTTCAAAAAAGAGAAAATTACCGTAAAAAATACAATCGAATCAAACAGACGCATCACTGCTGACAAGTTTCAGATGGAACAGGTCCTGATCAACCTGCTTACAAACGGCCTCTATGCTCTTGAAGAAAGAACAGAAAAAAACATCGAGATTGCTTCTGAAGAACGCAACAATAGAATCTTCATCACCATATCTGATTCTGGGAGCGGCATTGATCCTGCCATTGAAGAAAAAATCTTTCTTCCCTTTTTTACCACTCGAAAAGAAGGCGCAGGAATCGGGCTCACGCTTTCAAAAAATATTATTGAGGCCCATGGCGGTTATTTGAGTTTTAGCTCCGAAAACGGCAAAACAAGTTTTACTATCTGCTTATTATAAACCCTATTATTTTATAAAAAATAATTACAATTATATAACAAAAAATAATATTGTCTTATTTTTTAGTATAAATTTGTGTTAATTAACCTAATAATTTATACTATGAAAAAATTATTCGCAGAGTTTTTTGGAACATTTTGGTTGGTATTTGGCGGTTGCGGCAGCGCATTATTTGCAACCGGAATTCCAAATTTGGGAATTGGTTTTGCTGGAGTCGCTTTGGCTTTTGGACTTACCGTACTCACGATGGCTTATGCCGTTGGTCATATCTCTGGAGGACATTTTAATCCGGCTGTCTCTTTTGGACTGTGGGCTGGCGGAAGGTTTTCTGGAAAAGAGTTAGTGCCTTACATTCTTTCACAAGTAGTAGGAGGAATTGCAGCAGCCGGAGTTTTATATTTGATTGCTTCTGGAAAAGAAGGGTTTGCGATTGACCCGACAAAGGCAGGTGCTTTTGCCGCTAATGGTTTTGGAACCTTATCGCCTGAAGGCTATTCTTTAGAAGCAGCCTTTATTGCAGAATTCCTTTTGACATTTTTCTTCTTGATTATCATACTGGGGGCTACCGACAGATTGGCTAACGGTAAATTTGCGGGAGTTGCTATTGGATTAGGATTGACCTTGATTCACTTAATCAGTATTCCTATTACAAATACTTCTGTGAATCCAGCGAGATCTACTTCGCAAGCTTTATTTGCCGGCGGAGAGTATATCCCTCAGCTTTGGCTGTTTTGGGCCGCTCCTATTTTAGGTGCTTTGTTGGCCGGATTTGCCTATAAATTTCTTTTGCAGAAAAACGATGAATAAGACATAAAAAAGGCGGGAAATTATCCCGCCTTTTTTATTATCTCAATTCAATTCCTGGATCCCAAAAATGTTTTTCAAAATCCACGACCTGATTATTTTCAACTTCGATGCCTTCATTTTCCAAAAGCTGCTGCATTAGGTTTGTCCCTTCAAAATGGTGCTTTCCAGACAAAAGTCCGTTGCGATTTACGACTCTATGCGCCGGAATATCATCTCTTCCATGAGAAGCATTCATCGCCCAGCCTACCATTCTAGCCGAACCTCTAGATGCCAAATAGTTGGCAATAGCTCCATAGGAAGTTACCCGTCCATAAGGAATCTGGCTTGCGACTTCATAAACGCTTTGAAAAAAATTATCTTCTTTCATCTTCAAAAGCTTAATTCCTCAGAATTTTGATTAAGTTTATAATGGCAACCAAGCCTGTGACAGAACCTAGAAAATAATTCATGTTTTCCATCATCCAGTTGGTCTTGTGCTCAATTTTCTTGAAGAAAATAATATATAAATAGAAAATAGAAAACGATCCGATCACGACTCCTGTGACAAACATCCAAATCAAGATCGGTGTAAATTCAAGATAACCGTTATTGGCCAAGGTAATACTCACAAAAACATAATACGGAATCGGGAAAAAATTTAATGCCGAAAGCAACATCCCTAAGAAAAACCTTCCGACTTTAGTCCTGATCTTGCTGACTTCTTCTTTAAGTTTCGGTTTCTTAGCAATAAAGAAAAAATAAACAGTCAGCAACGTAAATAATCCTAGTCCGATTTCTTGGAGCAAATGGATAATATCAGGCCTGCTATTTATAAATTTTGCAAAAGCAACAGCAATATACGTCTGGAAGAAAACAATGACAGTGGCACCCAGTGCGAAATAAAAAGCACGTGAACGTCCATCGCGAACACTGATTTTAGCAGCCGTCATGTTTATCAAACCGGGAAGAGCAATTCCAACAGCCGATAGAAAAATTCCCCACAACAGCGCCATCGCAATTGCCATATTACTTTATTTTAAATCTAATATAGGTAATTGCCTTGTTAATTTCCAAATATTGTTTCTCATAAAATGTCTGGATGCTTGTTACTTCCTCCGGACTTCCTTCGTTTTTGTACACATTATGATTCGCATACAAAACCTCGTGCCCTTCGCCATGAAGCAATCCGAGCGTATAGCCGTGCATGAATTCGCTATCGGTTTTTAAATTCATTACGCCATCTGGCTTCAATATTTTTTTATACAATTGCAAGAATTCAGAATTGGTCATCCTGTGCTTTGTTCTTTTGTATTTGATCTGCGGATCTGGAAAAGTTATCCAGATTTCGTCTACTTCATTGGTTGCAAAAATATGGTCAATCAATTCGATCTGTGTTCTGACAAATGCTACATTATGCAGAGCATCTTCTACAGCAGTCTTGGCGCCGCGCCAAAAACGAGCTCCTTTTATATCAATCCCGATAAAATTTTTATTCGGATATTTTTCTGCCAGTCCAACGGAATATTCTCCTTTTCCACAGCCTAATTCCAAAACTAAAGGATTGTCATTCTTAAAAAAAGAAGCATTCCATTTTCCTTTTAATGGAAATTCTCCGCTTACCACTTCTTCTCTAGTTGGCTGAAAAACATTACCAAATGTGGCGTTTTCCTTAAAACGTTTTAACTTATTTTTACTTCCCACGGCTTAATTTAAAATTTTGGTAAAATTAAGGAAATATATAAGAACTGAATTACTTTTATCTTGCTTAAGATTTAATTAGAGATTTGGAGCTAAAATTCGGGCTTTATGAACCATTGTATCCCGCTCTCCTGCCTAGATCTTTCAGGTATGTAGTGCGGCAAAACGAAACAGTATTGATTATTTTTAAACTTTTAAAAGCAGGACCGAAACGCTATGTCTTCAAAAAAAATATTAGTTGCTCCGCTAAACTGGGGCCTAGGCCATGCCACAAGATGCATTCCTATCATAGAAGCGCTTGAAAATAACGGCTATACACCCATTATAGCATCCGATGGAGTTGCGCTGCAGATGCTCCAAAAAGAATTTCCGCACTTGCAGAGCCTTGAACTTCCGTCTTACCATATAGAATATGCCAAGAATGGAGCCTTCTTCAAATGGAAAATGATCAAGAATTCTCCAAAAATGATCGAAGCCATACTTCAGGAGAAAAAAACAATCCGACAATGGATTGATGAGTATGATATTTCTGGAATTATTTCGGACAACCGACTTGGCGTCTATTCTAAAAAAATACCTTCTGTTTTTATTACCCACCAATTGAACGTACTAACTGGAAATACGACTTGGATTTCTAGCAAAGTACATCAGCGTATCATCAAAAAATTCAGCCAGTGCTGGATTCCAGATGTAGAAACAAAGCCTAATCTTTCGGGAAAGCTCGGCCATCTTGAAAATCCGGAAAGCAACATAAAATACATCGGACCATTAAGTCGCTTACACAAAAGACCTGTTGATAAAAAATATGATTTGATGGTAATTCTTTCGGGGCCGGAACCGCAGCGCGGCATGCTTGAAACGCAATTGACTACCGAAATGGATCTGTTTAAAGGGAAGGTAATTTTTATCAAGGGAAAGATTGAGCCGGAACAAAAAGTCGAGCAGGTCGGCAATGTGACTTATTACAACTTCATGAATACCGAACAGCTGGAAAATACGTTTAACGAAAGCGAAATGGTACTCTGCCGCTCTGGCTATACTACAATAATGGATTTGGCACAGTTGGGCAAGAAGGCTTTCTTTATACCGACTCCAGGCCAATACGAACAAGAATATTTGGCCAAAAAACTAAAGAAAGAAGGATTGGTTCCTTTTGCGAAGCAGGAAGATTTTAAGATTGACAATCTTTTAGAAATCGACTTGTTTAAAGGATTAAAAAACTTTGGAACGGCAATAACTTGGAATAAGTTATTTTGTCTTTTCGAGGGTAAATGAGAATTCTGAGCCTTTTCCTACCGTGCTTTCCACATAGATTTTTTCGTCATGAGCTTCAATAATATGCTTCACGATTGAAAGCCCGAGTCCAGAACCTCCTTCGCTTCGCGCGCCGCTTTTGTCCACGCGATAGAAACGTTCAAAAAGTCTTGGGATATGGTGCTTTTCGATTCCTTCGCCATTGTCCATAATTCGGACGATGACTTTATTGTTGACTAGATCTTCCACGCTGACTTCTGTCGTTCCGTCTTCTTTCCCATATTTTATGGAGTTAACGACAAGATTCGTGACAACTTGCTGAATTTTTTCCTTATCGCCATATACAAAAATCGGCTTCAGGTATTTCAAGTCGAACATGAGCATGATATTCTTTTCGGAAGCTTTCATTTCAAGCAAATCAAAAACATTCTGAATGACTTCTAAAATATCAAACCGAGTGTTGACTAGATTCAATTCTCCCGCTTCTAATTTTGTAATCATGTCCAAATCTTGGACAATATAAATCAGTCTTTCGACTCCTTTTTCAGCTCGCTGCAGGTATTTTTTGCGAATGGTCTTGTCTTTCATGGCACCATCCAGCAATGTTGAAAGATAACCTTGTACGGTAAAAAGCGGCGTTTTTAATTCGTGGGAAACATTTCCGATGAATTCTCGTCGGTATTCCTCACGGACTTTCAGGGTTTCAATTTCTAATTTTTTGTCGGTAGCAAATTTTTTAACTTGCTTCGTCAGCGTCGCCATATCAGTAGTAATGGGCTGTGATCTAAAATTGGTGGATTCAAGGAGCGAAACATCGTCATAGATTTTTTTCACTCTCCTATAAATAAATCTTTCGACGCGGTATTGCAGTACGAAGAAAGAAAAAATGACGATGCATATTGCAAAAGCAAGACAGAATTTCCAAGAAAAAGTAAAAAATAGGCTGGTAAGGATTCCCGCCAGTCCGGTCGAGAAAAAAGTAATGTATAGCGATGATTTTACCGCGAACCGGTATGTTTTCTTGAAACTTACGGACATTAATTATACTTCTAATTTATAGCCAACTCCTTTGATTGTCTTGAACAATTCTTCTCCGATTTTTTCTCTTAATTTTCTAATGTGAACATCGATTGTTCTTCCGCCAACAATGACTTCATTGCCCCAAACCTTGTCTAAAATTTCTTCTCTCTTAAAGACCTTTCCTGGTTTTGATGCCAACAAATAGAAAAGCTCGAATTCTTTTCTCGGCAATATGATTTCTTTTCCGTCTTGTATAATCTTGTATTCTTCTCTGTTGATTTCGATACCGCCAACATTCAAGGTTTCAGAATTTTGTTCTTCTTCTTTTAGTCTTCGTAATAACGATTTTACTTTGCTCACCAACAATTTCGGCTTGATTGGTTTTGAAATATAATCGTCTGCTCCGGCATCCAATCCTGCCACTTGAGAATAATCTTCGCTTCTTGCCGTCAAGAACGTAATGATTACGTTACTCAATTCAGGCAATTTCCTGATATTCTCGCAAGCTTCCATTCCATCCATCTCCGGCATCATAACATCCATGATAATCAGGTGCGGCAATTCCTTTTTTGCTTTCAATATTGCCTCTTTTCCATTGCTTGCCGTTACAATCTGATAGCCTTCTTGCGAAAGATTATAGCCTACAATTTCTAGGATATCTTGCTCATCGTCAACCAATAAAATCTTAATGTCTTTCTTTTTCATGTTTGGGAAAAATTATGCGTTTAGCGGTTGTAAATGTAAATATAAAACAAAAGGATTATATGTGTTAACGGTAATTTAATATCGTAACAATTTAGTAAAGTTCTTGAAACTTAATAGTAACAAGTCAGTAACATCATCTTTACAAAACGAGCGTTCCTTTGCGCCAAATTTAAACATCACACAAATGAAAATTAAACTATTATTCATCACTTTATTGCTTAGCACTCTTGGTTTTGCACAAAGCAAAGGTACGATTTCAGGAGTAATTACTGATAAAGATTTGAATAACGAAACGTTGCCTTTCGCAACAGTCACGGTTAAAGGAACTACTACTTCGGCCCAGACAAACATCGACGGAAAGTATACTTTAACTGTAAAGCCGGGAAATTATGTTTTGGTTTTTGCTTTTTTAGGGTATGATTCGCAAGAAGAAAGCGTAAGCATCAAAGAAGGAGAAACAAAAACAATAAACAAAGCGCTAAGTTCTGGAAGCGTAACGCTTGAAGACGTTGTAATTGAGTCGGTACAAAGTCGCGAAAAAGAAGCGGCTTTGCTTTTAGAGCAGCAAAAAGCAGTAACTATTACCCAAAGCATCGGGGCTCAAGAATTAGCCCGTAAAGGTGTAAGTGATGCCGCAGCTGCAGTAACCAAAGTTACCGGAATTTCTAAACAAGAAGGAAGCAGCGGTATTTTTGTACGCGGATTGGGAGACAGATACAACAGCACGACTTTAAACGGACTTCCATTACCTTCAAACGAGCCGACAAACAAAAACGTGGCATTGGACTTATTCTCTACAGATGTAATCCAATCGGTAGGAGTTAGCAAAACCTATTATACAGATTCTTATGGAGATGTTGGCGGTGCGAACATCAACATCGTTTCAAAGGAACATAACGGAAAAGGAAAACTAAATATTGAAATTGGAAGCGGCTTAAACAACAATGCATTCAATTCTAATTTTAAAGTTGCCGATGGAATTGAAAAAACTGGTTTTTATAATGTAAGAAAACCGAACAACATCAATGCTTACCAATTCCAAAACAAATGGGTTCCGAATTCAGAAAATCATCCTGCTGACATAAACTTTGGAATTTCTGGAGGAACAAGTTTTGATATTGGAGAAGAAAGCAAATTGAGCATTTTTGCAACCGCTTCTTTTGAAAATGGTTATGGCCTTAAAAAAGGATCTCAAAGAAATATAGGAAACACCAATGATAACGTAATTGAAGATTTCTATAACGTAAACAAGTTTGAGTATGGCACAAAGACAACCGGAATGGTAAATCTTGCCTACAAGATAAATTCAAACCACAACTTGAAATTAAACAGTGTTTTTGTCAACTCATCTAAAAGCGACGTGAATGAATACGACTTTTTTAATGAAAATGGTACAAACAGTTTTACAAGACAAACTATCACCGAACAAAATAAATTATTTGTAAACCAGCTTTTAGGAAGAGATGTTCTTACTGAAAGGCTAGAGCTAAACTGGGGCGGATCTTATGGAATGGTAAATTCTGACATGCCAGACAGGATTACAAGTACTTTGCTTGAAGGAGCTAACGGATTTACATTCAACACGAATTCACAATCAACAAATAACCGATATTTCCAATCGCTTGAAGAAAATGAAATTGCGGCAAAAGCTGTTTTTTCATACAAACTTTTCAAAGGCGAAGGCGAAGATTACAAAGGAAAACTTTCTTTTGGATATAACGGAAAAATGAAAACCCGAGATTTTGAAGCAACACAGTTTAACTTCAGAATCAACGGAAGCGTTCCTACAACAGCGAATACAATTGATGATTTCTTGAATGCAGACAATCAGTCTAACTCAACAAACATCAACAATACTTTCAAAATCTTGACTTCAAGAAATGCGGGAAGCCTTAAGCCTTTTACCTATTCAGCAGACTTAGACGTTCATTCTGGATTGGTTAATTTTGAATATTCTCCATCAGAAAAACTGACGTATACTATCGGCGTTAGAGCTGAAAAAGTACTGCAAGAAATGGAATGGGATACAAACATCTCATTGCCAAACGTAAATTTCAATGATGCGAAAATTGACGAATTGTACATTCTTCCTGTAGCTACCTTGAAATACAGCTTAAACGACAAACAAAATCTTCGTGCTGCGGTAAGCAAAACCTATACATTGCCACAATTTATCGAAAAGGCACCTTTCAGATTTGAAGTAGTTGGAGAAAGCACCGTAGGTAACGCCTTCTTGAATCCGTCAGACAATTACAATTTTGATATCAAATGGGAAATGTTCCCTAGCAAAGATGAATTGTTTTCTATTACCGGTTTTGGAAAATACATAATCGATCCTATCAGTAAAGCGAGATTGAATTCTGCTTTGAATGACAATACTTTCGTGAATGCTGGTGACAATGCTTTTGTTGTTGGAGCTGAATTTGAAGTCAGAAAAAATATCTGGAACGTTGAAGACAAACAAAACCTGTCAGCTGGTTTCAATTTCACGTATATGTATTCTGAGCAAAAACTAGATTCAGATAAAGTTGCTGCTGAAACTAACAATACGATCAGTGTTAGCTTTAACGATACAAAAGACGGACTGCAAGGCGCATCTCCTCTTTTGGTAAATGCAGATATTACTTATAGAATTGAAGGCGGCACATTCAAACCGACAATCTCATTGGTTGGAAACTATTTCCACGACAGGATTTACTCTCTAGGAAACATCCAGACGGGAGGAAACGTAATGGAGAAAGGCATCCCGACTCTTAATTTAATTTCAAGTGCTGCTATTGGCGATCGTTTGAACATTAGCTTCAATGTCAAAAACCTTTTAGACAGTAAAATTGAAAGATACCAAGAAAATGCCGAAGGAGATGTTACTACATATTCTTATAAAACAGGCCTTGATTTCAGCTTGGGAATCAAATACAATTTATTCTAAAAAAGAATCTTCATCATAAAAAAAGGCAGTCCTTCTACGGGCTGCCTTTTTTTAGTTTAGAATATCTGATTGCCTGAATATTGAGTAACATTAAATTTACAATAACGCCATCTTAAAATAAAGATTAGATAATACTCGCTTAACCGGATTAATAATCCCTCTCGCCATATTTGCACTACTAAATATAAACAACATAATTACTTTAGAAAATGAAAAAATTAGTATTTAGCCTAGCTATTTTAGGTACACTTTTTACAAGTTGTTCAAGCGATGACAGCAACGACGGACCAGATGTTCCAGCAACAGGCGTCTTGAGTGGCAACATTACGCAAGACATGACACTTAATGCAGAGACAGTTTATACTCTAAGAGGTTCTACTTATGTTAAGCCAGGTGTTACATTAACAATACCAGCTGGAACAAGAATCGAGGCTGATGCTGCATTCGAAGAAGTTGCTTTCTTAGGAATTGAAAAAGGAGCTAAAATCATTGCTCAAGGAACTGCTGCTAATCCAATCTTATTTACTTCAAACAGTGCAAATCCAGCACCACAAGATTGGGGAGGAATTGTAATTTGTGGTAATGCAATAACAAATTTAGGAACAAACGTAACTGCAGAGGTTACAGGTTTGACTTACGGAGGTTCTAATCCTGCTGACAACTCTGGTATTCTTTCTCACATTATTGTAGAATATTCTGGAAACTTGATCAACGAGGATGCAGAATTCAACGGAGTTACTTTCTATGCTGTTGGTTCAGGAACAACTGTAAACAACATTTTAGTGTACCAAGGTTCTGATGACGGTTTTGAGTGGTTTGGTGGTTCTGTAAACGCTACAAACTTAGCTGCAATCGGATGTCAAGATGATTCTTTTGACTGGACTGAAGGATGGAACGGAACTGTTTCTAACCTATACTCTGACCAATCTTCTGCTACAGGCCTTTCAGCTGACAGCCGTGGTTTAGAAGCTGATAACAACCAAACTAACCCGCTTTTGGCTCCAATCTCTAATCCAACAATCAGCAACATTACGCTTATTGGTAGAGGTACTGCAGATGTTGCTAAAGAAGCAGGAATGTGGTTGAGAAGAGGAACTTACGCTACAATCACTAACGCTTATATTGCTAACTTTAACAGTACTGCTTCAGGATCTGGTTTTGGAATTAACTTTGACGGTACTGACTCTCAAAATTACTTCACAGCACATCCATTAGCGAACATCACAATCACTGATGTAACTACACCTAGCAACATGGCAGCAGGTTTCAATGCTACTACTACTGCTACAGGAGCTGGAAATGGAGCTACTAAGCCAAGCTGGATGGACTGGATGGGTCTATAATCCAATAAAAAATATGACAAAAATGCCTTTCTAACGAAAGGCATTTTTTTTGGTATAATAATTGAAATATCTTTTATATATTTACACTACCAAATCTAGGCAATGACAAAAAAATACTTTTATACTATCATTTTCTTCCTATTCCTTTTCTCCGCAAGCCTTTCAGCTCAGGAGACAAGAACTTCCGCTAATGGGAGAATGCAGGAGACAGCCATTGAAGGTTTGAACTTCTATCCAAACCCGGTGAGCAATGGTAAGATTTATATTACTTCAAAGTCAACCTCAAACAAAGAAATTGCTATTTATGACGTATTAGGCAAAAAAGTTTTGCAGGCTGTCATGACCTCAAAAGAGTTGAATGTTTCTTCTCTTTCTCCAGGAGTTTATATCATAAAAATAAAGGAAGGCGAAGCTACTGCCACTAGAAAACTAATAGTCAAATAGTTGACACTTTTCTGATTTCTTACATTTAACCATAAATTTACACAGATATTTTTGTCTCTGACAAATAGTTCCTATCTTTGCACTATATTTTTATAACAAAAAACAAGTTAACATGAAAAAACTTTACATTTCATTATTTATCATTGCTTTAGGGTTTACGGCTACAGCACAAAATTTGGTAACAAACCCTTCATTTGACAATGGTCTTACTGGCTGGACTGCAGGATTTGTTGCTTCTTATACTTTACCGACTTTGGTAGCTGGTGATGGTAGCGATGGTTCTAATTCAGTTCAATATGTAGCAACAGCTACAACAGGTTTCTATCAAGATGTTGCTATAACTGGAGGACATACACTTAAAATCTCTTTTTGGTATAAAGCAGGTGGTGATGAAACTGACGGAAGAATCTGGAGTAACTATAAAGATGCAGGAGGTACAGTTATCTATCAAACAACTAATGCTGCGGACGATCCATTAAGAAACAACAACGGATATTTACCAACAGCTGCAACTTGGACAAAACATGAAATTATTGTAACAGCTCCTGCAACTGCAACTGTATTTTCTTTTGCTGTAAGAGCTTATAATGGAGGAACTGTTAGTTTTGATCAATTCTCTGTTGAAGATATGTCTTTGGGAGTTAAGGAAAACAACATCGCAGGTCTAAAAGTATATCCAAATCCAGTAACAAACGGAAAACTATTTATCGCTACAGATGCTAACATTGAAAAAACAGTTGCTATCTATGATGTTTTAGGAAAACAAGTAGTAAATACTACTGCTACTGAGTCAGTAAACGTTTCTAACCTAAAAGGTGGTGTTTATATCGTTAAGATTACTGAAGAAGGAAAAACTGCTACTAGAAAATTAGTTATCAAGTAATTAGTTCTTTCAAAATATTTAAGAGCATCCCAATTGGGATGCTTTTTTTTTTGTATTATTGCTTCATAATCTAAAAATATAACAAAAATATGAAGAAATTTTACATTTTTTTATTAGCCGCTTTTTCAGGAGCTAGCTACTCCCAATCTACTATTTTTATAGAAAATATGGGAATGCCGACGACGACAACTGCTATTGCAGCAAACACTTTTCAAAACAGCAGTCCGATACTTTTTTCAGGAACAGCTGACATAAGAAATTCGACTCCGTCAGATACTTATGCTGGCGCTTCTGGGAATGGATGTGTGTTTTAGGAGGAACTACTCCGGCAAAGACCTTTATAATTGAAGGTATTAATACGTCAAATTATTCTGATATTGTTTTATCATTCGGACACCAAAAAGGCACAAATGCGGGAAGTAATGAGTTGACAGTAGCAGTAAGTTCTAATGGTACAGACTGGTCACCTCTAACCTACACTAGGCCTACAGGTGCTGGAACTTCAGTTTGGATGCTGATTACACCTTCCGGCACAATTCCTGCTACAGCGAACCTAAGAATTAAATTTGAAAATCCAATCTCGAATGTAGGCTTCAGAATTGACGACGTTAAGCTTACTGGAAATACCTTGGGAATCAAAGAAAACGCAATCGCTGGACTCAAAATATATCCAAACCCAATCACAAACGGAAAACTATTCATCACAACAGATTCAAATATTGAAAAAACAGTTGCTATCTACGATGTTTTAGGAAAACAAGTAGTTAACACTACTGCTACTGAATCAGTAAACGTTTCTAACTTAAAAGATGGCGTTTATATCGTTAAGATTACTGAAGAAGGAAAAACTTCTACTAGAAAATTAGTTATAAAGTAATTCGTTTTTTTCGAAATATTTAAAAGCATCCCGATTGGGATGCTTTTTTATTTTCAGCTTTTTGGCAAGTTCAATCAGCAATAAAAACGCATCGGATTATTTTTTAAAATGAATTACCTTTGCTAAAAATAATTTCCTTTTGATTCCAGCATCCAACATATTCAGTATTTCCAACAACAAGCAGTTTGAAAAAATAGCCTTAAAAGTATTCCGATTCCAATATGACAATAACACCGTCTATCGCGAATTCTGCCAGTTTCTGAATGTCGAAAAACAGCAAGTAAAATCAATCGAACAAATTCCTTTTTTACCGATACAGTTTTTCAAAAGCCATGAGGTTCTTTCTTCACAAGAAAAAATCCAGAAAACCTTCACCAGCTCTGGCACGACCGGAATGACAACCAGCAGGCATTTGGTTACGGATATCTCATTATACGAAGAAAGTTATAGAAAAGGCTTTTCGCAATTCTACGGAAATATTGAAAATTATGCTGTACTGGCTCTGCTTCCCTCCTATTTGGACCGAGAAGGTTCTTCTTTGATTTACATGGTCGACGACCTCATCAAATTATCCAATCATCCGGAAAGCGGTTTTTACCTCAACAACTATGACGAATTGATTCAAAAGCTACTCGAATTAGATGCTGCCGGAGAAAATATTATTTTGATCGGAGTGACCTATGCCTTATTAGATTTAATCGAAAAGCAGAATTTCCAGTTAAAAAATACGATTATCATGGAAACTGGAGGCATGAAAGGAAAACGCAAGGAAATGATCCGGGAAGAGCTCCATGAGCTGCTCTGCAAAGGTTTTGGAGTAGAAGCCATCCATTCAGAATACGGAATGACAGAACTTCTTTCGCAAGCTTATTCGCTTGGAAACGGAGTTTTTGAATGCCCGAACTGGATGCAGATACTCATTCGCGATACCGAAGATGCCTTATCGTATGTTGGAAATGGAAAAACAGGAGGAATCAACGTAATTGATCTGGCCAATATCAATTCTTGCTCTTTTATCGCCACGCAAGATTTGGGCAAAAAACAGCCCAACAATTCGTTCGAAGTATTGGGCCGTTTTGATAATTCTGATATTCGAGGTTGCAACCTGATGGTGCTGTAAAAACTTACTTAAACCGCTCTTACGATAAAATAATTTTTCTTTCCGCGTTGTAATAACACAAATTGATCATTAATCAAATCTTTTGTCGAAAGGCTGAATTCTTCCGTCACTTTTTCTCTATTTACAGAAATTGAATTCTCTGACAAAGCTCTTCTTGCTTCACCATTTGACTTCAAAAAGCCTGTTTTCTCATTCAATACAGAAACGATATCGATTCCTTTTTCGATATCTTCTTTGGCTACTTCAGCCTGAGGAACGCCATCAAAAACTTCTAAGAAAGTAGCCCCGTCCAATTGCTTTAAGTCTTCAGAAGTAGCATTTCCAAACAAAATATTTGAGGCTTGGATTGCTTTTTCTAATTCTTCTTTACTATGCACAAAAATTGTAATTTCTTCTGCTAGTTTTTTCTGAAGAACTCTCAAATGCGGCGCTTGTCTGTGTTCTTCGATTAACGCTTCTATCGTGTCTTTATCTAAAAACGTAAAAATCTTGATGTATTTTTCCGCATCAACATCAGTCGTATTAACCCAGAATTGGTAGAATTTATATACCGAAGTCTTATCGGCATCCAGCCAGATATTTCCTCCTTCTGATTTTCCGAATTTTGAACCGTCTGCCTTAGTGATCAACGGAGTCGTCAACGCATAAGCCTTGGCATTTTCGCCGCCCATTCTTCGAACGAGTTCTGTTCCGGTGGTGATATTCCCCCATTGGTCAGAGCCACCCATCTGCAAAAGGCAATTGTAATTTTTATATAAGTGATAGAAATCATATCCTTGAATTAGCTGGTAGGTAAATTCCGTAAATGACATTCCCTCGCCTTCACCGCTGAATCTTTTTTTCACGGAATCCTTTGCCATCATATAATTCACCGTGATACGCTTTCCAACTTCACGAGCAAAATCGATAAATGAAAAGTCTTTCATCCAGTCATAGTTATTCACCATTACCGGAGCGTTTTTATCCGCAGCATTAAAGTCTAGAAAACGAGACAAGACACTTTTGATTCCCGCTACATTCTTAGCCAGCGTTTCTTCATTCAGCAAATTCCTTTCGTCGGATTTCCCCGAAGGGTCGCCAATCATTCCCGTAGCACCTCCTACCAATGCAATAGGCTGATGTCCAAAATTCTTTAGATGAACTAAAAGGATAATCTGAACCATGCTGCCGATATGCAGTGAGTCAGCGGTCGGGTCAAATCCAATATAAGCCGTCGTAACTTCTTTAAGCAATTGTTCTTCGGTTCCCGGCATGCTGTCATGGTACAGCCCTCTCCACTTTAATTCTTCAACTAAATTTTTCATTTTTTTCTACTAATTTGCGCAAAGATAAGGGTATTGAGATAATTAGAAAATTAGAAAGGGCTTCAATTCTAATTTAGCTGCAAAAATTTATTCTGACTTAAAATCCGACAATCTCCTTATATTTGCATTTATGGTTTTAGTAACAGGCGCTACCGGATTAGTAGGTTCACACCTAGTGCTTCATCTCCTTGAAAATGGGGAAGAAGTTCGCGCCTTATATCGGAACAAAGAAAACATCCAAAACACGAGATCTTTTTTTGAATGGAAAAAGCAGTCTTCTCTTTTCGAAAAAATAAATTGGACAGAAGGCGACATAACCGATATTCCTTCACTAGAAAGCGCATTTGAAACTATAGACTATGTTTATCATTGCGCCGCATTTATTTCTTTTGATCCTGATGATGAGGAACAGATGCGAAAGACAAACATTGAAGGCACAGCGAACATCGTCAACTTTTGCTTGGCAAAACAAGTAAAAAAACTCTGCCATGTCAGCTCTATTGCTGCGCTTGGAGATCTGCAGGAGCATGAAACCATTATTACAGAAGAAACCGAATGGAATCCGGAAATATCACGCAGCGATTATGCGATCTCAAAATTCGGAGCCGAAATGGAAGTCTGGAGAGGTCAGCAGGAAGGCTTGAGCGTAGTTATCGTAAATCCAGGAGTCATTCTTGGTCCAGGATTTTGGAAAAGCGGCAGCAGTGAAATTTTCCATAGAATAAAAAAGGGGCTCAACTATTATACAGAAGGCGCTACTGGATTTGTAACAGCTGAAGACGTAGCTAGGTCGATGTACGGCTTGATGAAAAGTCCTATTCAAAAAGAACGCTTCATTTTAGTTACGAAAAGCATTACCTATCACGATTTATCAGATCTTATTGCCACATCATTGGGCAAGAAAAAGCCATCGGTCTATTTGAAGCCATGGGTCACGGGATTGGCATGGCGAGTAGACTGGCTGATTGCTACGCTTTTTTTTAGGAAAAGACAATTATCTAAGGCTACTGCCATTGCATTGCATACGCAATCTCAATTTGATAATTCTAAAATAAAAAATGCCCTCAATTTTGAATTTGAGGACATTAGCAAGTATATCTCGAAGATTTCCGATACTATTTAGGAAGCTCTTTAGTTACATTTTCTTTGGCAAGCAAACTATCTGCATGAGTCTTTTCTTTTCTGACCCTGTCATTGATCTCTTCATACATTTTCTTGTAATTCTTTACATTTTCAATGGCATAGTACTGATCGCTTTTGGCAAACTGAAGGCTATCGACTTTGTATTTTTTATAGACATAGGTAGTCGCATCAATCTGGTTTGAATCTAAAACAGCTTGATTAACGCCTTTTATGGCTTGAAGCAAGGAAAGATCATAGATAATATCTTTCATCTTATCTCTAGGGATAAGATTTTCTGGTTTTTCAACAGCTTCTTTTTTACATGCCGCAAGGAACACCAAAGTCAGTACTAAAAAATATTTTTTCATAATCATCTTTTATCGGTCAAACTCTAGGCGCATTCCTGCACGAGCATCTTTTACCTTGAAATTATTATAAACTAATTCGCCGTTCACAAAGGTATGCGTTATCCTTGATTTAAAGGTAAATCCTTCGAAAGGCGACCAACCGCATTTGTAAAGAATATTTTCTTTTTTCACGCTCCAAGGCAATCCGGCATTGACAATAGCCAAATCGGCATAATACCCTTCTTTGATAAAGCCTCGCTTTTCAATCTTGAAAATCTTGGCTGGATTATGGGCCATTTTTTCAACGATTTTCTCAACAGAAATCTTTCCTTGATGGAAGGCCTCGAACATAGCCACGACAGCATGCTGTACCAGCGGTCCTCCTGATGGTGCAGAAGTATATGGATTTTTCTTTTCTTCTAACGTATGTGGCGCATGGTCAGTAGCAATCACATCAATCCTGTCATCGAGCAAAGCTTCCCAAAGTGCATCTTTATCGGCTTGGGTTTTGACAGCGGGATTCCATTTGATCAATGTACCTTTTTTATCATAATCTTCATTAGTAAACCACAAATGATGGATACAAGCTTCCGCAGTAATTTTCTTTTCTTCTAAAGGAATCTTATTCGTAAACAGCTTCATTTCTTTTGCTGTCGAAAGATGAAAAACATGCAGGCGTGCGCCAGTCTTCTTCGCCAATTCGATTGCTTTTGACGAGGAAATATAACACGCTTCTTCGCTTCGGATCAGATGATGGAATTTCATCGGAATATCGTCTCCGTATTCTTCCTTATATTTAGCCAGATTGTTTTTTATGGTTTCCTCATCTTCGCAATGCACTGCAATCAGCAATGGCGTGCTCGCGAATATTTTTTCTAAAACTTCTTCATTATCTACCAGCATATTCCCCGTTGAAGAACCTAAAAACAATTTTAGTCCCGCTACGGTTTTTGGGTTTACTTTCAGAATTTCTTCCAGATTGTCGTTAGTTCCGCCAAACATAAAAGAATAATTTGCCACCGATTTTTCAGAAGCAATCTTAAATTTTTCTTCCAGCAATTCAATCGTAGTGGATTGAGGATTGGTATTCGGCATCTCTATAAAAGACGTAATTCCGCCAGCAACAGCTGCGCGCGATTCTGAAGCGATATCTCCTTTATGCGTCAAACCTGGCTCGCGAAAATGCACTTGATCGTCAATAGCACCTGGAATCAAGTAGTTCCCTTCGGCATTGATGATTTTTGTTGACGATGATTTTGCGCTAATCGTTTCTGCAATTTCAACAATAAATTCGTTTTCAATTAAAACGTCTCCTTCAAAAATAGTTCCTTCGTTTACTATTTTGGCATTCTTAATCAAAACACTTTTCATCTCTTCTTTTCTTTGTTATTTTCGCATTGCTAGAACAGCAAGCAAAGTTACCTACAAACTGTTGAATATTTTCTTTATCCTTAAGACAATTACACCGAAAATGGCCTCTTTGATAATCGAGTTGCTCATTTTTGACTGTCCTTTCGTACGGTCGGTGAAAATAATTGGCACTTCAACAATTTTAAATTTTTTGGCGTAAGCCCTGTATTTCATTTCTATCTGGAACGCATATCCGATAAATTTAATCTTATCAAGATTGATGCTTTTCAAGACATTTTTTTTATAGCATACAAATCCAGCTGTGGTATCTTGGATTTCCATTCCTGTAATCATCCGAACATAGACCGAGGCAAAATAAGAAAGCAATACGCGACTCAAAGGCCAGTTCACGACATTTACGCCTGTGACATATCGGGAACCGATAGCGACATCGTAAATTCCGAAACGGCAGGAATCATAAAGCCTCTCTAAATCATGCGGATTATGCGAAAAATCGGCATCCATTTCAAAAATGTATTCATATTCACGCTCCAAAGCCCATTTAAATCCATGAACATAGGCTGTGCCTAAGCCTGATTTTTTACTGCGTTGTTCCAAGAATAGCCTATCAGGATATTCTTCCTGAAGCGCTATCACTTTTTTTGCGGTATGATCTGGGGAATTGTCATCAATTATCAAAACGTGAAACGGCTTCTGCAAAGAAAACACAGTCCTGATAATGCTCTCGATATTTTCAATTTCGTTATAAGTGGGAATTATAACAATGCCGTCGTTCATATTTGCATAATTTCATGACAAAAGTAAACTTTTTATGGTTGCTGATTCATAATAAAATTATAATAATCGAATCCTTTTTGAATTTTTATTGCCTACAAGCTGCTTAAAAAATAAAAATGAAAGCAATAAAAAATCACTAATTTTGCCTCATGTTAGAAATCATTTTACAGCCGAGAATTTTGGAAAGCAAGGATTGGGCAACCGTTCTTTTTGTGCTTTGCTTTGTACTTATTGCTGCAACGAAAGGTGTTTTTGAAAACCGTTTTTCTGATTTTTCCAGATTGGCCTATAGCGATAAATATATCAAGATTTATAGAGACAGCGGCAACTTAATGAACTGGTTTACGATTTCATTGTTTGTAGTCCAAGTGATTTCTTTTGCATTTTTTATTCAGATAATGCTTAGTTATTTTGGATATGCTTCAAAAACCGATTGGATTACCTACATACAAATCGTTACGCTTTTGAGCGTTTTTATACTTTCTAAATATTTGATAGAGAAGATAATAGCCACTTCTTTTAATGTCGAAGAATTTAACGAGCAGTTTAATTTACAAAAAGTAAGCTACAGAACCTATATAGGACTTTGCATTCTTCCTATTAATGTCATTTTATTTTATAACGATACGCCAATAGATTTATTAATATATTTTCTTATTGCTATCATTTTGTTAATAAATATCCTTACTTATCTTCTTTCTTTAAAAATTTATCAAAATTTGATTATTGGCAAGTTGTTTTATTTTATTTTGTATCTTTGCGCACTTGAAATAGCACCTTATTATTTCATGTATTATTGGTTTACAAAAAGGTAGCACACAAGAAAATGTTAACTATGAAAGTGAAAACAATTTTGGTTTCGCAACCAGAGCCTAAAGTAGAAAATTCTCCATATTTTGAGTTGCAGCAAAAGCACAAAGTCAAAATTGATTTCAGGCCTTTTATCCACGTTGAAGGCGTTAGTGCAAAAGACGTGAGACAGCAAAAAATTGACTTGAACAATTTTACAGCCATCATCTTAACTAGCAAAAATTCTATCGATCACTTTTTCAGAGTAGCTGAGGAAATGAGATATAAGATTCCAGAGGATTTAAAATACTTCTGCCAGTCTGAAGCTATTGCTTTTTATCTTCAAAAATATGTAGTTTACAGAAAACGTAAGATTTATGTAGGCCAGAAAGATTTTGCCGATTTATCGCCACTGATCAAAAAGTACAAAGACGAGAAATTCCTTTTGCCAGCTTCAGACCAATTGAATGCTGATGCGCCACAGACTTTGAATAATTTGAAAGTCAATTGGACACAGGCTACTTTTTACAAAACTGTAATGAGCGATTTGTCTGATTTAGCAGATGTGTATTATGATGTATTGGCTTTTTTCAGCCCGACAGGAATCAAATCATTATTCATGAACTTCCCGGACTTCGAGCAAAACAATACTAGAATTGCTGTTTTCGGGAGCACTACACAAAAAGAAGCTTTAGATCACGGATTAAGAGTCGATATCATGGCTCCGTCTCCTGAAGCACCATCCATGACAATGGCTTTGGAAAAATATATTGCAAAAGCAAACAAAGAAGACAAAGGAAAATAATTCTTTTGTTTCTTTTTAAACATAAAAAAACCCTGCAATTGCAGGGTTTTTTATTTATAGCATCGCTAATTAGTCAACTTGCGGCCCTGCTTTCACAAGGTTTTTGCCTTCTTCATTAGTTGCATATTGTACAAAGTTCTTTACGAAAAGCTTTCCTAAATCTTTAGCCTTAGCTTCCCATTCTGATTCGTTTGAATAGGTTTTTCTTGGATCAAGAATATCAGAGTCTACTCCTTCTAAAGCTGTCGGGATTTCAAAATTGAAAATCGGCAAAGTTGTAGTTGCTGCATTTTCAAGAGAGCCATCTAAGATTCTGTCGATAATCGCTCTTGTATTTTTAATCGAAATTCTTTTTCCAGTACCGTTCCAGCCTGTATTTACGATATAAGCGGTTGCATTGTGCTCTTCCATCTTTTTAACCAATTCTTCACCATATTGTGTAGGATGAAGCGAAAGGAAAGCTTTACCGAAGCAAGCTGAGAAAGTAGGCTGTGGTTCGGTTACTCCTCTTTCAGTTCCTGCTAATTTTGCAGTAAATCCTGAAAGGAAGTGATATTTAGTCTGCTCTGGCGAAAGTTTTGCAACTGGAGGCATAACTCCGAACGCATCAGCAGTCAAGAAAATTACTTTTGAAGCATGTCCAGCCTTAGAAACTGGCTTTACGATATTATCGATATGGTAAATAGGATAAGAAACTCTTGTATTTTGAGTCACTGAACCGTCTTTGAAATCAATCTTGCCGTCTGCATCAACAGTTACGTTTTCTAGCAAAGCATCTTTTCGAATTGCATTATAGATATCCGGCTCGTTTTCCTTGCTTAAGTCGATTGTTTTTGCATAACATCCGCCTTCAAAGTTGAAAACACCGTCGTTGTCCCAACCGTGTTCATCATCACCAATCAATTCACGTTTAGGATCTGTAGAAAGCGTCGTTTTTCCAGTTCCAGACAATCCGAAGAAAACAGCAACATCGCCATCTTTTCCTTTATTGGCAGAACAATGCATTGAAGCTATTCCTTGCAACGGCAAATAGTAATTCATCATTGCGAAAAGTCCTTTTTTCATTTCACCACCATACCAAGTTCCTCCAATAATTTGGACTTTTTCAGTAAGGTTGAAAGCGATATACACTTCAGAATTCAATCCATGATTTTTATAATCGGCAAATTCTGTTTTTGATGCGTTCATTACCACAAAATCAGGCTCTCCATAGTTTTCAAGCTCTTCTTCTGTTGGACGGATGAACATGTTTTTCACGAAATGTGCCTGCCAAGCTACCTCAACGATAAAACGTACTTTCAGCCTGGTATTCTCGTTGGCGCCGCAAAAAGCATCCACAACATATAATTTTTTATTTGAAAGCTGCTCGACTGTAGTTTTCTTTAAAGCTTCCCAAGTATTTTGGCTGATCGGCTTATTGTCGTTAACCGCTTTGTCTGATGTCCACCAGATCGTATCTTTAGTAACATCATCTTGAACAATATATTTATCTTTTGGAGAACGACCTGTAAAATCACCCGTCATTACATTCACTGCTCCAAGCTCTGTCAATTGTCCTTTTTCAAATCCTATAAGGCTAGGATTTAACTCTTCGGCATAAAGCAATTCATAAGAAGGATTATAGATCACTTCTTCGACATTCTTGATTCCATATTTTTCTAACGAAATCGATTTCGTAAATTGGGTGTAATTATCCATAGAATTCTAATTGAGTTGTGTTTAATTATTTCGCAAAAGTAAAAATTAAATTTCAGATTGGATATATTTGGTAAAACTTTATGCTTTTCTCTTAAGAATATTCAAAAAAAGAAGCCCCCAAGCCATAATCATTAGCAATCCTCCAATCGGTGTTATAAATCCTATAACGCTGAAATCCACGTTTGTTACGTTTTTTGTCGCTAAAAGATAGATAGAACCCGAAAAAAATATAACGCCAAATACAACTAAATAATATAAGGTCTTTTTTGCTTTTTCTGAGATCAGATTTGTGCTCCCGGCAAACAGGAGAAAAAGCGCATGGTATATCTGATATTTTACACCTGTTTCAAAAGAAGCGAGCTGTTCAATGGTTAAGACTTTTTTCAAGGCATGAGCGCCAAAAGCACCTAAGATGATTGCAATAAAACCTAAAATTGCTGCAGTAGAAATTATTTTTCTGTCCATTGTTGTTTAATTTGAAGCACAAAGTTAAGCATCTTGAAAACTTTATGATAATCAAACGCCTTTAAGTTTTTTTAAATATAACAAATAATTACTTTTGTGTTATTATTAAAAAATTACGGTTTTCATGAGACATATTCTAATAATCGGGGCCGGAAGGTCCGCTTCTTCACTAATTCAATACCTTCTAAATAAATCAGAAGAAGAAAACCTGCATCTTACCATCGGGGACCTTTCTTTAGAATTGGCACAAAGAAAAACCAAGAATCATAAAAATGCGACGGCAATTGCTTTTGATATCTTCAACGAAACTCAAAGAAAGGAAGAAATCCAAAAAGCAGACATTGTGATTTCGATGCTTCCTGCTTACATGCACATTGAAGTGGCAAAAGATTGCATTACTTATAAAAAACATATGGTCACCGCCTCTTATGTCAGCGAAGCAATGCAGAATCTCGATGCTCAAGCAAAAGAAAACAACTTGGTGTTCATGAACGAAATAGGACTTGATCCTGGTATAGACCACATGAGCGCCATGAAAGTAATTGATGAAATTCGTGAACAAGGCGGTAAAATAATTCTTTTTGAATCGTTTTGCGGCGGATTGGTAGCACCAGAATCGGATACTAATCTTTGGAACTATAAATTTACTTGGAATCCAAGGAATGTAGTCTTGGCCGGACAAGGTGGTGCTGCGAAATTTATCCAAGAAGGAACATACAAATACATTCCCTACCACAAGTTATTCAGAAGGACAGAATTTATGGAGGTCGAAGGCTATGGCCGATTTGAAGGCTATGCCAACCGTGATTCCTTAAAATACAAAAGCGTCTATGGACTGGATGATGCCTTGACTTTATACAGAGGAACTATCCGTCGTGTTGGTTTTTCGAAAGCTTGGAATATGTTCGTGCAGTTGGGGATGACGGATGATAGTTATACGATGGAAAATTCTGAAACGATGACCTATCGTGAATTCACGAATTCTTTCTTGCCGTATCACCCGACAGATTCTGTAGAAATCAAATTACGCTTAAGCCTGAAAATGGATCAAGACGATATCAAATGGGATAAGCTATTGGAATTGGATTTATTCAATAACAACAAAGTCGTAGGGCTAAAAAATGCAACGCCTGCTCAAATCCTTGAAAAGATATTGACAGAAAGCTGGACACTTGAGGAGCATGACAAAGATATGATCGTAATGTATCATAAATTTGGCTACCAGCTAGACGGCCAAGAAAAACAGATTGACTCGACGATGGTTTGTTTAGGCGATGACCAAACGTATACAGCTATGGCCAAAACTGTCGGTCTTCCTGTTGCTATGGCAACCTTGCAGATTTTAAATGGAAATATCAAGACGCCAGGCGTGCAATTGCCGATAAACAAAGAAGTATACCTGCCGATTTTAAAAGAATTGGAAAGCTACGGAGTCGTCTTTAATGAAAAGCAGGTTCCTTATATGGGCTACAATCCAAAGAACGTTGCAGGATAATATCAGAAACCTATATCGAAAGATGTAGGTTTTTTTTAAGCTTAACTGAAAAGCAAAATTTAGTATATTTGTTTGTAAATAAAACTGAAAGCCTAAATTCAGTTATAAATTGCAACCAATGAAAATAAATTCCCTACAAATAGAAATTGATGGTATCGACAAAGAAATTCTTCGGGATTTGATGGAAGATGCCCGAAAGCCAATTCTTCAGATTGCCAATAAGATTGGTATTTCTGGTGCAGCGATTCACCAGCGTCTTAGAAAGCTGGAACAGTCGGGCGTAATTTCAGGCTCAAAGTTTGTAGTAAACGTAAAAGTTTTAGGCTACAGCACCATGGCTTTTGTAGGTGTATATTTGGACAAAGCTGCACGAAATCCCGAAGCCGTTCGTGAACTAAGAAAAATCCCCGAAGTTTTGGAATGTCATTATACCACAGGAAACTGGTCGATTCTCATCAAGATTATCTGCCGCGATAATGAACACTTGATGCAATTACTGAATACTAAAATCCAAGCTATTGAAGGTGTTTCGAGAACTGAAACTTTTATTTCTTTGGATCAGCAGATTGAGAGACAGATTCAGCTGTAGATTTTTGGTTTCTGATCTTTGATTTTTGAGGGTAGGATGAAGTTTTGGATAGAAATAGTTGTATTATACAGAACTTGACAAAATGCAAACAAAAAATCCGTGCTTTTTAAACACGGATTTTTTAACTATTATATTTTTTCCAAAATCTTAAGTCTAAAATCAGAAATCTAAAATCCCCCTTAGTTTCTTCTTCCTCCAAAAACTTGCAATGCCCAATACAGCAAAGAGGCAATAGCACCCAACGCTGCTACTAGATACGTTCTTGCAGCCCATTTTAGGGAATCTTCGGCTCCGGCATATTCTTGCTGGCTTAGCATATTTTTATTTTTCAGCCAAGCCAAAGCACGGTGGCTAGCATCATATTCTACAGGAAGCGTAATGACGCTGAATAACGTTGCAATTGACATCAAAACTAAACCGGCAACGGCAATATAAAATCCGGCTCCTACTCCAGCGGCGGCTCCTAAAACAAGACCGATTATAATCACCCATTGCGAAATTGGCGCAGCGACATTCACCATCGGAACTAATTTAGAACGCATTGTCAGCCATTGATACGCTTGAGCATGTTGCACCGCGTGGCCTACTTCGTGAGCAGCAACTGCAGCAGATGCAGCATTTCTTTGGTTATATACTGCTTCGCTCAAGTTGACCGTCTTATCGGACGGATTATAGTGATCAGTCAAACGGCCTGGAGTGGAAATTACTCTGACTCCCGAAATACCATGATCTTGAAGCATTTTTTCAGCAATCTCAGCACCGCTCATTCCGTTTCTGAGATGTACTTTTGAATAAAATTCGAACTTGCTTTGCAGTTTGGCACTTACAGCCCAACTAACCAAAGCGATAATACCTAGTAAGATATAATACCCTATCATTTTTCTGTTTTTTGATTTAGTAATGAAAAGCAAAAACCTCGCCAATTTGACGAGGTTTAAAGATACTGAAAGTTTGTCAGTGATAAAAATTTCTTAAAATTATCCTACCAAATTGATGATCTTTCCCGGAACAATAATGACTTTGTTCGGAGTTTTGCCATCTAATTGTTTGATCGTTCTTTCGTCGGCCATAACAATCTTTTCTATTTCTTGGACTGTCAGATCAAGCGAAAGGTTTATCGTAAAACGCATTTTTCCGTTGAAAGAAACCGGGTATTCTTTATTGCTTTCTACCAAATATTCTGGGTTGAATCTCGGAAAAGGGACTTCTGAAATACTTTCTTTGTGGCCCAGTCTTTCCCATAGTTCTTCAGCAATATGCGGTGCATACGGCGAAATCAGTACTACTAACGGTTCTAAAACAGAACGTTCGTGGCAGTTCATTGCAGTCAATTCGTTTACGGCAATCATAAAAGAACTCACTGAAGTATTGAAAGAGAAATTCTCGATATCTTCCTGTACTTTTTTGATGGTCTTGTGCAATGTTTTCAACGCTTCTGGTGATGCAGGGCTTGAAGTTACGATGAGTCCGTTTTCATCAAAATACAATTTCCAAAGTTTTTTTAAGAATCCGAATACACCCGTGATTCCGGCTGTATTCCAAGGCTTGGCTTGTTCTAAAGGACCGAGGAACATTTCGTACAGACGTAACGTATCGGCTCCGTATTCTTCGCAAATATTGTCTGGATTTACAACATTGTATTTCGATTTCGACATTTTTTCAACCTCGCGGCCAACAAAAAATCTTCCGTTTTCAGTTATAAATTCAGCATCCTGAAACTGTGGTTGCCATCCTTTTAGTTGTTCTGTATCTATCTCATCCGAAGCATTTACAAGACTTATATCGATATGAATCCCCTCTGTTTCGTAATTATTTTTAATGTTTTTAGAAACATACGTGTTTGTTCCAGAAACTCTGTACACCAAAGCACTCATCCCTAAAATCATTCCTTGATTGATCAATTTCTTGAACGGTTCTTCTTGATTGACAAAACCTCTATCTTTCAAAAATTTATTCCAAAAACGAGAATACAACAAGTGTCCTGTGGCATGTTCGCTTCCTCCAATATACAAATCGACATTTTGCCAATAGTTTTGAGCCTCGTCAGAAACAAATTCATCTTCGTTATGCGCGTCCATATAACGCAACCAATACCAAGAACTTCCTGCCCAGCCTGGCATCGTATTCAATTCCAAAGGAAAAATTGTCACATTATCAATTAATTCACAATCCGTAACTCGCAATTCTTTTGTATTCCAAGCCCATTCTGTTGCATTTCCTAAAGGCGGCTGTCCGTCTTCGGTTGGCAAATATTTTTCTACTTCTGGAAGACGAATCGGCAGATGCTGTGTTTCTATCATCTGTGGCAATCCGTTCACATAATATACCGGGAAAGGTTCTCCCCAATATCTTTGACGGGAGAAAACAGCATCGCGCAAACGGTAATTGGTCTTTCCTTTTCCTTGTCCTAATTCCTCCAAAGCTTCGATGGCTTTTTTAGTCGCTTGTTTGTAATCCAATCCATTTAAGAAATCGGAATTATCAATCACGACATTGTCTTTCGAGCCGTACGCTTCTTCGGAAATATCTATATTTTCAAATATATTTTTAATCGGAATATTGAAATGTTTAGCGAAAGCATAATCGCGTTCGTCACCGCAAGGAACTGCCATGACGGCTCCAGTTCCATAGCCTGCTAAAACGTAATCGCCAATCCAAACTGGAATGGCTTCTTTGGTGAATGGATGCTCTGCATAAGCTCCTGTGAAAACTCCAGAGATGGTTTTTACATCAGCCATTCTTTCACGTTCGCTGCGTTTTGCAGTCGCTTCCACATAAGCGTCCACGGCTTTCTTTTGTTCTGGCGTCGTAATTTTCGCAACCAAATCGTGTTCTGGCGCCAACGTCATAAACGTCACTCCAAAAATGGTATCAGGACGGGTCGTAAAAACTTCAATAATATGGTCATTCGTTTCGTCGCCGCTTAAGATATAATCGACAGCATTTCTTTCAAATTCTGAATCTTTTACTTTGAATGTTACCGAAGCTCCAACCGATTTTCCGATCCAGTTTCTTTGGCTTTCTTTCAGAGATTCTGTCCAATCGATGGTTTCCAATCCTGTTAGCAAGCGTTCTGCATATGCCGAAATTCGCATGCTCCATTGCGTCATTTTTTTACGGATTACCGGATAGCCTCCACGTTCTGAAACGCCATTTATGATTTCGTCATTTGCTAAAACGGTCCCTAATGCCGGACACCAGTTTACTTCGGTCTCAGCCAAAAACGTCAAGCGGTATTTTAATAAAATTCGTGCTTGCTCTTCTTTTGAATAGGATTTCCAATCGTTAGCAGAAAAAACAGGAATATTGTCGTCAGAAACAGCATTTACTTTTGCGTTTCCGTTTTCTTCAAACTCTAAAACAAGCGTCTTGATGTCTCGTGCTTGGTCGGCATCTTTATCATACCATGAATTGAACAGCCGGATAAAAATCCACTGGGTCCATTTATAATATTCAGGACTAGAAGTCCTTACTTCGCGGCTCCAGTCAAACGAAAATCCGATTTTATCCAATTGCTCTCTATAGCGAGCAATATTTTCTTTGGTTGTCTTATCTGGGTGCTGCCCGGTTTGGATAGCATATTGTTCTGCTGGAAGTCCAAAACTGTCATAACCCTGCGGATGCAAAACATTAAATCCTTGGTGCCTTTTAAATCTTGCGTAAATATCTGAAGCGATATAGCCTAGCGGATGCCCAACATGGAGTCCGGCTCCAGAAGGATAAGGAAACATGTCCAAAACATAATATTTTGGTTTATCAGAATTATTTTCTGCATGAAAAGTTCCGTTTTCAGCCCAATACTTTTGCCATCTGGCTTCAATTTCGTTAGGATTGTATTTCATTTTATAAGGTTCTAAGTCGCTACGTTTTTAGGTACTAAGGTTAATGTTAAGATTACTAGTGATGATTGAAAAATAGATACGCAATGTCCCGTTTCTCAATAATTCGGCTCAAAATAATTTGTTCTATACAAAAAAAATCAATTCGAGGAAGCAAATTTACGTTTATTGTACGAAAGTCAAAACTTTGAGCGTTATAAACTGTGTTTAAAGAAATTCTTTATTATTTTTACGGCATTAAATTAAAACTATGGCTTCATCATTCGAAAAATTTCAAAAGCGACGACTTATTTCTTCTTATTTTTCTGTGGTATTGAGTGTTTTCTTGGTACTTTTTTTATTGGGAATATTAGGGTTATTCGTAATCAATTCGAAGAAATTATCGGATGATTTCAAGGAAGAAATTGCTATGTCTGTTTATTTCAAAAACGAAGCTAACGACAGTATTATCAATGCTTTCGATACGCAATTAAAGACTTCGAAATTCGTAAAATCCTATGATTTTGTAACCAAAGAAAAAGCAGCCAAACAGCATACGGATATTATCGGCGAGGATTTCATGGCTTTTTTAGGCGAAAATCCTTTAGAAAATTCATTTGACATCCACTTAAAAGCGGATTATATCGTAACGGACAGTATCAAAAAATTCGAAACAAAAATCATGGAAAACCCTATGGTTTCTGATATCGTTTACGACAAAGTTTTGGTGAATCTAGTAAACGACAACATTCAAAGAATCAGTTTCTGGATTTTAATTGCCAGCGGATTTTTGGCCTTGGTAGCGGTTCTGCTAATCAACAGTTCTATGCGTCTGTCGATTTATTCGAACCGTTTTATCATCAAGACGATGCAGATGGTTGGCGCAACAAAATCATTTATCAGAAAGCCATTTATCTGGAGAAGCATCAAGCTAGGCGTTATTGGTTCGCTTTTGGCAATTTTCGCTTTAATGGGCGTATTGTATTATGTAGATACTAATTTCCCGAATCTGGGAATCATGCGAGATCAGTTGATGATTGGTCTAGTACTGGTCGGCGTTTTGATTGTGGGAATCTTGATTACTTGGTTCAGTACATTTTTCGCTACGCAACGATTTTTGAATTTGCGCACAGACGATCTTTATTAATCTTGGATTTTTGATTTAAGATTTTAGAATATTAACTTTTGACTTGAAATTATGAGTACTAAAGAAACGAATACACAAAAAAACGAATTCCTTTTTGACAAGGTAAATTATAAATTCTTATTGATCGGAATTGGGGTTATTGCGCTTGGCTTTATCTTAATGTCTGGCGGTGGAACAGATAATCCTGCTGTTTTTAGCGATAAAATTTTTGATTTCAGAAGAATTCGCTTAGCTCCAACAACCGTTTTGATCGGTTTTGGAATTACGATTTATGCTATTCTAAAAAATCCTAAAAAATAGATTGGGCTTGTTTTGCTTTTTGCATGACTTTCTCAACAAACAAAACAATCTAAAAAAGTAAATGGATTTAATTGAAGCAATCTTAATAGCCATTGTCGAAGGCTTAACAGAATATCTGCCCGTTTCTTCTACAGGACATATGATTTTTACGAGTTCTTATTTTGGAATTCAAGAAGATGATTTTACAAAATTATTTCAGGTTTCGATTCAGTTCGGAGCCATCTTGGCTGTAGTAGCTTTATATTGGAGAAAGTTTTTCAACTTCAGCAAGTTCAATTTTTACATCAAATTAGCTTTAGCCGTAGTTCCGGCCTTAATTTTAGGCTATCTGTTTGACGATTATATTGATGCCGTATTGGGCGATCCGATTCCAATTGCAATCGTGCTGATCATCGGCGGTTTTATCTTATTATTTATTGACAATTATTTCAAAAATCCCACTGTTGCACATGAAGAGGATATCTCTATCAAAAAGGCAGTGACTATAGGCTTTTGGCAATGTCTGGCCATGATGCCAGGAACAAGCCGTTCTGCTGCTTCAATCATTGGCGGAATGCAACAAGGCTTGACACGTCAGACTGCTGCTGAGTTTTCTTTCTTTTTAGCCGTTCCGACCATGCTAGCCGTAACTTGCTATTCTGTGTTTTTGAAAACTTATAAAGTTTCAGGATTAAAAGGATATGAATTATTGATGCAATCTGGAGACAACCTAAAGTTATTTGCAATCGGAAATATCGTAGCTTTTATCGTTTCGATTATTGCCATCAAATTCTTTATCGGGGTCATTAAAAAATACGGCTTTAAGCCTTGGGGTTATTACAGAATTATTGCTGGAGCCTTACTCTTGATTTATTTCATCTACATAAAATAATTTAGCATTGACAGCACAAGATTTTCAAGACGGCCAAGTTTTATTGATTGACAAGCCTTTGAATTGGACATCGTTTCAAGCGGTAAACAAATTAAAATGGGCCTTGAAGAGCAAACTCGGCTTGAAAAAAATTAAGATTGGTCATGCTGGGACTTTAGATCCTTTGGCTTCTGGATTGCTTTTGGTCTGTACCGGAAAATTCACCAAAAGAATTACCGAACTGCAAGGCCAGGCTAAAGAATATACTGGAACGATTACCGTTGGCGCAACCACGCCTTCGTATGATTTAGAGACTGAAATCAACGAAACTTTCCCGACAGAACATATCACAGAAGAGCTGATTCATGAAACGGTAAAGCAGTTTCTAGGCGAAATCGACCAGCGTCCTCCTATTTTTTCTGCCCTGAAAAAAGACGGCATTCGCTTGTACGAGCATGCCCGAAATGGAGAAGAAGTTGAAATTCCGACTAGAAAAACAACAATCCACGAATTTGAAATTACACGAATTGCTTTGCCCGAAATTGACTTTAGAGTGGTTTGCAGCAAAGGAACTTATATCCGTTCGCTAGCCTTTGATTTTGGAAAAGCGCTACATTCTGGCGGACATCTTACCGCGCTGCGAAGAACAAAAATCGGTGACTACGATGTAAAAAACGGTTATGGCTTAGAAGCTTTTGTAGATTCACTTTCTGAAAAAACGGAATAGATTATGAAAAAGTTGCTCTTATTATCCGTCCTTTTTTTCTCTTTTATTTCTTATTCTCAAATAAAGCCTTCTGACTTAAAAACAGGCGATTTTATTTTTCAAGATATGGATTGTGGTCCGCTTTGCGATGCTATTGAAGCTGTGACCGAAGGTTATAAAGGAAACGATTTCAGCCATATGGGATTGGTCTACAAGAAAAATGACACGATATATATCATTGAAGCCGCTGGTGCTGCCGTGCGATTGAACACCTTAGAAAAATTTTCTAAAAACACTTCCAAACCAATGTACATCGGCAGGGTCAAAAAGAAATACAGCAAGTTGATTCCTGAAGCGATTTCTTTTTCTTTAAAGCAAGTCGGGGTTCCGTATGACGATGATTATGTTTACGATAATGGGAAATATTATTGTTCAGAATTAATCTACGATGCTTTTAAAAAGGCGAACAAAGAAAAACCTTTTTTTCAATTGTTTCCGATGACCTACAAAGAACCTGGAACCAATGACTTTTTCCTGGCTTGGGTAGAGTATTACAAGCAAATTGGAAGCGAGATTCCTGAAGGAAAACCAGGCTGTAATCCAGGCGGAATGTCTACTTCTGACAAGATTTATATCCTCGGAACTTTAAAATAACCTACGAACGGAATAGTTCCTTGTTTTTCAGCTTTTTCAAAATTTCTTCTGACGGATAATTGCTTGGGTCGATAAAGCGCTTGATTTCAGGAATATTGCTGCAAAAAATCACGTCAAAAGAAAAGCGGTCTTTTCCATAAATTCCTCGATGGATCATATTGGCAGAAAAAACAAGCAAGTCGCCACGATTTAGCTGGATTGTCTTTCCTCTTTGCAAATCATCGCTTGGTTTCGAATTATTTAATGAATTCCTGACATCAAATTCGTGAGGCAAGTCCCATTCGCGATGTGTTTTTGGTATTAATTCGATTCCTAATTCTGCTTTAATAGGAATCCTAAAATGAATTACGTCTTGATGTTTTATAGCTTGTTTTTGCTCTTCCACTGACAGCCCAGTATATTGGATATCGCGATGCCAATAATTTTTCTGGCTATTATCTTTCGGGTCGAAAAAAAGCTGCGTATTTAAGAAAACGGGGGTATCGGTATAAATTGTATCAATGATTTCTTGAATGCTTTGTTGAGAAATAAATTGGAAAAGCGCTGTTTTTTCTTCCATATCCAAATAATTTCCTGAAGTCAGGCTATGGCTATTTAAAACTCCTTTTTCAAAACTTGAGGCATTATCTACCATCCACTTTTCGTGAAATTTATATAGGATTTTTTCAATAGCATACAGGTTCGTTTCCGTAAAGAAATTCTCTAAAAGCAGATAACCATTTTCTTTGTAGCTCATTATTCTTGAATTTCAAGTAATCGCATAAGTTCGATTAATTCATTTTGAGTACTTAAGCCTTTGTCGTGTAAGTACCACATTTGCAATTCGGTCTTAATTTTTTCATCGATAACGCCATGCTCTTCCTTATAATTTTTAATCAAATCAAATGCCTCTTTCGGCCTTGGACCCCAATCTGCCAAAACTTCCAATGTTTCTTTATCCAAGACAATTAATTTTGGAATAGATCTTCCGCCATTCGTCAAAAATTTATCCATCAATGCAGGATTTTCATCACGAAAGACAATCTTAAAATCGATGTTATCTGACAACACCTCCATTTTATGCATGATCGGAAGCAACTGTGCCGCATCGCCGCACCAGCCTTCTGAAATTACAAGCCAGATATATTTTCTTCTTAAAAGATTGATTCTTTCCGTATTCTCTAGAGAAATAACAATCGTCTTTTCCAAGCGATTCATTCGCGTTTCGTTCAGCTTGCTATAATGCAACAGATCATCTGTCTGGATTGGACCTGTAGATTTTCCCTGTAAAAGCAAATCTGTAACCAGTTTTCTATATTCAAAATAAGTCAAGCTTTTAGGCAGACTGGCTTTGATAATCTCTTCCATATTCTCGATTTAGTACTACAAAATTAATTCTAAAAACCCAAAATACTTTTTTTTTGCCAACTTATTCCAAAAAAACAGATTATGACTATATTTGCACAACTTAAGCGAAAAACAAAATCAGCGCATGAAATATAAAAGAATACTCCTAAAATTAAGTGGAGAAGCCTTGATGGGCGACAGACAATACGGTATCGATCCGCAAAGATTAGCCGAATATGCAGATGAAATCAAGGAAATTCATGACAGAGGCGTTGAAATTGCAATCGTAATCGGAGGAGGAAATATTTTTCGCGGTGTAGCCGGAGCGAGCAATGGAATGGACAGAGTGCAAGGTGATTATATGGGAATGCTAGCTACCGTAATCAACGGAATGGCGCTTCAAGGAGCTCTTGAAGACAAAGGAATGCTGACTCGTCTACAGACTGCCTTGAAAATTGAAGCTATTGCTGAACCGTATATCAAAAGAAGAGCGGTTCGCCATTTGGAAAAAGGAAGAATCGTAATTTTCGGAGCGGGAACAGGAAATCCTTATTTCACGACTGATACAGCGGCCGTATTAAGAGGTGTTGAAGTTCATGCCGATGTAATCTTGAAAGGTACTCGCGTGGATGGAGTATATACTTCTGATCCGGAGAAAAATGCAGATGCTGTGAAATTCGATACTATTTCATTTGAAGACGTCTTAAAAAAAGGACTGAACGTAATGGATACGACAGCATTTACGCTGAGCCAAGAAAATGCCCTGCCGATTGTTGTTTTCGACATGAACAAAAAAGGGAATCTTTTGAAAATCTGCGAAGGCGAAAATATAGGAACAGTAGTTAATGTATAATTAGAAAAACAGAATCAAGATAGCAGTCGAATGGCTGAAATCTGAATCTGAAATCTGAAATTCTAGATAAAAATGACTGAAGAAATTGATTTTATATTAGATAGCACTGAAGAATCGATGTCAGGTTCAATTGCTCATCTTGAAAAAGAATTCTTGAATATACGTGCTGGTAAGGCAAGTCCTGCTATGTTAGGAAGCGTATTTGTTGATTATTATGGCGCTGCTACTCCGCTTAGCCAAGTATCGAACATTAATGTTCCCGATGCAAGAACGATTACGATTCAGCCTTACGAAAAAAGCATGTTGCAGCCAATCGAAAAAGCAATTCAAATTGCAAACATCGGCTTTAATCCGATGAACAATGGCGATGTAATCATCATCAGCGTGCCGCCTTTAACAGAAGAGCGCCGTCGTGACTTGGTAAAACAAGCCAAATCAGAAGCCGAAGATGCAAAAATCGGAATCAGAAACGTACGTAAAGATGCTAATACGGACATCAAAAAATTAGAAAAAGAAGGAACTTCAGAAGACATGTGCAAAACAGCTGAAGATAAAGTTCAAAACCTGACCAATGCTTTTATTAAAAAAGTAGACGAGCTTTTAGCCGTCAAAGAAGCTGAAATTATGAAAGTTTAATTCTTTTACATTCTAAAATATACGAGCCGGATAATTATCCGGCTTTTTTATATCTGAACATTTATTTTATGCTGCCAAATATTAAAATCCCCTTAAATAGTGGATTTTTTTACAGAAGTCACTTACTTTTGCAACGTGTAACAAAACTACCATCTATTCGTCTGTTACATAACCCTATGAAGCATTTAACTTTTTTATTTTTCCTTCTTTCTGTTTCCGTGCAAGCACAATTTCAGATTTCTGGAATCGTGAAGGATGAAAGCACCAAAAAACCGCTTCCTTTTGCTACGATATCCAGCAATAATAGAGCTACAGTGACTGATGTAGACGGAAAATTCTTGCTTCAAGATGAAAATCAGATTGCCTTTTTCACGATTTCTTACATCGGATATAGCCCTAAGACGATACTAGGAGATCGCAACAAAAAGTATTATGAAATTCTGCTTTCTCCAAAATCAGAAAACTTAAGCGAAATTGTACTTTCTTCGGAAGAAAATCCTGCGAATGCAATTATTCGCCAAGCCATAAAAAATAAAAGAAATAACGATCCACAACAAAAGTTACAAAGCTTCCAGTTCAAGTCTTATAATAAACTGATTGTTTCTGCCAATCCAGATTCTATCGACGGAAATATTGATTCTGTCTTTGTAGAAAGGTATTATGGAAAAGAATTCAAGGAAGTCGATTCTACGAATTATAAATTCAAGAAGATTATCGACCGCCAGCATTTATTCCAGACCGAAAAAGTATCTCAATTTCAATTCAGCAACAAAAAGCTGAAAGAAACGATCTTAGGCACAAAAATGGCCGGACTTAAAAATCCAATTTACGAAATCATTGCTTTTAATCTACAATCTTTTTCGGTTTATGATCCTAAATACGAGCTGTTTGAGACCAAATATAATAGTCCGATTGCACCGGATGCTTTTGCGGATTACCGTTTTAGAATATTAGACACCGTGAAAGTCGAAAACCGCGACACTTACATGATTTATTTCAAGCCGAGAAAGAAAAGAAAATCATCGGGATTAGAAGGTGTTGTCTACATCGATAAAGAAAACTATGCTATTGCCAAAGCCATCATGAGAATCCGTGGCGTATTGGATATTTCGGCAACACACGAGTTTGAATATCTCGAAAATGAAAAAATCTGGTTCCCGACACAAAAAGAGTTTAAAATCGTAAAAGGGAAAAACGACGACGACATCCGTATCTTAGGCGGTACAATCAAGTTTGAAGGCGATCTTGACAGCAACAATGCAAAAAGAAAAAAAGATGCTTCCGATTTTACGTACCTGGTTTCTAAATCTTATAATTTTGATAGGCAGCAGAACATTCCGGTAAAAATAAAACATCCTGCCATTTATATCGAAGTAAAGGATGACGCCATAAAAAAAGACGATTCTTTCTGGAACAGCTACAGAAAAGACAGCCTCGATACTCGAAGCGAAAGAACTTACATTGCTCTGGATAGCATCGCCCAAAAAGAACGTTTGGAGAAAAAACTTCGCTTCGGTCGAAAAATATTAAATGGATACGTTCCTATTGGGCCAGTAGATATGGATTTGCGTTATCTTTTAAGCTATAATAACTACGAAGGTTTCAGAGTTGGCTTGGGAGGTATTACGAACGAGCGATTTTCAAACAAGTACCGCCTAGACGGCTATACGGCTTACGGAACCAAGGATGGCGATTTCAAATACAGTATTGGCGGAGCGGTTCGCGTGGGTATCTTTTCAAATTCATGGATCGGAGGAAGCTATACGGATGATGTGCGAGAAATTGCGAGTACCTCTTTTGCCATCGACAAGAGGGTTTTTAAAATTTATGATCCTCGTCCGATCAACTTAAGTACTTTCTATAACCACAAAACGTGGCGAGGTTATATTGAGACAAAAATCCTTCCTAAAACGGAAAGTATCTGGCAGCTTACGCATAGCAGGATTGAGCCTAAGTTTGACTACCTCTATACTGTAGACGGAAAATCGTATACTAACTACGACATGACAACTGCAATGGTTTCACTGCAATGGAATCCTTTTAGCGATTATATGCAGACGCCTACGGGAAAGTTGGAAATAGAAAAACGCTATCCGAAATTCACATTCCAATTCACGCAATCATTGCCAAAGGTTTTTGAAAATGATTTTACTTTCTCTAAAATAGATTTGAGGGCAGAATATGAAAAACGCTATCTAAACGGACAAAGGACAGCACTTTTAATGGAAGCTGGTTATGCGATAGGCGATGTGCCGATTTCACATCTTTACAATACCTCTCCGAACAGCCTTACGAAGGAAAAACTAATTGAACGAATCACGATTGCAGGAAAGAACAGTTTTGAGACGATGTATTTCAACGAATTTTTCTCTAGCAAATATGTGATGTTCCAATTCAAGCATGGTTTTAAAAGAGTCACCGTTTTCAAAGGAATCAAACCTTCTCTAGTTTTAGTTTCAAGAATGGCTTGGGGTGATATGGAAAAACCAGAACAGCATATTGGACTTAACTATAAGACCTTAAGAGATGGCTATTTTGAATCGGGAATCGAGCTGAATCAAATCTACAAAGCCTTCGGATTGTCTGGATTTTACCGATATGGCCCGAATCAATTGGCCAAATTTGAAGACAATCTTTCTATCAAATTGACCTTTATCCTAAATTTAGGTTTTTAGGCGCTGTTTCATAAACTTCTTATAAATATAAAACCTGCCAAGTTTTAGCTGGGCAGGTTTTTAGAATTAATAACAACGTAATCTTTATAAGTATTTAATCCGATACAAAAGTAGGACTTTTAAGAGTTTATGGTTTAATAATTAACACAGAAGGCGTATTATTTAACCAAACGCTCTGTGAGTCAACCAATTTCTTCCAACTTTCAAGACTGATAATCATCAGGTCTTGTCTTTCAAGAAATTCTTTTTTCATGGTTTTCTCGCCTGACATAGCAATATGATTTGGAGCAATCTGCTCGATAGAACGGATGCTTTCCTTGATTTCTGAATTGTTTTTTATTTCTCCCGTAGGATCCAAGATGGTAACTTGACAACCATTGTTATGGATTAATTTTTGGGCATATTCAATCAAAAATCGATCTTCGGCACAAAATAATGGCATAAAGACCTGGTCGATTTCTTCTAGGTTTTTATCTACTAAAATACCTACCGGCATTTTGCTGTAAGCAACAATATGGCGCGTCCTTTCATCGAAAGGAGAATTTTCAAACAAACCTTCTTTTCCTGTGAATTTATCAATCAGCCTATCGGGATTTATAATTCGAGTTGTATATCCTAGAACTCTTCCCAGCAAGGTGCCTTCAAAAATAGACTGTCCCAATCCGATTAAAAGCAAGTCAAATTCGCCTTGGTTTGCAATTTCAGTAATGTCTGAATCGATATCTACCGAAGCTTTGAAAAGCGTGATGATTTTTTGGTCGAGATTTTCAGCTTCATTGACGATTGGCTTGAAGACCTCTTGTTCATAATGACTCGCATCAAATCCATGCAATTCGTTACTTGACGACAAATGCATGGCTGTTACAATGGCATTCCCGTTTTGTTTTCGCACCAAGCTATTGGCTACTTTCAACAAGGCAATTCCCCTATCTGGAATAGCGAAAGAAAGCAATATCTTGTATTTTATCTTACTGCTGATGGTTTCAGGAATAATCGAGTTTTTAGTCTTGAAAATAAAATTAATCAAATCCAAAGCAGGCCCAGTCATAAATGTCGTCACTAAAGCCATGATGACCATCATTGTGAAGATCATCGGAGAAAGCACGCCCAATTCATATCCAATATTCAACACTATTAATTCCATCAAGCCACGAGTATTCATCAGAGCTCCGATATAAAGACTGTCTCTCCAATTTTGCCCGACAAATTTTGCCGCCAACGTACTTCCCAAGAACTTTCCAACGACTGCTACTGCAATAATTAAAGCCGTGATTTTCCACAGATACGGATCGTCCAAAAGTCCTATTTCGGTTCTTAAACCTGTGAACACAAAAAACAATGGCAACAATACAATCAGAGCAATATCTTCTACTTTCTCAATGAAAATACTTCTAAACTTGGCACTTTCTGGCATAATTACGCCTGCCATAAAAGCGCCGAATAAAGCATGGATTCCTATGACTTCTGTCACATATGAAGAAATAATCAACGTTAGAAAGAAAATAGCGACAACCGGCTTGCTTAATGTTTTTCGAGAAGAATATAAATCGCCAACTCTTTTCAAGAAAGGCTTTACGATCATAATCATCAAGAAAACATACGTCACAGCCAAAACAATAATGTATAAGGAACTTACAAAAGATCCTGCTTTTACGATAGCAATTACCGCCGCTAAAATACACCAAGCCGTAATATCGTCAGCAGCTGCACAAGTAATAACGATGCTCCCTAATTTTGTCTTGTGTATGCCTCGTTCTTGCACGATTCTCGCCAAAACCGGGAAAGCCGTGATGCTCATCGCGATACCGCAAAAAAGAGCAAAAGATAAAAAAGCTACGCCTTCAGGAGCGAAAGTATCATACATAAAATAAGCCAATCCGATTCCTAATGTAAAAGGAAAAATGATACTAGCATGGCTTATAACCACTGCTTCATGGGCTTTATTTCGTAAGACTTTCAGATCCAGTTCCATTCCGATAACAAACATGAAAAGGATTAATCCGATTTGGCTCAAGAATTGTAAATTCCCAAGAGAAGCTGCTGGAAAAAGAGTTTCTTTAAATTCTGGAAAATACAATCCTAACAAAGAAGGTCCGAGCACAATTCCGGCAATAATTTCTCCAACAACCGAAGGCTGCCCGATTTTCCTGCAAATCCATCCAAAAAATCGTGCCACTAAGATAATCGTCAAGATCTGGGCTAGTAAAATGGCCAAAGGATGTTGCAAGCTATGCTGCATCGAATCAACAAATTCTGCCCATTGTGATTTGTCAGAAGTTTTTTCGATTATTGTTTTTCCGTGTTGCAGATGTTTTCCTTGGTCTAAGAACCAATAAATGATACCGGAGAAAACAACTATGAGGACAACATAGAAAATAGAGTTTTTGTGTTTTTGCATTGGGTAAGTCGTTTGTAGGCACAAATATCTGCATTGAAAATTTCTTACAATTTGATTTTGTAAAATAGTTTAGGGCAAATGTAATAAGAAGGAAAAAATTTGTAACGAAACTTAAATATTGACTTTGCAAAGAAAATCCGAACGATAAATATCACTCAAAAACAAGACAAGACTTTTCCCGTTCTTATCTAGGATAGTTGTCGTGATTTCATCATGGGCAAAGAATTTCACAGCTTTCATTGCTATAATTTCTTTTTTGTTGATCCTGCAAAAATCGGCTTTTGGCAACTGCGAGAGCAACTTGGCAAAAGTTATGTTTTTGAGCAGAATTATATTTCCATCTTTCATCAAAACTTCCTTATCACGGCTGTCGGTTTCAGAAGGTTGTATATAGATAATTTGGTCGAAAAAAAGCAAGGCTTTTCCCTTGTCTGTATTCAGTTGCGTAAACTTTTTGTTGGATGATTTCTTGTTCATCTTTTCCAAAGCCTTGTCAACCGCTTTCTGCAGACGTTCTTTTTTTACAGGTTTTGTAATGTAATCGACTGCTTCAATATCAAAAGCATCCGCAGCATATTCTTTATAGGCTGTCGTAAAAATTACCATTTTGTCTTTTAAGAGATTGGCCACACTAAGCCCGTCTATCCCTGGCATTTCAATATCCGTAATACAGAGGTCGAAATCAAGGCTTGACATTTCGGCAAGCAATTTTTCAGGATTGTCAAATGCCTTCACGACATCCAGTTCAGGAATCTGCTCGCAAAGCATTTTGAGATACGTCAATCCTGGCAATTCATCGTCCAGCAGCAAGCATTTGAGCTTTGTATTCAAGTAAGTTTATTTTTAGGTGAGCAATATAAACATCATCTTCGATAAATTTATCGAGCTTGTAATTATTATTGTAAATTATTTTCAATCGCTGGTCTAACGTATTAGAACCCAAACCGCTATTGTCTTTTTTCAAGGTCTTATGGTCGGATATCTTATTCGAAACCGTGAGATAAAAACAGCTATCCTTAAATTCAAAAACAATGGAAATAAAAGCATCTGGACTTTTTAGATCTGCATGCTTAAAGGCATTTTCTATCAAATCAATAGAAACCATCGGCGCTAAAATCGGCTGTTCGTATAGCAATTCATCTTCCTTGATTTTGGTTTTTACCTTCAATCCAAAAAGCGGACTGACTTTAATCTTGTTGATTTCAATCAGGTTTAAGGCAAATTCGATTTCTTCTCTTGGAGACACAAATTTCTTTTGGCTTTCGTATAAGATATAATCAAGCACATTCGCTAATTTATCAAGCGCATGATAAGTCTGGTAAGCATGCGATTGTATCGAATTCAATATGTTTTTAAAAAGATGCGGGTTTAATTTTGATTCGAGCGTCTCTAATTTCAAACCGTTGACCTTCAATTCGAGCGAATTGTATTTTTCTTCAAATTCTTGCTTTTGAGCTTTTGCCTTCTTTAATTTGTACAACAGCACGACAGCTACAGTGATAAGAATTATGATGAAGATAATCCCAATAACATAAAGCGTGTTCGAGATCAGGACATTGGTTTTCATTTTATTTTTTTTGTAAAATTAGATAAAAAAATGAAACTCCCTCTCTACTTATGTTGCCATTGCGTTTAGCATCTGAATTCTAAAATCTGTGGACTGAATTTTTTACTATCTTTGCGTTCTGTTTTGCGAAAAGACTTCTTTTTGTATCACAGAAGAACAATTCAAGAATATTTTATAACAATTAAAAATGAAACACACGAAAGTTAAAGAGCTATTGAACAGCGCTCAGACAATGCAGGAAGTTTATGTAAAAGGATGGGTTAGAACATTTAGGAATAATCAATTTATTGCTTTAAATGACGGCTCAACTATTAATAATATCCAATGTGTGGTTGATTTTGAAAATACTCCTGCAGATACCTTGAAGCGAATCACGACTGGTGCAGCCGTTGCCCTGAAAGGTGCTTTGACACAAAGCAAAGGTGCCGGACAGAAATATGAAATTCAAGTAAGCAGTTTGGAAATTTTGGGTGATTCTGATCCAGAAAAATTCCCGATGCAACCGAAAAAACATACACTTGAGTTTTTGCGTGCCAATGCGCATTTACGTGTAAGGACGAATGCTTTTGGGGCAATCATGAGAGTACGTTCTGTATTGTCTTTTGCTGTACATCAATATTTCCAAGAAAAAGGTTTTGTGTATGTAAACACGCCAGTAATCACTGGAGCTGATGCGGAAGGCGCTGGAGAAATGTTCCAAGTGACTTCACTGCCTTTGGATAATTTGCCAAAAACAGAAGAAGGTCATATCGATTATAAAAAAGATTTCTTCGGAAAACATACTAATTTGACCGTTTCTGGACAATTAGAAGGAGAAACTTTTGCTATGGCGTTGGGTCAGATTTATACTTTCGGACCAACTTTCAGGGCAGAAAATTCTAATACATCGCGTCACTTGGCTGAATTCTGGATGATTGAGCCAGAAGTAGCTTTTAATGATTTAGACGACAACATGGATTTGGCAGAAGATTTTATCCAATACGTGATCAAATACACCATGGATAGATGTGCCGATGATTTGAAGTTTTTGGAAGGCCGTTTATTAGAAGAAGAGAAAAGTAAACCGCAAGCAGAAAGAAGCGAAATGACGCTACTTGAAAAATTGAATTTTGTTCTTGAAAACAACTTCAAGCGTGTTTCTTATACCGAAGCGATTGATATTTTAAAGAATTCAACACCGAACAAAAAGAAAAAATTCCAATATATCATTGAAGAATGGGGTGCTGATTTGCAATCAGAGCACGAGCGTTTCTTGGTAGAAAAGCACTTTAAATGTCCGGTAATTTTATATGATTATCCAGCAAACATCAAAGCATTTTACATGCGCCTGAATGAAGACGGCAAAACAGTTCGCGCCATGGATATTCTTTTCCCGGGTATCGGAGAAATCGTTGGAGGCTCTCAGCGAGAGGAACGTTATGACGTTTTAGTAGAAAAGATGAAAGTTTTAGGAATCGACGAAGAAGAACTTTGGTGGTACCTTGACACTCGTCGTTTCGGTTCTGCTGTCCATAGCGGCTTCGGACTTGGCTTTGAAAGATTGGTTTTGTTCGTCACTGGAATGACCAATATCAGAGACGTAATTCCTTTCCCAAGAACTCCTGGAAATGCCGAGTTTTAGGAATCAAGACACTATATAAATCATATCAAAAATGGCACAAGTTTATCTTAACGTGTGCCATTTTTAGTTGAAAATGATTAAATTTGAACTATAAATACCAAATAACTCAATAGATGCTCAAGCAGTTTTTACAACTTAAATTATCACAGAAATTATCTCCACAGCAAATCCAGCTGATGAAGCTAATCCAATTGCCTACGCAAGCTTTTGAACAACGATTAAAAGAAGAAATGGTCGAAAATCCAGCATTGGAAGCTGGAAAAGAAGAGGATGAATACGAAAAAGACGAATTCGAGACCGAAGAATATGATGATTACGATGAATTCGAAAACGACAGAATCGATGCCGAAGACATCAACATCGACGAATATTTAAGCAACGACGAAACGCCGGATTATAAACTTCAGGCAAATAATTATAGTGATGACGACGAAGACCGAAGCATGCCTTTTGCTGCGCCGGTAAGTTTCCATCAAGACCTGATCAATCAGCTGAATACTTTTATCTTAAATGACGAAGAACGTGAAATTGCAGAATTTCTAGTCGGAAGCATTGATGATATGGGTTACATCCGAAGAAGTGTTCCTGATATTGTAGATGACATGGCATTTACGCAAGGTATTTACACGGATGAAAAAAATGTAGAACGAATACTGCACATCATCCATGAATTAGAGCCTTCTGGAGTCGGCGCGCGTGATTTGCAGGAATGTCTTTTGCTACAGCTAAAACATAAAACACCGACAGAATCTGTCGACTTGGCCATTGATGTTATAGAGAATCAGTTTGAAGCTTTTACTAAAAAACATTACGACAAACTGCTACAGAAATACGGTATCTCCCAAGACCAGCTTAAAAAAGCTATTGACGAAATTGAAAAGCTCAACCCGAAACCAGGTGGTGCTTTTACCGGAAACAATAAAATGATTGAGCACGTCGTTCCTGATTTTACCATCAGAATTGTCGACGGCGAATTAGAACTGACCTTGAACGGACGAAATGCCCCGGAGCTTCACATTTCTAAAGATTATCAGGAAATGATGCAGACGTACAAAGCCTCTCGTGATAAGTCGAACCAACAGAAAGAAGCCGTACAGTTTATCAAGCAAAAGCTAGATTCTGCCAAATGGTTCATTGATGCCATCCGCCAGCGCCAGGAAACGTTGTTCGTAACCATGAATGCTATCATGCATTACCAGCAAGAATATTTCTTGGATGGTGATGAAACCAAACTGAAGCCAATGATCTTAAAAGACATTGCAGACATGATCGGCTTGGATATTTCAACGGTTTCTCGTGTAGCAAATAGCAAATATGTCGAAACACCTTACGGCACAAAATTAATCAAGGAATTCTTTTCGGAAGCGATGAAAAATGATCAAGGCGAAGACGTTTCTACGCTAGAAATCAAGAAAATATTGCAGAATGTAATTGAGGAAGAAGACAAGCAAAAGCCGCTTCCAGACGACCAATTGGCTGAAATATTAAAAGAAAAAGGCTATCCGATTGCTAGAAGGACAATTGCAAAATATAGAGAGCAGCTTGATATTCCTGTGGCGAGAATGAGGAAGAAAATATAGGTAGTGAAAAAAATCCTTTCTATATTCTCCTATATTTTCCACCCGATGTTTATCTCGGTCTATGCGGTCCTGCTGTATTTTTTCTTGACAGACCGGTATCATACGTATCAAGAACTTTTTTTAGTGACAATACAAGTCATTATCTTAACAATCTTGATTCCGATTTCGATATTTTATTTCTTGATGACTTTGGGTAGAGCAAATTCTTTTATGCTTTCGGAGATTTCACAGCGAAAAATTCCTTTAGCAGCAAATGCCATATTGCTTTATATTTTGATTACGGAAAGTATCCGAATTGAACTGATCCCTGAATTGTATTACTTTTTCTTTGGCGCTTTAGTGAGTACGATTCTAGCCTTCTTATTTACTTTTATCAACTTGAAGGCCAGCATCCACATGATCGGAATAAGTTCGCTGACGGTTTTCGCAATTGGATTTAGCCTCCATACGCAGACAAACCACATCTATCTCGTTGCTTTTTGTTTGTTGCTTACAGGAATTGTGGCCACATCAAGGCTATCTATGAAAGCACATGATACTAAAGAATTGATTGTAGGTTTCTTATCGGGAATTTTACCGCAGATAGGACTTCTCTATTTCTGGCTATAAAATATAAAACATCAGTCCTATATTTACGGTATTCATGTCAATTGACTTGCCATCAATTTTTGCATCAGATTTGAATAACGAATTGAGACCATAATAGGCATGGAAATTCCATGTGTTGTAGCCAAAAGAAATGTAGGCTCCATATTGCAGCTTATTGAAATCGTCATTGCCGAAAATCCTGATTTTTTCATTCCCTTCAACATATTTCGATTTGTTTAGCAACAAATAGCTCAACTTAAAACCAGTATATATTCTCCAAAAACGATGGCTTTGTATGGTCGAAGTCCTCCATCTAAATTCAAATGGAATATCTACATAATGCAAGGCGAATTTATTTTTGTCGAAATTCACTTCGCTTTCATTGACCACTTCATAAAAAGGTTTTCCGTCAACTTCTGTAATCTTGATATTCTGCCTATAATCATTCATAGAATATCCCAATCCAATTGCGATAGCAACATTTCGTCGCTTGTTAAGCGGAATATCTCTTAAAAAACCGATATGGAATCCTGATGAAAAAGAGTTTTGGCTGACACCGTCTGGCCTTTTCTGCAATAGATCATACGTCAGGCCTATATAAAACTGGTCTTCTCTATACAAAGAATCGACAACAGTTACGGTACTTTGCACCGAATCTTTTTTTCTTCTTACCTCTTCTAACTCGCGTGTTTCGGTCGCTTTTTCATTACTCAACACTTCCTTGATACGTTCTTGCTCTTCTTTCTCTTGTGCTTCCTTAATCTGCTTATCCTTCACAGGATCTTGGGCAAGAGCATGTAGAGAAATGATGCATATAAGAATACTGAAGTACTTTTTCATAAGTAGAAAGTTATGCTAATAAAAGTAATAAAAAAAGACAACCTAAAAAAGTTGTCTTTTTGCAGAGAGGATGGGATTCGAACCCACGATACAGTTACCCATATACAAGCTTTCCAGGCTTGCTCCTTCAACCACTCGGACACCTCTCTATTTATTTGCGGTTGCAAAGAACTGCAAAAATTCCGACTAAAGAAAATTTATAGCTTAAAAATTTAGGTCAATTCACCTCTCAAAGCCGTTTCATAAATGGTCTTGAAAACATTTGGAGAAACTTTCTGCCCAATAAGATACATCAGCTTGGTGATAGCGGATTCCGTTGTAATGTCTTTCCCAGAAATCACACCTATTTTTTTCAGCGATGTACTGGTTTCATAGTGCCCCATACTAACACTTCCTGCCGTACATTGAGTCACATTGATAACATGCAGTCCATTTTTGATGGCTTTTTTTAATAAGGAAATAAACCATTCGTCTGTCGGAGCATTTCCAGCGCCATACGTTTCTAAGACAATTCCTTTTAAGTTTGGAATGTTAAAGATGGCGGCCAATACATTTTCGCTGATTCCAGGAAACATTTTTACGACGGCTACATTATCATCCAATTCCTTATGCACTTGGAATTTCTTGCTTCCTGATTTTGGTAACAACAAATCGTTATTTACTTTTAGATGAACGCCTGATTCTGCCAATGGAGAATAATTTGGCGACAAAAATGCATTAAAATGTTCTGCATTAATTTTTGTGGTACGATTTCCTCTGTATAATTTATATTCGAAATAAAGGCAGACTTCATTAATAACAGGCTTATTCTTGTGCTGTAATGAAGCAATTTGTATAGCCGTAATCAGATTCTCTTTTGCGTCAGTTCTCAAATCTCCAATCGGCAATTGCGAGCCTGTAAAAACAACCGGCTTGGCAAGATTTTCAAGCATGAAGCTTAGTGCCGAAGCCGAATACGACATCGTATCAGAACCGTGAAGTACTACAAATCCGTCAAAAGAAGCATAGTTTTCTTCGATGATGGATGCAATCTGGATCCATTTTTGGGGATTCATGTTCGAAGAATCTATCGGAGTGTCAAAAGAAATCGTTTCGATTTCGCAGTCCAATTGCTTCAGCTCAGGGATTCTTTGCAGTAATTTGCTAAAGTTGAAAGCTTTCAAGGCACCTGTCTCAAAATCCTTCATCATACCGATGGTACCACCCGTGTAGATTAAAAGTATTTTTGCTTTAGACAGCATTCTCGTATTTTGATTTATTGACTACTGGATTGGCATACATGGCCAAAAATCCTTGCAGTTCTACTGGATTATTTTCGTCAATTCTTATTTCTAATCTCCTTTCGAAAAGCGATTTTTCTTTTTCAGTATAGAGGTGGGAATATTTGTCTGTATTGTTGATTAAATCGTAAGCGATATAATTCGTCGGCCAAAGCTTATAGCTTGCCAAAATAGAATCATCTATTACTTGTGCTAATGCTTGTATTTGTTTGTTTGAGTTATCGAATTTAGAAGCGATTTCATCTAATTCTTCTTCTAAAACATCTCCGACATGGATATGGATTCTCTTTTTCTGGCCCATGATTCCGCTCAAAAGCGTCATGAAATCTTCATTCTTTTCTTTTATATACACCTCATCATTTGCCTCGGCCATCAATTGCGGCATTTTTAGCGCATCCGTCGGGTCATATTCATACGAAATCGATACGGGAACAATCTTTAATTTTTTGAAATAGTCCATCAGATTTTCTTCTTCAGAACCCATCGAAAGCATTTTTAAGACGCCCGGATGTGTGGCGTCATTGCCATCTTTTGTTCTTCCTTCGCGCTGCGCAATCCAAACCGAACGATTTTCTCTCAAAATAAGCTGGCAAATATATTCCGACATTAGTTTTGAGCTTTGAAGTAATTCTCTAGGCGCCAAGCCTCGCTGTACTAAAAAATTTCTGTTTAATTTGGATAACGTATGCAGGAAAGATTTTTTAACCAAATTATCTCCAATTGCCGAAGCGGTCATGACCAATCCGTGGTCAAAAAGACAAGTGTTCAGAAGAGAAGTATCCAAAATGATATCCCTATGATTAGAGATAAAAAGGTAAGGCGTATGTTTTTCTAATTTTTCAAAACCAGAAGTAGTCAGTCCATCCGAGCTTTTTTCGACAACCTTCATCACAGCATGGTAAATAAAATTGCATTGGAAATCTCGTATCGAATGCGTTCTTTTCAGCTGTTCTATCCAATCTTTTTCATCGGCGTCAGGAAACGTAAAGCTCATCATGGCTTTCATCATCGGATGATCGGCAACCTTGCACAAGGCTTCGTTTACTTCACTATCATAAAACGGTCGAATTTTATCGAATTTTGACATTTACTTTAGTTTTTTTAACAATCTACAAATGAACAAAAATTTTATGAATTTGGTATGATTTCTTTGTTAAATACCAAAAACAGCTTTGGCATTTTCTGTCGTAATTTTCGCAATTTCTTCGACAGGAATTCCATAAATTAAAACTAATTTCTCTGCTACCAGTTTCGTGTAACTGCTTTCATTACGCTTGCCTCTATAAGGCACGGGAGCCAAATAAGGAGAGTCTGTTTCTAAAACGATATGTTTTATATCGATCTGGTTTAAAAACTGGTCGATTTTTCCGTTTTTGAAGGTTGCAACACCGCCAATTCCAAGTTTCATATTGTATGAAATAGCTTGTAAGGCTTGATTATAATCACCAGTAAAACAATGGAAAATACCGAAAAGCTCTTCGCTTTTTTCGGATTCCAAGACTTCAAAAACTTCGTCAAAAGCATCGCGGCAATGAATATTGATCGGCAACTTGTATTTTTTGGCTAATTGAATCTGTCTTTTAAAGGCTATTTTTTGCTCTTCCAATCGAGTCTTGTCCCAAAAAAGATCGATGCCTATTTCGCCAATAGCATAAAACTTTCTTTTCGACAATTCTGCTTCTATAAAAGCCAGTTCTTCTTCATAATTTTCTTTGACATAGGTAGGATGCAATCCCATCATCAAGAAGACATTTTCAGGATATTGCTGCTCCAAATCGTACATTTTCTGTGTATAAGTGGAATCGATTGACGGAACAAAAATTCTTTGTACTCCGGCATCAAATGCACGTTGCATCATTTCTTTTCTATCTTGATCGAATTCTTCGCTATAGATGTGCGAATGTGTGTCTGTTAAAATCATTTTGCAAAAATAGGAACAATGAAAGGAGTTGCAAAATATAATGCGAAAGAAGCCCTCTTAATCAGGAAATCTTAATAAAATATTATGTTTTGATTTTAATCTCTTTAGCTATAAATGGTTATTTTTGATTTACTCATATCTTAAAAATGGACAAAATTTTCGATGCCTTAAAAAGCAAAGGCTATAAAAAAATAAAATTAAAAATTTCGAAGACGCATCATTTAGTCATCAAGGCCAAAGTTAATGGTATCAGCGGCAATTTCATTCTAGACACGGGAGCTTCTAGCAGCTGTGTAGGTTTTGGAGATGTCGAGCATTTTAACCTCAGGGCAGAGGAATCGCTGACAAAAGCAGCCGGAGCTGGAGCTGTTGGAATGGACACTCAGATGTCTTCTAACAATACGTTGCAATTGGGACGTTGGAAAACAGATGATTTTTCGCTAGTCATTTTCAATATGTCGCATGTAAATTTAGCCTTAGAACAATATAAAGCAAAGCCTGTTCACGGCATCATCGGGGCTGATATCTTGATGAAAGGCAAAGGAATTATTGATTATCATGGAGAGTATTTTTATTTGAAACAGTAACCGCAATTCGTTATAATAAAAAATCCCGCTCTTTTGAACGGGATTTTTTATTTATACAAAACTTGAAACTATAGTTCCAACGCTTTTTTAGGATTGTTGTCCATCAATAATTCTGCTGGATTTTCTAAACCTTCTTTTACGGCAACCAAAAAACCAACTGACTCACGTCCGTCGATAATTCTGTGGTCATAAGAAAGTGCCACGTACATCATCGGGTGTATTTCCACTTTACCATTTACAGCGATTGGACGCTCGATAATGTTGTGCATTCCCAAGATTCCAGATTGTGGTGGGTTGATGATTGGTGTTGAAAGCATACTTCCGAAAACACCACCATTAGAAATAGTGAACGTTCCACCAGTCATATCGTCAACAGTAATCTGTCCGTCACGCGCTTTGATTGCCAATCTCTTGATTTCAGATTCGATTCCGCGGAAAGTCAGGTTTTCTGCATTTCTAACTACAGGAACCATCAATCCTTTTGGTCCAGAAACTGCTACAGAGATATCGCAGAAATCGTATGAAATCTTCTCTTGTCCGTCGATCATCGAGTTCACATCTGGATATAATTGCAACGCTCTTGTCACTGCTTTGGTAAAGAAAGACATATAGCCTAATCCTAAACCGCCGTGTTTCGCTTTGAACGCATCTTTATATTCGTTACGGATCGTATTGATAGGTGTCATATTCACTTCGTTAAACGTAGTCAACATTGCTGTTTCGTTTTTAGCCGCAACAAGACGTTCTGCTACTTTTCTACGAAGCATTGACAATTTTGTTCTTTCAGAACCACGGTTTCCTCCGGTTGGAGTTCCCATAGAAGGCACTGCGTTTACAGCATCATCTTTTGTGATTCTTCCCCCTTTTCCAGTTCCTGAAACTGAAGCTGGTTCAATATTTTTTTCGTCCAAAATTTTTCTTGCCGCTGGCGAAGGAGTTCCTGATGCATACGTCTTTTCAGCTGCCGGAGCCGCTTTTGGAGCTTCTGCTTTAGGCTCTTCTTTTTTAGCTTCCGCTTTTGGAGCTTCTTCTTTCTTTTCTTCTTTTGCTGGAGCGCTACCTTCTGGTTTTGCTGCATCTGTATCGATTAAGCAAACTATTTGACCAACTGCTACAGCATCGCCTTCTTCCGCTTTTAGCGTAATAATTCCACTAGCTTCAGCTGGCAATTCCAAAGTTGCTTTGTCTGAATCTACTTCAGCAATCGCTTGATCTTTTTCTACGTAATCTCCATCTTTTACTAACCAAGTTGCGATTTCAACTTCGGTGATTGATTCCCCTGGTGAAGGAACTTTCATTTCTAAAATCATCTGTATATAATTTTATGGTGTGTTATTGTATACTACTTATTATTTCAAAATTACGTTTTTTAGCCTTGACTAGCGCTAAAAATCTTTATTAGCTGAACAGATTTTTATCAAAAACCATTGCTATCGCAGCTGCATGACGTTTTTTAGAACGCGCATAGCTTCCTGCTGCTGGCGCACTGTAGGCTTTCAATGAAGCTACTCTCAATTTCACTAAATCAAAGTTCATCAGCATGTAGCTGTAAGCTCCCATGTTTTTAGGTTCTTCTTGTGCCCAAACATAATCATCAGCGTTTGGATATTTTTCAATAATCGCTTTTAATTGTTCTACTGGCAATGGGAAAAGCTGCTCGATTCTCACGAATGCCACGTCTTTTCTTCCGTTAGCTTCTCTTTCTGCCACTAAATCGTAGTAGAATTTACCTGTACAGAATACCAATGTCTTAACGTCTTTTGCATTTACATTTGGATCATCCAAAACTTCTTGGAAGCTTCCGTTTGCAAACTCATCCACAGAAGAAACTACTGACGGATGACGCAATAAACTCTTTGGAGTAAATACAATCAAAGGTTTTCTGAACGTCGTTTTCATCTGCCTTCTCAACAAGTGGAAGAAGTTGGCTGGCGTCGTACAGTCTGCCACAAACATATTATGGTTAGCGCAAAGCTGTAAATATCGTTCCATTCTAGCTGAAGAGTGTTCTGCTCCTTGGCCTTCATAACCGTGAGGCAATAACATCACCAAACCGTTTTGATTGTTCCATTTGTCTTCTGCTGCAGAAATATATTGGTCAATCATGATTTGGGCACCGTTAGAGAAATCTCCAAATTGTGCTTCCCAGATGGTCAATGTTTTTGGACTTGCTAAAGCATATCCGTAATCAAAACCAACAACGCCATATTCAGACAACAATGAATTGAAGATATTGAATTTCCCTTTTTGGTTTTTCAACTGCTGTAAAAGGATTACTTCTTCTTCAGAATCTTCTACTTTCACGACTGCATGACGGTGAGAGAAAGTTCCTCTTTCCACGTCTTGTCCTGAAATACGAACATCATAACCTTCTGTCATTAAAGAACCATACGCTAGCAATTCGGCCATAGCCCAATCTAGTTTGTCTGTTTCAAACATTACTTTTCTGTCGTTGATCAGCTTTTGGATTTTGCTGATAAACTTCTTGTCGCTTGGCAATGTCGTAATGGTCTGAGCAATCTCTGTAAGTATCTCTTTTGAGAAAGTCGTATTTACTTTTTGAAGCATTTCTATTTCATCTGCCTGAACATAACCGCCCCATTCGTTTTGCATGAATGGCGTGATGATTGTCAAATCTTTTTTACGAGACGCTTCAAGATTTTCATCTAAAACGGCTTTGTATTCTTTTTCTAATTTGCCAACATACGTATCATCAATAACACCTTCTGCAATTAATTTAGCAGCATAGATGTCTCTCGGATTTTCGTGTTTTGCAATAATCTTATATAATTTAGGCTGTGTGAAACGAGGCTCATCACCTTCGTTGTGGCCGTATTTTCTATATCCTAACAAGTCGATGAAAACATCGCTTCCGAATTGCATTCTGTAATCTAACGCAAAAAGCATAGCATGAACAACTGCTTCTGCATCATCCGCATTTACGTGCAAAACTGGCGAAAGCGTCACTTTTGCAACATCAGTACAATAGGTTGAAGAACGAGCATCTAGATAATTCGTCGTAAATCCAACTTGGTTGTTAATTACCAAATGAATTGTTCCGCCTGTCTTGTAGCCATCCAATTGTGCCATCTGAACGATTTCATACACAATTCCTTGTCCTGCAATTGCCGCGTCACCATGAAGTGCGATTGGCAATACTTTTGAGAAATCATCTGGAAAATGACGGTCTTGTTTTGCTCTTGTGATTCCTTCAATCACGGCACCAACCGTTTCCAAGTGTGATGGATTTGGCGCTAAATTGATGTTTATGTTTTTTCCTGATTTTGTCTTTTTGTCAGCCGTCAAGCCTAAGTGGTATTTTACGTCACCATCAAAAAGCGCATCATCATCGTAATCTTTTCCGTCAAATTCAGAGAAGATGTCTTGGGTATTTTTTCCAAAAATGTTTGCCAAAACGTTCAAACGACCACGGTGAGCCATTCCCATGACAAACTGCTCTACTCCTTTTTCAGCAGCAGCCTCAATCAAGGCATCTAAAGCCGGGATTAAAGTTTCGCCACCTTCAAGAGAGAAACGTTTTTGTCCCACATATTTTGTATGAAGGAAGTTTTCGAAAGAAACTGCCTCGTTTAATTTATTTAAGATGTTTTTCTTTTCGTCAGCAGAAAATCTAGGATGGTTGTCGTTGTAACCGATCTTATCCTGAATCCATTGGATTACTTCTGGCTTACGAATATACATATACTCCACACCGATATGCTGGCAGTAAATATTATCCAAATGGCCAATAATTTCTTGCAAGCTGCAAGGCGCAATCTTAATTGCTTTTGCCGCATCAAAAACGGTAGTCAAATCCGCTTTTGAAAGTCCGAAGTTTTCAAGTTCTAAATTTGGACTGAAAATTCTTCTTTCACGAACCGGATTGGTTTTGGTGAATAAGTGACCGCGCGTTCTGTAAGCGTCGATCAGCTTTAAAACATTAAATTCTTTTTGTAATTTTTCAGAAATCTGGCTTACGTCAACATTGTTTGATGTTGCGTAATTCGCTAGCTGCTGTGCAGGAGCCTGATATTCTTCATTATATGTTTCCATCCCGAAGTCAAACCCTTGAAAAAAACTTCTCCAACTTGGTTCTACACTATCCGGATTCTCAAGATATTGATCGTATAATTGAGCAAAAAATTCAGTATGTGCCGCGTTTAAAAAGGAAAACCTATCCATAATATAATTGAATGTCCTAATTTGTTAAAAATATTTTTGCAAAAGTACGACAATTAGAACAATCTAATAATTATTTCATACTTTTATGTCTTAAACTTAACTTAAAATTTGCGCATGAAAATACTTAATCTAAACCATATAACAAAAACCTTGATGGCAGTTATTTTCTTGACTGTTTCTGCTGATGCTGTAGCACAGCAAGATCAAGGTACTGATTTCGAAAGCAGGATACGTTTCGGCGGCGGATTAGGACTCAGTTTTGGCTCTGGATATACTAATATTACGGTTGCTCCAAGCGCGCTTTATGACTTCAATCCTTATTTTTCTGCAGGACTCGGATTTCAGGGAAGTTATGTTAGGGATAAAGATTTTTATGAATCGTATATTTACGGTCCTAGCTTGATATTGTTAGGAAATCCGATTCCAGAAATCCAGCTTTCTGCGGAACTGGAACAATTGAGAGTAAATTTAGAATATGATGATGAATTTGGTGGCGGTTCAGACAACTTTTGGAATACCGCGTTATTTTTAGGCGCTGGGTATCGTATGGAAAACGTCACAATCGGAGCTCGATATAACGTATTGCACGACAGTGATAAAAATGTGTATAACGACGCACTTATGCCGTTTGTCAGAGTTTATTTCTAAAACCTAAACTCCAAAAACATAACTGCCCCAATAATACATCATAACAGTAATTATCAGTCCCGAGATAATCGTTAGTATCAATCCAGGCAATATCATCTGACGCATGCTGAACTGTCCCGTTGCAAAAACAATGGCATTGGGAGGCGTTGAAAAAGGAAGAATAAAAGACATCGAAGCGCACAGCGTCATCGGAATCATCAGATATAGCGGATTAACACCTAGCGTCAATGAAAAGGCAACACAAAGCGGCAGCATCGCCTGAGCAATAGTGACATTCGCCGCAAACTCCGTCAGCAAGAGCATCAAGAAAGAAGAAGTCAGGATAATAAAAAAGATATGGCTTCCCGAAAGCATATCCAGCTGAGAAGCAATCCAAAGTGTCAAGCCCGAAATTTCAAAACCTTTCTCTAAAGCAAAGCCTCCGCCAAAAAGAAGGATGATTCCCCACGGAATCCGCAATGCCGTGTTCCAGTCCATGATAGAATTGCCAGGGTAGTTTTTAGACGGAATTATAAATAGTACTACCGAAATAAAAGCAGCAACCACCCCGTCATTAATATATTCTGGATTAGCAAAAAGATTGCTCCAGCCCGGAATTTTAAAGCTTCCAATTACAATATCGGCTCGAAATACCATCAATATGGCAAACAAGGCAAAAACCAACAAGACAACTGTTTGTTCATGCGTTCGCTTTCCTAGTTTCAAATGGGCAATCTTAAAGAACGAACCGTCAATAATTTCAAGGCTCTTCTTCGGCTTATAGAACAAGTACAGGATAACTATAGCACAAAAAATCAGCATCAGATAGATCGGGAAGCAGAAAATAGTCCAATTCGCAAAGTTCACTACAGGGCCGTTCGGGAATGATGTTTCATAGATTTTAAGAAAGACAAGATTCGTAGGCGTCCCAATTAATGTAGTAATTCCGCCGATAGAACTCGCAAAGGCAATACCCACTAACAAGGCTACTCTAAAATTTCCCAGTTCTTTTTCACTATAGATTTCATTCAGCTCATCAAGCACAGAAATGGCAATGGGAAGCATCAATAGCGCTATGGCCGTATTTGCCATCCACATAGAAAGAAAGGAAGTCGTAAGCATAAATCCGATAAAGATCTGGAAAGTTCCCTGCCCAAAAAACATCAGGGTCTTGGTTGCAATTCTTCGATGGACTTCCCACTTTTCAATGGCTAGTGCCAGCATAAATCCGCCGATATAAAGAAAGATAACATCACTGAAATAGGACTTTGAAATCTCTCCTCCGCTGGAAATTCCAATCAAGGGAAAAAGAATGACGGGCAATAAAGAAGTGACTGCAATCGGCACAACCTCTGTAATCCACCAGCCTAACATCCAGACGGCAATGCCCAGCATCTTTCCAATAGCCGGATTCTCTTCGCTCGGATTCAAGACCGTACTGAAAAGCACAAACAGCAATGGGAAAAGCACAATCAGGAACTTCTTCTTTCTTTCTTGTACACTCATAGTCTTACAAATTTAGTCAAAAAGCAAATGTATGGCATCCTGCGACATCAGTTCGCCATCGTGCCCAGAATTTGGAACAATTCTCAATTGCCAATTAAAAGTAGCATTAAGAGAATTCGCATAATCTTGGCTCTGGTCAAAAAAGTAATTGGCTCTTTGCAAACGATTCACTCCTTGCAGATCGGATTCTGCATTGTGGCGAAGTGAAGGGTCATTACCGTTGTTATCCAGTGCCCCAACCTGAATAATCAGGTTCCTTGAAAAATACTGCTGTGGGTTTGTCGATGTGATCGGAGAGTTTTCAATTCCATAGGGAAAGTTCGCCACGCCATCAGGAACCGTAAACCAGCCACTGTTTGCCGCAATCGCTTTATTATAGCGAGCGTTCGGTTTTAGCATTACAAAACGATGCACGAATTGGCCTCCGCCAGAATGTCCAAAAATATCATACGTTTGGGAAACATTACCAGTATTATGTTTTATATAGTCAAAAAGAGGCTCTATGATGGAGAACGTCCAAGTCGATTCGCTGTTCAACGTTGAAGGCGAAGGATTGTTTCCGTCATCATACACATTCCCTAAAATATAGGAACTGCCGCCAGGAAAAAGCGCTTCTGTAAACTCAGGAGCAAAAACCATAAATCCATATTGATTCGCGGCATTGCGCCAATAATCGCGATAGTCTTCTGCATTTCTTTCATCACCGTGAAAAACAATCACGATAGGCATGTTTGTTTTATTGCCCGCCGGAATGTGATAGAAAACATTTATAGGTTTCTGCGGAAGACCTGAATAAGTATATGAAAAGGCTCCTGTGCCATTTGGAATACCTTCCGTTTCCTTTGGCGGGAGATCGTGCTGACTGCAAGAATTTAAGCTCAATATTGCAAGAAAAATAATAATCGTTCTATAAATTTTAGTATACATAATTATTCGGTTGTTTTATTATTGTATTGCAAATTGCGGTGAAAAAAATTGGAATCAAAAAAAAAATGTAATTTAGCCATAATACAGGGATAAAGCGATGAAATCTACCTATTTGCAGTTCACTGCATAAAGTACCACCTTCACCGTCTAAAAAAGTAGTTTCACTGCAAAATACTGCATTTGGAAAATTTGCCCTGATATATCGAACCCACTAATTTCGGTTGAAAAGTGCCACGATTTAGCGATAGCTTACTCTTATTCAAGAAAATTTCCTTCCATAGTATGTTTTGGACAGGAACCGCTTTCCTATTCTATCTTCTTCTAACATCTCAGGGAATCATTGCTCCTGATTTATTTTTAGAACTTTCCAAAATGCTTGTCTTCTCTGGGCTTGTCTTCTTTGTAAATTATTATTTTTTGGCAGATGATCTCTTAGTCAAGAAAAACACAATAGCCTATTTGATTAAAATTATTGGTTTGGCTTTAATGTTGTTGTTGCTTTTAAATGTATCTGAAACCTATATTTTTGAAAGCACACGGTCACTTTCCAACAACGATTATCTTTTTGGATTCTTTTTAGTAGTGTACGTAATTGCGTTTTCTCTTTTTTATAGAGATTACGCCACAACCTTAGGCAATAAAGAAAATATGCTCCGACTCATCAAAGAAAAAAACGAGTTTGAGGTCAATATGCTCAAGAGCCAGTTTAGTCCGCATTTTTTGTTCAACACCTTGAACAGCATCTATTCAAAATGCCACGACACAAGTCCCGAAGCGGCCAAGATGATTCATAATCTTTCTAATTTTATGCGCTATCTCATTGATGAATGTTCCCGTGACAAAGTATTGATTCAAAGAGAAGTCTTGATGATTCACGATTTCATAAATCTATACAAGCTCAACCATTCTAACGAAATGAATATTGTTTTCAAGCACAAGCTGTTTGATGCCAGCCAACAGATTGCCCCGATGTTATTGCTTAATTTTGTGGAGAATGCTTTCAAACACAGTAATATGGCATCGTCGCGAGGCTCATTTGTAGAAATCGAATTGGCTACTGACCAGCAGTCGCTCTATTTTAAAGTAAAGAACAACAAAGTACCCATTCTCAACCGACTCGAAAAAGGAATCGGGAACAAAAATACCATCATGAGATTAGAGCTTGACTACAAGAACAGCTATGTTTATGAAGTGAAGGAAACAGAAAAGGAATATGAAATGGATTTAAAAATTAAGCTATGAACAAAATAAAATGCTATATAATTGACGATCAGGAACCAGCTTGCAGGCTGATTGAAGATCATATTTCAAAAATTCCTCAATTGGAACTTGTGGGTATTTCACACGAGCCTTTAGATGCCTTGAGCAAAATACAGCAACAACCTGTCGACTTGCTTTTCTTGGATATCAACATGCCTGTTCTCAACGGAATACAGTTCTTGAAAGCATTAAAGAATCCGCCGAATACGATATTCACGACGGCCTATACTGAATATGCCCTACAAGCTTTTGACCTGAAAGTAATTGACTATCTCTTGAAACCTATTGCTTTTGAACGATTTGTGATGGCGGTGAATCGTGTCTTTGACAAGCCACTACAGACAATTGTAGAAGCTCCGATTGCAGAAGTTCATCCTCCTGAAGCAGAATATAATGACTTTAGCTTTTTCAAGACCAACCAAAACAAACTCGAAAAGATTAATTTCAACGAAGTCTTGTTTATTGAAAGCTATGGCGAGTATGCCCGTTTTCATACCAGCAAAAAAATAAGCGTTTCCAGAGTTTCACTTAACCGACTCGAAGACATTTTCCCTAAAAACAAGTTCTTTAGAGTACACAGAACCTTTATCATTAACATTGAGAAGATTGAGACTATCGACGGCAATCTTATTGAGATCCAGAACTATAAGATTCCGATTAGCAAAACCAGACGCGAAGACCTGAATAAATTAATACTACATAATAATTTGTAGTTATTTTTTCACTTATCATAAAAAATCATCGCTTTACTGCAGGATATCGCAAATACGTTGCATTTTTTTTGTAAACGTACGTCATACGGATACATTTGAAATCATAATCTAAAAATGTACTCTTATGAAAAAATTTTACTTGATAGCGCTTTTATTCCCAATGAGTTCTTTGTTAGCACAAACTCCTATATTGGTAGAAAATTTTGATTATGCTGCTGGCGATGCTTTGACGGCTCATTCCTGGGAAGCACACAGCGCCCCTGCTACAAATCCTATTCTAGTAACAAGTCCTGGACTCACCTTTGCAGGCTATTTTGGTTCCAACATAGGCAATGCGGCAGGAGTAAATAACACCGGACAAGATGTCAACAGATCTTTCACGGCTCAAGAAAACACAACAGTTTATACTTCATTTTTAGTAAAAGTAACCGCTTCAACAGCAGATGAGTTCTTTTTACTTTTAGGAGCTAATCCAATAACTACAGCTTTCCGCGGTAGAGTTTTTGCACAACCAGATACCGATCCTACTAAATTCAAATTTGGCCTTTCTTTTAATGCAGCGGCAGCACAATCGACTTCGACAGGCACATTCAATTACGGAGAAACTTATCTTGTCGTTCTCAAATACAATAGCCTTACAGGAGAATTGAATGACGAAGTAAGTCTTTTTGTCTTTGCTACCGGAAATAACATTGCAACAGAACCAGCTACTCCTGTAATCGGACCACTAACTGGAACGGCTGCAGATTTAAATCCAGGAACTGTTGGCTTGAGGCAATTTAGCGCTACACAAGCTATAACAGTTGACGGTATCAGGATTACAAATACTTGGAACGTTGACAGCAACTTGAGCGTTCCAGAAAATACAATTTCTAAAATCAAAGTGTATCCGAATCCTGTAACTAACGGAATCTTGACTATTGCTTCTCCACAAAGCGAAAGCAACGAAATTGAAATCTATGATCTTTTAGGCAAACAAGTCTTGAAAGCTTCAGGAACTACGATTAATGTATCGGGAATCAAAACTGGGTTGTATGTTGTGAAGATTAAAAATCAGAACGAAACCATGACTCAAAAAATAATCATCAATAATTAAAAACTTTTGAAAGCCAAGCTTATGAAATTAAGTGCTGCACCTTTAAAATTGCTCTTTCTCTCCTTCCTGTTTTCTGTGCTTTCCTGCTCAACAGAAGATGTGTCGGAAACACCGCCGGTTGCAGAGAATCCGGTAGAAATCTTGGATGTTGCTTTTGCAGAATACATGATTTTTAAAAATACGCCAGGAGTCTATTCTGAAACAAATGCCGGCACAACCCGATATTACTTGAACCCTGCGGTCGTGACTGCTGTTGAAGAATTGGTCTTAAGCAAAACAGCCGCTAATATTACCGATCTTCAAAACGGAGGCGTGGCTTCTGCCGAGGTAAAGATCACGAGTCTTGACGGAATTCAATATTTTACAGGCTTGAAAAGATTAGTATTGACGTCTAATTCTTTGCAGACTTTAGATGTCAGTTCAAATACGCAGCTGGAAGAATTAGAATTGAATTTTAATTTGATCGGAAGCTTGAACTTAACTAATAATCCGGCACTGACACGATTGAGATATAGAGGAAGCGCGACTGCTACACCCGCACAAAAAATTACTACTATTGATTTAAGCGGCAATCCTTTATTGCGTCACTTATATTTAATCAACCACAGTATCGTGACCATTAACTTAAGCAACAATCCTTTGATTGACGATACGCTTGATTTGAGCGGAAATCCTGGTCCTGATGGAAATCCTGCTACTGGAGATATTGTTGTTCCGGCAGCTATTTACAATCAAGTTCCGGCAGCGACAAGGCTGGGCATAATTTCTGATGCCAATGTTCCAGAAGAGCCTGTATTATATGAAATCAGCGATGCCGCTTTTGGACAATACCTGATGTATCTTGCCGTTCCGGGTGCTTCGCAAACGGTGGTAGGAACAACGACACGTTATTTCATTGATAAAAATACCGTTGATTCTGTTACTACGTTAAACTTGAGCAAAACTGCTGCTGCCATAACAGCACTTGAAACTGCCGGACTTTCGACAGCCGCTACGCCAATTACTAATCTTGACGGAATCCAATTCTTCACAGGATTGAAATCGCTAACGCTGACATCAAACCAATTGACTTCTTTAGACGTGAGCGACCTGCCTTTGCTGGAAGTACTGCAGATGAATTTTAACTTCGTAACAACTTTAGATGTCTCCCATAATCCAAATCTGAAGAAATTGCGCTACCAAGCGACAGCCGAAGCAACAAACGCTCAAAAGATTTCAAGCATCAATATTTCCAACAATCCGCTGTTGTATAACATTAACTTGAGAAGACAAAACCTGGCCACTTTCACGCTTTCTGCTAGCACGCACGTGAATTTCACGGTGACCAATCTTGTTGAAGGCGATACGGCAGAAGAAATTGCGATTGACATGAGAAACAATCCAGGTGCCAACTTCGTGATTCCAGCTTCGGTTTACAGCCAGATTCAAGCCAACTCAACAGCTGCAGCCCCATTGCAGGGCGTCACAAATTAATATAAGAAGCTTTTATGAAATCTAAAAAAATACTGTTATTTCTCTTTGGCTTCTTTCTTTCTACCGCTGCTAATGCTCAAGAAATCATCTTGAACAAATACAATTTTGGCGAAGGAATTATCCTTTCGGGAAAGGACGACGACTATAAGATGGAAATCACGGGCTACATCCAGCCTTATATGGAAAGCCGCAAGTATCTCAACAATGAAGATTCCGCGCTTTACAACCGATACAGGCTTAGAAGAGCACGATTCCAGATTGGCGGCAATGCAGCCCAAGAAAAACTGACGTATCGTTTGCAATTGGACCTTACGGGTGCTGGTGAAGGCGATGCTGATCTTGGAAGTCTGCTCTATGATGCTTGGGTTGGCTATGATGTCACCCCGAATATTCAATTAAGTTTTGGTCAAAGAGCAACACCAACAGACAATCGCGAGTTGGGCATGCGTTCAAACACGCTGCAGCTTGTTGAAAGAAGTCCAGTTACCTCTGCCTTTGCGTCTATTCGGGAATTTGGTCTTTTTGCCGAAGGAAGCTATAAAATATCTAAAAGTTCCTATCTGCGTCCCGAAATAGCAATAACCAATGGAGACGGTGCCAATGTGTATGGAAAAGACCGAGGCGGTTTCAAATATGGCGCTAGGGTTGACTATTTGCCTTTTGGGCTGTTCACTAATTTCGGACAAAACCGTCAGGCGGATATCGTTCGAGAGCTGACTCCTAAATTCGTAATTGGAGCCACCTATAGCTATAATACCGGAATCAGCGATAGACGCGGCCGTGAAAGTGGCAGTATCTTATATCTAGATGCCGATGGCAAAGAAAAACTGCCTGACTATGTAAAATTTGGAGTTGATTTCTTGTTCAAGTACCAAGGATTTTCTGTGCTTGGAGAATATGTAAATGCAAGTGCGAGAGTTCCAAACGAAATCACGCAAAGAGTGCGCGAAGACGGAAGCACCTCAACTTCGTTTGAAGTTAACGGAGTCCAAGATGTAGAAAATTATGTCAAAGGAAGAATGATGGTTGGCGAAGGCTACAACATTCAAGGAGGCTATATGTTTAAAAACTTCGTGTCTGTAGATGCCCGATTTGCCCATCTGGAACCTGAAAAAAATTCATTCCTGAACAATGGAACGTTTTACAACCGCTCTAACTATTATACCGTAGGAATCAGCAAATACCTCGACCGAAATTATGGCGCAAAGATTCAATTTGACCTGACGTATATCAATGTTAAAGATGGTTCTGTAGACATCAACGGAAATCCGCTGAACGGTAATGAAATGCTGGGAAGACTAATAATGACAATATCCTTTTAAGATGAGAAATAAATTCAAATATGCTTTTTTTATGTTGCTGGTAGCTGCCCAAAGTTTTGCGCAGTTCAATCCGCAGTCTAAAAAAATTACGGCAAAGTTTTTCCCTGATCCGGAATTGGACATCCACACGCCTGCTTTCCAGAAAAAAGGATTTACGAATTATGACGACATGATGGGCTATCTCAACAAATTAGTTGCAGCGCATCCATCTGAAGTTACCCTGACATTTATCGGCGAAAGCCAGAAAAACAAAAAAATCCCCATGCTGGTTTTGAATAGAGCAAATCAAAACCCAAAGCTGAAAGTCTGGTTTCAAGGCGGCCTTCACGGCGATGAACCAGCTGGTACAGAAACAATGCTTTTTTTAATCGACAAGCTTTTGAACGATGCTGCCTATTCTTATTTTCTAGACAAAATAACTATCGCTATCGTACCGATGGCCAATATCGACGGCTATGAAAAGCAAGATCGTTTTGCGGCTGACGGAATGGACTTGAACCGCGACCAAGTAAAACTTTTGGCAAAGGAAAGCGTATTCTTGAAACAAGCATTCAGTGATTATGGTGCTGAAGTTGCTGTAGATTTTCACGAGTACCGTCCTTTCAGAAGAGACTTCACCAATTTTGGAACGCACGGAATGGGTGGCATTTATGATGCCATGTTTATGTATTCCGGGAACTTGAATTTAACGCAGGACTTGAGAGAGTATACCAAAAACACTTTTATCGGCAATGCTAAAGCTTCTCTAGAAGCAAACAATCTGAAATTCCACGATTATATTACCACGCATAAGGTAAAAGGCGACATTCACTTTAATCAAGGTACGGTTGATGCGAGATCAAGCACTACGTCTTATGCCTTGACAAATTGTATTTCTGCCTTGATTGAAATTAGAGGCGTTGAGCTGGGCAAGACTTCTTTCAAGAGAAGAATCAATACCACATTACTCATTGCGACTTCTTTCTTGAAAACAGTTTATGAGGATGCTGACAGAATCAAGAAAATCATCAGGGAATCATCTGAAGCTTCTCCAGAAAGCATTGTAGTCTTGAGCGAAAAGAAAGTTGAAAAACAAAAAATACAGGCGATTGACTTAAAAGACAATACAGAAATGACACTTGATATCACGGTTCATAATGCTTTAGAGTCGAAACCTGTATTAGAAAGAAAAAGACCTTTTGGCTATCTCATACTTCCAGAACAAAAAAAATTAGCCGACAAGCTGACGACGCTGGGACTAAAACTGGAAACGCTGCCAACAGCAAAAGAGATTGCTGTGGAGTCGTATACGATACTGACCAAAAAAGTAAGGCCTGAAGAAGAGGAAGGTTACAATGCCCAGAAAGTGACTTCGCGGGTTACTTCGATAAAAAAAGAATTTCCAACAGGAACTTACATTCTCTATCTCGACCAGAAAAATGCAAAAATTGCTACTGAAGTGCTGGAACCTGAAAACGAAAACGGCTTTGTGAAATTCGAAGTTTTGGAACCAGAAGTCAATTCAGAATTACCGATATATAGATATTTAATCAATCAAAAAATATAGTCAAGAAATGAACTTAAAACTAACAAATATAATAGCCATGCTGCTTTTGTCGTGTAGCATTGCAACGGCACAAGAAAGCAAAGACTCAATACCTCCTGTTGATTTTAAATTGGGCGATGGCTTGAATTTTAATTTCAACGAAGGATATTATAAATTTAAGATTTCTGGCTTTATCCAAGGATTTTACGGCTATGAAAAGACACAAGGCTTGGAATCTGAAAACGAAATGAATGCCAAACGCACCTACCTTTCTATTTCGGGAAGTTTGGCCAATGACAAAATCAGCTTTTTACTTCAGAACGATTTTAGCCGTGGCGAATCATTGCTGGATGCCTGGGTTGCCTATTCCCCTATTTCGAATTTGAAGCTTTCTTTTGGACAAAAGCAGACGTTCACGAATAACAGAGAAATGACTTTCTATGAAGATAAATTGCAGTTCACTGATAGAGGCATTTTCAGCTCTGCTTTCAGCAATACAGGACGCGAATTCGGGTTGTTTGCAGAAAGCGAGTTTGCAATTTCCAATGTTATCATTCGACCAAAAATTGCCATTACGTCTGGCGACGGATTAAACTCTTTTGGCAGCGATTCTAGGGATGTGGACAACGGCGGACTAAAATATGGCGGACGTCTTGACATCTTGCTTTTAGGAAAATTTAAGGATGGAAACGACGGTTATATTGCAGATTTGATGCACGAAGACAAATTAAAGATTCTAGCAGGAGCCGCTTTCAGCTATAACAATGGCGCAAGCAACGAAGTTGGCGAAGGTCACGGAGATTTCTTGTTTTACAATTATAAAAATGAAGAACAATATCCAGATTACAGAAAATATTATGCCGACATATTATTGAAATACAAAGGCTTTTCTTTGCTAGGAGAATATGTTGATGCAAGTGCTCTGGCTCTTGAAGGTTCTTTCTTGAACGAAGCTGCAACACTGCCGCTCTATGCAACGCAAATCAGCCAATATCTTGTTTTAGGAAACGGTTATAATATTCAAGGAGGCTATGTCACTAAATCAGGCTATGCATTAGACTTGCGCTATGAAAAGCTAAATCCTGAATATAAGGAAAATTCTCTTTCATTACTATCAGAACAAGAAGCGTATACTATTGGACTAACCAAATATTTTAAAGGGAATAATCTAAAAATCCAATCTGCTTTTTCAACACTCCAAGCGGCAACTGGAAACACTTTTTCAGCACAATTGCTGGTTCAAGTAGTTTTCTAAAAAATTCAGATACAAATTAATACAACACTAATGAACACTACCCTAAACGAAAAAAGCCTATTCCTTAAAATCATAACCAATCTTACTTTTTGGGTATTGATCGCCATTGTTGTTGGTGTGCTCGTTGGACACTATACTCCTGACACTGGCGTAAAAATGAAGATTGTTGGCGATACGTTCATCAGCATTATCAAAGTTTTTATAGCGCCAATTATTTTCTTGACGATAGTCTTGGGCATCAGCGGGATGGGAGATTTGAAAAAAGTGGGACGTATCGGAATAAAATCCTTGGTCTATTTTGAGATCGTCACCACTTTTGCGCTTGCCATTGGTGTTATCGTTGCCTACCTGATACAACCAGGAAAAATTGACAAAACAGGACTCAATATTCAAGATGCAAGCCAATATACAAATGCGCCGCAAAAGGAATTCAACTGGCTTCATTTTTTCATGGAAAACCTTACGCTTCAAGTTTTGTTGGTAGCGATAATTGTGGGAATCCTGCTCAACTATTATTCTAAAAGAGAAGAAGTAGTAGCCGTGCTTTACAAATGCTCGAATATCGTTTTCAAGGCATTAAAATTTGTCATGTATCTGGCACCGCTGGGCGCTTTTGGAGGAATGGCCTACACCGTTGGAAAATTTGGACTTAATACTTTAATGCCATTAGGAAAACTGATGCTTACGGTGTATGTCACCATGTTTATTTTTATTTTCCTCATCTTAGGAAGCATCTTGAGATATTTCAAGGTCAGCATCTGGTCGTTTATAAAATACATCAAGGCAGAATTGCTGATCGTATTAGGAACTTCTTCATCAGAAGCCGCATTGCCAAACTTGATGAAAAAGCTAGAGAACATGGGATGCAGCAAATCCGTGGTAGGATTAGTCGTTCCAACAGGATATTCGTTTAATCTTGACGGAACCTCTATCTATCTTTCTATGGCGATAATCTTTTTGGCACAGTTGTATAATGTCCATCTAACTTTTGGAGAGATTCTGACTGTAATTGGCCTATTAATGATTACTTCAAAAGGTGCTGCAGGAGTTACTGGGAGCGGTTTTATTGTCTTGGCTTCAACATTAACAGCCATACACAAAATTCCGCTAGAAGGCTTGGCTTTTCTATTGGGTGTAGATAAATTCATGAGCGAAGCCAGGGCTATTACTAATTTTATTGGAAATGGGGTGGCTACTATCGTGATTTCTAAAAGCGAAAAAGAATTTGTAGCGATAAAAGAAGACACTTTAGAGCCGTAGCAGCATTTTAAGATCATAATTGTAGAGAATCTACCTATTCAAGTTAAACAAGAGCAATTTCAACTTAAACATGAGTAATTTTAACTTAAACATGGGCTGCTTCAACTCGAACATTACCCCTGTCCAACTTAACAAGAGAGATTTTAACTAGAACATGAGCCTGTTCAACTTAAACATTAGCTATTCCAACTCGAACATACGCCTATACAACTTAAACATACGTGATTAAAACCTCAACATTAGCAATTTCAACTTGAACATAAGCCTGTTCAACTTAAACAGTTGCTCTATTAAAACTTATTACGAAACCAAACTTTTTGCCATTCTCTTTTCAAAATCAAAAAAGCGACTTGTTCAGAAAGTTCGACCAAATCAGAACCGTCCAATTTTTTGACTTCTGCTTCAGGTACATCAATAATATAAAGCAGGTTTAAATATTCGGCAAACTTGTGCTGAATCAATCGGTAGATTTTTTCATGCAGCTGGATTTTTAATTCCACAGGCTTTGTGCTTAATGGAAAATCGATCGGTTCGTTTGCAAAATTAAAGTCCTTATTGATCTGCTCTAGCAGTTTCAGGTATAGATTTTCTTTTTCTGCTTCAGAAAGTAAATTGTCAGTATTTATTGGCGCGATAAAATTCATAGTGTTCTTTTGACCCTGACAGGGTTTGAAACCCTGTCAGGGTTGTTAGATAGTTATTACTTTATACTTTTCTTCCCATCAAATTCTCACCAAAAGCTTTTAATATTGCTTTTTTATCGTCTTCAATGTGCAGTTTTTCTAAGGTCTCAAAAGCTTTAAAAGTATATTCCTTAATCGCTTCTTGAGTTGCTTTTGAAGCGCCTGTAGCAGTAAAGATATCTTTTACAGAATTTATTTTTTCCGAATTATCTGTAGGCTGGATAGAATACAAATGGAGCAATTGCTCTTTTTCGTCCGATGTTGAAAACTCAAGCGCTTTCAAATAAAGATAGGTCTTTTTATTTTCTATAATATCGCCACCGACCTGTTTTCCGAAAGTTTCAGGATCTCCAAAAGCATCTAAATAATCATCCTGAAGCTGGAAAGCAATTCCTAAATTTAGTCCGAAATCATAAATCGCGTCGCAATTTTCGGCAGAAGTTTCCGCAATTATCGCCCCCATTTTCATTGCCGCAGCAACCAGCACCGCTGTCTTATATTCAATCATTTTCAAGTATTCTGAAATGGCCACATCGTCGCGGTTTTCAAAATCCACATCCCATTGCTGGCCTTCACAAACTTCAAGAGCCGTTTTGCTGAATAATTTAGCCAACGATTGGAAAATTACCGGCTCGTATTTTTCAAAATACTGATAGGCTAAAATCAACATCGCATCGCCAGAAAGGATTCCCGTGTTAATATTCCACTTTTCATGAACCGTTTCCTTTCCTCTACGCAATGGCGCATCATCCATTATGTCGTCATGCACAAGCGAAAAGTTATGAAAGACTTCAACCGCCAAGGCAGCCGGCAAGGCTTTTTTATACTCTTGGTTGAAAATTTCGGCCGCCATTAACGTAAGAACCGGACGGATTCTTTTTCCTCCAAGCGATAAAATATAATGAATGGGTTCGTAAAGTGATTTGGGTTCTTTAGTAATCGTCTGGCTTTCTAAATAGTTCAGAAAACTTTGTTGGTATTCGCTAATGGAATGCATAAAAATAATTTTGGCTAATTTACAGTATTCTTACCAACAGAAACTTTCCTTTTTTAAAATTTTTCATCTCCTTCGAAAACGTTATTTGTTAAATTAATGTTAAGATACATTTGACAAATTTGTCAAAATAAATTATTTAATAATTTTGTTTAACAAAAATGTTAAACACTATGTATATCAAAAATAAAGATGAAGCAACTGAGGAATTGATTAAAAATACCGCAAAGAGATTATTCTTTGGAGAAGGTAAATTTAATGCGACAACTCAAGAAATTGCTGATGCGGCGGGAGTTAACAGAACATTGATAAATTATTATTTCCGCTCTAGAGACAAATTATTTGAAATTGTTTTTAGCGATGCACAGGATAAAGAGCAGCAAAGAACCGAGTCAATTATTTTCTCTGAATTACCTTTTAAAGCAAAAATTGAAGAGTTTATAGACGATTCTTTTGTCATGGCGAAAGAATATCCTTACATGGAAATCTATTTGGTAACCCAATTCAACCAAGGTTGCTATTTTAAAGATGAAGAAGGAATGGAACGGATGCTCAAAAAATTTTATGAGGAACTAAACATCGAAATGAGCAAAGGAACAATCGAAAAAATGGAGCCGATACAATTTATAATCAATATGGTTTCGCTTATCTCCTTCCCTATTTCTATGCGTCCGCTCTTTCAGAGAACCATGCGCCTGACAGACGCAGAATATGAAAAGATTCTGGATGATAGGAAAGAAATCATCATGAACACCTTATTTGGAAAATAAAATCAAAATCAATCAATAATAAATAATTATATCAAATGAAGAGTATTTATAGCCTTGCGAAAGTCAAGGGACTCGCAATCCTACTGATTGGATTCATTTTTTCACAAAGCGCTTTGGCACAAACCAAGACGCTTACGCTGAAAGATGCCATCCAATATGCCTTGGAAAATAAAGCAGACGCTAAAAAAGCCAAGCTCCAAGTAGAAAACAGCGAATATCAGATTCAAGAAGTTCGCTCCAGAGCATTGCCACAAATCAGCGCCGATGGAAATCTAACTCACAATCCTATTTTACAGTTGAATGCACTACCTGGTGACTTCTTTGGATCTCCAGGAACTACAGTCTTAGCGCCTTTGGGACAAAAATGGAGCGCTACTGGAGGTGTTACTTTGACACAAAATATTTTTGACCAAGCTGTTTTTACAGGTTTAAAAGCGGCCAGATCAACAAGAGAATTCTATCAAATCAATCAACAACTTACCGAAGAGCAGGTTATTGAAAGAGTGGCTAACAATTATTATCAGGTTTTCGTCAAAAGACAAAAGCTTGCCGTAGTCGATAGCAATTATGTGAATACTTCTAAAGTTAAGGATGTCATCAAAGGTCAATTCGACAATGGTTTGGCTAAAAAAATCGATTTGGATCGTATCACGGTAAAATTGTATAACATCAATACACAGCGTCAGCAATTAATTAACGAGGTACAATTACAGGAAAATTCTTTGAAATTCTATATGGGAATGCCAATTCAGACTTCAATCTACATTCCTCAAACAGAATTTGCAGTAAGTCCGCAAGCAATTTCAGAAACTCCAGATGCAACCCAAAGAACCGATTATCTTTTGCTGAAAAAACAAGAAGAGCTTTTGGACTACCAAAAGAAATCTGTTATCGCAGAATATTACCCGAAATTATCTTTAGTTGGAAGCTATAATTATATCGGACAAGGTCCTGAAATGCCTTTGTTTGCAAAATCTAGAGATCAAGTCTATTGGTCCGATTATTCAACTATCGGATTGAATCTAAAAGTTCCAATTTTTACCGGTTTTGGAACAAGAGCAAAAGTTCGTCAGGCAGATGTTGAAATACGACAACTGAAAGAAGATATGATAGAAAAGAAACTTTCTCTTGATTTGGACTTCGAAAATTCTAAAACACAAATCAACAATAGCATCATTACAATCAATGACCAAAAAGAGAATGTTAGGCTGGCTCAAGAAGTGTTGAGCGATACTAAAAACAATTATTACAACGGATTGGCCTCATTAACTGATTTGCTGGATGCGGAAAACTCACTTGTTGAAGCACAAAACAATTACACTTCTGCCCTATTGGATTACAAATTAGCAGAAATTCAGCTAATCAAAGCTAAAGGAGAATTAAGAACATTAATCAATTAAAAAATCAATCATACAAAAATGAAAAAATTAATATATATAGGTATCGGAATAGGAGTCCTGGGACTGATAGGATTCACATTAATGAACAACAAGAAGAAGAACGAAGCAGAAACAGCAATCGTTTCAGAAAAAAACAGCGCAGTTGCGGTACGAATTGATACAGTAAAAACAGAAGCTATAAAGTCTGATTTTGTTGCGAACGGAAATTTCATTCCGTCGCAAGAATTGAAATTCTCAGCAGAAAACTCTGGAAGAGTAATCAAAGTTTTGGTGGAAGAAGGAAGTACCGTAAGAATTGGACAGACTTTAGCAATCATCAAAGGCGACCAGCTTTCTATTGATGTACAAAATGCAAACGCAGCTTATCAAAATGCTTTGACAGACAGCAGACGTTATGAAAATGCATACAAAACTGGAGGTGTAACGCAACAACAGTTAGATCAAGCAAAACTGAGTCTTGTAAATGCTAAAGCAAAATTGGATCAAGCCAAGATTACGTACGGAGATGCGACTATCAAATCGTCTATTAACGGAATCGTAAACAAGAAAAGCATAGAGCCAGGTTCTGTAGTTGCTCCAGGAACAGAATTATTTGAATTGGTTAATGTTTCAAAATTAAAACTGAAAGTTGCCGTAAGCGAAAACCAAATTCCTGACCTAAAGGTAGGTTCAGTCGTAAAAGTAAAAGCCAGCGTTTTTCCTGATAAAGAATTCTCTGGAAAAATCACTTTTATCGCTCCAAAAGCAGATGAATCATTGAACTTCCCTGTCGAAATCGAAATCACAAATAATCCTGCTAATGAAATTAAGGCGGGAATGTATGGAACTGCAGAATTTGCTTCAAAAGCAACGCAGCAAAAACCATTGCGAATCATTCCAAGGAATGCTTTTGTAGGAAGTGTCAGCAGCAATCAAGTTTTTGTAATCCAAGACAATGTTGCAAAATTGAAAAAAATCGTTGCAGGACGAGTATTCGGAGAAAAAGTAGAAGTTTTGGAGGGCTTGAATGATGGCGAAATCGTTGTTACGAGCGGCCAGATCAACTTGACTGACGGAACAAAAGTAAATCCTATTAAATAGTTCTTAGTTTACAGTTGATAGTCGATCGTTAGTAGCTTTTGACTTTAGACTTTAAAACTTCGAGACTTTAAACTTAAAAAATGAAAATAGCAGAAATATCAATCAAACGACCAACCCTAGTGATTGTGTTGTTTATCATTCTAACGCTCGGCGGACTCTTCAGTTACAGCCAATTGAGCTATGAATTGATCCCAAAGTTTGAAATAAACGTGGTAACGATTTCTACAGTCTATCCGGGAGCTTCTCCAGGAGAGGTAGAAAATACGGTAACCAAGAAAATCGAAGACGCCGTTTCTTCTCTGGAAAACGTAAAGAAAGTAGAATCGAAATCCATCGAAAGCTTGTCAATCGTAATGGTTACTTTGGAACCAGAAGCCGATGCTGATTACTCTCTTAATGATGCCCAAAGAAAAATCAACGCTATCGAAAAAGATTTACCAGAAGATGTCGATCCGCCATCTTTGACCAAATTCTCTTTGAGCGATTTGCCGGTAATCACAATTGGAGCTACCGCAAAAATGGACGAGGTTGCTTTTTATGACTTATTGGATAAAAAAATCCAGCCGATTCTTTCGCGTGTAAAAGGTGTAGCACAAGTAAACTTAGTCGGTGGTGAAGAAAGAGAAATTCAAGTAAGCCTTGACCAAAACAAACTAAAAGGCTACGGATTGTCTGTCCCTCAAGTACAACAAATGATTTTATCATCCAACTTGGATTTCCCTACCGGAAACATCCAGACGAGAGAAACTACGATGCTAGTTCGTCTTGCCGGAAAATATAAAAACGTTGAAGAAATGAGGAATTTGGTAATTTCCTCTAAAAACGGAATCCAAGTTCGTCTTGGTGATGTTGCCGATGTTCAGGATTCACAAAAAGAAGTAGAGAAAATTGCCCGTGTCAACTCTAACAATGCAATCGTATTGCAAGTTATCAAACAGACAGACGCGAATGCCGTAACAGTAAGTGAAGAAACCTATGCTGCAATTGCTAAAATCGAAAAAGATTATGCTGCACAAGGACTAAAATTGAAAGTAGCAAATGATAGCTCTGAGTTTACTTTAGCAGCTGCCGATTCGGTAATCCACGATTTATTCTTGGCGGTATTCTTAGTAGCATTCGTAATGCTTTTCTTCCTGCACAGTATCCGAAACGCGTTCATCGTAATGGTTTCGATTCCAGCTTCGTTGATTGCGACCTTTATTGGAATCTATCTTATGGGTTATACCCTAAACTTGATGAGTTTGCTAGGTCTTTCACTCGTGGTTGGTATCTTGGTCGATGATGCAATCGTTGTATTGGAAAACATTTACCGTCACATGGAAATGGGCAAAAACAAAGTTCGTGCTGCCTTTGACGGAACCGCAGAAATCGGATTTACAGTAACAGCGATTACCTTGGTTATCGTGGTCGTGTTCTTGCCGATTGCGATGAGTACAGGATTGGTAGCGAATATAATTACGCAATTCTGTGTTACCGTAATTATTGCTACGTTGCTTTCCTTACTATCGTCATTTACTATTGTGCCTTGGCTTTCTTCTCGATATGGAAAACTAGAGCACGTGACAAACAAAAATCTATTTGGAAGAATCATCTTGAGCTTTGAAAGAGGACTTGATAAATTTACGCACAAAGTAACCGATATCTTAAAATGGTCTTTGAAATATAAAAAATCAACACTTTTAATTGTTGTCGTATTATTCTTTAGCTCAATTGCATTAGTAGGTGCTGGGTTTATTGGAGGAGAATTTTTCCCGAAAATTGACCGTGGACAGTTCTTGGTACAAATCGAATTGCCGAAAGACGCTTCTATCGAACAATCGAATTTTATAGCCCAAAAAGCAGAGAAATACCTTCGAGACAAAAAAGAAATTGAAGAAATCGTAACAACCGTTGGACAAACCAGCGAAGGTTTTGGATCGACGCAGGCTACCGTCTACAAAGCTGAAATCGACGTGAAGTTGATTGACAAATCGCTTCGCGAAGACGGAACGTACATCTATGCAGCCAAAATGAAACGAGAATTAGAAAAGATTCTGGTAGGCGCTAAAATCAAGACCGTTCCAGTAAGTATTATGGGTGGTGCCGATGAAGCACCGATCTTCTTGACCGTTACAGGTCCTGACTTAGAAAGCGCAACAGCGTTTGCTAAAAAAGCAGAAGCACAATTGATGAAAATCAAAGGTGCGACAGAAATCAAACTATCGGTGGAAGAAGGAAGTCCAGAAATTGCCGTTCAAGTAGACAGAGACAAGATGGCTGCACTTGGCTTGACCTTGCAAACTGTCGGAATGACGATGCAGACAGCCTTCAACGGAAATACAGACGCCAAATTTCGTGCAGGAGAATATGAATATGATATTAACGTTCGTTTCAACGAATACGACCGCTCTAATATCAACAACGTAAGCGACTTGGTATTCATCAATGATGCCGGAAAGCAGATTAAGCTATCACAATTTGCAAGCGTAAAAGAAAGTTCTGGTCCGAGTTTATTGGAACGTCGTGACAAAGCGACTTCAGTTTCTATTAAAGCACAAACCATCGGTAGGCCTTCTGGAGACGTTGCGGCAGAATGGGAAGCTCAGTTTTCACAACTAAAAAAACCAACTGGCGTAGGCTATGTTTGGGGTGGAGATATGGAAAACCAAGAAGAAGGTTTTGGTACATTAGGAATTGCCTTGTTGGCCGCTATTATCTTAGTATACTTGGTAATGGTAGCATTGTATAACAGTTTTATATATCCGTTCGTGGTATTGTTCTCGATACCGCTATCGTTCATCGGGGCATTATTAGCCTTGGCATTGACGAATAACTCGCTGAACATCTTTACAATTTTGGGGGTTATCATGCTTATTGGTCTAGTATGTAAAAACGCGATCCTTCTGGTGGATTTCGCGAATCACAGAAAAGCCGAAGGTGAAACGACCTATATGGCGTTGATTCAAGCGAACCATGCTAGGCTTCGTCCAATCTTGATGACAACCATTGCCATGGTTTTCGGGATGGTGCCTATTGCCCTAGCTTCTGGAGCTGCTGCCGAAATGAACAATGGTTTGGCTTGGGTAATTATCGGAGGATTGATCAGTTCGTTATTCCTGACCTTGATTATCGTTCCTGTAGTGTATGCTATTTTTGACAGCTTGATTGCCCGTTTCAATAAAGGCAAAGAAGTTACAAAATATGAAGAATTAATGGTTGCTGATTATGAGCACAAAGAATTGAGCGACGATGGCTTTACCGCAAAGCACTCTTAAAAAATCGTCTCAAAAAACAAGTTGACCCTTGGAAAATTTCCCGATTGAATCTATCAGTCGGGATTTTTTTTGCTTTATTGGGAAATCTTTTCTGGCCTATCTTGAACGTATTTTTTATATTGCAGTAAAATTCAATCTTATGAAGAAGATAATCGTACTCTGCCTTTTTGCTTTTTTGCTTTCTTGTGATTCAAATAAAGTAGAAACCGTGACTGTTAAGAATAAGTTTTCTTTGGAACTCCCTTCCTTTCTTTCAAAAGCAAGAGACCTGCATAATGATGCTTCACTGCAATATCAAAATGCTTTTAAAGAATTTTACGTGGTCGTTATCGATGAGCCGAAACAAGAGTTTTATGATGTCGCGAATACAACAACCGACTTTACTCCCGACCTCAACGGATATTATCAAATCTTAAAAAGCAGTCTTGAAGAATCTATTAGCGATACCCAGTTTACTCCGACAAAAGACATACAGATTAATGGACTGAAAGCCAAAACATTTTCCTTCACAGGAGAGATAGACAACCTCCCGATTTTTTATGACATTGCATATATCGAAGGAAAAGAAACTTTTTACCAAGTCGTAATCTGGACCTTAAAAGGAAGCAAGGAAAAATTTAATGAACCAATGGACAAGATTATTTCTTCGTTTAAGGAAATCGGTTCGGGAAGAAAAAGCGACAGAAGCAAAAAATAGAAATAAAAAAAATCCATTAGAAGGTTCTAATGGATTTTTCTTTTGAAAGATAATCAGATTTAATTTCTGTTTGCAAGAGCATCTTGCTTCCAGTTTTTTACCAAAGCGACTCTGCTATCAGAATAATCAACTTCACTTAAATTATTATCTGTCCAAAAAAACCATTTCCCGGTTTTTGCACCGTTGTTATATTCTCCAAGAGATTTTTTGTTTCCTTCAACATCGTAAGAAACCCATTTTCCGTGGACTTTCCCATCTTTATAGAATCCTTCTTGCATCACCTTCCCATTATCATAAAAATAGGTAGCTTTTACCATATTATCTACAACTTCATATTTGTGGTTCACATCTTGTGCAAAAACAACTCCAGAAACTAGCATAACTGCCATAATCATAAACTTTTTCATAATCTGTCTTTTTAGTTATTTACAATTCTCTAACAAATATAAATATTAGTTTACAATAAAAAAACTTTAGCTTAACAATTTGGTAACATTAAGCGAAAACTTAACATTGGAATTGCCTAAAACCCAGTAAACATTGGCTATTTACAAAAGCAGTTCTAAAACCATTCAAAATTAAAGTTGGGTCATAAATAACAATAATCTTAGAAAAGAATAAAGAATCTCCTCTTTATAATTTAAAATTCATAATTCATAATTGACAATTATCACTAAATTTGCCATCTAAAATTTTAATAATGTATAGAAGTCATAATTGTGGCGCATTAAACGCTTCACATATTGCTACAGAAGTTACTCTCGCCGGATGGGTTCAAAAATCACGTGATAAAGGTTTCATGATTTGGGTTGACCTGCGTGACCGTTATGGAATTACACAGCTGATTTTTGATTCTGAAAGAACAGATACTGCTGTTTTTGAAATGGCTAAGACATTAGGCCGCGAGTTCGTCATTCAGGTAAAAGGAACCGTTATTGAACGGGAATCCAAAAATAAAAATATGGCGACAGGCGATATTGAAATTTTAGTTTCAGAACTGACTATCTTAAATGCTGCACTGACGCCTCCGTTTACGATTGAAGACGAAACAGACGGCGGTGAAGACATCCGAATGAAATACCGTTACTTGGATATCAGAAGAAATCCCGTAAAAAACAGCTTGCTTTTCCGTCATAAAGTGACGATGGAAGTGAGAAAATACCTTTCAGACTTGGATTTCTGCGAAGTGGAAACTCCTTACTTGATTAAATCAACTCCGGAAGGAGCCCGAGATTTCGTTGTTCCGTCAAGGATGAACGAAGGCCAATTCTATGCGTTGCCGCAATCGCCGCAGACATTCAAGCAATTGCTAATGGTAGGCGGCATGGATAAGTACTTCCAAATCGTGAAATGTTTCCGTGATGAAGACTTAAGAGCCGACAGACAGCCTGAGTTTACGCAGATCGACTGCGAGATGGCTTTTGTAGAGCAGGAAGATATTTTGAACGTTTTTGAAGGACTGACAAGACATTTGCTAAAAGAAATCAAAGGAATCGAAGTAGATAAATTCCCAAGAATCACGTATGATTATGCGATGAAGACCTACGGAAACGATAAACCAGACATCCGTTTCGGAATGGAGTTCGGTGAGTTGAATGAAGTAGCGCAACATAAAGAATTTTCGATTTTTAATACTGCCGAACTTGTCGTAGGAATTGCAGCTCCAGGCTGTGCTTCGTACACTAGAAAAGAAATAGACAATTTAATTGATTGGGTAAAACGTCCGCAAATAGGCGCATCAGGAATGGTGTATGCCAAATACGAATTGGATGGAACGATCAAATCATCTGTAGATAAATTTTACGACCAAGAAGATTTGTTGAATTGGGCAAAAGTTACAGGCGCAAAACCTGGCGACTTGATCTTGGTTCTCTCAGGCCCTGCACATAAAACAAGAACGCAACTGAGCGCCTTGAGAATGGAAGTGGCTACACGTCTGGGATTGAGAAATCCAGAAGTTTTTGCTCCATTATGGGTAGTCGATTTTCCTTTATTGGAATTTGATGAAGAAAGCGGCAGATACCACGCAATGCATCATCCGTTTACCTCGCCTAAACCAGAAGATATTGCCTTGCTTGAAACCGAACCAGGTAAAGTAAGAGCAAATGCTTACGATATGGTCTTGAACGGGAATGAAATCGGCGGTGGTTCTATCCGTATCCATGACAAAGCAACACAGCAATTGATGTTCAAATATCTTGGATTTACGGAAGAAGAAGCCAAAGCACAATTCGGATTCTTGATGGATGCTTTTCAATTTGGAGCGCCACCACATGGAGGTCTGGCTTTCGGCTTGGATCGACTAGTAGCCATCTTAGGAGGACAAGAAACTATTCGTGATTTTATCGCTTTCCCAAAAAACAACTCAGGACGAGACGTTATGATTGACGCGCCATCTGTAATCGATGACAAGCAATTGGAAGAACTCCATATCCGACTTAAATAATACAAAAGGCCTCGAAAAATCGAGGCTTTTTTATGCAACGTTATCTCTCTCTTTGTTCAATTCATTAAGGAAATAAGAAGGATAAATTCCGGTAGAGGCAAAAAATGCTTTTGAAAAATGCTGGGGCGTACTGAAACCCGATTCATCCGCAAGAGCCTTAATCGTATAGTTTCTATATTTAGATTGGCTTTTCAGCAGCTCGACGATATAATCGATACGCAGATCGTTCAAATAGTTATTATAATTCTTGTTTCGATAATGATTTATCACCTTGGAAAGATAATTTGAATTCGTGTTAAATGCCGAAGCAAGGTTGACCAGCGTCAGATCTTTTTCTAAAAACTTTTTCCGGCTTTCAAATTTTTCCAGCTCTTTTAATATTGCAGTCACAACGTCTGGATTGATATCGAGTCCTTTTTTCTCGGTATCCTCTTTGTGTATCGAGATAGGATCTTGCGGTTCCTCCTTTTTTGCATCCATCAATTCTTCAAACTTCTGGCGGTATAGCTTTTGATTGCTATAATAACGATAGAAAAAATACAATGTCAAGAAGAAAAAAACGGCCAACGAAAAATACAATAACAAGGTAGTTTTTTCTTTGCCGGCTAGCTGTTTTTCGATTTCTTGCTTGGCTTGACGAAGTGCCTTCGTATCATATTCTTTGTGAATCTTTCCCGACATATATTTAAAATTCGCATTAAGTACACTGTCTGCCTTCATCAGCCTGTTGATGTAATACAGCTGGTTTTTCACATCTCCTTTTTCTTTGTAATAGCCTACGAGCAATTCATAGTTTTCTCTTAAATCAGGGCGTATATAATTTTTCTCCGCAAAAGTGCGGTCTACTTTTTTAAAATAAGGCAGTGCCTTTTCCTGTTGTTTTTGATCCCAATAACATTTTCCGATATAGAAATACCCGACTGCCTCATTAGCAAAGTCATTATTCTTTATAATTGCTGGCAAAGCTTGCTGTATATTATGGACAGCTTTTGTATAATTTTTTTTGAAATATTGATTGATTCCTTCAGAATGGATAATATAGTTTTGTGTCAGGTCTATATTCAGGCGTTTGGCTTCTTTTAAAGCGAATTCATTTGTTTCTGTACTTAAATCGTATTTGCCAAGTCGGTTATAGACTAATCCCAGCGAATGCAAAGAGTTCAGATAACCTCTTTGATAATCATATTCATCGTATTGCTTGAAATAATCGACACATTCTTTTAGCAACACCAAAGCCTCATCATTAAACCCTAAATGTATTTTGATTCCAGCAATATGATATTTAAGCTCATATTTCAAGTAGGCATCATCGGAATTAGAGATGTAGTCGCTTGCCAAGAGATAAAAATTCAGGGCTTGAGCATAATTCTTAATAGAATAGTAAAAATTTCCTTTAGAAATATAGGCGGACCCTATAACGGGAGGATCGTTGGTCATTTTTGCCGTAGCGACTATACTATCGGCATAAGCAAGCTTTAAATTTTCGGGAACGAAGAAGATCGCATTGGAATAGGCATTGACCATTTCGTTTAAATTTTTCTCCGATTTTGCTTTTGACAAATAAGAATCCAGATAAAAAAGTGCCTTTATAGTGTCCTCTTCATAAAGATCTATCCTATTATTAAGGTAATCATAAGACTTATCCTTTAGAGAATCGGGCAGCTGAAATCCCTTTTGTTGAGAAAAAACAGGAATCGTTATCACCAAACAGAGTAAGTAAAAAATGTTGAACTTGTTTATCATAAGAAATTTCTGCTGTTTTTGATTTTGCATCATTAACTTTTAAACATGGAGGGTTATAAATGTAGCATAAAAAATATAAAAAACCGTAAAAATCCCTGTTTTTTAATCTTTAGGAATGCCTTGCAAAAAACAAATCAAACAATAAACCATAAAAGAAGTTAATTAACTGATTTACAATAAATTAAATATTTAAAAACGCACTACGAATTCATGAATTCGTAGCGCGTTTTTCGCGAATTCGTATTGTATACGCTTGCAAACGGCAAATTCCCAAGATAGCTTTGTCAATGAAATCCTGAAGCAATTGGATGGGATTAAAATTTCAAAGGTTCAATGTCCGGACAAAAAATGAACTGAAGAATAAGATGAGTTTAACAACAAACACTAACACCTCCTCCTTATGAAAAAGTTATTATCATTATCGCTGTTTTTATCTCTTACTTTTTTATCATGTTCTACAGACGAAGATCTTGAAAACATAGAATTACAATCCGAAATATCAACTTCTTTAAGTCTTAAAGAAAACCCACATAACTGGGATCCGGCAAATACGGCGAACTCCTACGATGCAGCCGGAAGCTTATATCGCAAGATTCTGGAAGAGTATTATGATAATGCTCCAACTTCAACAACTCCATCGCAAATCATTTCTGATGTTGAAACTATAGCAAACAGCTTTTCAGAATTCACACCGATGAAAAACAATATCTATATGCCTCTTGCTTATAGCAATATCAATTGGATATTGAATACAAGTGACAGTTATCACATTGCCATTACCAATAATACTGTCCTGAGCTCGACGGCTAAAAACCAGCTTGAGATCCTAGCTGCAAACCTGACTCTTATGATAGATGCAGAAGCTTCGGCAAAAAATATCCATGACCACATTGTTGGTTTTGAAGCAACAATAGTATCAAGCCAGGCTTTGACAGCAAATGATAAAAAAGCAATCCTTACTTCCACCTCGATAGCCCGACATGCCAATTACCTGCGCAGAAAAGGAAGAAGATGGGACATCCACCACGGAATAACAGGATGCATCCAAGGCGATACTGAAAGCATGGCTAAAGCCGTAACTACCGCTGCAAGCGTCAATGCAGTCGGAAACAGCGTAGCCGAATAAATTCGAAAGTAGTTAAGTAAATAAAGTTCAAACCAATTAACCAACCAAAAAACATGAAAAATATCAGAGACCACCCTAGCCAGTCCTAATCCGGAAAAACCTCATAGAATTTAGTTTGGATTCTATAAAAACCAAATAATCAAACAAAAATTTATTAATCAACCATGGTAAGTCCATCGCTTAAACCAACCACGATGAAACTACCCACTTAAATTTAAACATTATGAAAAATTTACTATTCAGCCTAATGGCAATCGCTTTGTTCAGCTTCAACGCTAACGCTAATGAAATCAAAGAAAATACAATAGCAAAAATTGACAAAATCGAGAATTCATCAAATTCTGAAGATTTGACTACACCAAGACCTCGTCTTACGATAGAAGTAGATTTTGGAAGACGATCTAGAGGTTGTACTGGTTTTGGTGTATGCAGTGTTGTAATTACTCTTGAATTAAACTTCTTCCTAGCTACAACAAACGAAAGAGGAAATTTAGTTCTAGAAGCAAACGCCAGGGGTCTTGAAGCCGTAAGAAGTCATTTCGGATCTAACACAATTACAGTTGAAGAAGACTACAAACTATCTGCAGATGTAACAAAACAACTTGGTTTACCATCTGACTATACAATCAGAGCTGGAAGATATACGTTGGCAGCTGATGGAAACGGCAACTATGTGACAACTATGTAAAATATTGATAGTACTGTATTAAAAATGCACTATCTGATAATTCAGATAGTGCATTTTACAAAATTTAGTACTTAATTACAGTTATCAAGAAAAGGCAAAATACGTTCAAATGACAAAACTGGAAGTATGAAATTCTTGTACAATCCCAATCTAAAGGTCGAGTGGAATTCTTTTTTTAGATTTTCAATCGCATTTTATTGCATTTTAAGCTTGTTTTCTTTTTGGGAAGATATTCCCAAAATACTGATTCAAGAAGACCTTACCCATAATTCAGCGTTAGCGTCCTTACATAGTTTTATAATGGAATATGGTTTCAATATACTCTTTGATGATTTTGTTTACCTCGTTATTTACGTCTATCTTTTTATGCTGGGCTTGTTATGTCTGGGAGCATTTACTAGGATTTCGGCTTTATTTGCGTTCCTATTTAATCTGATAATCACAAAATCAATAAACGACGGTCTTCATGAGGCAAGCTATTTTGCAACATCAGCTTTATTTTATTGCGTGATTTTTCCAAGAGGAAAATTCTCGATGGATTATTACATTAAAGAATTTGAAATAAATGAAACGCTGCTCAAATGGTCTTTATATTTATTACAAGCTCATTTATGCCTCATTTATTTTTTATCAGGAATTGGAAAAAGCCTCAATATCGATTGGCAACTATTATCTGGAACCAATTATGATGTACAGATTCCTCTTTCTAGATTTGTCTTGCCAGAAGCTCTATCAGCTGGAATTAGTTTTTTTGTCATAATCATTGAAATATTTTATCCTGTTTTTATTAATTATTCCAAGACTCGAAAACTATGGCTGGCCATGACTATTCTACTGCATGTCTGTATCGTCAGTCTTACAGGGTTTTATTTTTTTGGAATCTTGATGATCATTCTCAATGTTTCGGCCTATTATATTCCATTTTTAAAGAGGAGTCCAGACAATGATGGAGAATCTGAAGAACAATTAGCCTATTAATAACATTGGCATTAAATTAAAATAGCTATCAAAATGAAAAATAGTCATCCTGCTTCATAACACCATAAATCATGAAGTTAGCCACTAAAATACCACTAATCTTTATCATTCTTGTTAATGTTGTCAATCTCTATTTTATAATTGACCTATCAAATTATGACGAAATGATAAGCTATGTAAAAAACGAAGGCGAAAAAATTAGCAGTCCCAAAAAAACCGTATTAGTCTTTCTATTCACTAGCTTGACCAACCTATTGTTTGTATGCATTGTGTTCATGAGAAGCATAATCTTTTCAAGCAAGACAAGATCACGATGATTAACCAAGCTCCAATTAAATCAACCTTAATTGCAGCTCTAAAACAACAAAAGATGAAAAAAATATTATACATCCCGGCACTCTTATTCTCAGGGCTTTCATTAGCGCAAAGCAGTCCAAATCCCAAAGTCGCTATTGATGATAACGGATTGGGAAGGCAATTTCCTGACTGCCTATTGAGCGGTTCCGTATGCAAGTTGTTTACAACGGACCAAGATCCCAAAACTTCGAAAGCAAATGCATACAAAACCGGAGAAAACTCTTTTTGCATAGGAATACGAAAAGCGACCATTTCTGAAGAAAAACAGATCGCCATCATGGGCAAGGCATTAAAAGACGTCAATTCTGGAGAAAGTCTTACTTTCAGAATAAATACTCCCTATACTGTCGAGCAAGATTTTCTAAAAGCAATCAACATCAATTCACCAAATGCTGTAATTGCTGCCGGAAACTATCCAATAGAAATCAATGCCGAGTATATCCTCATTAGGTTATCCTTTTAAGAGAACTAAAAACTACAATTATGATACGATTAGTCTTATTGGTTGCGTTCGTTTTTCTCACTACGATTCCATCGGCTCATGCCAATGGCTCCGATCCCGAGTTCAATGCTATTTTTCAGGAAATGCAAAAAGAATTTAAAAAGATAAGCGCCTATTATGCTCCGAAAATCAAGGAAAAAGAATCCCGAATTCAAGACATGACGGCAAAGCTTTATGAAGCAAAAGAAGCAGAAGCAAAAATCAATTTTTTAATTCAAAAAGACATCTTGAAGGAAGAAATTCTTCTTCTTAAAAAGGAAGAAATGCAAGATCTTTCCAAAATCAGATACTTGAAAGGACTACAGATTATTCGGCTTTTATATGAAAAAGTGCTGAGCCTGGATCATCATTTTGCGTCGGTGAGGACATTCTCGGAAATCAATAAACTGTCGAATCCCAACCAATATCCCGAATACGAAAAACTAAAAGAGCTCGTAAAAAACAAAAAGGATAAAAAAGCAGGTTTTGATCTCACGTCTATTCTGGGTACCAATACTATTGTTTCTGTTGTCCAGACATTTTCGAACCTGATGGTTTCATCACTATCAAAAGAAGAAAAAGATAAGGAGATTGCAAATATTGAGTGTATCTTGGATTTTACGCTCCGAATGCAAAATGACCTGAATACTATTTATTTTGAAACTGCCTTTTTGCAGAAAAGTAATGACAAGATGAGGGCAGATATTGAAACCCTATTCAAAGATTATACAAAGCCGATCGGTTATGCCAATACGCTGGAAAGCTGCAGAACATCAGACGACTGGGATGCTGTAAGGCAAAAAACGAACGATTATTTGGCGAATCTAAAGACACAACAAGGCCCGCAGCTTTATACCTCTCAAGTCAATATTATTTTTCCAATCGACAGGTTGTTGCAATTTATAGCCCAATACAACAACTTTATCGATCAGGGAGGAAAATTCTATGAAAAATTCAAGATTATCCTCAATAGCTATGAAAATGAGAAGCAATGCGAAACCAAGCTTCCTCTTGAATATAAAAAGCTAAAAGATGATATCGATGTGGCAATAAACAAATTCAACATGGCCTACAGGCCGGTTGAAGTCAATGGATCTAAGATGAAAGAAATCTTATACGGAATTAATGAGTTTGAATAATTCTCACGATAATACTATGAGTTTTATCTTTCTCTTAAATAATTAAAAAAATTACAGAATTTAGTTTAAAATCTGAAAGACAATCTATTGTATTTCTCAAATAATCACAAAAAGATTTTCTAATCAATAATTTTTTTTCAATTTATTAACATAAAATTATACTTCGTATTAGATTAAATACTACATTTGCTTATTATTAATTATTTTTATTATTACAATGCGTACAGGTACAGTTAAATTTTTCAATGAGTCTAAAGGTTACGGGTTCATTACAGACGAAGAAACAGGAAAAGACATTTTCGTTCATGCTTCAGGAATCAGAGCGGAAGAACTTCGCGAAGGTGACAGAGTATCTTACGAAGAAGAAGAAGGAAGAAAAGGTAAAGTCGCTGCACAAGTTGCAGTACTTGAAGACTAATATATAGCATACTATTTTTAGTTACCTCACAACTAAGCCGCTCCAATTGGAGCGGTTTTTTTTTACCTTAAATTTATTATGTTGCATATTTTATAGCATAATTTTAATAACATTACTACACTATTCTTTTTTTTTAATTTAAAAAATTATAAAATACATAATTTACACAAAACAGAACTGGTTATTATTTTTATTCATTCTAAATTAAAATTAACAACAATACTATATAGTATTGAAATCGTTAGGCTGTGTTTTAAATATTGGCTCGTATATTTGTAACTATTTTATAAAATAAATTCTTTATGAATACAGATCAGGCTAGTTATTTCCCAATATTGATGCAATTTTTGCTTGCTGTTGGGTTTGTGGTTATGACAATTATTGGCTCTAGTTTTTTAGGCCCGAGAAGAAAGTCGGTCAACAAGGATAAAAGTTTTGAGTGCGGTATCGAATCTGTCGGAAACGCCCGTATTCCTTTTTCAGTAAAATACTTTTTGGTCGCTATCTTATTCGTATTATTCGATGTCGAAGTAATATTCATGTATCCTTGGGCAGTGAATTTTAGAGAAATGGGCTTTGCCGGACTAGCAAAAATGGGAATCTTTATGTTTCTTCTTGTCGTGGGCTTTTTCTACGTGATGAAGAAAAAAGGTTTAGAGTGGGAATAATTAAATTTTTGATTTGAGAATTTCGATATAAGACTTTCCCAAATTTATAAAACCGATGAACAGATTTATGCTTTGGATTTTCTGAAATCCGAAATCTGAAATCTAAAATCAAGAAAAAATGAGTGATTCAAAAATAAAAATGGTAGAAGCTCCTGAAGGAGTTGAAGGAACCGGATTTTTCGCTACAAAACTAGACACTGTAGTCGGACTTGCCCGTGCGAATTCCCTTTGGCCTTTGCCATTTGCTACTTCTTGTTGCGGTATTGAATTTATGGCAACAATGGGCTCGCATTATGACGTTGCACGTTTCGGTTCAGAGCGTATGAGTTTTTCACCACGCCAAGCCGATATGTTACTAGTTATGGGGACGATTGCTAAAAAAATGGCTCCGATTTTACGTCAAGTCTACGAACAGATGGCGGAACCAAGATGGGTTATAGCCGTAGGTGCTTGCGCTTCTTCTGGCGGTATTTTCGATACTTACTCTGTTTTGCAGGGTATTGATAAAATTATCCCAGTTGATGTTTATGTTCCTGGCTGCCCGCCAAGACCTGAACAGATACTTGATGGCGTAATGCGTTTGCAGGATTTGGTAAAATCTGAATCCGTAAGGAGAAGAAGTTCTCCAGAATATCAAGAATTACTAGCTTCATATAATATTTCTTAAAGAAAAAAATGGCTTTAGAAACCTCCGATATACAGAATAAGCTTGTTGATAATTTCGAATTAATCGTTAGCGATTTTACGCAACAACACGATATTTTTTCTTTTGAAGTAGATTCAAAATCAATACTCGAAGTCATGCAATTTCTTAGAGATGACAAGACTTTGCGTTTTAACTTTCTTACAGATGTTTGCGGCATCCACTATCCTGACGCGGAATTAGACAGGCAGTTTGCTGTCGTATACCACATGCACAACTGGATGGATAATGTGCGAATCAAAATCAAATGTTTCTTGAATGGCGAAAATCCTGAGATTGATACTGTGACCAGCCTTTTCCTTGGAGCCAACTGGCAAGAAAGAGAAACTTACGATTTCTTCGGGATTATCTTCAAAGGCCATCCGCAATTGAAAAGAATCTTGAACATGGACGAAATGGTTTCTTTCCCGATGCGAAAAGAATTCCCATTAGAAGATGGCGGAAGAACTGATAAAGACGACCGTTTCTTCGGAAGAACAACAGATAATTGCTAATAGTACTGAAATAATATTGATATAAATGTCAGACTTATTATTACCACCAGAATTACGATATGCCGATATCATCAAGCAAAGGCAGAATGAAGACGGAAGCGAGCTATCCATTCTGAACTTAGGGCCTACGCATCCTGCAACGCACGGAATTTTCCAGAACATTCTTCTGATGGATGGAGAGCGAATCGTGGAAGGCGAAGGTACCGTTGGCTATATCCACCGCGCATTCGAAAAAATTGCTGAAAACAGACCTTTTTACCAAATTACGCCATTGACCGACAGGATGAATTACTGTTCGTCGCCTATCAATAATATGGGATGGTGGATGACCTTGGAAAAAGCACTAAATATAGAAGTCCCGAAAAGAGTACAATACCTTCGAGTTATCATCATGGAATTGGCGCGTATTGCTGACCATATCATTTGCAACTCGGTTTTAGGTGTAGATACGGGCGCTTTGACTGGTTTCTTATACGTATTCCAATTCAGGGAAAAAATATATGAAATCTACGAAGAAATCTGCGGTGCGAGGCTTACCACCAACATGGGAAGAATCGGAGGCTTTGAAAGAGAATGGAGTCCAGCAGCATTTCGTAAAATCAATGAATTTCTAGAAGAATTTCCGCCGGTTTGGTCTGAATTTGAAAAACTTTTGACCCGAAACAGAATCTTCATGGACAGAACGATAAACGTTGGTCCGATTTCTGCAGAACGTGCGATGAGCTACGGTTTTACAGGTCCAAATTTAAGAGCTACAGGTGTTGATTACGACATCCGTGTCATGCAACCATACAGCTCTTACGAAGATTTTGAATTCAACGTCCCAGTTGGAAAATCTGGAGATACTTATGACCGATTCTGCGTTAGAAATGCTGAAGTTTGGGAAAGTATCAGCATCATCAAACAAGCCTTAGCAAAAATGCCAGAAGGCCCTTATCATGCAGATGTTCCGGATTACTATCTTCCTCCAAAAGAAGATGTATATACTACGATGGAAGCCTTGATTTATCACTTTAAAATCGTAATGGGAGAAATTCCTGTTCCGGTAACCGAAGTATATCATCCCGTTGAAGGCGGTAATGGAGAACTAGGATTTTACCTTATAACCGACGGAAGCAGAACGCCGTATAGGCTGCATTTTAGAAGACCTTGCTTTATTTACTATCAAGCATTTAATGAAATGGTAAAAGGACAGATGCTCTCTGATGCCATTGCTACATTGTCAAGTTTGAATGTAATTGCAGGAGAATTAGACGCATAAGAAATTTATGATTTATGAATTTAGATTTAATGGCAATTGTTTCAAAAATCTGAAATCATAAATCTCAAATATAATTTTAGGAGTATAAATTTTGAATTTTAGACCTCGTTCTAAAATCTAAAATCCGAAACAAAAAATGGAACGTTTACATATTAAACAAGAAATAAATATCACGGAAGCTCTGATGGAACGCATCAACGAGCTTTTGAGCCATTATCCAGCGGACAAGAAAAAATCTGCCTTGCTGCCAGTCTTGCACGATGTCCAAGATGCCCATGACAACTGGCTGAGTATCGAGCTGATGGATAAGGTTGCCGAAATATTAGAAATCAAGCCAATCGAAGTATATGAAGTCGTGTCGTTTTATACGATGTTCAATCAGAGGCCGATTGGAAAATATATGTTTGAATTCTGCCAGACTTCCCCATGCTGCTTGAGAGGCGTTGAAAACTTGATGGATTACACCTGCGACAAGCTAGGCGTAAAAGTTGGAGAACCTACAGCAGACGGCATGTTCGAAGTAAGAGGCGTTGAATGTCTTGGAGCTTGCGGCTATGCGCCGATGATGCAGCTAGGCGATTTTTTCCAAGAAAATCTGACCAAAGAAAAAATCGACCAGCTGATAGCTGATTGCAGAGATAACAAGGTTACATTACACGATGAATAATATGTCAAAGAAAATATTATTAGAGAAAGCAAGTATTCCTGGGATTAAGACCTATGAAGTCTATCGCCAAAATGGCGGTTATGCTTCTGTAGAAAAAGCCCTGAAAACAATGACGCCGGACGAAGTTGTGGAAGAAGTGAAAACCTCTGGATTAAGAGGTCGTGGTGGTGCTGGTTTCCCTACTGGAATGAAATGGAGCTTCATCGATAAAAAATCAGGCAAACCAAGACATTTGGTTTGCAATGCCGATGAATCAGAACCGGGAACTTTCAAAGACCGTTTCTTGATGGAATACATTCCGCACCTTTTGATTGAAGGAATGATCACGTCAAGCTTTGCTTTGGAAGCTAACTTGTCTTACATCTATATTCGCGGAGAATATATGTGGATCTATAAAATTCTTGAAAGAGCCATTAAAGAAGCCTATGCCGCTGGATGGTTAGGAAAAAATATTTTAGGTACTGGTTATAATTTAGATTTATACGTTCACTGCGGAGGAGGTGCTTATATCTGCGGAGAAGAAACCGCTTTGATTGAATCCCTTGAAGGGAAAAGAGGCAATCCTCGTATCAAGCCACCGTTTCCTGCCGTTTCTGGTCTTTGGGCCAATCCGACAGTAGTAAATAACGTAGAATCAATCGCAGCAGTGCCATGGATTGTCAACAATACCGGCGCAGAATATGCAAAAATCGGAATCGGAAGATCAACTGGAACCAAATTGATTTCTGCCTCAGGACACATCAAAAACCCTGGAGTTTATGAAATTGAGCTCGGTTTAAGCGTTGATGAATTTATGAATTCTGACGAATATCTTGGCGGAATGATTGATGACAGACCTTTAAAGGCATTCGTGCCAGGTGGTTCATCTGTTCCTGTTTTACCTGCCAACTTGATTTATAAAACCGCAAACGGAGAAGACCGATTAATGTCGTATGAATCATTAAGCGACGGCGGTTTTGCGACAGGATCTATGCTAGGTTCAGGCGGATTCATTGTGTATAATGACACCGCTTGTATCGTTAGAAACACATGGAATTTCTCCAGATTCTACCATCATGAAAGCTGTGGACAGTGTTCGCCTTGCCGTGAAGGAACTGGCTGGCTTGAAAAAGTATTACACAGAATTGAAAACGGCCACGGCCGCGAAGAAGATATCGACCTGCTCTGGAGTATCCAAAGCAAGATTGAAGGAAATACGATTTGTCCGTTAGGCGATGCGGCAGCTTGGCCGGTTGCAGCAGCAATTCGTCATTTCAGAGAGGAATTCGAATATCATGTTCGTTTCCCTGAAAAAATTAAAAACAGAGACCATTTTGTGGCCGAGCCTTTTGAAAAGGTAAGACATTTGGTAGCAAAGCAAACAGTTTAAATTTAGTCGAAAGCCATAAGGTCGAAAGTCATGAAGTCAAAGGCTTGAAGACTTGAAAGCTTTACAACTTTAAGACATCAAGAATAAAAAAATGAAAGTAACAATAGACGGTCAAACAATAGAAGTAGAACCAGGAACCACTATCCTGCAAGCTGCTCGAATGATTGGTGGCGAATCCGTTCCGCCAACGATGTGCTATTATTCAAAACTAAAAGGTTCTGGCGGAAAATGCCGTGCCTGTCTGGTTGAAGTTTCAAAAGGAAGCGACGCCAACCCTACTCCAATGCCAAAGCTAATGGCTTCTTGCGTGACTGGTGTTATGGATGGCATGGAAGTCAACAGCATCAAATCAGACCGAGTTACAGAAGCTAGAAAATCGGTTACGGAGTTTTTACTGATTAATCACCCTTTGGATTGCCCTGTTTGCGACCAAGCTGGAGAATGCGATTTGCAGAACTTAAGCTTCAAGCACGGAAAATCACAGACTCGTTATATTGAAGAAAAAAGAACTTTCGAACCAGAAGATATCGGTCCGAATATTCAATTGCACATGAACCGTTGCATTTTGTGCTACAGATGTGTGATGGTTGCGGATCAATTGACTGACAATCGCGTTCATGGCGTTATGGACAGAGGGGATCATTCTAATATTTCGACTTGTATCTCAAAAGCAATCGACAATGAATTCTCTGGAAACATGATTGATGTTTGTCCTGTTGGAGCATTAACCGACAAGACGTTCCGTTTCAAATCTAGAGTTTGGTTCAACAAGCCTTTTAACGCGCACAGAGAATGTACGACTCCAGGATGCTGCGGAAAAACCACAGTTTGGATGTTCGGTAACGAAATCCAAAGAGTTACAGGAAGAAAAGACGAATTCCACGAAGTAGAAGAATTCATCTGCAACGAATGCCGTTTTGACCATAAAGACACAAAAGATTGGGTTATTGAAGGTCCAAGAAAATTCGAGAAAGATTCTGTTATCAACCAAAACAATTACACTAGAAAATTAGATACGGTTGTAATCGAAACAGAAAAAGGAATCTTGAAAGGACGCGACCAAGACAGAAAGAAAATCAGTATGCCAGGAGTTCCTCTGAAAAAAGAAGAAGAGCAAGCATTTAAGGAAGGTAATATTTAATCGAAATGGATAGTACGATAATTATAGAAAAAGGAATTTTCATTGTCATCATCTTTGCAATAACAATGCTGATGGCGATGTATTCTACGCTTGCGGAAAGAAAAGTTGCGGCTTGGCTTCAAGACCGAATCGGTCCGAACAGAGCCGGAAAAGGAGGAATCCTGCAACCACTTGCCGATGGTCTGAAGCTATTCTCAAAAGAAGAATTCTTGCCAGACACGCCAAACAAATTCCTATTTGTTGTTGGCCCTGCAATCTCGATGAGCGTAGCCTTAATGACAAGTGCCGTTATTCCTTGGGGAGACAAGTTGCATCTATTTGGCAGAGATATTATCCTGCAAGCCACCGATATTGATGTTTCTATCCTATACATATTCGGAGTATTGTCAGTCGGTGTTTACGGAATCATGATTGGAGGCTGGGCTTCTAACAACAAATTCTCGTTGATGTCTGCCATGCGTGCAGCTTCACAGATGATTTCGTATGAAGTAGCCATGGGACTTTCAATTATTGCTTTGTTGATGATGGAAGGTACCTTGAGCTTAAGAGAAATTTCTGTCAACCAAAGCGGCATGCACTGGAATGTGTTCTATCAGCCGATTGGCTTTATCATTTTCTTGGTATGCTCTTTTGCAGAAACCAACAGAACACCTTTCGATTTGGCAGAATGTGAGGCCGAATTGATCGGTGGTTACCATACAGAATATTCTTCTATGAGAATGGGATTCTATTTATTTGCGGAATATGCAAGTATGTTCATCTCATCAACTATTTTAGCAGTCCTTTATTTTGGAGGCTACAACTATCCAGGAATGGAATGGGCTGTTGAAAATTGGGGCGTAAATCCTGCTAATGTGATCGGAATCGTAGTACTGTTTATAAAAATCTGTTTCTTCATCTTCTTCTTCATGTGGGTAAGATGGACAATTCCGAGATTCCGTTATGACCAGTTGATGCGCTTGGGATGGAAAATTTTAATTCCGTTAGCCATAGCAAATATTGTAGTAACCGGAGTTGTAATTTTATTATTTGACAGCTAATTAGTTAAGATTAATATAAAGATTGACGGAAGTTTACTTCCACAAAATCTGAAACCATATATCAAAATGAGTATAGAGACTATATCATTATCGGGCAGAAAGAAAGAGGTTTCCAACAAAAAGATGACCTTTTTGGAAAGCCTTTATCTTGTAGCGATCGTGAAAGGATTGTTTATTACGATCAAACACTTGTTCACGAGAAAAGTAACTATTAAATATCCTGAGCAGGTTCGTCCAATGAGCCCAGTGTATCGCGGACAGCACATGCTGATGCGTGATGACGAAGGTCGCGAGCGTTGTACTGCTTGTGGTTTGTGCGCTCTTTCTTGTCCTGCCGAAGCTATTACGATGAAAGCAGAAGAAAGAAAACCAGACGAAAAACATCTTTATAGGGAAGAGAAATACGCTTCGATCTATGAAATTAACATGTTGCGTTGCATTTTCTGCGGTCTGTGCGAAGAAGCTTGTCCAAAACAAGCTATTTACCTGACTACATCTAAAAAGATTGTAAAAGCAGACTACGATAGAGGTGAATTTATTTATGGAAAAGATAAATTGGTGATGCCTTTAGAGCAGGCTTTGAATAACACTAAATTGAAAACGGCTAATTAATATGTTGACAACTGTATTTTATATTTTATCCGCGATTACTTTAGCAACTGCGTTCTTGACGATTTTGACAAAGAACCCAATTCATAGCGCTATTTATCTAGTAATCTGCTTCTTTTCGATAGCCGGACACTACCTGCTTTTTAATGCACAGTTCTTGGCGGTTGTACATATTATAGTATATTCTGGAGCCATCATGATTCTGTTACTCTTTACGATAATGTTGATGAATCTCAACAAAGAAGATGAACGGCATAAGAGCGGGCTCACGATAATTGCTGCAGTAGCTTCATTCTGTCTTGTAGCCTTTGTACTTTTGGCCGCATTTTTAAAATCAATGCCGATCATAGAAGAATATTATGTTTCAGGCGAAGATTACCAATCCATCAAAGTCTTAGGCCAAGTCTTGCTTGACGAGAAAAATGGCTTTATGATTCCGTTTGAATTTGCTTCGGTATTATTGCTAGTATCCATGATTGGAGCCGTATTGTTGTCTAAAAAAGAAGAAAAAATAAGCTTATAGTTATGCAGGATGTTTTACAACAAATAGGTATTGAAAACTACATTTATCTTTCTACACTCTTATTTTGTATCGGGATATTTGGTGTTTTGTTCAGAAGAAATGCCATCGTAATGTTTATGTCAATCGAAATCATGCTGAATGCGGTAAATCTTTTGCTGGTTGTTTTTTCGACCTATCATCAAGATGCTTCAGGACAAGTATTCGTATTTTTCTCCATGGCTGTTGCTGCCGCAGAAGTTGCTGTAGGATTAGCTATTTTGGTCGGAATCTACAGAAACATTCATTCGATTGATATTGATAAATTAAAAAATTTAAAAGGATAATCCCTAATGGAGACAAGCTTACTCTTACTTTTATTATTGGCCCCATTTGCAGGGTTTCTATTTAATGTATTTTTAGGAAAAAAGGTCAGCCGCAATGTTTCTGGAACAATCGGGACAATCGCTGTTGCCATTTCTTTTGCAGTTGCATTAAACTTTTTCTTTCAAATAAACAGCACAAAGCAGCCTATACAAATTGATTTATTTCATTGGATGACCCTTGGAAATTTCAATGTTAATTTCAGCTTCCTATTAGATCAGCTTTCAATTCTTTGGTTGCTATTCGTAACAGGAATCGGAACATTGATTCATATCTACTCTATAAGCTATATGCACGATGATGAAAATCTGCATAAGTTCTTTGCTTACCTTAACCTATTTATCTTCTTCATGATAACATTGGTTACAGGTTCTAACTTATTAATCATGTTTATCGGATGGGAAGGCGTTGGATTATGCTCTTACCTCCTAATCGGATTCTGGTATAAAAACCAAGACTATAACGATGCGGCTAAAAAAGCATTCATCATGAATAGAATTGGAGATTTAGGATTCTTAATCGGAATCTTCACGCTTGGATATTTATTTAATTCTGTTGATTTCGCTACAATCAAAACCGCTGTCGCTACTGGAAAATCAGTTGATTTAGGATGGCTAGGTTTTGGAACATTATGCCTTTTCATTGGTGCATCTGGAAAATCAGCTCAGATTCCATTATACACTTGGTTGCCTGATGCGATGGCCGGACCTACTCCTGTTTCTGCTTTAATCCACGCAGCAACCATGGTAACTGCCGGAATTTTCATGATTACCCGATTAAACTTCTTATTCAACCTGACTCCAGATATCCAGATGGTTATTGCCATAATCGGCGCCGTAACCTCTTTGGTTGCCGCATTTATTGCTTTGGTTCAGAACGATATTAAAAAAGTATTGGCTTATTCTACGGTTTCACAGCTTGGCTTGATGTTTTTAGCTTTAGGTCTAGGAGCTTATGAAATTGCTGTTTTCCACGTAATCACGCATGCTTTCTTCAAAGCTTGTCTGTTCTTGGGTTCAGGTTCTGTAATCCATGCGATGCACGGAGAACAAGACATGAGAAAAATGGGCGGCTTGAGAAAATACATGAAAGTCACTTACATTACTTTCTTGATTGCGACATTAGCGATTTCTGGTATTCCAATTTTTGCAGGTTTCTTCTCTAAAGACGAAATCTTGATGGTTGCTTTCCATGAAAATAAAGCCCTTTGGGTGATTGCTTCTTTAGCTTCAATCATGACAGCTTTCTATATGTTCCGTTTGTTGTATTTGACTTTCTTCAAAGAATTCAGAGGAACAGAAGAGCAAAAACACCACTTGCATGAATCTCCAAGCCTGATTACTTTTCCATTAATCGTATTGGCTATTCTTTCGACGGTAGGAGGTTTTATCAGCTTCCCAGGACATAGCTGGTTGAACGAATATCTAAAACCAATTTTTATCGGAGCAAGAGAAGAGCATCATTTAGACGGTACCACTTATATGTTGATGGGAATCGCAGTTGTTGGTGCCTTGATCGGTATCGGAATTGCGTATTCAAATTACATCAAAAAATCTCAAGTGCCTAGCGAAGACAGCAAAATCACTGGATTTTCAAAAGTTTTATATAATAAATTTTATGTAGATGAAATTTATATGGCGGTAATCGTGAAGCCTATCTATGCTATAGCCAGCTTCTCGAAAAACTTTATTGAAACAGCCTTGTCTGGATTTATTTTCGGATTAGGAAAAGTGACAAATATGGTCGGGACACAAGGAAAAGTACTCCAAAACGGAAGCGTTGGGTTTTATCTTTTTGCTTTCGTAATCGGAACTGCTTCAATTATCGCTTATTTATTTTTAGCACAATAATTCATCACTAATGGACGTATCTTTATTATTAATTATTTTATTAGTCGGAGCAATTGCTACTTTTTTATCTGGAGACAAATGGGCTTCTAAAACAGCTTTGCTATTTAGCCTTGCTGCTTTCGGCGCCTCAATTTATCTTTTGACCTTATATAATTCAGGTCAAAACATCAACTTGATGATACAATGGGTAGCAATGCCTAAAATTTATCTGGCGCTTGGTTCTGATGGCTTATCTATGGCTTTGGTTCTTCTTACTACTGCTCTGACACCGCTGATTATATTTTCGTCTTTTGGAAATTCATACGCTAAATCCAAGAATTTTTACGCCTTGATCCTGTTCATGGTTTTTGCCATGGTCGGAACTTTCTTAAGTGCTGATGGATTCTTATACTATATTTTCTGGGAACTTTCTTTAATTCCTATTTACTTTATCGCCTTGATTTGGGGAGGTGGCAATCCGCAAAGTAGAAAAAAAGCAGTCGTGAAGTTCTTTATCTACACTTTCGCTGGATCTTTGTTCATGCTGGTTTCATTCATCTACCTCTATCAAAAAGCAGGAAGCTTCCTTTTGAGTGACTTGATCACTGTAAAATTGACTTCTCAAGAGCAGTTATGGATATTCTTAGGCTTCTTTTTAGCGTATGCGATAAAGATTCCGCTTATTCCTTTCCATACGTGGCAGGCAAAAGTATATCAAAAAGCACCAGCTGTCGGTACCATGCTTTTATCAGGTATCATGCTAAAAATGGCGCTGTACAGTATCATCAGATGGCAACTACCTCTTGCTCCAATTGCGGCAAAAGAATATTTATTCTATTTCGTAGGGTTGAGCGTAGCAGGCGTAGTATATGGTTCTATTGTTGCTTTGAAACAAAAAGACATCAAAAAACTATTGGCCTATTCTTCTTTAGCTCACGTTGGGTTAATTGCAGCCGGAACGTACACTTTGACTTTAGACGGTTTGAGAGGAGCGGTCCTTCAGATGCTTGCGCACGGTTTTGGAGTAGTCGGCTTGTTCTTTGCCGCAGAAATTATTTCTAGAAGATACGCTACAGGAAAAATTTCCGAAATGGGAGGTATCAGAATACAAGCGCCAAAATTCACTTCTATGTTTATGATATTAGTGTTGGCTTCTGTGGCATTGCCAGGAACCTTTAACTTTGTTGGAGAATTCGAATTGCTTTACAGCTTGGCGCAAAGAAGTGTAACCATTTGTATTATTGGTGGAACAACAATTATCTTGGGAGCTTTTTATATGCTGAGAATGTTCCAAAAGGTAATGTTGGGAGATAAAAACGAAAAGTTTTTTGCAGATATCAATGTCAATGAAGGTATTGTAATGGTAATAATTATCGGTGTCCTATTATTTTTCGGATTGTACCCAAAACCAATCATCGATTTGATTACGCCAAGCCTTCAAGAGGTCATAAAAGTTATAAACAGAATTTAATTTAGTCAGATATAAAATGTATACATTAATAGCTATTGCCGTATTAGGGGTTTTATGCCTTATAGCTGAAATTTTCAACGTAAGAAAAGCAATTGTTCCTGTAACAATTATTGGCTTGCTTGCTACCTTGGGACTGACAGCGACTGGATTAAATGGATCAGCAGATACTTACAATAATATGATTGTTGATGATAACTTTTCAACTTCATTTTCTTGCCTGTTTATTTTATTGACAGTGTTTCTAATAGCCTTGACACCAAGCTTTCACGAGAAACAAATACACAAAATATCCGATTTCGTTTCTATAAAATTGTTCCTTTTGACAGGAGCCATTGCTATGGTTGCTTTCGGGAATCTCGCAATGTTCTTCCTTGGAATCGAAATCCTTTCTATCTCTTTATATGTTTTGGCAGCAAGCAATCGCTTGAGCTTAAAAAGTAACGAGGCTGGAATGAAATATTTCCTGATGGGAGCTTTCGCCTCAGGTTTCATCTTGTTCGGAATTGCCCTAATTTATGGTGCCATTGGTTCGTTTGATATGGCAGTTATTCAAGAAGCAGGAACTTCTGCTGATGTAGAAGACTGGTTTTATATTGGAGCTATTTTATTGAGTATTGGTATGCTTTTCAAAATCGCAGCAGTTCCATTCCACTTTTGGGCTCCTGACGTTTATGAAGGTTCGCCTGCCTTGACAACAGCTTTGATGAGTACGTTGGCAAAAGTGGTTGCAATGGCCGCTTTCTTCAAATTGGTACGAGCAATGAACGTCAATCTGCCAGAATCTTCACAAACAGCCTTGATGATTGTTTCTATCCTTTCGATGACTATCGGAAACATTATGGCATTAAAACAGACAAATGTGAAAAGAATGCTGGCTTTCTCAGGTATTTCACATGCAGGATTTATGCTGATGGCGCTTTTGGCCGTTTCTACTTCTGGAGGAATTCTTCTTTACTATACTTCGGCTTATGCCTTGGCAGGAATTGCAGCATTCTCAGTAGTATTATATGTTACAAAAGACAAAGACAACGAAGATATTTTCAATTTCAACGGACTAGGGAAAACGAGTCCTTTATTGGCAGCAATCTTGACAGGAGCTTTGCTTTCTATGGCTGGAATTCCGATTTTTTCAGGATTTTTTGCTAAAGTTTTCTTGTTCGGACAAATGCTAAAAGCTGGGCACATCATCTTGGTAATCATCGCTGTCGTAAACTCTATCATCAGCGTGGGCTACTATTTCAAATTGATTCTTGCCATGTATACTAAAGATGCCACAGAAAATGCAAAATCTGTTCCTTTTGTATATAGCGCTGTTGCTATAGTTGCTATCTTATTGAACATCGCATTAGGGCTTTACCCTTCTTTTTTGCTAGATTTACTGACATAGAAGCTTAACAATACATTATATCGAAAACCATCAGTTAGTTCTGGTGGTTTTTTTTTATATAATTTCTTACGATAATTTTTTCAACATTAACTTTTGTCAAACAGTAGTTCTCAGTCGTTTACGTTAATTTTGTAGTATGTATGCATTAGTCGACTGCAATAATTTTTATACTTCCTGCGAAAGGGTTTTCCAGCCACAATATAATGGAAAGCCAGTTGTCGTCTTGTCTAATAATGACGGGTGCATCATATCTCGAAGCGATGAAGCAAAAGCTTTAGGTATTCCCATGGCAGCTGCTGAATTTAAGATACGAGAAATGCTAGCTCAAAATAATGTAAAAGTATTTTCCTCCAATTATGCCTTATATGGAGACATGAGCCAGCGTGCCATGGATGTAATGAGAGAATTTACTCCGCATGTTGAAGTATATAGTATTGATGAAGCTTTCCTAAATTTCGAGGGGATGAATATCTCTGACTATGATGATTATGGAAAACAGATCAAAACTAAGCTTATGAAAGGCCTCAGCCTGCCCGTTTGTATTGGTTTTGCTGCAACTAAGGCATTATCAAAAGTCGCCAATAAAATTGCACGGAAATACCCAGAAAAAACCAATGGAGTGTATGTGATAGATACAGAAGAAAAACGTATCAAAGCACTGAAATGGACCAAAATAGAAGCTGTTTGGGGCATCGGTTATCGGATGAAGAAAAAAATGAAGGCCAAAAATATCCTGACTGCTTATGATTTTACAGAACCACTTCATGAAAATTGGATAAAAAAAGAAATGGGCGTCATAGGCCTCCGCCTTAGAAAAGAACTATTGGGAGAATCGGTCTTAACAATAGAAGAACCTTCCGATAAGAAAAGTATCGCTATTACCCGAAGCTTTCCGAAACAGCTGACCGATTTTGATTCGTTGAGGGAACGGATTTCGACTTTTGCTTCAGTCTGTGCCGAAAAGCTGAGACAGCAGAATTCGTGTTGCCATACTATAATCGTTATGCTTTCAACCATGGAGCACAAAACACCAACAACGAAAGAGTATTACCATCACGCTGTCACACTGCCTTTCGGAACAAATTCTACGCTCACAATAAACCAATCGGCTCTGAGGATTCTAGAAAAGTTATACGAAGAAAACAAAGGACAGCGATTTCAAAAAGCCGGCGTAATCGTAACCCAGCTAATTAATACAAACGAGAAGCAGCTTCATCTATTTGAAGAAGAAAACCCAAAACACCACCTGTTGATGAAAGCGATTGACAACATAAACACCAAAATAGGAAGCCGCAAAGTCAAACTAGGGATACAAGATTCCCAAACATGGAACATGAAACAGAATATGCTTTCTCCTAAATATACGACCCAATTCGATCAAATTCTAGTAGTAAAATGCCATTAGAACCCAAACATACAGATAAGAAGCTCAATTTTTTTAAGCCTGATCTCGAAAGCGACATCAGAATACCTTATGTATCTCAAGGAGTTTCAGCTGGATTTCCCTCGCCTGCATTAGATTTCCTAGAAACTTCTATCGACTTGAACAAAGAATTGATTGAAAATCCAACGACTACATTTTATATAAAAGTTGAAGGCCATTCCATGACGGATGCCGGAATAAATGACAAGGATATCTTAATAGTTGATCGAAGCCTAGAGCCGGCAGACAAAGAAATTGCAATTTGTTTTATCGACGGAGAATTTACGGTAAAAAGATTAAAGCTCGAAAAAGACTGCTTATATCTGATGCCTGAAAATCCGAAATACCAACCCATAAAAGTTTCGGAAGAAAATAATTTTATAATATGGGGCATCGTTACTTACGTAATCAAGAAGATATAAAAAAACCTCTGATTTCTCAGAGGTTTTACTTTAAAGTACCTGGAGTGGGAATCGAACCCACACACCTAAGTACACGAGTTTGAGTCGTGCGCGTCTACCAATTCCGCCATCCAGGCAATTGATGTGTTTCAATTGTGGGTGCAAATGTAAAAAAAATAATTTCATTTAAAACAAAAAATAGTTAAAAATATTCTTTCAGAGTTGGATTTTATTCCTAAATTTGCACCTCGTTTACACAACACAACACTAACTAACTACTAAACAACATTTTAAAATGCCGCACCAAGAACCAGAAGCAAAAATATTTGCATGTTCTCAAAGCGTACATTTAGCCGAACAGATAGCTAAGAGCTATGGCGTGGAGCTAGGTAAAGTAACGTTCTCTAAATATAGTGATGGTGAGTTTCAGCCGTCTTTCGAAGAATCGATCAGAGGATTGAGAGTCTTTTTAGTTTGTTCCACTTTTCCAAGTGCAGACAACCTGATGGAGCTTTTGTTGATGATTGATGCCGCTAAAAGAGCTTCAGCCCGTCATATTACGGCTGTAATTCCTTATTTTGGCTGGGCTAGACAAGACCGAAAAGACAAGCCACGTGTGCCGATTGGAGCGAAATTAGTTGCAAAACTATTAGAAGCTGCCGGAGCTACGAGAATCATGACAATGGATTTGCATGCCGACCAGATTCAAGGTTTCTTTGAAAAACCAGTAGACCACTTGTTTGCATCGACTATCTTCTTGCCTTATGTAAAGAGCTTGAATTTAGAAAATCTTACGATTGCATCTCCTGACATGGGAGGTTCAAAAAGAGCCTATGCCTATTCTAAATTTTTAGAATCGGATGTCGTAATCTGCTACAAGCAGAGAAAAGCAGCAAACGTGATTGAAAGCATGGAATTGATTGGAGAAGTGACAGGAAGAAATATCATTCTTGTAGACGATATGATCGATACCGGAGGAACTTTGGCAAAAGCTGCCGACCTGATGATTGAAAAAGGAGCTTTGAGCGTAAGAGCAATCTGTACTCATGCTATTTTATCAGGCGAGGCTTATGAGAAAATTGAAAACTCGCAATTAAGCGAGCTGATTGTTACCGATTCTATTCCGTTAAAGAAAGAATCGAAGAAAATCCGAGTGGTAAGCTGTGCGCCTCTTTTTGCAGAAGTAATGCAGATGGTACAACACAACAACTCTATCAGCGGTAAATTTTTGATGTAGAATTTTTTTATTAATTATATATATTTACAATGAAATCGATTACAATTAAAGGATCAGAAAGAGAAAGCGTGGGCAAAGTAGCTACTAAGGCCTTACGTAATGCTGGAATGGTTCCTTGCGTTTTATACGGAGGAGATCAACCAGTGCATTTTTCTGCAGAAGAAAAAGCATTCAAAAACTTGATTTACACTCCAAACGCTCACACAGTTGTGATCGAACTTGAAGGTGGTAAAACATTCAACGCAGTATTGCAAGACACTCAAGTGCACCCTGTTTCTGACAGAATCTTGCACCTTGACTTCTTCCAATTACACGATGACAAAGAAATCACTATGGAAGTTCCAGTGAAAGTAACTGGTGTTTCTCCAGGTGTACTTTTAGGAGGTGTATTGCGTTTGAACCAACGTAGATTGAAAGTAAAAGCGCTTCCAAAAAATCTTCCAGATTTCGTAGAAGCTGAAATTTCAGGTCTTGAAATGGGTAACAAATTATACGTTACTAAATTAGTTTCTGACAACTACAAATTGCTTCACCCAGACAACACAGTAGTTGCACAAGTGAGAATCTCACGTGCTGCTATGAAAGCTGCTCAAGAAGCTGCAAAAGCTGCAAAAGCTCCAGCAAAAGGAAAGAAAAAATAATTTTCACCTTAGATTATATCAAAAGCATCAGCCAAAAACTGATGCTTTTTTTATGTAATAGAAATTCGGATAGAAAAACTATTTTTACGAAATGAAAAATTGGATTTTCAACATCTTTAAAAAAGAACACAAAACAGATTCAGACCCAATGAAAAAATTTCTAATCGTTGGCCTTGGTAATATTGGCGCAGAATACGTAAACACAAGACACAACATCGGATTTAAGGCCGTTGACCATTTGGCAAGAAAAGAAAGTCTTGAATTCCAGACCGTAAAACTTGGCGCAATGGCCGAATACAAACTCAAAGGAAGGACAATTTTTCTTTTAAAACCAAACACCTACATGAACCTCAGCGGCAAGGCTGTCAAGTATTGGATGGACAAAGAAAACATTCCAGCCTCCAATATTTTAGTCATCACCGATGACTTAAATCTTGCATTTGGAACCGTACGAATCAAGCCTAAAGGAAGCGATGGTGGGCACAACGGACTGAAAAGCATCCAGCAGACGTTAAATTCATCAGACTATCCAAGATTCCGATTTGGAATTAGCGACGAATTTAAAAAAGGAAAACAGATAGATTATGTGCTCGGAGAATGGAACGAGGAAGAAAAAGCAAAGCTCACGGAAAGACTTGATCTTGCGGCAAAAATCATTCAATCGTTTGCTTTGTCAGGGCTCGATAATACCATGAATTCTTTTAACGGAAAATAATGGCTTTCTTTTTGCTATCTTTAATACAATAAAACAAAGCACCATGAAAAAATCCATACTTTTCCCGATGATGATACTGACAATCTCATGCTGCAGTACAAAATCTACCACGACTATGGCAAACGGTAATGAAAAGACAAAAATAGAAAGTCCTTGTCCTGAAAATGGGATTTGTACTTTTGAGATACTTCAAAACAAAAGCATGAATGTAAAAACGGACGGCATTGGCAAGACGTATTACGAACTGGAAGAAAATCCAGATAAAGTTGTTTTTCTTTACAAGTATCGAGAAAAAATAGAAGACACCACGTTGCAAGACGCAGGCTATAGAGAAGAAATTGTTTTTGAAATGAATAAAGATTATTCCGATTTTACTTTCTCAAATAAAGAACTTCAAAATACCAAAATGCTTTTTGGAGTGTTCTGCTTCTGCAAAGGCAAGGCTGGAAATTACAAAGTAACCGAAGGCAGTCTCACCAAAAAGAATTCTACATTGCAAATCGATTTGCCACAGATTGTAGACAATCAGATAATTCGAAACGTAAAAATAAGTCTATAAAAAAAGGGAACTCAATGAGTTCCCTTTTTAATTTTAGCAGTATAGAAAATTATTCAATAACGATTTTCTTAACTTCTTTTTTATCTCCGTCTTGAACAGTTACAAGATAAATACCTGCTTGTGTATTATTCAGCTCAAGGCTTTGAGAGAATAATCCTGAGTTTTGGTATGATTTTTCAAAGATTTGTCTTCCTCTCATATCGTGTACTCCTACTTTAATTTCATTGCTTGAATCTGAATCAAACTGAATATTGAAAGTACCATTGTTTGGATTTGGATAAATTTTGAAATCTTTTAATCCGAAATTTGGAGTATTTAAGACAGCTGTTTGTCTGCATACTTCTACAGACCATAGGTTTAGATTTCCTGTATCTCCTTGGAAATAATCATTTATTAGCAATTGCCAATCGCCTGCCATAGCTTTTCCATTCAATGTAGAAAGTGCTCCGGTTGGTCTGAATGTTCCTGAAGTAATAGGCGCTGCACAAACAATATTTGGTGATCCATCATTGAAAAGGATGTTGTATCCATCTTGATCGTTACATATTCTGCTTCCAAGAGCTACTAGAGTACCATCAGGGTGTCTTACAGTAGAAATCAAATCTCTGATCCATTGGTGAGTTACATTTACCCTTACATTTACATCTGTAATATTTCCTGTATCAGGAATATTAATTGTTGAAGTTAAAGTAGGTCCAGGCGTTGAAACATTTGGATTTGGCCCATCAGGAATTGCCACTACAGTACTGTTTGTATATGTTGTACAAACGTTTTCTATTGTATATCCAATAGCAAAAGGCCTAGCATTTAGTGCATAATAAATATTACCTACAGCTTCAACCATAATTCTACAGAAAGGAGCTGCAATATTAGGAACTGTAATAGCCTCACTTCCATCGTTAGGAGTATTAGCTAATAATGTAGAGTATGTCTGTCCTCCATCGGTAGAAAGCAAGATATTTACATTTGCTGTATTAAATGGAGCAGCAGTAGTTGCTCCTACATTCCAAGTAATCGTTTGTGTTTGACCTTGCGTCCAAGAAACTCCATCTACATTTTGTGATGTTACAGTAAAAGGAGCAGATGCTGTACTCGTTGTAACGGTCATGTTACGTCTTGCTGTCTGTCCTCCATTTGGAGTTCTGTTATCTCTAACAGTTAATGCAAAACTCATTGTTTTAGCAACTGTCGGAAGTACTTCCCAAGTTCCGTAAGTATTCAACAGAGAAGGGAAATACCTGTTTGGCGATGTGGTCGGCGATAATGACCTAAAGTTTGGATTCGCAGTTGAAGTCGCATTAGGCACATCCGTAGTTGATCCAGCATTTGTTTGTTCCCAGCAGTAAGTAAGCGCGTCACCATCAGCATCTGTTGCCGATCCTCTCAAAACGAAAGGAGTTCCGGCTGGAATCGTATAGTTTGTCAAAACTGGAATTACAGGAGCCGCGTTATTATTTGGCACATTTACTGAACATGTTCCTCCTGTAGTCACAAAAGAAAACATCTGAGTCAAACTTACTGTATGAAAATAAGCATCAGAGTTATTTTGAACATCAGGAGCACAAATTCCTGCATACCCCATGATCGTACTAGCACTACCTGGTTCAACCGCAGTAGTTGCTGTTCTATTACAATCGTTATTTTGAGTATGTGTAGCTCCAAATTGGTGGCCCATTTCGTGGATTACATAATCAATATCAAATTGATCGCCCACTGGATTTGGTTGTCCTGTTACACCTCTTGCTTTATTAGTACCACAAACAGAGCCTAATTGAGCAATTCCATTATCAGAAGTACAAACACCGTGACCAATATCGTAATTAGCTGCTCCAATATTTGCATCCACAATCGCCTGCATTTCATTAATCATTACAGGAGGATTGTTAGTAAAACTATCAGCATCAACGAAAATTACATTTTCATTAGTTGCCACTAGGACTAATTTTAAAGACATATCACGCTCAAAAACAGAGTTAACTCTTGTTACCGTAATTGCCATTGCTGCTAAAACCGCAGCTTTCTTTTGGGCTAATGTTGCTGTTGGGCTTAAAGTTCCTGCTGCTACTGCTGCATTGACATGGAAAGCGGCATACTCGATTGTACACGCCATAGCAAGTCTATACGTTCTAAATGTTCCATCGTTTGCAAATGCTGCATTCGAAAATTCATGTCCTCTGCCTTCTAAAGCATCTTCTGTAGTTCCGCACTCAAAGCTTCTAGTTGAGCTAACGCTAGATCTGTTGTAAACAATATAATTATTCAAATCCTTTGTATAAGGATCGATATATTTTGTTCCTTTATCAGACATAATCATAGCATGCACCCCAAAAATTGTTGTGCTGAAATGAATGGTAGCATTAGGATTATCAATTCCTTGTCCAACATACGATTGGATTTCAGAATGTCTTGCTGCTAATTCTTTTTCCATTACAGAAGATTGATAAATTCTGTAATTTTCGAATTTACCTTCAGCATTTGGAAAAGCAATTACCACATCGGATGTTCCCATATTCTCTCTAGATGGAGCAGCTTGAAGCTGTGTTTTCAATCTGGATACATCCAACTTATAGATCTGATATTCTTTTGGCATGGTGCTTCTGTCAGCTTTTTCTAAAGCATTCAAGCTTCCTGCAGAGGCTTTTGTCCAAAGCGGTGACTGTGCATAGCCCACAGAAAACGCAAAGACAAAAATGAGTAAGAGTAGATTTTTTTTCATAATATATTATTGGTTATCAAACAAAAATAATGATTTATATGTATAATCTAATTATTTAACAATAAAAAAAGGAGACACTTAACAGCGTCTCCTTTTTATCTAACAGTTTAGAGTTCTACTCTATAACTATTTTTTTCACTTCTTTTTTGTCACCATCTATTACATTGACAAGATAAACGCCAGATTGGACATTATTCAACTGAAGGTTTTCAGAAAACAATCCAGTGTTTTGGTAAGATTTATTAAAAATCTGTCTACCGCTTATGTCATAAATAGCAATCTTGATTTCATTGTTGGATTCAGAATTAAACTGAACATTAAAGTTTCCTTTATTTGGATTCGGATAAATCTTGAAATCAGCAAGGCCAAAGTTTTGAGTACTCAAAACCATAGTCTGCGAACAAACTTGGATCGACCAAGAATTTATTGTTCCTGTTTTAGTCGCGAAACCATCACCTACAAGCAAAGTCCAGTTTCCGTTAGCAAGCTTACCAATAAATCTAGACAAAGGCTGTAAAGGAGTAAAAGTCCCAACCGTTGGGTTAGCACAAGATAATGCTGGAGCACCATCTTTGAATGTTACATTTATAGCTCCAACAAAATTTGTAGGAACATAACAGTTATATCCCCATACGATTGCCTGAGTAGCATCTGGATGGTTTAATCCAACAATCCAGTCTGAAACGTCTGGATGAGTTCCATTTACCGTTACTGTAACTTCTGAAATCGTCACTGCACTAGGAACGTTAATTATTGAAGTTGAAATGGCTCCAGTGGCTGCTTGGCTAGTTCCACTTCCATCAGCAACATTAAAAGGAGTATTATTAGTATATGTATTACATGTAGTAGTTACCGTATAGCCAATAGCAAAAGCTTTAGTATTAACTGCATAATAGATATTATTTACAGCTTCAACCATAATTCTACAGAAAGGAGCCGCAACATTAGGAACAGTAATAGGCTCACTTCCATCGTTTGGAGTGTTGGCTAATAATGTAGAGAACGTAAGACCTCCATCAGTAGACAATAAGATATTTACATTAGATGTGTTAATTGGAGCTCCTGTAGTTCCAGCAACATCCCAAGTAATCGTTTCTGTTTGACCTTGAGTCCAAGAAATTCCATCTGTGTTTTGAGATGTAACTTTGAAAGGACCTGTTGCGTCGTTAAACGTAACCGTCATGTTTTGTCTTGCCGTCTGTCCTCCATTTGGAGTTCTGTTATCTCTAACTGTCAATGCAAAGCTCATTACTCTCGCTACAGAAGGAACCACTTCCCATGTAGGAGTCAAATTTCCGCTAAGCACACTTGGCAATGCAGGCATATATCTGTTAGGAGAAGTTGAAGGAGATACGGATCTAAAGTTAGGATTTGAAGCCGTTGATGTAGCGCTAGGATTTACAGCTGTAGCTCCTGCCGTTGTTTGCTCCCAGCAATAAGTTAATGCATCACCGTTAGCGTCAGTTGCGTTACCTTTTAATACGAAGGCTGTTCCTTTCGGAATCGTATAATTTGTCAGCGGGCTAATCACTGGAGGATTATTTCCATTGTCTACACCAGCAACACAATTTCCATTTCCTGCAATATGAGCCACCATTTGGCTTATGCTCACGGCATGAAAATAATCATCAGAATGATCTTGAACGTTTATCGCGTCGCAGATTCCTGCATATGCCATTACAGTTGTTCCGCTTCCTGGCTCAACAGCAGTAGCTGCATTACGAGTACCTGGATCTCCAATACTTGGATTTGGAAGCGTACAGTTTCCTCCTTCGCCGTTAAATGTATGGGCAGCTCCAAATTGGTGGCCCATTTCGTGCGCCACAAAATCAATATCATAAGCATCAGCTACTGGTTCTGGCGAACCCGTGATTCCTCTTGCTTTTTGACCTGTAACACAAACAACTCCTAATCCCGCAAGACCTCCTCCACCTGTACTTACAGTATGTCCGATATCATAATTCGCATTACCAATAGCCGTATTGATAACAGTCTGACTTTGGGTTATTAAAGTTGTTGCGCTATTATTGTTGAAAGAATCTGAATCTACGAAAATAATACTCTCATTGTTTGTAACTAGTTGCATTCTCAAAGACATATCTCTTTCATAAACACTATTTACACGAGCAACCGTAACGTTCATAGCTGCCAAAACAGCTGCTTTTTTCTGATCAAGAGTTGCTGTCGGGCTTAAAGTTCCTGCTGTTACTGCAGCATTAACATGGAAAGCGGCATATTCAATCGTACAAGCCATTGCCAAACGATAGGTTCTAAATTTTCCATCGCTAGCCGCTGTAGAAGGTGGAGGCGCCATTGCGTCATTATCTTCAACATGGCATTCAAAAGCTTGTCTTTTAGGCAAGCTAGACTTATTATAAACGATATAATTTTTAGAATCGCTGGTATAAGGATCTATAAAAGAAGTCCCTTTTCCTGACAAAGTCATCGTATGCAGACCAAAAAGTGTGGTCGTAAAATGAATTTTGGCAGTCGGGTCATCAATTCCTTGTCCAATATAAGATTGGATTTCAGGATGTTTTGCCGCCAATTCTGGCTCCATTACAGAAGATTCATAGATTCTGTAGTTTTCCAATTTCCCTTCTGCATTTGGAAAAGCAATCACCACACTAGAAGACTGTGTATTTTCCCTAGAAGGAGCAGACTCAAGTTGTGTTTTCAATTTAGAAAAATCAAGCTGATAAAGCTGATATTCTTTCGGCATAGAGGTTCTAGTCGCTTTTCTCATAGCATCTAGGCTCTGCGCAGATGTTTTTGTCCAAAGCGGCGATGACTGCGAATAGCCCGCAGAAAACGCAAAGACAAAAATGATTAAGAGTAAAATTCGTTTCATATTATATTTAGTTTATGAGCCAAAATTAAATCATTTATGCGCATATTCTAATTATTTAACAATAAAAAAAGGAGATATCAAAAAGCATCTCCTATTTTTTACTGTTAAAATTTAGGTTTCTATTCTATGATTATTTTTTTCACTTCTTTTCTGTCGCCATCAATCACATTGACAAGATAAACTCCAGATTGGACATTATTCAATTGAAGGTTTTCAGAAAACAATCCTGTATTTTGATATGTTTTATTGAAAATTAGCCTTCCGCTTATATCATGAACATTAATCTTGATCTCATTCCCTGATTCAGAATTAAACTGCACGTTAAAGTTTCCTTTGTTTGGGTTTGGGTAAATTTTAAAATCAGCAAGCCCAAAATTTGGCGTATTCAATACCGCTGACAATCTACATATTTCTATAGACCACGAATTTAAATTTCCTGTATCGCCTTGGAAGTAATCATTTATCAGCAATTGCCAATTTCCCGTCATAGCTTTATTATTTAATGTAGAAAGCAATCCGGTAGGCCTAAATGTTCCAGATGTAACTGGTGCCGCACATACAATAGCTGGCGAACCATCATTGAAGAGAATATTATATCCATCTTGGTCATTACAGATTCTAATTCCTAAATCTACTTGAGTACCATCAGGATGTTTTAGAATAGAAGTCAAATCTCTGATCCATTGGTGAGTCACGTTGACCCTAACATTCACATCTGTTATGACTCCCATATCTGGCACGTTAATAGTTGAAGTCAAGGTTGGTCCAGCCACTGGATTAGCCGGATCTGGTCCATCAGGAATAGGCGTAACTGTACTATTTGTATAAGTCGTACAAACATTTTGCAATGTATATCCAATAGAAAAAGTCTTGGCATTTACTGCATAATAAATATTGCCTACTGCTTCAACCATAATTCTACAAAGAGGAGCAGCTGTATTAGGAACCGTAATTGCTTGGCTTCCGTCATTAGGAGTATTAGCTAACAATGTATTAAAAGTAACACCGTTATCTGTAGACAATAAGATATTTACGTTAGCTGTATTAATAGGAGCTCCTGTAGTTCCAGCCACATCCCACGTAATAGTTTCTGTTTGTCCTTGAGTCCAAGAAATTCCATCTACACTTTGAGAAGTCACTTTGAAAGGGCCAGTTGCATCATTAAATGTAACTGTCATATTTTGTCTTGCAGTCTGTCCTCCGTTTGGAGCCCTGTTATCTCTAACAGTCAATGCAAAACTCATCGCTCTTGCTACATTAGGGATCACTTCCCAAGTAGTTGCTAAGTTTCCGCTAAGCACACTTGGCAAAGCAGGCATATATCTGTTAGGAGAAGTCGAAGGAGATAGCGATCTAAAATTAGGATTTGAATCTGTCGAAGTAGCGCTAGGGTTTATAGCACTTGCTCCCGCATTTGTCTGTTCCCAGCAATAGGTCAATGCATCACCATCGGCATCCGTTGCATTTCCTTTCAATACAAAAGCTGTTCCTTTTGGAATGGTATAGCTTGTCAAAGCATTAATTACTGGAGGAGTATTTCCATTTGCAACGCCCGCAACACAATTTCCGGCTCCTGCAATGCGAGCTACCATTTGACCAATACTTACAGCATGGAAGTAATCATCTGAATGCTCTTGAACATTAACAGCATCACAGATTCCTGCATAGGCCATTACGGTCGTTCCGCTACCCGGCTCAACAGCAAAAGCTGCCACGCGAGTTCCAGGATCTCCTATGGCAGGATTTGGAAGCGAACAATTGCCGCCTTCACCATTAAATGTATGGGAAGCTCCAAACTGGTGGCCTATTTCGTGTGCTACAAAGTCAATGTCATAAGCATCGTTTACTGGTGCATCTGAACCGGTAATCCCTCTAGCTTTTACGCCAGTAGTACAAACACCTGCACTCGCAAGACCACCACCACCTGTACTTACTGTGTGTCCGATATCATAATTTGCATCACCAATTGCACCATCAATTACAGTCTGGCTTTGGCCTATTAAAACAGGCGCATTAGTATTATTAAAGTTATCTGAATCTACAAAAATAATACTTTCATTATTGGCAATTAGCTGAAATCTCAAAGACATATCTCTCTCATATACGCTATTTACTCGGGAAACGGTTACGTTCATCGCAGCCAAAACGGCGGCTTTCTTTTGCGCCAGCGTTGCTGTTGGTGTTAGAGTCCCTGCAGTAATTGCAGCATTGACATGGAATGCAGCATATTCTATCGTACAGGCCATTGCCAAACGATAGGTTCTAAATCTGCCATCGCTAGCCATCGTAGAAGGAGGAGGCAAAGAAACGTCTACGCCTCTGTCTTCTACATGGCATTCAAAAGCTTGTCTTTTAGGCAAGCTAGACTTATTATAAACGATATAATTTTTCGAATCATTCGTGTAAGGATCTGTAAAAGAAGTTCCTTTCGCTGACAAAGTCATAGTATGCAGACCAAACATTGTAGTCGTAAAATGAATTTTGGCAGTCGGATCATCAATTCCTTGTCCAATATAAGACTGGATCTCAGGGTGTCTTGCAGCTAATTCCGGCGCCATTACCGAGGACTCATAAATCCTGAAGTTTTCCAATTTGCCATTGGCCGTTGGGAAAGCGATTACCACAGAGGATATTTCCATATCTTCTCTAGAAGGGGCTGCCTGAAGCTGTTCTTTCAATTTAGGAAAGTCTAGCTGGTAAACCTGATATTCTTGCGGCATCGTGCTTCGGCTTGCTTTTGCTGCAAGATTCAAGTGCTCTGCCGAAGTTTTTGTCCAAAGTGACTGCGAATAGCTCGCAGCAAAAGCAAAGACAAAAACGAGTAAGAGTAAAATTCGTTTCATAATAATATATTTAGTTTAATAGGATATAAAAATAATCATTTATATGGATATTATAACAATTTAACAATAAAAAAAGAGATACTTAACAATATCTCTTTCTTATTTGACAAAATCTAATTGTTATTCAATAATTATTTTTTTCACTTCTTTTCTGTCGCCATCGATTACATTGACAAGATAAACTCCAGATTGGACGTTATTCAATTGAAGCTTTTCAGAAAACAATCCTGTATTTTGGTAGGATTTATTAAAAATCTGTCTGCCGCTTATATCATGAACACTAATCTTGATCTCATTACCTGATTCAGAATTAAACTGAACGTTAAAGTTTCCTTTGTTTGGATTTGGATAAATCTTGAAATCAGCAAGACCGAAATGATCAGTCCCCAACATCATGGTTTGCGTACATATAGTAACTGAAAACGAATTCATTGTACCTGTATCTTGAGCACCTAAATCAACAACTCCTAATACCCAGTTTCCTTGTGGGTTTTGCCCATTGAAAGAAGACAAAACATCTTCTGGCAATACATTTCCAAGAATGGTAGTCGAGCAAACAGCGTTGGCTCCATCTTCGTCAAATACAGCATTGAGGTTGTCTGTAACTCCGTTATTGGAACAGCCTTGGTTGAACAAAGTAACGACAGTTCCTGCTGGGCTCACTACGGCAATATTTAAATCTGAAAGCCAAGTATGCGTAGCATTCACTGCAACTTTAACGTCTGCTATTTCTCCCGTAACAGGTACATTTAACTGTCTTGTCGTATAGCTGTTCCCATTATCTGGAATCGCAAAAGGAGTCGTAAAACTATACGTCTGGCATGAAGTCGTAACATCATATCCTATTGCAAACGGCTTCGAATTAACCGCATAAAATTTATTATTTGTAGGCTCGATTAGCAACCTGCACTTTGGCGCAGAAGTCCACGGAGCTGTAACAGTTGCCATACCGTTATTAGGAACATTTGATGCCAAAATAACCGGAAAGGTCAATCCACCGTCGGTAGAAAGTTTTATGTTCACATTTTGGGCTCCCGGCAATGTATTCGTATTGTTTACTGCCCAAGTAATGGTTTGTGAAGAACCTAATATCCAAGATTGGCCAACCGTGTTTTGTGATGTAAATTTAAAGGGACCTATGGAATCGTCAAAAGAAACAACCATATCATCGCTCTTATTTGCCGCTCCACCAATCTCGTTATCTCTAACCGTAAACCTGAAAGTTAAATCACGAGAAACTTCCGGAACCTTTTGCCATTTATCGCGCTGGATTCCTTTTTGAACAACAGACTCAAGACTCGGGAAATAGGTAGTCGGAGATGCTGATGGAGAAAACGACCTAAACATTGGTCCTTCTACACTTGTAGCTTCTGGAAACATCTGGCTTTCATCAGTTGCAGAATCCATCTGTTCCCAAACATACGTCAGTCCATCAGAATCCGTATCTGTACCAGCTCCTGTCAAATAAAATGCCGTTCCTATCGGAAGAGGAATATCCGCACCTGCATTTGCTGTCGGTACAGCATTGTTGATTATTGTCGTCGTCGGACACGTTTTTGTCTTTATATTGGCTGTCACTTGCTGAATGCTTGCCGCATGGAAATATGGATCGCTATGCGGCTGAACATCTGTAGCAGGGCCTGTAATTCCTGCATAGCCCATAATGGTCGTTCCGCTTCCAGGCTCCACATTTACATTTGTTCCTTCTATAGCAATAGAATACGTATGATTAGCTCCAAATTGGTGCCCCATCTCATGCACGACAAAATCAATATCGAAATTATCTCCTGTTGGAGTGACACTGGTAGTAAAACCAGTTCCTTTATTGCTGTTGCAAACACAGCCGATACATCCTGCATTTCCGTTATTTCCAATGGCGCTCATCAAATGTCCAATATCATAATTAGCAAGACCTATGTTGGCATTTAACGTATTTCTCAATGCAGTTGCCCAAGTATTCTGCGCATTGTACGGATCTGTAGCTGCGTTTAAAAAAATAACCGAATCATTGTTGGCAACCAATACCATATTGAGCTTGAAATCATTTTCAAACACGCCATTGACTCTTGTCAGCGTTGCATTCATGGCAGCATTTACCATTGCTAACGTTCCTCCGTGAAAAGCAGAATACTCGCCACTAACAGAAAGTGCCAATCTGAATGTTCTTAACATATTATCATCGGCGTCCAACAACTGGTTTTCTTCAGAAAAACTTCTTCCCAAATCCATAGCCTCATCTTCGGTAAGGCATGTAAATGCTTCGCCGCCTCGTATCGATTTGGATTTATTAAAAACCAGATAAAAATTGTTGTCTAAAGTATACGGATCAATGATAGTTACTCCATTACTGCCTGAACGAATCATAGCGCTCAATCCTTTTTCAGGCGAAACACTAAATCGAATAATGTTTGTAGGATTCTTAATACCTTTGGCGACATACGAACGGATTTCTGGATACATGGACTGAAGTTCTTTCTCCATCACGGGAGCTTCAAGAACTCTATAGTCTTCCATCTTTCCTTCATGATCTGGAAACGAGACTATAGTAGCAGAAACACCATTAAACTCGCTTCGCAAAGGAGCATCTTGCAATTTAGCTCTAAGTCCTTCCAAGTCTAATTTATAAATTTTGAATTCTGAAGGAAGCGAAGATCGCTGCACTTTTTTAAATACCGCCGTGCTGGCGTCGTTTGAAATTGCCCATAAATCTTTGGACTGGGCAAAACCGCCTAAGCTTGTCAGCAAGGTCAGTGCTAAGAGTAGTATTCTTTTCATGGTTGTGTTGGGTAAATTTTCCCAAATTTACTATATAAAGTTTTAGGACGGAAGTTTTTCTACTTAAATCACAGATACTCTAAATTTTACCATAAAAACAATCTATCCAAGAAGTTTTTTTTATTGCCCATATACCTTAATTTTGCAGAAAAGATAATCCCACCATTTTGAATATTTTCCACAACATACAGGATTTCAACCCTGACAAACATACCATCGCGACCTTAGGCACTTTTGACGGCGTTCATTTAGGGCACAAAAAAATAATCGAACGACTGACTCAAGATGCCCAAAAAAGCAATAATGAAAGTCTCGTATTGACTTTTTTTCCGCATCCGCGAATGGTACTCCAAGGCAATTCCGAAATACAGCTTTTAAACACCATAAAAGAAAAAGCAGAGTTATTGGAATGCATCGGCTTAGAAAACCTTATCATCCATCCTTTCGACCAAAGCTTTTCGCAATTAAGCGCAGAAGAATTTGTCAAGACCATCTTAGTAGACCGATTCAATATCAAGAAAATAGTCATCGGGCATGACCATCGCTTTGGAAAAAATCGTTCTGCCGACATCCATGACCTGATTGCTTACGGAAAAAAATACGGCTTTGAAGTAGAACAGATTTCTGCAGAAGAAATTGATGAAGTTTCGATAAGTTCTACAAAAATCAGAAAGGCCTTAGCGAGCGGAGACATTCAATTGGCAAATGATTATCTGGGCTATAACTATTTTCTTTCCGGAATTGTTGTTAAGGGAAGGCAGTTAGGACGTACGATCGGCTTTCCTACTGCGAATCTGAAAATTGAAGAAAACTACAAGCTTATTCCTCTTGATGGCGTCTATATCGTAAAAAGCGATCTTGACGGGAAAGAAGTTTTTGGGATGATGAATATCGGCACGAATCCAACGGTCGACGGAAAAGAAAGAACCATAGAAACCTACTTTTTAGATTTTGAAGGCGATTTATACGATAAGGAAATCCGAATCCATTTTCTGCATAGAATTCGTCCTGAAGAAAAATTCGACTCGCTCCATGCTTTAAAAGAGGAAATCAAAAATGACGAAATCATCACCCGAAATTTTATAAAAGATTTGAAATGAAAAAGCTTTTCCTGCCAATAGACAATTCTCCGTTGATTATTTTTCGGATTTTTTTCGGATTTCTTCTGGCAGCAGAAACTTTTGGAGCAATTCTTACCGGCTGGGTAAAAGAAAATTTTATCAAGCCGCAATTTACTTTCAGCCATATCGGGATGGAATGGCTACAGCCGCTTCCGGGTTATGGAATGTATTTTTATTTCGCCACTATGGGAGTTCTTGGCATCCTCGTGATGCTGGGCTGGAAATACCGATGGAGCCTTTCTGCCTTTACGTTATTGTGGACAATCACTTATTGGATGCAAAAAACATCCTACAACAATCATTATTACATGCTTATTTTGGTCTGCTTAATAATGATTTTCCTTCCTGCTAACAGATATGCTTCGATTGATGCAAAACAGCATCCTGAAATAAAGACTTTGAGCATGCCTTGGTGGTGTTCGGGAGTGATGATCCTTCAGATTGCCATTGTCTATTTGTTTGCTACCCTATCTAAGTTTTATCCTGACTGGCTAGACGGGACTTTCACCAAAAATCTTTTGACCAACAAATCGCCTTATCCTTATATCCAGGAAATTTTCAACCAAAAATGGTTTTATCTTTTTATTGCCTATTCCGGAATCGCATTCGACATGCTTATCGTTCCGATGCTGTTGTGGAAAAAAACAAGAACCATCGCATTTATTGCTTCCTTGATCTTTCATCTTTTTAATGCCGTAACCTTACAGATAGGCATCTTTCCGTTCTTTGCCCTGAGTTTTGCCGTATTCTTTTATCCTCCTGAAAAAATAAGAGCGTTGTTTTTCAAAAAGAAGCCTGTACTTGAAGAAAGTGAGCCGATTTACCAAAACAGATCCGTCCTGTTCTATTTTTTTATTCCTTATTTCCTAATCCAGATTCTCTTGCCGATCCGTCACTGGTTCATCAAAGGCGATGTGCTTTGGACGGAAGAAGGACATCGCTTGAGCTGGAGGATGATGCTTCGTTCGAGATCGGGCTATTCTAATTTCAAGATTATTGACAAAAAAACAAATCAGCCTATTCCTTATAATATTAATTCAAAATTGACGGACAAGCAATTTAAAATGGTTGCTGACAAGCCGGATGCTATTTGGCAATTGTCACAAAGAATCAAAAAAGAATTTGCCGCGCAAGGCAAAGATGTCAGCGTTTTTGTGAACTGCCATGTATCGATCAACCAAAAACCGTATAAGCAACTTATCAATCCGGATGTAGATATGGCATCTGCAGAATGGAATTACTTTTCACATAACGACTGGATCCTGCTCTATGACAATGAAGGCCATCTCGTCAAATAATCAACTTCTTCATTAATCAGAAAAAACTTAATTTATTAAAATTTTACTAAAAATTCAATTATAAAATAAATAGCCTGCGAAAACTCAGATAATATTTGTAATTTTAATATATAAATCGAATTGAGGCATTACAATCAAATCGTTTTATAGCATTCAAAACAGTATAAACTACAAAACCGAATATTATGAAATTTTCCAGATTATTCATCAACGGACTGATTATTTTTATAGGGCTAGGATTATACTTCTTGCTCATCGAAGCACTAGACCTAAAAGACCATATTTATCTAAGACTCGTCAATTTTGTCTTTGTGATTTATGGCGTAAACAAAACCATAAAGTCCAATTATCATGATGGCATAAACGGCTATCTGACCAATCTTCTTTCTGGTTTCCTGACCGCTATGGTCGGACTGATTTTAGGACTGGTCGCATTTATGGTCTATGTCGAATATAAAGGTGGCAATGCCTATCTGGAAACTTTTGCAGACAGTTATATCTTCGGCGGCGGCGATCCATCGCTCTATCAATTCTGTTTCGGATTATTCATAGAAGGATCGGCAGCATCGATGATTGTTTCTTTTGCCATGATGCAGTATTGGAAAGACAAAGTAGAAAAAATCAACCATGTAGATTAACCTTACAATATAACTTTTAAGAAAAAGGGACTGGCAAATTGCCAGTCCCTTTTTGATTTAATCAACAATCATATGTTTCTAACTTTAGAGAAAAGATTTTTCAACTTATAGCGGAATTACCTACTTTTGAAGCAAAACAAATAAGACTAACCATTATGAGTACAATAAGACACGATTGGACCAAAGAAGAAATCATTGCGGTATACAACAAGCCGATGATGGACTTGTTATTTGAAGCCGCATCGGTTCACAGAAAAAACCACGATCCAAATGTGGTCCAAGTATCTACTCTCCTTTCTATAAAAACAGGCGGATGTCCGGAAGATTGCGGTTATTGTCCGCAAGCCGCACGCTATCATACCGGAGTCGAAGGCAATGACCTGATGACTGTTCAACAAGTAAAAGCCCAAGCCTTAAGAGCCAAATCTAGCGGTTCTTCTAGAGTTTGTATGGGTGCTGCTTGGAGAAACGTCAAAGACGGCCTAGAATTCGACCAAGTTTTGGAAATGGTACGAACCATCAACAAGCTAGACATGGAAGTATGCTGTACGTTAGGGATGATTACCGAAAACCAAGCACATCGTCTGGCAGAAGCGGGATTGTATGCCTACAATCACAATCTAGATACCTCTGAAGAATATTACAAAGAAGTAATCTCAACGCGCGGCTACGAAGACCGTCTTCAGACAATCGAAAACGTCCGCAAGACCAACGTAACCGTATGCAGCGGCGGAATCATCGGAATGGGCGAAAGTGTTGAAGACAGAGCCGGAATGCTTGTGGCTTTGGCTTCCTTAAGTCCACAGCCAGAATCAGTGCCCATCAATGCGCTTGTTGCTGTTGAAGGTACGCCGCTAGAAGAAGAAAAGCCAGTTGAAATCTGGGAAATGATACGAATGGTTGCTACGACAAGAATCGTAATGCCAAATACGCAAGTGCGACTTTCTGCCGGAAGAACCAATATGAGCCGCGAAGGACAAGCAATGTGCTTTTTTGCAGGTGCCAATTCTATCTTTGCAGGCGATAAATTGCTGACTACTCCAAATCCAGACGTAAACGAAGACATGAAAATGTTCGAAATGCTGGGATTGAATCCGCAAAAGCCATTTACGAAGGTTTCGCAACCTAAAACTGTTGAAGCGGCAGATTCTCAATACCAAGCTTTAGGAGAAAAACCGAAATGGACGCGTCCATCGCATAAAATTGAAAGAAACCTTGAAGCTTCAGGCAAAAAGGCATAATCAAAAAGACAAAACAAGACCAAAAGCTTTTCCCTAACCGGAAAAGCTTTTTTTATTCCTTTTTCTCTATCCTGCCACGCAACCATTTGTGCAATACTTATTCTTATATTTGAATAAAAAACCTTCCCCGATGCCTAAAAAAGTCTGCCGAATCAAGTCCGCCTATCTCACGTTCTTGCTATGCCTTCTTTTTATGCCTAAAATTCAGGCCAATACGCAGGCTCATTGCGATTCTCTTATCGTTTCCGGAATTAATTACATGTGGAAAAAAGACCACGTCAAGTCTCTTGAACTGCTTACCCAGGCTAAAAATCTTGCCGACAAAAACAGATGGTATAAGCAGCTATTTCTCGCGACAAATAATATCGGAGCCAACTATTATACCATGCTCGATTATGGCGAAGCCTTAAATCATTATCTCGAAAGCTATACGATTGCCGTAAAACATCTGGAGCCTAAATATGAAATGGTCGTCTTGAACAACATTGCCATCTTATATTCTAAAGAAAAAAATTACGAGAAAGCGAACGAATACTTCAAGAAGGCTTATGATATAGCCCAAGAAAACAACGACAAGCTTAAGGTCGGCCTCTATGCCATGAATCTCGGAAATGTCGCCAACGAAACAAACAACTTAAAGCAAGCCCGATCCTATTTTAACGAAGCGCTGCCTTTATTAGAATCACAGCCGCAGCTTCATATCTTGGCCAGGATAGCGATTGCAGAAAATGAAAACCTGCAAGGAAATTCAAAACAGGCGCGAACCGTAGCCGAAGAACTTTACAAAACAACCAAAGATTTAGAGTATAACGATATCGGCATTTCTCTGCTGATGATTATTTCCAAAAGCTATCTGAACGAAAACAACCTCGATCTGGCAAGCCATTATGCCAATAAGATTTTTGAAAGAAAGCCTAATCTCGAAACAAAAATCAATATTTTCAGGCTTTTGTCTGATATCAATTTCAAAAAAGAAAAATACGGACTCGCTTTAAATTATAGAGATTCCATCATAAAAACTGAAGGAGAACTCAACGAAATCAAAAACGGAAAAGTTTTCGAAAACAGCAGAGTCAAGTTTGAGATTGAAAATTACAAGAAAAAAATAGCCGAAAACGAATCGAAGATAGCCGACGAGCGCAAGCTTTTTTATTCGATAATTGCCGTCATCTTTATAATCGTGGCGTTTATCGTTTGGGCATTGAGAAATCTATCCATCAAATACAAACAGAGAAAACTGATTGCCGAAAGAAACGAACAAATCGTGCTTTTGGAACTTGAAAAAGAAAAAAGCGACAATCTTTTGCTCGAAAAAATGTTCAAGGAAAAAGAAACCAGCGCCCTGCTCGAGCAAGAACGCCTAAAGAACGAAATCGAGCTAAAGAACCGGAAACTTTCTGCAAAAGCACTTTATCTTTCTGGACGGAATGAACTTATAGAAGAAACGCTACAGTCCTTATCAAAACTTCCTGAAATTTCCAAAGACCCCGCTTTGGTGAATCATATAAAAACCTTGAAAGAACATCTCAAGACAGATGATGAATGGGACAGCTTTATCACGCATTTCGAAGAAGTCAACCAAACTTTCCTAAACAACCTAAAAGAAAAGCATCCGAAACTGAATTCAAACGATATCCGCTTTATAACTTACATCTACATGAACCTCAGCACCAAAGAAATTTCTTCGATGCTGAACATCACCGCCGATGCCTGCAGAAAAAGAAAGGAGCGAATTGCTGTCCGAATGGAACTACCGCACGATATTCATCTATACGATTATTTATCAACGCTTTAGAATACTAAATCACACTTTGTCCTAAAGAGTGTCACACTATGTCCGCGTGATTTTTTTGATTTAGCATTTGTTTTTTTGAAAATTTAGAAAAACAAAAAATGTCTATTATGAAAAAAATTACCATTGCTTTACTGCTTCTTTGGAGCTTTGCAGGCCAAGCCCAAATCAGTTATGAAGCTTCCTCAAATTTCGGAAAACTAGAAGACCTGACGTATGATGCGACCGTGGAAAATAGAATCTATGCCCTTACGCAAGGAAACCATATCGTAACTTCTATAGATAACGGATTGACTTGGAGCGTAAAATATGCTTTCCCTGACCCAAGTGCCACAATAACAGATATGAAACTATTTGGCCTATCGGCATTGAGTTTTGTAATCATAAATGGTGGCACGCAAGACGGTGTTTATCTTTTTGATATTGCTACAAATGCCATTACCCGTTTTTATCCTATCCCGAATCCGATGGATAATGCACAAATCATGTCGTATTCTTTCTATGATACGACAGGTACTGATTTGATCGTACATACTTCCTATTCCGAAGGATTTACGGCAAGAACAAAAGTTTTTCACACGAACAATGTAGGATCGACATGGAATATGATTTATTTCAGCGCAGATCACGACGATGTACATATCAATAATGTTGCCTTCAGCCCTATCTCAAAATCTAAATTTTATATGGGAAGATCGCTTGGGCCGAACGGAATTGATGGAGGCTTGTATATTACAGAAGATTTCGGCGCTACTTGGACCGAAAGACTGCCTGGCTTTACCTTCAGCGAAATCACTTTCAATCCACAAAACGGCAACGACATCTTGATCGGAACCAGCATCGGCTTCGGAATTCATGCCGAACGTGTCTATCGTTCTACGGACGGCGGAACTACTTGGACAAATCTTCCTATTACTTGGACTGACCAGACGTTGAACAATATTACCAAAATCGCATTCCACCCGACAAATCCAAACTACATCATCTTGCTAGAAGAAAACGAAATCGTAAAATCTACAGATGGCGGATTGACATGGACGAATACTTTTTATCCAGAAGGCTCTACATCTTATTATTACGGACTGAATGCTTCGTACAATCCATTCAACCTAAACCAAGTCGCTATTACTACCGATTTATTTCCACAATTCTCTAATGACGGCGGTACTACCTTGACCCAAATCAGAGCGCCATATTATAATGTAATAAGCGTTACGCATGCCAAATATGCTACCAACAAACATTTGTTTTATGGCTCCCAAGGCGGAAGGCTACATAAAAACTTAGGAACAGGGGTTACTTCTATTTATGATATCGAGCCGCCAACGTCTTTTAATCCAAAAAGAAATTACATGATAGCCGATCCTGTAGTAGCCGGTCGTGTTTTCACCTATGCTTCAATGGGCTTTTTCGGAAGCACTCTAAATGTAAGCACCGATTATGGCGCGACAACGACTTCTTTGATGAGTGCTTTTGCAGACGACATGCAAGACTTGATTGTTGATCCTAGCAACACGAATATTATCTACGTTTCATTGAGATCAGGCGAAGGCGGCAATCTTACCAAAATCAACTTCACCGATTTAGAAAATATTGTTACGGAAGAAATCACAACTCCAGAAGTAAGCGAATTCGGCTACGGAGTCGTTACAGGAATCTCTGTTTCTGCAGCCAATTCAAACGAAATGTATATCGCAAAAGGATCTAAGTTCTTTAAATCTACAGACGGCGGAGTTACATGGGTTGAAAAGATAAACGGACTTACCATCACCCAAGGCAACGATTTGATTTGGGATATGGCTAGAAATCCGCTTGATCCAAATCATTTTACAGTAACAACCAACTTAGGCGTGTTTACAACACCCGATGCTGGCGAAAACTGGACACAAGTCTTAAGTGGTGTTGATGCCAAAAGAATCAAATATTCTCCTCTAAATAACGGCGTGATGGTGGCAGCTGTACATAGTGCTCAATTTTCTGATGCTTCTATTTATTATACGGTAGACAATGGCACAACTTGGACGCCAGTAACATCACAGCAATTAAACTATGTTCAGTCGTATTCTATGGATTTTGATTTTGATGGCACGACTATCAACGCTTATCTGGCCACAACTGATTTAGGTGTTATCAAATATCCAATACTAAATCTATCGTTAGGGACGCATACGCCAGAAATCGCTCAGAATCCGATTTTTATTTATCCGAATCCGGCAAAAGACATCCTGAACATAGGCATTTCTGGAAATGAATTCGAAATAAAAAGCACTTCTATCTATTCTATCACAGGGCAAAAAGTTTTAGAAAGCACGAGCACTGCCATAGACATATCAAAACTAAGCAACGGCGTTTATGTCGTAAACGTAGCTGTACAAAACGGAACAGTATTTTCTCATAAATTGATTAAGAGGTAATTTTTTCAATGTTCCTATTTTAAGATGCTGCAGGTCGCTTTTAGGCCTGCGGCATTTTTTTATGGCAAAATTTAAGACATTGCCCTTTACAGTTTCATAATCCTTTAGTAACTTTGTTATAAACCATTATCTCAAACCATCTATTGTATGCCGTTGCATTTGACAGAAATTGAGCGAGTAAAAACGATCTCAAAAGAAGATTTTTATACTAATTATGTAAAAAAACAAAAACCTTTGGTCATTGAAAGGCTAACGGAAGATTGGCCAGCATACGAAAAATGGAGGCTCAATTATATTAAGGATATTGCCGGAGAAAAAACAGTACCGCTGTATGATGACCGTCCGGTAAACCACGAAGACGGCTTTAATGAGGCACATGCCAAGATGAAAATGGCAGATTATATTGACTTATTGCAGTCTAAGCCGACGAACTACAGGATCTTTCTTTATAACCTGATGAAAGAAGTACCTTCTCTAAAATCAGACTTCAAATGGCCTGATATCGGGCTTAAACTGGTGAAACAACTTCCGATGCTCTTTTTCGGCGGAGAAAACTCCAAAGTATTTATCCATTACGACATTGACTATTCCAATATCCTGCATTTCCATTTCCACGGAAAAAAGCAATGCATTCTTTTTGCGCCCGACCAGACTCCTTATCTGTATAAAGTGCCGCATGCTTTGATTTCTAGAGAAGATATCGACTTCGATAATCCGGATCTAGAAAAATGGCCGGCCCTAAAAAAAGCAAAAGGATTGATCTGCAACCTGGAACATGGCGAAATGCTCTACATGCCCGAAGGCTATTGGCATTATATGAAATATATGACTCCGGGATTCTCGATGAGCCTTCGCGCCTTTCCAAGAAAAATAACCAATCTGGGAAAAGCGGCGTATAACATCTTTATCATGAGAAACTTTGACAACCTGATGCGTAAGTGGAAAGGACAAGCCTGGATTGATTATAAAAACGAACAGGCTATTGTTAGAACACATAAAAACCTGAATATTTCAAGCTAAAATATTGTAAAAACCGCTGTAGTAAGCAATAATTATTATATTCTTATTTGTTTCCATGAAGCAACTAACTCATTTTTACCATTCACATCAGAAATCTCATAGTACTCTAAATTATTTTTTGAAATTTTTCGGAATAACTTTTTAAAATCTTTTTCAATTGAAAATTGATCATTTAAGACAAAAGAAAATGACTTAATCTCTTTCCATTTAGATTTTTTAAAACTATAAATTGTTATTGCTTTATATCTGCTCGCACAAGAAGAATAATATTCCGCAATTTCCATTTTTCCATCTTCATCAATATCGCCTATATTTAAAATGTTTCTAGGGTGACAACAACCTGAATCGGTCTTTATTCTTGGAATGTTATTATTGGTAAAATAATATGAATCGCCTTCTTCGCATGAATTTAATGGAGTTAGAACAAAAACAAATTCATCTTTCTTGTCTCCATCTAAATCACCTACATTCACTAGCCCTTCATCATGATACTCTCTAAAATCAGTTTTTTTAATTGTAATTGGGCGACATTGTTTTGTTGAATTTTCAATTTCATATTTAGTAATATCCAATTTAAATTTTCCCTTTAAGATTGAATCATTGATATATTCAATATTGTTAGATAAATAGGTATCAGTTAAGTTACCTTTTAGAGAAGTTCTTTCTATCTGAATATCGTTGCTCTCTTTTTTGCAGGCGAACAAAAATAATACTATAATTAAAGAACATACCCTTCTTATTTTATAAGAACTATTATTTGTATTGACTAAAAACGCAACAACAGCGGAACTGTTAAGCAATGTTCTATGACAACTATTTTTTTGTTGTAAAGCCATAATAAGGTATTTTTAAACTTCACTATTATTCATATTTATCTAGGGCACCATATTATTCTATTTATTCAAATGTTCCAAAATTTGAATTATCTCTACCACATAATTTATTTCTAAATTCAACCTGCTATTGCCATTGCACTTAATTTCTATAGCGTCTTCCGTTTCGTTATAACGTAATAGAAGCCGTGAAGTGTCAATCTCCCAATAATAGTCGTTTCCGGTTTTTTTATAAAGCGGATTGGTATAGGGTTTTCTTTTATAATCAGGGTCTTCCCAAATCTGTTTTGAAATATTGGTTAACAATTCAATTATTTCGTCTGTATCAGAAGGCGTTAGTAGGCAATAGTCTCCCTTCTCGTAGTCCAATTGCAGCGCAATACAATCTCCGTTTCTTTGAATACGAATAGTTCCTTTTTTCACCAACCAATTATAAACCTGATTTTGCATTTTTTAGTTGTTTTGAGGTGTCCACATTTTTAAGTATTTAAATTTTTTGGGATATTCCTCTCTCGGGCAAAAAGCTAAGCAGACTTCCTTGTTGTCAAGTGAAGATTCTGTCAATAAAACAGAATCGGCCTCGTTTTTATAATTGTCAAAACTAATTTCATCAACAACACAAACTACTTTTTTAAATACTCCATTGATCCATTTTATCATATCCTCATTGTTTTCGAATCTTTTATAACATGCCAATGAAGCGTGCGCACTTATTACCGGAACTAATTTGTCTGGAACAGTGTCTTTTATGATAATGTACATTTTCATACGATGTTGTCAATATTGCATTTAACGTTCCTGCGTAAGCATCTGCTTCTACCTACATGTAGTTGCCTTAGCACGGACGTAAATCCGCACCATCTAGATTAATGAAAATATTTAAGTCCAATTATGTTCAAGATATTGTTTATTATTTGTTTTGTCAACAAATACAAAATTGCAATAATAATAACTCGAATAATTAATTTGTATTTTTTTAAACCAAAAACAGAAAAGTATTGATAATAGAAAATTAGTACGTACAAAAAGGTTAGTACAGCAGCAAGATAATTTATGGAAATTAGAAAATCTTTGTTATCAGTAAGAATCAAACTGGTTGTTAGTAAAAGACTTATTATTAACGTCCCGCATAACAAATACATATTGAGGACTAGGTTTTCTGTATAATTCTGTTTGCTTTTTCTGAAAAACAAGTAACTCACAATAGAAATAATCGGTACGGTCAGAAAAACTGTAATTTTTGAATAATCCTTTAGTACTTTTAAAAGTCCTTCTACTGTTTTTTTATCGTCATATAAAACAGTAGCATCAACTTTTGCCCATTTTTTCATAAAATAACCTATGGTTATCAGAATAATTATGGTTGAAAAATAATTAAAGTGCTTTACTCTTTTTCCTTGTACATATTCTCTGATACTGTGTCCGGGTCTTGTAAATAATTCTTTTATTGTATAGAAAAAGCCTTTGTCAAAGTGAAATATTCCGTGAATAAAATCGTGTTGAAAAACGTGAGTTAACGAAAATCTATGAGTAGATGCTGATTGGCTACAGTTATCACAAAATTTTCCTGTTATTACTTTATTACAATTTAAACAGTTATGGGTCATTAGTCAGTTAAAATAGAGAGTCAGATTTATATTCTTTGTTATCGTCTGTTGGTAGTGCTCATTTTGCACGAGCATTATGCTCGCCAGCGGGGACTAAATTACCAAAATTCCTTTTCAATTTTGAATTCGAACTCAATATTATCCGAAGTTTATTATTACAATAAGCCGTTTGTAAACGGCTTATTTCTATTAGACATCAGTTTTAAGCTCCCGCTATTTATTCTACCATAATCTTTTTAGTGACCTCTCCTCTGTCTGTCTTTACTTGAAGGAAATAAACACCTTTAGAAAGCCCGGAAACCGAAATTGAATTTTCTTTTGTAGTGCGTAAAAGCTGTCCAAGCAAGTCGTAAAGTGATAATTCCGATAGGTGGGCATCTGCACCGGTACGCACAAAAACACGTTCTGAAGCAGGATTAGGATAGACACTCACACTTTTAGATAAAAAATCGTCTGTACCCAAAGGATTTGCGAGCTTTACCACCCAATAATCAAAACCGCCGTGATTACCGGAAACATCGCCATCATTCGATTTTGAATATCCCGCAAATACATATCCCAAATCTGTTGTTTGCTGGATTGAATGAGCCCCATCTACTGCATCGGGAATAGCATTAAATCCTTCTTGACCACTGCCTCCCAATGCTTTTTGCCACTCGATACTTCCCTGACTGTTGAGTTTTACGATCCAATAATTCATATATCCGTTATTTCCAGAAACATTGCCATCATTACTTGTTACAAATCCAAATACTATGTAGCCTCCATCTGCTGTCTGCTGGACCGATTGGGCAAGATCGTTGCCGAAACCTCCTAAGGCTTTCTTCCACTGTATTGCTCCTGTGCTGGATAGCTTCACTACCCAATAATCGTCAAAAAAAGGACCATGGAAACCGGAACCTGCAATATCTCCGTCTTGCGAATATACATGCCCTGCTATAATGTAGCCTCCATCTGTGGTTTGAACCATAGAAGTAAGTATATCCGAACCGGTTCCTCCTAATGTTTTTTTCCATTGGACTTCTTCTATATTATCCAGTTTCACTACCCAATAATCATAACTGCCGTGATTTCCAGAAACATCGCCGTCAATAGACATAGTATAGCCGCCCATGACATAACCTCCATCTGCAGTTTGTTGTACAACACGGGTATATTCCTCACTTCGTCCTCCTAAACACAGACTCCATTCTATATTGCCTGTTGAAGTCAGCTTCACCATCCAACAATCGGTTCCTCCGTTGTTTCCGATAATATCGCCAGAATTTTCAGATATCGTAGAGCATCCTACAATATAGCCTCCATCTGGCATTTGCCGGATAGAAGCGGCGACATCATTATGCAAGCCACCAAATGTTTTCTCCCATTGCTTAGTACCTGCATTATCAAGCTTTATTACCCAAGCATCACTATTGCCTTGGTTTCTTGTAACATCTCCATCATTAGAAAAAGTATTTCCGGCAATGACATATCCCAGATCTGCCGTTTGCCGTATGTAACTAGCCACATCGTTGCCGGAACCGCCAAACGTTTTGCTCCATTCTTTGTTACCCGCTGCTGTCAGTTTTACCACCCAGATATCGTTTCCTCCGTGATTGCCCGAAACATCGCCGTCATTAGAAGAAGTGTATCCCGCAACAATATAACCTCCGTCTGCCGTTTGGTAAACGGAGTTAGCATAATCATTACCAGAGCCGCCCAAAGATTTTTGCCACTCAATAATTGGCGCTTGTGCCATTCCAAAAAAAGGAAGTAATAGAAAAAAATAGAAGTGTTTCATAAGCCTGCTGTTTTAAAAGGTTCTATTGTTTTGTCCAATAAATTGCATTAGGTTCTTGAGGCTGAGAGTGTTTTATTTAGTCTGCTATTATGATTTTATGATTTGAAATTAGTTTTCCGTTTTGCGTTAGTTGAGCAAAATATATCCCACTAGTTAAATTGTCTCTTTTAATAATTATATTTTCTCCATATAAGTTATTCGCTTCTTTTGCCAACTGTCCGATTGAATTAAATAGTTTTAGCGTTGCATTTTCAAAATTAGATTTTGTGGTTATTAGAAGTTCTGTTTTGAAAGGATTAGGATAGAAGTTAATTTCTTGAGTGAAATAGTTTATATCCTCTGTACTTAACATAGAACAATCCGTTGGTGTTGATTGCCCATTAGCTATTCCGTGGTTATATATATTTATGCCATTTTGTGCACTACAAGTCAAATAAATATAGGGATCACTCATAAACATTTCATATTTCGGTTTTAAAGGATGTCCATTACTACCAACACCTTCAATCCAAGTTTCGCTATTTCCAGGAAAAGTTCCTATATAATGGATCAAATAAAACATTCTTCTTGTTCCGCCATTTACATTTACGCTTGTAATAGATTGAACCGTATAATTCTTGCCGTCACTTAAAGTTATATTATCCGAAACTTGCAGGCTAAAGTCATAAAGCAATTGATCTACACCTCCAACATTTCTGTATACCCTTTTGGCAGAAACATCTTCTCTTATGTAATTATCAGAGTTATAAACACTTGGATCCGTAAATTTTTTATAAGTATAAGAACCTATAACAACATCTGTTCCTGGGCCAATAACTAAATTTTGACTGCCCCCAAAGCTAGCACTAGCAATATTCCAAGAAGAATTGTTTAACAATGGAATATACGCTTGAGAAAAAGAGTTTTCAACTAAAAAGATTAAAAAGACAAATGCAAAAAGTAATTTTGTTTTCATATTTATTTTTTAAACGTTTCTATTTTAAATTTTTTTAATGGTATTTCTGCCAGCTCTCAGATACGCAAAATTATTACAACCATTTATAGTCGTTTGCAAACGGTGTTTGCGTTAGTCGGGAGAACTGAAACAGTAATTATGCCTAAAAGGCTGTTCACTATAACAATTATTGATACGTTATTTCGTGATGTTTTTTTATTGTTTGTTTATCTTTTGTGAATAGGACAGATTCTTTTAATTTTTTAAAGTCATCGTATTCAATTTCTACAATAATTTTATTTTCAGAATTGACTATTCCAAACTTGTTGTTTTTCTTTACTATAAATTGTTTGGAGAGATATATGTTTTCAATTAACTCATATTCATCAGGAATAATCATGTTGTTTTTATTATTTATTACTCCAAATTTTCCTTTTGATTTAAATATTTGATTTCCATTTTTTGGAAATTCCTGCTCATCTTTAAATTTCACAAACTCATCTACAAACACTTCTATTTCTTTAAATCTTTGGGCTTCTAGATTAATCAGAAACTGTTGATTCTTTTTTGACGCGAAAATTGAATTCTCAAAAACATTATAAAATTTATAATCCTCCTCTAAAACCTTTTCGCCATTTTTAAAAAACAAACCATTCTTATTTTCGTCATTCTGAACAATATAGTAAGAGTCAAATAATGTTCTGATGTTTTTATACCGTATTGGAATAATTTCTTTTTCTAAATTCGGATTAACTACACCAAACAAATTGTCTTTTTTTACTATGTAATTATCTCTAAGATTATTGTCGCCAAATGCAACGGCATCATCAAAATAGTTGAAATAAATTTCATCGTAAACAAAAGGTTTTACTAAAGAATCAGTTAATGAAACAAACCCTTTTTTATTATTGCTTTTAGCAATAAAGAAAGACTTTACTTGTTTTATTTCATCATATTTACACTTGATAATAAATTCTGCTTTTGAATTTATTACTCCTTCTTTTAAATTTCGTTTGTCTTTGATTATAAATAAATCATCATTTAAAATTCTTTCGAAACTATAATTTAGAATAGGTTTTAAAACAACATTTCCTTGATTATCTATTATAGAAGTTGAATTGTTTTGAAAAGTTACTATTGCTTTGTTATTGGTGAAATCTGAAATTTCTAAAAATTGCAAATTACCAATCTGCTTTCCTTTAAAATCATATAGATAATTCGTCTCTTTTATTCTTGCAATAATTAAATCATTGTCAAATGAAATGTCGTCAAATTTAGTTGGCAAAATAATATTGTTTAGAGTATCTAATACCCCGAACTTCTTGTCTTTTGACACTCTTATTAATTCTTTTTCAACATAAAAAACATCATCATATAGAATTGGAATCTTAATATTTCCTTTTAAATCGATAAATCCCCTTTTAAATTTTTTATTTTCTTCGTTTCCAACTTCAAATAAATTTTTGAGTTCTTTTTTGTTATGAATATATGTAAAAACAGGTTTGATAATTACAGATCCTGTACTATCAATCATCCCCATTCTTTTATCGAAAGTTCTGAAAACTGCATAATTATTTTCAAAACCATAAACATATTCATATTTATTGTTTTGTTTTAACTCTTCTCTGATGATGTCAAACTTTTTTTGACTCAATGCGATTAAAGGAAAAAGTAAAAAAATTAGATTTAGTATTTTCATAAATTCTGTCTTTCCTCGATTTGCGAGATTAACTATACGAAAGTTTATTATTTTTTCTCCAACAACTTCTCCAACCTTACCATCATCTCATCCTTCTCCTTCAACATACGCTCATACAAAGCAATCTTTTCTTCATGAAGTTGAATTAGTTTTTCAATTGGATTGATGTGATAAGTTCCACCCGAATTACCTATAAAAGCTTCATCGTGAAAAGTATTTGCTATGATGTTAATCGCCTGTTCTTCATCAAAATTCTCAAAAGCTTCTATAGGCACTTTTAATATTTTAGCCACCTGCGCGAGTATGTTGGCTTCTACGATTTCTTTCTGTTCTAAGAGCGAAATTTTCTTTTGGTTCCAATCGTCACCAAGCTCAAAAGCCAAAGCTTCTTGCTTGATGCCCAACATTTCGCGAAAGCGCTTGATGTTTCTTCCTTGGTGTATTTTTTTGTGTGGCATGTCGTTGTGTATCATAACTGTATGTGTAAAATTTTTGTTAAATATAGAAAAATTAGTTGATAGTTGATAGTGGGTAGTTTATAGTTGGAAGTGGATAGTTTATGGTTTTTGTGCTGCTATCAAGGTTTGCTTTATCTGGTGCAGTGAGTACTTAAGGTGCAGTGAGTACTTAAATTATATAGGCTTATCTTAAGGTCTGATGTTTCCATACTTGTAAAACAGTGATTCGTTATGCCCTGCAAGCTAAAAACAAAACTCGCTTGCTGCATATAGAATAGCTGTTGATAAGATGGTCATAAACTAAGTATATTAACCCTGTGTATACATTACAAAACCCAAAGAATAATTGTTGCTATATTTAGCATAAACACGATGAGATATTTTTTTATTTCTGTCTTTCTTATAATTTTATATAAACTAAAAATGAAAGCGAATACCGTAAATAAAAGTAAGGGTATTGTAATTAATTCTCCTACAAATCGCATTACACCTTCATCTTTGAGAGGAAAATAAAAAATATAAACCAAGTACATAAAATAGACTAATGAAAATAGACTTACGTACAACAGCAATCTATATAATGTTAAGGTTTTCATGGCACTAAGTTTATTTAATAGATATTAGAAATGTTCTTTGATTATCTGGTTTTTGAATTTATTTTATTTGCTGTTTCCATCTTTTGGCAGGCAAAGATTTCTACTTAAATCTTTTAATGAGTATCGTTATTCTTCTTCTTATCTGCAAGATACCCAAAATAAGAAAACACATACGCAATAGCTAACATGACTATATTCACAATTAGCAATTTAAGTATTGACTCATCTTCAGGATTATATATTAATTTATATAAGCTTCCTGTTAATGCCGCACCAACAAAGTAGTACATAAATACGCTTCTTACTATAGATTTCATTATATAAAATTTAGCCTTATCAAAAAATTCCTTTAACTATCGAATTATAACGTTTACATCTTATCAATGCTCTCCCACAAACACTTAACCCCAAAAATCGCACTCTTTTCTTCATTGCTACATAGTGAATAGTTGGAAATGAATAATTGATAATGGATAGTTTATAGTTGAAAGTTATAAAGTTGAAAAGTCATAAAGGAGTGAACTAGAAGCTGCAAAACAGAATAAGCAACCTACAAAACCAAAAACATCTTCAAAGCAACAACCCACTATAAACTATCCACTTCCAACTATAAACTATAAAATATAACTGCTTAGCACATCGCTATATGTCTTATCAGTCGAACTGCCTACGGGAGCAACCCTAAATTCATACAGCTGGCCGCTTTGTAGTTCCGTAAGCACGAGTGTGGTTTTGGTATACACCATAATGTCCCATACTTCTTCGCCTTTTTTGCGGTATTCATACAAGTAGCTTTTTGCGCCGCGAACAGGCTTTAGGCTTAGCTTTATCTTGCCTACGTTTTCTGCATGCAGCGCAAAGTTTTGCGGCTTCGGCAAAGTGCCTACTATATTCCGAATCTTACTGAGCGAGAAGCCAGAGCTGGCCAATACAGCATCGTTGCCATCGGCTTCCATCTGTACATAGAGCGCCAGCTTTTCTAACAGCCCAGTCAGTTCTTCTCTTTTGAGGTTTCGGGCCAGCTGTTCTGTCTTGCCGCCTTCTTTGGCCTTGATGATGGCAGTATCAAAAGCGGTAGTGGCCGCCTGCAGTTCGGCAATAGAAGGCACCGGATTAGCGAAATTGGCATTGCCGGTCATGCTGTCTACAATCAGTTCTGCCTTTTGTTCTAGGTCAGCATCACTATATCTGCTGAACGATGTGATAATTTTAATCTTCGTCATAATGATTAATTTTAAATGTTAGTATAAAATTTCTGAAACTCCGTATGATATCTTATAATGCAACACAAAATCAGCCTGATACGGCATAAAAAAGCTTTTTGCTCTCTACTATTTGCAATTGCAGTATTACATCTGCTTAGCGCTGTTTACAAAAGATTTTTGCTAGATTACATTTTGCAATTGTTATATTACATTGGCAAGATGTAGTCATACAAAACTTTTTGTGCATGCTGTTTTATAGTTGTTGTTTTACATCTGCCTAATGTTGTATTACAAAAGCTCTTTGCTAGATTACATTTTGCAATTGTTGCTAGCATCTGCCTGATGTTGATTGTGGCAACTTTTTGTAACATGACATTTTGTAATTGTTGGACAACATCCGTTCTATGCACGCTGAATCGACAGACTGTAATGCTCATTTTTCTGTTTGTTATGATCAATAGCTCCATCTATGATTTCTTGATTACGAAGCAAACCAAAGTAGAATTACTTCTGTTTTCTTGATACAATACTAAAAGTTCGATGCTGAAAATGCAACCGGGAAGTAATAAGTGGTCAAATACGGGCGTAAGTGGTCAGTTTTTGGGTGTAACTGTTTTTTTGACTTGGGTAAAATTTGATGAAATTTGTACAGAATTTGTTGGAATGCCTAAAAACCAAAACAGCACATAAGAGCTGCTGCTTGGTTTTTTATGCTTTTCTAAAGCGCCTTTTTTATACTTTTATAGCCAGCTAAACTTATTTCGTAATGCGCCAAAAACCAGAACAGAAAAGCTTCACCTTAGAAGAAATCACCAAAAAGGCAGAAATCTATTGTGCCTATCAGGAGCGCTGTCACGAAGAAGTTATCCAAAAGCTAAAAACATTTACTACATCACAAACTGTAATCGACTCCGTTATTGTACACCTGATTGAGAACAATTTCTTGAACGAAGAGCGTTTTGCTTGCAGTTTTGCCCGCGGAAAACACCGCATCAAACATTGGGGGAAAATCAGAATCGTTAATGAGCTGAAATCAAGACATATATCTAAATACAATATCGATACGGCACTTAAAGAAATACAAGACGAGTATTTCGACACTTTTGATTTGGCTGCGGAAAAATTCTGGGATACGATTTCTGAAAAAAACACCTTAAAAAAGCGCAAAAAGTTCTGCGATTTTTTCCTCCGAAAAGGTTTTGAAAGCAACCTAATTTATGAAAAAGCAATCGAATTAGAAAAATTGAGCTAGAGCTTAACACTGCATTTTTATACCTTTTTTTTTAAAAAAACACTTTTTTCCTACAATTTTTACGAAAACGTTTTCGTTGATTTCTGCATTTCGCCGATGAAAAAATACACGTCATCGAAAACCTGAAAAATAGGCACTTAAAAGCTTCTTTTGATGCATAAGGTGGATATACATTTGCCTCACCCTATCAGAATAAAGACACTTAACCTATGAAAAAATTGTTATTGTTACTCGTTTTATTACTACCTGTTTTTGGTTTCTCACAAGTATCATTAGTGCGTTGGGATGGAGCAAATAAACAAGCTAATCCTTATCTAATTGCTTCTAATATTACAGCTGGAAACATTACTGGATCATCTAACGTAAATTTCTTCGTTGACAACTGGGGAAGCAATGGAAATGCTTTTAATGCAGATTCATGGCCTACTAGTTCTTCTCCTGACTACTCAAGATACATTCAAGTATCAATGACAGCAAACAGCGGACAAAAGGTTGACTTAAGCCAATATAATTTTGAATATCAAAATTATGATAATGGCGGTCCGTCAAGAATGCAAGTGTACTACTCAAAAGACGCAAGCTTTCCTTCTAACGGAACAGTGCTTTATACTAACACTAACTTAAACACTAGCAATACGAGCTTCAATAGCGTATCAGTTCCTTTAACAGGTATCAGCGTATTAGCTAATGAGACAATATACATCAGAATAACATTTTACGGAAGAACAAACGGATGGTCTGGACCTAGAATCAGAATCAGACACGGTTACAATGATAGTGCACCAGCATCTCACAATGCTTCTGGACCAATAATTACAGGAACAGTTACTACAGCTTGTTCTCCTCAAGGAAACCCTGCGCTTTCGCCAACTGATTTCTGGAGAGGTTATGTATATTCTTATTCTGGAACGCCAGCAGCTACAACCTATTTAGGGTATGTTACAGAAAATGCAACATTCAACAGAAATGTAGGTAGCGGTGCGGTATCTGGACTAACAACAGTTCTTTGCCAACAGCCAACAGACAATTTCTATACTTCTTATAAAATGACCAAAAGCTTCCCAGCAGGTACATATACTTTTACAGTGGGTGGTGATGACGGTTATAGATTAAAAATTAACGGCGAATCTGGATATTCAATCAGCGACTGGTCAGATCACGGATATACAACAGGATCAACAACAAAAACGTTTGCTTCTACTACGAATGTTACTTTTGTTTTGGAATATTACGAAAGAGGTTCAGATTCTCAAGTGTCTTTTGATTACACTTGTGCTAACTCTCCAACGGCACCAACAACGTTAACTTCAAATGCAACAAGCAATACAATCTGTTCTGGCAATTCTGTTACTTTAACAGCAGGAGGTGGTTCAGCTAATACTAGTACCTACGAGTGGGGAACTGGAACTGTTGTAGGTTCAAACGTAATCTCTGGAAATACGGCTTCAATTACTGTTTCTCCAACGGCTACAACAACCTACTGGGTAAGAAGAGTAGGCGCTGCTCCATGTAACTTTACAACAACAGGTCTTACATTGCAAATTACGGTAGCTACTGCAACAGCAACAGCTCCAACATCAATCAGCGGACCAACAACATTGTGTGCTGGAGGTTCGGTAACATTAACAGCTAATGGCGGTACAGGATCAACTTACCAATGGGGAACTGGAACTGTAGGTTCTAACATACTTTCTGGAACTGGCGCTTCAATCACTGTTTCTCCAACGGCTACAACAACATACTGGGTAAGAAGAATCAATGCAACGCCATGTTCGACTCCAACTGCAGCTGCTACGACAACGGTAACAATGACTACGCCATCTGGAGATCCGACAGCTTTCGGAAACAACACATGGAACGTTTACGGTTATAATACAGGCAGCATGACTCCTGCTTTATCTTACTATGCTGGATACTATGTACAAAACACTTTAGGCGTAAACACACAAGATACGGCAAACAATGGATGGAATAAAGAAACTTCTCCATCATATTCTGCAGGATGGGTAGGTTGTGCTGTTCGAGTTGACGATTTCACAATGGTTCACAAAAGAAAAGGCTTCCCTTGCGGAAAATACCAAATCAGCATGGACAACTGGGATGATGAAACTAGAGTATACATCAACGGAACGGTTGCTTTTTATAATGGCGGATGGAGCGGTGATAACCCTACTCCAACATCTGTAGGAACTTTTGCTCTTGACAGCAACTCGACTATCGAAGTAGTGACAAGAGAAGTAAATGGGTCTGCTAACGTAAAAGTATCTTTAACTGCTGTCAATGCAACCTATAACGGAACTTCTTGGAGTACTTCTCCTGAAGGTGCTGCAATTGTAATCAACGGCGATTTGCAATTAAGCGAAAGCGTAACGGTTTGTTCTTGCACAGTTAGCGCAAACAAAAACTTGAAAGTGAATTCAGGCGTAAACCTGATCATCAAAAATGAATTAGTAGTAGCTCCTACTGCTAGTGTAGTAGTAGAAAATAATGCAAGCATCGTTCAAGTTAATGACAACGCTGCCAACAGCGGAAAGATAATCGTAAAAAGAAACACGACTCCTGTGACTCGTTATGACTTTACGTACTGGTCTTCTCCTGTTGCTGCTGCAGACTGGACATTGCATGATCTTTCTCCAAACACATTAGCTGATAAATACTTAAGCTATAATGCTGCCGGAAACGGATGGGTTACAGAAATGAACGGAGCAGCTCAGATGCAGACTGGAAAAGGTTATATCGTTAGAGCGCCTCAGCAATATTCAACTACAGCTCCTGCTGTTTTCCAAACGCAATTTGCTGGTGCACCAAACAACGGACAAAAAACACTTGACATTAAGATCGGTGCGACATTAAAATCAAACTTGATCGGAAATCCATATCCATCGGCTATCAGCGCTGATAAGTTTTATGAAGCGAACAAAGGCGTAATTAAAGGAACATTCTATTTCTGGACACATAATATTGCAGTAAGCTCTACTCCAGATGCAAATGGAGTGTACAACTACAATCCTGCAAGCTACATTTCGTATAATGCGACTGGAGCAACAGGAATTGGAGAAACAAACAACTGTACGACTTGTGGAAACACTTCTGCAAACAAACACAAAGGAAACATTGCTTCTGGCCAAGGATTCTTTGTTGAAGGAAAAGTAAACGGTACTATCGTTTTCAATAACGCAATGAGAGTAGCTCAAACCGGAACTAACGATCAATTCTTAAGAACGAGCAACCCAACTCGTCCTGTGACACAAAGCAGCGAAGAAGAAGCTGGTGAAGAGCAACCAACAGCAATCGAAAAACACAGATTGTGGTTAAACATTACGAACGCAGCTGGTGCTTATAATGAGATTTTGGTAGGCTATATCGACGGAGCTACAAACAACCTTGATGATGCTTACGACGGAATGACGTATGCTTCTGGAACTGCGCTATACTCTATGCTTGATGCAAACAAATTGGTTATCCAAGGAAGAGCATTGCCTTTCAGCAATACAGATGTGGTGCCATTAGGATTCATGGCGGCTACGGCAGGTGATTACAGCATCGGTATCGAAAGTGTTGACGGTTTGTTTGAAGACCAAAAAGTATTCTTAGTAGACAGACTTACAGGAACGGTACACAACATCAAGAATGACAGATATACATTCACGACAGCTGCAGGAACATTCAACTCAAGATTTGAAATCCGCTATGTTAATGAGTCTCTAGGTGTAGATACTCCTGTTGTAGATGCAAATGATATCGTAGTATACAAAAACGGCGGTCAGATTGCAATCAAAGCAGATCACTTTACAATCGACAACGTTCAAGTATTTGACTTGACTGGAAAAGAAATCTTTACTAAAAAAGGAATCAACAGCAACGAATTCACAACTACAGGAATTAATGTAGGAACTCAAGTTGTAGTAGCAAAAATAACTTTGGATAACAATGTAACGGTATCTAAAAAAGTAATCATGAATTAAGACTAGTTAATTCACTTCAAATCCCATAAGCAATAATCTTGTTTATGGGATTTTTTTATGTCTACGATTTTGCCAGTACTATGCTGACTGCATTGCCGCCAAAACCGACAGCATTGATCAATACCTTGCGGATGGATTTTCGTTCTTGTTGCGCTTCCGCGAAAGGAACTCTGATAAATTTCTGATGCTGCATCATCAAAATGGCCAGCTCTACATTTAACATGCCCGAAGCGCCAAACGTATGCCCTATCTTCCATTTGTTGGTAGTCAGCATCGGAAGGTTGTCGCCGAACAGCAATTCGATTGCTTTCAATTCTGATGAATCCCCTTTTATAGTTCCTGGCGCATGCATCACGATAGCATCAATCTCGCTAGGATCTATTTCACCCAAAGCCATTTTCATGGACTTCTGGAAGCATTGCGCTTCTGCAGAAATAGAAATGCTGTGTTCTAAAATTTCGGTTGCAAAACCAATTCCATCTATATAGGCCAAAGCATTTTGGCTTTCGCCTACTTCCAAACAAACCACGGATGCTCCTTCGCCCAATACCATTGAGTTTTGAGTTTTCTGCCTGTCAAACGCACGGCACGGAAACGAATCTGTGCTTTTGGAATAGATCTTTAAAGCATTCATTTGTGCGATCGTAAAAGGAGTCAGCGGCGCTTCGCTGCCGCCTACTAAAAACTTAGCTGCCATTCCGGAACGCAGCCATGCAATGCCGTTCAGCAAAGCATGCAAAGCAGTCGAGCAAGTGATGGAATGTGAAATTTCTGGTCCCTGGCTGTTTAAGTCGTGGGCGACCCATGATGAGATATTGCCCAACGTAGTCGTCGGAGAAGCCAGCGTATGCGTCTTTCCTGTTTCTAAAAATTCTTGAAAATGCTTTTCGAATAACTGGGTAGCCCCTCTGGAAGAACCGATATTGATTCCGAAATCATCTCCTTCTTTCCATCCGGCATTTTCTATCGCCTTTCGGGAAGCAAGAATAGCATATAAGACAGAATCGTCTAGGTTCTTGTATTTGCTTTCGGAATTCCGCAAGGCTTCTACCTGATCTTTCAGATCGCCGGGCAATCGAGAAGCTAAAGAAGTTGTTTCTCCTATAGTAGTATTAGAAATCAAAGTCTCCTCTTTTAGATACTGCTCCCAAATATGCTCTGGGGCATTTCCTAAGGGCGAAATGGAGGATATAGATGTTATGGCAATTTTCTGAAGCAAAATAAAAGCATTAAAACCTTGTAAAAGTTGAATCCTTACAAGATTGTTTTCGAAACAAATTTAAACTATTTCCAAAGCTTGTTCGACAACAGCATATACTTTTTCCAGCTGCTTGTCTGAAATGATATACGGAGGCAAAATATAGACGATGTTTCCAACCGGGCGGAGGATGATTCCGTTTTCAATAAAAAAATCATAGAGCTTGTTTCGGAAGTCTCCGTAGTAACTTTCTGCCGTATCTCTTTGTATCTCTAAGGCAAAGATTACTCCCAGCGTTCGAGTTTCCTTCACTCTTGGATGGCTGTTGATCTTTTCTTGAAATCGAAGATGGTTTTGATGTATTCTCTGGATGTTCTTTTGCATTTCAACAGTCTGAAGCAGTTCCAGGCTGGCAAGTGCTGCAGCACATCCGGTTGGGTTAGCTGTAAAAGTATGTCCGTGGAACAATGCTTTGTTGACATCATCATCATAAAAGCCCTCAAACAATTCTTGCGTAAATGTCGTGATTGCCATAGGAATCGTTCCTCCTGTCAAGGCTTTCGACAGGCACATCATGTCGGGTTCATTTTCAAGATAATCACACGCAAAATGCTGTCCGGTCTTTCCAAATCCGGTCATCACTTCGTCTGCAATCGTAAATACAGCATTCTCTTTGCAGATTGCCATAAGTTTGTCAAGCGCAAAGGTTTCATACATGACCATACCCGCCGCGCCTTGCACCAGCGGTTCAAAAATAAAAGCCGCAAACTCATTCGTCTTGGTCAATTGTGCTAAAGCTTCAAAAGATTCTTTCTCCTTTCTTTTTGTCGGAACCGGAATACGCACCACTTCAATCAGCGAGCCTCGGAAAGCTTCGGTAAAGAAAGAAATTCCGCTGGCCGCCATTGCCGCAAACGTATCGCCGTGAAAGGCATTTTCGAAAGCAATGATTTTGGTACGCTTCTCTCCTTTGTTGTAGTAATATTGCAGGGCTACTTTCAAGGCAATCTCTACTGCTGTCGATCCGTTGTCTGAATAAAACAGCTTCTTTTGGTTGCTTGGCAGGATTTCCATTAATTTTTCTGAAAGCAATACAGCAGGTTCGTGCGTAAAGCCGCCAAACAAAACGTGTTCTAAAGAAGTGAGCTGCGCATAAATGGCATCTGCAATAAATTTATTGCTATGCCCGTACGGATTTACCCACCACGAAGCAATCGCATCAATATATTCTTTTCCATTCTCATCCCATAACAGAGCGCCTTCGCCTTTTGAGATCGCAATAGCGGGCTTTGCCAGTTTATGTTGTGTATAAGGATGCCAGTTGTGTTTTTGGTCTCTTTCAGAAAGGGTCATGTTGTTATTTCTTAGTTCTTAAAGGCTTTTCAGATTCTCGGCAAACAGGTCAGCATATTCGCGGATCACGTTTTTATCAAAATACGGCTCGTCATCTATTCTTCCTATACATTTTAATCCGGTCTTGCTCAATATGATTTCTTCGGTTGCTTTATTTTCGTTGCCGTTAAAGACGATTCCTGCAATATCCAATTTCTTGCTTTGCAGTGCAGCAACCGTCAGCAATGTATGATTGATACTTCCTAGATAATGTCTGGAAACTACAATCACTTTATAATCGTCTTGAATCAAGTCGATGATGGTGTCTTTATCATTAAGAGGCACGAAAATACCGCCAGCGCCTTCAATTATAAGATAGTTTTTCGTCTTGGGTTCTTTTATTTTCTTACTATCTATCGTAATTCCATCAAGTGAAGCTGCCAGATGCGGGCTTGCAGGCGTTTGCAGCAAGTAACTGTTCGGATGGATTTTAGTCTTTGGATTAGAAAGCAGCGATGCTATTTTATGGCTGTCGGAATTGTCGGCATCACCAGCTTGGATCGGTTTCCAGTAATCAGCCTCAAGGCTTTCGGTAATAATCGCTGAAGTAATTGTTTTTCCTACATCAGTTCCTATTCCTGTAATGAAAATTTTCATGTTTGTATACTCTGCAGATTGAATATTTCAAAGGTACGATTTGGAATTGATACTGTAGGAGCCGCTGAATTATAATTTTTATGGAAGTCTCATGAATACTGCCCTAACGCTTAAAAACATGTGAATTTCGTAAGATTTTATTGTAGTCTTTGAACGTAACCGTTGTTTTAATTGCTAAATTTGATAGAACCATCCCTTTAATTTAACACTCTAGACCAAATGACAATAGCAAAAGTACCATCTTACATGAAGGCCGTTTATATCTCATTGCTTATTATCATTATCATCTTTTTTATGATCATGGCTAAGGCAATATTAGTTCCTCTGCTTGTTTCGGGCTATATCGCTATGCTGATGACTTCTTTCTGCAATCGCTTAGAACAATGGAAAATCCCAAGATCGTTGAGTGCTTTTATTGCGCTTCTTATTATTATTTTGCTGACGCTGGGGCTCATATACTTTATTGTCACGCAGCTGCAGACCTTCACAAACGATGTCGAAATGAATATGGAAGAAAGCCTGAACAAGTTTGCTATAAAAATAAATACGAGCATCGAGCAATTCATAGGGTTTGATATGGGTATGGGAAATGGTTTTGAAATAAAGAAAATAATGGCGCTCGTTCAATCAGGAAATACGAATATCTCTGAAATGCTTTTTACGACAATCGGTACGTTATCTAACATTATCCTTCTGCCTGTTTTTATCTTTTTCTTATTGATTTATAGAGATCATCTGGCTGTTTTTGTCACGAAAGTATTCGAAAAACAACGAAATAAAGTGCTTATAGAACATATGGTTTCCATCCGAAAGATCGTTCATGCTTACATTATCGGGGCTGGAAAAGTAATGATTATTTTAGGAATCGTGAATACGGCTGTATTGTTTGCTTTAGGAATCAAGCATGCTATCTTTTTTGGTATGATTGCCGGACTTTTGAACATCATTCCGTATGTAGGTCCTTTTGTAGGGGCGCTGATGCCTTTTACTTTTGCTTTGCTGACCAAAGACAGCCTGTTCTATCCTCTTGCTGTAGTCGTCGCCTTTACGTTAATCCAATTTATGGAAAGCAGTTTTCTGACACCAAAAATTACGGGAGCGAACGTAAACCTGAATGCTTTCGTTACCTTTTTGGGATTATTGATCGGAGGTGCCATTTGGGGAGTAGTAGGAATGATCTTAATCATCCCGACAATTGCGATCTTGAAAAAACTATTCGAATTGAGTCCCGATACGGAGCCCTACGCTTATTTGTTCGGTGAAGAAGATACGCATTGGTTCAAGCCTCGAAGGCCTAGAATAAAAACCTAGCAAGCATTTCTAAAACATTGGTGATTTCTTCTTTGGAATTAAAACTATGCAGGCAGAAACGCAGTCGTTCTTGATTTTCTGGAACTGTTGGCGAAAGGATTGCCTTCACGTCAAATCCGTTTTCTTGCAGTTTTTTAGCAATTGCTTTTACTTTTTCATTGCCAGGCAGTATAGCAGATTGAATCGCTGATTTATTTCGGACAAAAATTTGCTTTAAGCCTATCCGCTGCTTTTCTTGATTGAAATGAAGAATGTTTTCTTTCAGATTTTGGATTTCTAATTTCTGGGCTTCTATATTTTTATAGGCGGTTAAAATCCCTGCTACAGAATGTGGAGATAAGGCTGTCGTATAGATAAAGCTTCTAGCAAAGTTAACAAGATAGTCTTTTAAATCCTGTGTTCCTAAAATGGCGGCGCCATGGCAGCCCAATCCTTTTCCGAAAGTCATTAGTCTGGCAAAAACTTTGTCTTGTAGGTTGAGATCCTGAATGAGTCCTTGTCCTTTTTCTCCGAAAACGCCTAACGCATGGGCTTCATCAATAACCAAATAACAGCCATTATTTTCTGATAGTGCAGCGAGCTTTTCGAGATCAGGAGAATCGCCGTCCATAGAAAAAACAGATTCCGTCACAATATAAATTTCGGATTTGTCGGACTTGTATTTAAAAACCAAAGCTTCTAAATCTTCTAGATCGTTATGCTGGAATTTAAAGGATTTCGCATTAGAAAGCCGAATGCCGTCTCGGATGGAAGCATGGCTGTATTCGTCATACAAGATGATATCATTGCGTTGCGGCACAGCACTAAAAAGACCGACATTGGCATCGTATCCAGAATTAAACAGTAGCGCTGTTTCTGCTTCATGGAATTGGGCAATATATCCTTCAGATTCTTTGTAAACGATATGATTTCCGGATAAGAGACGAGAACCTGTAGCACCGTTTTTGATTATTCCATGATTCAAAAGGTATTGATGCGTCTGATTAAAGATGACCTCAGATTTTGAGAATCCTAAATAATCATTCGAGGCAAAATCAACTAAATCATTTGGTTCTGGCAATATCCTAAACGAATTGCTTTGTACTCGCTGCTCGATTTTGTGTGATAAAGAGGGTGGAAATCGTTTCATATGGGGCAAATGTAAGCAACTTTTGTTTTTGTTTGAAAGAAGGCTTTTCTAATACAAAATAAAAAAGCCCAGCATTACTGCCAGGCTTTTTTTATCGGAATAAAATCAGACTACTCTACTAGAATGTTGATTTTATTGTCGTTCATTTCTAAAGTTCCCGATTCGATAGGCAAATGGTATTTTTTGTCATCTCCTAAAAAGAACTTGCCTTCTGCTTCTTTTGGAAAAGTAAAGCTGTCAGCAGCAATCTTGATATCCCCTTTTGCCAAGATGGAAATAATTGCGGCGTGATGGTTCAGCATTTGGAATTCTCCGTCAATTCCTGGAACAGTAACCGAAGTTACAGGTCCTGAAAATAATTTTGCTTCTGGCGATATAATTTCTAAATACATTTTTTTTTGCTTTAGGCTTTAAGCTTTAGGCTTTAAGCTATTAAATATTAAGCTTCAGCTAACATTTTTTGTCCAGCTTCGATAGCATCTTCGATAGTTCCTTTCAAGTTGAAAGCCGCTTCTGGAAGGTGGTCTAATTCTCCATCAATGATCATGTTGAATCCTTTGATAGTATCTTTAATATCAACCAAAACTCCAGGAATACCTGTAAACTGCTCTGCTACGTGGAATGGCTGAGACAAGAAACGTTGTACACGACGAGCTCTAGAAACTGATAGTTTATCTTCTTCAGAAAGCTCTTCCATACCAAGGATCGCGATGATATCTTGTAATTGTTTGTATTTTTGAAGAATTTCTTTTACTCTTTGTGCACAGTTGTAGTGCTCATCACCTAAGATATGTGGTGTCAAGATTCTTGAAGTAGAATCCAATGGATCTACTGCAGGATAGATACCCAACTCAGCGATTTTACGAGACAATACTGTTGTTGCATCTAAGTGGGCAAATGTTGTTGCCGGTGCTGGATCCGTTAAGTCATCCGCAGGAACGTAAACCGCCTGTACCGATGTAATAGATCCTTTATTTGTTGATGTGATACGCTCTTGCATCGCACCCATTTCTGTTGCTAATGTTGGTTGGTAACCTACCGCAGATGGCATACGTCCTAAAAGTGCAGACACCTCAGAACCAGCTTGTGTAAAACGGAAGATGTTATCAACGAAGAAAAGAACGTCTTTTCCTTGATCAGAACCCGCTCCATCACGGAAGTATTCAGCGATAGAAAGTCCAGAAAGTGCTACACGAGCACGAGCTCCTGGTGGCTCATTCATCTGACCGAAAACGAAAGTAGCTTTAGACTCTCTCATTCCTAATTTATCAACTTTAGACAAATCCCATCCTCCATTTTCCATAGAGTGCATGAATTCTTCTCCGTATTTGATAATTCCTGACTCCAACATCTCACGAAGCAAGTCATTTCCTTCACGTGTTCTTTCACCTACTCCTGCGAATACAGAAAGACCACCGTGACCTTTTGCAATATTGTTAATCAACTCCTGAATCAATACTGTTTTACCAACACCAGCACCACCGAATAATCCAATTTTTCCTCCTTTTGCATAAGGCTCGATCAAATCGATTACTTTGATACCTGTGAATAAAACTTCAGAAGATGTAGATAAATCTTCGAATTTTGGTGCTTGACGGTGAATAGACAATCCGTTTTCACCAGTTTTTGGCAAATCTCCCAAACCATCGATAGCATCTCCGATTACGTTGAATAAACGACCGTAAACATCTGGACCGATTGGCATTTTGATTGGGTTTCCTGTACCAACAACTTCATAGCCTCTGCTTAAACCATCTGTAGAGTCCATTGAGATTGTACGAACAGTGTTTTCTCCAATGTGAGATTGTACTTCAAGTACTAATAATGTACCGTCTTTTTTAGTGATTTCTAATGAATCATAAATTTTTGGAAGTTCAACATCCTTACCGTTGAAAACTACGTCAACTACTGGACCAATGATTTGAGCAACTTTTCCTATTACTTTTGACATTACTTATGTATTTATTAAATAGCTATTTAGGTTTATGAAAAACACCTCTTTTTTCAGAGCGCAAAGATAGTTTTAAAAATGAAAATTTAATAATGTTTTTATAAAAAAATACGAAAAAAATATAGGATTGTCTGTTTAATGAGCAGCAAGACAATAAGTATGCAGAATTATTAAAAACAAAAAAAGCCATTATGCTTTCACATAATGGCTTTTTTTATGAGTATAATCTTAATTTAAAGATTGTGGATATTGGATCGGGTAGTTTCCTATATTAATAGCCGGCATAGAAGAACCATAGGTCGCGCTTATTGATTTTAGGAATTCATTTGCTATAAAAGCATAACCTCTTGCTGAAGGATGGATACCATCTAGAGAGAAAGCACCACCGGTCACATAAGTAGCCGTTAAATGGTGGTTGCCGAAACGGATTCCTCCGTTCAACAACTGGCTCATTATTGCTTTTGTATCTACCAATGCCAAGCCTTTTGCATTTGCTGCGTTTTGAATTGTGATATTGTAAGCATCAGTAGCTACTCTTACTTCTCCTACTTCAGCATTCGTCAACACAGAACCATCTTGCAACGGATAGGTAACTCCAATTGTATTAAAAGGAGCTGGAACTCCTGCTTGTGGCGTTCCGATAATTGTACGCGTTGGCAATAGAATGTAATCCACAAAGCTTCCGTTGGCTAGTTTTTTGGCATGTCGTGCTTGTCCGTATAAGCTGCCCATTAAGCCTGCCTGTGGAGCCGGAACACCAGCACCAATTAAAGCGCCCGTGATTTGAGCAGAATAGTCTACTAAAGATTCATCTTTAATCAGCAACGGATTTGAAGTTCCTGCTGTTAACGTTGTCAAACGATCTCCCTGCCCAAGAGCAGTCAGTATTTGTTTTACTGGACCTAACAATTGTGTATTCAATTGGTTAGCCGTAGCTGCATCTAGCGGAACCGGATTGCAAGGAACTGTCGTGAAATATGGAAGTGTATTGATATAAGGAAGATTAGCAACAACTCCTTTAGCGCCATTCGCCGTCAAAGCTGTAACAAGACCATTATATACATTATCAAAAACCGTAGGGTCTGTGATATCATTAGAACCATACGTAGAAGGATCCATGTTTCCTGTGCGATTAACACCGACACCTCCTGAAATAGCATAGCTTAAGACATCATTTCCTCCAATCCATAAGGAGAAAAATGTCGGATTCTGAGCAACCGCATCGCCTATAACAGAAGCTGCTGCTGAGGAATCAAATCTTCCAAAATAAGGATTTGCCGCACCGTATCCAGCTATAGTCAGGTGGAAGCTTTTCGATCCTGGAACCCCCATATTGTTATACGTTCCTGTTAATTGATCTGTTATTGCCGTGCCCGAAACACCTGAAACATTTACAGGCCCCACCCCGTTAAAATACAACCTTGTAGGGAATTGAGGCACCTGGTTTCCGCCTAATGAAAATCCTCCAACATTATCAACCATATAAGGCACGGTGAAATCTCCACCTCCTACTAATGCGAATTGCTGTGCTAAAAAGCTAGGATATGAATTTTCTTGACCTCTTTTGAAAAGAGCGTTATCACTATAACCCGCCGCAAACGAATCTCCTAAGGCAACGTATTTTGAAAAATCAGCAGATCCTGGCGATACCGGAATTTCTGTAGACTCCGAATCATCATCTGAACAGGCAATACTCAAGCTTAAAGAAGCAAAGAGCAACCATTTGAAATTTTTTATCATAATATTATTTTTATAACGTTAGTCTTAATTTAAGGATTGATAATCCAAGAAACTAGATATTGCTGTCCAATTCTTCCTGCTCCGATAACTTGAAGGTAATCGTTTCCGAAAAGATTCGATGCGCTTATTTTGAATACTGATTTCATAGACGGAACTGCATAATTCATCTGAGCATCAAAAACAGTTACTGCTGGAATCATACCATCGGCAAAAGAAGACTGCCATAGATATTCGTCGCTCCATCTTGCATTAAAGTTGAATCCAAAATTCTTGAACAAATTTTGGTTACCAAGAGAAGCTTTCACTCTATGTTTAGGCGTATTGAAACCTGCTATGAAAGAAGGATCTTTTGCTTGGTCAAAATCAAATTGTGCATGGTTGTAGTTGATTCCGAATTCAAAATCTTTGTAGATTTTTTTAGACAATCCTACACCGAATCCGAAAGAAGTTACATCTTCAGTCGTATTCGTGTAAACTTGGTATACTCTACGGTCTCCGTTTGATAAAGCTTGCAATCCTAAAAGAACGTTTGGATTTGCCAAATCAGCTCCAACTTCTCCATAATAAGGTCTGATTACACGAGAAGTGCTCATGAAATCATTATAGATGTTGTAATACGCATTCAAATCGACTGCAATTCCATTTTCCGTAACTGATTTATATCCTACCTCGAAAGCCTTAACTTGTTCCGGCTTTACTAGTTTGATGTTCACGATTTCTAAATCGGCAGGATTTTGAGATAATGAGAACGCTTGAACTGAAGGCACAGAATATACAGCAGAATTGTATGCATCTCTTCCTGATAAAGTAACAGTAGCTGGAGCTCCTAAAGCTTGTCCCGCCGCACTTACGTTCATCGTCTCTACGTAACGGTCAAGGTTGTCTTCAGCAGAACCTACTAAAGCAAATGGCCCTAAATCCAAACCAATGTATTGATCTTGAGTGGTTGGGTTTCTGAAACCTGTTTGGAATGAAACTCTGAAATTGTGATTTTTTCTTTCGCCGGCAGAATACACAAATGATATTCTTGGAGAATACTGTCCGTCGAAGTTTTGTGATTTATCATAACGGATAGATCCAGTAAATTTCAACCTGTCTTCCATGAATTTCTTTTGAACTTGAGTATAGATACCGTATTCGTCATATTTGATAGGCCCGTCAAAATCTGTAAAAATTGTTCCTTGAGAATCTAATTTATATTTTCTAAAAGATCCACCTACTTGGATTTCCGCAATATCAATAAGTTCTTTGAAGTTATAGTTTGCATCCGCATGGTACAATTGTGACTGGTCAATAAATCTTGCTCCTTTAGTCAGGTCAGGATTTTGAATAACTGTTGCCAAAGCATTGTTGAATTCAGGCGAACCCGGCATAAATCGAGGACCTCCTGTTGGCTGAACTGCAAATTGCGGCAAGCCAGCAAGCGCAGCAGGCAATTGATTATAGTCTGCAAATTGTCTTGCAATTCCAGCAGCCTGAGTTGTATTTGCGCCCATAACAGCACTTGAAAGCTGGTAAGCTGTTGCATAGTTTGTAAACCATTCTTGGTCGGTTTTCCATGCTCTGTTGACATTCCACGCTGCAAAACGCATATCATAAGAATTACCAGCATCTTCAGTTGTCATGTAAGCACGTACAAAGAAGTTTCTGTTTTTAATTTCTATTTTGCTTTGTTGCATGATAAAGTCTTCCAGCCTGTATCTGTTCGCCCCTTGGTAGATGGTGCTTCCGATACCTACTTTATGTTGCAGGATTACTTCGAAATCATCTTTCATTGGCTTGAAATGTAAAGAGAAATCGGCTTTTACGCTTTCGATAGAGTTATCATTGATATCTTCTTCATAATAACCTGTTCTGCTCACTTGTCCTACGTTTGGAATAAACGTAGTCACCTCATCACCATAAATATTCAAACCGTCATAGTTCTGGTTGATTCCATGGCCAAGTCCACCATTAGTCATACTTCTTTCATCACCAGCAATCCATTCGGTCGCTTTTAAATATGTAAAATTCGCTTTAGCCGCAAAAACATCAGAGAATTTGTGAGCCACGCGAATACCAAAATCATAATAATCATTTGTTCCGGCCAGCTTTTGGTTGGTCTTACCATATCTTGCATAGAAACTGATGCCTTCATGGTCAAAAGGGCTTCTACTGTTCATAAACAAGATTCCGTTGAAGGCATTGGCACCGTACAAAGCCGAAGAAGCTCCTGGAAGCAACTCAACACTCTGAACATCCAGCTCAGAAAGTCCGATCAAGTTTCCTAAAACAAAATTCAATGCTGGCGAAGAGTTGTCCATTCCATCAACCAGTTGCATGAAACGTGTGTTAGCCACCGTAGCAAATCCTCTAGTATTGATGGATTTGAACGACAAGCTGCTGGTGTTGAAGTGAACCTCTTTAAGGTTTTCCAAACCATCATAGAAAGTTGCCGAAGAAGTGTTTTTTACATCCTTGATTCCCATTCTTTCAATGGTTACGGGAGATTCAAGAATTCTTTCCGGTGTTCTAGAAGCCGACACTACGATTTCGTCAAGATTAATATCTTGGCTTAAAAGCTGTACTTCTAATTTTTGTCCTGATGTTTTGACTTCAATCGATTGCGTAGCATAACCAACGCTTGAAATCTCAACATTGTACGGGGGTTGTTTTGTTGGCTTCAGAAGGAACTTTCCTTCAACATCTGTCACTGTAGATGTCGACTCTCCAACTACCTTAATGCTTACTCCAGGAAGGGGCTGATTCGTTTCATCAGTAACGACTCCTGAAATTGAATTCTGGGCAAAGGTGACTCCACAGAATAGCAATGACAAAATAATAAAATACACTCTCATGGTTTGAATTTGTTAGTTTATATAGCCAAAGTACAAATAAATTTGATATCAATAAAAAAAGCGAGAAAATTTCTCGCTTTTAATAATATTTTTTATAAAATACTGTCTATTCTACAGTCACAGATTTTGCTAAGTTCCTAGGCTGGTCGACATTACATCCTCTCATGACAGCAATATGGTAAGATAATAGCTGCAACGGAATTGTAGTTAATAACGGAGTCAGTGCTTCTGCAGTATCTGGAATTTCTATAACATGATCGGCTAATTCTCTTACTTGCGTATCGCCTTTTGTTACCACAGCGATAATTTTACCGCTTCTTGATTTAATTTCCTGAATATTGCTGACAACTTTGTCATAGTGCCCTTGTTTTGGAGCAATTACAATAACTGGCATCTTTTCGTCAATCAAGGCAATCGGACCGTGTTTCATTTCTGCCGCAGGATAGCCTTCAGCATGGATGTACGATATCTCTTTTAGCTTTAAGGCGCCTTCTAATGCCACTGGGAAATTATAACCTCTTCCTAGATAAAGACAGTTTGGAGCGTCTTTATAAATAGAAGCAATAGTTTTTGCAATATCATTTGTAGCAAGCGCTTCGGCTACTTTTTCAGGAATAACCTCTAATTCTTGAAGGTATCTGTGGAAATCTGAATTAGATAAAGTTCCTTTTGCTTTAGCCAAACGAAGCGATATCAATGTCAGAATTGTAATTTGAGTCGTAAATGCTTTTGTTGAAGCTACTCCGATTTCTGGACCAGCGTGCGTATAAGCACCTGCGTGTGTCTCGCGCGAAATAGAAGAACCAACAACGTTACAAACTCCAAACACAAAAGCACCTCTTTCTTTTGCCAGCTTAATCGCCGCAAGCGTATCTGCCGTTTCACCTGATTGCGAAATAGCGATCACTACATCTTTTGGGTTGATGATTGGGTTTCTGTATCTAAATTCTGAGGCATATTCTACTTCAACTGGGATTCTTGCAAATTCTTCAAAAATATACTCTGCAACTAAACCAGCATGCCATGAAGTTCCACAAGCCACAATGATAATTCTTTCTGCATTTAGGAATTTTTCAAGATTATCTTCAATACCGGCCATCTGGATGATTCCTTTGTTTGCCAAAAGTCTTCCTCTATAGGTATCCTTGATTACGCTTGGCTGCTCATAGATTTCTTTCAACATAAAATGCTCGTAGCCTCCTTTTTCAATCTGCTCAAGATTCATCTGAAGCTCTTGAACATAAGGATCTACCAAAGAATCATCTTTGATTTTTCTTACTTTGATGGATTTATTTTTTCTAACAATAGCCATCTCTTCATCTTCCAAATAAATAGCATTGGAAGTATATTCGATAAATGGAGAAGCATCAGAAGCGATAAAGAATTCGTCTTCACCTATTCCGATAGCCAAAGGACTTCCCAAGCGGGCCACAACGATTTCGTCTGGTTTTTTTACATCAAAAACAGCTATCGCATAGGCTCCTACTACCTGGTTCAAGGCAATCTGAACTGCTTTCCCTAATTTTAATTTGTCTTTTTTCTGAACGTCTTCGATAAGATTTACCAAGACTTCAGTATCGGTATCCGATTTGAAAACATAGCCTCTCTTGATCAGCTCTTTTTTTAACGGCTCATAATTTTCGATGATTCCGTTATGGATGATTGCCAAATCTCCTGAATTAGAAAGATGCGGGTGTGAATTCACATCATTCGGGACACCATGTGTCGCCCAACGCGTATGGCCGATTCCGATATTCCCGTTTGTGGAAATTTCTTTTGCTTTTTCTTCAAGGTCAGACACTTTTCCTTTTGTCTTCGATACTTTCATGGACTCGCCATCATATAGCATAATCCCTGCACTATCGTAACCTCTATATTCTAATCTTTTTAGTCCTTTTATGATAATAGGATATGCATCTCTATGACCAATATATCCAACGATTCCACACATAATTTTATCGTATTAGTTAGGCTTAGTGTAATAAATTTCAAGCTTTAATCTCTTGTTTTCATTAGATGGTACTGGAGCACTTCCAAAAAGAACTGTTCCAAGCGGACTCATCACTGAAGAGAAAGGCACTTTTTTGAAAGCCGCTGAAGGCGTTCGCAATGCCACGCTAGTTGATTTAACAATATCTTCGGTTACAGAAACACCCAATCTTACATTGGTAGAGTCTTTAAGCAATACTCTTTTAATGTGTTCTGTAATTCTGACCTTATATTGAATTCCTTTTCTATTCGTATCGTCAGCATTTCCTGTCAGCTTGACAATTCCGCCAAAAGTTACTTTTGAATATTTAGTTTTTCCTCCGCCATTTGACGTATCAAAAAGATAATCTACCAACGGAATATTATCTTTTGCGTTATACACATAAATCCTATTCGGGTCCGTATTATTCGTCATTGTAGGCTGATCCACATAAAAAACCAAGTTGGCTTCATTAATAAGCCAGTTATTCGAAATTGCTTCAGTTCTCAGCGCTTCTAATTCAGCAGATTCGCCACCTCCGAACAAATCAATCATCGCTACAGAACCATTTCCGCCTTTTAAATATAATTTTTGATCTCCTGTTACCGGATTACCTACTATATTATCATACGTCTGGCTGGCACTTGTAGAGGCATTATCCAACAAGCTTACCGTGTTTCCTTTTAAGTTAAGAACAAGTGTTTTTTCTTCAACGCCATCATCAACTTCTTCACCGTTTACGATTTTTATTTTCTTATCTTCATACGTCATGGTGATGGTTCCTTTTGAAAAATCCAACAAAGCCAAAGCGCTGCCTGAAATTTCTTCTACTTGGAAATACAATCCTTTAAAATGGTTTTTAAAAACGTTATTGTTTACCAAGTTGCCGCTAGACGCGATCAATTTATTATAGAAAAAATCTTTGTTTAAGTTCAGCTTCATGCTCGGAAGCTCTCTTACTATATCACCACCTTCTTCTTCTGGCTGGATTACATGTTCTAACGGACTGAACGCAAATTGATCGTTCTGGCTTAAATCTGAAGAGTCGTTTAATCTTGCTCCTTTGACACTGTTAAAAACAGCATTTTGATCAGAATAGAATTTCTGCGCATCAACAAAACCGCCGTTTGGATCAAAATCTCTTAAATAATAGCCGTTTTCATAAACGCCCAGTTTTATTTTATTGGCGATGTTTCCGTAAACAGAATCAAGCTCATACTTGTTGCTACCATCAGTTTCTGTCTTAAGAAAAGTAGTATAATAAGGTATGTTCAAGACTACTGATTTTATCTTTGCCGAGGAAGGTACATCCCTAAATTTAGGGTTTTCGCTTTTTAGTTCTACTTGCGTAACAAAATTTGCTGTAGTTTTTCCGAAAATACCGCTATCAAATACACCTAATGGATTTACAGAAAGATTATTTGTTTGGACAGCGCCTGTTTTTTGGTTGAATGCAACAATTGAAGAAGCGTCATTTTTTATGAATCCAAAATGATCATTATCATCCACAATATCCGCACCTATGGAATTGTATTCGCTATCGCAAGAAAGCAGAAATCCAAGGCCCATGACAAGAAAAAGAACCTTCTTAAAGATTGAATTATTAAGCATATTTTTAGTAATGTTTTTTATAAAACTTGATTTCTATAGAAATTAGTATAAGCTTCTGCAAACTTATCTTTCGGGGCGAAAGGTAAAAAAGGTTTTCCCGATGATTCTATAAATTTTGTTAAACTTGGAGACAGGTCATCCGAAGCAATAATGACAGCGTCTGAGTGCATAACAGAAGCCTTGATTATGTTCTCATAATTTGGCTCCGCCAAGTGCTCGATCGATTCATTTGGAATACCGTCAAAAGCTACTTTTTTCATCATTTCCATGTCCAAGTTTCCTTCAAAACCTTGGCTGTAAACCGATGTGACTATTTTTGTTTCAGAAAACAAAGCCTCATCTTTATAATAATGCTTCATATAAATCGGAAGCATTCCAGCCAGCCAGCCATGAACATGGATAATATCTGGAACCCAGTTTAGTTTTTTTACCGTCTCAACCACTCCTTTTGCAAAAAAGATCGCTCTTTCGTCGTTATCCGGATACAAAACTCCTTCTTCGTCCGTAAAAGTAGCTTTGCGCTTGAAATACTCGTCATTATCGATAAAATAAACCTGGATTCTTTCTTTCGGTATAGAAGCTACCTTAATAATCAGCGGCATGTCCAAATCATTTACCACTAGATTCATTCCAGAAAGACGTATAACTTCATGCAACTGGTGCCTTCTTTCATTTATGTTTCCATATCGTGGCATAAAAATCCTAATCTGCCCCCCTTGATCATTGATCATTTTCGGAACGTCATACGACATTATAGATACTTCATTTTCAGCCAAGTAAGGTACTACCTCAGATGATACATACAATATCCTCTTATCCTCCATATTGTTTTGAACTTTATTTATTGCATATAAAAACATGCAAAATTACAAAAATTTATGCAGTTATTAACAAAAATGGTAAGTTTGCACTCAATTTAATCTTAAGCTGATGCTCATTTTCAACAGACAAGAAGATCTCAAAAACCATTTAAAGTCGGTTGCCAGAGAAAATACGACAATCGGGTTTGTTCCAACAATGGGCGCGCTGCACCAAGGACACTTGTCACTGATTGAAAAATCACTTGGCGAAAACCAAGTAACGGTGGTCAGTATTTTTGTAAATCCTACCCAATTCAATAATGCTGAAGATTTAGAAAAATATCCTAGAACTTTAGAAAAAGACACTCAAAAAATCGAAAACGTCAGCAAAGAGGTTTTGGTTTTTGCTCCTAGCGTTGAGGATATCTACAACGGGAATACCGTATCTGCCTCTTTCAATTTCGACGGATTAGAAAACCAGATGGAAGGCGAGCACCGACCAGGACATTTTGACGGTGTCGGCACAATTGTAAAGCGCCTTTTTGAAATCGTACATCCTACCAATGCCTATTTTGGAGAAAAAGATTTTCAGCAACTGCAGATCGTAAAAAAAATGGTCGAAAAGCATCAAATGCCCGTGAATGTTATAGGCTGCCCTATATTCAGAGAACAAAACGGACTAGCCATGAGTTCTCGAAATGAAAGGCTTTCTGCACAACAAAGAGAAAATGCTTCCCTGATATACAAGACTTTAAAAACTGCCAAAGAAAAGTTTGGCACGGAAAGTGCAAAAGAAGTTACCAGCTGGGTTGAAAGCGTTTTTAAAAAAAATCCGGAGTTCAATCTGGAATATTTTCAGATTGCAGACGAAGACCAATTACTGCCGATACAAGAAAAAGATAACAGTAAAAAATACCGCGCTTTCATTGCTGTTTTTATTAACAGTATCCGCTTGATAGATAATATTTCATTAAATTAAAAAATAATTACCTTTGCACCATGCAAATTCAAGTTGTTAAGTCCAAGATTCACCGTGTTACGGTAACTGGAGCAGATTTAAACTACATTGGAAGTATCACGATCGACGAAGCGTTGATGGAAGCCTCCAATATTGTTGAAGGAGAAAAAGTTTCTATTGTAAACATCAATAATGGCGCGCGACTAGAAACTTACGCGATCAAAGGAAACAGAAACAGCGGCGAGATTACCCTAAATGGCCCTGCGGCGAGAATGGTACAAAAAGGCGACATCATCATCATCATTTCCTACGGAATTTTAGATTTTGAAGAAGCCAAGACTTTCAAACCGACGCTCGTTTTCCCTAATGAAAAGGATAACTCCTTAACCTAAAAGTCTTTTGAAGAAAAAAATCAGCAAAATACTATCCATCCTGCTCCCAATTCTATTGGGAGTTTTTTTGACTATATATACCTATAATTCATTTACTCCCGAACAATTGGAGGAAATGAAGAGCTACTTCCGAAATGCCGATTACACTTATATTTTTATTGCCCTGATTTTCGGATTCATCAGCCATGCTGCCAGAGCCTATCGCTGGAGATTTATGTTAGAACACATGGGATACCATTCTCCGTTCAAGAATAATTTCATGGCCGTTTGGATTGCTTACTTTATGAACATGACGATACCAAGATCGGGAGAAGTTTCCAGAGCTTTGGTATTAAAAAAATACGAAGACATTCCCTTTGACAAGGCTTTCGGAAGCATTATTGCCGAAAGAGTCGTCGACTTTATTATCCTTTTGTTATTCATCGCGACTGCCGTCTTATTGCAGTTTGAAGTCTTAAAAACCTTCCTTTTAAATACGATTCCTGTAGAAAAATTATTGATTTACGGAATTGTGGCTTTTGTGATTTTCCTTTCCGCCATTCTTCTTTTTGTCTACTCAAAATCCAAATGGATCCTGATGATCAAAGGAAAAATTTCTGGATTGACAGAAGGTCTTTTAAGCGTTTGGAGAATGGAGAAGAAATGGTCTTTTCTGTTTTATACCGCGATCATCTGGATTGGGTATGTATTGACTTTCTATACTGCTATTTTCGCTTTACAAGAAACAAGCGACATCAGTTTTGGCGTTGTAGTAACCGCTTTTGTAATCGGAAGCTTGGCCATTTCTTTCTCAAACGGAGGTTTTGGCGTTTTTCCTGTGCTAATTGCTGGAATTTTAGCGCTATACGGAATCCCAAAAGAAGCGGGAACTGCTTTCGGCTGGATTATCTGGACGTCACAAACCGTGCAAATAATTATTTTAGGCGGACTTTCGTTTTTGCTTTTGCCGATCCTCAATAGGAAAAAATAAATTATTATCTTGCTTTCCTATTTAGAGACCTCTTGTCTCTATGCTAACTAACCAAAAACCCTCGCAATGAAAAACTTCATAACTGCTGCTTTTTGCATTTTTTCTTTTAGCTTATTCGCCCAAAAAAGTGTTGAAGAAGTAAAATCCGAAAAACTAAACGGCACGCGCCAGATCATGATTTCCCTTCCGCCTGCTTATGAAAAAGAACCTGATAGAAAATTTCCGCTCCTAATACTCCTCGATGGAGAATATCTTTTTGATGCCTTCTCAGGCGCTTTGTCCTATGCTAATTATTGGGACGATCTGCCGCCGGTAATCATCGTCGGAATCAGCCAAAACAAAAACGGCGAACGTTTCAACGACAGTCAATTCGATAAAGAAACTGGATTGCCAGAAGAAGGCGGTTCCCGTTTCTACGAATTTATTGGCTCTGAATTGATTCCTGCATTAGAAAAAAAATACAGGATCGCTCCTTTCAGGGTTATTGCTGGACATGACACTACCGCTGGATTTTTGAATTTTTATCTTTACAAAGACCAGCCTGTTTTTAATGCCTATATTTCCTTAAGCCCTGAATTTGCTCCAGAAATGGAAACCCGAATTGCGGAACGCCTTGCTACATTCAAACAGCCGATTTTCTATTACCAAGCAACAGCCGATGGCGATTTGAAAAAAATGCAAAAAAAAATCAAAGAACTTGATGAAAACATCAGAAAGATGAGCAACCCGAACGTCAATTATCGCTTTGACGAATTCAAAAATGCTACGCATTATTCTTTAGTGCTTCCTGCAGTTCCAAATGCGCTGTACCAGATATTCTCTGCCTACCAACCTATTTCTACTGTAGAATTCCAAGAAAAAATTGCAACGCTTCCAAGCGGTTATGCTGATTATTTGGCTAATAAATATGAAATTATCGAAAAATCTTTAGGAATAAAAATGCCGATTCGTGTTAATGACTTTAAGGCAATTGAAGCCGCTATTCTAAAAAATAAGGCGTATGCTGAGTTTGAAAAATTATCTGCCATGGCTAGAAAAAGCTACCCAAAAGCAATGCTTGCCGATTATGAGATGGGCATGATGTATGAGCACACTGGAGATTTCAAACGTGCTTTCAAATCGTACCAAAACGCTTACACAAAAAATGAAATTGGCGACCTGACAAAAGACATGATGCTTGAAAAAGCAGATGAAATGAAGAGCAAATAAATATATGTCAAAAATAAAAACGACTTTTTTCTGCCAAAACTGCGGCGCCCAATATTCGAAGTGGCAAGGCCAATGCAATTCCTGCAAGGAATGGAATACGATTGCCGAAGAAATAATCCAAAAAGAAGACAAGAAAGATTGGAAAAGTACGCCTTCGCCTGATTCAAAAAGAGTCACGAAGCCGTTAAAAATCCATGAAATCGACAGCACCGAAGAAGTCCGCATGGACACTAGAGATGGAGAATTAAACCGTGTTCTAGGCGGCGGTATTGTTCCAGGCTCTTTAATTCTTTTAGGAGGCGAACCTGGTATTGGAAAAAGTACGTTGCTTTTGCAAATTTCTCTAAAATTACCTTATCGAACGTTGTATGTTTCTGGCGAAGAAAGCCAGAAGCAGATAAAAATGCGTGCCGAAAGAATCAATCCGTTAAGCGACAACTGCTATATCCTTACCGAAACAAAAACGCAAAATATTTTCAAGCAGATTGAAGCCATCGAGCCAGAAATCGTCATTATCGATTCCATACAAACGCTTCATACCGATTATATTGAGTCTTCTGCCGGAAGCATTTCACAGATTCGGGAAACCACTGCCGAACTGATCAAATTTGCCAAAGAAACCAATATTCCGGTCATCTTGATCGGACACATTACGAAAGACGGAAACATTGCGGGACCAAAAATCTTAGAACATATGGTTGATACTGTCTTGCAGTTTGAAGGCGACAGGAATCATATCTACAGAATCTTGCGTTCGCTTAAAAACCGTTTCGGTTCTACGGCAGAATTAGGAATCTACGAAATGCAAGGCTCTGGCTTGAGAGAAGTCTCAAATCCGTCTGAAATCTTGATTTCCCATAAAGAAGAAGAACTTTCAGGAACTGCAATCGCGACAACGCTTGAAGGCATGCGTCCATTGATGATTGAAATTCAAGCCCTAGTCAGCACCGCCGTTTATGGAACGCCACAACGAAGCACCACAGGCTACAATGCCAAGCGATTGAACATGATTTTGGCCGTATTGGAAAAAAGAGCTGGCTTCCGCTTAGGCGCCAAAGATGTTTTCTTGAACGTTACCGGAGGTATTTCTGTTGATGATCCTGCTATTGACTTGGCTGTCGTGGCCGCGATTCTTTCTTCTAACGAAGATATTCCTGTCGGAAAAGATTTCTGTTTTGCCGGCGAAGTCGGGCTTTCAGGAGAAATTCGTCCCGTCAATCGCGTCGACCAAAGAATCCAAGAAGCAGAAAAATTAGGCTTTTCTACCATTTTCGTTTCAAAATACAATAAGATTACGCTCAAAAATACGTTTATAAAAATCCGTCTAGTTTCAAAAATCGAAGACGTAGTAAGCGAATTATTTGGCTAGCTTAGTAGTGAGGAATGCTGTTAATTACCGCTATTTAACTATTGGTTTTCCATTAATCGTTATATTTGTTTTTTAAACCAACCACAAATCCTCAATGAGATCCAGAAAACAAAAAGCAATCCTCGCTGCAAAAATCATAGGCGTGCTTTTTGTGCTTTCCATAGGCACATTTTTTATTTTTAGAAATTCCATACTGCAAAAAGCTGTCGCAAAAGTTTCTGACAAGATGGAACGAGATTACGACAGCAATTTTTCCATTAAAAAAGCATCGTTCGAAGGTTTTTCGGGAGTTGCTCTAGAGAATGTACTTCTGGTTCCGAAAAACGCTGACACTTTGCTGAATGTCGAAAGCATCAAGACCAATATCAACTTTTGGAGGCTACTGACAGGCGATGTGCAATTAGGAACGCTTCATGTCAAAAATGGTTTTGTTCAGCTGGTCAAAAACGAAAAAGGCCGCAATTTCGACGCTTTCTTGAAACGAAAATCCAACGAAGACACAACGAATGTAGAGACAAATTATGCCGAAAAAGCCTACCGACTCCTAAACCAAGCCTTGAATCTGATTCCTACCGACATGAATCTGGAAAACATTTCGCTCCGCATGGACGACATGGGGAGAAAGGTGAAACTAGATTTGAAAAAGCTACATCTAGAAGACAAAGAACTAGAGACTACTATCGGCGTCACGGCAGATAATTTTAAGCAGAACTGGAAAATCAAGGGCTTTGCCGATCCAAGGAATAAAAAGACTGACTTGCGATTTTTTAATGTAGATACGGGCAAAATCCGAATTCCTTATGTCGATGAACGTTTCAACATGAAAGCGGGCTTCGATTCGATTCGCCTTAATGTTTCTAATATCGAAATGGACGGTGGCGAATTGCATATTAACGGCTTTACTTCTATCGCAAACTTTACCGTAAATCATCCAAAAATTGCCAATAAGGATGTTGTCATTAAAAAGGCAAATTTCAATTACAACCTGCTTTTTGGAGAAGATTTTATTGCGATTGACAGCACTTCTTCGGTTACGCTGAACAAAATGAAATTCACGCCGTATGTTTTTTATCAGAAAGTAAAAGAAGACAAAAATCAGATTTATGCCCTGAAAGTGAAAATTCCGAAAATGAAAGCGCAGGATTTTATCGTTTCGCTTCCCGAAGGACTTTTTACTAATTTCGAAGGCATGGAAGCCGAAGGAAACTTCAGTTACAACCTAGAATTCCTGTACAACAAAAAGAAGCCGAGCGAATTGGTTTTTGACAGCCAGCTGAAAAAAGAAGATTTGAAAATCACCAAATACGGCGAAGCCAACCTCAACAAGTTGAATAGCGATTTTGCGTATCGCGCCATCATAAATGGAGTTCGTCAGCGGCAGATTGAAGTAGGAATGTCAAATCCAAACTACACGCCTTTAGACCAGATTTCGCCTTATATCCGAAAAGCAGTACTCACTTCAGAAGATCCGTCTTTTTTCTCGCATCGCGGATTTATCAATGAAGCGTTCAAGCAATCGATAATCAAGAACATCAAGACCAAACGTTTTTCGCGCGGTGCTAGTACCATCAGCATGCAGTTGATTAAAAATGTTTTCTTGACAAGAGAAAAAACACTTTCGCGCAAGCTGGAAGAAATTCTCTTGGTGTACATCTTAGAAAACAACCGAATTGCCAGCAAAGAAAGAATGCTGGAAGTCTATTTCAACATTATCGAATGGGGACCGAATGTATATGGAATCGGAGAAGCAGCTTATTTTTATTTTGGAAAACATCCATCACAATTGAACTTGAACGAATCCTTATTTTTGGCAAGCATCGTTCCAAGGCCACGAGGATTTATGTGGCAATTTGACAACCAAGGAAAACTGAAATCTTTTGCCGAAAAGCGAAACGAATACATGACCAACCTAATGATTCGCCGCGGACTGCTGACGCAAGACGATACGCTCCAAAAACATTTCCCTGTAGAAATTACTGGTCCGGCTCGTTCCTTTTTGAGAATAAAAGCACCCGATTCGACCGCTGTAGATTCTATGGCAATCGACGATGAATTTGATTTTTAGACTATTTGAAAGCTTTTAAAAATTCTTCTTTATAACTGGGTGAAATTTCAATTTCAGAACCATCGGTCAAAGTCACATAACCGCCTGTTCCTTTATGGTAGGATTTCACGGAATTGATATTGATAATATGGGATTTATGAACGCGTATAAATGGGAAAGGAAGAATCTCCGTAAAGTGTTTCAGAAAGCGGCAGACCATTTTTTTCTGTCCGTTTGCCAGATACAAATCGGTGAAATTTCCGTTGCCGCGAAGCCTCACGATTTCTTCCATTTTCACGACTTCAAAACCCTCTAAAGTAGGAAGAATTACTTGCTGTTTTTCGAGCTTGGTTTCTCTGAAATTCTCTACGATAATCTTATTCCGGTTAAAAATCTCATGGTTTACGATATGCTGCTGTACTTTGTTTACCGCCGTAATCAATTCTTCAATGCTGATGGGTTTTAACAGATAATAAGCAGCGCTCTGGTTCAAGGCTTTTAGGGAATATTCTGAAAAAGCAGTCACAAAAATCGTCTCGAATTGCAAGTCTTTGCAGGCTTCTAAAACATCAAACGCATTTCCAAACGGCATTTCCACATCGAGAAAAACCAATTGCGGCTGCACTTCATGAAGCAACGGAACGGCTTCCTTAAAATTTTGGGCTTCGCCAACAACCTCAATCTGCGGGCAATATTTCTGCAGGTAGTTTTTCAAGACTTCCCGTGCTGCGGTTTCATCTTCTACGATGACGCTTTTTATTTTTTGCAATACCATCAGATTCTGTCTATTAATGGAAAATTAATCTCGACTCGTGTTCCTGTCTCTGGGCTTTCTTTCTCTGAAATTTCGAAAGTGATGTTCTTTTTATACAGCTCGTTCAAAAGGCTGATTCGTTCTCGCGTATTAGTCACGCCGCGGGATTCATGCACTTTTTGATTCGTAGTTTTTAATTCCTGGCTTTTCTTGAGTCCGATACCGTTATCGTCAATCGTTACTTTGATTAAATTGTTCTTGAGCTTGAAATCTAGTTTTAAAAATCCTTTTCCTTCCTTATAGCGGAGACCATGCCAAATTGCATTTTCCAGGTGTGGCTGCAACAGCATGTTGGGAACAAAAACCGCATCGCCATCTAACGCTTCATCAATGGTAATGTCATAATCAAATTTTTCATTAAAGCGCAAATGTTCTAAGTCTAAATATTTTTTTAATTGCTCTACCTCGTTATTCAACGAAACAAAATCTTTATTGGAATTCTCCATCATGTTCCGCATCAGGTTGGAATAAGACGTCAGGTATTTATTGGCTTCGAGCTCGTTATTTTCAGAAATAAATTGGTTTACCGAATTGAGGCTATTGAAAATAAAATGCGGATTCATTTCTCTTCGTAATGACTGCAAGGCAATTTTCTTGTTTTTGGTCTTGATGGAATACAAGGCTTTTACGATAAAAACAAAAAGCAAAATCATCAGCAAAACAGAACCCAAGAGAAAATAATTAAACGTATTTTTTTTGCTGATTAATTCATCTTTCAAAGCCTTTTCTTTTTCCAAATGTTTGATTCGGTCTTCTGTTACCTGAAAAACTTTAGAATCAACTAAGGAATTATCTGATTTGATGAGGGTTTCAAAGTTCTCAAAGAAATTTTCATACAATTCGATGCTTTTATCGCCGTTCCCTTTAGCATTGTATTCTTTTATCAACTGCTCCAGACTATTTTTAGCCAAGAGCGTCTTGCCATTCTGTATCGCAAGTTCATATGCATTTTTTAATACCGAAATTCCTTTTTCGGCATCCTGCTGCTTAAAATAGACTGTCGCCAGTTCTTGCATCTGAACAATCTGTGTTTCGGAATCATTCTTCTCTTTGGCTTCGTTGATAAGCTTTTTGTTGATTTCTATGGCTTTGTCAAATTCATTTTCCGAAGCATATACCTTGGCAATTTCACTCTTGATCTTGATGGCTTCTTCAGGCTTGTGCTTTACGTTTTCTAATGCTTTCTTATAATTTTCAACCGCTCCTTTGGCATCATTTCGATCAATACTATTTTTGGCCATTTGCTGATAGGCCTCGGCCGTTTCTTCTTTTTTGCCTTCTTTTTCTAACAAATCAATATTAGATAAAATATAATCGGACTTTTGTTCTGGCGTGCTATTTTTTAACCGTTCCGCATCATTATAATTTATCCTTTCAGCTACCTTGTCTGTAGCAATCTGGCTGGCCGATTCATAACTGACGATAGCATCTTGGGTCTTGTTTTGCGATTCTTGGACTTTAGCGATACCGCGATTAGCATTCGCTGTTTCTTTTTTCTTGTTGCGTTTGGCATAGATATCGCGGGCTTTTTTCAGATATTCTTCAGCCTTTGCATACTCGCCTTTTGCCGAAAGTTGTTTGGCTAACGCTTCATATTTTTGGGCAGTCTGCAAGTCGTTTTCATCTTCTGACAATGATTTTTTCACTTCGGCAGCCGCCTGATTGACATCATACATCTTCTTGTCCACCTTGCCTTTCTTTTTAATAGTATCTTGTGCCGTAACGGTTTGGATACCGAACAGCAAGACCAAAAAGAATAAGGCTTCTCTTATTTTCATCATTACGTATTTTCTGCAATGTAAAGTAAAATAATTCTAACCTCTTATCCTATTCCTTTCACCAATTGAAAAGCCCGTTTCACCATTTGTGGAAAAACTGAATTGTCGTAAGAGATAATTTTACCCTACAAATCAATAAAAACCTTTATTATGAAAACAAGAATTATTTCCGTTGCAGTCTTTCTCGCAGGATGTTATATCTCTGTGGGAATTATAAATAACCCTTCTATAGTAGAGAACGATAAAACGCCTAAAACAAAAAAACTGGCTTCGCTTCCAGAAGGTAAAGAAGAGGAAGAAAAACCGTGTGTCTTTATGACCGTTATGGGCGAACAGCCGTCAGACGGATTTGCAAAAGTAAAACGAGATGCAAAAATCGACGACAAGATTGTCCAAGGCGAATTGTGGCTCATCAAAGCCCAAAACAAAGACGGCGGCTGGGGCGCGGGTTCGCATGCAAGACAAAATGTAATGGATCCACATGCTGTGAGCTCAGACCCGGCAACAACAGCTATGACAGCTATGGCACTATATCGTTGTGGCTATAACCTAGAATCTGGCAAATACAGCGAAACCTTAAGAAAGAGCCTGAATTATCTTCTTTCCGAAATCGAAAAGACGAAAAACAATCCCAATTTTATAACCGAAGTCCGCGGTACCCAAATACAAAGCAAGTTAGGAGAAAACATTGATGCTGTGTTGACGCTCCAATTTTTGAATCAGGTATATCCGTTGCTAAAAGAGAAAACTTTAAAAACCGAGGTAAAAGAGGCCATCCAAATCTGCGTCAATAAAATCGAGAAATCGTATGACGAGAACGGAAAAGTAAAAGGTGCCGGTTGGGCTGGCGTATTGCAATCTTCTTTTGCCAGTTCGAGTCTTGAAAATGCGGCAAAAAATAAAGATGTAAAAGTCGATTCTGAAAAGTTGAAAAAATCTCGCGAATACCAAAAAAGTAATTACAATGCCGAAAGCGAAAGCGTAAAAACAGAAGACGGTGCTGGAGTTATGTTATATGCCGTGAGTAGTTCGGTACGTGGCAGCGCCAAAGAATCACAGGAAGCCAATGCCATTATCAATAAAGCTAAAAGCGAAGGAAAACTAGACCGTAATGCTGTATTGAATAAAGAAAACCTCAAAAAAGCAGGTGTTTCTGAAGAACAAGCTGAAGTATATGATGTTGCTGATAAGGTTTATAAATCAGCAAAAGTAAAAGCGATGGACAAAAACGTCATCAGCGGTTTCGGAAATAACGGAGGCGAAGAATTCTTGAGTTTCTTACAAACTGGAGAATCCATGATTGTCAATCAAGACGACGAATGGAAAAAATGGTACGATGACGTGAGCGGCAGAATCATCAGCATCCAAAACAACGACGGAAGCTGGAACGGACATCACTGCATCACAAGTCCTGTATTCTGCACGGCAGCCTGCCTGATGATTCTTACTATTGAAAACGATATCAAAAACTTACAATAATCTAAAAAATAACAAATTATGAAAACGAAAATCCTATTTGCATCGCTCCTTTTGGCTTCAACATTCTGTTTTGGAAGCTGTGATTTCTTTAAAAAAAATCCGAAAGAGCAAGACCCGGAAACCGGACCTGAACCTGGACCTGAATTGGCTATGGTCGCTCCAGAAGACGACGGCAATACAAAAATTCAAGTGGCTTTGTTACTAGATACTTCCAACAGCATGGATGGTTTGATTGACCAAGCAAAATCAAGACTTTGGAATATCGTCAACACTTTGACAACGCTGAAATATGAAGGTAAAAATCCAAAAATAGAAATAGCGCTGTATGAATACGGAAACGACGGATTGTCTTCATCTGCCAATTATATCCGCCAAGTAACGCCGCTTTCTACCGATTTAGATCTTATCTCTGAAAAATTATTTTCATTGCGAACTAACGGAGGTTCCGAATACTGCGGTGCTGTAATCCAAGATGCTACCAAACAGTTGGAATGGGGAAAAGGAAAAGTAAACATGAAACTGCTTTACATTGCTGGAAACGAACCTTTCAACCAAGGCGACATCAACTATAAGGAAGCCATCAGCGATGCTTTGAAGAATGACATTTATGTCAATACGATTTTCTGCGGCGGATCGATGGAAGGCATCAACACCATGTGGAAAGACGGAGCCGAGCGAGGACAAGGCAAATACTTCAATATTGATTCTGACGAGAAAGTACGCTATATCGTGACTCCTTATGATGACCGAATTTACAAATGCAACGAGCGCTTGAATTCGACCTATGTTGGTTATGGAAAGCAAGGCTATGAAAAGAAAGAAATGCAGGCCATGCAAGACAAAAATGCGGAATCGGTTTCTTCTTCTAATTATGCAGAACGCGCTGTCAGCAAATCAAAAGCTGTTTATAAAAACGAATCTTGGGATTTGGTCGACCGTGTGAAAGAGGACAAAACGGCTTTGCAGAAAATCAAAAAAGAAGAACTTCCGAAAGAATTGCAGAACAAATCGGCAGCAGAACTAAAAACAATCGTAGATCAAAAAACCAAAGAAAGAGAAACGATACAGAAAGAAATGGCGCAGCTGGCAAAACAACGCCAAGACTATATCGATACCGAAAATAAAAAAGAAAAAAAACAAGATGATTTAGGAAATGCTATTGCTTCATCGATTTTAGACTTTGCAAAAATAAAAGGCTATACTGCTGAACAATAGGCTTTAATCCCAGTAAGCCTCATAGACTTTCTCTTTGAGGCTTATTTATTTTTCTTTCGTCCCAACCTTTTGCTTCTTTTCACTCTCTTATAAAGAAAAGACTAATCTTTAAATTTTTATTATGAAAAAGTTTCTCATTTTGTTATTGATGTTCCAAGCATCATTATATGCCCAAAAGCCTGTGTTCACGACAGCAAAAGTAAAAGCGGCAACGGTTTACTTCAATGCGGCAGAAATCTCCCAAACGGCCAGCGTAAACCTTCCGGCCGGAACTCATGAAATCGTGGTGAAAAACGTGGCCAACTGGGTCAATGAAAATTCAATCCAAATTGGAACGTCGCCTACATTAACGGTGTTATCTGTTCAATTCACAGACAATTATATTTCTGAATATGAAATCGACACCAATTCTCCTTCGGTAAAAAAAGTAAAAGACAGCATCCTTATCGTTAAAAAAGAAATTGTGAAGCTTGTTAATGCAAGAGTTTCCGAAGGGAAAACCATCGACTTATTGGACAAAAACCAGCAGGTTTCCGGACAAAATTCTGGACTAAATGTAACGGAATTGATGAAAATGGTAGACTACTACAAAGCAAAAAGAACGGAACTGAGCAACAGTATTAATCTCTTGGCTGAAAAAGAACAGAAACTTAACGAAACACTCCAGAAATTGAATGACAAACTGGAAATCAACAACAAAAATGAAGAAAAAATATCCTCTGGAAAATTAGTCTTGCAGGTGATGAACGAGGTCGCAGGGAATGTGCCTTTAGAAATTTCGTATCTGACCAACAGCGCGACTTGGTCTCCTTTTTATGACTTGAGAGCCAACAGCGTTGCATCGCCGATTGAAATGATGTACAAAGCACAAGTAGTACAAAGCACAGGAATTGATTGGAAAAACGTAAAACTGACTTTATCATCGGGAGTTCCGAATCAAAACAATCAAGCTCCGTTATTACAAGCCTGGTTCTTGAGATATGGATATGAGCAAGAATATAAGCAAAATGATGACGTCAGAAGCAATGAATTGCAGGAAGTAGTCGTACAAGCTATTAATACCCGAAAAGATAAAGCATTAGCTAAAGCATCAATTTCAAACTTTACGACCATTTCAGAAAACCAATTGAATATTTCGTTTGATATTGACATTCCGTACGATATCTTATCCAACGGCAAAAAACACAGCGTCGCTTTAAAAGAAATAAAATTACCAGCAACGTATAAATATTATGCGGCTCCAACAGTGGACAAAGAAGCTTTCTTGCTGGCAGAAATCAGCGACTATTCAAAATACAACCTGCTGAAAGGTGAAGCCAATATTATTTTTGAAGGAATGTATGTCGGAAAAACGTTTGTTGATCCGAACCAGACTTCTGACACCTTGAACTTGAGCATGGGAAGGGACAAGAAGATTTCCATCAAACGCGAAAAAGTAGTAGACAAATCGGGGACAAAATTCCTTTCTTCCAATAAAGTACAGACGTTTACATTTGAAACGACCGTAAGAAACAACAAAAAAGAAGCTGTCCAATTGATGCTAAAGGATCAATATCCACTAAGCACTGACAAGGAAATCGAAATCGAATTAAAGCAGAGTGACAATGCAAGAGTCAATGCCGAAACGGGAATTCTTACTTGGGATTTGAATCTGAAACCAAATGAAACCAAGAAAATACGAATCAGTTATACGGTCAAATATCCTAAAAATAAAATCATCGATAATCTTTAAAAAAGGAAGCCTCATTACAATAATGAGGCTTTTTTATTAAAAAAATACTTATAATTCAAAAATGTAAACATTTCATTATGAGTATTTTCAAAAATTATTTTATAAATTTACTTCCTAACCTAATTGCTATAGAAATGAAAACAACTTTACAATTGCTAGTACTACTATTCTCAAGCCTTGCTTTCTCGCAGACTATAGGAATAGTTCCTTTTGCAACGGGATTCACTAATCCTATTGAAATTGCCCATGCTGGAGATTCCAGATTGTTTGTCGTAGAACAGGCCGGAATTATCAAGATCGTTAATTCGAGCGGAACCATAAACGCAACTCCTTTTCTCAATATTTCGAGCTTAGTGAGCTGCTGTGGAGAAAGAGGCCTTTTAGGCTTGGCCTTCCACCCGAATTATGCTACAAACGGCTTTTTTTATGTCAATTATACTAATACTGGCGGAAGTACCGTAATCGCTAGATATTCTGTAAGCGCTAATCCTGATGTCGCGAATACGACAGGCACTATCTTGATGACAATTGCTCAGCCTTTTTCCAATCATAACGGAGGTACCATAAAATTTGGTCCTGACGGCTATTTGTATATCGGTATGGGTGATGGCGGAAGCGGTGGCGATCCTGGAAACAGAGCACAAAACATCAACGAACTTTTAGGAAAAATGTTGAGAATCGATGTAAATTCTGGTTCTCCTTACGGAATCCCTCCTACAAATCCTTATGCCGGAGCGACAGCTGGAGGAGATGAAATCTGGGCCATCGGACTTCGTAATCCTTGGAAATTTTCGTTCAACAGACTTAACGGTGATTTATGGATTGCCGATGTAGGACAAGATCAAGTTGAGGAAATAAACAAAGTAAGCCCTACAGCTGCTGGACTAAACTACGGCTGGAGATGCTATGAAGGCAACAGTCCGTACAATACAGCTGGTTGTGCTGCCATGTCAACGATGACTTTTCCTGTGGCTCAATATACGCATGCATCAACTGGAGGCTGTTCGATTACTGGTGGTTATGTATATACGGGAACTACCTATCCTGCCATGCAGAATAAATATTTCTTTGCTGATTACTGCGTAAATAGAATTGGAATGGTGAGTACCGCAGGAACAATAACCTATTCTGCGAATTTTTCTGGATCGAACTCTTTTACTTCTTTTGGAGAAAATTCAAGTGGCGAATTGTTCGTGACCGGAACGTCTCAAGACATTGTATATAGAGTTATAGATACGGCATTAGGAACTGATGATTTTGCACAAAATGGATTCTCAATGTATCCAAATCCTGCAGATTCAGAGCTTTTCTTGTCTAGTGCTAACGAAACTATCCTTCAAAAAATTTCGATTATCGATTTATCAGGAAAGCTTTTATTGGAACAGAAATTAGAAAATACGTCTATCAATTCGATCAATATCAGCTCGCTTCAGACAGGTATTTATGTTGTTACGGTAGAAGATGTTTCAGGCAACCGATTCACATCAAAATTGGGTAAAAAATAATCTGTAACTTGACCTATGATGACAGAATCTTGGCTTCTTAACGAATAAGAAGCCAAGATTTTTATTTTTATCTAGGGTGCTGGATTCGGACGAATGGCTTGGATTTCATCAATGGCTTTCAGTATTTCTTCAGAAAGCACTCTCCCAACAGTATTGATATTTTCTTCCAGCTGTTTTAAATTGGTAGCGCCTACAATGGTGGCTGTCACAAACTGTTGCTGACGGATAAACGCCAAAGACATTTCAGTCAATGTGAGTCCAAATCGTGTAGCGGTTTCTTGATAGAGTTTTGTAGCTTCTTTTGTCTGTTGTGAATTGTATCGCGTAAAATTCGGGAACAAATTCAATCGTGCTTGTGGATGTTCTTCTCCTGTGAGGAATTTTCCAGACAAAGTACCAAAAGCCAATGGCGAATAGGCCAAAAGACCGACATTTTCACGGTAAGCGGTTTCAGAAAGTCCGACTTCAAAAGTACGGTTCAGCAACGAATACGGATTTTGTATCGTAGAAATTCTTGGCAGGTTATGCTTTTTGCTTTCTTCCAAAAAACGCATTACACCCCAAGGCGTTTCGTTGGAAACACCAATGGCTCGAATTTTTCCGCCTTGAATTAATTCTTGTAACGTTTCTAAAACAGACTGTATGTTATCTTCCCAGGCATCTTCTTGAATTTTGAATCCGCGCTGTCCGAACATATTTGATTTGCGCTCCGGCCAATGCAATTGGTACAAATCGATATAATCTGTATGGAGTCGTTTTAGGCTTTTTTCAACAGAGAGCTTTAAGGTTTCAGGCGTATAGGCCATGTCTTCTCGCACATAAGGCATTCCTCTATTCGGGCCTGCAATTTTTGTAGCCAGAACTATATCGTTTCTTCTTCCTGATTTCTGTAGCCAGCTCCCGATAATTCGTTCTGTCTCGCCAGTTGTTTTTTCGCGTGCGGGAACGGGATACATTTCGGCCGTATCAATAAAATTAATGCCTTTGTCAAGCGCAAAATCCAATTGGGAATGTCCGTCTGCTTCTGTATTTTGTTGTCCAAAAGTCATGGTTCCGAGACAGATTTCACTGACTTTTAGGTTGGTATTGGGAAGGGTGTTGTAGTTCATTTAAGGTACTAAGTTGCTAAGTTTTTGAGGCGCAAAGGTACAAAGTTTTGAGGGATTAAGAGATCGAGGTGCTAAGGTTTGGGCTGTCGGTTAAATTAAAAAAGACCCAAAACAAATGTCCTGGGTCTTTATATTATAAACAAAAAGCTTTATCGCTTACATACTTAAAACCTTAACGCATTAGTACCTCAGCAACTTAGCTCCTTATTTCTACAATTCATTCAACATTTTAGAAATCTCATCCAATTTTGGAGTCAAGATAATCTCGATTCTTCTATTTTTCGCTTTTCCTTCTGCTGTTTCGTTTGAAGCTAACGGAGCATATTCACCACGTCCTGCAGCTGTAAGATTCTTTTTGTCGATCGCTTTGTTTTCAGCCAAGATATTCACGATAGCCGTAGCACGTTTTGTAGACAAGTCCCAGTTGTCTGTAATTTGTCCAGTTCCACCATAAGGAACGTTATCAGTATGGCCTTCGATCAATACAGAAATATCTGGATTTACGCCCAACACTTTGCCTACTTCTACGACTGCTCTTCTACCTTCTGTTCCAACAGACCAGCTTCCTGAACCAAAAAGGAGTTTGTTTTCCATAGAAACATATACTTTTCCGTTCTTTTGTTCCACTGTCAAGCCTTTTCCTTCAAAGCTGTTCAATGCTTTCGAAAGCGTTTCTTTCAGCTTTCTCATGCTTTCTTCTTTGGCAGCAATCATTCCTTCAAGTTCATCAACTCTAGAAGAACGTTCCTTCAATTCAGCTTGCAATTTGTTCAATCTTTCTTGCTCGGCTGCCAATGCTTTTTCTTTAGCTTCCAGCTGTGCCAATAGTTCACGATTTTTCTTCATGTTGGTATCTAAGGCATCACCGCTGTTTTTTTCAAGAGCAGCGTACGATGATTTCAACGTATTCAAGTTTGCGCTGGCGGCCGCATAATCTGCTGCTAGTTTGTCTCTTTCTGCTTTCAGCTTTTCTAATTGCGACTTCAAGTCTTTGCTTTCGATGTCTAGCTGGTTTTTCGCTTTCGTAAGATCTTGGTTCTCGTCAGAAAGATTTCGGTTTTCTTTTTTCAGGTTAGCGTATTTGTCTTCCAGTTCTTTGTAAACTTTCGACGAAACACACGAAGTGGTTAATGCCAGGGCTAATACTCCTAACGTTACTTTTTTAATCATGATTTTGAATTGGTTTTTATTTATTTCTAGTTTTTAGGGAATCTACTCTATTTCTACTAAAACAGGACAGTGGTCCGAATGTTTGGCATCGGGCAAGATTACAGATCGCTTTAGCCTGTTTTCTATAGCACGGCTGGCAAGAATATAATCGATTCTCCAACCTTTGTTATTGTTTCTGGCATTGGCCCTGTAGCTCCACCACGTGTAATGATGTGGATCTTTATTGAAGTGGCGGAACGAATCGATGAATCCGTTTTTCATAAAAAGATCTAACCAAGAACGTTCTTCTGGAAGAAATCCTGACACTTTTGCATTTCGAATCGGATCATGGATATCAATGGCTTCATGGCAGATATTATAATCGCCGCAAATCAAAAGATTGGGAACTTCTTTTTTGAGCTCGTTGATATAATTCTGAAAATCATCCATATACATAAATTTATGATCGAGCCTCAAAATATTCGTGCCCGAAGGAAGATACAGGCTCATCACCGAAAAATCATCATAGTCAACGCGAAGGTTTCTGCCTTCAAAATCCATGTGCTCGATTCCTGTGCCAAAAACTACATTGTTCGGCTTTGTCTTGCATAAAACGGCCACACCGCTATAGCCTTTCTTTTGTGCCGGAAACCAATAATTATAAGGATAGCCTGCTTTTTCAAATTCGTCTAACGGAATCTGGTCTGGCGTTGCTTTAATTTCTTGAAGACAAATAATGTCCGGACTCGCATGTTCGAGCCATTCTAGGAAGCCTTTTGCAATGGCTGCCCTTATTCCATTGACATTGTAGGAGATAATTCTCATGGTTGCTTTGTGTTTTGACTTTTTCAAAAGTAAGTAAAAAAAGATTATATCCGCGGGCAAAATCTCTGCGATAGTATGGCGAAAAAAATGAACGTGTTAAAGCAATTTTGCTATCTTTGTTTTTTTACGCACAAAAACAAACAATAAATGGGTTTAGTTACCGCTAAAGAAGTTGCAAAAGCAATAAACACTGATAAATATGGGGTTTTGGGAACTTTTTCAGGCTGGCTGCTAATGAAAATACTCAAGATTTCCACTTTAAATAAAATTTACGACAGGAACAAGCATTTAAGAGATGTAGAGTTCCTGAATGCTATATTGGACGAGTTTCAGATTAAGTTTGAGATTCCTGAAGAAGATTTGAAACGCCTTCCGAAAGACGGCGCTTACATTACGATTTCAAACCATCCGCTTGGCGGCATCGACGGAATACTGCTTTTAAAACTGATGCTCGAAAGAGAACCGAATTTTAAGATTATTGCCAATTTCCTTTTGCACAGGATTGATCCGATGAAACCGTACATAATGCCCGTAAATCCTTTTGAAACCCATAAGGATGCCAAATCGAGCGTAATTGGAATCAAGGAAACCTTGCGCCACCTGAGTGACGGAAAACCGTTGGGAATGTTTCCTGCCGGAGAAGTTTCCACATACAAAGACGGAAAATTAGTCGTCGACAAACCTTGGGAAGAAGGCGCAATCAAGCTGATCAAAAAAGCGAAAGTTCCTGTAATCCCGATTTATTTTCATGCCAAAAATAGCAAGCTTTTTTACTTCCTGTCCAAGCTTGATGATACATTGCGAACTGCAAAGCTTCCCTCCGAATTGCTTACGCAGAAAGACCGAGTGATCAAGGTTAGAATTGGAAAGCCAATTTCAGTAACCGAGCAGAACGAATACGAAAAGATAGAAGAATACTCAGAATTCTTGAGAAAAAAGACCTATATGTTGGCCAATCCTTTTGAAAAGGAAACCAAGTTGCTGGATACGTCAAACTTAAAGATTCCGAGAAGCCCGAAACAGATTGCGATGCCTGCCAACCATGAGCAGATTGTCAATGAAGTAAATGCTTTAAGAAAGACTGACTGCCGATTGCTACAAAGCAAAAACTATGAAGTATTTTTTACCGAAGCCAATAACATCCCAAACATTCTGCATGAATTAGGCCGTTTGAGAGAAATTACGTTTCGGGAAGTCGGAGAAGGAACCAACCAGTCCTTAGACTTAGACCAATTCGACAAATACTACCACCACATGTTTTTGTGGGATGATGAAACCAAGCAGATTGCTGGTGCCTATCGAATGGGACTGGGTGCTGAAATCTTTCCGAAGTACGGCATTGACGGTTTCTACCTTCAGGAGCTTTTTAGATTTGAACCAGAATTGTACGACATGATGAGTAAGTCCATTGAAATGGGCCGTGCTTTCATCACCAAAGAATACCAGCAAAAACCAATGCCTTTGTTCTTATTGTGGAAAGGAATCGTTCATACGACATTGCGTTATCCGGAACATAAATTCTTGATTGGAGGCGTGAGCATCAGCAACCAGTTTTCTGATTTCTCAAAATCGCTGATGATCGAATTTATGAAATCACATTATTACGATCCGTATATTGCGCAATACGTACATCCTAAAAAAGAATTCAAAGTAAAACTGAAAGATGCCGACAAAGATTTTATCTTCGACGAAGCCGAAGCCGACCTAATCAAATTCGATAAGATAATTGACGAATTAGAACCAGGCAGCCTTCGCTTGCCGGTATTGATCAAAAAATACATCAAGCAGAATGCGCGAGTGGTCGCTTTTAATGTCGATCCGCTGTTTAATAATGCTGTCGACGGATTAATGTACATCCGAATTGCCGACATACCGGAAAGCACCATGAAGCCTGTTATGGAAGAATTCCAGGCAGAGCTCGAAAGGAAACTCGCTGAAAAAGGAGAAAACATATAAAAACAAAAAACCAAGACAATGTCTTGGTTTTTTTATCTTGTAAAAACTGGAATTATCTTAAAACCAAGGTCTTCTTCCTACTTGGTATGTATTGTAAAAATCAGCATCTGATTTTGTCAAGTAGATGATTCCTTCGATAAAAGGAATGATACCTGCAATACCGCAAGTTACGATTGAGATTACGATTTGGATGATTCCCTCTTTGGTGTATCCTAAAATAAATTTATGGATTCCTAAAGAGCCTATAAGCAAAGCCAAAATGCCCGCAACGATTTTTTTATTATCTTGTCCTAAAGCGTCTTGAGCTCCTTGAGAAAATTCTCTAGCAGTTTCTTTAAATTCATTTTCAATTTCTGACATGTTTTTTTGGTATTTGTTGGTTTATGTAGTAAAATTAACAAAATAATTGAAATAGAAGTACAAATTTTTAAAATTTACAAAACCGTCTCGTCCATAGGCTCCCACAACTCAATCTTGTTTCCTTCCAAGTCCAAAATCCAGCCAAAATTTCCATAATCATAGCTTTCCATCTCGCCAATTACTTGAACGCCTTCTTCTCTTAATTTTGCCAATAATTCTTCTAGCTTCTCTACCCTGAAATTCTGCATAAACTGCTTTTCAGAAGGGCTAAAATAGTTGGTATCGCTTTTAAACGGCGACCATTGGGTCGAACAATCTTCTCCTTTCTCGTTTTTCCATCTGAAGGTACAGCCATAATCGTTCGTGTCTAATTCCAAGTGTTTTCTATACCAATCTCTTAGTGCTTTCGGGTCTTCTGATTTAAAGAAAAAACCTCCAATTCCCGTAACGCGCTTCTGCTCTTTTACTTCTGGAGTTTCGTCAAAATACAGCTGCTTGATCTTGTCTACAATAGTCTGCGCCAGCTTTTCATGGCTTTCAAAAGTCCATCCGGCAATATGAGGCGACAAGATAACTTTATCCGATTCCAAAAGATACTGGAACGCATCTGGAACTTTGTCTTCTTCAAACAGCGTCTCAAAAGACAGCTTTTCATATTCCAAGACATCGAGTCCGGCGCCTAATATTTTGCCAGATTTCAAGGCTTCGACCAAATCGGCTGTGACAACATTTTTCCCTCTTGAGGTATTAATCAGCCAAAATGGTTTTGCAAAAGCGTTGATAAATGCTGTATTTACCAACTTGTCCGTTTCTGGAGTCCACGGAATGTGCAGGCTCAAGACATGTGCTTTTTCTTGGAGTTCTTGCAGAGAAACTTGTTTTGCATTGGCATCGCCTACATTTTCCAAGATATCATAACACAGTACTTCCACATCAAAGCCACGTAGCTTTTTGGCGAAGGATTTGCCCATGTTTCCGTAACCGATGATTCCTACGGTTTTTCCGTCTAGCTCGTGTCCGCGATTTTTCTCACGGTTCCAATGTCCAGAACGAATTTCTTGGTCGGCTTGGTTCAGCTTGTTAAAAAGCGACAATAGCATCCCTAAAGAATGTTCTGCTACGGCATTGCGGTTTCCTTCGGGAGCAGCGATTAGGCGTATATTTTTTGTTGCGGCATAATCGCAGTCGATGCTTTCGAGTCCGGCACCGACTCTGGCAATAAATTGCAGGTTGGCCGCTTTGTCTAGAAAGTTCTTGTCGATCTTAAACCGGCTTCGGATTACGATGCCGTGGTAGTCTTGAATCTTGGCTTCGATTTCTTCTTTTGAGGATTTGAAATCTTCATGGTTGGCGAAACCTGCTTCTTGAAGCTGGTTCATGAGCAATAGATTGTTGCTATCGATGTGCAGTATTTTTATATCTTTTGGTATCATGCTTTGATGGAATTTCTTTCAAAGTTAAAAAATAATTCGCGACCCGACGCTCGCATTAGCGATTGAAGCGGCATCCTTTTCATACTCTTTGAGTTTGGAAAGATACAGCGGAAAGCGCGACCCTTGGGGAATGCCCAAATCTAAAATCCGAGGATAAGTTTTGCTATGGAGAAATAAATCAATATTCCGCAAATATCATTGCTGGTGGTAATAAAAGGGCCTGTTGCCAAAGCGGGGTCGATTCCGAATTTGTTCAGCAATAAAGGAATAAATGTTCCGATAAGCGAAGCGATAATGATTACGGAAATCAGCGCAATCGTCACGATAATGCCGATGATGAATTCTACATTTAAGAGAAAATGGCTTCCGATGAATAGTATCGAAGCGAGAATAACACCGTTCAAAAGGCTCAAGGAAATTTCTTTGATAAGTCGGTTGAAAAGCGAACCGCTCAAGGTGTTATTGGCAAGACCCTGTACGATAATCGCAGAGGATTGTACGCCTACGTTTCCTGCCATCGCGGCAATCAGCGGCGTAAAGAAAAAGAGGTTGCCGTGTTCCAGCATCGCGCCTTCAAAAAGACCGAGCACCCTTACGGTTATAAAACCGCCCAAAAGCGCCAAGACAAGCCACGGAAGTCGGGCTTTCGTCAGTTCTATGATGCTGTCATCCGCTTCAACGTCTTGGGAGATACCGGCCGCCAACTGGTAATCTTTGTCGGCTTCGTCCTTGATGACGTCGACGATATCGTCGATGGTAATTCTTCCGACCAAGCGCCCCAACTCATCGACTACAGGAATGGCTTCTAGGTCATATTTCTGCATGATACGGGCTACCTCAACGTCTTCGGTATCGACACGGACGTAATCTACCTTAGGAATGTATACTTCGCTGATCGGTGTTTTGGTAGAGGTCGTCAAAAGGTCTTTGAGCGACAGTCTTCCTTTCAGTCGGTTTTCGTCGTCAACGACATAAATAGAGTGTACTCTGGAGATATTTTCTGCCTGGATACGCATTTCTTTGACGCAGGTGAGTACGTTCCAGTTTTCGTTTACTTTTACGAGCTCTTTTCCCATCAAACCTCCGGCAGTATCTTCATCATAGCGCAAAAGATCGACGATGTCTTTGGCATGCTCGACATCGATAAGTTCTGAGATTACCTCGTTTTTGATGTCGGTAGAAAGCTCGGCGATGATGTCTGCCGCGTCATCGGTATCCAGCTCATCGAGCTCTTCAGCGATTTCTTTAGGCGAAAGCCTGCTTAGGATATTTTCTCGCAGGTCGTCTTCCAGTTCCAGAAGAATCTCTGCGGTTTTTTCACTATCAAGAATCTTGAAGATATAGGTAGCCTCATCAAAATCCAATTCGTCAAGGATTTCGGCAATATCAGCGTGGTGCATATCGTTGAGCAGGGTTTCCAGTTGCTGGTCGTTTTTGCTCAAGATTAATTCTTCAATCTGAAGAATAAGCTCCTTACTGATTTTAAACTGCATCGGCTTCTATTTTTTGGGTTATTGCTATGAATTGCTGTACATCCAGCTGTTCCGGACGGAGGTCAAAGATAGTATCTTCTCTCAAATTATCCGAAAGATTTAGAGATTTTAAGCTGTTTCGCAATGTTTTTCTTCGCTGCTGGAAGCCTGTTTTTACTACATTAAAAAAGAGTTTTTCGCTGCACGGCAAGGTGAAGTTTTCTTTTCTTTTTAATCGCAGTACGCCTGATTTGACTTTAGGAGGCGGATTGAATACGTTTTCATGTACGGTAAAAAGGTATTCGGCATCATAAAACGCTTGTACCAAAACAGACAGTATGCCGTAGGTTTTCGAGCCTTTTTTCTCGCAGATTCTTTCGGCTACTTCTTTTTGGAACATGCCTGAAAACTCGGGAATCTGGTTGCGCAGCTCTAAAGCCCTAAACACAATCTGCGATGAAATATTATACGGAAAGTTCCCGATTATCGCGAATTGCTTTCCTTCAAAAACTTCATTGATATTGTATTTCAAGAAATCTTTAGAAATGATATGATCGTGGAGCTTCGGGTAATTGGCATTAAGATAGTCTACCGATTCGGTGTCTATTTCAATTACGTAGGTATTTATCGGTTTTTCGAGCAGGTATTTAGTCAGCACGCCCATTCCCGGACCGATTTCCAAAACATCTTCATAGCCTTCAAAATGGAGGGTATCTGCAATTTTCTTTGCTATATTTTCATCCGTAAGGAAATGCTGTCCAAGATGCTTCTTGGCTTTTACTTTATCCATTTTGACTTGTGATTTTTGATTTATGATTTAGGCCGATTAAACGGTCTTGTGCTCGCTGATGAATTCCAGTTCGGTTCTGAAAGAAAGCATCTTGTCGCCGAATAGTTTCTGGCTTTCTTGGCGCAGTATGGGCGCATCTTCCAGATAGTATTTTTCTAGTTTTTCTCGTGAGTCTGTCCAAAACTGAACCGAATAGGTCTTCCCGCCCATTTCTTCTTCCACCAAGACTTTCACAAGATGAGCCGACACAAATTTGCCTGTGGCCAAAACGGCCGGAATATGAGTGCGCTGCATCCAGTTCAGCCATTCGTCATGAACTGATTCGTGAATATTTGTAGTTACGTTGTATATGATCATTTCTTTGGAGTATTAGATTTTAGACTTCTTATTCGACGAATAGACTAGAAAATTTGTAATTTGTAATTCAACAATTACAAATTAGCATCACCACGCAATTGCCTGAATTTTTTCCTTGCTTCTACAAAATAAATGCTGTCTTCATGATTAAAGAGCACCTGCTCATAAAGTGCTTTGGCTTTTTCTATGTCTTTTAGCTGCTTGTTATAGATTTCAGCCGAGAAATAAAGCGCCTCGTCAATATAGATTCCGTCCTTATAATTGTCGATTATAATCTGGTATTGGCTTAGGGCGGCATTAAAGTCTCCTAGCTTTTCATAGGTCTGGCCGATACGGAGCAAGGTTTCATCCTCAATATCTTGGCCTTTGTATTCTTTCAGAATGGATTGGAATTGCTCCAACGCTTCTTTGTTTTTGTTTTGGTACAACAGATAATCGCCTCTCGCAAATTTCTTTAATCCTACTTGGGTCGAATCGGCTACGGTATTATCATTAATCAAAAGAAATAGTTCTAAAGCATCGTTAGCAATCAATTGTGTCGAAGCTGATTTCAGCTCTCGAAACTGCTTTAAGGCCCATTCAAAATCGGTCTTGAAATAGCTGGTCTTGGCGGCTTTTAAGCTGGCTTCGTGTCCGACCGCATCGTTTTTCAAGTCTTCTTCGATTTGCGAATAGTAGATCAGTGCTTGGTTGAATTTTTCTTCATACAATAAAATATCCGCCAGTTCCATCTTTACGTCGGCCGTCTGGTATTTGCTCAAGGGCAGTTCAAGCGTACGTTTCAATATGGCTTTTCCTTCTTCTGGGTTTTTAAGATTGAAGGTTGCGAAATGCGCCTGCAGCAATTGCAGCGACAGCGTATACGGACTCACGCCATATTTTTTTACGAGCAAATCCAATTCGCTTTTTAAGGCAGGATAATCCTTTTCGGGCGCTTTTTTTATCTTCGCTTCCATCAGGTAATAGTGCGCCGTAATCTGCAAATCTAGATCCTGCGTATTTTCCAAAACAAAGGCAAAAATCTCTCTTGCGGTTTCTTCTTCGTTTTCTTCCATCGCCAATTCGGCAAGGTTTACGATGTTCGAAAAAGATTCCGGATCGCGCCTATAGATTGCTTTTTCTTGTATAAAGGCTTTAGAATAGTCTTTTTGCTGTACAAAAAACCAACTCAGGAACTGGTTCCAAAAAATATCTTGGTTTTTCTGGGCACGTACCAAAAGTGCTTTGCGCAATGAGGTATTGAATGATTCTTCGGCCTCTTCGGTCATAAAACGCGACAGCTGGTTTTGAATCATAATCGTGCTGTTGGGGTTGGCAAAGGCTTCATCCAAAAACATTTCGATCATCTGGTCGGTATTGCCCTGCTGTCCGTAAAGCACGGCCATCTGGTAGTTGAAATTGAATTTCGGCTCGAGCTTTATTCCTAGCTTATAGGCTTCAAGCGCATAATCCAGCAAGACCTTTTTCTCAAAAGTATTGGCTATCGTATACACATTCGACGGATTCTCATTGATCTTGTCAATCGCCTGCTCGTAATATTTTTTAGCTTTTGCTGCATCCTTTCGCAATTGATAGTTGTAGCCAAGCTCGACCAAAAGCGACGGCTGCTTGAACTTTTCAAAACGTTCTTGGATGCGCTTTTCGGCATTGTCATATTGCTGCAGCTGCTGGTAGGACTCGACTATCTTTTGAAAATAGAAGCTATTCCCCGGCTGATTTTTTAGCAGGTCGTCAAAACTGATGATGGCTTTCTCAAATTCTCCTTTGTCAAAATAATTCATAGCCAGCTGCTCGTTTTGTCCAAAAACAAACAGCGACAGGAATAAATTCAATACGAGGAAAATCTTTTTCATCTTAGTGTAATGCAAAAGGGTATAACAATGTACTAATATAACAATTTTAGAACTGAATTAGTACATTGCTACAGTAAACTATTGGTTAATTGTTCCTTAATTTATAATACCAAATCCAGTATACGGACGCAATACTTCTGGAATCACGATACCTTCTGGAGTCTGATAGTTCTCAAGGATACCTGCCAAAACGCGCGGCAATGCCAGCGAGCTTCCATTCAAGGTATGCGCCAGATGGTTTTTGCCGTCCTTGTCTTTGAAGCGCAATTTCAATCGGTTGGACTGGAAGGTCTCGAAGTTAGAAACAGAGCTGATTTCCAGCCAGCGGTCTTGTGCTGTAGAGAACACTTCAAAATCATAGGTCATCGCAGAAGCAAAGCCCATATCGCCGCCGCAAAGGCGAAGGATTCGGTACGGAAGTTTTAATTCGTTCAAGATGGTTCTCACATGCTCGACCATGCCTTCTAAAGCTTCATACGATTTGTCTGGGTGTTCTACTCTCACGATTTCCACCTTGTCGAATTGGTGCAGACGGTTCAAGCCGCGCACGTGCGCTCCGTAAGAACCGGCTTCTCTCCTAAAGCAAGGCGTATACGCTGTTGCGAGGATCGGAAGTTCGTTTTCCTGCAACAGCACGTCGCGGAATAAGTTCGTTACCGGAACCTCAGCCGTCGGGATCATATATAAGTTGTCTGTCGCATCATGGTACATCTGTCCTTCTTTGTCAGGCAGCTGCCCTGTTCCGTAAGCCGAAGCTTCGTTCACAAAATGCGGCACTTGGAATTCTTGGTAGCCTGCTTCGGTATTTTTATCTAAGAAATAAGTAATCAAGGCGCGCTGCAATTTGGCTCCTTTTCCTTTGTAGACAGGAAAACCGGCACCGGTAATCTTATTTCCTAATTCAAAATCAATGATATCATATTTTTTTACCAGCTCCCAGTGTGGCAATGCTTCGCCGTGCAAGTCTGGAATGTCTCCTTCTTGCAGGGTTGTTACGTTGTCTTCTGGAGTCTTTCCTTCTGGTACAAGATCGGCAGGAAGATTCGGCAACAGATACAGCTGCTCCGTAAGCTCTTCGGTGTATACATCCAGCTTATCAGACAGTTCTTTGCTTTTTTCTTTTAATGAAACGGTTTTGGCTTTCAGTATTTCAGCCTTGGCTTTTTCGCCGCTTTTCATTAATTCGCCGATGTCTTTGGATAGCTTGTTCGATTCCGACAAAACATTGTCCATTTCAGCCTGTGTCGCTCTTCTTTTTTCATCGAGCTGCACGGCTAGTTCAACAATACTCTTGGCATCCATGTTTCTTTTTGCCAAAGCTTTGAGGACTTTCTCCTGGTTTTCTCTAATAAACGCTATCTGTAACATTATCTTGGTTTTTATAAGGTAGCAAATTTAATGAAAAAAGGTTGACAGTTGCAATGTTGGCAATTAACAAAGCATAAAGTTTCAAAAAGAGGCTAGACCCTAATAAATTAACATTTCGTGTGTTATTTTATTAATTACATTTGGAAAATTTTTCCCGATTATGAAAAAAATATACTTGCTATTTGCTCTATTCTTGTCTGCTTTTGGCTTTGCTCAAAACACTTCTTCTCCCAACAGCCATATCGCTGAAGCTGAGCGAAAAGCCGGCGCTAAGAAAATAAACTTCAGGACCAATCCGAATACAGAGAATTATGACGTGACTTACCATAGACTCAAGTTTGAGATTGACCCTAGTGATTATTATGTTGTTGGCGATGTCACGACTTATTATAGAGCCAAACAAAATATGAGTACGATAACTTTTGACCTGTCAGACGAATTGGTCGTAAGTTCTGTAAAACAACGAAACGTTCCGCTGACTTTTACGCAAAACGGGGTCAATGAATTGGTCATCAACCTTCCTGCCGTACAAAACACGAACGTCTTGGATTCGCTAACAATCGTTTATGAAGGTGCTCCTCCTGCCGACAGCGATGGTTTCAACACCTATACGCATGCCGGAAATCCTGGGATTTACACATTATCTGAGCCTTTCGGTGCCAGAGACTGGTGGCCATGCAAGCAAGACTTGAATGACAAGGTCGAGAGCCTTGATGTTTATATAAAATCAGGAGCACAATACACTAGCGTTTCAAACGGACTACAGGTCAGCGCGGTAAATAACGGCGACGGTTCAAAAACGACACACTTTCACCACAGCTATCCGATTCCGGCTTATCTTATCGCTATTGCCGTGACGAATTATACGATTTTTACGCAACAGGCAGGAACTGCACCACATGCCTTTCCTATCGTAAACTACATTTATCCCGAAGGTCAGACGGCAACACAGAACGACTTGGCCGTAACGGTACCCATCATGAACTTGTTTGAGCAACTGTTCGAAACGTATCCTTTTGCCAATGAAAAATATGGGCATGCCCAATGTGCTCTTGGCGGCGGAATGGAACACACGACCGTTTCCTTCATGGGAGGCTTTGACCGAGGACTGATTGCCCACGAATTAGGCCACCAATGGTTCGGAGACAAGATTACCTGCGGTAGCTGGAAAGACATCTGGCTGAATGAAGGATTCGCAACCTATCTGGCAGGGCTTGTCATCCAAAACATGGATGGTGCCGGTGCTTTCAGGGCATGGAAAAGCGGCTTGGTCAACAATATTACTTCGGCACCAGGAGGTGCCGTATATCTTACGGATGCCGAAGCTGAAGACAGCGACCGAATTTTCAGCAGCCGATTGTCGTATGACAAAGGAGGCATGGTCGTGCATATGCTCCGTTTTAAATTAGGCGATGCTGCCTTTTTCCAAGGCTTAAAAAACTATTTGGCCGACCCTAACTTGGCGTATGGCTATGCTACCACCAACGATTTAAAGGCTCATCTGGCAGCCGCTTCTGGAATGAATCTGGACGAGTTCTTTAATGACTGGGTCTACGGACAAGGCTATCCTACCTATACGATTACTGCCAGAAACTTTTCTCCTGGCGTAGCACGTTTTGTAGTCAACCAGACACAATCGCATCCTTCTGTTTCTTTCTTTGAAATGCCGGTTCCGGTAAGAGTAACAGGCGCTGGAGGACAGTCGTTAGACTTGGTATTAGACAATACTGCCAACAACCAGACGATCGACAAATTAGTACCGTTTGCGATTACAGGCGTTTCCTTTAATCCAAATGTGGATATCATTGCAAGAAACAGCACGATGACGTTAGGGAATGGAGAATTTGCTTTGGCAGAAGGCGTAAAATTATACCCGAACCCAACTTCTCATACCTTGCAATTGCAGCTTCCGGACAACGTAGTTCTTGAAAAAGCCATTTTCTACAATGCCTTAGGACAGATTGTAAAGGAAGGAGCTTCTGAAATGTCTTGGGATGTTTCTAGCCTGCCAACAGGCGTCAATTTTATCAAGATAGTGACAGATGCGGGCACAAAACAGATGAAGTTCATCAAGGCGTAATCCGCCAATCATGGATATAAAAAAGCAGAAGTCGTCAAAACGCTTCTGCTTTTTTTATTGTAGAAAAATACGTTAGGCAATGGCTTTGATGCGGCTGACCATAAAGGCAATCAATACGCCAAAGATTCCGATAAACGCAAACGAAAACTGCAGTCCGTAGGCTTCGGCAATGTAGCCGATGACGGGTGGTCCCATCAAAAAGCCTAAAAAGCTGACGCTCGAAACAATCGTAAGCGCCTCGCCCGGAGCAACCGTCGTGTTTTTTCCGGCGATGCTGTAGACGGTCGGCACGATGGTCGAAACGCCAAGTCCCACGAGCATAAAAGCCAGCGTCGACGGAACCAAGTACGGCAAGAAGACGGAAGTAAACAGCCCGATCGAAATCAGTAGGCCGCTCACCTGCAATACTCTTTTTCTTCCGTACTTAAAAATCAGCCTGTCGCCCAAGAATCGGCCCGAGGCCATCATGATCATAAAAGACGTATAGCCCAAGATCACCAGCGGACCGGGCGCTTTCACGACTTCTTTAAAATAGACGCCGCTCCAGTCAAACATCACGCCCTCGCTTGCCATACAGCAGAAACCGATGACGCCCAGCCAGATCAGCACGCTGTCGGGCTTGGCAAAGAGCTTTTTCTTCTCCTTATTTTTCTTCTCTTTCGCCTTGATAAGGAACTTATAATTGGCGCCCATCAGCACAAAAACGATGACCGCCGTGATCGCAAAATGCTGCAACGGCGACAGCTTTAAGGCCAGCATGGCAATACCAATCAAGGCACCCGTAAAGCCTGCCGTGCTCCATGCGCCATGAAAAGACGACATGATCGTCCTTTTAAAAAGCTCTTCGGTATAGACGCCCTGCGTATTCACGGCAATATTGCTCAGGTTTCCGAAGATACCGAACAAGAAAAGTCCCGCCGAAAGATGCCACGGCTTTGTCGCCAGTCCCAGATTGGTAAGCGCAAGCGCATAAAAGGCCAGCGAAAAGAGCAGTATCCTATGGCTGCCGTATTTGGTGACGAGCTTGCCCGAAAAAGGCATGATAACGAGCTGACCGAAAGGCAGGGCAAACAGAATAGAGCCCAAGTCGCTTTCGCTCAAGTGCAGCGAAGCCTTGATGTCTGGGATACGGCTTGCCCAAGTGGCAAAGCACAGTCCCATCGCAAAATAAAAAAGCGAGACCGCCCAGCGTATCCGTTTCAGGTACGACTCCTTGGCGTGTTTGTAGCCCTTGAGCTTCGGGTGGGTATTGAATCTGTTGATAAATCTGAATTCCATAAAAGGCAATAATTAGCGCGGCATGCAATAAAGCAGCAAATGTCCGATATTTCTATTAGGCAAGAAACTGTTCTAGCTTTTTTTGCTTTCGTACACTTCCGGATTCACCACTTTCGGCAGGCGTTCGTTGCGGATTCCTGCAATCGCGTTTTTGGCCGCCAAGATGGCCATGTTGTTGCGGGTTTCTTCGGTAGACGAGCCGATGTGCGGCAGCACCGCCACGTTCGGCAGGCTCAACAGCACATTGTCCTTGTCCATCGGTTCCGGATTGGTCACGTCGAGTCCGGCTCCCCAGATGGTCTTTTGCTGTAGAGCTTCCAATAAATCTTCTTCGTTGTGGATGGCGCCTCGGGCCGTATTCACGAAAATAGCATTGGGCTTCATCTTGCCAAAAGTCTCCTTGTTAAAAAGCCCTTTGGTTTCATCGGTAAGATTGGCGTGTACCGAAATCACGTCGCTCTGCGCCAGCAATTCGTCAAACGATACCTTTTTGGCCTGCAGCTTTTCTTCGGCTTCGGCATTCTGGCTGCGGTTGTGATAGAGGATGTCCATCTCAAAAGCGCCCTTGCAGGACTTGGCCATCTCAAAGCCGATCTTGCCGAGCCCGAAAACGCCCAAGGTCTTTCCTTGCAGGTCGAGTCCGATGTTGGCCATAGGCTCGAAAAAATCCCAGTCGCCGTTGAGGATTCTCTTGTGGTGAAAAAAAGCCTTGCGTGCCGTGTTCTGCATCAGCAGGAAAGCGATATCGGCAGTCGCCTTACTCAATACGTCAGGCGTGTGCCCAATCGGAATGCCGAGCCGCGTGGCTTCGGGAACGTCTACATTGTCATAGCCTACGGCAAATAGCGAAACGGCTTTCAGGTGGCTGCATTCCTTCAAGAAAGCGGCGTTGATGGTAGAGCGGCCTGCCGTGAGCAGCGCATCGGCCTGCTTGCAATGGTCGATAAGTTCTTGCTGGGTCAGCTCGCGCTTTTCTTCCCATTGGGTAATCTCGATTCCCGCCTCGCGGAAAAGGCGCAGTCCGGCCTCGGGAATTATTCTGGTGATAAAGACTTTCATTTCTTATGGTTTTGGGTGTGGTTCTGTGTTCTCGGCTTCGGCAGCCTTGCGATTAACAAATTTGTTTATCGAGATCTTTCGTTAGGTCTTATCTTAAATCTAAAATCCTAAATCAACAATCCTAAATTCTAAATTACCACCTGCTCGCATCATCCAACAATTGCATCGCTTCCGCATCGAGCCTAAGGTTCGGCGCCAAGATGATGCTCTCCAACTGGCTCGTGCTCGTCGCGCTCACGATAGGCGCAGTAACCGAGGGCTTGTGAAGCAGCCAAGCGAGCGCTACTGCAGCAGGCGTGGCTTTGTGGTGTTTGGACACTTCATCGAGGGCGGCTAGTATTTTCAGGCCGCGTTCGTCAAAATACTTGTCCATATCGCCGCCTCTCGGGCTTTTGGCTAAATCGGCCTTGGTTCTGTATTTTCCGGTCAGGAAGCCGCTTTCGAGCGAGAAATAGGTAATCACGCCCAGATTGTTTTCTAAAGCAAGGGCTTCGTAATTGGTTTCGTATTTTTCTCTGGCATAGAGGTTATAATGCGGCTGCAGGGTCTGGTAGCGCGGCAGTCCTTTGGCGGCGCTGGCTTCGAGCGAGGCCTTGATGCGTTCTGGCGCCATGTTGGAAGTTCCGATCCAGCGGATCTTTCCGTCTTTTTCTAATTGGGCATAGGCTTCGAGCGTTTCTTCAACGGGCGTTTCTACATCGTCAAAGTGCGTCTGGTACAGGTCGAGATAGTCGGTCTTGAGCCGCTGCAGCGAGTCTTCAATGGCTTTAAGGATATAGGCTTTTTTCAATCCCTTTTTGCCGTCGCCCATATCGGAACCTACTTTGGTGGTCAGGACAATGTCGTGGCGGTTTTTCTTTTCCTTGAGCCATTTGCCGATAATGCGTTCGGATTCGCCGCCTGTATTTCCGGGAGCCCAGCGCGAATAGACATCCGCCGTGTCTATAAAATTAAATCCAGCTTCGGTAAAGCCGTTCAGTATCTCAAATGATTTTTTCTCATCCAGCGTCCAGCCAAAAACGTTTCCTCCAAACGCAATCGGGTAGATATAGAGATCTGTGTTTCCTAGTTGTTGTTTTTTCATGGTTAATTTATTTTAAGGCGCTAAGTAGCTAAGTGACTAAGGTTTTGAGTGGATAACGATATAAATTGATAGTTGATAATTCTTAATTGATAGTTCTTAATTCCTAATTCAAAATTCTACTAACTTCTTCCCTCCATCACTCTCCACCGCTGCCTCAATAATCCGCATCACGTTTACGCCGTCTTGGGCGGTAACGGGTTCTTCGGCACCGTTGGCAATGGCTTCGTACAGTCCGTCAAAGAATTCAAAGTAGTTGCCGTGCAGCGTCGGCACGATCTCGCGGATGACTACGCTGTTGACTTCGGTATGCAGCAGTCCGGCCTTATAGTCGGGCTCGATGCCCCATTGTTCGCGGCTGGGCTTTTTGCCTAGCTTCAGCTCGTCTTCCTGCACGTCGCCGCGGCTTTTCAAGAAAGAGCCTTTCTTGCCGTGGATGATATAGGACGGCAGGGCTTCGCGCACAAAAAAGCCTGCTTTCAACCGTACGCGGAAGCGCGGGTAATAGAGCAACAGGTCAAAATAATCGTCTACGATGGAATGGTCTCTTGTCACGCGGATATCGGCATAGAGCGCTTCGGGAAAACCAAACAGGGTCAGTGCCTGGTCGATGATGTGCGAGCCTAGGTCTTTCAGTATTCCGGCTCCGGCATTGGCAGTTTCTTTATGAATCTTAGGGCTCAGGTTGGGATTGTAGCGGTCAAAATGGATTTCTGCTTCTACGATCTCTCCCAAGATGTCGCGGTCCAAGACCTGCTTGACGGTCTTGAAGTCGCTGTCCCATCGGCGGTTCTGGAAAACGGCCAGCTTTAGTCCGTGTTCTTTTGCAAGGGCCTTGAGTTCTTCGGCTTCGGCTACCGTGGTGGTGAAGGCTTTTTCGACCAGCACATTCTTTCCGGCCAGCAGGGCCTGCTTGGCATAGTCGAAGTGGGTCTCGACGGGCGTGTTGACAATCACGAGGTCGAGGGTAGCGTCTTGCAGCAGGGCTTCGAGCGAATCGTAGCTTCGGGCCTCGGGATAGTCTTGGTGCACGAGCTTTTTGCTGCGCTCCCACGAGCCGGCCAATTCAAAGCCGGGATGCAGCGCGAGGAAGGGCGCATGAAATACTTTGCCTGACATTCCGTAGGAAAGCAGGGCCGTTTTTATCTTTTTCATCCGTAGTGGTTTTGGTGCGAAGGGCGCCGAGGCGCTGTTTTTGGTTTCGGCCGTCGGCAGGGTGCCTCGGGATTCGAAAAAGTAAAGTTACGGACATCTTATAAAGTAGGAATCGGGATTGGAAAGATTAACAAACATTTAAAATATTGAAAAATGAATAATCCCGCCGTAAGTAAATAGAAAACACTATTTTTGTTCGCAATTATTGAATCTAAAACTACAAAATGGAAATAGTTATTAAGCTCTCGCAGTTTTTGTTGAGTTTATCCTTGCTGATCGTGCTTCATGAAATGGGGCATTTTATCCCGGCCAAATTATTCAAGACGAGGGTAGAGAAATTCTATCTTTTCTTTGACGTTAAATTTTCGCTCCTGAAGAAAAAAATCGGCGAAACGGAATACGGGATAGGCTGGCTGCCGCTGGGCGGCTACGTAAAGATCTCGGGGATGATCGACGAAAGCATGGACAAGGAGCAGATGGCCCTCCCGCCACAGCCGTGGGAATTCCGTTCTAAGCCGGCTTGGCAGCGTCTGATTATCATGCTGGGCGGCGTTACCGTAAATTTTGTCTTGGCTATCATCATCTACATCGGCATGGCGTATGTCTATGGCAATACGTATATCGCGAATTCTGAAGTAAAGGATGGTATCTGGGTCACCAGCCCGGTCGGAGAAAAAATCGGATTCAAGACAGGCGACAAGATCTTGGCGATCGACGGCAAGAAGGTCGAGAAGTTCGACGACGTACAGTACAACGTAAACTTTGCGAAGACAGCGACGATCAATAGAGATGGTGTGACGCAGGAAATCAAGCTTCCGGTAGACTTATTGGCTACGGTGATGAAAGAAGAAAAGAGCTATCTGAAATTACGTATTCCGTTTACGGTAAGCAGCATTGCAGAGAATTCGCCCAATATAAATACGCTTGAAAAAGGAGACGTGATCTTGAGCATCAACGGCCAAAAGATGCGTTATGCCGACGAGATCGTGGCCTTTAACGAGGCAAACCCTGGAAAGACGTTTGACGCGGTGATTTTTAGAAAAGAAAAGGAAGAGCACGTCAAGCTGACGGTTGGCAAAGACGGCAAGCTGGGCGTTGTGCAAGGCGGCCTTAAGGCAGAAAACTTAGAAAAATTAGGCTACTATAAAATCAGCCGCGAGACTTTTTCTTTTGCAGAATCGTTTCCGGCCGGAATCCAGAGAAGCAAAGACGAGCTGGGACGCTACTTTACGCAGTTAAAGGCAATCGTCAATCCAGATACGGGTGCTTATAAGGGCGTAGGCGGCTTCTATGCTATCTTTAATGTTTTTCCAAGCGTATGGAGCTGGGAGTATTTCTGGACCATCACGGCGTTCTTATCGATCATGCTGGGCGTAATGAACCTGTTGCCGATTCCGGCACTGGATGGCGGACACGTGATGTTTTTATTGTTTGAAATGATTACAAGAAGAAAACCGAGCGAAAAATTCCTAGAGCGCGCTCAAGTGGTTGGCTTCTTTATACTTATAGCACTGGTACTGTTTGCCAATGGCAACGACATTTATAAGGCTATTGTGAAATAGAAAAAAAATTGAAAAATTTCTTCGTTTTTATTTGCAAGAAATAAATTTCGCCTTATATTTGCACCGCTTTAAAAGGCAATACGCCTTCCTCCTTAGCTCAGTTGGTTAGAGCATCTGACTGTTAATCAGAGGGTCCTTGGTTCGAGCCCAAGAGGGGGAGCCAGATTGGAAAAGCCACTTTTCGGAGTGGCTTTTTTCATTTCCAATTTTTTCAAATTCCTGTCAATTCTGGTCAAAAGCTCTAATACTACATTCTCAGAATTGGTTCGAACTCCTTCTTTTTCCAACACAAGGTTTTCAGGATAGATTGTCCGTAAAAATGAACCTTTTTTCCCTTGTGGCAAGCGGTTGAAGAAGTCACCCATGTTACAAAGCAATTTCACCGAATTTCCTATATATTTCTTCAAATGACCGTTATCGCGTCCCAGATTCGCAATCCTGTTTTCAAGGTCAGAAACTTTTTCGTGATAACGTCTAGTAACACGGTTGAAAAGCTCAAGTTCTATTTCCTTTGCCATGAATCGGTCTTCGGCATCAATTATCATCTGTCGAACGCTTGTAAGTTCGCTGTCAAGCTCCAAAATCCTCTTTTGAGCATCCTTTTGATTGGCGGTGATAACATCAGTGAGAATGGCACTGTAAAGTTCCTTAGCATTATCGCTTAGGGAAACCTCATCAAGTCTTTTCTTAATGCTATCGTGAACGAATTGCTTCTTGTGGCGTATGCCACATTTGGCTTTACAATGATAATATTCGTAATACCCACCATTACCCTTAGATTTGCTCCCCGTTATCTGTCTTCCACATACAGGGCAAAAGAGATTTGCTTTTACAGGAAAATCTTCATTGATAGCCGATGGGAATTTTGCACCAGTATTTTTCCTACCGTCAAGAACATCCTGCACAATCTTGAAAAGTTCATTACTAACAATAGCTTTATGTATTCCATCAATAACCTCAGCAGATTCTTTTTTGTATTCTGGAATGGATACCTTGCCGCGATAAAGGTCATTGCGGAGCATATTGTAGAATTGTTGCTTTTGAAGACTAAGACCCAATTCCGCTTTAAAACGTTGACGGATTATCTCTACTGCTTCTAATCCCTTTGCCACCTCCGTAAAGGCTTGTAAAACGATTTCTGCTTGCTCATTAGGCACAACCGAAGTCTTTCCAAGAATCTTGGCGTTAGTATAACCATAGGGTGCTTTTGCAAGGAAACACCCTTCTTTCATTGCACGCCGCATTCCGTCTTTAGTACGTTGGGATATTTTATCGTTTTCCACCTCTGGAAGTATTAGATACATAGCCAACATAACTTTATTGTCAGGATTCGTGAGGTCTAAAGGTTGTTCAATAGAATTGACTTCGATTCCCATTGCGGAAAACTTACGTATAACCGTATGAGCTTCCTCGGCATTTCTGGAGAACCTATCCCACTTGGTAAACAGAACCTTGTCTATCTGTTTCTTGTTTTTAGCAACGTAATCCATAAGATTTTTCCATTCTGGACGATTGAAGTTTTTAGCGGAAAAGTCATCCTCAAAATGCTTCACTATACAAATCTTATTAAGACCGCAATAGGTTTGCAAAACTTGTTTTTGGTGGCGTAGGCTAAATCCTTTCTCTGCCTGTTCATCCGTTGATACACGGGAATAAATAATAGCGTTCATTTCTTTTTTTGTTTTAGTTAGTTAAATTTTTTGAAAGTTGCATTGCTGCGATTTGATACAGAACCGTTTTTAAGACTTCTATTTCACTGTCTGAATAGAAAACGCCAGGACGGTTCAAAATACGTTTGCATTCTGTTGTAGATAGCATGTGGATTCATCCGCTTTTTCCAATTTTTTATTGCGGAGAATTATTCCATTATAGTCGGTAGGACTTGCCAAAGAAATTTTGGCGGTACATCTATACCTAAGATTAGGTTAGAACAAAGAAACTTCAAGTTTGGAAGTTTGCTGGTGATTCTTCTGGTGAATCATGTAGCAAAAATACACATTACTTTTTCTGGTTGCAAGCCTTTTTTAAAAAATAATTATGTAAAGCGCTGATTTTCAAAATATAAAATAACATTTCCACCAGTAGAATCGTCAATAATCCTTTAAATTTGAGTTTCCAGCTCTTTTTATGCCGATTGGAGACCGTCTAAAATTGATTTAATTTTTTGTGTCGTTCCCAGACTACAACCACCAATTTTTGAAGCTCGGCGCAAAGACTCTCCTTTCTTTAATTCCTTAACCACGGATTTATACTTGGTCAGAATTTCATCATCACTGATTTTGGTTCCGTGTAACCGTCCTTTGTAGGTTCCCTTGAGCTTTGCAAGCTCAATACCCTGCCGTTGACGTTCCAACATATTTAAACGCTCCATTTCACCAACATTGCCGAGTACGGAAATTATCATCTTAAAACTTGGATTGGGCTTATTGTCGATTAAGGAAAACATACCAATATTCTCAACAAACAAATTGATTCCTCTGTTGGTAAAATATTCCACCATTGTCAATATATCGAGGATTGAACGACCTAAGCGGTCAATGGAATTAATGTGAATTTCAGAAATGTAACCAGATTCAATATCTACTAAAAGTTTTTTAGCTTCTTTTCGTTCGGTGAATTGGATTGACCCAGAAATTCGGTCAGTGTAGATTCTTGAAAAGGAATTTGCGTTTACTTCTTGACGACCCGTATTTTGCTCTTCAGTCGAAACCCTTATGTATTTTACTTTATTCATTTGGCATATAATTTATACAGCGAAAATAATGTATATTTTTGGGATGGCAAAATTATACTCATGAAAACCAGGGTTTTATACGTATTTTATTGTGCTATTTTCAAGTATGCCCTATATTTGTTAAAAACGTATCTGATGAAATCAAATAAAGACTTAGTAAAAGAAATATCTCTAAACAGGTTCAATCTTTTAGTTCTTAATAGCCGCCACCCAAATATTAGGTTGATAGCATTTGAGATAGAATATTACGCCAATTTCAATGACACAATACTTGGAGTCATTTTATTCGACCATTATGACAAAGATTTTAATTGTATCATATTGTGTCGTGATGAAAATAATCGGTTCAGAGCGTTCAATCCTGAGGTTGAAGGCACAAGTTTGGCTAATATTTCTATGGCTCGCAAATGGATAAAACGAAAAATATTAGATTATACCAGAAATAAAATTGAAATTGTAGAACAAGGAGACAATTTAAAGGGAGTAGAATTATTTACTGACGTAACTTCTCCGAGTAACATGCATCCGTATTATATTTTACTGAGAGACCATATCTCCAAATATCCAGCCAAAAGGGCGATTATAGAAATAGGTAATCATTTTACCGATATTGACGGAAATTTTGTTGACCAGTTCCAGTCAAAAAATGGTTTTGATTCGCGGTTATGGGAAATTTATTTATTTGCGTTTCTGACAGAGGAAGGATTTTTATTTGACAGAAGCCATCATAGACCAGATTTTATTGTAACAAAAGGTGAAGCCGTAATTGGAATAGAAGCTGTAATTGTTGCGAGACCGAGCGGTAATCCGCCAACGATAGACCCAACAGAAATCCAACATAAAACATTGGAAGAAATAAACGCTGAAATTAGTAATGATATGCCGTTAAGATTTGGAAGTTCACTGTATTCGAAAATGAGAATGAAATATTGGGAAGATACTCACTTATCTGGCAAGCCTCTAATACTTGCAATAGCGGATTTTCATGCAGACCAATCCATGCTCTGGTCATTTTCCGCATTAGTTAACTATCTCTATGGATTGAATTACAAAGCAAAGTATGATGAAAAAGGAAATTTGGAAATTGTTCCTGAAAAAATTGAACCCTATACTAAACCAAGTGGCGAAAAAATTGACTCAGGATTTTTCTTTACTCCAGATTCTGAAAATATCAGTGCAATTTTATTCTCATCTACCGCTACTGTATCGAAATTTTCACGAATGGGGATTCAGGCTGGATTTGGAATAGAAGGACATACTGTTTTGCGAGTTGGAGCAAAAGTTGACCACAATCCCAATGCTTCGGTTCCAATTGCCTTTGGTTACATAGTTGATGAAAATTGCGAAGAATCATGGGGAGAAGGTGTAAATTTATTTCACAATCCTAATGCAATACATAAAATTGATTTTGAACTATTTCCCAATATTGCTCACCATCATCTGAAAGATGAACATATACATAGCATAAGTCCTGACTTTCATCCTTATTTCTCAATAAATCAAATTTTCTATCCAGAAGATTAATTTTAGTTACTAAAAAGAGCGCGATCAACGCGCTCTTTTTATTTAGTTATTTTCCAATCACGAGTTGCCTTTTATAGCTTGTGCTTCCACATGTACAACCAGTAAAACTACATTTTTGGCAAGTAACTTTATTACACTTAGAGCATTGTTTGGCTCTATCGCCATTGTGGGAGTTGCCACAATTTGAGCATGAAGAGATTTTTTCCATTGATTTAGCTAATTGGTGAAATATAAAATAATTATACCGATAAAAACAACCATGTGTAAACCGACAATATATGTGTAAGGTTTTTCAGTCCTGTTCTTTTCGTCTAATGCTCCTTTGTAATCAATACCGTTTATAGCGTTAAACTTTTGCTCTTGGTAAGGGAGTATCCCTTTTACAAAAATAAAAAGAGAAGCAAGACAGCATAACCACACGTAGAACCAATAGGATGTATCAGGGCTTTTGATTATCTGTTGGACAATGAAACCAGCAGCAAAGGGAAAGATGAGGTAAAGGATATGTTTAGCGTTCATTGGTCAAGGATTGGCAAGTTTAACGTTTCCTGTTCTGTGGTTCGGGTTCATTTGTCTGGCGGTCAATAGTGCCGCCGATTGGTTTGCTGCAAATACTCTTGTCGCGGTCTTAAAGCCGCCGCCTTTTGGATAAAGGTCAACAATCCACTCTTTCATCTTACAAAGGTATTTCGGCTATAACTGTGCTTTGTGTGACCGCACCGCCGTTATAATATCGATGAACCTTGAAACCTGTAACTTCTGCATCATCACCAACGATAAACTCAACGAAATCCTGCGCTTGGAAGTCATTATAGTTCAAAACATAATCCACGTATGCTTGTCCAATAGTAGTGACGTCCTGATGCTGATATAATCGCACATTCAAATGGTCAACCACATCGACAAGACGAATACCGATGCGCGTGTTCTCGTCAATTAATGCTGCACCCTGAAACCATTCGTTAGTCCAATGGGTTGTGTTTTCAAACGGAATATCATCCTTAAAAATGGTCTTGTCAAGTGATGTGCTTATCGGCGAACCTTCAATTATTAAGTCAAATTTCGGCCCTGTTACTTCCGTTGACGGGTTGGTGGTTTCTTGACCATCATTCCCAGAACAGCCAGCAATGGCAAGGAATAATGCCATGTAGAATAATCTCTTCAACATAATTGTTTTGTATTGGTTATACACAAAACTACAAAATAAACAGGTTAAATGCAACCTGTCTTATTAGATATATTGAATACGCTATCATTGGTCTAAATTTCTCTCATGGAAACTCAGGATAAAAAAGAGATAATTGAACTTGGAGAAAGAATAAAGAAATTGATAGCCGATAGAAATCTAAAGGTTATGAACGTGGCGCATGATGCCAATCTCGATTCTACTAATTTACGGAAATACATTCGCGGAACGCAGGATATGAGATATACAACGTTATTACGAATCGCCGCGGCTATTGGTGTAACCCCTTCAGAACTTCTGGAAGGTCTGGAAACAAAAAAAGAAGGTTAACCCTTCTTTTTAAGCAACTCAACCAAGTCTTTCAGTTCAGCTTTAGAAACATTTTTCATATCAATTGTTATTGGATATTTAGGTTTTGTATCTGGTCTTTCCAATAACCTTTTAAATTGGTCAACGGTTAATTTTAATTTCATACTCTTTTATTTATAAATATCTCGATTGGACAAGGTCTACCTTTTTTAGTACAAAATTTTATAAATTTTTTTTCTCCAATCTGAGTTTTAAAATCGTTCTATTCAAAATCGCCTAACTTATAAGAGCGGAGACGCGAGTTGACTTTAGACGATTGACGGTTTGATATTTTGGCTCCAGGGAGGGTTAATTGGTGAACAACTCTATAATTAGGAGGAGCAAGCTACCAAAACATTAGGGTTTGCATTGATTAAGAGCAAGAGATACGTGCTAATTTAGCGCTAAATTTGGCTGCTAAAGCTCAAAAATAACAGAGTTTGGAGCTATGAATCACCAATATTATAGCTTCTCCGGTTGGAAGAGGTGCGGACGCACCGTCTGGCAATTTTGAAAGTTGTTTTGCTCCGCTCTTTGGATTGATTCTTTTGTTGATGGAATTAATTAATCCTTTCTCGGGAAATGGGCATAAGCCCATCCCGATGAAAGTTTATGTTACTATTATAGTATATGTACCAGCTTCTACCCCAACAATGGGGATTTTTTACCCCTAAGTAGGGAAATTCATCCAAGTTAATTAAAAACACTTTAGTTTTGGAAAAAAGTTAGTATCATTATTAAAGTTCAGAACCTCGGTTGCTGGTGGAGTTGCTTCCATCAGCTTCCTGTACCGAGTAAAACATTACGGGTCACAACGGCAACAGCCGAAGATAAATAAACACAGGAATACATGAAAAACAAAACTATTCACAAGAAGCCTACGGTACCGGGAAAATTTACCACTATCCATCACTCTATCCTTTTAGATACACGGCTAACTTCAACAGCTTTTCGAGTCCTTCTTTGCATCTTAATGGATTCGGATAGGTTTAACATCTCCCGAACGCTAATCGCCAATAGATTGGGTGTAGATAAGAAAACGGTTAAACTGGCCTTTAAGAAGCTTGCAGAATGTGGGTATCTTAGACAAACCCCTATTGATAAAAAAAATGGCTTTTACTACACAATAAGTGAATATGGCAACCTCGCTGGCGAAGGTGATAATGATTTTCCACATGAAAGCTTATCTCATGGGGATACTGATGTACCGGTTGCAGAACATCCAATCTTAGAAAGCACATCTGGCCGCTTGATAACCCAAGAAGAATTGCAGTTTGTATTGAAGTTCTTATCATCAAAGAATCGCGACGAACATTTTGAAAAGGTTGTCGACGAGCTTGGTTCAGAGTTGTCGAATGGGTTAATAAGTGTAATAACCGAAGCCGCGATAATGAAGAAGATTCCTAAGGTCTCGGAATCAAAAAGAGAATCCCCAAGCAGTTTGGGAGAAGTTCGTCAACTTTACAAAAACCCTAAACTATTCGACACACTTCTTCCATTTGTGCAAGAACATGCCGGAGGCCACATGATAACCCAGCAAGCAAAAGATACAATCATTCGCAGGACAATGACAAAGTTTGCCGATGCTGATGATGGTCTCACCGACAAAAAAGTAAAAAATTATATTTCGAGTATTAAAGGGGAATACACCAACGCCGGAAAACTTGACCAACGATACCAAAATTAAGAATCTGAATCACGCGATGCTCGCGTGATCCAGATTTATAGATAACAAATCTTAAAGACAAGTAAAAAAGAAAGGTCACCCGATTAATGTAGGTGACCTATTCTTTTGACTTGATTAAACCAATTGAATCAAGTTTAGATGGCAATTTTTAATTTCCGAACCTTTGTGTCCACATCCAAATATTGGTGAAGTTCAGAATATGCTTGAAGATAAATCTGGTCAAATTCTGCTGAATTTAAACCAAACATTTTGCTAAGTTCCTCTTTAGAATAGTCTAATTGTTCAAAATGTAATTTTAACATCTTAAATAAGAGCTTAGGTTCCGAGTTCTCAAATTCTAAAGGTTCAAGTTTTCTCCATCCATAATAATTAATCTTAGTTACCCATCTGCGATATTGGTCTGGATTTAAAGTACCTAAAACCTTTGCTTTAAAAAGCAAAGCTTGGATTGAAACTTTCCAATACCTTTTCAAATCACCAAGTTTTTCATCCGTCAAATAATATAAACTACTCTTGATTTCTTCACTTGGTAATAAGAAACTTGAAGCGAATCTGTCAGCTTCATTTTCAACATCTCTGTCTTCACTAATGATTCCGCCTCTAAAGTGCATTAGTATGTGACCCAATTCATGGGCAATAGTAAAAACCATGCGTGAATTAGGTTGATTCTTATTGAGAATCATTACCGGCACACCTGCAGGAGTAATAAAACTGACTCCGGATATTTTTAAATCGGCATTAAAGTCGAAGAGATGAATAATTACCCCTTGCTGTTCAACTACCTTGATGATATCTTTAATAGGTCCTTTAGGCAAATTAAAATATTCCCGCACCCTTTGTGCCATTTGCTCCGGCGACAATCCGGTTTTATGTAAATCGGTATAAGGCAAATCAGTTTCGATTTCTACCGCATCAAGCAGGTCACAAATATTCCCAGACATAATATTTATATGAGATTCTAAGAGCCGCGCTTTAATCATGCTTGTTCCTAAATTCTTTCTAAAATAAAAATGTTTTAAAGGGTAAACATCGTGCTTCTTATAAAAAAATTCTTTTGGATAACCCAATACTGAGCTAAGCTCATTTAACACATCATCTGTCACATTCGCCAATCCTTTTTCAATTTTTGACAGTAAGACTTGTGAAGCAGATTTCATTTCTTTCGATAAAGTAGATTGCGAATAACCTCTACTTTCTCTTGCTAATTTGATTCTTTCGACGTTTGTTGCATTCATTTCGCTTCTTTTATGTTGTAATGTTATGTCGGAAAATCTATGGCAATAATAAACCCATTCGGAGGACGGACTGGTTACTTATTGATTACTTTGCTTTTGGTTTGGTTTGCCCAAACCCTCTTTTAATTTTACAACTTCCTTTTCTGGGTTCGCTCCTACCGTCTTCGGCTCAATCACTTCTAATTGTTTTACTGCCGGAGCCGTGAAAAGGTCGCTACTGGTTAAACTCCAGTTAATTTCATATCTACTAATCAATGATGTGACGAACGCATCTGTCTGATTAATATTACCTAAGTTTGGGCCTATGAACAATACAGGAATATGTTCTTTCGCTCCAGGAAAAAGTGTCCCATTAAACAACTTTTCACTGTTGGGCGTTGGATAGCTGTTGGGCTTATTCTGATTGCCATAAAGCCGTTTCACATACAAAATGTATCTATCACTAATGATAAAATAAACAGAGCCAGAATTTTTCCTAACTCTAATTTTATTGTTGAAAGCTATGTCCGTTTCGAGACGCTTTAACAACTTTTCCTTTATCGTAGCGTTTAAATCCTGAGAATAAAAAGCTCTTTGGCTGTATTTGATAGGCTTTTCCGCTTTTCTTTCATCTACTTCCTTTTTAGCCGCTTTAATCTCATCATTAAAAACTTTGATAATATCTCCAATTTCAGCTTTAACAGCTTCTGGATTGGCGATGTCCTTATAAATCGGAACAATAATTTGTTTTTCCGATTCAGTTTTATTACCTTTGCGGTAACGTTTGTCCGTAACACTTTGGCGAGTGTTTTCAAATGTTTTCTCCATTATACTATAAAAAAAATTAAATTAGCCCGTCCTCCGATGGGCTTTTTTCTTGTTTCATTTGCGCAAATATAGTAAAAATTATAACAATATCCAAATTTATTCTATAATGATTTTACTATTACAAAGGTAATTTAGCAGATTTAAATTACCAAATTGATTAATTTTTCTATAATGATTAGTGTTGGAACCGTAAATTTGTAGACGATATTTCCTCAAGTTCACTGTATAAGTAATATAATTGCTTCAAATCAGAAGCAAATTGGTTCGATAAAACAACATTCACGGGAGCAGAAAAAGAAAAGACGATCAGAAATGGTCGTCTTTTTTGTTTTCTATATTTTCTATAAAATTGTTCTTAGCTAAAACTAGATATCCAAAGAACATATATTTTCGATACTTTTGATTCATATCGTTACATGAAAACTTTTATAGAAAATATGAAGAAAAACAATCTAAAGATTCTAAAAAAATTTCTTTTTTACATCTTGTTATTAGCGAATGCCAATTCTTTTTCACAAAACTTATTGTTAAATCCAAGTTTTGATGGCACATATGGCATTAATGGGGAATATGCTGGCTGTGCTCCCAATTATTTTTATAACCCCAATTGGAACGGCAATCCTTCTTCGGTTATCAATTTTTCTAAAAGCACGTCTGTCTCAAGAACCTCTCCAAGCAGTCAAAAAGTAGTAATCCAAAGTATTTCTGGATATTCTTATTTTGCTCAAGAATTTATGGTAAAAGGCGAGAGAACATTAAAAGCAAGTATTTGGATAAAACCAGAAATAGTGCCCATAGGATCTCCAAAACAAAAAGTAGATTTAATTATACGATCTGATGTACCTAGTTTTCAACATATCGTTTCTAAAGAATTTGAACTAGAAAACAACAATCAATGGCAAAAGATAGAAGTAGTTGGCAATACAAATTGTCTAATCAATGGAAATAACGAAAATAAATTTTATTTCTTCTTAAACTTTAAAACATCTGGCACCCTATATTTAGATGACGCCAGTGTTACTGACGAAACCAATTTAATAGACAGCACAACAAATCTAATCTCAAATCCAAATTTTGAAGGAAACTATGGTACCTCTGGTGAATTTCTTGGTTGTGCTTCTCCCTATTTTTTCAATCCTAATTGGGGCGTTAACCCATCATCAGATATAGTCTTCTCAAAAGACACTGATAATTCGATATCAGGGCGAGCTTGTCAAAAAGTCGTCATAAACTCCATAAATGAATACTGTTACTTTGCTCAAGGATTATATGTTCAACCCAACAGGAAGCTGAAAGCAAGTATCTGGATTAAGCCCACAAGCAATAACTTTGAGGTAGAATTTGCTTTAAGATCAAGAAGCCTATATAATCCATTTATCGCGAATAAAACCTTTAATGTCGTTCCTAACGAATGGCAAAAAATTGAAATTTTTGGAGACACAAAAAATTTGGTTTCCTTAAGTCATTCACACAACCTTGATTTTTTTATAAATTTTAAATCTACCGGCACCGTTTATTTAGAAAATTCAAGTGTAACAGACATTACAGACTTAACATTAGAAAATATTGAAAACGGATTAGAAAACATTTTAAAAAATGGTGATTTTGAATACGGCTATAATAATATAGGCCTTTCTCAAAACTACGCCTATAATCCAAATTGGATCCCAAATTCTTCAGCTTCTGTAATCTTTTCAGAAGATAATTGCAATCCGTATAACGGCTTAAGTTGTCAAAAGATTACTGTCAGTTCTAAACCTTCCATTTTTCATTATTTTCAGAGATTTGAAGCAAAAGGAAGCAAGATATACAAAGCTTCAATTTGGGTTAAATCTCCAGATAATGTCGAAGTTGATTTTACGTTAAGATCAACATTACTTCATACTCCACGAATTTCTTCAGCAAAAACTTTAAGAGTTTCCGATCAATGGCAAAAAATTGAAATAATTGGCGGCCTAGGAAGCAATGTTGATGAAGATCAAAATCATGAATTAGATTTTTTTGTGGACTTCAGAAACACGGGCACCTTATATATTGATAACGCTAGCGTAGTAGATGTCACTGACATTATTAAACAAAAAAATGTTTCCGCTTCTACATTAGGCCATGCTATCCCTCGATCATTTTTTGGCATGCATATCAACAAATTAGGATCAGATGAAGATGTGATACATAATCCAAATGCGCATCAAGTATGGCCTCCAGTAAATTTTGGTATGCTAAGAATGTGGGATACCGGTACAAAATGGTCTGACCTTGAGCCTTCCGATAATCAATTAAATTGGGACAGACTTGATTTATATGTTAACAAGAGAAACGACAATGATCCTGGCTGTGAAATTATTTATACTCTTGGAATGTCTCCTAATTGGGCTTCAAATAGTACCATTCCTTTTGCTGATTATATTCCTTCAGCATATCAATCGGTATCGGGAAATATGCTATATCAATGGGAGGACTACGTCCAAAAAATTGGGGAAAGGTATAATAACAAAATTAAGTACTGGGAAATTTGGAATGAGGTTGAAGTGTTTTTTAATCAAGGTGATAGTAATGACAATAGCGGAATAACATTAAACAAACTTGCTGAATCGGCATATACTATTTTAAAAGAAATAAACCCAAACAATATCATATTATCCCCTAATTTCACTACATCTACCGGAGCTAGCGATTTTCTTTTTAAATGTAACGGCAATTATTACTTTGATGTGTTTTCATTTCATAAATATACAGGGGCTAATCCCGAAAGCGATATCGGAATATTTTTTGGCTATAGAAATTTATTAGATAATTACGGACTCAACAACATCCCTATCTGGAATACAGAAGGTTCAAATACCGAAGGCTTTGACGGTCCTTGCGCTAGCGGCGATGTAGCTTGCCAAAAAAGAAGAATTGGCGCCGTTTCAAGAGCCTATATTGTTCAATGGCTTTATGATGTCAAAAATTTCAATTGGTATTTTTGGGAACCGTATATATCCTCTACAGAAAATTGGGTCAATTCCGGCACTACACTAAGCTCATCAAATTCCGGCACAAATTCTGTCTTAACAATTGCAGGAATTGCTTATGGCCATCTTACCGATTGGCTTGTTGGAAAAAGCATACAGGATAAATCAATAGATCATCTCGGAAACTGGGTAGTGAAAATTTTTAATCCTTCCACCAACAGTTCCGAATACATTTTATGGAATGAAAAAAACCAAGCAAATTCATATAGTATAAATCAGGATTGGGGAATTGGCTTCAAAAAAGATTTATATGGAAATACAGAAGTAGTTTCTACAAATACGATCATGATTGATTCTGCGCCCATTTTATTGCTTTCAGAACTTGATCAAGAAAGAAATAACTCAAAGGTTACAAAAGAAACTCCAAAAGAAACCATTACTGTATTCCCAAATCCAGCCGATAATTTTCTAAACGTCTATTCTTCACAAGAAAACACTATTCTCGAAGGAAATTTATTCGATTTAACTGGAAAACTAATCATAAAAAACATTCAATTAAACGAAGGAATCACCACTATAGACATAAAGGGGATTCAAAAGGGTGTTTATATATTAAAAGCAGTAAATTCACAAAACGTAGTTTTTACGAAGAAAGTCATTATTAAATAATTTATAGATTTGAGCCTGAGAGGGAGTTAAAGAAAAGACGATCAGAAATGGTCGTCTTTTTTGTTTTTATGGAATCTCTTAAAATTCGTCTACTTCTAATAATAAAGTAGCAAATGACGAATCTTATCTTTGATAAAAGATATCTCAAAATTTTTATTAAACCAATTTTTTACTTATTTTAATAGCGTTTTATTGCTCCTTTTTGATTAATTAATCAGGTTTAATCAATAGTTTTGTATAATAATCATTTTAAAATGAAATTGAAGCACATAGAATTATTTGCCGGTTGTGGAGGAATGAGCCTGGGGATGGATGCCGCTGGTTTCGAATTATATTTTGCAAATGAGTTGTCTCCTATGGCAGGCGAAACATTTGCTTATAATATTTTAAACGAAGACTTACAAAACAAATCATTAAGTAAAGAAAAAACCAAAAAAACACTTTGGATAAGAAGCAAATATAGTCACGAGAATTTACACGAGAGATTAAACGAAAACCCTTTTGCTACTGCAGACGGAAAATTTTCTGATTTAACCCCAAGAACTAATTTAGAAGGAAAACTGCTAATAGGAAATATTGATTATTTATTAGACTTTTTTCTCGAAAACACTACTCTTGCAGATAAAATTAAAGAAAAAAGTATTGACTTAATTTCTGGCGGACCCCCGTGCCAGAGCTTTAGTCTTGCAGGGAAAAGAGAAAAAAACAATGAGAAAAACCAACTGCCCCTATCTTTTTCTAAACTAGCAGGCTTGCTACAGCCAAAAACAATCTTATTAGAAAATGTAAAAGGTATTACTTCTCCTTTTACAGAAGATGGCAAAAAATATTATGCCTGGCTAGAAGTTTCTAAAGCCTTTGTTTTAGAAGGATTTGTACCTATTTGCATGATGTTGAATTCAAAATACTTTGGCGTCCCACAAAATCGTCCTCGGTTTATTTTGATAGCTTATAGAAAGGATATTTTCGATAGAATATATAAAAAACACAATACCAATAAAATCCTTAAAGCATCGGAAGATTTCTATAAAATTGTAATCGAAAATAAAGATTCGCTAGAAAATGTAAGTATCAAGAATTTTGAGTATTATGATATAGAGAACAATCCAGAATTATTTGATGGTACTATTTTACCTAAAATCACTACTGCAGATGAAAGAAGTTTCATTACCACAAGCGAAGCTATTGGCGATATAAGAAAAACTCAATGGGAATACAAAATAAACAACACAAAAGGCAAATACGCCAACTCACTAAATCAAACCTTTGAAAAAAAACCTATTCTAGATAGCTTAATTAAAAATCACGATCCAAGAAACCATGATTTTGTTATTCGATCTAGATTTCGATTCTATCAAGTCATAGAACAGTTTCAAAATGGTTTAAAGAAAGGGGCTGTAGACTTATTTACAGGTAAAGGTGTTCCTGATGAAATAAAAGACAAATTGTTTGCGGAGTTCTCACAATACAGTTTATTGTTTAAAGACAATAAAGGCCGGCCAGTTTCTATGATACCCAAAGACATTGAAGAAGTAAAAAGACTAGTAAAATCTATTCCAACAAAAAAACATTCTCAAAGAGCTCTAAAAGAATTTGAACCTGCACCAGCACAATTAACAATACCTGATGATTTATGCCATTATGATTCAGAACAACCACGTACTTTAACAGTTCGTGAAATGGCTCGGTTTCAATCCTTCCCAGATTGGTTTGAGTTTAGATCAAAAGTTACCACTGGTGGAGATATGAGAAAATTTCAGGTGCCTCAATATACGCAAGTCGGAAATGCAGTTCCTCCATTATTAGCCAAAGTTTTAGGAGAAACTATTAAAAAAAATTTATTAAATATATAAACATGCCTCTTTTAGATAAGTTTAAAGAAGATTGTTTTTCATCTAAATCAGATTCAATAGTACAAAGGTACCTCATTGAAAGTTCTACTTATTTTTTCAAAGAAATAGAAAAAGGTAAAGAATATGATTTTAAAAAAGAAATCGCTTCTATTTTAAATGTACACATTAGAGATATAGTAATAGTTGGGTCTGCTAAATTGGGTTTCAGTTTAAAACCGGACAATTCTGATTTAGGACTCTATCTATTCAAAGAATTTGATCATAATTTTAAAAATAAATTATCCGAAAAAAAATCAGATTTAGATATAGCAATCGTATCATCTTATCTTTTTGATAAGGAAATCAAAAATCTTTATGATCATACAGGCTTTTATAAAAATAATTGGTCCGACAGAAATAGCCTTGCTAAATATGTTCTAAAGGGAAGACTAAATATTAGATTTCTCCCCTTAGATTTTCAATTCACAAAAGAACTTCTTGAGGTTCAAGAAAAATATAAAATGTTGTATGGCAGAGAAGTAAATCTTGAGATTTATAAATCATGGCATTACTTTGAAACTTATCATCAAGAAAACATCAAAACAATTCAAGTTAATTTATTACGTTAAAACTATGAAATTAAAATCAAGCATACCTTCAAACAGCGTTAAATTGATCGATTTATACAATAAAATAACTTCCGAATCTTTAATTACCGGTCCTTATTTTCAAAGAAAACTCGTTTGGAAAAAACAGCATAAATTTGCATTTATAGAGACCATTTTACTCAATTTTCCATTTCCTGAAATTTATATAGCTAGTTCAGAAGTTGATGTTGATAATCTAAAAACAAGAGAGGTTGTTGTAGATGGCCAGCAAAGATTAACAACTATAGTTGATTATATACAAGGAAAAAATGACTTCAGTAATCAAAATAAAATTACTCCCTTTGATAATTTATCTATAGAAGAAAAAAAAGAGTTTTTAAATTATTCAGTTACAGTTAAAGACCTTAAAGATATAGGAGAAGAAAATATTAAAGAGGTTTTTAAAAGAATAAACAGCACTAACTATTCTTTAAACGCAAACGAAGTTTTAAACGCTGAGTTTGGGGGTGGGGAGTTTGCCGCTTTCTGTAAACAACTTGTTGATTCGGAATACAATCCAACGACAAAAGAAACTGACATCATTGTTGATCCCGACATAAAAACTAAAATATTAAATTTTTTCAATAATAATAAAGTCTTTTCAAACAACGACATAAAAAGAATGTTTGATTCTCAGTACATAATGCTAATAATGTCTACGTATTTAGAAGGCGCCTATTTTAGCAGAAGTAATAAAATAAATTTTTATTTAGAAAAATACAACTCTTCGTTTGATAACTATTCAAAACAACTTGCTTTATTGAATAACTCAATAGAAATAATAAGTCAAATGAAATTACCAGAAAACAGTTACTGGTTTAATAAAGCTAATTTGTATACTCTTTTAGTTGAATTTAAAGACATTGAAAAAGAAAAAATAGATTTAGAATTATTGGAAATAAAATTACTTGAATTAGAAGAAAAGGTAGATCTCTATTTTAACGGAGACGAAGATGACATAAAATTATTGAGTCAAGATGAAATAAAATATTTTGAAGTCGCAAGACAAGGGAGTCATGAATTGCCAGCCAGAGAGCATCGAGGGAAAGTCATAAAAAAAATAGTAGAGCAATGTGTTCTATCTGAAAACTCAAATAAAGAAGATTCTATTTTAGAAGTTAATATAAAGTTTTTAGAAGAAAATAAAATTCAGTATGCTTCCTTAGTACCTACTGAAACTGGATTAAAAAAAAATATATTAGATGCTATCTCCAATGTTAGAGATTTCTTGAATAAACATTCTCTTCATAATTATGATCAACAAGACTTTGGTCCCCTCTTTAAAGTAATTTTAACTGGGAAATTTAAATATCCCGAGAAAGAAGCTGATACTGAAATTTCTCTTTATAGATCTAATGGGAGAGGCGATTATAGAATATGGTTTAGTGATCTGAAAAGTTTTGTTTCACCAAACGAGAATATAATTCTATTAGTAAAAGAACGTCATATTTATATATTAAATATCTCTAAATATAACTACACCAATTTAAGTATAGAAAATTTCAAATAGCTTTTTCAACTTGTAAAAGGAAGGTTATTAACTGCATGCTATAGATTTCTATAACTTGCAGTAAACTACCTTGTATACACCCAAAGCAACTTTATCCTGTCAACTGTACCAAGACAGCTATTTTTCGTTTTGCAATAATCACCAATTTTATCAAATTTTACTCTATGAACCAGAAAAAAAGCCCAATACTTTCATATCAGGCTTTTCATTAACCAATCTATATTTACCCCTTAACCACTTCAAGGTATTTACGCCGCTATGCGTCGTAATCTTAAATTTCAGTCCAAACATACATCAAAACAAAATGGAAATTTTGGACAATGTATATCCGTCAGCTTCTGCCCTATATCCGTTCTGATACACTACAGAATCGTTTTTAAGAAAATTCAATTTCCAAGACTCAACGCGATGACCCCCTAAAAATAAATTTACTAGAGCTGTCAACTGTGTTAGACACCTTAAAACGACCTCACTTTAGCCTGTCAACTGTGTTAGACGGCTTCTCCCGAGCTGAAAGAAGCTGTCAACTGTGTTAGACACCTCAAAACGACCTCACTTTAGCCTGTCAACTGTGTTAGACGGCTTCTCCCGAGCTGAAAGAAGCTGTCAACTGGGTTAGACACCTCAAAATGACCTCACTTTTGCCTGTCCACTGTGTTAGACGGCTTCTTTTAAGCCGAAAGAAATCATCAACCATCATTTTTAATATAAAACCGTATTATTTGTTATATTTTATTATAAATAATAACATTAAAATAAAATATTTTGTTTTTATATACGTTATAGCGGTATTATTAACAATTTAAACATAATAGCCATGAAACTTCACAAATTAAACACAAGTCATTTACAGTATGTAGAATCCGGACAATTTATCATCCGTTTCCTGACTGACTTTAAGAACTCTACTCTGGTACCGACAGAAGATGCGGAATTCAACGCCCTCTACCAGAGCCTCCTCCAACAATCCCCTATTTATGACCGCGCGCTGATGCAGATCCAAAGCTGGGCCGAATCTAAAAAACTGATGGATCTGGATTACATCCGAGACAGAAAGATGACGACGGTACGCACTGTGGTCAGCACGTTCCGACACACCGATGATGAAGACGAAAAGAAAGCCTACGACCTCCTCATGACCCTGCTCAGGACCTATAAACGTGTAGAACACATGAATTTTGAAGCCGAAAGCCTGGCACTAGACAACTTTATCGCCGAAATACGAAGCACGCGGTTTTCGGCGGCCGCCACAAAGCTGGGACTCGAAAAACACCTGACGAATCTGGAAGCGGCGAATACCAACTTCAAGACGCTGTTCAGCAACCGTTCGACCAACATCAACACCACCGAGGTTTTTGATACCAAGGCGCTCCGCAAAAAGATATTGGAAACCTATAAAGACCTGGCCGAATATGTGCTGGTAATGGCAAAAAGAAAAAACACGCCGTTTTATGCAGAACTGCTTACGATCTTGAACACCGGAAGAAGCTATTTTTCTGACCTGATCGCCCGCCGAAAAGGCACGGCTGCGGGTACCGATCCTAGAATATAACGAACTATAAATCAAAAAAACAATCCCGACATTCGTGTCGGGATTGTCTGTTTTATAACCCTTCCTGTTTTTCTGCTAGCGCATCAGGCTATACCAAATGGCAAGCGCATTGATCGTTTTTATCTTGTTCATGTTATCGCCTTCCTGAAGCATCAAGGACACTTTTTCCCGTATCGCGCCAATGGCCACGTACATTCTATTGTAGACCGCCTTTTCGTCAATATCCAGCAATTTGGCCGTCTCTTCGGTCGACAGGTCATCCCTCCATCGGTGGTTAAACACCTTTTGGGTCAAGTCGGGCAGCGTAGCAATGATTTCGTCAATAAGCGTGTAGATTTCCTTTTCTTCTATCTCTTCCGAAATGTGCGTATAGATCAAGGTGCGCGAAAGCAGGTCGAAATCATCCCCACTATTGGAAACTATCTTTTTGCTCAGATGGGCACGGATATAATCCAGCACGCGGTATGTAAAAAAATGCAGCAGATAATTCTTTGCATTGCCCGCCGCATCCGTTTTGATCTGTTGCGGCTGCAGCCAAAACTGCGCCCAGAATTCCTGAGTAATCTCTTCGGTGATCTCTTCACTGCCTACCCGATTATAGGCCCATCTATAAAGCAAGGCGGCGTAGCGATTATAAAATTCATAAAAGGCCGCGTTGTCTTTATTCGTAATCCTCTCGATAAGGACTTGGTCTGGAGTTTTCATTTGGTCCAATTTTCTACAGTTTTGTAGACGCTGAATAAGAAGAACAGCGCAAATGTATTACAAAAAAGACCCCCTTGATTTTATAAAAAAAGGCTTAACACATTCTTAATGTTTTCATAATGAGTTTCGATAAGAAATCGGAGACACTGCTTACGATTATCTATAGAGAAGAACAAAACACATGAATAAGAAGCTGAATCAAGAAGAACAAGACAAAAAAAAGCTCCTCTGGTTTTTGTGGCTGCACGATTACTTCCACAGATACTATACCAAGCAGGCCACAGAAAAAGAAATCGAGATCATTAAAAACTGGAATCCCGAAAAGCTGACCGGCACTTCGTTTGAAGCCTCCGAAAGCCAAGTCAAAAAAGGAATCGAAAAGGTATGGGAAACCCTATCGGCCCAATACGGATTTGCCGCGCCAGAACGTCAACCGGTAAAAGTATTCAGGCTGCGCCAGCTGCTGCCGTACGCTGCCGCTATTGTGGTTCTGCTGATGGCTTCTGTCACCGCCTACCAATACAATACCTATGATACGGTGCAGAGCTTGGGCTATCTATTTTCAGACGAGATGGAGTACCAGACCGATAAAGGCGACGTCAAAAAGTTTACCCTTCCCGACGGCTCCATCATTACGCTAAACGGAAGTACCTCCCTGGCCTTTGTAAAAGACGAATTCAACGGCAAGGAAAGAGAAATCTGGCTCGAAGACGGCGAAGTCTTTTTTGAAGTAGCCAAGAATCCGCACAAGCCCTTTATCATCCATACCCAAGAGGCCGATGTGGTGGTGAGAGGAACCTCCTTCAGCGTAACGGCCTATGGCGAATTGCACAAAAGCAGCGTGGCAGTACGCACCGGAAAAGTAGAAGTGCGAAAAGACAACCAGGTTCATACGCTCCTTCCGTCACAAAAAGCAATCATCGACAAAAAGAAAGACGTTGTCAGCCTATCCCAGATAGAAACCTCAAACATTGCGACATGGAGAGCAGGCGACCTGACGCTCAACCATTCCGATGCCGACGAGTTGCTCCTTAGAATGGAACAGCATTTCGACATCGACATCAAGATGCAGCCGGGTCTCTTGCAAGACATCAATTTCAGCGCGTCTTTTGAAAAAGAAACGTCCCTGCCAACGATGCTCGATGTGATCTCAGACATCTACAGCGTGCGCTATACAATTAAAAACAACACCGTAACCCTATACAAATAAACGCAGCGAACAGCTCGCACGAACATTATGAAAAATTGGTTCCTATTTACAGCACTATTGCTCTTATTTTTTGCCCCCTCTTTACATGCCCAGCAAGACATCTCCTTTCCCGAAGAAACATTAGAATCGCGCATACTGCGCATCGAAAAATTAAGCAACATCAGCATTGCCTTTGACCACAAGCAGACAGGAGCCGTAAAAGTGTCTGCCTATGCCGCAAAAAACCAAACGTGGGAAAAAGCCCTCGAAGCTTCCCTTTCCGGCACCAACTTTATGCTTAAAAAGAGCGGAAACAACTATGCCGTTGTGCCAAAAACAGCCCCTGCTTCTAAAAAAAACGGCACGGTAAAGGGAAAAGTAGTCGATGATTTCGGACTTGCCCTTCCCGGAGCCAACATCACCGTGGCAGGAACAACCCAAGGCGTCCAGACCGACAACAATGGAAGTTTTTCCCTGTCGCTAGAAGAAGGCATCCACAATCTAGAGATAAGCTATATTTCATACCAGACGCAGCGCATCACGGGAGTGAAAGTAAAAGCGGGCGAGGTGACAGATCTTAACGCAGTCCTAAAATCCGATGCCATGGGATTGAACGAAGTAGTCATCACGGTAGACTATAACGCTGCTTCTACGCAAGGACTGCTGATGCAGCAAAAGAGAGCGGCACAGATGAGCGACGGTATTTCTGCCGAACAGATTGCCAAAACACCCGACAGCGACGTAGGGGCCACATTAAAAAGAATTACCGGAATTACAACAATAGACAACAAATATGTCGTCGTACGTTCTATGGGAGAACGCTGGAATACGGCTGCCATGGACGGCATCAACCTGCCGAGTACAGAAGCCTACAACCAAAACTTTTCGTTTGATATTATTCCGACTGCCATGGTAGAGAGCGTCGTGGTCAGCAAGACCGCTACTCCCGACATGAATGCCAGCTTTGCAGGAGGCTATGTGGAAGTACGTACCAAAGATATTCCAGAAAAGGATTTTTTCTCTTTTAGCTGGGGCACCTCGTACAATACCGAGGCTACTTTCAAGAATTTCTTGTCGCGACAAAGAGGCGAAGCAGATTATTTTGGGTACGATGACGGCACGCGGTCTTTTCCGAAAGGGCTGATTGCCACCAATTGGGACAATCCGCTGTTTTTTGAACAGTCCAAACGCTTTACGAACGATAATTTCACCACCTACAACTCAAAGGCCGATCCCGGTTCTAGCTTTCAGCTGGCTATGGGACGAAGCTTTGAGATGAAAAACAACAACAAATGGGGGTTTGCCGCCGCCGTTACGTTACGCAACGAGCAGACAAAACTGGATATAGAGCATACCGGAAGGGGAAACTGGCTAGATACTGCCGCTTTCGTAAGCAATTGGGAAGAAACGGGCGTAGCGCCTGTAAGCTTCTTTGACTTTAAAAACAAAGGTGCGTCGTATACCTACAATTCGACGCTGGCTGCAATGTTTAATACGGGGGTACAATTGGGCAACAGCCGCCTGTCGTTCCGCAATTCGTATACGCACCTGTATGACAACACGCTGACCACCATTACCGGCTGGAATGAATATACGGGAGGCAGCGGACAGCCTGGAGCTGCAGAAGCAGCCTATGATTATTTTTATAACGGCGTAGTGCCGAACAACGATCCGGCTACCATCCCTTCATTAGACAGGCCGTATACCGATAATGTAAATTATCCGGTCTACCAGACCTTGCTGCAGAACAAGCTGGAAGGCAGCCATAAGCTAGGCGATATAGAGCTGGACTGGTTTGCTGCCCGAACCAGCGTGGCTTCGGATACGAAAGACCTGACACAGAACCTGACGTATTATAGTTTTATTGGCCGCGAGATCATGGAATACCACCAGATCTATAACTCAGGAAATAATTTTACGAGAGCCTATATAGAGAGCAGGGAAACGGATTATAACTATGGCGCTTCTTTGAAATGGAACCTAGATGCGGGAGAGTTCAAGAATGGTATAAAAGTAGGGTATGCAGGTACGATGAAAAGCAATACGAACCAGCAGGAAAAGTTTTTCTTGAGGGTAGACGAAAACAGGCCCGATGTGCTGCCAAGCGACAGAAACTCCCTGTTTATGGTCGGTCCGCTTAGCGAATGGTTTGACGGCTCAAAATATGTGCCGGGAGGCATCGGGTGGCAGACTCTGCCGCTGTATAAGGATTCTAAATATGAGGGAGAAGTAAAACAGCATGCCCCTTATATCATGTTTGACAACCGCTGGAAAAACAAGTTTCGTCTGGTATGGGGCGCAAGGGCAGAGTATTTTAAGTACGACCTGATTTCGCAGCAATTAGACCCGAACGATTCTAGAAATTTACTAAAAGAACCTATTAACGATAAGGCGTGGCAGTTTATGCCGTCGGTTAATTTTACGTACAACCCAGTCAACAGCATGAACGTAAGGCTGGCATACAACAAATCGGTCATACGTCCGCAATTTAATGAACGAACGGGCCTGCCGTATATTGATCCTGTTGCCAATGCGATGATCTACAATACCGAAATGACCTCATCGGTCATCAACAACTATGATTTTAAATTTGAATGGTTTCCGGGTCTGGGCGAAATCCTTTCGGCAGGTATCTATTATAAAGATATCGAGCGTCCGATTGAACGCGAAGGCTATATTTCTAACGAAGGGAACCTGTACCTCTATAACGGGAATTCAAAAAATGCACGGCTAAAAGGCTTTGAGATAGAGGTAAGGAAGAACTTGGGTTTTATTTATCCTAACTCTTTCCTTGAAAATCTTTTTGTCAGCGGGAATTTCACCTATAACGAAACGCAAGTTACCGCTTTTAAAAACCGCTATGATACGACCAATAAGGGAGAGACGTATAAAGTGGACAGGCCTTTGTATGGACAGACGCCTTATGCGTATAACTTGGGCATGGTGTACGAAGGAGACCGTTTGGGAGCCAGCTTTTTATACAATGCCAAAGGCGACCAATACATCACCGTAGGTTACGCCTATAATGCGGAGGAGATACAGCGCCCTTATGCCGTAGCAGACGCACAGATTGCCTTTAAGTTTTTAAAGAAGAAAAACTTAGAGATAAAATTCAATGCCAAAAACCTTTTTGACCGCGTAAAGGAATACTATAACAATTTCAATTCCTATATGGTTTCGCGCGGCGTAGGGAGCGATTTCGGAACGATCCGAGAAAGCTTGGGACTCTTGCCTGGAGCAACAGACAAGTATGATAAAGATATTGACAAGATTATTTTCCGTGCCCGTACCGGAAGAACTTTCGGAATGAGCATCAGCCTAACTTTTTAAACCTACGCCTATGATATAAGCCCGATACGCAACACCCCCCATCAAAAAATAAATCTGTTCCCTGCCTTTACTCCGCTAGGCATGAAACAGCAAAAAGAAACACAGGCGGAGAAACACAACAAAAAATATTAAAAAATGAAAAATCTATTACTAGTAGCAGCTTTATTGCTTTCAAACCTATTTTATGGACAACTTCCGGTCTGGGTCAACTCCTTTGATTCTGCCGATGATATGGCGGGCTGGACCTTCCACGACTTGAATGCCAACGGGAATAAATGGATACAAGGACAGAACATTTACCATGATGGAACGTCTTTAATCTATGGCACGTCTGGCGTGCTTCGCTATTCCATCAGCAACGTGCCTACCGGAAACGTAACTGGTTTTGCTACCGAAAATGACTGGGTAATTTCTCCTGAAATTGACCTGACATCGGCTTCGGGTACGATAACGCTTGCGGCCTATATCGGAAGACAAAGAACTACCCACGTTTCGTTGGGAAGGTATGTCTACATTTATGTAAGCACGCCAGAAAAACAAGTCCCTGAACTATCCGATTTTCAAGCACTGGCGGTAGATGCCGATGGCAATCAAGTAAACTACCCGTATGAGATGGTTGCGGGACAGGGTGGTACTCCGTTTCCTAACGACCTGACGGAATTTGCGGAAAGTCTTGAGGATATTTCGGCCTTCGCTGGAAAAAAGATCTACATCGGCCTATGGTCAAACAGAATCAGTTCGGGTACGACAGGCGGCAGAAACGTACAGAACATTAATATCGACGAAATAGGCATTTATGCTACGGCATTAGGCACAAAAGACATCGAAAAAGGCGCGACTACCAAGATACTGCAAAACCCTGCTGCATCAGAATTGGTATTGGAGCTTAATCCGGCATTGGCACCAGAACAGACAACAGTTACGATGTATACGATGTTGGGTCAGAAAGTAATGGCGATGCCGTATGCGGCCCGCACGGATGTGGCGTCTCTAGCAAATGGCACCTACCTGATTACGATTACTGACGGCACTACGGTAGAGAGGCTTAAGTTTATCAAGAAATAGGCGGCAACGCCAAAAAACATATCCCGCACCCGAACGAACAGGTGCGGGAAATAAAAAATGTAATCATAATTAGATGAAAAAGACATTAGTATTTATAATGGGATTGTTGGTTCTGGCTTCTTGTGAAGGCGAGCTTACCGATGCTGTTGATGCCGCTCAAAAACCAGGAACGGTAAAAATAAAAGGCTATTCGAGCCCTCATGCCGTACAGCTCAGGTTTAACGGAGAGCCGGTAATAATCAACCAGCAGAGCAGCTATGCCAATAATATTGAAACTACCTTACAGTTTGTTTTAGACAGGGGCGAAAGAGATCTGTTGGGCATTTATGATAACGAGACGGGCAATGAATTGGCGAAGTATGACATTACGTATGACAACATTGACGATTACAAGGAGCTGTATTTCTTTAACCTGCCTGATATTTTTCTGGAGACGTATGCCGTCAAGCCAACCGTAAATATCGGAAGAGTAGGCTTTGTGTTTATTTTCCCGAATTTGGGAGAATTCTCGGGCTCCGGATTGGAAACGGTAAAGGGAGTACTGAAAAGAGAAAACGGAACGGTGCTGGCTCAATTTGAGAACATCGGGAAAGAGAATTTTTCAGAACTGAAAATCTACAGTTTTTTTAGCGCCACGGCACCCGTATATTTAGAATTGTATAAACCAGGAACGACAGAGCCTTATGCGGGTACTGCTCCGATACGGGTACAGCTCATCCAGACTGTTGGGGCCAATATGATTGTGCTACAGGAAAAAATAGAGAACGGCAATCTAGTGGTCAAAGGGGATATCGATATTGCAGATTATTTGAATTAATCTGTGGGCTGGATTGCAAGCCCGCTTTAGAAACAAAATAATTGTCTAGACAACCGATGGCCACGGTTCAAATAGTGTACAAATGATAAAAATAGATACCAAAGACCACGAACAATTGGTAGAGATTTACGGCAGATACAAAGAATATCACAACCTGTATGGAGGTAGTACTATTTCTGAAGAGCAAGACCAAGCCATCAGGAATAAGGCGATAGAGCTCCAAGGAACCTACGATTATTACAAAATATTGGTGCTGGAACTGGAAAAGTGCATCGGCAGCTACCATTCCATCCGAAACTCCTTAAAGTCAAAGATATATCCGCCTGCTCGAAAAATGAATACGATAAACAGAAAGAAGAAATAGTTTTTGTATTCTTACATACAGCCATAGAAAATTAATCCAGACAGCAATGTCTGGATTTTTTGTTTGTATAAGATTTATCCAAAAAAGTATAAGATACTATCTAAAAAAATGGCGGACATTTATACGTACAAAAACATACTTATGAAAAAATTCATACGGAACAACAGCCTCTCCTTAGTGTTCCTGTTCCTCTTTATAGGATCGCTTGTCGGACAGACGCTAACTGGATATCGAGAACACAACAAAGAACTTCTTGAAGACGGTGTGGCACCAATACCTCTTTCGAAATACCTCCATACAGGCCATTTTATCCAAGCGACTTTCGAAAACTGGGAAAGCGAATTCCTGCAGATGGCGCTATTTGTAGTCTTGGCCATCTTTCTGCAACAGAAAGGTTCCTCAGAATCCAAAGATTTTGACAAGACAGAAGAAGTAGACCGAGAGCCCTCAAAAAGAAGAAAAGACGCACCCTGGCCCGTCAAAGCTGGCGGATGGATCTTGGGACTCTACAAAAACTCGCTGACGATTGCCCTGTTCCTGCTCTTTTTAGCCTCATTTGTCCTGCATTTTTACGGAAGCTTGAAAGACGAAAACGAACAGCTGGCCTTACAAGGACTGCAACAAGAAACACCGCTTGCCTATCTTGGCGATTCCAGATTCTGGTTTGAATCCTTCCAGAACTGGCAGAGCGAATTTCTTTCCGTATTGGCAATTATCGTCCTCTCCATCTTCCTGCGCCAGAAAGGATCGCCACAGTCTAAGCTTGTAGATGCTCCGAATAGCGAAACAGGAGGATAGTAAAAAATACAAGGCCTTTTCCGTCTAAATCCGGAAAAGAAAAGTACCCTTGTCCAGTCCCGAAGTATGGAACTGCCAGTTGATCTTGAGCACCTCGCGCAGCGATTGTTTTAGCACCTCGAAATCGTTGGGCTTTTTAATATAGATATTAGCACCCCCAACAAAAGTAGCGTGCACGTCGGTTTCGGAACTCGAAGTCGAATAAATGGCGATAGACAAGTCCTTGAAACGACTATGGCGACGTATTTCCTTCAAGCAGTCGTCATACTTTGTACATAACATGTTCAGGTCGAGGAACAAGATATGAGGCAACTTTTCGTTTTCTGGATCGTGGAGGTAATCCAAAAGTTCATCCCCATTTTTGAAAAGAGTTAATTCCACATCCAGATTTAGTTCCTCAATAGCCTCCCTAAAAAGCTCGCGGTCATCTTGGTCATCGTCCGCAAGCACGATATGCATTTTCCCTTCTTTTGCCATAGATAATAGTTAATTAAGTTAGTTTGTATGTGCGATTTTTTTTCGTTCACTGATAATTTTCTTGAATGCGGAAGGCGAAAGCCCCGTCATTTTTTTAAACTGTCCCGACAGGTGGGCAACGCTGCTGTAGCTGAGCAGGTGCGATATTTCCGTCAGTGACAAATCGTGCAGCAGCAACTTTTTGGCACGTTCTATTTTTTGGAGTATGATATAATTCTCAATCGACGTATGTGTATGCTCCGAAAATACGGCAGATATATAATTGTAGTTCATCTGCAGCCGTTCTGCCAGATAATGCGAGATCTTGGAGCTCGGCAGCTTGTCTCGCCCTACCATATCGATAATCGTATTCTTGATTCGCTGGATCAGCTGGCTCTTTTGGTCATCGAGAATATCGATACCATAGCGTTTCAAGTTAGCCTGCAATGTCATGAAAATGGCAGGAGGCACCTTTTTCTTGATTACGATTTCACCCAGTTCTTCCAGCTCATAATCAATCCCTAGGTCTGCCAGCTGTTCTTGCATAATCGCACGGCAGGCCGCATTAATATCATATTTAATGTAGGTTTTCTTCATAAATAAGTGCTTGGTTTAATGGTCGTATAAATATAATAATAAAAAGGTTCCAAACTACAATTTTAGGAAACCCTTAGCATGTGAGTCCATTCCGTTAAAAACCGAAAAGCAAAAAAACAGCCACAAAAGCACGAAGACCTTTTAATAAACCGCTAATTGTTTTATTTTTGCACCATGGCCTCGTAGTTCAATGGATAGAATGGGAGTTTCCTAAACTTTTGATGCAGGTTCGATCCCCGCCGAGGCTACAAACGATAATTCCTAAATAAAAAAGGCTTCTCAAAATAGAGAAGCCTTTTTTTCCTTCCACAAAAGTTAAACTTCTCAGAAACAGCTTTCAAAATCATCTTCACGATTGTAACTTTATAAGACAAGGCTTCTATTAGCTATTGTCCTTTTTGCTATGAAACAAAAGTTGCTCCTATTTAACGACAAGGGCATCTATTGCCCGCAGGCCGATGTATATCTTGACCCATGGCGGCCCGTAAAAAATGCCATCATCACCCACGGACATGCCGACCACTCGCGATGGGGACACCAGCACTATATTACCCACCACATGAACGTGCCCATCATCAAGCACCGTTTGGGCAGTATCGTGGTGACGGGCAAAGAATGGGGAGAAACCTTTACGATAAACGGAGTCAAATTCTCGCTGCATCCTGCAGGCCATATCATCGGCAGTTCGCAGGTTCGAGTAGAATACAAAGGAGAAGTATGGGTATTCACGGGAGATTATAAGACCGAAGACGACGGCATTTCTACACCCTATGAAGCCATCAAATGCCATACGCTGATTACCGAAAATACTTTTGGACTCCCTGCCTTTAGATGGCTCCCGCAAGCCGAAGTTATGGACGATATCAACAAATGGTGGGCACAAAACAAGGCAGAAGGCAAGACCTCTGTGCTTTTTGGATATACGTTGGGCAAGGCACAGCGCCTGCTGAAACATCTTGATCCGCACATAGGCCCGATCTATACTCACGGAGCCGTCGAAAACATGACCGAAGTATTACGGACTATGGTCGATTTTCCTGCTACGATACGCATTACTCCAGAAACCAAAAAAGAAGCCTTCCCCGGAAGCATGGTGTTGGCACCGCCCAGTGCGCATGGTACCGTGTGGATCCGGAAAATGGCACCCTATGTTACCGCTTCCGCAAGCGGATGGATGGCCTTTCGCGGTGCCCGAAGACGCAGGGCGATTGATAAAGGTTTTGCGCTCAGCGACCACTGCGACTGGCAGGGATTGCTGGAAAGCGTACAGGCAACTGGAGCCGAAAGAATAATTTGCACGCATGGCTATAGCGAAATATTCAGTGCCTACCTCCGCGAGATCGGCTACGATGCTGTTACGGAAAACACCCAATACCAAGGTGATGAAGAAGAGCCAAGCGATGCCAAAGAAAATGAAGCCGAAAACACAGAAGCGCTATGAGAAATTTTGCAGCACTCATAAAAGCACTGGACAGTTCCAACAAGACATCGGTCAAGGTAGATGCGCTGACGGAATACTTCCGTAATGCAAGCGATCCCGACAAGGTCTGGACCATCGCTCTGCTTTCGCATCGGCGTCCGCCGAGACCCGTCAATACTACCCTGCTCAGGCTGTGGGCTTCTGAACTCGCTAATATTCCGCTATGGCTTTTCGAAGAATCCTATCATATCGTAGGCGATTTAGCCGAAACCATAGCCCTCATCATACCCGATGCTAAAGAACATTCCGAAAAAAGCCTGAGCGAATACGTAGGCGAAATGATTGCCCTAAAAACAAAAAGCGATACAGAAAAACGGGAGTACCTCCACGAAAACTGGCTTATGCTCAATTATTACGAACGCTTTGTCTTTACGAAATTAATTACCGGCAGCTTCCGTATCGGCGTAAGCCAAAAACTGATGACGCGCGCGCTTTCCAAAGCCGTAGCCATTGATGAAGACATATTGGCCTATAAACTAATGGGTGACTGGAATCCCAAAAAGATTACTTTCCAAAAACTGATACTCGAAGAAAAAAGCCAAGACTATCTCTCCAAGCCCTACCCGTTCTATCTTGCTTATGCGCTAGAGTCGGAACCCGAAAACTTGGGCGACTGCAGTGACTGGAGCATTGAGCATAAATGGGACGGCATACGGTCGCAGACGATTGTCCGAAATGGAGAGCTCTATCTCTGGAGTCGAGGCGAAGAATTGATTACCGACAAATATCCGGAGTTCCAAAGCTTCCTCGGCAGCATTCCCGACGGTACCGTTATCGACGGTGAAATCCTGCCGTATAAAGAAGGCAAGATAGGCTCCTTTAGCGAACTTCAGACACGGATTGGGCGCAAGGTACTATCCAAGGCGCTGCTCCTCAAAACGCCAGTTATCATTAAAGCATATGACCTTTTGGAATGGCAGGGCGAAGACCTACGGGAACGCCCGTTTGAAGAAAGAAGGCGCCTGCTCGAACAGCTGTATGACACTATAAAAGACTATGGACTCCCTTTGCAACTTTCGGAACGCATCGAACTGGACAATTGGGAAGCCGTTGCCGAAGAAAGGGCACGAGCCCGGGAACTAAACAGCGAAGGCCTGATGCTGAAACGCAAGACATCGCCTTATCTGGTAGGCCGCAAAAAAGGCGACTGGTGGAAATGGAAGCTCGAGCCCTTCTCTATCGATGCAGTGCTCACCTACGCCATGCGAGGCAGCGGCCGCAGGGCTACGCTGTTTACCGATTATACCTTTGCGCTTTGGCAAGATAAGGAAGACGGAACCCGAGAGCTCGTCACTTTTGCTAAGGCCTATTCCGGCCTGACCGACGCCGAGTTCAGGATGGTTGACGATTTTATAAAGAAAAACACGTTGGAACGTTTTGGTCCCGTGCGGAGCGTGACACCCAAGCTGGTTTTTGAAATCGGTTTTGAAGGCATCGCGCTTTCCTCTCGACATAAAAGCGGCATAGCCACGCGCTTTCCGCGTATATTGAGATGGCGTACCGACAAAAAAATAGAAGACGCCAATACCATTGAAGACTTAAAGAGCATGATCCCGAAATAAACGTCATAAACACCATGAACAGGCACGAACTTTTTGACATAGCCAAAGGCTGGTTTGCTAGCAAAGGTTGGAAACCCTATGCCTTCCAGCTGCAGGCATGGGAAGCTTTCCTTCAAGGAAAGAACGGCTTGCTCAATGCCCCAACAGGCAGCGGCAAGACCTATGCGCTGTGGATGCCGATCATGCTCGACTATATCAAAAAGAACCCTCAGTACAAGACAAAACACGCGCCCGGCCTAAAAGCGATATGGGTGACACCACTCCGAGCCTTGTCTGTCGAAATAAAACAGGCCGCCGAAAGAGCTGCCTACGATTTAGAAACCGGCCTGACAGTAGGCATCCGTACCGGCGACACCTCATCTTCTGAAAAAAGCAAACAGAAAACCAAGATGCCCGACCTGCTCGTTACCACGCCCGAAAGCCTGCAGCTTATGCTGGCTTCCAAAGGCTATGATACTATTTTTAAAGGCTGTACTGCCATCATCATAGACGAATGGCATGAGCTCTTAGGTACCAAGCGCGGCGTACAGACCGAATTGGCGCTGTCGAGGCTAAAGACCATAGCGCCCAAGCTCCGCATTTGGGGAATATCGGCAACCATCGGCAATCTTGATCAGGCGCGGGAAGTATTGCTCGGGCCGGAATCTGAAGCGTTCCAAAATTCGACACTTGTCAAGGCGCATATCCATAAAAAGATAAAAGTCCAGTCGATCATCCCTGAAAAAATGGACACGTATCCGTGGAGAGGCCACATGGGACTCCATCTTATCGATGAAGTGGCCAAAATCATCAAGACCAGCAAGACCACCCTTGTGTTTACCAACGTAAGGGCCCAATGCGAAATCTGGTTTCAGGCCCTGTTAGAAAAGTATCCTGAATTTGCAGGCGATATGGCCATGCACCACGGAAGCATCAGCCGCGAAACAAGGCAGTGGGTAGAACAGGCGGTACGCGATGAACAGCTCAAGGCTGTCATCTGTACCTCGAGCCTTGACCTCGGAGTAGATTTTGCGCCTGTAGAAACCGTCATACAGATTGGCGGGCCCAAAAGCGTGGCGCGGTTCCTGCAACGAGCCGGACGCAGCGGTCACCGTCCCGGGCAGCAAAGTGTCATTTATTTTCTGGCAACCCATGCCATAGAGCTCGTAGAAGCATCGGCCTTGAAACGCGCCGTTAAAGAAACTGTAGTAGAAGACCGCATTCCTTACCTCAATAGCTGGGATGTCTTGGTACAATACCTCGTGACCTTGGCCGTATCGGACGGATTTTATCCTTCTGAGATTTATAAAGAGGTAAAAAGCACCTTTTGTTACCAAGCTATGACAGAAGAAAATTGGACGTGGGTGCTTAATTTTATTACCAAAGGAAGCCAGAGCCTCGAAGCCTATGACGAATACAAAAAAGTAGATATAGAATCCGACGGACTCTTTAAGGTAAATAGCCGAAGTGTCGCGCTTCGTCATCGCATGCAGATGGGTACTATTGTAGGCGATGCAGTCATGAATGTCAAATTTCTCGGTGGCGGTTATATCGGCAGTATCGAAGAATCGTTTGCCTCAAAACTGTATCCCGGAGACGTTTTTATTTTTGCAGGACGCAAGCTAGAACTGTACCGCACAAAAAACATGGAAGTCTTGGTACGCAGGGCCAATCCGTCTGCAAAAGCACAGCACGCCAGTTGGATGGGCAGCCGGATGACACTTTCGTCCCAGATGAGTGAACTTGTGAGGCAGGAACTTTATGCAGCCAATGCGCATGCCACGTCGCCTGAATTGCATGCGCTTGCACCTCTCTTTGCCCGCCAGCGCAAGGAATCTATTGTGCCCGATGCAGACGAATTCCTCATAGAAACATTCAAGACCCGCGAAGGCTATCATGCCTTATTTTATCCTTTTGAGGGCCGTTTTGTGCATGAGGCATTGGCAAGCCTGATGGCGTATCGGATCAGCCTGCTTTCGCCGATTACCTTTTCGCTTGCGTATAATGATTACGGCTTTGAGCTTTTGAGCGATACTGAAATCGACATACAGCAGGTGTTGGACAATAACCTTTTCACGCCCGAGCATTTGCATCACGATCTTCAGAAAAGCTTGAATGCTACTGAGATTGCCAGAAGAAAATTCAGGGACATATCCGTCATAGCAGGACTGGTTTTTAGTGGATATCCGGGCAGAATCATAAAAACTAAACACCTGCAGAGCGGGTCCCAGCTGATTTTTGAAGTATTCAGGGATTATGAACCGGATAATTTATTATTGCAACAAGCTTATCGGGAAACATTTGAGCACCAGCTGGAAGAAGGCCGTCTCATTGAAGCCTTGGAGCGCATACAAAACCAGCAGATTGTATGGAAGCCCTGCAAGAAGCCGACGCCCTTTAGCTTTCCGATAATCACGGACAGGCTGAGGGAACGATTGTCTACCGAAACGCTGGCAGAACGCATAAAAAAGATGACCGCCAGCTATATGAAATAGCCAGCTACACTAAAAAAATTCTTGCATGACATTAGAAATAGAAATTAACGGACAAACCTTTGTGCTCCACAACAGCGGGGCGCTCTATTGGGTTGGCAAGAAAATGCTCCTCATCTCGGATGCGCATCTCGGAAAGATCTCGCATTTCAGGAAACACGGATCGGCCTTGCCTGCCAAGGCAATCTTTATGAATTTTAGCAGGCTCGACGAACTTGTAGCGTATTTTGTTCCTGAAAAAATCTGCTTCTTGGGCGACCTGTTTCATAGTGCTTTAAATAAGGAATGGCATTTCTTTGAAGAATGGGTAGCCCGTACAGCGCTTCCCATTATCCTGATAGCCGGCAACCATGATATTGTGAGTGCGCAGAAATATGAGGAATTGCATATTCCTATAGTAAGCGAATGGCTGCTAGATGGTTTCCTGCTGACTCATTTTCCAGAAGAACGCGAAGGCGCTTTTACGTTTTCAGGACACATCCATCCTTCAGTTATGTTAACAGGACAAGGACGTCAGTTTTTAAAACTGCCTTGCTTTTTCAGATCGGGAGAACAGATAATCTTGCCCGCTTTTGGCGAATTTACGGGAACTTCTGTCATGGAACTCAAGCCTGGCGATGTGGCATATGTCATCACGAAAGAAGAAGTAATAAAAATCTCAAAGGCACTTTAAATACTTATCCCTAGTTGCTGAGATTTAGGCCAACAGTTAATTTTTAGACGGAACTGCATAAGAGAAAAGACTGCCTCCAGCTTCCCTGTTTTCGGCCCATATCCTGCCGCCTAATTTGACGATAAAGTCCTTGCTGAAAGATAGGGCTATACCTGCACCATCGTGCATCGTTCCACCTTTGCTACTGATAGAAAAAAGCTTCTCCAATTGGGCAGAAGAAAGACCCGTACCTTCATCCTCTACAGAAATGACGATTTCAGAATCCTGCTTCGCCGCATCCAAGATGATGGTCTTGTTTTCGGGAGAGAATTTTAAGGCATTCGACAGCAGATTTCGATTGACAAATTGGAGCATTTCTTTGTCCGATTCCGCCAAGATAGCTTCTGGGGCATTATTGATTACGGTAATGTTTTTTTCCTTGAGCTGCATGCTATAGCCGCTGATGGCCTCATCAAGAAGCTCACGCATATTGACTGGTTCCGGATTGATCTTGAATTCGCCGAGCTGGCGCTTGATCCACTGAAGTGTAGCATCAAAATTTTCAAGGATGCCGTTAATGTCGTCACTGATCGTGCGATAGAAAGCGTCTTTATCCGCTTGAGTAAGTTCCGTATCACGCTCAAGCAGTCGCACCATGTAAAGGGTAGAGATAAGAGGCGAACGGAAGTCGTGCGCCAAGATCGAGACCAGGTTTGATTTCATGCTGTCTGCTTCCTCAAGAGAAGCATTCTTTTTATCGATAATATCGTACAGGGCGGCCTTCTTTTTAGAATCGCGCCTGATTTTTCTAAAGGCTCGCCATAAAAGCAGCGACAGGGCGGCACACAAAAGAGAAAAACCGCCGAGAATTGCAATAGTCTGTCGGGATATTTTCTGTGATCGTTCGAGATTTCTGTTATTTTCCTGTATTTGGTTGTAGTGGACGTAATCGCCGACAAACTTTTCCAAGCTGACCATGCGCTGCATCTGGGCCGCAATGATTTTCTCGGTGATTTCTTTTTCTTTTTCAGAATTCCCGAGCATCTTGGCAAAACGGAGTACCGACATCAGTACAGGAGCTTTCAATTCATCATAACCATTCGCTTCTGCCAACTTTAGTTGCTCTTCCATATAGTGTAGGGCAAGTGTTGGATTGCCATTGCCAGCATAGTATTCACCCAAAAAATTAAGGCTTACCAACTGCAGTCTTTCCAATTTGACAGTCCTGGCTTCTGCAAGAGAGCTTTCAAGTAACGGAAGCGCTATAGTCCCCAATCCTCTTCGAAGATAAAAGAGCGCGAGAATTTGCTTATTTCCGATAAGCACTTGCTCGTCTTTTAATCTTTCTGCTATCTTATTGGATCTTCCTAGATAATATTGCACGCTGTCTTCAAAAAGCTCCGGATTGGCGATACAGTAATTGGCGTAGACTTTTGACATGATACTGTCGTTCGGGATTTCCCTACCGATCTCCAAGGCTTTCCTGCTGTATTCGATAGCACGCTTTGGATTTCCGAGCTGCATCTGGATGCTGGCGAAATTCATGTACAATTGGGCCGTATTGGGCCTGTCGCCCATCGCCTCGTAAGAAGCAAGCACTTCACCAAAAATCTTGTTAGCTTCTCTGTTCAGTCCCTTTAGGGCTAGCGCAATACCGATTACGTTTTCGGCATCAACGGCTCCTTTTTTATAGCCGATTCTTCCGGCAACGGCGCGCGCATTCATGGCATACACCAAACTGCTGTCGGGACTCTTGAGATGCATCAGCATCCCGATACGGTTGATACTGTTAACATAGGAAATACTATCCTTTACATGAGGTAGTTTTTTTTGTATCGATCTGATTTCTTGAGTTTGTGAATAAGAAGAAAGAGAGAATAAAACGAATGAAGCTGCAAGCAAAACGTATTTTACGGGTACTAATCTGGGCATCTTTTTGTGGTAGTTTATTTGACGTAAAAATAGCAATTAAAATCATGCAAAAGCAAAACCATCATTTCAGGAATCAGAGTTTCTAAAAACCAAAATGACGACATAATTACATGATTTTTATTTTAAGAGCCAAATCTTTAAAAATCTTCTTCTTTTTATTTCGCCTTTCCTAAGATTAAAATTTCAATAAAAAAAATTTAATCGATTAAGTGTAATTTTTATCGATTAAATACATTTTTTTACTATTTTTGAGACCTCTTAAAACAAGAGATGAATTGTAGGAATTCATATTTGATAAAATTTAAGCTATTTAAATTTTTTAATGAAGAAGTGATTATAAGACAAAAGGGAAACATTAATAGTTATTAGTATACAATTTGGGGGAACTGTATATTTAATAGCATTGCCAGAGTATTGATAACTTAAGGTTTGCCATGAAAACATATAATCAGCGGAAAAAACTGTGTTTGCTTTACTGCTTCCTTGTTGGGCTGGGCTTTGTAGGCTTTAGTTATTCGCAGATAACTATCTCGACGCCTTCTATCGCTTTCACGCAGGCCTGTGCTTCGGCAAGTTTCAATACTTATAATTTTTCATTCTCTTTCTTTCCAGTACAGAATCTGGGCGCCTCTAACCAGTTTATCGTAGAGCTTTCCGACAGAAACGGAAGTTTTGCAAGTCCCGTAATCGTAAAGACACTCACCAATACCACTTCACCCGTAACCAGCAATTTCAGCCTGCCACCAGATACGTATGGAGAAGGCTACCGCATCCGCGTCAGAAGTACAAATCCTGTAAAAGTCAGCCCAAACAGCAATGCCTTTGCGGCTTATTATGCTGTACACAACCAACCTTTCTCGATTAATGGAAATAATGGCACCGTGACTTTGTGCGGAGCCGAAGATTATCTTTTGCAGATTGACAATAACGGAACTCCGGCCTCTCCTCTGTATTATCCAGCACTGAATTACATATGGTATAAAAATTTTATCGAAATACCGGGAGAAGACGGGCCGTCGCTTAGAGTCACCCAGCCAGGATCATACTATGTTGTTGTGGATTACGGGACCTGCGTGATGAACTCGTATTCTAATATCGTACAGGTACAAGCCCAGAGCGCGCTGTCGCCAACCATCCAAGCCGAGGACAACTCGACCGCTATCTGCCCTAACGATACGCGGACTTTGACAAGCGTTCTTCAAAATGCGAGCTATTCTTATAAGTGGTACAAGAACAATATCCTTATCCCCGGAGCCAATGCCTCTACGTATGAAGCCTCAGAAGGAGGCGTCTACCATCTTGAAATCACGGTCGGCGGCTGTACTTTTGAATCGAATCCAATTACGTTAGAAATAATCGATTTCAATCTATCGCTCAGCACTCCGTCTGAGATAGTATTGATTCCCGGAGAAACCATAACGGTTAATGCTGTAACTGATGCGCAAAATCCGCAATTCCAGTGGCATAAAAATGGGTCTGCTATTCCAGGCGCTATCCAATCTTCTTTAAACATTACGCAGGCAGGAACTTACAAAGTGGTCGTGACCGAAGCCGTGCCTTGCAACATCGTTAAAGAAAGCACCGTATCGGTAGTTTATCCTCTTGGCTTTGATGTAGAAATTCAGGCAGCTGCTGGATACAGTTCTTGCGTAAGTTCCTCGACAACGCTGTCTATAGCACAGTTTGATGCCATTACCGAAGATGACCCTATAAATCTTATCGGACGCACCAACAATTATACGTATCAATGGTACAAAAATAGCATCGCCGTGGCAGGCGCAGTAACACCATCGCTGCTTATTAACAGTCCCGCGCAAAACGGAAGCTATGTGCTTAAAATTACCATTCCTGATTTTGGCGTGGTCACTTCTAATGCTTTGGATGTAAATCTGGCGATTGAAAATGCTGTCATAAGCAGCGGAGGCAGTCTTTGTGAAAATGGCACGGTCCTGCTTTCATCGAACATAACAAATCCAGCTTACACTTACCAATGGTTTAAAAACGATATTGCGATTACAGGCGCAGTTTCGAATACTTATACTGCTTCCGCAGAAGGCAACTATCATCTTGTCATCACGAGCGGCGCATGTACCCGACAGTCCAATACGCTTGCTTTACAGATAGCTACTTTCAATATAACTACAACAACGCCAAGTCTTGACATATTGATTCCTGGCGAACAGAAAACGCTTTCTATTTCCACAGACGCCGTAACTCCGCAATTTGCTTGGTACAGAAATGATATCCTGATTGCTGGAGCCAACCAAAACAGCTATAATGCTTTGCAGAATGGGACATACAAGGTCGTCGTGACTCAAAACCAAGGCTGTCTTGTCCAGAAAGAAAAAATATTCGTACTGGAATATCCTACGAGTTTCGAAGTAACTATCGCTCCAGATGCCGCTTATGCCGCTTGTGGCAGCGCGCCTGCAATTCTTGCGATAACCAGTTTCATTGCACACACCTCTCAAGGAATCATTGACCTGACCAACAGATCAAACACCTATTCTTACCAATGGCATAAGAATGATATTCCTGTGGCAGGAGCCGTAGGCAGAAGTCATACCGTAAACAGTGCGACACAGAACGGAAGCTACAAAATCAGCATTACGCTGCCTGACTTTGCTCCTGTATTTTCGAACAGTATAGACATAAAGCTGGCGCCGCAGAATGTAACCATCAGCAGTTCGGGAGTGTTATGCGAAGGCTCGACCGTCTTGCTTTCTTCCAGCATAACCGATCCAGCTTATTCGTATCAATGGCATAAAAACAGCCTGCCGATTCCGGGAGCAGTATCCAGTACATATACCGCAAATGCGGAAGGCAGCTACTATCTTGTGATTAGCAATAGCAACTGTACAAGACAGTCTGACCCGATTTCTCTTGTCATAGCTCAGATCAACATCAGCAGTACTTCTCCAGCTACAGACATTATCTTGCCTGGAGAAACCAAATTGCTTTCTGTGACGACAGATGCTGTACAGCCTCAATTTGTATGGTATCGAAATGATATCTTGATTGTCGGAGCCAACCAGAGCAGCTATGGCGCTACTCAGAATGGAACTTACAAAGTGGTCGTAACCCAAACCCAAGGATGTAATGCTGTAGCCGAAAAAATATTTGTACTGGAATATCCTACGAGCTTCCAGATAACCATCGCTCCGGATGCCTCTTACACACCTTGCAGCAACGGACCTGTAACGGTTGCAATAACCAGCTTTACTGCAAATACTTCGCAAGGAGTTATCAACTTGACCAATACTTCCAACAGCGCTTATGCTTATCAATGGCATAAAGACAATAGTCCAGTAGCAGGAGCCGTAAGCAACAATCACACTATAAGCAGCGCGACACAAAACGGGGACTACAAGATAAGCATTACCCTTCCTGATTTTGCTCCTGTGTTTTCTAATACTGTGGCTATAAAATTGGCGCCAGAAAACCCAATAATTAGCAGTTCTGGAGTGCTTTGCGAAGGCTCGACTGTTTTGCTTTCTTCCAGCATAACCGATGCTGTTTATTCTTATCAATGGTATAAAAATACCTTGCCTATTTCGGGAGCAACCGCCAGCACATATACTGCCGATGCTGAAGGCAGCTACTACTTGATCATCAGCCATAGCGGCTGTACGAGACAATCAGACGCCATCACTCTTGAAATCGGGCAGATAAACATAACAAGCACTTCTCCTGTGACAGATATTATCCTTCCAGGAGAAACTAAAATAATAACTGTCACTACTGATGCTGTTCAGCCTCAATTTCAATGGTACCGAAACGACATTCTTATTGCAGGCGCTAACCAAAGCAGTTATGCAGCCACTCAGAATGGCACGTATAAGGTAGTCGTGACCCAGACGCAAGGATGTAATGCTGAGGCGGAAAAAATATTTGTCTTGGAATATCCGACGGGCTTCGAAAGCACTATCGCCGCCAACTCGGATTATCAGCAATGCTCTAGTACTTCGATTACTTTAAGCCTTTCAACTCTGACAGCAATTACGCCGGCAGGAAACATCACCGTTGCCAACACTTCGAGCTATTCTTACCAATGGTTCAAGAATGGGAATCCAGTGACTGGAGCCGTTTCATCTACCATAACACTTAGCAGTCCGACAGAAAACGGCACCTATAAGCTGAGAACTACATTGCCTGATTTTGCGCCGGTATTCTCGAATGAAATAATCGTAAATTTAATTTCCGGACAGCCATTGGCCATAACTGCAGTCGGACAGCTGTGTCCAGAAAACCCTCAGGTGGTCATCAGCAGTAGTATCTCAGACAGTTCCTACACCTATACTTGGCTCAAGAACGGCATCGAAATCAGCAGTGGAAACAACCCCAATTATACTGCGACAGAAACAGGAACTTATACGCTGACTGTAGCTACTGGAACATGTACTTTCAACTCAAACGCGCTCGAAATCAGAGAAAGCGATTTTATGCTTACACCCAACAGTCCGCTGATTGACACTATTATCCCAGGGGAAATAAAGACGCTTTCTGTCACTACCGATGCGCTGCAGCCTACGATTGACTGGTTCAGAAACGATATACTAATCAGCAACTCCAACAGCAGTTCTTTTGCCGTAAATCTAGACGGATTGTACAAGGCCGTCGTAAGGCAAACCCAAGCATGTGTCATCACAAAAGAAGTTGCCTTCCGCATAAATTATCCGAGCGAGATGACCGTTACTATTGCGGCAAACGGCGATTTTCAGCAATGCGGCAGCACGACAGCCCAACTGAGCATAAGCGCATTCAACGCAGTATTGCCATCAGGTCCTGTAAATCTTTTAAACAATGCGTTCAATTATCAATACCAATGGCTTAAAAACGGACAGCCAATTGCGGGAGCTACTTCTACAACTCTGGCTATAAGCAATCCTAATGACAGCGGCACTTATAGCTTGCAGGTTACAATTCCTGGTTATGCTATTATACTGTCTAACACCATTGCCATCAACTTAAGTTTTGCTAATGAAGTGGTGATTTCTACGAACGATATTCTTTGTTCTTCTGAGAGCAACGTTACGATAAGAAGCAATATCAACAATCCGGAATACACTTACAAATGGTACAAGCAAGGAAGCTCGACCATCATCGGGACAGAAAGTACTCTGACGGTAAACAATGCAGGAAGTTATTTCTTAGTAGTAAGCTACGAAAACTGTACCGTTACATCCAATTCGCTTGAAATCATACCGTTTGACATGGCTCAGATAACAGTAGATTCTCCTAGAGAAATCACGCTGATCATCGGAACATCCATAACGCTGACAGCAAGCGGTGCCCAATCGTATGAATGGTATTTCAACGGAGAGCTGGTTTCCAACAGTCCATCTATAGAAATAGAAGAACCTGGAACCTACACGCTGATAGCCAAAGTCGGAGAATGCCGAGTGACCAAAGAATTTATCGTGACCGGAATGGAAAACAACATGATGGCCATACCCAATGTAGTAACGCCAAATAACGACGGGGTAAACGACACATGGAACCTACCGACCAAATTCGTCAATAACGAGAATGTAGAAGTAGTAATTTATGGTCCCGACGGAGCAATCGTTTTTAGGTCCAACAGATACCTGAACAACTGGCCGGAAAGCTCGTTTACCTATTCCCTAAAAAATCCCGTGTACTATTATACCATCATGGAAGGCAATAAGATTACCAAACGCGGCTCAATAACAATCGTAAAATAACTAGATGATAAAAAACTACCTTGTCTTATCGTTTTTTATTTTTAGTGCTTCTTTTATGAAAGTAAGCGCGCAGGACGCTCCTGTGCTCACGTTTAACCTACCGTCGCAGAACAATCTCAAGTTTAACCGCTTTTTGCAGAATCCTGCGTTTTCTTTTGTACGCGAAGACAATACCTATATCTCCTTATACCACAGGAACCAATGGATACAGTTTGACGATTCTCCAAAAGTGTACATGCTGGCCTATACCGGAAAATTCTCCGACAGATCAGGACTCGGTTTCGGTTTATACCAACAGAATCTAGGCGTTATCGTAAGTTTTGGAGGAATTGCCAACTACTCGTACAACGTCAAGTTAAGCGAAAAAATGGACCTGACTTTTGGGTTTAACCTCGCCTACTACAACAGCGGCGTCGACCGCAATAGGACCGTTACCGAAGAGCCCGATCCGATATTGCTAGCCATGAGAAACAATTCGCTGTTAAGCATCAAACCCGGATTCAACCTCAGCTACGGCAATATCGATTTTGGAATTTATGCAGAAAATTTTATCGATTACGATTTCAAATCGAGCAAGCTGGCAAAAGATTATTCCGACAAGACTTTTTCGGCCCATATCATGTATTCGCATGAGATGAGTTCCTTGACAGACCTATTCGAAGGCAGCAGTTTCAGGCTTGCGGCCCGAGGCAAGGTCAACCAAGAAAGTGATTTGGGATTGAGCGGTTCCATACTCGTCGATTTTCCAAAATTCGGATGGATACAGACTGGCATTGATGATTTTTTTGGCGTAGGCGTAGGCATCGGATTTCATTTTACGAGAAGACTTTCTTTAGGCTATACTTACGAAAGGACCATTAAGGAAGGCCTCGTTAATCTAGGTCCTACGCATGAAATCACCATGGCCTTTTCGTTCCAAGATAGGCTTTTGGCAAAAAAGAAAGTCCTTACTGCGAAAGATACTTTAGACCAAATTGAAGCCATAGACAAAAAACTGGCGTCTAAAAAAGCGTCCAAAAAAGGAAAACCTGATTTCGATAAAGATCTTGAATTAGAAAAACTGAAACTACAGATGGACGACAGCAACATGCACCTCTTGGATATGCTGATGCAGGAAGATTCTATCGAAACTATCCGCAAGGCAGAATTCGAGCAGAAGGTAAAAAACCTGATGGACTATGTAAAAAGAGAGAATAGCGCCAAGGAAGCCAATGCCAAGCCTATCGTGCTTCGCAAGTCGAAACCTGGGAAGAAAATAGTTCCAAAAACCATGGAAGACTTGAAAGATGCCGAAAACGGATACTATATCGTTTCCAAATCAGAAGACGGTTCGCCTATCATAGAACGATACGAATCACTTCCTGAAGCCTTGAAATCGTACGAAAAGAAAAAAGCATCAGGCAAAGAAAAAGACATCTACATCATCCATGTAGACAATCCCGACGAGCTCGGGCTGGACGAGAACCACAAGAACGCAGATAGTAATTCCAAAAACAAAAACGATGAACCACAAAAAAGCACGGAAGGCTCCGTAGAGGACATCCTGAAAGACGAAAAAGCGCAACGAGAAATAAGCGCCAAGACAGAAGAAGAAATCAAGGAATTCTATTCCAAGAAAACCGCCAAGATCAGAGAATCCCCTAAAAAAGGAAACAAGCTCTCGGTTGCAGGACTTGAAACAGGCTATTATATCATTGCCAATGTCTTCGCCGAGCAGGAAAACACCGAGAAATTCATGCGAAAAATGAAGAGCCGGGGAGTCGAAACAAGCTATTTTATAAACCCTAAAAACAATTTCAGATATGTCTACTTGAGAAAGCATTCATCATGGAAAGAAGCCCTCGTATCTTATTATTCAAATGCGGACAACACCTACTTTGACCCCATCTGGATCATGAGCATTAACACCAATTAAAAAACAAAACAACAAATACCACTAAAAACAAACACAATGCACCAGCTCCCAAATCACGTTCATAAGACAATCGTTCTGCTCGGATGTCTTATCCTCGCCTGTTTTAGCGCTCAGGCACAAGTACCCGTCCCTTTCTCACCCAGGCTCCAGAACGGAAGCTTAAAAGTAAAAGGGGATATCCTTTTTGTCGGAAACAATATCCTTAACAGGGCCGCTGCAAACAATGTAGCGGAAGCAAACACGCCTTACAATGGCACGAGCGACAACAACTCCTTCAATATGGAATATATCGATATTGACGGCGACCCATCTACATTCAGCTCCAGTTCGGCAGATCTGTCCTTGGGAAGCAGTTGTTCCAAAGTAATCTATGCCGGATTGTATTGGGCTTCGACCTATCCGTATGAACGAAGCACGAACCAAAACTCGCAATGGCAAGGAACGCCGAGGTTTAACGACTGGAATCAAGTCAAATTCAAGCTCCCTGGAGGCGCCTATCTAAACCTGTCGGCAGACAACAATGCCGATCCTGCAGGCGATGAAGACGCCATAATTTTTGACGGATACAATGCCGCAAACATTTCTGCCTCTTTCAAGGATTCCCCGATTGTGTGCTACAAAAACGTGACCAGCCTCGTAAGAGGACTGGCAAATCCAAACGGAACCTATACGCTGGCCAACCTCCGTGCTGCCAAAGGCCGGAGAGACGGGGCGAGTTCTGCAGGCTGGGTAATGGTCATCATTTATGAAAACCCGACCATGCCTGGAAAATTCATCTCTACTTTTGACGGATATGCCGGTGTACAAGGAAACGTGACGGCAGACATCAATATCAACGGCTTTGTGACGCTTCCTGCCCCTTTCCCAGTTCGTGCAAAACTAGGAGTAGGTGCTTTAGAAGGCGACGTTGGAATTACCAATGATAGGCTTAGAATCAAAGCAAATACGGTAGCTACTTTTACAGATGTTTCCAATACGCTGAATCCAGCTAACAACTTTTTCAACTCTTCCATTACCAATAACAATGCGCAAGTCCCGAACAGGAGTCCTTACGGAACCAATACCTTGGGTCTTGATTTGGACATGCTCAACTTGTCCAATCCATTGAATGGAATTATACCCAATAATGAAACAGGGGCAACCCTAAGATTGCTGACATCAGGAGACGGATATGGTGCATTCCTTACCTCCTTTGCAGTAGAAGTAATCGAGCCAGAAATCAAGCTGGTCAAGACTGTTAGAGATATCAGCGGTAATGATATTGGTGGTGCAGATGTGAATCTAGGACAGGTTTTAGACTACGTAATTACGTTTCAAAATATTGGAAATGATAACACGAGAGCCCTAAGCATCCGAGATATCCTTCCAGAAAACACCATCTTTACTAATGGTCCAGGCTCTGTAGATTTAAGCGGTGCTCCTGGAACAACCTATACTTACAACGCTGGAACAGGACAATTGGTGTTTACTGTGCCAAACAACTTGGTTGAAATTGGCGATCCCGTATATACGATAAAAATTCGCGTTCAAGTAGTCAATACCTGCAGCGAATTGACAAACGCCTGTTCTAATATTATCCAGAATTTAGCTTATACTACGTATCGAGGAGAATTGAACAGCAATACAATTTCAGACGACCCAAGTTATGCTGGATTGGATTCCTGCGGATTAGGAATTCCTGGACCGGCAAATTTCCTTGTCGATATTGACGAATGTGCTTTCACCAGAAGCGAAATTCTTTGTGGTGCTTCCGTTGTCCTGACTGCCGGTTCTGGTTATGCTTCTTATGAATGGCATAATGCGAGCGGTGCCGTTATTGGAAATACGCAGAGCATCACGGTAACTTCACCAGGAAGCTATTATGTAATCAATACACCGACTCCTCCGTGTATCGGAATTACGGAATACATCAACGTAACCTTATTCGGAACCAACCAGACCAATCCGGTACTGCCATTCGCAGACGAAATTGTAATTTGTCCGAATGACGGGGAACAGCTGCCGAACATCTTCTTATGCGGATTGAACGACAGCCGTTTTATACAGACCAATATTACAGATGCCGTGAGCATCATCTGGGAAAAACTGGATGAGGCCAGCTGTCCAGCAGTTGGTATTGATGACTGTCCGAATAAAAATCTTGCCTGTACTTGGAATCAGTTCGGAACTGGAACTAATTTCAATGTGACGCTTGCAGGACAATACCGTGTGGTCATCAATTACCAGAACGGCTGTTTCAACAGATATTATTTCAATGTCTACACTAACCTTTTGGATGCGCAGTATATTGTACAAAATATTACTTGTAACACAGCAGGACAGATTACGGTCACCAATGTGCCGTCGACTTATGAGTTCCAATTGGTCAATCAAAACACAGGTGCTGTTTTGGTAGGATATCAGAGCAGTCCTATCTTCCCGATAAGCCAAGCCGGTTCTTATCTGGTACAAATCAGGCAGCAAGGTGTTACAGACGGTTGCGTTTTCACGATTCCAGATATTGGAGTTTCTGATTTGGACTTCCAAGTAAACGTCATTACTAAAAACACTTCCTGCAACGGATTCGGAAGCATCAGGCTGCAAGCTTCAAATGTAAGACCGCAGTATTATTATTCTATTTCCGGACCAAGCACGATAAACGTAGGACCGCTGACAGATAACGATTATATCTTTCAAAATCTAAATCCAGGAACGTACACCGTTACGGTGAGGACAGATGACGGATGTACGTACACAAGCACTACAACCATTTTAGACAATAGCAATTTAAGCTTAAATGCTACGATTGTCCAAAACATCTCTTGTACGCCAGGCAGCATCCGATTGACTCCGTCAGGTGGCGAAGCGCCATATGTATTCGCTATCTACAGCTTTAACGGAACGCTACTTAATCCGACGGCTGGCGATTATACAGACATCGACACCTTCGAAATCCCGATTGGCCAGCAAGGAACGTATGTGTTTATTATGGTAGACAACAATAACTGTACGGTATTGTCAAATCCGGTAACGATCCAGAATCTTCCAGATGTGGTATTCACGACCAGTTTTCAAAACATAAGCTGCAACGGTGCCAACAACGGAAGCATAACCTATACGGTGACCAACGCCAATGGCTTTTCGTACTCTTTTGAATTGCTGGATGCAGCAGGCACGGTAATTCGCACGAACACTTCTGGTATCTTCAACGGATTGGCTCCGGGTAATTATACCGTCAATTTCATACAAAATAATACTACCGGAAGCTGTTCTTTTCCGGCTACATTCACGCTAACGCAGCCTGCACCGCTAACAGGAGCAGTAACCCAGACACAGCCTTATAACTGTACCACTGGAGGAGCAACCATAAGCGTGACGGCAGGAAGCGTAACAGGTGGAACGCCTCCGTATCAATATAGCATCGACGGTATCAATTTTGGCGGTGCCACTTCTTTTAGCGGTCTGACAGCTGGAACGTATACGGTAACAGTAAGAGATTCAGAAGGCTGTACGTTCACCACCAATGCCATCACGATCAATCCATTGTCTCCGCCAACCAACATTCAGTTTGCGGCAACAGCTCCGAGCTGTCCAGCGCTGACATCAAATGTTACCTTGACAGTGACTGGCGGAACAGGTCCGTTTGTCTATGAAATAACAGCTCCTGCTGCTGCCATAGCAAACAACGGAAGCAATCCTGTATTTTCTGGATTGGCTCCAGGAACATATACTTTTGAAGTAACCGATGCCAACGGATGTTCATTCACTAAAAATTACACGATCAATCTCGTGACTCCGATTACCGTTACGGGACAACCTGTAAGTAATGTAATTTGTTTCGGACAGGCAAACGGCTCGGCAAATTATACCGTGAGCGGTTTTGGAACAACATACAGCTATACTGTCGTAAACGGTTCAGGAACAACAGTAACTTCTGGAACAAACACGACAGCAACTGCAATCCCTGTCAATAACCTTGCTGTTGGAAATTATACGATTACGGTAACTGATTCGGCAACAAATTGTACGGCAACAGCTGTAATAGGAATCAATGGCCCAACAGCAGCATTAGATTTGACACCAACAGTAAATCCGATTACGTGTGTTGGATCCGGAAGCGTCACTGCTCCGGCCGTGGGCGGATGGGGAAGCTATCAATACCAATTGCAATTACCAAACGGAACGATTGTAGGACCTCAATCCAGCTCCGTTTTTAACAACCTGACACTGCCTGGAACGTATACGATTTCGGTAAAAGACGCAAACAATTGTACCGTTAGCGAAACATTCTCGCTAAGTAACGTCACAAGCCCTACGCTTTCGATAGCAGCTACTTCGGATATCTGCTATGATACCACAAACAGTGCTTCTATAACCGTAAGCGTAACTGGCGGACTGGCTCCTTTTTCTTATACCTTAAACGGAGCAGGAAGTCAAGCCTCTAATACGTTTGCCAACCTGACACCCGGCACGTATACTATTGAAGTAACCGATTCAAATGGCTGTACCGATACTATCACTCAAGTCATCGGGCAGCAGCTTGTGGCTATCTCTGTATTGAATAAAGATTTGGATTGTACGGCGAGTCCGAATGCCGTGATTGATATTGCAATTAGTGGCGGACAGGCTCCTTATTCTTACCAAACTTCTGTAAACGGAGGAACGTACGGCACGGCTACAGCAGTAACTGGATCAACCATAAACTATTCAACAGCAACGCCAGGAACATACCAATTCCAAATTACAGATAACATCGGCTGTAGTATTGAGACGAACATAGTGACCATATCGCCAATAACCAATCCTGTAATAACCTCTGTAACACAAACACAGAATATCTTGTGTAACGGCGACAATAGCGGTGCGATTGCAGTTGTGATCGACACTACTGTCGGTACGGCTCCTATAGCCATTTCTGTGGTAAATACAACAACGGGGACTAATTACGGTTCTCAGACTTCAGGCTTACCGGCAGGAAATTATACGATTACTATAACCGACAGCAATTCGTGTTCGGATACAGCAACCATTACTTTGGCACAGCCAGCTGCCATTACCTACAACGTTTCAACTGTAGATATTACGTGTAACAATCCCGGTGGCACATCGTACGGTGAAATTATCGTACAAAATGTTACAGGAGGAACCGGACAATATACGTATCATGTAAGCAACAACTTCGGCTATTCTGACACTTATGTGACTACCGCAGGAGAAGACCATTCTTTCCAGATTTTGGCCTTCGGTATTTATCAGGTCGATGTGATCGATGCTAACGGATGTTCTGTAGTGAGAAGCCATATTATTATTGCTTCGCCTCCAGACGATTTAGTCATAGACGTTTCTGCTGTTACGGCAGACTGTTTGAACGGAGGAACTGCACAAATTACAGTGACTTCGGCAGTAAGCAGCGGTAACTTCCAGTTTGCGATTTTAGAATACAATACGATTCCGTATTCCAACAATTACCAACCTGCCAACCCGGGAACTCCAGAAACTTCAACCTTTACAGGACTGACTCCGGGCGTAACTTATACTTTTGTGGTTTATGACGTAGTGACGCAATGCTACTATTTCAAATCCGCAGACCTTCCGATCGATTCGCCTTCCAACTTAACGGCTGCACTAAACGTCGTAAGCAACGTTTCTTGTACAGGAAGTGGAAACGGAAGTGTTTCATTTACCTTTAGCAACTACGATACTGGAGCATCGCAGGTAAATTATGAAATTTTCAATGCACAGTCTAATACAAGCACAGGAATAACAAGCAGCACCTCGCCATTACCAGCATCTGGCGATCCAGTGACGGTAAATAATTTTGGCACGCTTGCCCCTGGAAATTATTACATACTGTTTACAGAAGTAGGCGGTGCGTTTTCAGGATGTACGAACGCCTCTCCTTCTTTTGCCATAAGCCAATCGACTAATCTGTTGCAAGTCACAGCTACCGTAAATAAAAACGACAACTGTACTGCAAATGCAGGGCAGATTACAGCAACAGGGCAATACGGAACCGCTCCTTACCAATACCAATTAGTGGCTGGAGGAAACCCAGCACCTACAGTAGCCACTTGGGCAGGAGCAGCTACCAATGTTTTCAATGTTGAAGGAGGAAATTACACCGTGTATATCAAAGATGCTAACAATTGTATCCAAGCAGCGCCGATTACATTGCCAACAGACACAGCTCCTATCATCACTGCAAGTGTAGCCAATCAATGTAACACAGCAGAAGGAAGTTTCACCATCCAAGTAGACAGAACAGTTGACGGAATTGCACCGTATTCCTATAGCCTAAACGGAGGAGCCTTCCAAAGCCAAGCTGCGGCATCGTTTACTTATAGCAATTTAGCCTCAGGAAGCTATACAGTACAAATAAAAGACGCCAATGGCTGCGGAAACACAGTAACCCTACAGATTTTTGCGCCACTGAATCTTACTCCTGTTGCAGCTGTACAGCCAAGCTGTGCTAACAACGACGGAGAAATTACCGTAACGCCTTTTGGAGGTTCTGGAACTTATGAATACGAACTACAGGATGGTACGGGCACGACGATTGTCGCTTTCCAAACAGCAAACAATTTTACAGGTTTGGCAGCAGGAAGCTACATAGTAGTAATCCATGACACCGTTTCAACGTGTACCGAACAAGCAACAATTTCGCTAGAAGTTCCAACGCCAGTAACCTTTACGACAGCTTCAGAAAACGTAAGCTGTAACGCAGGTTCAGATGGAGTCATTACCATAACATTGCCTGTATCAAACGACAATCCACCGTACACCTATACTGTCAATAATGGAACCGATCCTGCCATAACGCAGAACCATCCGCTATTTACCGGACTGTCGGCAGGAACTTATACTGTGACGGTAACATCTGGCAAAAATTGTTCGGATACTCAAACCGTAATCATTACAGAACCATCACTTTTAGACATCAGCGCTACGGCAACAGCCTTTGCTTGTAATGCTTCTAATACGGTAACTACATCAACACTTACGGTAACGGTTGAGAATGACGGAACAGGAAATCCTTCAGGAACGGCTCCATATTCGTATAGCATTGACGGCACGAATTTCTTCCCTACAAATGCCTTCGACATTGTAGACAACGGAAGTATTCAGAACATAACCGTGACTGTAAAAGACAGCAATAATTGCTCTCAGACGACAACAGTAACCATCAATCCGCTACCAGAAATAACGGTAGTTGCAGCTGTTCAAGGAACCGCAATTACTTGTACAAACGATGAAGCCGTACAGATAACCGTAACCGGAGGATCGGGAGATTTTACTTTCGATGTCTTGCCATTAGGATCACAGGCTTCCATAACTCCAGGAGCAGGGACCTATACAGCAACATTACCGCTTACGCAGCCTGGAAGTTATACGTTCCAAGTAACTGATAATATCACAGGATGCTATATGCTTTCTGTACCTTATGAAATTCTTCCTTTTGACACCATAGAAGTAATCGCGTCAAGCCCTACTCCTGTAACGTGTTTCGGAGATTCTGACGGAAGCTTGATCATAAACGTAACAGGATATACGGGAGCGTATTCGTATACAGTCGTTAATGCGGCTGGAACGACAGTAGCCACAGGAACTGGCAATACGACTGTAAATCCATTTACGATAACAGGATTATCTGCAGGAAACATTCATGTAGTTGTTACAGCAACCGACACGCCTTTCTGTACCGAAGATTCTAATTCAGTAACCGTGACTTCCCCTGACAGTCCTTTGGCCTTGACAGCAAACCCGACTGCTAATGTTACTTGCGATAACAACCAAGGAGAAATCACAGCCTCTGCCAATGGCGGCTGGGGAACGTATTTGTATGAATTGGTAAATACTACTACGAGTACAACCCTACAAGCTTATGCGGCAAATAGCACTTTCACGGGATTGTCTGCAGGAAATTATACTGTTTCTGTAAGAGACTCGGGAGGATGTATCGTAAGCCAAACGGTTGTATTAGTGCAACCTGCATTTATCTCGGCAAACATCAACGCCTCAACGACACAAGTACTTTGCTTTGGCGACAACACGGCCACAGTCGAAGTTCTAAATGTATTAGGCGGACAAGGAAGTTATCAATATATCCTGAACCGCTATGATGCCGCTGGAACAACTATAGTATTGAGTTCTGGCCCTCAGACAAATCCTCAATTCACAGGACTTGGAGCAGGAATTTACAGCATTACGATAACAGACGGTTGGAATTGCGACCTGACAACGCCAACAATAACCATAACAGAACCGACACCAGTACAAGGATTCTTGTCTATAACCAGCAACATAACTTGCTTGACACAGGCAGAGATTACCGTTTCAGGTTCTGGCGGAACGCCACCTTACCAATTTAGTACAAACGGAACAGCCTACTCAAACACAGCCGTATTTAATGTAGGGCCTGGTACGTATCAATACTATGTCAGAGATGCCAATGGTTGTCAAGCCGTATTGACCAACCAAGTAACCATTTTGCCTGTTCCGGCTTTACAGCTGAATTTAGATCTTAGCAGTGCCAACATCAACTGCTCAGGCGAATCCACTGCGGCTATCACGGCCAATACAACCGGAGGATTGGGCAATTATATGTATGAACTGTTAGACGGAGCAAGCAATGTCTTAACCGGACCTCAGGCAGGAAATAGCTTTACTGGCCTTCCGGCCGGAAACTACTATGTCCGTGTAGTAAGCGGTGATTGTACGGCAACGTCTTCAGTCATTACTATTACCGATCCAGCGCAGCTAACGGTAACTTATACCAAAAGAGACGTGCTATGCTTTGGTGATGCCAACGGAAGCATTGAAATTCATACTACAGGAGGAACCGGAATCATTCAATATGCGATCTCCCCTAACCTCAACCAATTTGTAACAGACAATCTATTCGACGGACTGCCTCCGGGAAGCTACGAAGTTGTCGTACAAGACCAAAAAGGCTGTTTTGAATTGTTAGAGATTGATATTTTAGAACCCGCTCCACTCGTAGCAACAATAGATGTCGTAAGCCAAGAACTCTGCCTTCACGATGCCGATGGTTCGATTTCGATAAGCATCACGGGAGGAACTGGAGACTATTTGGTAAGTCTTGACAATGTGACATTCGTGCCTGTAATCGGCAACCAGCATACGTTTACCAATTTGGTAGGCGATACCTTATATCTGATTTATGTAAGGGATTCTAACGGTTGTAACGTAAACCCTCCGTTGGAGCAATATATGGATCCTGCTGTAGAAGTAATCCCTGCCGTTACAGTACAAGCGAATTGTACGAATAACGTTCCTGGAACTGTGGCAACGGTAACCGTAAATGCAGAAGTCGTAAGCGATGTCCAATATTCGTTGGACGGAATAACTTATGTTACTTCAAATACATTTACCAACCTAGCGCCTGGAAATTATACCGCTTACGTCCAACATCAAAACGGATGTACCAAAACGGCTACTTTCACGATTGATAATTTGCTGCCAATCACAGCGACGCCTACTGTAACAGCAAACGTATTGTGCTTCGGACAGTCGACCGGAAACATAGAAGTAACCGCTACGGGAGGAACCGGAACGATAGAATATGCCATCTCGCCAGCCTTTGTGTATGGAACGGCAAATACGTTTGGCAATCTTCCAGCCGGAAACTATACTGTCCGAGTAAAAGATGCTATCGGATGTGAAATCGAGCTTACAAACATCACCGTGACACAGCCAGCAGCAGCGCTTTCGGCAGCCGTAAACGGAACGCATGAGACCTGCCTCGGAAACAATGACGGAACGATCACGATTACGCCTACAGGAGGAACGGCTCCATATTTCACGAGCCTCGATTCAAACAATGCAGCCGATTTCGTGCAAGACTTGTTCTTGTACCAAAACCTGAACGGCGGACAGACCTATACTGTTTATGTGAAAGATGCCAACGGTTGCGAAATCACGCCTCAGACTTTCACTATAAATCCGGGCGTAGACATCCAGCCTACAGCAACCGTAGTGGCGAACTGTACCAACAATGTTCCGGGCAATACGGTAACCATAAATGTAGACCCATCTGTTATAGGCCAAGTCCAGTATTCTTTGGACGGAATAACCTACGTTGCTTCGAATACATATACTAACCTGGCGCCTGGAAACTATACCGCCTACGTGCAGCACCAAAATACCTGTACCAAAACGGCTCCTTTCACAATCAACAACCTGCAGCCAATCGCAGCAACTGCAAATGTGACTGCAAACGTATTGTGCTTCGGCCAATCGACTGGAAGCATCGAAGTAGCCGCGACTGGAGGAACAGGAACGATAGAATATGCTATCTCGCCAGCTTTTGTGTATGGAACTTCGGACACTTTCAGCAACCTAGCGGCCGGAACTTATACGATAAATGTAAGAGACGCGATTGGATGCGAAATCGTATTGTCGAACATTACCGTAACACAGCCGGCAGCAGCGCTTTCGGCAACCGTAAACGGAACGCCGGAAACCTGCCTTGGAAATAATGACGGGACGATCACGATTACGCCTGCAGGAGGAACGGCTCCGTATTTTACGAGCCTGGATTCCAACAACGCTGCAGATTTTGTGCAGGATCTTTTCGTCTACCAGAACCTGAACGGCGGGCAGGCCTACACTATCTACGTAAAAGATGCCAACGGATGTTCTATAACACCGCTGACCTTCACGATAAATCCTGGCGTAGACATCCAGCCTACTGCAACGGTGGTGCCGAACTGTACCAACAATATTCCAGGAAACACGGTAACAATCAATGTAGACCCGTCTGTTGTAGGCCAAGTCCAGTATTCTTTGGACGGGATAACCTATGTGGCTTCGAATACCTTTACCAACCTGGCGCCCGGAAACTATACCGCCTACGTGCAGCACCAGAATACCTGTACGAAAACGGCTCCGTTTACCATCAACAACCTGCAGCCGATCGCAGCAACTGCAAATGTGACTGCAAACGTATTGTGCTTCGGCCAATCGACCGGAAGCATCGAAGTAGCCGCGACTGGAGGAACAGGAACGATAGAATATGCTATCTCGCCAGCTTTTGTGTATGGAACTTCGGATACTTTCAGCAACCTAGCGGCCGGAACTTATACCATAAATGTAAGAGACGCGATAGGATGTGAAATCGTATTGTCGAACATCACCGTAACACAGCCGGCAGCGGCTCTTTCTGCAACGGTAAACGGAACGCCAGAGACCTGTCTTGGAAACAATGACGGGACGATTACCATTACGCCTGCAGGAGGAACGGCTCCGTATTTTACGAGCCTCAATTCCAACAACGCAGCAGATTTTGTACAGGATCTTTTCGTCTACCAGAACCTGAACGGCGGGCAGGCCTACACTATCTACGTAAAAGATGCCAACGGATGTTCTATAACACCGCTGACCTTTACGATAAATCGAGGCGTAGACATTCGACCTACAGCAACCGTAGTAACAAACTGTATCAATAATGTCCCTGGAAACACGGTAACCATAAACGTAAATCCGACGGTCGCAGGACAGGTACAATATTCACTAGACGGAATAACCTATGGCACTTCAAATACCTTTACCAACCTAGCGCCTGGAAACTATACCGCTTACGTTCAGCACCAGAATACTTGTACGAAAACGGCTCCCTTCACGATCAATACGATAGTGCCTGTTACCGCAACTGCTAATGTGACGGCTAACGTTCTATGCTTCGGACAATCGACAGGAAGTATTCAAGTTACAGCATCAGGAGGAACAGGAATATTCCAATATGCGATTTCTCCGGCTTATACTTATATTTCATCAAACACTTTCAACAATCTTGCTGCTGGAACTTATTCGATAAAAGTAAAAGACCAGAACGGTTGTGAAGTTACTCTTACGAATATTACGGTAACACAGCCTGCCGTTGCACTTACGGCTATCGTAAACGGAACACCGGAAACCTGTGACGGATTGGATGATGGAACAATAACGATAATCCCTTCTGGAGGAACGGCTCCGTATTTCACGAGTCTTAATTCAAACAATCCTGCCAACTTCACGCCGACGTTGACCTATACCGGATTGATTGGAGGAAGACAGTATACCGTGTATATAAAAGATGCCAACGGATGTCTAATGGCTCCTGCAGTATTCCGCATAAACGAAGGCTTAAACTTACAGCCGACTGTAGCTGTAACGACGAATTGTGACAACAATATACCTGGAAATACCGTAACTGTTTCAGTAAATCCGGCGGTTGTAAACGACGTACAATATTCATTAGACGGAATTACGTATGTGACATCAAACACCTTCAGCAATTTGGCACCTGGAAACCATACTGTTTATGTCAAGCATACCAACGGATGTACCAAAACTGCCTCTTTCAGAATCAACCCAGTGGTACCAATTACGGCAACGGCAACAGCAGTTAATGCAACCTGCAACGGACTTGCGAACGGAAGAATAACCATAACAGCTTCTGGTGGAACAGGACCTTTACAATATGGAATTTCTCCTGACTTTGTCCTTTCTTCTAGCAACGTATTCCAGAATATTGCGGCAGGAAATTATTTTGTAAGAGCTGTTGATTCTAAAGGATGTTACAGAGAAGTCGCTATTGCAGTAACCGAACCAAATGCTTTGCAGGCAACAGCAATAGATGTACTTCAAGAAATCTGCGTAGATGACAATAATGGCGCTATTGAGATTTCGGTAAGCGGAGGAACAGCACCTTATTCTACGAGCCTTACAGAAAACGGTACTTACGTACGAGGTGAATTTTTATACGAGAACTTAGACGGAGGACAGACCTATACCATCTACGTAAAAGATGCAAAAGGCTGTACTGCTTCTGTTCAAGTGACCTTAGATGCTCCAGTTGACATTGATGCTGACGAAACTATCGTTTACAACTGCGGCGAAAACACAGTTACAATCCTAGTCAACCCAAGTGTGGCCAATGCAGTAACTTATTCGTTGGATGGAGGAACACCTCAGACTGGAAACATCTTTACAAATCTTCCTAATGGAAGCCATACCGTGGAGGTAGTTCATGCTTCTGCGTGTACAGATACCGTTTCTTTTAGCATCAACAATGGAATACCGCTGACAGTAACATTAGCCGAAACTGGACTTAACCAAATTACCGCGACAGCTTCTGGAGGAACAGGGAATTATACCTATACTTTCAACGGCTATGACAACGGAAGGAATAATGTATATGTATTCTTCCAATCGGGTACTTATGAAGTTGTAGTGACCGACAGCAGCGGCTGCGAAGCCAGAGCTGTTATCAATGTAATATTTACGGATATTACGATTCCAAACGTAACCACTCCGAATGACGACGGCGACAACGACACTTGGTCGCCAGGCAATACTCAAAACTATCCGAACATTACGACCGATATCTTTGACCGATACGGAAGGAAACTCGCATCGTTACGACAAGGCCAATCGTGGGACGGAAGATACAACGGAACCGAAATGCCTTCTGGAGATTACTGGTACCTCATCAAGCTCGGAAATCCGAATGATAACAGAGAATTTGTCGGAAACTTCACTATTTACAGATAAAAAAAGAAAAGTCGTTTCTGCTACTATTCGGCAGAAACGGCTTCAATTAAAGTGCCCCAAAAACAAACACAAAATGAAAAAAATATACCATCTTCTGCTGATTTTCTTGTCTATGCACAGCCTGCATTCTCAAGAATTGTCGATACCTACCTTCACTCAATATTTGGCAGATAATCCATTTGTGATCTCTCCTGCCTATGCCGGAATCGGAGATAATGTAAAGATTAGGATGAACGGACTGACTCAATGGGTCGGAATCAAGGATGCGCCAGACATGCAGTCTTTGGCTGGCGACATGAGAATCTCGGACAATTCAGGAATCGGAGTATTTCTTTATAATGACAAAAACGGAAACACAAGGCAATATGGAGGCAAATTTTCTTTTGCCCATCACCTTATCTTGGACAAATATTACGACCAGTTCTTATCCTTCGGTATTTCGTACAACTTGAACCAATTCCGACTTGAAATCGAAAATTTTAATGTCCCAGATATGGCTGTCCGTGATGATCGTTCCGTTGTCAACCATAACTTTGATGTGGCCGTATTGTACCGATTCCAAGATTTTTACTTCAGTTTTAATGCCAGCAATATCTTGGATAAAAATCTGGATAAATTCAACATCAATGAACCTGGAAAACTTCGAAATTATCAATTTTATACCGGTTACATTTTTAGAGAAAACAGAAACAGCGACTTCGAAGTAGAACCTTCTGCCTATGTCCAATATTTTGAAAGCGACGGACGTTCTTCCACAGACTTGAACGTAAAACTGCGCTGGAAAGACAGCGAAGACTACTATTGGGCCGGGATAAGCTACCGTTTCCTAAACGACCAGATGTTAGAGCCTGTCAACATAGGACCTATGGCAGGATTGAAAAAATCTAATTTTTATTTTGCCTATTCCTATCAGCTTACCACAAATGAGCTGTTGGCCTATAACAGCGGTACTCACATGATTACTTTGGGTCTTGATATTTTCCAAGGTGTCAGCAATTGTGCTTGTACTTTCTAAAAATCTTATAACTTTTTACAGAACGCGGGCAATTGACCCGCGTTTCTTTTTTGATTATCTTAGCTAATCATAGTAATCGCCAGTTCTTAAATTTAGTATCCGCCTTCAAAAACTAACGCCACTAATAGTTTTTAGAAATGGATGTTTTCTCAAAAGAAAAACGAAGCAAGATAATGCGGGCCATAAAAGGCAAAGACACCAAAGAAGAAAGACTTTTGGCGAAAGCACTTTGGCACCGCGGGCACCGATATAGGAAACACGACAAAACTATTTTTGGAACTCCTGACCTTTCTTTCAAAAAGTATAAAATCGCAATATTTGTCGATGGAGAATTCTTTCATGGCAAAGACTGGGAAACCATAAAACATCGGCTTGACACCAACAAAGAATATTGGGTGGCAAAAATTGAAAAAAATAGAGATCGTGATAAAATCGTTAATGAATACCTAACTTCTAAAGGCTGGCTTGTGCTTCGATTTTGGAGCAAGGACGTAAAAAGAAAACTTTATACAACCGTCCGGACCATAGAAAAAGAAATAGAAAGCGTCCACAAAAAAATTCATTATCGCGATTTTTAAATTATTTCCAAATTTATAATTATAACGTTTTCGTAGATTATACCTATATTTTTATAGGGGTTGATATTAATTTTTTAATATAATTTTATATTTTTACCTATATAAAAATAGGGTATAACTATAAAATAATAAAAATGAAAATAGAAAAACGTTGGATTGCTTCTTTTATCATTATCACCGTTGTTGCCCTCATTGGATTAGTCTATGAACCCAAAACTGACTTTCTTGCTTCCGATTTCGGAAGTACAAACGCTATAATCCCTGCTGATGTAGCATGGCTTCTGACGGCTTCCTGTCTTGTCCTTCTGATGACTCCAGGGCTTTCCTTTTTCTATGGAGGAATGGTAGGCAAGAAAAACGTAATCTCAACAATGCTAAAAAGCTTTATCTGCCTAGGAGTCATTAGTCTATTATGGGTAGTTGTCGGATTTAGCCTTTCTTTCGGAGACTCTCTTGGCTTTGTAATTGATGGAAAACACTATGGAATTATAGGAAACCCTGCCACTTTTTCTTTTTTCGACAATGTCGGAGAACATCCCCATCTCAAAATGGCCTCCACTATTCCCTTTATACTGTTTGCCCTTTTTCAAATGAAATTTGCAGTAATCACGCCCGCTATAATTACAGGATCTCTTGCGGAACGAATCCGTTTTATCTCCTTTCTCATGTTTATTTGTTTGTTTACTTTGTTTATCTACACGCCGCTCTGCCACATGGTCTGGCATCCGAACGGCCTGCTAGGAAGTTATTTCGGAGTTAAGGATTTCGCAGGAGGCACTGTAGTTCATATGAGCGCTGGTTTTGCTGCCATAACAGGAGTACTTGTTTTAGGGAAACGCAAGAACAGCGAACACATTCCTGCCAATATTCCGTTTGTCCTTTTAGGAACAGGAATGTTATGGTTCGGATGGTTCGGCTTCAACGCAGGGTCGGCTCTTGCCGCAAATGCAACCGCGGCCTTGGCCTTCGCAACAACAACAATTGCCTCAGCCTCAGCCATGCTTACTTGGGTGTTTTTCGACAGAATCAATGGAAGAAAAGTTTCAGCCATGGGAGCCTGCATCGGAGCAGTAGTCGGACTGGTCGCTATTACGCCAGCGGCTGGGTACATCTCTATTCCGAAAAGTATCTTCTTCGGATTCTTGGCCACAATTATATCCAACAAAATGCTTTACTGGAAAAAGCTAAAACAGATTGACGATACCCTCGATGTTTTCGCCTGTCATGGAGTTGGCGGCATAACCGGAATGGTGCTCACGGCTATATTTGCACAGGGAGAAAACGCAAGCCTGCTTCACGGCGGATGGAATGTCTTTGCTCACCACATCATGGCATTGGTATTGGTTTCTGGCTTTACCTTTTTTGGCTCTTATTTCCTATTTCGATTCACAAATTTATTTATCCCGCTTCGCGTATCCGAAGAATCGGAAATTATAGGATTGGATCTTTCCCAACATGATGAACAGCTAGGACACTCGTGACCTATTAGTAATTTTGTTATCTTTAAAGAAAAAATCACAGATGAAAAAAATTACGCTTATCATTATCCTGACACTAACTGTAGCAACTTACGGCCAAAAGAAAGCTGATGCTGAAAAAGAAAAAATCACAAAAATGCTAGACAACTGGCATGCCGCAGCAGCCAATGCAGACTATAAAAACTATTTTGACCAACTGACTGAAAATTCGATTTTTATCGGGACAGACGCTACAGAAAACTGGAACAAAAAAGAATTCGAAGCGTTCTCCAAGCCTTATTTTGACAAAGGTCAGGCATGGAATTTCAAAGCCTTAGAAAGAAACATTTATTTCAGCGACGATAAAAAAATGGCTTGGTTTGACGAACTTTTGGACACCGAGATGAAAATCTGTCGTGGTTCTGGTGTTGTGGTAAAAGTCAATGGCGAATGGAAAATCAGACATTATGTGCTCTCGATGACCATTCCAAATGACATTTCAAATGAAGTAATCAAAATTAAAGAACCGATAGAAAATCCACTTATCGATAAATTAAAAAAGCAATAAGCCTTTTTCATTAAACTTAAAAAAGAAACCCGAGAACAAATAGCTCTCGGGTTTCTTTTTATTCTGATAAATGCTCTAGCATATCTTTGGTCATACTTTCTAAATCGAATTCATGCTTCCAGCCCCAATCTTTTCTTGCATACGAATCATCAATGCTTGATGGCCAGCTGTCGGCAATCTTCTGTCTGAAATCAGGCGCATACGAAATCGAAAATTCTGGAATATGTTTTTTGATCTCCGCAGCGATCTCTTCTGGAGTAAAGCTGATTCCTGCTAAATTATACGAAGAACGGATCTTGATACTTTCTTTCGGAGCTTCCATAATGCTTATCGTGGCACGGATTGCATCGTCCATATACATCATCGGAAGTTTGGTTTCTTCAGACAAAAAGCATTCGTATTTTCCGTCGCTCAAAGCTTTGTGATAGATATCCACAGCATAATCGGTAGTACCGCCGCCTGGAGGAGTGGACCAGCTGATCAAGCCTGGATAACGGATGCTTCGGATATCCACACCAAAAATATTGTGATAGTATTCGCACCATCTTTCGCCTGACTGCTTGCTGATGCCATATACTGTTGAAGGCTCCATAATTGTATATTGAGGCGTATCTTCTTTTGGCGTCGTCGGTCCGAAAACGGCAATACTCGATGGCCAGAATATTTTTTTAATCTTTCCGGCTTTAGCCAGATTCAATACGTGGAAAAGCGAATTCATATTCAAGTCCCACGCAAAAGCAGGATTTTTTTCAGCTGTAGCAGAAAGCAATGCTGCCATCAAATACACATCTTCAATTTCATATTTCTCAATTATAGTCTCAATTTGGTTGAAATCTAAAGCATTTACGACTTCAAACGGACCAGAGTTTACAAATTCAGGACTTCCTTTCCGAACGTCCGAAGCGATTACTGCATCCTTGCCATATTGGCTTCGAAGTTTTTTTGTCAATTCAGTTCCTATTTGGCCACAAGCCCCTATAATTAAGATTTTTGCATGCATTCTTCCAGATTTTTGTTGGACAAAGATAACGATTTCGAAAAACAAAATTTACTTTGACTCGTTGGATTTAGGAAGAGAATCTGAAAGATTTGTGATTTTTCCGTTGGATAAATTCAGATTTCATAATTTATTCTTTATAATCACCTCATTCACTAACAATTATTCAGTTGCCAATAAGGGTAAATTTTAATGAACTTTTATGAATATCAGACTTCTTGCCTTCGTTTTCTTATGCAATTGTTTGCTAACTTTGCATTTCAAAAATATTTCGATGAAGATTTATTCCTATATCATGTTGGTGCTTTTTTGCTTTTTTGTTTCCTGCAAAGATGACGAGGCCGCTAGACTTGAAGCCAATGCAAAAGACTCCAAAAAAAATGAGCAGATTTTTGCTTCTGTAGACAAATCGTGGAATTTCAATACTCCGTCGATGAATCCTTCTGTTGCAAGCATCATCCAGAATTGGGATGAATGGCGTCTTTTCATGACCGAGCTGAACCAAAAGCCAAAAAGCTCTATTGGAGCGTTCCAACAAAAGGCAAAAACATTATCGAAAAGAGTCATAGACCTCAACAACCATATTCCTGCTGTCTTTGACAAACCAGAAGTAAGAAGCCGTATCATGACGCTGGCTACAAAAGTAAGATCGTTAGATTTATACATAAACCTGAGCCATATTCAAGAACAAAAAGTAATAAAGCTCATTCCTGAAATCAATGAAGAACTTGCCTCGCTTACATCACAGATGGATGAAATCGTAAAGAAAAGCCAGATCCGTCTTGAAGAAGGAGAAGCAGAAATGCTTCAGTCGCTAGGAAAAGATTCATTAAAAACACCCCAGCCGCCTTCCGAACAGCCAAAACCAAGCAACACCACACAACAAGGAGGAATTATCCCGCACCATAATCCAAAACAAAAAAGTCAATAGCACAATTTGAAACCGCACATTCTAAAAACATACGCTAGCACTCCAAAAATCAAGCAGATTTCTGAAAGTCTTGCTGTTCGAGATACTAAAATACAGTTAAAGGGCCTTATCGGTTCTTCGCTGTCTTTTGTCGTGGCCTCATTGTTTGAAAAAAGCGACCAGCCTTACCTTGTTATTCTTCAAGACAAGGAAGAAGCCGCGTATTACTTGAATGATTTGGAACAATTGGTAGGCGAAGAAGACGTGCTCTTTTATCCAGGCTCGTACCGACGTCCATACCAAATTGAAGAAACCGACAATGCTAGTGTTCTTCTTCGTGCCGAAGTTTTAAACAGAATCAATTCGCGAAAAAAACCGGCCGTCATCGTAACGTATCCCGAGGCGCTTTTTGAAAAAGTTGTCACTCGAAAAGAACTCGATAAAAACACTTTAAAGGTTGCTGTAGGCGACCAAATCTCAATAGATTTTATCAACGAAGTATTGTTTGAATACGAATTCAAGCGTGTTGATTTTATAACCGAACCGGGAGAATTTTCGGTACGAGGCGGTATTCTCGACGTCTTTTCGTTTTCGAATGAAAATCCTTTCCGTATTGAATTCTTTGGAAACGAAGTCGACAGCATCCGAACTTTTGATGTAGAAACACAGCTTTCTATCGAAAAGCAGAAAAAGATCACGATTATTCCAAACGTAGAAAATAAATTCTTTCAAGAAAACCGTGAAAGCTTTTTAAATTATATCAACGAAAGGACAGTTCTTTTTATCCAAAATACAGAATTGCTTTTTTCAAAATTGGACCAGCTTTTTGGAAAAGCAAAAGAGATTTTCGGTTCTATGCAGTCGACCGTTAATCATATCGCTCCAGAAGAATTATTCCTGAATCAAGAAGCATTCATCAAAAAAGCATTGGATTTTACGATTGCAGAAGTCAGTTCCAAGCCTATTTTTAAGACACAGAAGACTTTCGAGTTTCATATTCTGCCGCAGCCTTCTTTCAATAAACAATTTGATTTGTTGCTGAACAACCTTAACGACAATCATTTCAACGGGTATAAAAATTTTATTTTCTGTTCTAACGAACAGCAAGCCAAACGCTTTCACGATATTTTTGAATCGCTAGACGAAGCCAATAGCGAAAATATCAGAAAGCAATACCACACAATCGTCTTCCCTTTATATCAAGGATTTATCGACGAAGAAAACCAGATTGCCTGTTATACGGACCATCAGATTTTTGAACGCTACCACAAATTCAGCATCAAAAACGGTTATTCTAAAAAACAGACCATCACGCTAAAAGAGCTGAATACGCTTTCTGTAGGCGATTATGTGACGCATATCGACCACGGAATTGGAAGGTTTGGCGGCTTGCAGAAAATTCAAGTCGAAGGAAAAACGCAGGAAGCTATCAAGCTGGTGTATGCGGATAACGACATTGTGTATGTAAGCATTCACTCTTTGCACAAAATTTCCAAATTCAACGGAAAAGACGGCACTCCGCCAAAAATATACAAGCTCGGTTCGAACGCATGGAAAGTCCTTAAGCAGAAGACCAAAGCAAGAGTCAAGCACATCGCTTTCAACCTAATTCAATTGTATGCCAAGCGAAGATTAGAAAAAGGATTCAAATACGATCCGGACAGTTATCTTCAGGCCGAATTGGAATCTTCTTTTATATATGAAGACACGCCAGATCAGTTCAAGGCAACCCAAGAGGTAAAAGCCGACATGGAGAACGAACGCCCAATGGACCGTTTGGTCTGCGGCGATGTAGGCTTCGGAAAAACAGAAGTCGCTATTCGTGCGGCATTCAAGGCGGTAGACAACGGAAAGCAAGTTGCTGTTTTGGTCCCGACAACTATTTTGGCCTTCCAACATCACAAGACTTTTTCGGAAAGGCTAAAAGATATGCCTGTTTCTGTGGGCTATCTGAATCGTTTCCGAACTGCAAAACAGAAAACAGAAACCCTAAAACAGTTGGCCGAAGGAAAATTGGACATTATCATCGGAACACACCAATTAGTCAATAAAAATGTGGTTTTCAAAGATCTTGGATTGCTGATTGTTGATGAAGAGCAAAAATTCGGCGTTAACGTAAAAGATAAGCTAAAAACGATTGCCCACAATATTGATACCTTGACATTGACCGCAACGCCAATACCGAGAACGTTACAGTTTTCGTTGATGGCTGCACGAGATTTGTCGGTTATTACGACGCCTCCGCCAAATCGTTATCCGATTGAAACGCAGGTAGTAGGTTTCAATGAAGAATTGATTCGTGATGCGATTTCTTATGAAATACAACGAAACGGACAGGTTTTCTTTATCAACAACCGAATTGAAAACATAAAAGAAATCGCCGGAATGATCCAGCGTCTTGTTCCAGGAGCAAGAGTCGGAATCGGCCACGGTCAGATGGACGGCAAAAAGCTAGAAGAATTGATGCTTGCCTTTATGAGCGGCGAATTTGACGTATTGGTAGCGACTACCATTATTGAAAGCGGACTTGATGTGCCAAATGCCAATACGATTTTCATCAACAATGCCAACAATTTCGGACTGTCGGATCTTCACCAGATGCGCGGTCGCGTAGGACGAAGCAATAAAAAAGCATTCTGTTATTTTATCACGCCTCCGTATTCTGCCATGACAGATGATGCCCGAAAAAGAATCCAAGCTTTGGAACAATTCAGTGAACTGGGAAGCGGTTTCAATATCGCCATGAAAGATTTGGAAATCAGGGGTGCTGGAGATTTATTAGGTGGAGAGCAAAGCGGCTTCATTAACGAGATTGGTTTTGAAACCTACCAAAAAATCATGAACGAAGCCATCGAAGAGCTGAAAGAAAACGAGTTCAAAGATTTATATGAAGATGAAGACAAAGGCGGCGAGAAAGAATATGTAAAAGAAATACAGATTGATTCTGATTTCGAATTATTGTTCCCAGACGAATATATCAATAATGTTTCCGAAAGGCTAAATCTCTATAATGAATTGAGCAATGTGAAGAACGAAGAGGAACTCATCGCTTATGAAAAGAAACTGATCGACCGATTTGGCGCATTACCAAAACAAGCTATCGCTTTGCTAAACAGCATCCGTATCAAATGGATTGCTACCCGTTTAGGAATTGAAAAATTAGTCTTAAAGCAAGGCAAGATGGTCGCCTATTTTGTTTCGGATCAGCAGTCAGAATATTACACATCGAATCAATTCCACAAAGTCTTGCAGTTTGTCCAAAAGAATGGCAACTTGTGCAAGATGAAAGAAAAGGAAACAAAAAACGGCCTCCGACTTCTCTTGACTTTCGAGAATGTAAAGTCGGTCAAAAAAGCATTAGAGCTTATCGAAATGATGTAAGAATAAAAAAGCCGTTTAAATTAAACGGCTTTTTTATTTATAGACTTTTCAAGTCTTTGATTACTTTGAAAGCGACATCTACTTCTTCTTCGCTGACAAGAATCGTGAATTCATAGGAAGTTGAAATTACTTCGTTTACGATAATTCCTTCCCAAGCCAAACGCTGGAAAATAAAGTAATATACTCCAGGAGTCGAAACGTTGTCTTTTGGAAGTTTTACCGTAATAGAAGCCAAATTTTCCCATTTGTGGAGCAATTTCTCGCCCACAAAATGTTTGTCAACCAAATGGCTTACGCTTTCGCTGACCACAATATTGGTTTCGCTGACACCTCTCGAGGAAGTATAGAAAATATCAGAATAAGTATTGATCTCAGAAATTAAGCTGGCCTGCTTGTCTAAAATCTTATCTGATACTGCGAATGTAAAATCGGTAAGCGATGAACGCACTGTAATCTCTCCAATACTTTTCAGTACTTTTAAAATTTTGTGATTCAATCTAAAATCAAGGTCTTCAGAAAGGCGTTTTAAGGCCATAACGACAGCTCCTTGTTTTACCTCTTTTCCTAACTCTTGTTTTAAATCAGGAAGCATATTTCTGGACAGCGAGGTCAGATTGATGATTCCTTGCGACAAAGCACTCAAGAGGAAAGGCTTTGTTTTGATGTAGTGCTCTACAACAGAAGAAATTGTTTTCATAATGGTTATGTTGGTGGTAATAGTTTTACAAACATACAATTTAAAAACAATTTGTTAAAAGCATAACCGCTTAAAAATGTAAAAAAGCATCAATCAGATGGTTAATTGTGAAATTTTTGCCGTTTTTATGAATTGATATGATATCGAAGCGTACATCGACATCTAAATTTTTAACAATTACATATTCATTTACAGCTTTTACTAAAAGTTGTATTTTTTTAGGCTTTACAAATTCTTGCGGCAGTCCGAACTCAATGCTCGATCTCGTCTTAACTTCAATGATAGCAAGGGTTTCCGCTTTCCTAGCAATAATATCGACTTCTGCTTTTTGAAAAATCCAATTGGTTTCCAGAATTTCATACCCTTCCTTCTGAAGATAGTCTACAGCTAATTCTTCTCCTAATTTTCCAAGCTCATTGTGGACGGCCATAGTTATTCAAACTTCAAGATTGTTTCTTTGTCATTGACTTCAAACGTCACATTTTTTCCTAAAATCAAGGCACGATTGTCTTTGATATGCCCGGCTGGAAAATTATAAGCAACTGGTATTTTAAGGTCTTTTACGATATCTTGGATAATTTCCAAAGCGTCTTTGCCCCAAGGAATATCATTGTCATTCATGGAAGTCATTCCGCCAATAATAATTCCCTTAACACCTTCCAGCGAACCGTTTCTTTTGAGGTTCATCATCATCCTGTCGATGTGATAGAGATATTCGTCCAAATCTTCTAGAAAAAGAATCTTGCCTTTCATATCTACTGCTGATTTGGAACCTTGGATGCTATACAACACCGAAAGATTTCCTCCAACCAGTTCGCCTTGCGCCTTTCCGTTTTTGTTAAACGGATGAGCCGGAATATGATATTCTAATTTTTCGCCAAATAATGCTTTCCTGAAAGACTCGACGGCTTCTGGCGTCGCCGTTTTTGCACTGATGGCCATGATAGCATGAAGCGTACCGATATCCATGTTGTTGATATGACTGTGCAAGACCGTGACATCGCTAAAACCTACAATCCATTTTGGTTTCTTCTTGAAATTAGTAAAATCAATCCTGTCTACGATTCTCACAGTTCCATAACCGCCTTTTGCAGCCCAGATCGCCTTGATATTCGGATTGTCCAGCATTTCCTGAAAGTCGGTAGCACGCTGCCAATCAGCTCCAGCCAATTGGTTTTGTTCTTTGCCGATAGTTTTTCCTATGACAACTTTTAGCCCCCAGCTTTCCAGCAATTTAATCCCTGGTTCCAATGTGGCTAAATCAATTTTTCTGGCTGTAGCTAAAATGCCTACAGTATCTCCTTTTTTTAAATATTCTGGCATGATGACTTTGTTTTGCGCATGAAAGGTTACGAAATTCAATAATGATACTATTATGAAGAATAATTTTAATCGGTTTGGCCTTTGCATAATGTCTATTTTCTGTTAAACAAATAAACGAATAAACGGCTTACTATGCAAGTTGGGCATTGCTTCGAGACTTGAAGAAATCATGTTTTCTTAATCCTTAGAATTATAGGACGGTTTTAGGTATTTCAGCGCTAATAGATTATTTTTGCATACTTATTATAGAAAATCCATGATACAAGATCCAAAAAGATATACGATTACAGCGGCTTTGCCATATACTAACGGACCGATACACATCGGGCATTTGGCAGGAGTGTATGTTCCTTCCGATATTTATGCGCGTTTCTTGCGTTTGCAGAATCGCGATGTGGCTTTTATTTGCGGAAGCGACGAACACGGCGTGGCCATTTCTATGAAAGCAAAAAAAGAAGGAATCACTCCGCAGGAAGTCATCGATAAATACCATGCGATAATCAAAAAATCATTTGAGGATTTCGGAATTTCTTTTGACAATTATTCAAGGACCTCTGCAAAAATACATCACGATACTGCTTCTGAATTCTTCAGGACTTTATATGAAAAAGGCGATTTTATCGAAGAAGTAACAGAGCAATTGTATGATGCGAAAGCCAATCAGTTTTTAGCTGACCGTTTCGTGATTGGAACTTGTCCAAAATGTGGCAATGACGAAGCATATGGTGACCAATGCGAAAGATGCGGTTCGTCGTTAAATGCAACTGATTTGATCAATCCAAAATCAACTATTACAGGAGAAACCCCTATTTTGAAATCAACAAAACATTGGTTTTTACCTTTGGACAGATATGATGCTTTTTTGAGAGAGTGGATTTTAGTCGGACATAAAAACGACTGGAAGCCTAACGTATTCGGACAAGTAAAATCTTGGCTAGACGATGGCCTAAAGCCTCGCGCCGTAACCAGAGATTTAGATTGGGGAATCCCAGTTCCTGTGGAAGGTGCAGAAGGAAAAGTTTTGTATGTATGGTTTGACGCACCTATTGGCTACATTTCTTCTACAAAAGAATGGGCGCAACGCGAAGGAAAAGATTGGGAACCGTATTGGAAATCAGACGACACCAAACTGGTACATTTTATTGGAAAAGACAATATCGTTTTCCATTGTGTCATTTTTCCAGCGATGCTAAAAGCCGAAGGAAGTTATATTCTTCCGGACAATGTTCCTGCAAACGAGTTCTTGAATTTGGAAGGTAACAAACTTTCTACTTCTAAAAACTGGGCGGTATGGTTGCACGAATACCTAGAAGATTTTCCAGACAAGCAAGATGTATTGCGCTATGCCTTGACATCAAATGCGCCTGAGACAAAAGATAATGATTTTACATGGAAAGATTTCCAAGCCAGAAACAATAATGAATTAGTAGCGATTTTTGGGAATTTCATTAACCGTGTGGTTGTCCTGACCAACAAATATTATGACGGAATCGTGCCGCAGCCGAATGATTTTTCTGAAATCGACGAAGCGACCTTGGCTGAATTAAAAGCCTATCCTGCCGTAATCGCAAGCTCGGTAGAGCGTTATAGATTTAGGGAAGCCTTAGGAGAATTGATGAATGTAGCCCGTTTAGGAAATAAATATTTGGCAGACGAAGAACCTTGGAAGGTTATTAAAGACAATCCGGAAAGAGTTCATACACAGATGTATGTAGCATTACAAATTGCTGGAGCTTTGAGCGTTTTAGCGGAACCATTTTTGCCTTTTACAGCACAAAAATTAGCACGTATTCTGAAAACAGAAAACAATTTTTCTTGGGATACAATTTCCGAAGATTCAGACCTAATTCCAGCCGGACATAAAATTGGAGAAGCTGAATTGCTTTTCGCTAAAATAGAGGACGAAGAAATTCAAAAACAAATCGATAAGTTGGAAGCCACAAAAACAGCCAATAAGGCCGAAAATAAAAAAGCAGAACCACAAAAAGACTTAATCCAATATGAAGACTTTGCAAAAATGGATTTGCGTGTTGGAACTATTTTGGAAGCTGAAAAAATGCCAAAAGCAAACAAGCTTTTAGTATTAAAAATTGATACGGGAATTGACGTAAGAACCATCGTTTCTGGAATTGCAGAAAGCTTTTCTCCTGAAGAAATTATCGGAAAAAAAGTTACTGTTTTGGCCAACTTAGCGCCAAGAAATCTTCGAGGCATAGAAAGCCAAGGAATGATTCTGATGACTACAAACGCAGAAGGAAAATTAGTTTTCGTCAACCCTGATGCAGAAGCCGGAAACGGAGAAACTATAAATTAATATAATTCAACCAACCCTATCAGCGTTTAAACGCTGACAGGGTTATACGATATAAAATGAATATAAAAGTAATTGCTTTCGACGCAGACGACACTTTATTCGTAAACGAGCCGTATTTTCAAGAAACAGAAGAAAAATTCTGCGCCTTGATGCAGGATTACCTGTCACATCAAGGACTGTCGCAAGAGTTGTTCCGGGTAGAAATACAAAATCTTCCCTTATACGGTTATGGCATCAAGGGATATATCCTTTCGATGATCGAAGCCGCGATGAAGATTTCGAACAAGACTATCAGCGTTGATGTCATCGAAAAAATAATCCAATACGGAAAAGAATTGCTTCAAAGACCAATCGAATTATTAGATGGTGTAGAAGAAACTTTGGAAGCCTTGCACGGAAAATACAAATTAGTCGTTGCTACAAAAGGTGACTTGCTAGACCAACGTCGTAAACTACATAATTCAGGATTAGGACATTTTTTCCACCATATCGAAGTTATGTCAGACAAACAGGAAAAAGATTATCATGATCTGTTAAGCCGACTGGAAATCAAACCAGAAGAATTTTTCATGATCGGAAATTCTTTAAAATCAGATGTCTTGCCAGTCTTAGGAATCGGTGGCCATGCTGTACATATTCCTTTTCATACGACTTGGGCTCACGAAAAAATAGACCATAAAGTAGAACACAAAAACTTTAAAGCATTAGAAAAGATTACTGATGTTTTGCCAATTTTAGCATAAGTGAAAACCAAACTGGATTTAAATAACTGGCCGAGAAAAGAACACTTTGAATTTTTCAGTAAATTCGAAGAACCATTTTTTGGATTAACCGCCACAATAGATTGTACAAAAGCATATGAAACTTCTAAGAAAAAAGGTGTTTCGTTTTTTTTGTATTACCTGCACAAGACATTAGCTGCCGTAAATGCTGTTGAAAATTTTCATTACAGGATTTCTGAAGGAGAAGTGTATCGCTATGACAAAGTCAATGCCTCACCTACATTAACTCGAGAAGACAATACTTTTGGGTTTTCGTTGGTCGAATTTTTTCCTGATTTTGAAACTTTTGAGGCAAAAGCTTTAGAAGAAATTGAAAGAGTCAGAAATACGCCTGGCCTTTTCACGAGAAGCTTCGAAGTTGATAATCTGATCCACTTTTCGGCAATTCCTTGGGTGGATTTTACCTCTTTGTCCCATGCGAGAAGTTTCACTTTTCCTGACAGCTGTCCAAAAATTTCTATAGGAAAGATGGTCCTTCATGAAAATGGAAAAAGAACCATGTCCATTTCTGTCCATGTGCATCACGGTCTTATGGATGGCTTCCATGTCGGAGAGTTTATAAATAAGTTTCAAGAATTTATGGATTCCTAAAAAACTACTGGTATTGTTTTTGAGCAGGAAGAAATAAAAAATAAACAGGCTATGAAAAAATTACTTTTTACGCTTCTTGCTTTTTACGGTTTTGCGACTTCTTCTTTTGGGCAGACACTGCTTGCCTCGCAACCTTTAGAATTGAAAAAAACGGCCAGCAGCCACCAGATTCTAAACGCCGTAAATAACCAAAACCAAGTTTTTGCATTTGCTGCCGACAAAGAAAGCCTAAGAGCGCTGAAATATAATAACGCCTTGTTTTTTAAAGATAGTATTGCTGCTGCCCGTCCGGATAAGAGTTATGAATTTATGGCTGGCTTCAGTTTTGAAGATAATGGAAACCCTTATCTATATTGGGCTTCTGGCGATTATTTCAAAATCCAATCGATTTACTTTGATTTTGAAAATAAAACGGCAACCACTACCGAATTCCGAATTCCTTATAAGGATGAAGCAATTATTTCGGTCTTCAGCGAAAACAATTCCTTCTACATTCTTACCCAATTCAAAAAAGAAGACAAGCTGAAATTTTATTGTTTCAATAAAGGAAAACTAGAAGAAAAAATAATTGACTTTTCTTCTTATAAATTTATAGACGAGAACGGAAAATCTTCTACGTTTAATAAATTGATGGCAGAGAATTCTATTGAAAAAATAGACACGAGATCTCTCAATCCTTTATTTCAAAGTATCTCAAAAGTAAAGTTTTATATTTTGAAAAATCGCATGATTCTGACTTTTGATTCTTTGAGCAGAACGCAGTTATTTGATATTGACTTGAATACTTTTAGTATAACAGAGAAAACAATTCCGTCTCTAACATTGGCGACAAGTATTGGCAAGTCAAATTCCTATTTTCACCAAGACAAACTCTACCAAATCAAAGCAAATGATGAAGAATTGATGATTGCCGCTGTTGACATCACTTCTGGAGAGACGTTAAAAAGTTATGCTGTTGGTCAAAAAGATACCATCTCATTTAAAAATTCACCGCTTTATTCGCAGACAGGTAATGAAAGAGGCCAGGAATTAAAAAACACCAAAAAGTTTATCCAGAAATTAAAAAATTGTGAAGTCGGAATTTCTGTCTACAAAACACCTAATGCAATTATGGTTACGGCTGGTGGCATTAGGGATGTAAGTTCAACAGGAGGGCTTCTTTTAGGAATTTCAGCCAGCTTTGCTATGATTACAGCGGGAAGTTATTATCCTATTGACGGACTACTTGACACTCAAAACCTGCAATCTATCTATTTTGAAGGATTGTTCGATGAAAAATTCCAGCACAAAAATATCCAACAACAAGGACTTGCGGTAGATTATATTTCCCAGTTTCAGCATGAAAATAATGTCTCGCTGGTATCCGTTTTTCCTTATCACGATTATTTCATTATGGGCTATTACGACTCGAAAAAGAAAGAATATGCATTGCGAAAATTTGAAGATTCTAATGACTAATCTCCAAGTTTAATGCTTCCGATTGCGTTTCATCAGATTTACAAACATCCTTTACCCGAGGGCCATCGTTTTCCGATGCTGAAATACGAATTGCTTCCACAGCAATTGCTTCATGAAGGGATTGTCACAGAAAATGATTTTTTCACACCTGATATTCCAGACCTAGAGCACATCTTGGCAGTTCATGATAAAGATTATGTTGAAGAACTGCTTACTCTGACATTGGATGCGAGAGCAGCACGAAAAATTGGTTTTCCGCTTTCAGCCGAATTAGTTGAACGCGAATTACGAATAGCGCAAGGCACAATTGTAGGCTGTGAAAAAGCATTACAGACAGGAATAGCATTTAATATTGCCGGCGGTACGCATCATGCTTATAGCAACCGAGGAGAAGCTTTCTGTTTATTGAATGACCAGGCCATTGGCGCTCAATATCTTTTAGACAAAAAGTTAGCTTCAAAAATCCTAATCATCGATTTGGACGTCCATCAAGGAAATGGAACTGCTGAAATCTTCCAGAAGAATCCTCATGTTTTTACTTTTTCAATACACGGGAAATCGAATTATCCTTTCAAGAAAGAAACTTCCGATTTAGATATTGCGTTGCCTGACAAAACAAGCGATGAAGAATATCTTCGTATCGTAAATGAAATTGTCTCGAAATTGATTGCACAAGAAAAGCCCGATTTTATATTTTATCTAAGTGGTGTAGACATCTTAGATTCTGATAAATTGGGGAAACTGGGTTGCTCTATTCAAGGTTGCAAAAAGAGGGATGAAATTATCTTATCGTTTTGCAAGAAACTCGAAATTCCTGTCCAATGCAGCATGGGTGGCGGTTATTCTCCCGAAATAAAAACGATTATCGAGGCTCATGCCAACACGTATCGCATAGCGAAAAGTCTTTTTACATAAAAGACCATCCCAAATAGGGATGGTCAAAATAATAACAGTTTCTGAAGTGGCGTTTAACATAATTTATCTTCCTATATCAAATTCAAACAACTGTTACTAATCTTTGGAATCGAGTCTACTTATTTCCCAATAGCATAATTTCAGCAATCACGATTTCAGTGACATACCGTTTTTCTCCGTTCTTATCGTCATAGCTTCTGTGCGTCAACTTGCCTTCAACCGCAATCTGATCGCCCTTGGTGACATACTTTTCTATAATTTCGGCCGTCTTTCCCCAAGCCACAAGAGAATGCCACTGAGTATCCGTAACTTTCTCACCTTTATCATTAGTAAAAGACTCGTTTGTCGCGATAGTCAGCGTTGCTAATTTTTTCCCTCCATCGAAATTCTTGATCTCAGGATCTTTGCCTGTATTCCCAATCAGCTGTACTCTGTTTCTTAATGCATTCATGGCGTTTAAATTTAAGTTATTATATTTATATCAAATCCGCATAATACGATTCCTCGTTTTAACCAACATTGCAAAGATGTGATAGTTAAGGGAAATTATTCGGTAGTCATCCGTTTACTTTCGATTATAAGTGTTTATAACCGTTTGCAAACGGAAAATATTATGCTTAACTTTCGGAAAATGAATTTTTTATGCAGGCGGAAATTAATAAAGTAGAATTACGGAACTTACAGATAGAAGACTACAAACAGCTCAAAACTTCGATGCTTCATGCTTATGATGAATTTGATGAACCTTATTGGGAAGAAGAAGAAATAGAACGATTGCTTTCATTATTTCCGGAAGGACAGCTGGTTATTCTTGTAGATGAAAAAGTTGTCGGCTCTGCACTTTCTATCCTCGTAAATTATAAAAAAGCCAGCTCAAATCATACGTATCAAAAGATTACTGGAAATTCTTCCTTCTCAACACATGATCCCGAGGGTGAAGTCTTATATGGAATTGATGTCTTTATTGACCCGGAATATCGCGGACTCCGCTTAGGACGAAGATTATACGATGCCCGTAAAGAGCTCTGTGAAACATTAAATCTGAAATCGATAATTTTTGCAGGAAGGATTCCAAAGTATTCTAAGTATTCGGAAGAAATGACGCCTAAGGAATATATCGACAAGGTGCGCTTGAAGGAATTCTACGATCCAGTTCTCTCTTTTCAGCTGAGCAATGATTTCCATGTCATGAAAATCATGAAAAATTACCTTGAAGGCGATGTCAGCTCACAAGAATATGCCGTCTTGCTGGAATGGAACAACATATATTACGAAAAAAGTCCAAAGCTGATCAATGCCAGAAAAAGTGTCATCCGTCTTGGGTTAGTGCAATGGCAGATGCGTCCGCTTGCCAATCTAGAAGCGCTTTTTGAACAGTCAGAATTTTTTATCGATGTCGTTTCTGGCTATAGCAGCGATTTTGTGCTTTTCCCAGAATTGTTTATCGCTCCATTAATGGCCGATTATAACCATCTTTCTGAAGCCGATGCTATCCGGGAGATTTCGCATTTCTGCGAGCCCATCCGCAAAAAATTCCAAGAATTTGCGATTGCTTACAATATCAACATCATTACCGGAAGCATGCCATATACAGAGGATGGAAACTTATACAACGTAGGATTTCTGTGCAAACGAGACGGTACTTCTGAAATGTATACAAAAATCCACATCACGCCTAACGAAGTGCAATATTGGGGAATGAAAGGCGGTTCTGAAATCAAGACTTTTGATACAGATTGTGGCAAAATTGGAATCATGATCTGCTACGATGTAGAATTTCCAGAATTGTCAAGGCTAATGGCCGATGAAGGGATGGAAATCCTATTTGTGCCTTTTCTTACCGATACGCAAAATGCTTATACGCGCGTAAAGCTTTGCGCTCAGGCCCGAGCCATTGAAAACGAATGTTATGTTGCAATTGCGGGTTGTGTTGGAAATCTTCCAAAAGTGAATAATATGGACATTCAATATGCCCAAGCCGCAGTCTTCACGCCTTCAGATTTTGCTTTCCCGTCTAATGGAATCAAGGCTGAAGCGACTCCGAATACCGAAATGACCCTAATTGCAGATGTAGATCTTGATATGCTGAAGAAACTGCACGAACAGGGAAGTGTCAGGATATTAAAAGATAGACGTGATGATTTATATAAAATTAAAAAGCTGAAATAGAAAAAAATTTCTGATGTTTGTGTAAGAAAAAAGAACAATCATTTGTTTTTATTTTTATTTTAGCCAAAACACCCTCCAAGTTCACATGAAGTTTATTAAATATTTATACCAAAAAAAGAAAGATTATGCCAAAAACATGTTTAGAGTGCGGAGCGGTCATAATAGGTCGCGAGGACAAAAAGTTTTGCAATGACGGATGCAGAAATGCATATAATAACAAAATTAATAAAGATTTGAATAATTTAATGCGGGACATTAACAACAAGTTACGCAAAAATTATAGAATTTTATCCGAAATAAATGTCCAGGGTAAGACAAAGGTCTCCAAGTCGAAACTTTTGAGCAAAGGCTTTGAATTTGAATTCTTTACGAACATCCTGCATACACAAGCTGGAAGTACCTACTACTTCCTTTATAATCAAGGTTATTTGCTGTTGGATAATGATTTTTACGTGCTCGTCAAAAAAAATTAACACCACCTAAATACTCACGAACTGAATGAAAAAAAGATATAGTTCCCTTATTTCTGCTTTGCTTGCCGCAGGAATTATTTATGGAATTTTCTTTGCAATGATGCCCCAAACCGTTGCCAAAGAGGAAGTTCCATTGACGGAATTTTCTACGAAAAGAGCTCTTGAACAAGTAGCCTCGATATCCAAGCTGCCCCATTATGTTGGTTCTGAAAATCACAAGATCGTAGCCTCTCTTCTTGAAAAAGAACTTCAAAAACTAGGATTAGAAACGACTACTCAAGAAGGCTATACCTTGACCGAATGGGGAAATCTCGCTAAATCAAAAAATATTCTTGCCCGAATAAAAGGATCAAATAGCTCCAAAGCACTTATGCTTTTGTCCCATTACGATAGCGCTCCGCACTCTTCTTCGTTAGGTGCTGGCGATGATGCTTCGGGGATTGCTACAATTTTGGAAAGTGTACGTGCCTTTTTGGCCAATAAGACGGCCAATAAAAATGATATCATCATCTTATTTTCAGACGCAGAAGAATTGGGCCTTAATGGCGCTGCGCTTTTTGTGACCGAACATCCTTGGGCAAAAGAGGTAGGATTGGTCCTCAATCTGGAAGCAAGAGGAAGTGCCGGACCTTCTTATATGCTGATGGAAACTAATGAAGGAAACGCTTCTATGGTTAGAGAATTTACAAAAGCAAATCCCGGCTATCCTGTCTCAAACTCATTAATGTACAGTATTTACAAAATGCTGCCTAATGATACGGATTTGACCGTTTTTAGGGAAGAAGGAAAAATCCAAGGATTCAATTTTGCCTTTATTGATGACCACTTTAATTATCATACGCAGCAAGACGACATTCAGCATTTGAGTCAGACAACACTGGCGCACCAAGGCACATACATCATGCCATTGCTGAACTATTTTGCTAATGCCGACTTGAAGACACTCAGTAGCACAGAAGATTACGTCTATTTCAATACTCCTTTTTACTTTGTAAGCTATCCTTTTTCTTGGAATTATATCTTGGTAATTATTGCAGGAGCGCTCTTTGTCTTTCTCGTATTCATCGGTATCGGAAAGAGAACATTGTCCATTAAAGAAATCGGACGCGGTTTTGTTCCGTTTTTTGCTTCTCTCTTAGTATCTGGGGCAGCGGCTTTTTTGGGATGGAAAATCATAAACGAATTTTATCCTCAATACAAAGACATCTTACACGGATTTACATACAACGGGCATTATTATATAGGATTCTTCGTGTTCATCAGCTTGGCCATAAGCTTTGGCTTCTATAAAAAATACTACTTCGAGAATCAGGCCATGAATTTTTCTATCGCGCCTTTATTCATTTGGATTCTCATCAATATAGCTTTGGCTGTTTATCTTCCTGGAGCCGGATTTTTTATCATTCCTATTTTTTGCTCCTTGATCATGTTGGCTTATTTTGTGATTACGCAGAAGAAAAGCTGGATTTTAAATCTTATCCTGAGCATTCCTGCTTTTATAATTTTTGTTCCTTTTATCACCACTTTTCCGATTGGCCTAGGGCTAAAGCTTTTAGGAGCGAGCGCCGCACTAACTGTTTTGGTTTTCACCCTGCTTATGCCTGTTTTTGGCTATTATCCAAAGAAAGGGATTTGGGCAATGGCAATGGTCGCAATCGCGATAGGCTTTTTTATAAAAGCACATCTGGAATCTGGTTATGAACCCGGAAAAGCAAAACAGAATAGTCTTTTATATGTCTACGACAGCGACACAAATAAAGCGCTGTGGGTCACGTATGATCAAAATCTTGATTCTTGGACAAAAGGTTATCTTGGTGAAAAACCTTCGGATGCCAAACAATTAGAACCTTACAACTTGTTCAGCAAATACAATTCAAAATTCACGTATTCCCATACTGCTCCTGCTAAAGATCTGGACGGCCCTACGATTCGTTTCTTGAGAGATACTGTAATAGGAACACAAAGGCATTTGAAGATTCAGATCAGTCCTAATAGAAAGGTTAATCGCTATGATATTTTTGCTCATGAAAATCTGACTTTTCACAACCTGAGAACAAATGGTGTGAAACATATCAACCAAGAAGGCTCTGCTTTCAAGAGAAAAGGAAGAAAAATATTGAGCTATTATGTAACCGACAATGATCCATTGGAATTACAATTCAGCGTCGCTTCTAAAGCCGTTCTTGACATGGAATTGATGGAATCTTCTTTCGATTTGCTGTCCAACAAGATGTTTAGCATTGCAAAACGTGAAGATTGGATGATGCCGACGCCTTTTGTATTAAACGATGCCGTTGTTATAAAACAAAAAATCAAGCCGAACTTTAAACAAGAAATTGTTCCTGCTCAAATCTTGGACAGCATACAGCAACAGCCCGCAACTCTAGAAATCAATGCCGGAAATTAGTATTTTAGGCTGCGGCTGGCTCGGACTTCCTTTAGCAAAAATTTTGATCGGAAAAGGATTTTCGGTGAAAGGCTCGACGACTTCAGAAAGCAAACTTTCCATTCTAGAAAATGCGGAAATAAATCCCTTTTTGATTTCTGTTGGCACTCAAGAAATCTTGGGAGACCTCAATGGTTTTTTAGGAAATTCCGAAATCCTTATCATTGATATTCCGCCTAAACTGAAAAGCGATACATCCGAAAATTTTGCTTTAAAAATCCAAAAACTGATTGGTAAAATTGAAGAATCCTCAATCAAAAAAGTAGTATTTATTAGCTCCACGTCTGTGTATAATGACACGGAAAGTATTTCTATTATTACAGAGAAAGATATCCCAAATCCAGATACCGAAAGCGGAAAGCAGCTTTTCGAAGCAGAAAACCTCTTATTAAGCAATTCTAAATTCGATACTACAATTTTACGATTTGGAGGATTGATTGGCGAAGACCGACATCCTGTAAAATTTCTTTCGGGACGTAAAAATATTGAAAATCCAGATGGTCCGATAAACCTCATCCATCAAAAAGATTGTATTGGAATCATTTCAACAATCCTTGAAAAAGGGATTTGGAATGAAGCTTTTAATGCTGCTGCGCCATCTCATCCTACAAGAAAAGACTATTATACTAAAAAAGCCAAAAGCTTAAACTTAGATTTGCCAAGTTTCAACTCTGAAAAGAAATCAGTTGGAAAAATTATTGACAGTAAAAAATTAGAAGCTATTTTGGGCTATAAATTTTGTGAAATATGAAATGTTTATTTGCTTGTATTGGACTGACATTCTTCATCAGTTGTAATGATAAATTACCTCTTGAGCAAAAAGAAAAAGAACTATACATTATCTCAAAAAAGGATAGTATTCAAAACCTGTCCCTTAAAATTGAGCATGATTATTATTCAAGAAATAATTTTGTTCTTCTAGACACCAATAAAATTTTCTTTTACAAGAATGGTGCATTATGGAATTGCATGCCTACAGAAGATAAACGTCCTGTTTTTATTGATTTAGACACTGATGATATAATAGAATTACCTTTAAGTAGTATTGGAGAATTTATAGATTTAAATTTTGGTGGCGAAAAAAAGTTTAACAATTCGATTTCCGTAGTATCTTATACAGACACTATAAATTCAAAAGCATTTGATGAGCTAATGAAGGCATTTTCAAAAAATAGATTGCCAAAATTTTTAATACGTAGAACGACTTTAGAAGAAGAAATTGTTCTTCAACATAAAATTCAAGATTTACCTTATCTTCCTGATGAAGTTGAATGGGATACTACACGTATAAATTTCGAATCCGAAGAAGATGTAAAAAATATATTGAAGATAAGTCAGGCAAAATTTAAAAAATAAAAAATCCCAAGCTCACACTTGGGATTTTTTATATAACTCTATTATTACCAGATCTTAACTCTCTTTTCTGGCTCTACGTACATTCCGTCACCTTTTTTGATTCCGAAAGCTTGGTAGAAGGCATCCACATTTTGCAATGGCACATACGCTCTGTACATTCCTGGCGAATGCGGATCGGTTTTTACCTGATTCTTGATTGCTTCATCACGAGCTTTTGTTCTCCAAATGGTCGCCCAAGAAATAAAGAAACGCTGTTCTGGAGTATAACCGTCGATTAATCCTGGGTTTCCGTTTTCTTTTAAGTACAATTGCAATCCATCATAAGCTGCATTTACGCCACCTAAGTCTCCGATATTTTCACCTAAAGTAAATTTTCCGTCCACATAAATTCCTGGTAATGGCTGTAAAGCACTGTATTGATCTGCCAATGAACCTCCCAAACCGGTAAATTGTTTCAAATCTTCGTCTGACCACCAGTTTACCAAGTTTCCGTCAGCATTGTATCGAGAGCCAGAATCATCAAAACCGTGAGAAATCTCATGGCCGATTACGGCTCCAATTCCACCATAATTTACCGCTTCGTCCGCTTTGTAATCATAAAACGGCGGTTGCAAGATGGCTGCAGGAAAAACGATTTCATTATACGAAGGATTGTAATAGGCATTCACTGTCTGAGGCGACATGAACCATTCGTCTTTGTCAACTGGCTTGTTTAATTTTTCGATATCTTCTTTATAACTCCATCTGGCCAGATTTTTCATGTTGTCAAAATAAGTACCTCCTTTTTCAGGACCTACAATTGTCAATGCAGAATAATCTTTCCATTTGTCAGGATAACCTATCTTGATTCTTGATTTGTGCAATTTCTCGATAGCACTTGCCTTAGTCGCTTTGGTCATCCAAGGAAGTTTATTGATTCTGTTCTCAAAAGCTAAAAATACGTTTTTGATCATTTTTTCAGCTTTTGCCTTAGCTTCTGGCGGGAATTTTTTAGCCACATACAGCTTCCCTAAAGCTTCTCCAACGCTACCATTTATAGTCTGCAAAGCTCTTTCGTTGCGAGGTCTTTGCTTTATGGCTCCGGTCAAGGTTTTTCCGTAGAATTCCCAGTTAGCCGTTTCAATTTCTGTTGAAAGCGTTCCCGAAGATTTGTTCAGCAATGTCCATTTCATATATTCTTTCCAGTCCTCTACTTTATTTTGCTTGAAGATATCTTCGATAGCTGTCATGTATTTTGGCTGAGAAACAATAACAGAGTCCAATTTTGGAAGTCCGATACCTGTCAGATAGGTATTCCAGTTAATAGAAGGCGTTAATTTTTGCAGATCTGCAATCGTCATCGGATTGTAGGTCTTTCTTCTGTCTCTTCTTTCAACTCTGTCCAATCTAGGCTTCGCCATTGCGATTTCTAAGGCTAGAATTTTAGCCGCATTCTTCTTTGCATCGGCTGGTTTTTCACCAAGATACTGTAGCATTTTCGCAACGTGCAGTTCATATTTTTCACGTTTTTCTTTAGAATCTGCTTCATCAGAAACATAATAGTCCCTGTCTGGAAGACCAAGGCTTCCTAAACCAACAGTCACGACGTTTCTGTTGCTGTTTTTAGCATCAGTTCCAACGCCAGCACCTAAAAATCCGACACCACCGATAGGTTCCATTTCAATCATCAAAGCCTGAAGGTCTTTTACGTTCTTTACTGCATTGATTTTTGTCAAATACGGTTTCAGAGGCGCAATTCCTTGCTTGTTTCTTGTCACCGTATCCATGATTGTTTTATACAGGTTTACGGCTTTCGCTTGGTCTGATTTTGGATCTAGTTTTTTATCCGCCACAGCCTCATTAAGGATAGCCAACGCGTCTTCATCTGTTCTTTGGCGAAGCTCGTCGAAGCTTCCCCAACGGGTTCTGTCTGCTGGAATTTCTGTCTCATCAACCCATTTTCCGTTTACAAATTTAAAGAAGTTGTCATTTGGCTTTACCGACAAATCCATATATTGGAGTTCAATTCCAGGATGCTTTGGTTTTTCCTGGGCATTTGCCGCAACTGCCACCAAAACCATTGTGGTGATGGACAGCATACCCTTATTCAAAATTATTTTCATATAGAAGTGTTTAGTATTACTACAAATTTAAAAAGTAAAATATTTGTTTGGCTTATATAACTGTTAAAATAAAATCTGCGTGAGGCTTTCTTTTGTAATTTCGCAAAAATTTCTTTCGAATGCTTACCTTTTTTAAAAAATATAGAATTTTTTTCCTTGTCCTTTTCTTGCTATCGGCGCTTATAATTACTCTTTTTTACTTCGCATTAAAACCTAAAAAGACGCTGAAGATTTACAATCCGGCAGATGTCAATCCGGAAATGGTCGATACAACCGTGCAATACGTCAAAAAATACCATACGATTGATGATTTTTCGTTTACCAACCAAAACGGAAAAACGATTACGCAGAAAGATTATGAAGGGAAAATTTATGTAGCTGATTTTTTCTTCACCACCTGCCCGTCAATCTGCGTGCCGATGGGAGAGAATATGGCTTGGCTACAAGAGCAGATTAAAGACAATCCAAAAGTCATGCTGTTGTCGCATACAGTCATGCCTGATATTGATACTCCAGAAGTTTTGAAAGCTTATGCTGTTAAAAAAGGAGTAATCGACAGCAAATGGAATCTTGTTACAGGCGACAAAAAAGACATTTATTATATTGCCCGAAAATCATATCTAGCCGTAAAGACAACAAGTTCCACAGAATTATACGATATGGTCCATACCGAAAATTTTGTCTTGGTCGATACAAAAAGAAGAATTCGAGGGTTTTATGATGGAACCAAGTTGGAAGATGTAAAAAGGCTTTTAGACGATATTAATTACCTGAGTGCAGAAAAATAACTGTTAGATAAAAAAAGAGGCGATGTAAATTTACACCACCTCTTTTCTTTTGTAATAAAGCATTATTCTTTTTCCTTTTTCTTTTTCCCATCAATAATAGCTCCAGTACCTGCTCCGACAGCAGCTCCTGCCAGTCCGCCGATAATAGCACCTTCGCCTTTTTTCTTAGAAATGGCTGCACCGGTAATCGCTCCTGCACCAGCACCGATTACAGCTCCTTTAGCAGTAGAGCTCCATCCCTTTTTTTTCTGTTCTGCAGTTACGGGCGCGGCTTTGTTGGCAGCAGCAACTTGTGCTGCACGAGCTTGAGTTTCCGCTACAATAGCATTCATAGAATCGATTGTTCTTTGTTTGGCTAATGCTTCTTCTTGCTGTTTCATAGCAACTTTCATAGAATCTATTTCGCGTTGTTGCTTTATCGCAGCGCTATCTGCCGCGGTATCTTTACAGGCTGTAAAAATAACAGCTATAAGGGCAACATAAAGTAACTTTTTCATGACATTTCTATTTTTCGATTATGCTATAAAAGTAAGCCGAGATGCTCTAACGAACTTTACACGATTGCACTATAATCTTATACGACTTAAACCTATTCTGTTTTATAGCCTACTTCAATAATAATTCCTATTTTTGCAATCTAAATTGAATCTAAATAAGGCTTGAAAACTTTAGCACAGCTCAAAATCGGTCAAAAAGCACTAATACTTGATTTTAATATTGATAGTATTCCACTAAAATTGCTAGAAATGGGATGTCTCCCAGGCAATCATGTGGAACTCTTGCAGATTGCGCCGCTGGGTGATCCGCTCTATATCAATGTAAATGACAGCCATGTTGCCATTCGCAAGGAAACTGCCCATGCTATTACTGTTGAAGTCGTGAATGAAACCCTATGAGCCATCAAAATCTTAAAGTAGCCTTAATAGGCAATCCCAATACAGGAAAGACTTCTGTTTTTAATCAGCTTACCGGATTGAAACAGCAGGTCGGTAATTATCCTGGAATAACAGTTGAAAAGAAAATCGGCTACAGCAAGCTGACCGACAACTTAAAAGCCACAATTCTTGACTTACCTGGAACCTATAGCCTGAATGCCAGTTCGATTGACGAAAATGTCGTGATTGAACTGTTGCTCAATAAAAACGACTCCAATTATCCTGATGTTGCCGTTGTTGTTACGGAAGTCGAAAACTTAAAGCGCAACCTTTTGCTTTTCACTCAAATCAAGGATTTGGAAATTCCGACAATCTTAGCCATAAATATGTCGGATAGGATGGATTATAAAGGAATTGAGCTTGATATTCCCTATCTCGAAGAACAGTTAAAGACCAAAATTGCGCTGATTAGCTCCAGAAAAAATATCGGAATCGACAGCTTGAAAAAATTGATTGCCGATTATAAGAATATTTCTACCGAACCTTGCTTGAACGCTTCGAGCATAGACATCGATTATTTCGACAAGCTTCGTCATGCTTTTCCAAAAGAATTGCTTTATAAATTGTGGCTTGTGATTACACAGGATGTGAATTTTGGGCATCTACAACGAAACGAGATTACTGAAAAATCGTTCGCAAAATCCAATTCCGAGCTCAAAAAAATGCAACAAAAGGAAACCATCAAAAGATATCAGTTTATCAATGATGTCCTTAAAATCGGATACAAGATTGATACCACTAAGGCAAAAGGCATACGGGCCAAGCTAGATAAGATTTTAGTCCACAAGATTTTCGGATATGTAATATTTTTTGCCATACTGATGCTCATCTTCCAATCGGTTTTTTCTTGGTCGAGCATCCCAATGGATTTTATCGATGAAAGCTTTGCCAAATTAGGTACTTTTGCAAAGACAAATCTTCCGGCGGGCGTCCTGACTGACTTGATTTCGGAAGGTATTATTCCTGGCGTTGGAGGCGTCGTGATTTTCATTCCTCAAATTGCCTTCCTCTTCTTATTTATTTCTGTACTAGAAGAAAGCGGTTATATGAGCCGCGTAGTCTTTCTGATGGATAAAATCATGCGACGATTTGGACTCAGCGGAAAAAGTGTCGTGCCATTAATTTCGGGAACAGCCTGTGCCATACCAGCAATCATGGCTGCAAGAAATATCGAGAATTGGAAAGAGAGACTGATTACTATTTTAATAACTCCTTTTACGACCTGCTCTGCGAGGTTGCCAGTATATGCTATCTTAATTTCGCTGATTATTCCAGAAAAGAGAATCTTAGGTTTTTTGAACTTGCAAGGACTGACGTTAATGGCCTTATATCTTTTAGGTTTTGGAATGGCTATATTTTCGGCTTATATTTTGAATAAAATCCTGAAAATAAAATCGAAATCCTATTTTGTAATTGAAATGCCCAACTACAGGCTGCCTTTATTCAAAAACGTGGCCATCAATGTTCTTGAAAAGACAAAAGCATTTGTTTTTGGGGCCGGAAAAATCATCTTGGCGATATCGATCATTCTTTGGTTCCTTGGCTCTAACGGTTCGTCTGATGAATTTGCAAATGCAGAAACTATAGTCAAAAAAAGAATTGAACAGCAAGGATTGACGAGATTCAACCAGCATTATATTGACAATAAGTTGTCAGAACATTACGTAGCACTTAATGACAGCGTAACAAAAAATATTTACAAGATAAGCACTCAAGATATAGCCGATTCGCTTACTCATAAGAAACAAGAACTTTTCTTAAAACTGGAAAATCAAGAAATATCAAGCTATAAGTTAGAAAAATCCTATATCGGAGTTTTAGGAAAAACAATAGAGCCAGTAATACGGCCTTTAGGCTATGATTGGAAAATCGGGATTGCCGTTATTACTTCTTTTGCTGCAAGAGAAGTGTTTATTGGCACTTTGGCTTCTATTTATAGCGTAGACAGCGAAGAAGAAGTCACGATAAAAAACAGAATGGAAGCAGAAATAAATCCGGTCAATGGCAAGAAAGTTTTCAATTTTGCTACTGGAATATCGCTTTTGCTATTCTATGCTTTTGCAATGCAATGTATCAGTACGTTAGCTATTACAAAAAAGGAAACCAATTCATGGAAATGGCCTATCATACAGCTGGTATTCATGAGTGCTTTGGCGTATAGTGTTTCGCTAGTTGTTTACCAGATTCTAAAATAGCCTACTAGAGTTTATAATTTTATTAGCAATAGTCAGGGAGTTTAATTTTTACCTTTACAAGATGAATATACAAGAAATCATAGTATACCTTTTAGTCGCAGGATCCATGGCTTTTCTTATCAAAAAATTCTTTTGGAAGAAGAAAAAGAAAGCAGGGAACTGTGGTAATGATGATTGTGGCTGCCACTAAAGCAGTTTCACAAAAAGATTGCTCGCTATTTTATTCGAAATTGTCAATTCTTTTTTATCAACTCGGATTCTTAAAGACAAATCGAAGCTTTCTCTAGAAAGAAATTCGATTTTTGAGCCTAAAGCAATTTCCTGCTTGTCTAGGTATTTCAAAAATTCAGAAGACGTATCTTTCACTCCAACGCAGACGCCCACTTGGTTTTCTGACAATTCAGAAAGCAGTTGTTTTTCTATTTTTACAATTCTTCCTTCCCGGTCCGGGATTGGATCGCCGTGCGGATCTTCCGTAGGATTGTCTAAAAAATCATCCAGTTTGTTAATCAGTTTTTCTGATTTTATATGCTCCAGTTGTTCTGCGATGTCATGCACCTCATCCCAAGAAAAATCAAGCTTTTCTACCAAAAATACTTCCCAAAGACGGTGCTTTCTCACAATCATTTTTGCCGCAGATTTTCCGGCATCCGTTAAAGAAACACCTTGGTATTTTTTATAATTTACTAAGTCTTTTTCAGCCAATTTTTTCAGCATATCTGTAACCGATGATGCTTTGGTTTCCATCCTTTCTGCAATAGCATTCGTGCTGACTTCAGAGTCTGAAGCTGTTGTAAGGTGATAAATCGTCTTTAGGTAATTTTCTTCTGAAAAAGTCATTATAAACTATTTAATTCGGGTATAAATTTACTTCTTTACAATAAATAAAGGAATGGATATTTTATGACGCAATTTGTCAACTGTCGTTCCAAAAATCAAATCCTTAAAACCAGTGTGCCCATGAGTTCCCATCACTAGAATATCAAAAGCTCCTTCATTAACAATAGCTGGGATTACATTATGAGGCTTACCGAATCCTAATTGGGTTTCGACCTTAAAGCCTTTTTGGGTAAGCATTTCTTCGTATTGCTTGAGCAATTTCTCATCAATTGTGGTTTCATGATCCTTTATATTTTCTCCATACATCATTGCTCCTACGGTTTCAACCACATGAATCAGCGTATATTTTGCTTCCATACCGCCCAATTCAAAAGCATTGTTTATGGCGGCCTCATCAGCTTCAGAAAAGTCAACCGAAATAGCAATGTTTTTTTTGTCATAGGTAGCTGTTTCCGAAAACTTCAACACCAAATTATGAGGCGAATGGTTATAATTCTTGGCTTTGGCCTTAGCAAAAAACGGCTTGAACACAATATATAAAAGCAGGGCCAAGAATCCGAAAGCTAAAGGAACAACCGTAAACCAAAGCACCAAAGGATGTTCTGAGCCTTCCAGCCAACCCGTAATTTCATCGTACACCAGTTTTGCATTCAGCGAAACAATAATCGAGGCAATAATCCAAGAAGCAATTTTTGTCCATCTTCCGATATGGAAACCGTTCATTTTAGTCTTGTCGCTCACAAAATGGATCAGCGGAATAATTGCAAAACCTAATTGAAGGCTCAAAATTACTTGGCTTAAGATCAAAAGTTTTCCAGTGACTTGTTCCCCATAAATCAAGATAACAATTACGGCCGGTACAATAGCAATCAGACGAGTAATGATGCGACGAACCCAAGGCTGGATTCTCAAATTCAAATAACCTTCCATTACGATTTGACCTGCCAAAGTTCCTGTAATCGTTGAACTTTGTCCAGCAGCGATTAAAGCAACTGCAAAAAGTATTGGAGCCCATTTTGTTCCCAAAAGCGGCTGTAAAAATTGATGTGCATCTTGGATTTCGGCAACATGGAACATACCGTTACGATAGAAAGTTGCTGCAGCCAGAATTAAGATAGCGGCATTAACAAAGAAAGCTAAGTTTAAGGCTATCGTAGAATCGATAAGATTGTATTTTAAGGCTTGCTTAATTCCTGCTTTGCTTCGGTCAAACTTTCTAGTCTGGACTAAAGAAGAATGCAAGTATAGATTGTGCGGCATTACTGTCGCACCAATAATTCCAATCGCAATATACAAAGCCGCTTCGTTGGGTATTGATGGAATCAATCCTAATACGACTTTGTCAAGTTCGGGTTCGGCAAATATCATTTCAAATACAAACGAAAAGCCAATTATTGCTACCAATGCGATGATAAAAGCTTCCATTTTCCGAATGCCTTTATTGATCAGAAAGAGCAAAAGAAAAGTGTCAAGAACTGTAATCAAGACGCCTTCGATGAGAGGAATATCAAACAAAAGATTAATTCCGATTGCCATTCCCAGTACTTCTGCCAAATCACAAGCTGCAATAGCAATCTCGGCCAAAAAATAAAGTATGTAATTTATAAAAGGAGAATAAGTTTCTCTTGATGCCTGTGCTAAGTCACGTTGTGTCACGATGCCTAATCTCGCGCTCAAACTTTGCAAAAGCAACGCCATGATATTACTCATTAGCAATACCCAAAGCAACGTATAACCGAATTGGCTACCTCCAGCAATATCAGTCGCCCAATTTCCCGGATCCATATAACCGACGCTTATCAAGTAGGCTGGACCGAAAAATGCTAATATTCTCCGAAACACAGACTTCTTGTTTTGTGTGGATACCGATTCATGTACCTCTTCTAATGATTTGCCCATACAATTAAGTTACTGATACAAATATAATTGTTTTATTTGTTTAGTAAAATATAATTTTTAGTTTTGTCTAAAAATTAATTAACTTACATGAAAAATATAATTTTACTATTTCTAATAACTTGTTTTCAAAATAGTATTGCTCAAGAAAAAGGAAGTATTTCGGGAACGATAACTTCTGACGGAATTGCCATAACCGATGCCGATATAAAAATCCTAGGAACAAACTTTGGCACTTCTTCAGACAGTCTTGGCAATTATAAAATCGGAAATATTCCTGTTGGAAATCATAAAATCCAAGTTTCTTATGTTGGAAACAAAACTTTAAGAAAAAACATATCTATCAAAAAAAATGAAAATACAATTGCAAATTTAGAACTCGAAAATGATAAAAATTCTCTTGACGAAGTCGTAATCAGCGGTACGCTTAAACCTGTAAGCCGTTTGGAAAGTCCTGTCCCTGTAGAAGTCTACAAGCCTTCTTATTTCAAGAAAAATCCGACCGCTAATATTTTTGAGGCGCTGCAAAATGTCAATGGTGTCCGCCCCCAATTGAACTGCAATATCTGCAACACGGGCGACATTCATATCAATGGGCTTGAAGGTCCTTACACTTTGGTATTAATCGACGGAATGCCGATAGTAAGCGGATTATCAACCGTTTACGGATTATCTGGAATTCCTAATTCATTATTAGAACGAATTGAAATCGTAAAAGGTCCTGCCTCCTCTTTATATGGAAGCGAGGCTGTTGGAGGATTAATCAACATCATCACTAAAAACCCATCTAGCGCTCCGAGATTTTCAGTTGACGGCTTCAGCAATTCTTGGGGAGAGGCGAATTTAGATTTAGGATTCAAAGGAAATATCGGGGAAAATTCATCCGTTTTGCTTGGCGTAAACTATTTCAATTACAATAATCCAACAGATAATAATCACGATAATTTTACAGATGTGACGCTACAACATCGCATTTCTGTTTTCCAAAAGTGGAATTTCGGAAGAAAAAGCAACAAATTGTTTTCACTTGCCGGACGCTATTTTTATGAAGATCGCTGGGGCGGTGAAATGCAGTGGGAGAAAAAATACCGCGGCGGAAGCGAGGTATATGGCGAAAGCATTTATACCGAAAGATATGAAATATTAGGAGCCTACGAACTCCCTATTGAAGAGAAAATGTTGTTATCTTTTTCTTATACGGATCACGATCAAAATTCGGTTTACGGAAATACGCCTTATATGGCCCAGCAGCGAATAGGTTTCGGACAACTGACCTGGGATAAGAAAATTTCCAATCATGATTTGCTTTTCGGAACAGCTGTCCGCTACCAATTTTATAACGACAATACTCCGGCAACTTCTACCGCAGACAAGACATGGATTCCAAGTATTTTTGCACAAGACGAAATACGGTTTAATGAAAAACATAGCGTTTTGCTCGGTGCCAGATACGATTACAACAGCGAGCACGGATCGATTTTCACGCCTCGTTTTGCTTATAAATTTAAAGCAACAGACAACGACATTATCCGCCTAAATGCTGGAACAGGTTTTCGTGTTGTAAATCTATTTACCGAAGAACACGCTGCCTTGACCGGTTCGAGAGATGTTGTTGTAGAAGAAGAATTAAAACCTGAAAGGTCTTATAATGCCAACTTAAATTACCTGAAAAAGATTTATACGAGCAACGGAACGTATATCGGCATTGAAACTGCCGCTTGGTATACCTATTTCACCAACTCGATTATTCCCGATTATGATACCGATCCGAACAAGATTATCTATAAAAACTTAGATGGCTTTGCAGTAACCACAGGAATCAGTACCAATATCGACGTTGTTTTTCAAAACGGACTGAAATTAATCCTAGGTGCGACCTATATGGATGTGTCAAAAACCGAAAATGACATCAAGACACGACAGATGTTGACAGAAAAATTATCAGGAACTTGGGCTATTTCTTATCGAATTCCAAAGTTTTTCCTCGACATCGATTATACAGGAAACATTTATGGTCCGATGCGACTACCGCTTCTTGGCGAATTAGACCCGAGAAAAGAATATTCACCGACATGGAGCATACAAAACATTCAATTTACCTATAATAAGATAAAAAATGTCGAAATTTATATGGGTATCAAAAACTTGCTGAACTGGACACCAAACAAAGGCAATCCGTTTATTATTGCAAGAGCCAACGATCCTTTTGATGAAAATGTTCAATATGGACCGCAAGGAAATGTGCTGCCTACGCCTGACAATCCGTACGCCTTAACTTTCGACCCAAGTTATGTGTATGGCCCAAATCAAGGAATTAGAAGCTTTTTTGGAATACGATATACTTTAAAGTAAAAAATTTCCGATTCGAATTATGAAAAAACTGCTCTTAATTGTGTTGATACTGATGGCAAACGAAAATTTTGCCCAGCTAAAAACGCATACTTTCGAGCAAGCAGAAGAAATGTCGAAAACAAATCCAAAACCTTTCGTGATTTTAATCCATACTGATTGGTGTAAATTCTGCAAAACTATGGAAAACACTACATTTAAGAACAAAGCCATAATCAACAAACTCAATCAAGACTTTTATTTTATTTCCTTCAATGCTGAAGAAAAAAGAGACATCGTTTTCAAGGAAAATACATTTAAATTCAAGCCAAAAGGAAACAACTCCGGAATTCACGAACTCGCCGCTCTTTTAGGAGACAAGAATGGAAATGTTGTTTATCCGACAATCACTATTCTCAATCCCGATTATTCAATAATAGCACAACTGCAATCTTATATTGGCCCGAAAGAACTGTTGCAGATTCTAAGCAAAATCCAATAAAATATTCTCTATTTTTGAATTATGAAAAAGTACGATTACATTTTTGCAGGAACTGGATTATCCGCTTTGATGACCGTCTACCAAATGGTACTTTCTGGAAAATTCAAAGACAAGAAAATCTTACTTTTAGATTCCGATTCCAAAAAAAACAACGACCGGACTTGGTGCTTTTGGGAAACTCCAGACGGAGACTACGAAAACCTCGTCAGCAAAAAATGGAACACCGCTGTTTTTTCAAATCAAAATTATCCTCGAGATTTAGACTTGAGTCCGTATCAATACAAAATGATTCGCGGATTGGATTTCTACAATTTTGTTTTTGATCGTATTTCTGAAGAAAAAAACATTGAATTTTCCAATCAAAAAGTCATCAATTTTAAAGAAAAGAATAACGAAGTTATTGTAACGACCGAAATCGAAACCTACCATTGCGACAAGCTTTTCAATAGTATTTTAAATGCTCAAGAAATTTTGTCACAACAAAAATATCCCTACTTGCAACAGCATTTTATTGGTTGGAAAATAAAAACCCAAGAACCCGTTTTTAATCCCGAAAAAGCCACTTTTATGGATTTTTCTGTTGCCCAGAAAAGAAACACGCGATTTATGTATGTCCTGCCTTTTTCTGAAACGGAAGCTTTGGTTGAATATACCTTATTCTCGAAAGACCTTCTCCCTCAAAAAGAATATGAAGATGAAATCAAAAAGTATCTTGAAAAATTACGAATTACAAATTATGAATTGATTGAAAAAGAGCGAGGCGCTATTCCGATGACAAGCTATCCTTTTTGGAAAAACAATACGCAAAACATCCTTAACATCGGATCGGCAGGCGGGTGGACAAAAGCAAGCACGGGTTATACGTTCAAAAATGCGTCAAAAAAATCCAGATCTCTAGTTTCTTTTTTATTGAAAGAAAACGACTTTAGAAAATTCCATAGAAAAGACAAATTTTGGTTTTATGATTTGTTGCTTTTGGATATACTGAACACAAAAAACCATCTCGGAAGCTCCATCTTTTCCACTTTGTTCAAAAAAGGAAATCCGACTCTTATTTTTAAATTCCTAGACGAAGAAACTTCACTTTATGAAGATATAAAAGTCATTTTAAAATGTCCGACTAAGCCCTTCCTTCAAGCTTTGTGCAACAGGATTTGGAATATGAAATAAGACTATGAAACTATAACAAATCTTTATGCCCGAATTTTTTACTGCATATCAAAACTTCGTAACTTTGTAGCTTAAAACTTTAAACTAAAAAAGTCATGTATCCAGAAGAAATGGTAAAACCTATGCGCGCTGAATTGTCAGACGCAGGTTTTGAAGAATTATATAGTGCCGGTGCCGTTGAAAATGCAATTGGAAAACCAGGTACCACATTGGTAGTCGTAAACTCAGTTTGCGGATGTGCAGCAAGAAACGCACGTCCGGGAGCAAAAATGAGCTTGGACGGAAGTAAAAAACCAGACCATCTAGTGACTGTTTTTGCTGGAGTAGATAAAGAAGCAGTTGACGCAGCACGCGGATTTATGTTTCCTTTTCCTCCATCTTCTCCAAGTATGGCGCTTTTCAAAGATGGCGAATTGGTTCACATGCTAGAACGTCACCATATTGAAGGCCGTCCGGCTGAAATGATTGCTGAAAACTTAAAAGACGCTTATACAGAATTCTGCTAAAAATCTTTAAAATCTTTTATTGCAACCCTTTCAGAATTTAAAACTCTGAAAGGGTTTGTTTTTTTAAGCAATTCTCCAAACATGACAAATGTCATTTTCGATTCTTGAATAAAAGCTTTATTTTTGCCGCAGATTCAACAAGAATCAACATAATTTCTCACTTAAACCGTTTATAGCATGCAACTGTACAACACTTTAAGCGCAGAAGAAAGAGCGGCTCTCATTGACGAAGCCGGCAAACAGCGACTCACGCTGTCATTCTATGCGTATGCCAAAATTGAAGATCCAAAAAAATTTCGTGACGATTTATTTATAGCTTGGAACCAGCTTGACGCCCTTGGCCGAACTTATGTCGCCAAAGAAGGAATCAATGCCCAAATGTCTGTTCCTGCCGAAAATTTTGAAGCTTTCAGAGAAACATTAGAACAATATGATTTCATGAAAGACATACGCCTGAATGTAGCCGTGGAACATGACGACCATTCTTTCTTGAAATTAACCGTTAAAGTTCGCGATAAGATTGTAGCAGACGGCTTGAATGATGCTACTTTTGACGTGACCAATATTGGCGTACACCTAAAAGCAAAAGAGTTCAATCAGATTTTAGAAGATCCAAATACGATTGTTGTTGATTTCAGAAATCACTACGAAAGCGAAATTGGTCATTTTAAAGGAGCCATTACTCCTGATGTAGAAACATTTCGCGAATCCTTGCCTATTATCAACGAACAATTAAAAGACTTTAAGGAAGATAAAAATCTGGTCATGTATTGTACCGGAGGAATTCGTTGCGAAAAAGCTTCTGCCTATTTCAAGCACCAAGGATTTAAAAATGTATTTCAGCTCGAAGGCGGTATTATTAATTATGCCAAGCAAATCAAGGAAGAAAATTTAGAAAGCAAATTTGTTGGGAAGAATTTCGTTTTCGACCACAGATTGGGCGAACGCATTACAGATGACATTATTTCCCAATGCCACCAATGCGGAAAACCATGCGACAATCACACCAATTGCGAAAACGAAGGCTGTCATTTACTATTCATCCAATGTGATGAATGTAAAGCTGTCATGGAAAACTGCTGTTCTACAGAATGCCAAGAAATCATCCACATGTCACTAGCTGAGCAAGTAAAATTGCGTCGTGGCGTGAAAAATGGAAACATGATTTTTAGAAAAGGAAAATCTGAAAAATTAAAATTCAAACATTCCGGAGAGTTATCCGATATTGCTTTAGCAAAAGCTGACAATAGCGCCACCGAAGTCGTTAAGCCAAAAGATATCCGACAAAAAATCAAAATAAAGAAAGCTTTGATTGGAAAGGCAGAGCATTATTTTGTAAAATCCGAAATCGGACAATTCTTGATTGAAAGCAACGAGTTAAAAATCAACGACAGGATTATTATTTCTGGACCGTCGACAGGAAATCAAGAATTACAGATAACCAAAATGTTTGTCAACGGTGCGGAAGGAACAATTGCAAAGCCTGGAGACAAAATAACCTTAACACTCCCTTTTAGAATTCGCCTTTCGGATAAGCTGTATAAAATTCTAGACTAAAAATATTTTTACTTTATTTACGTTAAAACCTATTCCAGAGTCATGGAATAGGTTTTGTTTTTTCATTGACTGGCAACAAGTTACACGCTTTGCATCATTAAAAGTAAAAATGCTATCTTTACGCACAAAACATTTTACGAATTTTAAGTTGCGTTAATCGCAACATCTATATAAAATTATGGCCTGTACAAGTTGTTCAACGTCTGATGGCAGTGCGCCAAAGGGCTGTCAAAATAAAGGGACTTGCGGCACCGACAGCTGCAACAAGTTAACCGTATTCGACTGGCTGTCTAACATGAGCCTTCCTAACGGAGAAGCTCCTTTTGATTGTGTCGAAGTACGTTTCAAAAACGGAAGGAAAGAATTTTACCGAAATGCCGAAAAAATTACACTAAGCATCGGAGATATTGTCGCTACTGAAGCTTCTCCTGGACACGATGTGGGAATTGTAACATTGACTGGAGAATTGGTAAAAATCCAAATGAAGAAAAAAGCGGTAAATCATACCAGCAATGAAATACCGAAAATTTACCGAAAAGCATCACAAAAAGATATTGATATCTGGTCTGAAGCCCGTGCAAAAGAAGAACCGATGAAAGTTCGTGCGCGCGAATTGGCCATTGCTCAAAAACTGGAAATGAAAATTTCGGATATTGAATTTCAAGGCGACGGTTCAAAAGCAACTTTTTATTATACAGCAAACGACCGTGTCGATTTCAGGCTATTAATCAAAGACTTTGCTAGAGAATTTAGCACTAGAATCGAAATGAAACAAGTTGGTTTCCGTCAAGAAGCAGCCCGTTTGGGAGGAATTGGATCGTGCGGAAGAGAACTTTGCTGTTCGACTTGGCTGACTGATTTCAGGAGCGTAAATACCTCAGCAGCAAGATACCAGCAACTATCATTGAATCCTCAAAAACTAGCGGGACAGTGCGGGAAATTGAAATGTTGCTTGAATTACGAGCTCGATACTTACATGGATGCCTTGCAGCATTTTCCTGATTTCGACACCAAATTGGTGACCGAAAAAGGAGATGCCATCTGCCAGAAACAAGACATTTTCAAAGGGCTGATGTGGTTCGCCTATACCAATAATTTTGCCAATTGGCATGTACTGAAAGTAGATCAGGTAAATGAAATTATTGCTGAAAATAAACAGAAAAAGCGTGTTTCTTCGTTAGAAGATTATGCTCTTGAAGTAACACAAGAACCAGAAAAAGATTTCAACAATGCGATGGGTCAAGAAAGCTTGACGCGTTTTGACCAGCCAAAGAAAAAGAAAAGGCCAAACAAAAAACGCAAACCAGCGGCAGCAGGTGAAAACACAGCAACTGAGAAACCGGCTGGAGAAAATAAAAATCCAAACGCAAATCAGAATAGAAATAACAACCCGAACAGAAACAATCAAAAAAACAGGCCTCCTAGGCCTGCAAACGAAAAAAAACCGGATAACAAAATAACACCTGTCAAAAAAAATGAGCCTAAAAAATAGCCTTCTTTTTGTTTTCACAGTACTGCTTTTGGTTTCCTGCGATAAAAAAAGAGTCTTTGACCAATACAAATCGCTTGGAAAAACATGGCATAAAGACAGCATTGCTTACTTTACCTATAACAATCAAGACACCACGAAAGCCTATGATCTTTTTGTGAACCTGCGTTCCAACAACGATTATCCTTTTAACAATATCTTTTTGATTGTGGCTATGGAAGCTCCGGGCGGCTTGACAAAAGTAGACACTCTTGAATATCAGATGGCAAATCCAGATGGTACTTTGCTAGGCAGTGGCTTTTCTGATATTAAAGAAAGTAAGCTTTATTTTAAGGAAAAATATAAATTCCAATCCGTTGGAGATTATAAGATTGGAATTCAGCAAGCGGTACGCCAGACTGGAAAAGTAGCAGGAGTACAAGAGTTGGCAGGAGTAACAGAAGTCGGCTTTAGAGTAGAAAAATTAGATTAAAAAGTTATGGCAACTAAAAAAAATAACAACACACAAGTTAAAGATATAGCATACTACAACAGAAAATTCTGGAAAATATTTCTGTATGGAACAGGAGGAGTAATCCTATTTTTCCTTTTTGCTTCTTGGGGTCTTTTCGGCTCAATGCCTTCCTTTGAAGAACTTGAAAACCCAGAATCTAACTTGGCAACCGAAGTTATTTCTTCTGACGGAGAAACTATAGGTAAGTTTTACAACGAAAACAGAACCGCGATAAAATATTCTGACCTGCCAAAACACTTGGTAGATGCCTTGGTTGCTACAGAAGATGAGCGTTTCTACGACCACTCAGGAATCGATGCCAGAGGAACTCTAAGAGCTGTCACTAGCCTAGGTACAAGCGGTGGGGCCAGTACAATTTCTCAGCAGTTAGCAAAATTGCTTTTCCACGGTGAAGGCTCACGATTCTTGCCATTCAGGATGGTTCAAAAAGTAAAAGAATGGATTATCGCAACTCGCTTGGAAAGACAATATACGAAACAAGAAATCATTGCGATGTATTTCAATAAAGCCGATTTTGTCAATAATGCCGTTGGAATACGTTCTGCTGCAAAAGTATACTTCGGAAAAGAACCTCGCGATTTAAAAATTGAGGAAGGCGCTGTTTTGGTAGGAATGCTAAAAAACCCTTCACTTTTCAATCCGATCAAAGAAAAAAGAAAAGAACTTGTCTTCAAAAGAAGAAACACAGTTCTAGGACAAATGGTTAAAAACGGCTTCCTAGAAGAAGCGGCAAAAGAATCTTTGTCTAAAAAGCCTTTGGTTCTTGACTATCACCCAGAAAGCCATAATGAAGGAATTGCAACTTATTTCAGGGAATACCTTCGTGATTTCATGAAAACTTGGGCAAAAGACAATCCAAAAAAGGACGGTACTGAATATGACATTTATCGCGACGGACTAAAAATCTACACGACTATCGATTCTAGGATGCAATTATATGCTGAAGAAGCCGTAGATGCTCATTTAGCAAACCTTCAAAAAGAATTTTTCAAGCAAGCCAAAACAAACAAAAACGCACCATTCATCAAGCTGTCCGATGCCGAAACCGAAAAATTAATGGATCGTGCTAGAAAAGCTTCCGAAAGATGGAGACAGATGAGCAGCCAAGGAAAAAGCGAAAGTGAAATCCTTAAATCGTTCAGCGTTAAGACCGACATGACCGTATTTACCTGGAAAGGTGAAAGAGATACAATCATGACGCCTAACGATTCTATCCGATACTACAAGCATTTTCTTCAGACTGGAGTTATGGCCATGGAACCAAGAACTGGCCATGTAAAAGCTTGGGTTGGTGGTATCAACTACAAACATTTCCAATACGACCACGTTGGACAAGGCGCAAGACAAGTCGGATCTACATTTAAGCCTTTTGTATATGCCGCAGCGATTGAACAGCAAGGATATTCTCCATGCGATTCTATTATCGATGCTCCTTATACTATCCCAAAAGGAAGACACAATGTAACTGAAACATGGACGCCTCGAAATTCCAACGGAACCTATAAAGGAATGGTAACCTTAAAATATGCATTAGCACAATCCATCAATACCGTTTCTGCTAAATTGATAGACAAAGTCGGTCCTGATGCTGTAATTGATTTGGTGAAAAAATTAGGCGTGAAATCAAACATACCTTCACAACCTTCTATCGCTCTAGGAGCTGTAGAAATTACAGTAGAAGATATGGTAGCAGCCTACAGTACTTTTGCCAACCAAGGTGTATACATAAAGCCTCAAGTAATCACAAGAATAGAAGATAAGAATGGCGTAATCCTTTACGAAACCGTTCCAGAATCTCACGATGTACTGAACAAAGACATTGCTTATGCAGTAATCAAACTTCTAGAAGGTGTTACCGAATCCGGTTCTGGAGGACGTTTGAGAACAGACGGCGGTGGTTTCGGTTATGAAATGATGACCGGCTATCCGTATGTATTAAGAAACCCGATTGCTGGAAAAACAGGAACAACCCAAAACCAATCAGACGGTTGGTTTGTAGGAATGGTTCCGAATTTAGCGACAGGCGTTTGGGTCGGAAATGAAGACCGTTCTGCCCACTTCAAAAGCATTACCTATGGACAAGGTGCCGTAATGGCTTTGCCAATCTGGGGATTGTTCATGAAAAAATGTTACGCAGACAAAGAACTGAACGTTTCTAAAGAACCTTTTGAAAGGCCAGCGAACCTGTCAATCAAAGTAGATTGCTGGAAACCACCCGTAAAAGACACGACAGCTGTCGACCAGGAAGAACAAAATACAGACGAATTTGATTTTTAATAGAAACGCCTTTTTTAAGGCGTTTTTTTATATATTTATCGTCCAAAACAAACATTCATTATATGATTAATAAAAAAGTCGCATCTGTTGCCGATGCACTGAAAGATATTCAAAATGGGCAGACTATCATGCTTGGCGGTTTCGGTCTGTGCGGCATCCCAGAAAATAGCATCGCAGAATTAGTAAAACTTGAAATAACGGATCTGACTTGTATTTCAAACAATGCAGGAGTCGATGACTTTGGTTTGGGATTATTACTCCAAAAACGCCAGATAAAAAAGATGATTTCTTCCTATGTAGGAGAAAATGCTGAATTCGAACGCCAGATGCTTTCTGGAGAACTTGAAGTCGAATTGACACCGCAAGGAACTTTAGCTGAAAAATGCCGCGCGGCACAAGCTGGAATTCCAGCCTTTTTTACGCCTGCTGGTTACGGAACCGAAGTAGCGGAAGGAAAAGAAGCGCGTGAATTCAACGGAAAAATGCACATCATGGAAGAAGCCTTCAAAGCTGATTTTTCAATCGTAAAAGCTTGGAAAGGCGATGAAGCGGGCAACCTCATCTTTAAAGGAACGGCAAGAAATTTTAATGCTTGCATGGCCGGAGCTGCAAAAATCACAATCGCCGAAGTAGAGGAATTAGTTCCAGCTGGCGTACTTGATCCGAACCAAATTCACATTCCGGGAATCATGGTGCAGCGCATCTTCCAAGGCGAAAAATTTGAGAAAAGAATTGAACAACGAACCGTAAGACAAAAAAACTAATTATGGCACTTAGTAAAGAAGATATTGCAAAACGAATCGCCAAAGAAGTAAAAGACAAATATTTCGTCAATCTTGGAATCGGTATCCCAACTTTGGTTGCCAATTATGTTAGAGAAGATATTTCCGTAGAATTCCAAAGCGAAAACGGAGTGCTTGGCATGGGTCCTTTTCCGTTTGAAGGCGAAGAAGATGCCGATGTTATCAACGCAGGAAAACAAACCATTACGACCCTTCCCGGCGCCAGTTTTTTCGACTCTGCTTTTAGTTTCGGAATGATTCGTAGCCAAAAAGTAGACTTGACAATTCTTGGAGCAATGGAAGTTGCCGAAAACGGTGATATCGCCAACTGGAAAATTCCAGGCAAAATGGTCAAAGGAATGGGTGGTGCTATGGATTTAGTAGCATCTGCAGAAAACATTATCGTAGCGATGATGCACGTGAACAAAGCAGGAGAATCAAAACTTCTAAAAAGATGTTCTTTACCTTTGACAGGCGTTGGCTGCGTGAAAAAAGTAGTAACTGAATTAGCCGTTTTAGAAATCGTTCCTGAAGGTTTTAAGCTTTTAGAAAGAGCGCCTGGCGTTTCGGTTGAAGACATCAAAAGAGCAACAGAAGGAAATCTGATTATTGAAGGAACTATCCCTGAAATGGTTATTGACTAAGTTTTTCTTATAAAACCAAAAAAGCCGCAAATCAAACTGCGGCTTTTTCTATTATTGTTTATGATATTCGTCAAAAGTAAATTTCTCTGTCCGATACACCTTTCCTTTTTCAGATAACTGGTTTTTTTTCCACTTCCCGTTTTCAAAATTATAACGAGTAGAATCCGAATAAGAAACGACCAATCTGTCAATCGTGTCTTTGACGGTTTCGTCAGGAGAAACATCTACGGTTTTTACCGCAAAAGACGTTATCGGATTAGTTTTAAAATCAGGCGTAAACTCGGAATCAACTCCATAACCGCTGTCCCACATGGAATCCCATTGCGAAACCAGCTGGATGCCATCTTCTCCTAAAAAGAATAAAAATTGCGTGTGAGTATAGCCGCAAGCCGCAATGCCATTATCGCAATGAACAAATCGCTTGTCAGTACTCGCTTGCTTTGAATCGGTCATGAATTCTTGATTGATACTCCACTCGGCTCCTTCTTCTCTTCCAAAATCAATTCTGACGGGGTGTGAATAAACTTTCTTTGCATTCTTGAAAAAATCAATGGTAAAAAAAGTAGTACCGATACTGTCTTTATCATAAGTTCTTTTCAATTCTGTAATTACAACTTTGTCTGCGGAGATATTGCTTCCTATAGCATCTAACATCAACGAGTCTTTTTTCAAGGAAGTAATTTCAGTTATAGGAATAGTTTCCGGTTCTGTCTGGACAGCAATTTCTTCTGTTTCTGTTTGTTTATCAGAACAGGAAAGGCATGCGAAAAAAAGCAAGATTAGGATGTATTTCATAGAATTCGTCTTTTAATTTCCTTTCGGTATGGCCGCAATTAATTTTTTCGTGTATTCTTTCTGTGGATTTTCATATAGGACATCTGCATCAGCCATTTCTTCAATCTTGCCTTTGCTCATGACCAAAACCTGATCTGACATGTATTTTACGACAGCCAAGTCATGTGAAATAAAGATATAAGTAAATCCGAAATTCTCTTTCAGCTCATTCAAAAGATTCAACACTTGCGCTTGAACCGAAATGTCTAAAGCAGAAACTGACTCATCACAGACAATTAATTTTGGCTGAAGGGCAATCGTTCTGGCAATCCCAATTCGCTGTCGCTGTCCTCCAGAAAATTCATGCGGATAACGATCAAAATACTCTTCGCCTAATCCTACTCTTTCTAAAATCTCGATGGTTTTTGCTTTGCGTTCCGCATCATTTTTATACAACTTATGGACTTTCATAGGTTCCATAATGGCTTTACCAACAGGAATTCTAGGATTTAAAGACGAATACGGATCTTGAAAGATAATCTGGATTTCCTTTCTCAGCGCCCGGATATCTTTTTTGGGAAGTTTCATAATATCGACACCTCTATAAAAAATCTGGCCTGCCGTTGCTTTATCTAATTGCAGTATGGCATTTCCTAGAGTCGATTTTCCGCATCCCGATTCGCCGACAAGTCCTAGTGTCTCGCCTTCATAAATCTTAAAACTGACATCATTCACGGCTTTAAAACCAGTTCTTTTTCCAAACAATCCTGCCGTAGAAAAATATTCTTTTTCGACATTTTTTACTTCGAGAATCGGAATTTGGCTATATAATTTCTCATGTTCCTTTTTTCGCTTGTCGGCAGTAATAATTTCTGGGTTCACGGAATTTTCCAGATAATCTTTTATAGTTGGAAGCCTTTTCAAACGAACATTTAAAGAAGGTCTTGAGCTCACTAAAGCTTTTGTATAGATATGCTGCGGGTTATGAAAAACATCCGAAGCATCGCCTTGCTCAACGATTTCGCCTTTGTACATGACCAAAACCCGGTTGGCAATTTCAGAAACTAGCGCCAAATCGTGCGAAATAAACATAATGCTCATCCCTGTTTCTTGTTGGATATCTTTCAGTAATTGGATAATTTCTTTCTGTACGGTTACGTCTAAAGCCGTTGTAGGCTCATCCGCAATAAGGATTTTGGGCTTGCAGGCAATCGCCATCGCTATCATAACGCGCTGCTTCTGTCCGCCAGAAATTTGGTGCGGATAGCTTTCATAAATTTTCTCCGGATTGGGAAGCTTTACCTTTTCGAACAGCGCAAGCGTTTCTTTTTTTATTTCCTTTTTAGAAAGTCGGGTATGCTGCAGCAGCATTTCTTCTACTTGAAAGCCACATTTTAAGGAAGGATTCAACGAACTCATTGGTTCTTGAAAAATCATGGAAATATCCTTGCCTCTCAAATTTCGAAGTTCCTCTTTTGAGAGCTGTGCTATGTTTTTGCCTTGAAAAAGTATCTCGCCATTAGAAATTTTAGAAATATTTTTAGGAAGCAGTCCCATAACCGCAAGAGAAGAAACTGATTTCCCGGAACCTGATTCTCCTACAATTCCTAAAATCTCATTGCTTTCTAAAACGTAGCTTATAGAATTGATGATGGGCTTAAAAATCCCTTCTTTTTTAAAAGAAATTTCTAAGCTGTTAACTTCTAACAATGGCTGTTTTTTCATGTGCATAAAAATAGCAAAAACGATTGTACGTAAAAATAAAACCTTTGTTCCTTTTTGGACGTATATATTTTATGATTCTTCTATAAAACATTGATATTTCTTACATATTTCGTTTACTATGTTTGTTTTCACCTCTATTTGAAATAAAATTTTCAAAACATTATTGAATATGAGACAATTCGCTATATTTGAAAAATTTTTAAAAACCCTTAAAACGCACCCCAAGTGATAAAAAATTCCACTTCCGCTTTTAAAATAGGTGCTCTGTTATTTTTATTTGCTATTTCCTCTACAGGTTTTGCACAAGATAAGCATGACATTGAACAGATTACAAAAAATTACGACTTAAAAAAGCTTAAGAAACTTGAAGAAAAGTACCGCGAACAAGCAATAATCGAAAAAGAACATGCCTTAAAGGTCGCGAAATCAAAAAACTGGCCTGAGTTTTTTAAAAATGAAAATGGTACGGTCGACGAATTGATGAAAGTAACACCTGATGGATTTCCTATTTATTATTCCCTAAACAATGTTGCTGCCGCAAGATCCACAAGAACTAACTTTTTAAATACTGGTGGTTTGCTTGGCCTTAATTTGGATGGACAAGGAATGACAGCTCGTGTTTGGGACGGAGGAAAAGTCAGAGCTTCACACCGTGAATTTCAAGGTAGGATTACAGTCCAAGATGCTATAGCTGGCGCGACAGGAAATAACTTTCATGCTACTCATGTAACAGGTACGATTGCTGCTGCTGGTATCAATACGAATGCAAAGGGAATGGCCAATCAAGCTCAAGTAAGAACTTTCAACTGGACTAACGACCAAAGCGAAGCGCTTGCTGAAATACAACAAGGAATGCTTCTTTCAAATCATTCTTATGGCGTTCCGATCGTTAATCCTAATAGTGGAGAATATGCTCCTGATTGGTACATTGGAGGTTATACGGGCGACACTAGAGCTTGGGATGAAATCGCTTATAATGCTCCCTATTACTTGATGGTTGCTTCAGCAGGAAATAACGGTAATGATGAGAATCCTTATGCTTTTGCTGCAGGATATGATAAACTAACGGGAAATAAGACAGCCAAAAACAATCTTGTTGTTGCTAATGCACAAGATGCTATTATTGTTGCTGCAACCGGAAACTTGACCAGTGTTGCAATTAATTCTAGCAGTAGTCAAGGACCCACAGACGATTTTAGAATAAAACCAGATATTACTGGAAACGGTACAGGATTATTATCAACTTTTGAAACATCGGATTCGGCCTATGGAACTCTTTCTGGAACTTCTATGGCTTCTCCAAACGTTACAGGAACATTATTGCTTTTACAGCAATATTATAGAATAAAGAACAATCGTTTCATGAGAGCGGCTACCTTAAAAGCATTAGCTTGCCATACAGCAGATGATGCTGGTAATCCCGGACCTGATGCTGTTTTTGGATGGGGATTGCTGAATGCTAAAAAAGCGGCTGAAACAATTACTGCAAACGGATTAGGCAGTATAATTTCTGAAGAAAAATTACAACAAGGACAAACATTTACAATAACTGTAAATTCAAACGGCGTAGATCCATTGCAAGCAACTATTGTTTGGACAGATGTTCCTGGTACTCCAAACAACAACGGAATTGCAAACGACCCAACGCCTGCTCTTGTAAATGACCTGGATATCCGAATTACAAAAGGAGTTTCGACTTATTTCCCATGGAAATTACTAGCTGATCCTTCTGCAAATGCGGTAAACAATGGCGATAACAACGTTGATAATGTCGAAAAAGTAAATGTTTCTGGAGCTTCAGGAACCTATACTATAACTGTGACACACAAAGGAACATTACAATTAGGTCCTCAAAATTTCTCTCTTGTTGTAACAGGAGTAACTTCAACATTTGCATTGACTTCACTTTCCGAAGACCAGACAATATGCAGTACTAATACAGCAACCTATAATTTCAGATATACAACTACAACTGCCGAAAGCACTGCTTTTTCAGTAGTGGATCTTCCTGCTGGAGCTACTGCTAATTTAAGCACTTCTTCTTCTTCAGTAAATGGAGATGTTTCTATGGTAATTTCTAATCTTCAAAATGTTGCTCCTGGTGAGTATACTATTGGACTTAAAGGTACTCGTGGAACTGAAACTGAAACCAAATATGTTGTCTTAAGAGTTTACAATACAAATTTCCAAAATACTGTCCTTTTAACGCCAACAAATAACAAAGCTGGTCTAGCTACTGCGTTTGAGTTAAAGTGGGAAGCATCTGTTAATGCTGAGTCTTATATCGTACAAGTCGCAACAGATAGCAACTTTTCTAATTTTATCTTAAATTTAGAAACTACAGATACATTCTATGCTTTAAATAACCTTACTACAGAATCAGAGTATTTTTGGAGAGTAATGCAAAAAAACAGATGCGGGCAAGCTGCTACTAGTACTACATTCAACTTTAAGACTGGAGTCCTAACGTGCAATAATATTTTTACTGCTACTGATTTTTCGCAAGCTGCTATTGCAGATGTTGAAGACTCTCAAGGTTCTGTGCCAATTACCGTAACAGGCGGCATGACTGTTGGAAGCCTTACAGCCACCATCAATATCACGCATACGTATATCGAAGATATGACCATCTATCTGGAAGGACCAGAAGCAATCGGCTCTCCTATTATTAAATTATTCCAAGAGCCTTGCGGCGATAATGATAATATTTCGGCCACTTTAAGCGATGCTGGAAGTGCCTTTTCATGCCGTACTACTTCCCCTTCAATCATCGGAACAGTACAGCCTTTTGAAGCTTTGAGTAATTTCAACAACCTGCCTGCAGACGGAGTATGGACATTATATGCCGTCGATCCTTATGAAGGCGATGGAGGTGCAATTACAGCATTCAGCCTTAACTTCTGCAATGTTGTTGTTTCTAACCTTAGCGTTGGTAACAATGAATTGCTAAATGTTTCTGTGTATCCGAATCCTACAAAAGGTATCTTGAATGTAAGATTACCTCAAAATTCTGAAAAAACTACTTTATACTTGAACGACATCCAAGGAAGAAGAATTCTTACGAAAGAAACTGCCAATACGGATGAAGTTTTAAACATTGAAAACTTATCGGATGGAGTCTACATCCTTTCTATCCAAAATGGAAGTCTGAAAACGACTAAAAAAATTGTCTTGAACAGATAATCCATTTTCAGATATAAATCACTGATAATTAGTCCCGATTGCAAAAAAAGCAATCGGGATTTTTATTTTAAACAGTCCAGCTTCTTTATCCTAAAAAAGTTTTGGCACGCAAATTGGATAAGGCTAAATAACCTTACTTTTTAAGGTTCGAAAAAGCTGAAAATCGCAAGAGTAGGCAGGAACTCAATTATCTTGATTATGAAAAGAATTACTCTCTTAGTGGCTAGTATATTAGTACTTGGAAACACAGCGAATGCAGAAGTAACTCAACTTTTTGGCGAAAAAAGTTTTATTACAAATTTTAACGATGAGCCAATCACATTTATTGAAAGGGGAATTGCCTTTTATGTTTTTCCTGATGGCCAATTCGATTTTAATACAGAACCAACTGTTGGCGACGGTGACCTATATTATAAAAACGGCAAAAGAAGCTCAAGTGCAAATGTAAATAACACTTATGGTGCTCCAGGCGTAAGACGTCCAGCACAAGGCATCCGAATAGAACATGACAGCCAAGGCAGGATCAGACGTATCGGAAACGTGTTTATAAATTATGACGCTCAAGATCGAATTAAAAGAATCGGTTCTGTATATATGACTTATAATCGTTATGCTTTGTCTCAAGTCGGTGGCCTCCAACTTATCTACAGTCGTAATGGCCAAATAATAGATACTGTCGGAAGCGTAAAAGGAAATGCTTACGCAGAAAACACAGGAAGTTCTTATTATTACGGTAGCAGCAGTAATTATGGAAACAATAGTAATGACAACTATTATTATAAAACGAACGGAACAAATCCTTCTAAAAAATAAAATGCTTGAAAAAGAAAAATGCCTTGAAATTTCAAGGCATTTTTTATTTAGATATGTATTATTTCTTCTTCAATAAGCAAATCTTCCCGTCTCAATCGCAGTAAAATCTGTGCTACAGCAATGACATCTTTTTCGCAATACGTAATAATCCGATCAATATCTTTTTCTACATAATACACATGCCCGACATCGCTTCCGCTGATATCGTCTTTCGGCGAGGGAATATTTAAAACGTTAGTCAGTAGCTTTAAAGAAGTATAATGCTTGAAATCGCCAAACTTCCACATTTCTAAAGTGTCTAGATGAGGAACTTCCCAAGGCTTTTTTCCGAAAAGATTTAGCTTGTTCGGAATCCTTATCTGATTGATAATCATTCTTCTTGCAATAAAAGGAAAGTCAAACTCTTTAGCATTATGCCCGCACATGATATGCTGCGGCTTGTCAAAGTGATTATCCAGTAGGTTGCTGAAATCTCGGAGTATCTTCTTCTCTTCTCCAAAAAAAGAGGTAACTCTGAAATGACGGATATCACTTTTAAAAGTAAAATACCCGACCGAAATGCATACTATTTTACCAAATTCGGCCCAAATTCCAGCTCTATCATAAAATTCTTCCGCGGTAAATTGTTCTTTTCGCTGGTATTGCGTCTTTTGGTCAAATAATTCTTTTTTTTCCTCGTCTAAGGCATTAAAGGCTTCTTCTTCAGGAACAGTTTCAATATCCAGAAAAAGAATGTTTTCTAGGCTAATTTTGTCTATCATGGCGTATCATTTTATAAGTTTCGTCTATATATACATAAAAATCGTTTCTGTGGAAATTGCCGTCTGCTCTTTCATCGCGCTCGCGTCCCAGTCTTACAATAATTAAATCATCGTCAGGTATTACAATTACATATTGTCCCAAATGTCCTTGCATGTAGTAAAGTGGCTTATTGAGATGATCGCTGATCCACCAACCATAACCGTACATTGGTGCATCTGAGAATCTAGGAGTTACGCATTGCTGCACAAAAGCCGAATCTAAAATTTGTTTTCCGTTCCATTTGCCGTGCTGTTTGTATAATTTCCCGAAGCGAGCAAAATCTCTAGCATTACTTGCGATACAGCAATAAGCTTTCTCAATTCCGTTTGGATTATCGAGCTGCCAGAGCGCTTCATTCTCGGCTCCAAGCGGCTTCCAAAAGTGTTCTGAAACATAATCAGCCAAATGCTCGCCTGTCGCTTTTTCAATTATCATGGAAAGCAATTGTGTATTGCCACTCAAATATTTAAATTCTTTACCCGGTTCTTCGACCACTTTTAGGCCGAGAATAACATCCGTGAGGTTATCATCAAAATAGGCTCTGGTAGTAATTGAAAAAGGACTGTAATAGGATTCGTCCCAATCCAATCCAGAAGACATTGACGACAAATCGCCAACCGTCATCTTATCGCCAAATTTTCCTGAAAATTCTGGAAAAAAATCCGTCACTTTTTGATCTAAGCTTTTAATTTTCCCTTGCATGATAGCTTTTCCCAACGCAGCCGTTACGATACTTTTAGCCATCGAGAAGGAATTTGATTTTGTGTCTTTATCATATCCGTCGTAATAGCTTTCGTACCAAACACTGTCATTTTTGATAATCATGAATGCTACCGTCTTGAATTTCTTGTTTGTTTCTTCAAGTTCATCCGTTGGTTTTGCCTTATTATATTCTTTGCTGATGGCCCAAGGCTGACCAATTCCCTTCTGTATTTCGCGGTTTGGAAATTCTACATAATCTTCAAGAAAGGCTGTCTTTTCTCCGTTCAGATACGTAATTCTTACGGCACGGATCAGATAACTGAGATCAAAAATATACAGCAGAAGAATCAGCAGGGCAAAAACAACCAGAAACCACAAAAGGAATTTTTTCAGAAATCTCATACGTATCTTATTTAGAATAAACTTTGCTGTTTGACAGGATTTTCATGATCCAAAAGCCATTTTTTTCGCCACAATCCTCCGGCATATCCTGTGAGCGAACCATCTGAACCGATGACACGGTGACAAGGAACTACAATCCAAAGCGGATTTCTTCCATTAGCAGAAGCTACGGCACGAATGGCCTTGACATCGCCAAGGCGTATGGAAAATTCTTGATAAGATAATGTCTTCCCATATGGAATTTCAAGAAGTCCTTTCCATACTTTTTTCTGGAAATCAGTTCCTGATGGATTTAGCTGGAATGTAAAATCGTTTCTTTTTCCGTCAAAGTAATCTTGTAGCTGGGTTACGGCTTCTTGAAGTTCGTGAGGAATATCGTCAGACAGTGGCTTTCCTTCATCAAATGCGGTAATACTGGAAATTCCGTTTTCATCGCCGCAAATTTCAGCAATTCCGAGTGGTGTTTTGATGTAGGCTTGTAACATGGAAAAGTGTTTAAAATCTAAAGTTATGAAAAAAAACTTTCCGATTTAAAATAGGCCGTGAAAGCTTCTTAATTTTCCATGACCAATTTGAAACCGATCCTAGGAATATTTTCAATATTGACCTTGTCTTCGTCTTTAAAAATCTTTCTAAGACGCGAGATAAAGACATCTAGGCTTCTGCCCATAAAATAATCGTCATCACCCCATAGCGAAGTGAGGATTTTTTCACGTTTCAAGATTTCATTCTTGTTATCTAAAAATAATTTCAGTAAAGCAGATTCTCGTTCGGTCAGATTTATTTTGTCTGTATTTTTTGTCAGACAATAATCATTTGGATGAAATTGGAAGCTTCCTATTTCATAGCTTTTTTGTACTTGTAAAGGCGCTTTAGAGCTTCTTTTTAGAAAAACTTCAATCTTTAGGCTCAATTCTTCCAAGCTGAATGGCTTGACTAAAAAATCATCGGCTCCTAATTTTAATCCTCTAATTCGATCTTCTTTTAACGATTTCGCAGAAAGAAATAAAATCGGAATTTCAGCATTTGAGTTTCTTATTTCTTGCGCGATTTCAAAGCCGTCTTTTTTTGGAAGCATGACATCCAAAATACATAAATCGTAGTTTTTTTTATGGAAATTTTTTATGGCTTCAGCACCATCTGAAAAATGCGTAATGTCGTAAAACTGCTCTAAATAATCTATAGTCAAAAACGCCAAGGTAGCGTCATCTTCGACATAAAAAATTTTGCTTTTTTCCATAGTGATTGCTATTTCGGAATACTGATGGTTACAGTAATACCGGTGCTTTCTTGATTATTTTTAATCGTTATTTTCCACTGGTGCAAAATACAGATTTTCTTGACATAGAACAATCCGAGTCCGAAACCGCCTACTTCATTGCGTTTTGCGCTTGAGATTCGGTAGAATTTATCAAAAATAGCATTTAATTCGGGAGTTTCAATACCAATTCCGTTATCGATAAACTCCAGCTTGATTTCTTTTGGACTCTCTGTAATTTTTATCTGGATTTTTGGCGACGCGTCATTGTATTTTATAGCATTGTCTAAAACATTGTATACGACATTTGAGAAATGGAATTCATCTGCAACAATATGATAGTCTGGTTTTTCGCTTAGTATTTCAATGGAAATTTCCTTTTCGTATTTTAAAAGTATGGTTTCTTTGGCCAAGCCAACGATATCCAATAAATTGAATTGTGTCTTTTCAAGCTGCATCATATGCGAATCGCTTTTGGCAATATGCAGGATTTTTTCGATATGCTGGTTCAGCTTATTGCTCTGTTCGATAATAATCTGGACGTATTTTGAGAGCTTTGGATTTTTAACGATTTCCTCCTGATTGCTGGCATAATTGGATGCGATAAGGATTGATGAAATCGGAGTCTTAAACTCATGTGTCATATTATTGATGAAATCGGTCTGAAGCTCGGTGTATTTTTTTTGCTTGATTAAGAGCAATACCGAATAGACATAAATTACCAAAACTAAAATAAGCACTCCTGTGTAGACCCAATATTGCTGGAGCGACGTGATGTAATTGTATTTGAGTTGCGGAAAGCGGATTGCGAAATAATACACCAAGCCTTCTTTTTTAGTAAAGCATTTTTCACATCGCGGCGCTTTTCTGTCGGATGAAGACACGTACTTTCCATACATCATTTCGTCTGAACCGCAGTTGTAGATGGCGTATTCGTAATCGATATTCAATTTTACTTTTTGGAATTCGGTCTTGAGGTAGTATTCTAACACCGTCGCATCAAAAACATCATCGACGTTTACAATATAATAATCATCTGTAATTTTTTTTATCTGGCTCGTTATCGGAATTTCAGTCTTGTTGTCCTTATGGATTTTTGTGACCACATCCTGCAATGCAAAATGTATCTTTTCGCTGAATTCCTTTTTTTCAAAAGCATACGCTTGCGAAAGAGTGAGCAATTGCATAAAAAGGACGCCCACGATAGCAAACAGTCCAATAAAAATAATAATATTTAATTTGTTGAATTTCAATATGTGAAGTGTGAATTAGAGTACGATATTACTATAAATTAGGGTGCAAAGCAACCCATTAACAAGTCATTAACAAGAGTTGCAAAATGCTTAACATCTTTATTAAAAAAACTAAATACATTTGTATTGTCCATTTGGAACACCAATCACTAAATCTAAAATTAATTTAAAATTTCTGATCTATGAAAACATTAAAATTATCATTTTTCGCTTTAGCTGGAGCCTTATTATTAAGCGCTTCTTCATTCGCACAAACAGCAGCGCCAGCAAAAACACAAGCTGCAGCGCCAGCAAAACCAGCATCAAAACCATCTCTAGTAACTTGGACATCTGACGTTCATGATTTTGGAGATATTGCAAAAGGAAAACCAGCTTCTTTTGATTTTACTTTCAAAAACACAACAAAACAAACTATTTTAATTACAAACGTAAAAGCATCTTGCGGTTGTACAGCAACAAATTATACGAAAACTCCTATCAAACCAGGAGAAACAGCTAGCGTAACTGCAACTTATAACGCAGCAAGCCCTGGCCCATTCTCAAAATCAGTTACTGTAACAACTAACGATACTGAGACTCCAAAAATCTTGACTATCAAAGGAAAAGTTATCGAGCCACAATCATAATCGATTGATCATAAAATAAAAAAAGCCATCTCAAAAAGATGGCTTTTTTTATTTATTTGTCTTTCAGATGGCTATAGAAATATGCTTCTAATGCTTTTAATTCTTCTTCAGAAAAAGTCTTAGTAATCGCGAAATTTGTTTTCATTACAGAGTATTGGCTCGGATCTACAATCGGCTTGCTTTTCTCTTTCAAGAACAATTTGATGTCACCATTTTTCTCTTTGTAAATTTTTGCAATCTGTGTAATACTTGGTCCAATAACTTTCTGGTCGGGTTTATGGCAGGAATAGCACATTCCTTTTCCGTCAAATATTTCTTGTCCCAGTTGTAGTTGTTTTTCTTCAGCAGATAATGTTGTTTCTGGATACAACGATTCTTTTTTTTCTTCTTTTTGGCAAGAAGCAAGAAATAGGATTGAGAGGATAATAAATAGATTTTTCATAGTATAAAAAACCCTGAAAGGGTTTGAAACCCTTTCAGGGTTGGGATAATTAATTATTTATTTAAAATGATAGCCGCTTCTTTCGCAAAATAAGTAGAAATAATATCCGCTCCAGCTCTTTTGATACAGTGCAACTGTTCAATCATGATCTTATCATGATCAAGCCAGCCTCTTTCTGCCGCCGCCTTAACCATCGCATATTCTCCTGAAACTTGATATACAGAAACAGGAACGTTTACCGCGTTTTTTACTTCTCTGACAATATCCAGATAGGCGATCCCCGGTTTTACCATCACGATATCCGCTCCTTCTTCTACATCGTGAAGGGCTTCTTTAATGGCTTCAATCCTATTAGCATAATCCATCTGATATGTCTTTTTATCTTTCGGAACTTCGTTCACATCAACTGGCGCGCTGTCTAAAGCTTCTCTGAACGGACCATAAAAAGACGAAGCATATTTAGCACTATAGCTCATAATTCCTACATTGTGGTGTCCATTTTGTTCTAAGGCTTTTCGGATTGCCAGAACTCTTCCGTCCATCATATCACTTGGCGCTACAAAATCGGCTCCTGCTTCTGCATGACTCAGACTCATCAAAGTTAAAGCATCTACCGTGGCATCGTTAACAACCTGTCCTTTTTCAATAATTCCGTCATGGCCATAAATTGAATAGGGGTCTAAAGCAACATCAGGCATTACTATCATTCCGGGAACAGCATCTTTGATCGCACGAATCGTTTCCTGCATCAAACCATTTTTATTCCACGCTTCTTTTCCTGTATTATCTTTTAATTTGTCATCCACTTTTACATAGATATTGACCGCCTTGATTCCCAAATCCCAAAGCACTTTGACTTCTTTTACGGTCAGATCTAAAGAACGACGGTAGATTCCCGGCATTGACGGAATTTCGACTTGATAGTCTTTTCCTTCTGCCACAAACATCGGAAACATAAAATCGTTTGGTGATAAATGAGTTTCACGAACCAAGCTTCTGATGGATTCATTGGTTCTTAAACGGCGATTTCTTTGTAATGGAAACATAATTATTTTTGATTTTTGATTTTTAATTTTGGTCGAAACCGAAATTTAAAATCGATGTTTACTTATAACCAATCTATTGGGTTTTCTAATATTTTGATTAGTTTTTCTTCTTCGCTTCCTGCTTCTGGATGATGGTCGTAAACCCATTGCACGTGCGGCGGCAAGCTCATCAGGATGCTTTCGATTCTTCCGTTAGTTTTTAATCCGAAGAGCGTTCCTTTGTCGTGAACCAGATTAAATTCTACATAACGTCCGCGGCGAATTTCCTGCCAGTTTCTGTTTTCTTGTGAATATTCTAGGTTTTTTCTTTTTTCAACAATCGGCACATACGCTTCAAGAAAGCTATTCCCAACTTCTGTTACGAAATCGTACCAGTTCTCTAAAGTAAATTCCTCAGAAGCTTTGCAATGATCAAAAAACAAGCCTCCAATACCGCGAGCTTCATTTCTGTGCGTATTCCAAAAATAGTCATCACATTGTTTTTTAAACTTCGGATAAAATTCTGGATTGTGTTTATCACAAGCTGACTTGCAAGTCTGGTGAAAATGTTTGGCGTCTTCTTCAAACAAATAATAAGGCGTCAGATCTTGACCTCCACCAAACCATTGGTTGACCGTATTTCCTTGTTTGTCATACATTTCAAAATACCGCCAATTGGCATGCACTGTAGGGACTTTTGGGTTTTTAGGATGAATGACCAAACTCAATCCGCAAGCGAAAAAATCAACATCGCCTACATTAAAATAAGTCTGCATCGCTTTTGGCAACGGACCGTGTACGGCAGAAATATTGACACCTCCTTTTTCGAAAACAGCTCCGTTTTCAATAACACGAGTCCTGCCTCCTCCGCCTTCTGCACGTTCCCAAATATCTTCTTTGAATTTGGCTTGGCCGTCCACTTTTTCAAGTCCAGCAGTTATTGTATCCTGAAGGTTTTGTATGTAAGCGTAAAATTTATTTTTCATTATAGTTTATGCTTTTGCGGCAGTAATCTTATTGAAAATATCAAAAGAAAACGTCTTGCTTTCTTTTTGGATGTATTCGTAAACAGCAACTGCTTTTTCTTTTAATCCTATTTTTGATTCATCAACTCTTGCCGAAAGCAGTACCAAAAAATCTGCAAATTGTTCTGCGTTTGTCCAATCAAAGTGAAATTTTTCCAAATGCTGAATCAACTCGTCAGAAGAAAAATTTGAAAGACTTTCGAAAGTCAATGCTAAGTGCTTCAATTGATTATCCAATTCATCTAAATTCCAATTTTCGGGAATGTAGGTCAAGGAAATCAACTGTTTTAGAATCGTGTTGATTCTTTCATTTTCTTCGTCTCGTAATCCTTTGGTAAGCATTTTATCTTGATTTTGAGATTTTTGATTTTTGATTTCGGTCTGAAATCTGTAACCTGAAATCTATTTATATTCTTTCACGGCATCTACAAATGCTTTCGCATGGTCGACAGGAATATTTGGTAAAATCCCATGTCCAAGATTGGCAATAAATTTGTCCTTGCCAAACTCATTAATCATTTCTGTAACCATTTTTTTAATTGTCGGGATTGGCGAAAGCAGTCTTGACGGATCAAAATTTCCTTGTAACGTAATGTCTCCTCCTGATAAATATCTCGCGTTTCTTGGTGAGCAGGTCCAATCGACTCCTAAAGCCGAAGCTTTACTTTTTCCCATTTCATTTAAAGCAAACCAGCAACCTTTCCCGAACACGATAACATGCGTTTCTGGCGCTAATGCTTCTACAATCTGATTGATGTATTTCCATGAGAATTCTTGATAATCGACAGGCGAAAGCATTCCTCCCCAACTATCAAAAACCTGTACCGCATTCACACCTGCTTTTACTTTTTCTTTCAGATAAGCAATGGTCGTATCGGTAATTTTCTGCAATAAAACATGAGCTGCTTCTGAATGCGTGAAGCAAAATCCTTTGGCAGTATCAAAACTTTTGGATCCTTTTCCTTCCACGGCATAGCAAAAAATGGTCCATGGAGAACCCGCGAATCCAATCAACGGAACCTCATCATTCAGCATTTCTTTCGTCAGCTTAATAGCATCCATCACATAACCTAAGGTTTCATGAATGTTCGGGACAATTACTTTTTCTACATCTTGAGGCGTTCTAATCGGATTCGGTAAAAACGGACCGACACTTTCTTTCATCAAGAATTCGATTCCCATTGCCTGCGGCACTACCAAAATATCAGAAAACAAAATCGCGGCATCAGGTGTAATTCTTCGAATTGGCTGTACTGTGATTTCTGCTGCTAATTCTGGTGTCTGGCAACGCGTAAAGAAATCATATTTATCACGCAATGCAATAAATTCTGGCAAATATCTTCCAGCTTGACGCATCATCCAAACTGGCGGACGTTCTACAGTTTCTTTATTTAGGGCTCTTAGGAAAAGATCGTTTTTTATCATTTTTATTTACTTTAGGCTATAAGCTCTAGGCTTTAAGCTTTCATTTATGACTTAAATTTTGCTTACGGCGTAATGCCTAAAGCTTTTTGTTATAATAATTTATGGCTTGAATAATCACATTTTCAACGGTCTGCTGTTTTGCGATTATTATTCTGTCTGTTATTTTTTCTAAAGCTGCTGCTGTTGTCGTTCCGATACAGAAGCAGTTTTGGTTTTCAATTTTATTGTCTTTTAAATAGCTTTGGACTCCTGACGGGCTAAAAAAAAGTAATGCGTCGGCTGGTGAATTTATTTTTTGTGGCGTCAATTTTGTTTCATACACTTCGATTTCTCGAAGAACTACATTGGATTTTTCCAAAGTTTCTGGTAGTGTTTCTCTTCGTAGATTTCCAGAGAAAAAAACAAAGCTTTCTTTTTGAAAATCATGTACGATGACTTCTGATAATTCCGAAGCATATTCTCTTGAAACTGCAACTTTATAACCGTTTTCTTCTAATAAAGCTTTGGTTTTGCTTCCTACGCAGAATATTTTTTTGGCTTTAAGCTCTTTGGCTTTTTCATTCTCCAGAAAACTTTTTACAGCATTTTGGCTCGTAAAAATCATGTTTTCAAAAGAACCTTCCAGTTCAAAATCTTTCCTTACAATTTCAATAAAATCGGCTTCGATGACAGAGAAATTGGCATTCAGCAAAAACTGCTTCTGGTTGGGAAGTAATTTTTTAGTGGATAAAATTCTAATGGGTTCAGGCATCTTACTGACGTTTTAAAGAAAAGACTATTTCTTTAGGTCTCTCTTGATTATTTCCATCAGTTCTTGACCACCATTCGCTAGAATTTCAAGTGCTGCTTCTTGTCCAAAATTCTTATAATGTGTTATTTCAACTGTTTTTTCTATCTCAATTTTCTCTTTTCCGTCTATTGAAAAAAGTACGCCCTCAAAACGAATTTTGTTGTCGATTACTTCTGCATAAGCTCCAATTGGTGCCGTACAGCCGCCTTCTAGAGTTCTTAAAAATTGGCGTTCGATATGTGTACATATTTCGCTTTCGAAATGGTTCAATTTTGCTGTTGCCTCTTTGCAGAAATCATCATTGTCCATCGCAACGATAACCATCGCGCCTTGTGCTGGAGCAGGAATCATCCAATCAAGGACGGTATGATTTTCTGGCAAAAGCTCGATTCTTTCTAAACCGGCTTTGGCAAAAACAGCTCCATTCCAGTCATTATCTTTTAATTTCTGCAACCTCGTATTGACATTACCACGCAAATCGACCACCTGATGATTCGGGTAACGGTGCAACCATTGTGCTTGACGACGCAAGCTTCCTGTGGCAACAGTTCCGCTTGAATGCAGGAAATCTAAATTGCCTTTGTGTACTAAAATATCTTGATGATTGGCTCTTTTTAAGACTGCCGTCTGAACGATACCTTTTGGCAAAGCCGTCGGGACATCTTTTAAGGAATGCACAGCGATATCCACTTCGCCTTTAATCATGGCCATATCAAGGGTTTTCGTGAAAATTCCTGTGATTCCGAATTCGTAAAGTGGGATGTCAAGAATAACATCGCCAGTAGATTTCACGGCAATAATTTCTGTTTTATAGCCTAAATCGTTAAGTTTTTTTTCAACTGTATGAGCTTGCCAAAGTGCTAATTGGCTGTCGCGGGTTCCTATTCGGATCGTTTTATTCATTTTTTGAAGCTTCAATCTGAAAAACTTTTTCTATCCACTCGATGCTTTCATCTACCATAGTATCATTGTCTTTTAGATGATTGGCAAAATGCGTCGTGATTTTTTGGATGATTCTTTTGCTGATGATTTCAGCTTGTTCTTCATCAAAATTACTGATTTTTTTTCGCTGGAAGCTCAATTCTGTATCTTTAATAGAATTCAGTTTTTCTTTTAGCGCATGAATCGTAGGAGCAAATTTTCTGCCATTTACCCATGTCGTAAATTCTTCCATCATTTCTTCAATAATCGCTTCGGCTTGAGGAATGTGTTTTTTTCTGTTTTCTAACGTAACATCTGTAATCTTAGACAAATCATCTAAATGAACAACTGTCACCCCTGGAATGCTTTTGACATTGTCATGGACATTTTTTGGAATGGACAAATCCAAAATCAAAAGTGGCTTATTTACATCTAAAATAGCTTCATCAATTGTAGGATTGCTCGCTCCTGTTGCTACCACCAAGACATCTGCTTTTGGAATTTCCAACGGCAGCAAATCATAGTCTTTTACAATCAGGTTGAATTTTCCAGCAATTTTTTCTGCCTTATCTTTTGTCCTGTTTATAAGAGTGATATGGTCGTTTTTTGTATGTTTTACTAAATTTTCGCAGGTATTTCTTCCTATTTTTCCTGTTCCGAAAAGCAGAATGTTTTTAGTGCTGACATCAGCAACATTATTCATTATATATTGAACCGAAGCAAAGGAAACAGACGTTGCTCCAGAGCTTAATTCGGTTTCATTTTTGATTTTTTTGCTAGTCTGAATGACCGAATTCACCAATCTTTCCATAAAAGCATTAGCCAAGCCTTGCGACTTTGCTTCAGAAAAACTTGTCTTTATTTGGCTGATGATTTCAAAATCACCCAAAATCTGGCTGTCCAATCCGGTTCCTACTCTGAAAATATGATTTATCGCTTCCTGATTTTTATATACGAAGCCTACATTTTGGAATTCTTCTACTGTTCCTTGACTATTATTGCAAAGTAATTTGATTAACTGGAATGGATGTTCTGCAAAACCATAGATTTCGGTTCTGTTGCATGTGGAAGTAACAATCAAACTGCTGATCCCATCTTCCTTTGCCTGTTGCAAAACTGCGGATTTAGCTTGATTTCCTAAACTGAATTTCCCTCTAATCTCTGCATCCGCCTTCTTGTAACTCAATCCAACCGCATAGAAGTAGTGATGCTTTGACAAGTTATTTTTATTCATAGTATTACCTTAAAGTATCTTTTTGAAACGAAGCAAAAATCACAAAATGGATTTTCATTCGAACACCACAAAATTATACTTATACATTTTATAAAAGTAACGCTGAAAGTACTATTTATGTCGCTGTGAGATATTTTGATAATTTTGGCCATTATAAATTAGAAAAACTTTAAATTTGCAGTGAAATCAGCATTTGACAGCTTTTTTGTTTAGAACCATTCTAAATAAAAATCTTTCTACTTTTCAAATTTACGAGAAAAAAAATACCGCTATGAGTTCACCAGAAGAGATCAAGATTGAAGACGATTTTATCATTATCCGATTTCAAAATGACAGCGATGAAACTTCCCATTTTGAGCGCGAAGTCAACGTGGATCTGATTCAGTTTCACTTTGGCATAAAAGGCCGAGCGAAGTTTATTTTCAACCAAGGACGCTATGCTCTCGACCTAAAAGAAGACCTTTCTCTTTTTCTGTATAACCCACAAAAAGAGCTTCCGGTGCATTTGGAAATAGCGCCGCATTCTTGGGTAATTTCTGTATTGATTTCAATTAAAAAATTCCACGGACTGTTTTCTTCAGAAGCGGATTATATTCCGTTTTTAAGTGAAGAAAACAAAGACAAAAAATATTATAAAGACGAGCCGATCAGTCCGTCGATGTCCATTGTGTTGAACCAGCTTTTCAATTTTAACCTTCATCCGTCGATTAAAAATCTTTATTTTAAAGGGAAAGCGTATGAATTGTTGAGCCTTTATTTCAATCGAAGTGAAGATCCAAATGCAGAACAATGTCCGTTTCTGGTAGATGAAGACAATGTACTCAAAATCAGAAAGGCTAAAGATATTGTTATTGCGAACATGGCCGAGCCTCCAGGATTGCAAGAACTGGCGGACCAAGTGGGCATCAATTTAAAAAAACTAAAAATGGGCTTCAAGCAGATTTATGGCGACAGTGTTTATAGTTTTCTTTTTGATTACAAGATGGAATTTGCTAGAAAATTATTAGACAGCGGTTCTTATAATGTCAATGAAGTCGGACTCAAAATAGGCTACAGCACAGCCAGTCACTTTATCGCAGCATTCAAGAAAAAATTTGGCACAACACCGAAAAAATACCTGATGTCGATTGCAGTAACCAGCTAATCAATTTTGCACATTAAACAATCAATAAAAAATAGTTAATGCCGTCTGATTAATTTACGACGGAGATTACTTTTACAAATAAAATTTTAAATAATAATCCTGACAGAGTTGAAACTCTGACAGGATTAGGAAAAAACAAATTAAATGAAAGGCGTATTATTAGTAAACCTTGGCTCTCCCAAAAGTCCTGAGCCCAAAGACGTAAAACCATATCTTGATGAATTTTTAATGGACAAATACGTTATCGACGTACCATTTCTTTTAAGAGCCTTATTAGTTCGAGGCATTATCTTGAGAAAACGTCCTGAAGAATCGGCTCATGCTTATAAAAAAATCTGGTGGAAGGAAGGCTCGCCTTTAATGGTTCTTTCTGAAAGCATGCACAAGAAAGTACAGGCAAAAACCGAAATTCCTGTCGCTTTGGCGATGCGTTATGGCGAAATGACAATTGAAAAAGGACTTCAAGAATTGCATGAACAAGGCGTTACCGAAGTACTGCTTTTCCCTTTGTATCCGCAATATGCGATGGCTTCTACATTGACAATTCTAGTCTTGGCAGAAGAAATCAGGAAGAAGAAATTTCCTCACATGAAATTTACTGATGTTCCAGCATTTTATAATAAGCCTGACTATATCAAAAATCTAGCAGACTTAATGAAAAAACATTTGGAAGGCTTTGATTATGACCAACTTGTTTTCTCCTACCATGGAATACCAGAGCGTCACATCAGAAAAACAGATGTAACAAAATCACACTGTAAAATAGACGGTTCTTGCTGTTCGACTCCATCGGCAGCGCATGCGTTTTGCTACCGCCACCAATGTTATGAAACAACAAGACTTGTGGTCGAACAACTAAACATTCCAAAAGAAAAATACTGCCAGACGTTCCAATCTAGGCTTGCTGGTGACAAATGGCTGGAGCCTTATACGGATATCGAAATCAACAATATGCCGGCCAAAGGAATCAAAAAAATTGCTGTAGTAACGCCTGCTTTTGTAACCGATTGCCTTGAGACTTTAGAAGAAATCGCCATGCGTGCTAAAGAAGATTTCGTAGAAAACGGAGGCCAAGAATTCTTGGCAATTCCGTGCTTAAACGATGACGATAGCTGGGTCGAAACTGTGACCAATTGGATTGAAGAATGGGCATTTGCCGAAAAACTAGCCGTCTGATATGGCAGTTACTTCGGAAGAATTAGGAACGCAGGATATCAAAAAACTGCTGATCAAGCAAGCCATTCCCTCTTCGGTCGGAATTTTGTTTATGTCAGTCAATATTTTGGTGGATACCATTTTTGTAGGCCAATGGGTCGGTTCTTTGGCGATTGCTGCTGTGACAGTTGTTCTTCCGATAACCTTTTTGATTTCTTCTTTAGGAATGGCAATAGGTGTAGGCGGCGGTTCGGTGCTTTCGCGAGCATTGGGTTCTGGCAATAAAGAAAAAGCCATTACCGTTTTTGCGAATCAGGTCATGATGACTTTCTGCCTTTCTTCTATTTTCGTACTTCTCGGATTGCTTTTCAGTGAAGAAATGCTGTTGCTTTTCGGAGCCAACGGAAACATCATGGAACCGGCAAAAGAGTTCTTTTTTCCTGTTTTAATTGGAGTTCCCTTTTTAGCCCTCTGCATGATGGGAAACAATGTAATCCGGGCTGAAGGAAAGCCAAAATTTGCCATGATTTCCATGATTATTCCTGCCTTTGTAAACATACTTCTCGATATTCTTTTTATTAAATTTTTAGATATGGGAATCTTTGGTGCCGCCATGGCAACTCTTATTTCCTATACCAGCTGTTTTTTGTTTGTGTTATGGTTTTTTGTTTCCAAAAGTGAAATGAAACTGCACTTTCATCATTTTAGATTTGACAAAAAAATCATCCGAGAAATTACTTCCTTGAGTTTTGTGACCTTTTCAAGGCAAGGAGTCGTGAGTATTTTGGCTATCATCTTAAACCATACTTTATATACGTATGGTGGCGAACATTCTGTAACCGTTTATGGAATCATCAGCCGTATGCTGATGTTTGCCTTATTTCCTGTTTTGGGAATCACGCAAGCTTTTTTGCCTATCGCAGGATATAATTACGGTGCTGAAAATTACAATCGCGTCAAAGAAACCATTTTGACTTCTATAAAATATGCTGGATTTTTGGCCATCTTGATTTTTGTGGTCATCTTATTCTTTGCTAAATCAATTGTTGCTGTTTTCACGACAGATGCTGACGTAATTGCAGAAACTCCAAATGCATTACGCTGGGTTTTTGCGGCTTCGCCCATTATTGCTGTACAATTAATCGGCGCAGCCTATTTCCAAGCCGCTGGAAAAGCCAAGAAAGCATTATTTCTGACTTTAACCAAACAAGGCTTTTTCTTAATTCCACTGGTGCTTATCTTGCCGACATTTTTCGGTATTTTTGGCGTATGGGTTGCTTTTCCAATTGCTGATATCCTTTCCACAATCATAACAGGACTTTTCCTAAAGAAAGAAATGAACGAGAATTTAATCGAAAATACAGATGGAAAATTATTATGAGTATTTAAAATCCCTTCATTTGATTTTCGTAATCACTTGGTTTGCAGGATTGTTCTATATTGTCCGCTTGTTTGTCTATCAAATTGAAGCTTCGCAAAAAGCATCTCCAGAGAAAGAAATCCTGCAGAAGCAATACAAAATCATGACGTATCGCTTATGGTACATTATCACATGGCCATCGGCAGTCTTGGCTAGTATTTTTGCTTTTTGGATGTTGTTTTTTACGCCACAGGGAAATTTTTGGTTGCAGCAATCTTGGATGCACGTAAAGCTTGGCTTTGTTTTTGCTTTGTATTTGTATCATTTAAAATGCCATCAAATATTCAAGCAATTGCAAAACGACGAGGTAAAACATACTTCAAATTTTATGCGCCTTTGGAATGAAGGAGCGACAATTATACTTTTCGCAGTGGTTTTTTTGGTAATTTTGAAAAATGCCGTCAACTGGATTTATGGAGTAATCGGAATCATGCTGTTCTCCATAATCATCATGCTGGGCTTTAAATTTTATAAAAGAATTCGGGAAAGAAACCAGTCTTAATGCTGAAACCAATCAAAATAAAACGCCTGTCGCTTCGTGTCAGAATCTTCCTCTCGATGATTTTCCTGACCTTGATTTCATCAATTCTGATGGCTTCTCTTTCGGTTTATCAGTTTAAGACCGCGGCAAAAGAATACCACGAAGAACGTCTCGAACGCCGTGAAACTGCTGTCAAGGAACACATCAATTACATTCTGAGCACGACAACTTATCCGCTGACTTCAGAAAACCTGCCTCTTATTTTCAAGGATGAAATTTACAAACTGGCCGACATCCATAGCTTAGCTATCAATATTTACAGCTTGGATGGAAAACTGCTGAAATCATCTAAGGCTTCTTTTACTGTTGATACGATCTTGCCTCCGATTCCCAATTATATTTTGAAATTGGTGCAATCTTCCATGGACAAAAGGTATGTCGACGTACAGAGCATCGATGGCATGAAATTTCGCTCTTCGTATACGCAGATCAAGGATACAAAGTTTAAGCCTTTGGGCATCTTGAATCTTCCGTACATTCCAGATGACGGATTTTATGAGCGAGAATTGCGAAACTTTTTGATCAGCTTGGGCCAAGTATATTCCATCATGTTGATTGTGGCTTTTGTCCTGGCCTATTTCTTATCGAGTTACATCACGAAGTTCCTAAAATCGATTACCGACAAGATCACGGAAACCCGATTCAACCAGAAAAACGAAAAGATTGAACTCGAAGAAAGTAGCAAGGAAATTGCCTTGCTCGTTCATGCCTACAATTCGATGGTGGAAGAATTGGATGAAAGTGCCACAAAATTAGCCCAAAGCGAAAGGGAACAGGCTTGGCGCGAAATGGCTAAGCAAGTTGCTCATGAAATCAAAAATCCGTTGACACCAATGCGATTGACGGTTCAGAGTTTTCAAAGAAAATTTGACCCGAACGACCCTGATGTCAAGCAAAAAATGACGGACTATTCTAATACGTTGATTCAGCAGATTGATACGATGAGTTCGGTAGCCTCAGCCTTTTCAAACTTTGCTTCGATGCCTGCCCAGCAGAATGAAACATTAAATGTCGTAGATGTCGTACAGCTTACTTTGGATATTTTCAATGAAGATTATATCGAATTCCGAAGTGAAGAAAAAGAAATCATCACAATTATGGACCGTACACAATTGATTCGTGTCGTAACCAATCTTGTGAAAAATGCAATCCAAGCTATTCCAGAAAATCAGGCAGAAAAATCAGTAGTTGTTTCTGTGAAAAAAGAAGAAAATCAAGTGCTGATCAGCGTCCAAGACAACGGGACAGGCATTGAAACAGATAACCTCAACCGAATTTTCGAGCCTAAGTTTACGACCAAAAACAGCGGCATGGGCTTAGGATTGGGAATCATCAAAAATATCATTGAAAATTATAATGGAACGATTACTTTTGAAACAGCTCCTGGAAAGGGGACCGTTTTTTGTGTTTTCCTTCCCATAATCAAAATGTAATGTTGCGAAACGAACAATAAACAACCTTTAGATATGAATTACGAAAATATTTTAGCGACTTCTGAAAACGGAATCGCCACGATAACAATCAACAGGCCTACAAAATTAAATGCTTTAAACAAGGCAACTATTGAAGAACTGCATACCGCTTTTGACACCTTAGACAAAGATCATAGTGTACGTGTAATTATATTGACAGGAAGCGGCGATAAGGCTTTTGTTGCTGGAGCTGATATTTCTGAATTTGCCAACTTTTCGGTTTCGGAAGGAGCAGAATTAGCGGCAAAAGGACAATCGTCTTTATTTGATTTTGTAGAAAATTTAAAAACTCCAGTCATTGCTGTTGTTAATGGTTTTGCTTTAGGCGGTGGTTTAGAATTGGCTATGGCCTGTCATTTCAGGATTGCTTCTGATAATGCAAAAATGGGCTTGCCAGAAGTTTCTCTTGGCGTCATTCCAGGGTATGGCGGGACACAACGACTGCCTCAATTAGTCGGAAAAGGAAAAGCAATGGAATTAATCATGACCGCTGGAATGTTGACTGCCGAAGAAGCAAAAGCATCAGGATTAGTGAATCACGTCGTTCCACAGTCTGAATTAGTAGAACTGGCAACTACTTTAGCGCAAAAAATCATGAAAAATTCTCCGGTTGCTATCGGAAAAGCAATCGAGGCGATCAATGCCAATTTCAAAGACGGTCTTGACGGCTATGCTGTGGAAATCAAAAACTTTGGTGATGCTTTTGGTACAGAAGATTTTAAAGAAGGAACAGGTGCTTTTTTAGAAAAAAGAAAGCCGGTCTTTACTGGAAAATAATAAAACAAAAAAGCCAGAATATAAATTCTGGCTTTTTATTATCTCTTTCCTTCGCATTCTGCAAAAAACTGTTCTAGGAATTTTTCCATATAGGCATGTCTTTCCTCAGCTATTGACTTGCCTGTCTTGGTATTCATCTTGTCTTTCAGCAACAGCAATTTTTCATAAAAATGATTAATTGTAGGAGAAACCGAATGTTTATATTCTTCTTTGCTCATGTTCAGGTTAGGAGCAATTTCTGGATTATAAAGTGGCCTATTTTTAAATCCACCATAATTGAAAGTCCTGGCTATGCCAATAGCTCCAATTGCATCCAAACGATCGGCATCTTGCACGACATCGAGTTCAATAGAAGAAAACTTGCGTTCAAAATTCCCTCCCTTAAAAGAAATATTTTCGATGATGTTTACGACGTGGATGATTGTATCTTCGGAAACGTTTTGCTTTTCAAGAAACTCCCAAGCCAATTTCGGGCCAACGGTTTCATCTCCATCATGAAATTTGCTATCGGCAATATCGTGCAGCAAAGCGCCCAAGGCAACTATAGTACTATCGCAATTTTCATGTTGGGCAATATTTAGAGCATTGTTATATACTCTTTCGATGTGAAACCAGTCATGTCCACCTTCGGCATCTTTAAGTTTTTCTTTTACGAAAACAATTGTCTTTTCTATTATTATCTTGTCCATAATTTATTTGAGAAAAAAAATCCTCTCTGTGAAGAAAGGATTTGATTATTATTTTAATGTTGCAGGCTCTACCCATTTAAAAATATGGGATTCTGCAGGAATTACTAATCGTTCTGAAATCTTGGCCATCCTTGCCGGAAGCTTCATCAAGAAATCTCTGGCTTTTTCGGCTTCATCAGTCAATCCTGAAATTTTACCGATTTCCCATTTGTCCATCAATTTCTGCATGATTTCAATATAATCGGTAGCTGTATACACTCCGATTCTTTGTGCTGAATCTGAAAATTGTTCAAAAGCAGTACTTATCTTTTCACCCGATTCTCTCAAGAAATGAGCCGGCATCACGATTTTCTGCTTCATCATATATTGGAAAGCCAGCATCATTTCGCTCGGGTCTACTTGAAAAATTCTGTTTACAAATTCAGAATAAGCATGATGGTGACGCATTTCGTCACCCGCAATCAGCTTGCACATTTTTGACAATTTGTTGTCTCCAAATTTCTTTGCAATTTGAGAAACCCTGTTGTGCGAAACATACGTCGCTAATTCTTGGAAACTCGTATAGACAAAGTTTTTATACGGATCTCTTCCTGTTCCGATATCAAATCCGTCGTTAATCAGATGCTGTGTAGTCATTTCGATCTCGCGCATGTTCACACGACCAGAAAGATAAAGGTATTTGTTCAAAAGATCTCCATGGCGATTTTCTTCTCCGGTCCAATTTCTGACCCATTTAGACCAGCCATTGCCTCCTTCATCAACTTGATTAACACCTTCCACATCCATAAGCCAAGACTCATACGTTGGAAGCGCTTCTTCTGTAATCGTATCGCCGACTAAAACCACCCAGAAATCATAAGGCAATTCTTTTGCAATCTCTCTTAATTCTTTTACGTCTTCAAAAAAGGTTTCATTTTGAGAATCTGGCAAAAGGTCAGAAGGCTGCCATATCTTCTCCACAGGAATCAGATATTGATCAACGAACGTATCAATATTTTTCTCTAGAAATTGCATTACTTCTAGACGAATGTTTTTTATAGACATAATTTTAATTTTTTATTCCTTCAACTACAGCTTTTTCTGTCTCTTTCATCAATTCATCAAAAGGAACTTGTGCCACTGAAATTGGCTTATGAGCGGTAAAGGTAAGGCGATTTCCTAAACCTACAGGAAAAAAGCCATATTTAACAATTTTCCAAGAATTGTTTATAGTTATCGGAACTACAACTGCCGATGGTGCATTCTTGCATAAAATTTTCAATCCCGTCTGGGCGAATTCTTTAGGATTTCCGTCTTTGCTTCGGGTTCCTTCCGGAAAAATGACTGCTGCACGGTTGTGTTTTTCAATATATTCCGCCAAACCTTTGATTGTTGGAACAGCTTGTTTTGGATCTTTTCTATCTATTAAAACGGAACCTCCATGTCTTAAATTGTAAGAAACGCTTGGAATTCCTTTGCCTAATTCTTTTTTGCTAACAAATTTCGGGTGTGATTTCCTGAAGAACCAAATGATGGCAACTATATCGTACATGCTTTGGTGGTTTGCGACAAAAATTACGGGAACTCCTTTAGGAACCAATTCTCTTCCTTCAACTTTATAGGTTGTTCCCAGAAGATGCGTTGTCCTTAATAAGCATAAATTTAGGTAATCGACACTTTTTTTATGCGCCTGATACCCAAACACATTAAAACAAATCCACTGGATGGGATGAAAAATCACTAAAAACAATCCAAAAAACAGATAGTAAACTGCCGAAATTGGGTATGAAATAAGTTTCTCCATAGTTATTATTATTCACCGCAAAAGTACTAATTATATTTTTGTTTATTTTAATTGAGAAATAGCAAAATTGTATCAAAAAATAACGCTTGCTACGTAGAAAAAAAGAACTATTTTTACGAAAAATAAGTGCCAATTATAAATGAAAGAAAAAATGAGTTCAGAGAAAGAAGCCAAATTGAAAGCGTTGCAACTAACGCTTGATAAATTAGATAAGACCTACGGTAAAGGTACCGTAATGAAGCTGGGTGACCGCGCTGTTGAAGAAGTAGAAACGATTTCATCCGGATCTTTAGGATTGGATTTAGCTCTTGGAGTGAATGGATATCCAAAAGGAAGAATTATTGAAATTTACGGACCTGAATCTTCTGGTAAGACCACATTAACTTTGCATGCGATTGCTGAAGCTCAAAAGGCTGGCGGTATTGCTGCTTTTATTGATGCGGAACATGCTTTTGACAGAAGTTATGCAGAAAAATTAGGCGTAGATGTAGAAAATCTTATCATTTCACAACCAGACAACGGAGAGCAAGCTTTAGAAATTGCAGAAAACTTAATCCGTTCTGGCGCAATTGATATTGTTGTAATTGACTCTGTTGCCGCCTTGACGCCGAAAAGCGAGATTGAAGGCGAAATGGGAGATTCAAAAATGGGACTTCACGCAAGATTGATGTCACAAGCCTTGAGAAAATTAACCGGAACAATCAGCAAAACGCATTGTACCGTTTTCTTCATCAACCAGCTTCGTGAAAAAATCGGTGTAATGTTCGGAAATCCAGAAACGACAACAGGTGGTAATGCCTTGAAATTTTATGCTTCGGTTCGTTTAGACATCAGAAGATCTTCGCAGATTAAAGATGGAGAAAACGTAATCGGAAACAGAACAAAAGTAAAAGTCGTAAAAAACAAAGTGGCTCCGCCGTTCAAGACAGCAGAATTCGACATCATGTATGGTGAAGGAGTTTCTAAAACTGGAGAAATTTTAGATCTGGCAGTAGAATTTGAAGTCGTGAAAAAATCAGGTTCTTGGTTCAGTTACGGCGACACGAAACTCGGCCAAGGTCGAGATGCGGTAAAAGCCTTAATCAAAGACAATCCAGAATTGGCTGAAGAATTAGAGCTGAAAATCAAATCGCTGATTAAAGAAAATAATGACTAAAAATAAAAACCCGAAAATTTCGGGTTTTTTTATATCCAAACGCAACCTTTAGCATAAATCTTCATCTAGACAATAAAGCATAAATAGTAATACAAAAAAATGAAAAAGTTAATTTCAATTTTATTTCTGGCAATTATCGCTGTCACTGCCTTTAGTTCCTGCGAATTAGGCGATGATGACAACGTTAATTACCACTTTGAACTGATTCCGACAGAAAGCGCAGTATTTCCTGAAAGTTTTATCTTGGGACAGACGTATACCATAAAAGTGTATTATAAAAGACCTACAAGCTGTCATTTTTTTGAAGGCTTCTATTATGAAAGAGATTCAAATGTCAGAACAATAGCGGTACAGACAAGCGTTATGCACAGTGATTCTTGTACTGAATTAGATGAAGAGCCTGTTGAGGCTTCATTTGATTTCTTGCCAACAAGCACCGGTTCTTACGTTTTCAAATTTTATCAAGGAAAAGATCAATATGGAAATAACCGTTTCTTGGAGTATGAAGTACCAGTAGTTCAACAATAATTTTTAATTTATACAGGAAAACTTTGGGTTTAGAACAACTCATATACGATTGCAGAGATAATGATACAAAAGCTCAAGAACAATTATATAAGTTGCTCTCTCCTAAATTGTTCAGTGTCTGCTTGAAGTATTCGCGAAATTATGTGGAAGCCGAAGATAATCTTCAGGATGGATTCCTGATTATCTTCAGCAAGATAGGACAATTTAATTTCAAGGGTTCTTTTGAAGGCTGGGCAAAAAGAGTAATGGTGAACAATATCCTACAAAAATATCGAGGCAGTTCTGTTTTTGAAATCGTAAATGATACTATTCCTGATGAAGCAGAAGTTGAGATTGATGATGAAAATGTGACGCTTGAATTTTTAATGAAAATTATTCAAGAATTACCAGACCGATATCGATTGGTTTTTAACTTGTATGTAATGGACGGCTATTCGCATAAAGAAATTGCCGATATGCTTGACATCACAACGGGAACAACAAAATCAAATCTTGCACGTGCAAAAATGATTTTAAAAGAAAAAATAGAAGCTCAGGCCGGAAACGGAAATTATACAGCAGCAAAATGAGTGAGAAAAAAAATTTAGAACGGCTTTTTCAAGAAAAGTTCAAGGACTTCGAAGCGACACCTTCGCCTGCAGTCTGGGACAACATAGAAGCCGAACTTAGGAAGAAAAAGAAGAGAAGAGTCATTCCGTTATGGTTTAGGCTTTCAGGCGTTGCCGCAATATTGCTTATCGGATTTGTAATCGGAGATGGATTAATCAACAATTCTTCGGAAACTGATAACGGAGTTGTAAATCAAGAAAAAAACAATTCAAATAATGGCGGGACAAACGAATTAGTTCCTATGAAAAGTCCTGTAAAAAGCAACGAAGTTGTTACTGAGGCTGAAAATACGGATTTAGAAAAAAATACATCATCAAAAAACGAATCAGAAGGTACAAATGCAACACAAAACAGACCTGACAAGTCTAATGCATTAGAAAGAAACTATGTAAAGAACAAAGCAGTTGCTAGCCAAGATAATACCGACAGCAACAATGCTAAAAAGGGCACTATTATAAAAAACAGCACTAATAAAAGCCTAAATAAGTTTAAAAATCAAACCTTAAAAGACAACAATACAGGTCTTGCCAATCAAGAAGTTGTTAATAAAAAGAATACTCAAGGCAATACTAGCGCTATCGCAAATTCTGGAAATAAAGAAAATAGTTCTGAAAAACTGTTTAATGAGAATACCAGTAATAAAAACAAAGCTTTAGCCAATCAAGAAAATCTGAATGGAAACGAAAAGCAGCTTGCTTCAGTTGAAAAAAAACAAAATGACAACGTTCAGAAAAATGACAAGACCATACAAAACAAAAATCTGATCGATAAAAATCAAAATAACACTTCTCGAATTGCTTTTAATACTGACGCTTTCGAGAAACAAAAAAAAGATTCGGCAGCTGTTGCTACTGTCGAACCTAATCCGCTGGAAGAATTGCTAAAAGAAAAAGAAAAAAAACAACAAGCGGTTACAGAAACTAAAGTAAATAGGTGGCAAATTACGTCCAACGTAGCCCCTATTTATTTTAGCTCTGCTTCCAACGGTTCTCCAATCGCCCAGCAATTTGCAGATAATAACAAAAGCTACGACAAGAACCTTAGTTTTGGCGTAGGCGTTAATTATGCATTAAACAAAAAATGGTCTGTCCGTGGCGGAATCAACAAATTGACTTTGGGCTATAATACGAATGATATTGTGTATTATGCAGGCTTGTCAGATGTTAATTCTAGAGGTATTATGGCTTCTAGCAACATCCAAGAAAGTTCTTCTGCCATAGTTATAATTGTAGAAGACAATACGGCCACGAACTTGGTCTCATTTGATGATGTTCCTGGGAAAAAAGCCGGACATCTAAACCAAACGATGGGCTATGTGGAAGTTCCTGTAGAACTTTCGTATAAACTTATAGATAACAAATTTGGAATAGAGTTAATCGGTGGAATGAGTACGCTGTTCTTAAATGAAAACAGCCTGTCTGTAGTATCACCTGGTATGACAACCAGCATTGGAAAAGCGTCAAATTTGAACGATGTTTCTTTTACTTCTAATATCGGAATTGGATTTAAATATAAATTTTGGAAATCATTTGAAGCGAATGTTGAGCCTAAGTTGAAATACCAAATCAATACATTCAGCGAAAATGCAGGAGGGTTTAAGCCTTATTTTATAGGCTTGTATTCCGGAATAAGTTTTAACTTTTAGATTAGTTGGTTTTATAGTTTAGTTAGGTTCGTCATTACTTAATACGTTAATGACAGAAAAAGGCGTCGTGGTTAGGCGCTTTTTTTGTGGCCAAATTTCAAGAGTTGCTGATAAATAATCTCTCTCACCACTTCTCGGAGTTCTTTGATTTCTTTTTTATCGCCCACATCTTTCCCTTTTGTTTCTATAAAATGATGAATTTTTGCTCTCATCAATCCTGGGCTTCCGCTCAAAAAAGTATATGAAAATCTTTTTTTGTTATCTGCGAATGTCATAGGAACAATCGGAATCTGATGTTCTAGCGCTAATCTAAACGCACCGTCTTTGAATTCATCCAAGAGCACCGATTCGTCATCAGGAACACCGCCTTCTGGAAAAATGCAGATGCTCAATCCTTGCTCCAATCTTTTTTGGGCACGGTTAAATACTTCCATTCGGCTTTTAGAACTGCTTCTATCTACCAAGATACAGGTCCTTTTATAAAAAAATCCGAATAGCGGAATCTTGGCCAGTTCTTTCTTTCCAACAAACACAAACGGATTGCGTACGAGTGCAAGCATCAGCATGATATCCGTCATCGATGTATGATTGGATACAAGCATATAACTTTTGCCTTCTTCCAGTTCCTGCTCACGCTCTACTTTATAATAAAAGCCCATTCCGAAAAGAATGATTTTAGCCCAAATCCTAGCCAAGACAAAGAAATAAGGATACCATTTTTCTTTCAAGATAGAAACTAGCAAAAAAGGAAGCATAATGATAATGGGAAGTCCCATCAAAAAATAGAACCAGATTCTCCAAAGGACCCAAAAAAATATTTTAAAAAGACGCATGCAGAATGTTTATCATAAGATTGCTTTAGAGGACAGAAGTTGATTCTTAAATTTTGTTTTCCAAATGTAAGAATTCAAACCTTACATTTTGCTAAAACATTTACCTTTGCAGAAATTAAGTTATCATGTCAAAAATACTCACAGGAATTCAAAGCACGGGAACGCCTCATCTAGGAAATTTGCTAGGAGCGATTATTCCGGCTATTGAATTATCAAACAAGCCAGAAAACGAAACTTTTCTTTTTATTGCCGACCTGCATTCTGTTACGCAGATCAAAAATGGAGAAACATTACGCCAAAATACGTACAGTACAGCTGCAACATGGCTTGCCTGTGGAGTCGATATAAACAAAGTGATCTTTTACCGCCAATCGGATGTTCCTCAAACAGCAGAGCTGTCTTGGTATTTGAGCTGTTTCTTTCCATACCAAAGATTGACTTTGGCGCATTCTTTCAAAGACAAAGCCGACAGACTGGAAGATGTAAATGCAGGTTTGTTTACCTACCCGATGCTTATGGCCGCAGATATTCTTTTGTATGATGCAGAATTCGTTCCTGTCGGGAAAGACCAATTGCAGCACATCGAAATTACGCGTGACGTGGCTTCCCGTTTTAACCATCAGATGGGAGAAACTTTTGTCTTGCCAGAATCGTATCTTCAAGAAGACACGAAATATGTTCCTGGAACCAATGGCGGCAAAATGAGCAAATCGGCAAACAATATCATCAATATATTTTTGGATGATAAGGCTCTTCGCAAACAAGTAATGTCGATCGAAACCGACAGCACACCTTTGGAAGAACCAAAAAATCCAGATACCTGCAAGATTTTTGCTATTTATAAGTTGCTCGCTAATGAAAGCCAGTTAGCAGAAATGACCGAAAAATATAAAAATGTAAATCGTGATTTCGGTTGGGGCCATGCCAAGCAGGCTTTGTTCGAATTGATTCTTGAAAGATTCAAAGTCGAAAGAGAAAAATACAATTACTACATGAATAATCTGGAAGAAGTTGACAAAGCACTATTTCAAGGCGCTGAAAAAGCAAAGGCCGTAGCCAATGTAGTTTTAGAAAGAGTACGAAAAAAATTAGGATATTAGTTAAGAGCCCCGCAATAGCGGGGTTTTTATTTTTAAACAGCTTCAAATAATTTTCCCGGCAAAGGACGAACAACCCCCTTTAATTCCATGTTTAAAAGCAGAGACGATATTTTATAAATTGGGAAATTGCACTCCAAAGCAATGATGTCCATTAATTCTTTACCTTTTGCCTGCAGATAATTATAGATTATTTGCTCTTCATAATCCAATTCCACAAATAATTTCTTTTGGACAGTATTTGTCTTTTCAGGGTCTAAATCCCAGTTTAATATATAAATCAGATCTGCGGCAGAAGTAAGCAAATGGGCTTTTTGGGCCTTGATCAAGTTATTACAGCCTTGGCTGTATTTGTCTGTCGCTCTTCCGGGAAAAGCAAAAACATCCCGATTGTAATCATTCGCCATATTTGCAGTTATCAAAGAACCTCCTTTTTCTGCCGATTCGATGACGATTGTCGCTTCAGACATGCCGGCTACAATTCGATTACGGCGTACAAAATTTTCTTTGTCAGGATTAGAAGTACTCCAAAAATCAGTCATGAAACCGCCATTTTCTTGCATCTTGGCTACATACTTTTTATGGACTTTGGGATAAATCTGGTTTAATCCATGGGCAACAATTCCTATAGTCTGCAGATTATGTTCCATTGCTGCTTGATGTGCAACAATATCAACTCCATAGGCAAAACCGCTTACGATCACAGGATCTAACGGAGCCAAATCCGAAATTAGTTTCCTACAGGATTCAATTCCATAAGAAGTAATTTGGCGTGTTCCGACTATGCTGATTACCTTTCTTTTTTTTAGATTGAAATTTCCCGAAGCAAACAACAAGACTGGACTATCAATGCAATGTTTTAACTTCTCGGGATAATCTTCATCTTGAAAGTAAAGGACCTCGATTGCATTGGCTTTAAGAAATCGCAGTTCGTCTTCTGCTTTTTTAAAAACAGATTTATCTTTAAGATTTTTGATCAAAACGCTTCCAATACCGTCAATACATTCTAATTTTGACGCCTTCGATTGGAAGACTTCTTTGGCGTTTCCAAAGTGAGTGAGCAGTTTTTTGGCAACAACATCGCCGACCAATTCTACTTTTTGTAAGGCTAATAGATAAAATAATTCTTCTTCGTGCATGGCAAATAATTGAATTTCAAAGAAAAGACTTTTTGTTGAGATTGTTAATAAAATTTGTTGATAAAATTTTGACCTGACTAATGAATAAGTAACTTTGTTTCTATGAAGATTGAATTTTACATCTCCCAACTTTTGTATCGATACCAATGTGTCGCTGTTCCTGGTTTTGGTGCTTTTCTTACCGAAATACAATCGGCGAGGCTTAATGAAAGTGCTATGGCATTTTATCCGCCAAGGAAATTGGTTTCTTTTAATTTTCATTTGAAAAACAATGACGGATTGCTTGCGAATCACATCTCGCAATATGAAAAAATCTCTTACGAAGAGGCTGTAAAAAACATCGAAGCAGCAGTTGCTGGTTGGAAATTTGCCTTGCAGCAAGGCCAAGCTATCCTCTTAAAAAACATTGGACAACTGTCGTTAAATTCAGAACAAAATCTTGTTTTCGAGCCTTCAGATAATTTGAACTACTTGACAGATTCTTTTGGATTAAGCACATTTGTTTCTCCAAAAATCCAAAGAGAAATTTATAAGGAAGAAGTAGAAGTTCTAGAAGAAAAAGCTCCTATACTTTTCACTCCTGAAAGAAGAAGCAATACTTCCTATCTTAAATATGCTGCTATTTTTGTCCTTGGACTTGGAGCAGCCGGTTTTTTTGGAAACAACTATTACCAAGAAAAGATTAATTCTGAAAACCTGATTGTGCAACAAGCTGTTCAGAAAAAAGTACAAGATAAAATACAAGAAGCTACTTTCTTTATCGAAAGTCCGCTACCTGCTGTAAAGCTTACTATCAAAGAAGAAAAACTGGCTTACCATATTGTTGCGGGTGCTTTTAGAAATGAAGAAAATGCACAAAAAATATTCGAAAAGCTAAGCGCAAAAGGCTACAAAGCACGAAGAATAGCGCAGAACAAACACGGTCTTCATCCTGTTCTTTACGGAAGTTTTTCAAACTATGCAGAAGCTCAAAAAGCAATGTCAAAAATCCAAAAAACAGAGAATCCTGAAGCCTGGCTTCTGATTCAAGAATTATAAAAAATCAATCCCGGCTCGTTCGGGATTTTTTTTGCTTTGAAAGGAAAATTTTATTGCTCCAGAAGCTATATGATTTACTAGCATATCTGTTACCTTTGTAAAAAAAAACGATGCAAGCGAAAACTCCTTCTGAATCTATAGCGGTTTTAACCGATTTGGTTTTGCCAGGCGAAACAAATCCTTTGAATAATCTTTTTGGTGGCGAATTGTTGGCTCGAATGGACAGAGCGGCAAGCATCGCGGCTCGAAGACATTCCAGACGTATTACTGTTACGGCTTCGGTCAACCACGTGGCTTTTAATCGTGCGATTCCTTTAGGGAGTGTCGTGACTATTGAAGCGAAAGTTTCCAGAACGTTCAAAACGTCGATGGAAATTTATATTGATGTATGGATTGAAGATCGCGAATCAGGCATAAAAAATAAGGCCAATGAGGCTATCTATACTTTTGTTGCTGTTGATGAGACCGGACGTCCGGTAGAAGTTCCTGCAATCCTTCCTGAAACGGAATTGGAAAAGCAACGCTTTGATGCGGCTTTGAGAAGAAAGCAGCTTAGCCTCGTCTTAGCAGGAAAAATGAAGCCGAATGAGGCGACTGAATTAAAAGCTTTATTTACAGAATAAATAAAAAAGGGAACCAAATTGGTTCCCTTTTTTATTACATATTAGCCAGCCAAGTCTGCGGATTCAATGTTGTTGAATTTTGCATGATTACAAATTTCAAGGCTGTCTTTCCTGCGGCATTGGTTGTTATCTTTCCGATGTTTTGTAAGGCTGTGACCTTATTTCCTTTAGCAACGCTTACTGAGCTCAGGTTTTGATATACGGTATAGAAATCTCCATGTTGGACAAAAACTACCATGTTATTCGGCGATATCAGCTGTACTCTTGTAACTTCTCCCGCAAATACGGATCGTACAGAAGATCCAGAATCGGTACTGATTTCAACGCCGCTGCTGTGGACCGTGATTGATTTTTGCAGTGGATGAGGCTGATCACCGTATCGTAATGAAACAAATCCTTTTGCAACCGGCCAAGGCAGTCTTCCTTTATTGGCTTTAAAATTATCTGAAATTATTTTCCCTTCTGGAGTCAAGACAATTTTAGTAGAGTTTTCAATCGCTTTTGTTTCAGCAACCGTGGCTTTTGGATTGGCTTTTTTATTCGCTGCCGCCGTTTTTCTGTTGGCTTCTGCGATAGCTTCTCGAATTAATTTATCGATCTTACGATCAATCTCTTTGGTTTCTTGTTGTTTTTTCTTGATTTCAGCAGTATATTTTTTGACGTCTTTTTTAATAGACTTCATTATTTTTTCCTGCTCCTGTTTTTCTTTTTCTAATTCCTGCTTTTCTTTTTCGTTTTCAACAATCAGTTTTTGCTTTTCCTTTTTTTGGACTCCTAACTTTTCATTATAAGCTGTCAGCTCATTAGACTTTACCTTAATTTCTTCTCCTTGGTTTTTTCTATAATTGGAGTATTGCTTCATGTATTGCGCTCTTTTATACGCTTGAAGGAAATTCTCCGAAGACAGCAAAAACATCGCTCTGCTCTGCTCTGAACGGCTCTTATACGACTTTACAATCATTGCTGCATAATCTTTCTTGAGCTCTTCCAGTTCTTTTTTAAGGGAATTTATTTTTAGCTGATTTGTATAAATGTCATCGCTCAAAAGCTTCGCTTGTTTTTCAGTCGTCGCGATTAATTTTTCTTGTAGCTTAATTTTTACCGTTTGCTGGCTAATCTGGGTTACGACAGATTTTTCTTTTTTCTTCTCCGATTTCAAGGCATTTTCTGCCGCCCTGATTTCTTTTTGGAGCTGTGCTTTACGTTCTTCCAATTTTCGCTGCGTATCATTCTGGCTCCAAACGAGGGAAGCTGTCAGCAGAAGAAGGAAGGTAAGTATGGTTTTTGGCATAATTGGATATGTTTGTGCAAATCTAATCAATATATATTCTTTCATACCCATCAGGAACGCTGTATGGGAAAGTTAAGTTTTCATTGAACGAAACTGAATTATAATCGATGTTGATATTTGTTTTCCTTCCACCTTGCATGGCATCGATTATAAGCTGTGCTGGCAAAACGGTTTCAGGATATTCTTTATGGCTCGGATAGCTAATCTGCAATCTTCTGTCTTCTTTTGCCTGGACAACTTCTTGCTTTTTTATCAGATAATTTGCGGCTTCAAAATAAAACGATTTTGCCGTATTTTTATTTGAGTTATCTTCTAGTTTATAAAGATTTTCATCAATCGTCGTTGTATATTTTCCTTTGGTTAAGTCATCCATAGCTTCGCCAATCAGCATATTCTGTACTTTTTGGAAATCAAGTTCGGTACCAAGCCATTTGCTCAGGGTAGAATAATCGCCTTCGAAGAATTTGTTGCCTATCTTTTCATAATATTTCACCTCCTTAGGCGTAATTAATGCCTTAGCCATTGTAATCCCTAAAAATCTAATACTTACCAGAATCTGCTCGTCTTTCTTGATTCGAATTTCGGCAGAAACACTTTGAGACATTTTGTCGTCTTTATACTTAGCGCTGGACTTGATATAGACTGTAGAAAAGTTTCTCTTGAGCTTATAATGGTTTTCTATGACTTTTGCAGAAGCGACTACTTCGCTGGCGTTGCCTTCTGCTATGACTGCTTTTTTGGAATTACAGGAAAAGAAGAAAATGCCTAGCGCTATAATTATATATTTTTTCATTATTTTTTTTGTTTTAATAATTGGTCGGCTTTTAAGAAATACTGTTCTTTTTTCTTGGCATCTCCCAATCCATTGTAGGCTTCTCCTAGTTGGATATTAAAATTAATTTCCAGGTTCTTATTATCCACTAAATAATCCATCCCCATTTCTAAAAACTCTTTTGCTTTTTTATAATTTTTCAGTTGGTTGTTTGCCAATCCTGAATAATAATAAAAGTCGGGTTGCAATGGAAAAAAGTCAATCAGGTTTGAAGCTTTTTTGGCCAGCACATCAAATTGCGAGCTTTCTGCATAGGCTTGGAGTAAAAAGATATTTGATTCTATTTCTTGCGGATTGTTTTTCGAATAGATTTCAAGATAATGGATTGCGCGTTCCCAGTTTTTCCTTGCATAAAAAATCTTGCCGATTTCTTTGGTCAGTGCTACTTGATTTTCGTTGTCAAAATACCCAATCGCCTTATCCAAATCGGTATTGAATTGCGGATTATTTTTTACGAAAACCAGAAATTCTTTGAGTATTTTAAATTTTACTGTTGAATCTATTTTCTTGCTTTCGAGAACCTTATTCATCGCAAGAACTGCTTTTTCTCCATCATTATTGTTAAGATGAAATTTGAATAGCCCTACTTGCGCAAATTCAGAATCAGGGATTTCTTTTTCTAGCTTTTTTGCCACTTCATAGGCTTTTTCTTCTTGATTGCTTTCTGAATAGAGATAAATCAAAGCAATATATTTTGACTCATCTTTCGGATTTTTCTTAATAGCTTCCAAAAGCTGGTCTTTTTCTCCAACCCTGTATTTCGAATCTTTTAGGATTTCTTGCTTGTATGCATTTCTTTGAGGCGTTTCTCCAAGAGTTTCGTCCAGGTCTTTTATCAATGCTAAAGCTTTGTCATATTGGTCTGTGTACATATAAAGCGACGTCAAGTCTTCTTTATATTTTACATCGAATTCGATTAATTTGTTTACGACTAGTATGGCTTGCGAATAATCTTTTGTTTGATAGCAAACATCGTACATTCCGACATAAAACCATTTGTTTTTTGGATCTAAAACTGAAGCTTGTACAAAGAAATCATAGGCCTTTTTATAATCCTTAAGGTTGAGATAATTCTTTCCTAATTCGTAATAGATTGTGGCATTCTGCGGTTGGGTTTTAAGGCATTTTTCTAAGGCTGTAATTGCCTTGTCATAATTTTCAATACCTTTTTGCTTGAGCGATTCATAAAAATTATCTTGAAAAGCATCTTCTGCTAAGGCAATATCATCGGGTTCGGCTTGAGCCAAAACTTGCGCCGGAAAGCTGAGCATTCCAAAGAAAAGAAACGATAAAAGATAATTCTTGATTTTCATAATGGTTTTTTATCAAATTTTATTCCAAAACTGAATAATCGCCGATGCTTATGCTTGTAAAGTTTCCATCAAAGCTCGCATGGTTTCCAATCATTGCATTATCTAATTTGGCATTTTTTATATGCGAATGGTTTTGGATCAAGCTGTTTTTTATAGTACTATCTACAACATGGCTACCTTTTCCTAAAGATACATTTGGACCTACAGTCGCATTGATCAAGATAACATCTTTGCCAATATAACATGGCGGGATAATCGTTGAATTTTCCAACTTCACATCATAATCCACCAAATGCTCGCCATCGTTGTGCAAAAATCCTAGCATTCTAGAATTAGTCTCGACCGTAACATTTTTATTACCGCAGTCCATCCATTCGTCAACCTTTCCAGGAACAAACTTTAATCCTTTTTCTTTCATGTTTTCGAGACCGTCTGTCAACTGGTATTCTCCTCCTTTTACAACATTATTATCTAATAAATATTGCAATTCGCTTCTTAAAGTTTCGCCTGACTTGAAATAATAAATTCCTATAATTGCCAAATCGGAAACAAATTCTTTTGGTTTTTCTACGAAATCAACAATTTGGTTTTTATCATTTAATTGGACAACGCCAAAAGCGCTAGGATCTTCAACTTGCTTTACCCAGATAACGCTGTCAGCTTCGGTATCCAAAGTAAAATCGGCACGGAAAAGTGTGTCGGCATAGGCCACCACAATTGGTCCTGACATTGATTCTTTGGCGCTCATGATCGCGTGGGCAGTTCCTAAAGGTTGTTCTTGGTAATAAATTACGCCTCTGGCTCCGAGTTTTTCTGCAATCTCAATCAATTCAACTTCTACCTGCTTGCCGAAATCCTTGTGAATGATAAAGGCTATTTCTTCTATTTCTTGATTGATTACGCCAGCGATATCCTCAACCAGCCTATGAACGATTGGCTTGCCTGCTATTGGAATCAAAGGTTTTGGAACGGTTAATGTGTGTGGTCTTAAACGTGAGCCGCGTCCGGCCATTGGGACTATTATTTTCATGTATTTTATATTTTATTTCAAAATTGAATATTCCAAGTTGGAAATTCAACCTTACTTATTTATTTGTTTTACTTCTTGATGTTTCTAAACTTTTTACAAATATTGAAATTAACTCATCATTTTCTCTAATTGCAACCGTTAAATCTAAATCTTCTTTTAAATATAATTTTGCTTTGTAAATAATTTTCAAGCAGGAATGAGTCTCTCTGAGTTCTTTTAAAACAACAGACATTTTGTGTATAAAATCATTTCGAGATTCTGCACTTTGAGCTTCACTATAATTTAATAACGGTGAAGTTCCCGATCGAATAATTTGTCCTGATAAATGATTTCCTGCTTTGATATTTTTAGATTATCAGTTATGGCTATAATTTGAACTGCAAAATCGATTAGTCTTTCGTGTAAATCAAATTTTTTCATGGCTTGTAGTTTTATTTTAAAGTTGAAAATAGAAATTTGGAATTTTCAACTTGGAATCTTGAATTTTGAAATATGTAGAGAGTATACTTACTTTACTCCAGTACTGCCAAATCCGCCTTCTCCTCTAGAAGTTTCAGATAATTCTTCTACTTCCAGCCAGAGGGCTCTTTCATGTTTTGCAATAATCAATTGTGCGATTCTTTCGCCGTTTTCAACGACAAAAGCTTCGTTTGATAAATTTACTAAAATCACTCCAATTTCACCTCTATAATCGGCATCAACTGTTCCTGGAGAATTTAGGACTGTTATTCCTTTTTTAGCCGCAAGACCGCTGCGTGGACGAACTTGTGCTTCGTAACCGATAGGCAATTCAATAAAAAGTCCAGTTTTTACGATTACTCTTTCTAACGGCGCTAATGTAATCGATTCTGAAAGGTTTGCTCTCAAGTCCATTCCTGCAGAAGCTAACGTTTCATAATTCGGCAGTAAATGTTGGGATTTGTTTATGATTTTAATGGTCATCTGTATAAAGGTAAAAGGTTTTGGATAAATTTAGTGCTTACGCTTTTCTTTTTATAATCCTGAGTATGATTTCTTTTTCATTGAAATAGATAAAATATATGAATAGGATTAGCATTGGTATTCCTACCCAGTAATTTTCTCTGAATCCATAAAAATAGATAAACGAAAAAAGAATAGAAATCGCTAAGTAGGCTCCTATTTTTTTCTTGTCATACGGAATCGGATAGTATTTGTTTCCTAACGTATACGAAATAAGCATCATGCTTCCGTAGGCCGCGATTGTGGCAATTGCAGAGCCATAGTAGCCAATGGAAGGAATCAATAAGTAGTTTAGGGCTAATGTTATGATGGCTCCAACAATTGAAATATAGGCGCCAATGTGCGTCTGGTTCGTAAGCTTGTACCAAACGGAAAGATTGGTATAAATTCCAAGAAAAAAGTTGGCCAATATAATAAGTGGTACAACGCCCATAGCATCCCAGAAAGAAGAGTCGCGAATCATAACCAGCTTTAGGACATCTGCAAAAACAATAACAGCCAGTGTCATCAAAGAGCCAAATATCACAAAGTATTTCGTGATGGTAGCATAGGTCTGCGAGGCGTTTTCATTAGAAGCATGGCTGAAAAAGAAAGGTTCAATTCCTAAAGTATATGCCGTCCTAAACAAAACCATAAAAAGCCCGAGCTTATAACAAGCGGAATAAATTCCGACCTGTTCTTCTGCTGTAGCGGGCGGAAGTAAATATTTTAGTAAAATCTTATCGAACTGATCGTTGATAGCAAAAGCAATTCCGGCAATCATGATAGGAAAGCCATAACGCATCATCTTTTTCCAAAGCTGGAAATCAAAGTGCCATTTTACGTGGAGATAGTTTGGTAAGAGAACCAATAATGTAAGCAGACTGGCAACGATGTTGGAGACAAATATGTATCCAACCTGAAAATCTTCAAAGTATAAAGAACTGATAAAACTGTCTGGATTTTCCTTGGCTATTTCAGGAAGATAAATCAAGAAAAAGAGATTGAGTCCAAGATTTACAGCTACATTTCCAATCTTGATTGTGGCATAAAACATCGGCTTTTGCCTTGCTCTTAACTTTGAAAACGGTATAATCACTAATGCATCGAGTGCCAATATCCAGATAACATACGTGATATATTGCACATCTATATCTAAGAATTCTGACACTGAAGTTCTGAACAGCAACGCTACGGCTAAAAAAAGCAGCGTTGTCCAAAAAATAGAAACTGTCGAGGTTTCGACAACCGTTTTTTTGTCGTCTTCTGTATTGTAAAACCTAAAGAAAGAAGTTTCCATTCCGTAGGCTAAAATGACGTTGAAAAAAATCAGGTAAGCAAAAATAATATTGACCTGCCCATATTCGGCTTTTGGCAACAGCTCGGTATACAGCGGCACTAAGAAAAAGCTGAACATTCTTGGAACAACCGTTGCAAGTCCGTAAATCGCTGTCTGCTTGAAAAGATTTTTATATAAGCTCAAAATAGGTTTGTCAAATTTATTTAACAAAAATAGCTAATTCTTTGGTTTTTGATACACCAGAAATTCAATAATAAAAAAAGCCAGCAAAAAGCCGGCTTTTCTTTTAGAAAAAATATTCTTTATGATTTCAAAGCTTCTGCTCCACCAACAATTTCTAGGATTTCATTGGTAATTGCTGCCTGACGTGCTTTGTTGTAAGTCAATTTCAATTGGTTTCTCAATTCTGTCGCATTATCAGTTGCTTTGTGCATTGCTGTCATACGAGCTCCGTGCTCTGAAGCGAAAGAGTCTCTGATGGCTTTGTACAATTGCGTTTTTAATGAACGAGGAATCAACTCTTCAATGATTTGTTCTTTTGAAGGTTCAAAAAGGTAATCTACTTGATTTTTGCTTTCTGATTTCACTGGAACGATTGGCAAAAATTGCTCAGTAATGATAATTTGCGTAGCAGCATTCTTGAATTGATTGTAAACTAATTCAATCTTGTCATAGCTTCCGTCAGCATACAGCTTCATTAATTGTTCTGCAATTTCGGCAACATTGTGGAAAGTCAAATCGTCAAATACACCATTATTATTAATAATTACGTTATTTGTCTTTTTGATAATGTCATTACCTTTTTTACCGATGGTAATAAAATCAACCTTTTTTCCTGCATAATTTTGGACAAGATTCTTAGTTTCTTTCACCACATTAGAGTTGAAAGCACCGCTCAAACCTCTGTTAGAAGTAATTGCAACGATAAGAATTTTGTTTACAGGTCTTTGGTCAGAATATTTACCGCCGCTTTCTCCGTCAAGAGAAGCACTGACGTTTTGCAACAATTCAGTTAGTTTTTCGGCATAAGGACGCATGGCCGTGATGGCATCTTGCGCTTTCTTAAGCTTTGCAGCAGAAACCATTTTCATCGCCGATGTAATCTGCATCGTTGATGAAACGGAAGTAATTCTATTACGGATTTCCTTTAAGTTTGCCATTTTATTTTAGTCTAAAGTCATAAGTCATAAAGACAAAAGTGTATTAAAAGTACTGAACCTTTAGACTTTTGTCTTTAAGACGTTTGACTAATTTAGTTATATTTCGCTGAAACTTCTTTAGCTACGTTCTCGATAACATCAGTGATTTTGTCATCTAGTTTACCAGCTTTCAAAGCATCAAGAGTATCTCTATGTTTGTTGTTCAAGAACTCCAAGAAATCTTTCTCGAATTCTTTTACTTTGTTTACAGGAACGTTTCTCAATAAGTTTTTAGAACCTGCGTAGATAATCGCAACTTGATCTTCAACAGTATACGGATCATTCAAACCTTGTTTCAAGATTTCCACGTTTCTTCTACCTTTTTCAATTACGTTTAAGGTAACAGCATCCAAGTCAGAACCAAATTTAGCGAACGCTTCCAATTCACGGAATTGTGCTTGATCTAGTTTCAAAGTACCTGCTACTTTTTTCATTGATTTGATCTGAGCATTACCTCCAACACGAGATACAGAGATACCTACGTTGATCGCAGGACGAACTCCAGAGTTGAACAAGTCAGACTCCAAGAAAATTTGTCCGTCAGTAATCGAGATTACGTTTGTTGGGATATATGCAGAAACGTCACCCGCTTGAGTTTCGATGATTGGCAATGCAGTCAACGATCCACCACCTTTTACGATTGGTTTCAACGAATCTGGCAAGTCGTTCATGTTCTTCGCAATGTCATCATTCGCGATCACTTTACAAGCTCTTTCTAATAATCTTGAGTGAAGGTAGAAAACGTCTCCAGGATAGGCCTCACGTCCTGGTGGTCTTCTCAAAAGAAGAGAAACCTCACGGTAAGCAACCGCTTGTTTAGATAAATCATCATAAACAATCAATGCTGGACGTCCAGAGTCTCTGAAGTATTCTCCAATTGCAGCACCCGCGAAAGGGGCATACACTTGCATCGGAGCTGGATCAGAAGCGTTAGCTGCAACAATAATCGTATACGCCATTGCACCTTTTTCTTCTAATGTTTTAGCAATTCCTGCTACAGTTGAAGCTTTTTGCCCAATTGCAACATATATACAGAATACAGGCTGACCTGCATCATAAAATTCTTTTTGGTTTAGGATAGTATCCAAGCAAACCGTTGATTTACCAGTTTGACGGTCACCAATCACAAGCTCTCTTTGTCCACGACCAACTGGGATCATCGCATCAACAGCTTTTACACCTGTCTGTAATGGTTCAGTTACTGGCTGACGGAAGATAACTCCTGGAGCTTTTCTTTCCAATGGCATCTCATATAGTGTTCCGCCGATAGGACCTTTACCATCGATTGGTTGTCCTAGCGTGTTTACTACACGGCCTACCATTTCTTCACCAACTTTAAGCGAAGCAATACGCTGTGTTCTTTTTGCTGTAGAACCTTCTTTGATACCTGTTGATGGTCCTAAAAGAACGACACCTACGTTATCTTCTTCCAAGTTCAAAACGATACCTTCCATACCGTTATCAAATTCTACTAGCTCACCGTATTGAACATTTGAAAGCCCGTAAACACGAGCAATACCATCTCCAACTTGAAGTACTGTTCCAACTTCTTCCAGCGTAGCACCAGATTCGAAACCTGATAATTGCTTTTTTAATATTGCTGAAATTTCAGCAGGTTTAATTTCCGCCATAATTATATAATCTAAAAGATTAGTTTATTTTGTATTTTAAATTCTCATTGTTATATTTATTGATAAAGATATTCAACTTTTCTTCATCAATTTTTCCGTTTTCATCAACCATATTCGATTTATACAATGCTTTTGAAATCGCTTTGAGGTCCAAATCTGTGGTTAATTCTTTTCCTGATTCTAGGAATCTTAAAGTATAAACATATACTTTATACGTATAACTTCTGCCAAATTTTGAAGAATGTGTCGCGTCATAATCTGTTGTATTTACCGACAAAAATTCTACTCCCGAATTTGAAGAAAACGTTGTTATACTTCCTTCTTCTTCAAATTTATAGGTAGCAACCTCATCAATGGTTACAATACCCTTTTTCATTTTTACTTTCTGAGCATGTCCTACAAAAGAAACAGCAAAAAATAAAATCGTAAAAAATATTTTAAAATTTTTCATATTAATTACTAAACTCTCTTTTTAAAACTTGCAATCTGTTAGCTATTGAAGCATTGTATTGCTTGTCGCCTATTCTTAAAATAAATCCTCCAATGATGGACGGATCAACGATATTTTCGATGGTAATCTTCTTATCTGAAAATTCTTTGATCTTCTCAGAAACTTTAGCCTCTAAGCTAGAATCCATTGGAATAGCTGTAGTTACTTTTGCTACTTCAAGACCATTCATTTCATCAAACTGAATTTTGTACTGTGACGCAATAGCAGCAAGAATTTCAAATCTTTTGTTTTCGAAAAGCAAGTGGAAAAGACCTTTAGTCACTCCATTTACTCCTGCAAAAACTTCTGTCAGGGCTGCCTCTTTTACACCAACTCCGATAGTAGGGTTTTGAATGAACGTATTCAATTCTTCATTACCAGCTACTGTTGATGCAATCGAAGTCATATCATTATAGACCTCTTGCGCTGCTCCATTGGTTAGCGCTAAATCTAAAATTGCTTTTGCGTATCGAATCGCTGCTCTAGTTCCTGACATATTAGTTTAATTTTACGTCACCTAACATTTTCTCAACCAATTTGGTTTGAGCTTCTTTGTTAGACAATTCGTCTTTCAATAATTTTTCAGCAATTTCAAGAGACAAAGATGAAACTTGAGATTTCAATTCAGCCATAGCTGCATTTTTCTCAGCTTCGATAGCAGTTTTTGCCTGCTCGATCATTCTTTCTCCTTGAATTTGTGCTTCATGTTTAGAATCTGCAATCATTTTCTCTTTCATTTCGCGAGCTTCTTTTAATAAAGCATCACGCTCCATGCGAGCTTCTTGCAAGATGCGCTCGTTGTCTGCTGTAAGATTTTGCATTTCTTTGCGCGCTGCTTCAGCAGATGCTAATGCATTGTTGATTGATTCCTCACGTCCTTTTACAGCTCCTAAAATAGGCTTCCAAGCAAATTTTCTTAAAAGAATAAAGAAAACTATGAAGATAATTGTTGTCCAAAAAACTAAACTCTCTGGTGCAGTAAAATTCATAAACTTATATATTTAATTTGTTTGTCTTTTTTAAAAAACTTCCTGAAACCAACCGTTTCAGGAAGTTTTATTTACTTTAAATTACTTTGCAATTAATGCAACAACTACTGCGAAAAGAGCAACACCTTCGATAAGTGCAGCTGCGATAATCATAGCAGTTTGAATTTTTGAAGTAGCTTCTGGCTGACGAGCAATAGCATCCATTGCAGATCCACCAATTTTTCCAATACCAATTCCTGCACCAATTGCAGCTAATCCAGCACCGATTCCAGCTAATACCATAATAATAAATTTATATAGTTAATAATTAATAAAACTCAATTAATGATGATCGTGCTCTTCTACAGCTTGACCGATAAACAACGCTGTCAACAATGTAAACACATAGGCTTGCAATGCTGCAACTAACATTTCCAAGACGCTCATGAACAATACGAAAGCACCAGATACTGGAGAGATCGCTACTGTCTTAAAGATGAATATCAAAGAAACTAAACTTAAAATGATAATGTGACCTGCAGTAATATTCGCGAATAAACGAATCATCAATGCGAAAGGCTTCGTGATCATACCGATAATTTCAATCGGAACCATGATCGGATATAATGCTTTTGGAACTGGAGGAAGCAAAATGTGTTTCCAGTAGTATTTGTTTCCGCTTAGAGTTGTTACTATAAAAGTAATCAAAGCCATTACGAAAGTAAAGAATATATTTCCTGTCAAGTTGGAGCTGAATGGGAAGAATGGAATCAAACCGATAAGGTTGTTGATCCAGATAAAGAAGAATATCGTCAAAAGGTATGGCATGTATTTCGCATATTTCTTATGACCAATATTTGGAATCGCAATGTCGTCTCTCACGAAAGTAACTAATGGCTCCAAGAAACCAGCCAATCCTTTAGGCGCCAATTTGTTTTTCTTGTACGAACGTGCAACAGCAGAGAACAACAAGAAAAGCACGATTGCCGACATTAGCATTGAAAAGACATTTTTAGTGATTGAGAAATCCAAAGGTCTTGCTTCAAAATTGAAAGCTCCTTTTTCATCTTGCGTCAATGTCTCAAATTTATCTGCGTAAAAAATTACTTCATTGTAACGAACAAAATTTTGACCATTTACAGAAACTACGTGGTGACCTGTATTGTCGTGGTGGAATTCTTTTGAAGAAAAAATCGTCAATCCGTTATCCGTCCATAAAATTATCGGAAGGCTGAACGATATCGGATGGTCATTCCAATCTGCAATGTGAAAATCGTGAGAATCTCCAATGTGCGAATTAATCAAGTCACTTGCATTAAACTCTTCCTCTTCGTGGGCATTTAATTCTTTGTGGCTTCCGTGTACAGGATTTGCCGCTTCAGTTTTAACATAAATACTGTCAACCGTTGTATTACCGAAGCTCGCCAAGGGAACACACGCTAAAAAAGCAGCTAAAATGAATTGGAGTGGTTTATTTGAAATTACCATTATTAAATTGTGTATCTAATTTTACGTTTCAAAAATTTTTGCAAAGGTACATATTTAATTCATACTTGAAAATATATCAATATAATTTTTAGTAAATTGGCATTTGAATAATAATTCTTTAATATTCACGACAATTAGCGATTGTTTATTAAACGAATTGCAAAAATTGTTTCGAAAAAAAGGAATAAAAAATAAGGAATAAAAAAGGCCGCGACATCAATTATAGGGTCATTTACGTCAGACTGAATCAGCGGAACCAGAAAAACTACGGCCGCCATCATCTTGAGAACGCTTCCTGCCAAGAAGGCAAAACCTGTCTTATCAAAGAAATTTTTATTTACAAAAAGGAGAAAAAGATAAATCAGAAGCGTTGCGATGATATGAAACGCATAAATACTCCACGTCTGATAGAAAAAAATGGTGCCTACAAATAGCTTTTCTGTGATAAAAAATTGCGCAACAAAAAGGATTACTGAAAAAGGGATAAAGTATTTTAGAAAAGCGAATAACTTGTGCATTATTTTTTGTTTAGATTTTTTACCTGCCGGATTACATTATAAAGTGCTATAAAAACCGAAAACAGAGACAGTACAATCGTCCAAATAGAAGAACCGTTTGAATATTTTTCGTCAAGCCACATTCCCAAATAGGTAAATGCGAAAATGATAATTCCCATCTGAAAAGGGATATTCATCAATGCAGCCCATTTGCTAAGCGATTTTTTCTTCTGGTCGTTGTTTTCCATCATTTGGATTTAGGTTTTTCACATTGGCTTTCATTGCGCAGGACGCACTGAATTCTGCTCCAGGTTCAACCGACAGTTTCCCAACAATGACTTCGCCATAGATTTTTGCTTTGGATTTTACATTGAGGATTTCCATCACTTCTATCTTGCCGTCGAATTTCCCTTCTATGTCGGCATTCCTGCAGATGATGTCTCCAATGACTTTTCCGGCTGGGCCTATTACAATTTTACCTTTGGACTGAAAGTTGCCGATGAGCTCTCCGTCAAGCCTAAAATCAGCTTGAGAGATAATATCGCCTTTTATGACCGTTCCTTCAACAATCCTGTTGGTTTTCCCTAAAAGGTCTGTATAGGATTTGGGATTCTTATCAAACATTTTATGGCTTTTTGATTGTTAAGTAATCAACAAGATTTTTCTTGATCTGAACGACTTTATAGTTTTCGTTTGAAATAATTATAGCGTTATCAGCAATCTTGTAATCTTTATAATCTTTTAATATGGAAGCAATGTCTTTTGCATTTTCTTCACTCTTGATTCCATGAATTGCTACAAAACTTTCATTTACAGTATAGACATCAAAAGAGGTGGAAAGCTTGTCGATTGTTCTTTCCGAAACAAATTTCTTGATTTTGTCTTGAAGGATTTTTATGTTTTTATCGTCCAGATTTGGCCCAACTTTGTAAAGTATTTTCCAGCTAACCGGAATTTCTTTGTCAAAAGCAATCGTTTCCAATTGTGGAATATTGGTTGCCAAAAGACTCTCAGCTTCTTTGCCTTCTTTGCTGTTTGGATAGTTCAGAGCTACATAATTTAAGGCGCCTTTGTATTCTTCCAAACCTTTTAGTTTACCAATCGTATTAGCCTTAAGCAATTCAATTTTTGGTATAATATCTTCGCCTGCATACAGCTCGATTAAGGCATCGCTTTCTGTTATGACGGCTTGGTATTGCCCTGATTCATATATCTTAAACAGTTTATTATAAGCTGCGTCTGGCGTATCGTTGGCTTTGATCAAATCTGCCGGTGAGCTTTTTAATATGGTAGCATAGCGCGATTCTGGATATTGTGAAATGATTCTTTGTTTCATCGCTTCAGCTTTCTCTCTGTTTGTCACCTCATAAATCTTATACAGATTGTACATCGATGGCAAGATCAGTCTTTCTTCTGGATTGTTCTCCAATAGTTTTTCAAGTCTTCCTGTGGCCAGTTCGTATCTCTTGAATTTATCTTTGTATATAAGTCCTAATTGATAATAGGCAAAGTTTCTTTCTTTTGCCAAGCTGTCAATTGCTTTTTGTTCTGTAGGAAGCTGTTTCAAATAATAATCTACAGTATAACGTACATCAATTTTTTCTTCTTTGGTATCGGTTTCCTCACTTGAAGCAACCTCTTCGCTACCGGTATCGTCATTGCCAAAACCAATTTTGCTTTTCCCTTGAGAAAGTCTCCAATTGTCTTTCAGCGTCCTGTTGCCCCAATTTTTTCTAAACTCGTTTTTTCCGTAAGCTACCGTGGTCGGATTGTAGAAATAGAAGTTCGATGCGGTAGAACCACCAACTGCCGGAGGAGCCATGCTCATTTCTTCAGCTAGTGCCGCCTGCTTGCTTTTGTTTGACATGGCTTTTGAAGCGCTTTTAAGGACTTCTTCATCAGTTGCGTCAGAATTTTGTACACCTGCCGGTTGAGATTGGCTAACTAATAATGCTTTTTTTGCCTTTTCTTCATCTTCTTTTTTCAAGCGTGCAATGACTTCGTCAAAGAAGCTTTTTTTACCATCATCTGATAAAGCAACAATGTGCAATATGCTGTCATTTGTTTTGGCAATTGCTTCGTATTTGATTACATCAACAAGATTTTCTCTTTTCTTTTTGATTGCCTTATATTCACGGGTTCTTTGGTCCATACGCACCAGCGTACTGTCATAATATTGTCCGGCTACAGAATATTTCGCATCATTGAAATTGATTTCTGCCAAGTTTCTATAGTTTGACGCAATCTGATAGTTGTCTTGAGAATTTGCTCTTAAGGACTTATTGTAGTATTTTTTCGCTTCTTCATCTTTTTCAAGAGTGTCATAAAACAATCCCATCTGATGATTGATGACATCAAGGTAAGGTCTGTTTTCTCTATCTTCTAAAAGGTCTTTGTATTTTTCGACAAAGGCTAAAGTATCGCCTGATTTATAGTCAAAATATTGTGCTTGTTTTGCATGAGCCTGGATAACATAACGACGTGGCGATTTCCTTTTCATGTCAATTACCGACTGATAGGTTGCAATAGCGCTGTCTTTTTTATGCTGTGAATCGTAAAGCTGTCCTAGAATAAAATAATATCTTGCTCTTTCTTCGCTTTCTTTAGTATATTCTACTGCCAGCTTTAATTTTGAAATGGCACTGTCTTTTTCTTCAATATTAAGGAACGCTTGTGCTAGAGTTGCATTGGCATCTGCAAAAATCTGGTCTTTAAATTTTATTTCTTCCAAAAGCTTACGAAGGTTTTTTACCGCCAAGGCATCATTCTCCATTCGCATATTGGTCTTTTCTCTCCAGATTTTTGCTTCATAAATCTTATCGCTGTTTGGATATTTGTATAAGATATAGTTGAAAGCCTCTAAAGCTGGCACAAATCTTTGGTCATAATAACGTGCTTTTCCAAGCAAAAGATGCGCTTCGTCCATTTGAGGGTTTTTTTCGCCTCCTTCAATATACATGGAATGTTTTTGTATCGCCTTGATGGCTTTTGTTTCTGCACGCTCAAAATTCGGGTTCTTTTTATCGCCCGGAAGCATGGTTTCTTGATTTACCTGCATCCTTTCTACTGGAAGAATTTCCCAAAAATTATCTTTATACTGTGTTTTCAGCTCGGTAATTCCTGCCTGCAGCGCAATTTCGCCATTATACAAAATATTGTATTCTGTGCTCAGGGCATGCATGTTTCTGTTAATGAAGGTGTCTTTTTTTGTAGAACAAGCTATCAAAAAAGCAAAAAATCCAAGCAGAAGGGCGTATTTAAGTATGTTGGTTTTCAATGTCAAACGTTTTTATTCTTTAACTTTTAAAAGTCAGTTTTAGTATAATGACTGGTAAAAATACGTTTCTTTTTGATATGGGGAAAAAAATAGGCGATTTTTTGCGCTTCGTAATGTTTTCTTATCCTTGACACGGCTGTTTAGTGCAAAAAAAAGCCTCGGTAATCGAGGCCTTTGGTAATTTCATTAGACAGCAAAGAATCGCTCTAATTCTTCTAGCGTTTCTGCTGATGTCTGGATGTCTTTTACGATCTCGCCTTTTTGAAGGGCAACAATTCTATTGGATACCTCAACGGTATGGAGAAGATCGTGGCTTGAGACCAATACCGTAATTTCCGGATTGTCTGCTAATTCTTTGATTATTTTTTTAAGCCTAAACTGTGTAGTCGGGTCAAGATTAGCGAAAGGTTCGTCTAGGATGATAACTTCCGGATTGCCTATCAATGTGGCAATGATTCCGACTTTCTTTTGATTTCCTTTTGAGAAATCGCGGATGTATTTTTTGCTGTTCAGGATTTCGCCATTGAAAAACTCTTCATGTTTTTTCAACAAAGCATCTACATCGGCTTTATTTTGCCCGCGCAAATCGCCTATGAAATAGAAATATTCTTCTGGAGTCAGGTAACCGATCAAGAAGCTTTCGTCTAGGAAAGAAGCGGTCACCGTTTTCCAGTTTTCGCTTTGGTCGACTCTGAAACCGCTATTGATGATTTCTCCTGTTGTTGGCTGAATCAAATCGAGCAGCAGACTGAAAAATGTAGTTTTCCCAGCGCCATTATTTCCGACCAATCCGAAGCTTTCGCCTTTTTGGATTTCAAGATGGTCTATTTTTAATACGGTTGTTCCGTTATATGCTTTTGAAAGATTTTTTGCTTGTATCATTTTTTCGATGTTTTATATCGTTAGATTTTTAGTGTTCGAATTTATCCTTTTTGCTTGTAAGCGTCTATTGTTTTATATTTTTCGGTTTTATACACTTTTTCAATCATTGTAAAAACCTTATTTCTTAGGGCAAATCCTAAAACTCCTGTCAAAGCCACTAATACCAGTCCCATTGTCGGATTAATCAAATAGTAGCCTAAGGCATAGATAATCATCGGGAGCAATAATTTTGGCAAAGAGATGAGCATTGTTTTTGCGTTGAACGCTTTTTTATCTCCAAAAGCTCCTTTGCCAGAATTTAAGTCAACCGGAGTTTTAGTGAATGCGCCGCCGAGCAACACTAAATGAGAATTTACGCCAATATTATAAACCGCGCCCACTATAATAATAAGGTATATTTCTAGCCCAAAATAGAGATAAAAAGAAGCGATCACTGTCGAAACTGCCGTTGCGATAACAATCAGCCACCATTTTGAATTCAGATATCCTTTATAAGGAATGTTTTGGGTCATCATCAGCGGATAATAGGCGCTATCCCAGCTTGGCACAAATTGGCCAAAAGTGAATAAAAAGCCGCCCGTTACAAAAATCCCTGCAAACATGTGCATCATTGGATTATTGTAGGATTCAATTCCTCCAGAAAAGAAAAGCAATCCATAAAAAAGAAATAAGACGCTCATAAAAATCGTGGTTTTTGAACGCTTGTTACGCTTGATCAATCGGATGTCATTTTTAAGGAATGTACCAATCGTTCCAAATTGGTTTAGCCAAGTATATTGTTCGGTTTTGGCTACACTGTGTTTTGAAGAAAGTCCCGTATCTAAATGAAGGTTTTTCTTGAAGTAAGTATACGTGATAAGGTATAAAGAAATCAATAAAATAATCGGTAAAAGGAAAAGGTATTTCGTATCGAACAATCCTTGAAAGAAAACCAACGTATAGCTCGTAATATCAAACAGGCCGTAATATTGCAAAGTTCCCAAAGCCAACACGGCTCCAATAAAGATAAGGAAAAGATAGTCTTTATTGTTTAATAGTATGTTGAAGAAGTTATTCGCATAGACTAAAGCCATCAAAGCTATATGCCAAAGAATTATGCTGACAATATCATATCCTTCTATGACCAGTACGATTGAAAACGGCACGAAGAAAAAGCAATGCACGAAGTTAAAAAACGATAATATCGTCTTTCCTAAGGCAAAGTTTACAATGGTTGATTTTTTGATCGGCAATGCTAATAGCGGACGAATATTCATCACTGGAATCTTCTGAAGAAAAAGCCGTATCATCAGATCCAAAAGGATATAATAGATCAGATATCGGTTCACGACAAGAATAGGATCCAGGTTGAGTTCTTCTTTAATCAGATAGAACACACCGATTCCCATAAAAAGGAAAATCAAGGTGAAATAAATCGCTCCAAAAACCATCAGTATTTTTAAAGCGAGGTTAGTCCTGAAGGAAGCTGAACGGAAAAAAGATTTCCATTCGAGCATGAGGAATTTTTTGAACATCTTGTTTGGTTTGGTTTTGTGGATTAGTAGAATAAAAAATGTAAACGTTACAGTTTATTTTGAGATTTCATATTCAGGATAGATTCGGCCCATTTCTTCTGACATTTTTTTATGTACGACTTTCCACTGTACATATAGCAAAAGTACAAATAACACTAGAATTACAGCGCCAAAAATTGCAGTTCCTCTATTCCAATTCGCATCGCCAAAAGCGCCTGATAAATTGACTATCTGTACCGGCAAGAACGTAATCGGATAAATATCAAAAATACTGGCCGTTTGTTCAAAAAGCCATTTTTTTCCTGTTGCTTTCTCTCGTAATCTTTGGGCTTTGGTGACTTTATAAATTTCGAAGCTAGACACAAATCCAATAACGCCCAAAACACAGAGATATAGAATTTGGGTATCCTGCAAAGCTTCAGAAAGAATATATAAGGCATACATGGCTCCCAAAGTCAGGAGAATTTTAGGCAATCGGAAAAACTCCTTATAATATTTCCAGATTATCCTTGCGTATTTTTTTCCTAAGAATTTCTGGCGTTCTTCGACAACATCCATAAATCCGAAAATCCCGAATTTCTTGAATTCTAACTGTAATGCTTCCTCAAAAGTCAATTTCGGATTTTCTTTCCACCTATCTTCGATTGAATTGGCCAAATGGTCTACCAATTCCAATTGCAGGTCATACCACTCTACAAAATGCTGTCGCGTGAATTGATATAATCGGTCGATTTGCTGTTCGTTTAATTTCATCAATAGCTTAGTTTTGGATTTACTATACTTTGCATGTTTTTTATAAATTCTTCTAGTTCTGCCAGGCGATTTACCGTTTCGGTTTGGCCGCTTTCTGTCAGCTTATAATATTTCCGAAGACGATTATCTACTTTTTCGACCTCCACATCTAGCAATCCTTCGGCTTCTAATTTGTGCAATGCCGGATAAAGAGCGCCTTCAGTGATATTCAATTCCCCTTTGGTTATTTCTTTCACCTTTTGCGTGATTTCATAACCATACATTCTCCCGTTTTCCCCTAATAATTTCATTATTATGGTATTAAGGCTTCCTTTATACAATTGAGAGTTTTTCATTTTTCAGCATTAGAAAGCAAATATACATAAGTTTCTTATACATAAAATAGTTAGGTATTATTTTTTAAGGTTTTCTTATTTAAAAAAGTTTTGGGAATGCTTACTTTTGCATAAAATATACAGAATGTCTACATTTTATAAACTAACAATAAAAGAAGTCAGGAGAGAAACAAAAGATGCTGTTTCTGTGTTGTTCAACGTCCCAGAAGAATTAAGATCGCATTATAGTTTCGTCGCCGGACAATATATAAATCTAAAACTGACGCTTGACGGAAACGAAATCCGTCGTGCCTATTCCATCTGCTCTTCGCCTGACAGTGGTGAGTTACGAATTGCAATCAAAGCTGTTTCAAACGGAGCCTTTTCTCAGTTTTCAAACAAGCAGTTAAAAGCTGGAGATACGATTGAAGTAGGTTCGCCAGAAGGAAAATTCATTTTTGAGCCAGATTCCAACAGGATAAAAAATTATGCTGCTTTTGTTGCCGGAAGCGGAATAACGCCAGTAATGTCGATACTTAAGAGTGTTTTAGAAAAAGAGCCTCAAAGCACTTTTGTTTTGATTTATGGCAATAAAACTCCAGACGAAACTATTTTTCATCAAGAATTGCACAGCCTGCAGCTCCAATATACGGGAAGACTGTTCGTACATTACGTATTCAGCCAGGCAAGAGCCGAAAATGCCTTATTTGGAAGAATCGAAAAATCCGCAGTGAATTTTGTATTGAAAAACAAACATGCTTCTGTGGAATTTGACAAGTTTTATTTGTGCGGTCCGGAAGAAATGATTAATGTCGTAAATAACGTCTTGAGGGAAAATAACATCAAAGAAAAGGACATTAAATTTGAATTGTTTTCTGCTTCGACCAAAGAAAATAAGATTGAAGAATTATTAGAAGGGCATACTAAAGTAACTGTTTTGGTAGACGATGAAGAAACTACTTTCGACATGTCGCAAAAAATGACACTTCTCGATGCGGCCTTAAAACAAGGAATCGATGCTCCTTACTCTTGTCAAGGAGGTATCTGCAGCAGCTGTATCGCCAGAATTGTTTCCGGTACTGCCGAAATGAAAAAGAATTCTATCTTGACCGACCGCGAAATTGCCGAAGGACTGACCTTAACCTGCCAGGCACATCCAACTTCAGCAGAAATCTATATTGATTTTGATGATGTTTAATCGAAAAACATAAAATGGAAAGAGGCTCGAAAGGCCTCTTTTTTTATTTTAATTGATCTGTGACAACAGAAACAACTTTATCAACTGGAATGCTTCGCATTGCGTCTTCATAGCCCTCTACTTTTTTATTGCCATAAATTGAAGTCGGAAGCAGCGGATATGTTTCCCTATCGGAAACTATCGCTGTATCCATCGTCTGGTTAAAAGACAAGAATCCGGCGTACGGGTGTGTTGCGCCCCAAAGCGTAATTACCTTTATGCCTAGCATCGCTGCTATATGCGAATTGCCCGAATCCATTGAAAGCATTACGTCAAGGTTCGAAATAAGCTTTAGTTCTTCTTCAAATTTTAATTTGCCAGCGACAGTAATCACATTTTCTTTTCCAGCGGCTAGCTGGTTTAATATCACAATTTCTTTATTTCCTCCGCCAAACAGAAACATTTTATAATCTTGATTTTCGGCAAGCTTGTCGATGACTTGCTGCATCAAGTCTTGCGGATAAACTTTAGAATCGTATTGGGCAAAAGGAGCGATTCCGATCCACTTTTTGTGCTTTTCTCCAGTAAGATTTAGAATTTCTTCTGTCAGATTAGCTTTTTTTGGAAAAATCGGATTTTCAAGACGTAGTTCAAAGCCAAGTTCTTTAAAAACTTGCTTATGCCTTTCAAACATCGATTTTACCGGCTTGAAAATTTTATTTTCCGCTCTTGTCAGCGCTTTCTTTTCTGCGCGTCCTTTGTCAACAAAAGCTGTTTTTTTGCCGCTCCATGTAAAAAGACTCCTCAGTATTTTGGAACGAAGTACATTATGTAAGTCCGCAACAGCATCAACCCCTAATTTTTTCAAATCTTTATACAATCGTATCAGTCCGAAAAAACCTTTATGCCTTTCTTTCAGATCGATTTCAAAAAAATCTAGATTAGGAATTCCGTCAAAAAAAGGCTTAAAAAAAGGACGAGAAACTACGGTAAGCTTCACATCAGGATACTGTGCGGCAAAAGCTCTCAATACAGGAACTGTCATGGCAACATCTCCCATGGCAGAAAGTCTAAAAACTACTATATGCTTGATTTTTGGCATCTTTTAGAAATAAAAAAGACTTTTAAGAAACAGCTTGTCTCAAAAAAGTCTCTTGTCTTATTTGTTTTGCTTCATTCCGCTTAAGCCTTTCCTGATAAAGAAAACGCCAAATAATGCGAGAACGATTAATTTTAAAGGTTGGGATTGCTGCTGGCTTTCTAAAAAAAGCATTTCATATAGTACATATAGAAATGCAAGGAAGGTCACGCCGTAGACAATCTTGAAAAACAGTGGCTCGGAACTAATAAAATTCTTTTCTGCCATCCGTCTTTATTTTTTATTCTGATACAAAATCGGATTCAGATCATCGTCATTGTACATCTTCATCTGTTTGTAGACTTTCATGAACTTGTCTCCGTTTTCAATATCTGTAAGCAAATCGTCGATTGCTGTTGACAAATCCGAGCGCTGTTCCAAAAGAACATTTAGTTTAGTCTGGCATGCATTTCTGTGTTCTGGAGTAGCATCAGCTCGTGTTGCTTCTTCATGCATGTGGTAGATTTTCAAAGCCAAGATAGACAGTCTATCAAATGCCCACGCAGGGCTTTCTGAATTAATCTTGGCATTGTCTTTTACTTTAACGCCACTATATTTTTTCAAGAAAAAGCTATCGATAAATTCAACCATGTCTGTTCTCTCTTGATTTGAAGCATCGATTCTGCGTTTCAATTTCAAAGCTTCAACAGGATCAATATTCGGATCACGGATTATATCTTCAAAATGCCATTGCACGGTATCAATCCAGTTTTTCAGATATAATAAATGTTCAAATGTATCATTTGAATAAGGGTTGCTGATTGGCTGGTCCACGTTGTCATATTTATGATAATCCTGGATGCTCTGCTCAAATACTGAATACGCTAATTTTGAAAACATATATTTACAATTAAAATACAAATATACTTTTTATACCTTTATGGCTGGTAAAAATTTCAGATTTCAGAACCTTGAATTCCAAACCTTACACTTAAAAAACTATGCAAATACATTATTTATCAGAAGCCAACAGCGTACTGAATCATTTCTTGGGCCAAATCAGAAATGTCAATGTCCAAAAAGACAGCATGCGTTTCCGCAGGAATATTGAGCGGATTGGCGAAATAATGTCGTATGAATTGAGCAAGAACCTTCATTATAAAGATGTAGAAATCCAGACGCCGCTTGGCATCAAAAAGACTACCGAAATTCAGGATGACTTGGTCTTGTGTTCGATCTTAAGAGCTGGACTGCCTCTGCACCTTGGTTTTCTGAATTATTTTGACAGCGCCGAAAACGGATTTGTATCGGCTTACCGCCATCATTACAATAACGACGATGCATTTGACATAAAAGTAGAATACCAAGCTGTTCCGAGCATCGAAAACAAAAATCTTTTATTAATTGATCCAATGCTGGCGACAGGCCAATCTATGGTTGCTGTCTTTAATAAACTGATGGAAAAAGGAACTCCAAAAGAAGTGCATATTGCTGTCGTGATCGCTGTTCCGGAAGGAATTTCTTATCTCCAAAAACATCTTCCTGATTATTGCCACCTATGGGTCGCTACTTTGGACGAAAAGCTGAACGAAAAAAATTATATCGTGCCAGGCTTAGGAGATGCAGGCGATTTGGCGTATGGCAATAAGTTATAATTGCGAGAAAAAAGTCAGTACGCTACACCCGACAATTACATAAACAAAAGTTTCTTTCAGCCAATTGACCTGCATGGACTCAATATGGTTGGTCGCCATGATAGCTACTGGAGCAAATGTATAGATCAAAAGACTATTATTCTTGTCCGAAGAAATCAGGAAAACAACCGCGCCTATAATAAATGCTACAATAATTTTCTTGTAGGACGATTGCATATTCAACGGCTTATTAGGCAATGTCAAGGCTTGCGTAATAAAAAAGAAGGTTGCAGTAACTAGATATAATGAAAGGGCAAAGTTCTGATAATTATTCGTAAAATAATTGAAATTGAAATCAATCAAAGCGCTATCAACTATCGTTTCTATCAAGCTTTGGTCAAAAATTAAAGCATACATCAATGCTATGACTCCTACAGCAAAAAAGGAAATAAAAGGCAGTACCCAGTTTCTATAATCTCTCGAGACATGAAAAAGGATGGAGACAAAAACAATCAAAATGAACAAAATACTCCAAAAGTGAAAGATTGCCGCTAGAAAAATCCAAAGCGAAGCATCGAATATTTTTTCTTTAGGCGTGAGCAGCGATTGCAAAGAAATCAATCTCCGCAACGCCAAGAGTATAAAAAAATTAGAAATAATCAGGTTAGTGTTTACTAATGTTGTCGGGAATAAAATCAGGAATGAAAAGAAAAAAAGGAAGGTATAGCTATTGTCTTTGCTCAATCCATTCTTTTTGGTCACGAAGTTTATGATAAAAAGCGAACCTATCAAAAGCAGTAGAAGTCCAGTCCTGATCATAATCCCATTGACAGAATCAACCAATTCTGGAGCTTTTTGGAGGTATAAAAAATAGCATATAACCAGAAGCGCTGAAATAATTATATAATTTAACGGTCGAGATTTGCTAAAAACGCTTGTTATCATAAGGATATTTTATACTTTTGCAGTGTAAAGATACTACTTGTTCTAAAATGAACTATTATAAAGTTGGTCTGTACAAAAATTTTAGAAGATTCATAAAATAACAACATAAAGAAACGATATGAAATCATTTTTTGAAGGAATACAATATTTATTCGTAGACATTTTGTTCAAACCGCTTGACTTTTTCAGAGCTTTAGAACTAAAAAACTGGTGGGCTGCCAACACATTGAATTGGATTTTTATGATTATTTGCGCAGTAGCAATTGTATACTGGATCAAACAGTTACAATTACACAAAGCTAATAACGACGAATTTCAAGATACTACGGCTCATTCTTTCTTAAAATAAGCCAAACTTATTATAATTAAAAATCCGAGAAGCGATAACTATTGCTTCTCGGATTTTTTATTGGATTATAAATCAAACCCGATATCTTTTCGGAAATACATCTTCTCAAATTTCAGCTTGTCGATATTTTGATAGGATTTTTGTATCGCTTCTTTAAAGTTATCGCCGTAAGATGTTACCGCCAAAACCCTGCCACCATTGGTTACTACTTGTCCATCAACGGTTTTAGTTCCCGCATGGAAAACAATAGAATCGGTAACATTTTCGATTCCAGAAATTGCTTTTCCTTTTTCATACTCTTCCGGATAGCCGCCAGAAACGACCATGATAGTCGTAGCGCTCCTTGAATCGACTTCTAAAGAAACTTGATCCAGCTTTTCGTCGGCCACAGCCAAAAATAGTTCTACTAAGTCAGATGTAAGCCTCGGAATTACAACTTCTGTTTCTGGATCGCCCATTCTGACGTTGTATTCAATTACCATCGGCTCATTCTTAACATTGATTAAACCGATAAATACAAAACCTTTGTATTCGATTCCATCTTTCTGTAAGCCATCAATTGTCGGTTTTACGATTCTATTTTCGATTTTTTCCAGCAAAACAGCATCAGCAAACGGAACCGGGGAAACCGCTCCCATACCGCCTGTATTCAAACCAGTATCGCCTTCACCAATTCTTTTATAATCTTTTGCCGTAGGCAGAATCTTGTAGCTTTTGCCGTCAGTCAAAACAAAACAGCTGAGTTCTATTCCGTCTAAAAATTCTTCGATGACCACTTTTGAGCTCGCCTGTCCGAATTTTTCATCAACAAGCATATTTTTCAATTCGGTTTTTGCTTCTTCTAAATCTTGGATAATTAGAACTCCTTTCCCTGCCGCCAATCCATCTGCTTTCAAAACATAAGGAGGACTCAACGTTTCTAAAAATTTCTGTCCTTTTTCTAAAGTTTCTTTGGTAAAACTGCCATAAGCTGCCGTAGGAATATTATGTTTTACTAGAAATTCTTTTGCAAATTCTTTGCTTCCTTCTAATTGAGCGCCCTTTTTTGACGGACCTATAACGGGAATATTCTGTAATGCCTCATCATTTTTGAAAAAATCATAAATTCCAGCCACCAAAGGATCTTCTGGACCCACAACAACCATTTCTACTTTTTCTTGGAGTGCGAAATTTTTTATCGCTTCAAAGTCAGTTGGACTAATATTGATGTTTTTTGCAATTGCTTCTGTACCAGCATTCCCAGGTGCCACAAAAAGTTTTGAGCATTTATTGCTCTGCAGCATTTTCCAAGCCAAAGCATGCTCTCTTCCGCCAGAACCTAATAATAAAATTGTCATTGTTGTGTAGTTTGTTTAATATGTGCCAAAATTAATTGCTTTTGAACATAAAAAATAATTAATTTACTAAAAACTATCAACTTTCGACTGTGTTTAAACTATTTGACTTTTCCTTGAAAATTAGTGGCTTTCCGATAAAAGAGGCTCAGCTGGAATTTGAGAATATTCTTAATATTCCGGAAGCCAGCTATGAACACTATATTCTCGGAAAAAGAAAAGAAATTGTCGATTTTCACTTGAAGAACAATCATTTTTATAAGCAACTGGCTTCTGGAAAAACTTCTGATAATTGGAATAGTTTGCCTGTAATTACTAAAAAAGATTTGCAACAACCATTGCAACAAAGGCTCTCCAAAGGTTTTGATGCTGAAAAATTATTTATCAATAAGACTTCGGGGTCCAGCGGAGATCCGTTTATTTTTGCCAAAGATAAATACTCCCATGCGATGACTTGGGCTTCAAACATGTATCGTTTTGGATGGCATGGTATTGACTTTAACTCTTCTTTCCAAGCACGGTTTTATGGAATTCCTTTGGATTTTATCGGAAATAAAAAAGAACGCTTGAAGGACTTTCTGGGACATCGGTTTCGCTTTCCGATTTTTGATTTATCGGATGCTGTTTTGGAAAAGTTTTTAAATCATTTTCGCAATAAGAAATTCGATTACATCAATGGATATACAAGTTCGATCGTATTATTTGCCAAATATTTGGAACGAAAAAATATCTTACTAAAGGAGATATGTCCGACACTAAAGGTATGTATAGTGACCTCTGAGATGCTTTTTGAGAAAGATAAAATCTTAATGGAAAAGCAATTTGGAATTCCTATTGTCAATGAATATGGTGCTTCAGAACTGGACCTGATTGCTTTTGAAAATTCCAAAGGAGAATGGCAGGTCAATGCCGAAACCTTGTTTGTTGAAATTTTGGACGATGCCAATCAGCCAGTTCCTAATGGAAAAGAAGGTCGTATTGTAATCACTTCGTTGTATAATAAGGCCCATCCGTTCATCCGATATGATATTGGAGATATTGGAATTTTAGCTACAGAAAGTACTTTTAAAAAACCAATTCTCAAGCAATTAATTGGTCGGACAAACGATATTGCCATTCTTCCAAGCGGAAAAAAATCACCCGGACTGACTTTTTATTATGTAACCAAAAGCATCATAGAAAACGATGGACATGTAAAAGAATTTATCGTAAAGCAGACAAAAATTGATTCGTTCGAGATAGAATATGTAAGCGAAAAAGAATTGTCTTTAGAACAAATTTCTAAAATTGAGGGCGCTATTTCCTTATACTTGGAACCAAATCTGAGATTTGTATTTGTGCAAAAGACTTCTCTGGCACGTACTAATCGAGGAAAGCTCAAACAGTTTCAGTCGTTACTTTAGCTTACGTTTTTTCACATATTTCGGCTTGATAAAAAAATGCACAAACAGGAAGCCGATCATGCAACCTATTGAAGCGATAATATTTAATTTATGGAAGTTTCTATATACATTATAATTATGTCTCAATAGCGCTGTTTTTGAAGCTGAAATAGAATTTTCTCTAACCCTATAAATTGCCAAGTTTTCAGGAACAGGTTTTGCGGTTTTTATTTTTTTCAAGATTGTGAGCCACATCATCCAGTCTTGGCGCTTTCTAAGGGAAGAAATTGTTATTTTTCCTAAAAAGGCCGAATCGTAAATGCCTGTCAGATTTCCAATCAGATTGCTCCAGAACAATTGGTTATAAGTAAGGATTTTTGGCGCTTCGATTATTTTACCTAAAACATTACCATTTTCAGCCATACATTCATAAAATGAAAAAGTGAAAGGCTGGTTTTCCGAAATCATGAATTTTATCTGCTTCTGAAGCTTTTCGGGCTTCCACAAATCATCTGAATCAAGAAAGGCAATATATCTACCCTTGGCTAGAGAAACTGCTTTATTTCGAGCAATTCCAGTTCCGTAATTTTGTTTTTGTTGATGTAGCTGGATTCTTTTATCATGAAGATAACTTTCAACAATGGAAATAGTCTTATCAACAGATCCATCATCGACTATGATCATTTCCCAATTTTGATAGGTCTGATTTTGAACCGATTTGATAGTGTCTGAAATAAATTTTTCTGAATTGAAAGAAGGAGTAATAATGGAAACGAGATGTTCTTCCATTGCTAATAGGCTTTTTCTTCTCCTTTTATTGCGTTGACTACCGTAAGGAAGATAATTTTTATGTCTAAAAGCAAAGACCAGTTTTCAAGATAAAAAATATCAAATTTTACGCGATAAATGATATCCTTATCGCTCTCTACTTCTCCACGGAAGCCTTTAGTCTGGGCAAGTCCTGTAATACCTGGCTTGATAAAATGACGTACCATAAATTTGTCAATTCTTCGGGCATACATTTCCGTATGGCTTACCATATGCGGTCTTGGTCCAACAACCGACATATCTCCTAATAAAACATTAAAAAATTGGGGCATTTCGTCTATACTTGTTTTTCTGATGAATTTTCCCACTTTTGTTATTCTCGGATCATTTTTGGAAACTTGATATATATCCGCTATCTCGTTTAATCGCATTGAGCGAAACTTATAGCAATAAAATTCTTTGTAATTCAATCCGTTTCTTTTTTGCTTAAAAAAAACACTTCCTTTAGATTCGATTCTTATCAAGATTGCTAAAATTGGGATTAGCCATGATAAAATACCGATAATGACAACTAAAGAAAAGATAATATCAAATGCCCTTTTAATAATTTTATTTGCCGTTTCGTCTAATGGTATGTTTCTGATTGATATAATAGGAATGTAATCATAGTAATCAAAAATTAAATTTCTCGCTAAAACTTCTTTATTGTCTGGAAGAAATTTTAGGATTTTTAAATTATTATCTGTGAAATCGATAAATTTATTTACCTCAGCATTTGATAATTCTGCAAGAGAACAATAGATTTCATCAATTTTATTTTCCATGACAAAATTGAAGCATTCTTCAAGCTGTTCCTTTTTGTTAGGAATTAGAGTAAACTTTTTTTCTAATTTATACCCATAGTCTGGATTTTCATTGAAGAATTCTTCTAGCTGGCTTACGCTTTTTCCGTTGCCAACAATAACGACCTTCCTGAAGTTTCCTCCAAAAACAACCCTGAATCTTCTTAATGAAAAATAAATGAAAAATTTTGCAAAGCCTACAAGGATAACCGAAAATGAAACAAATTGTATCATTTTTGAAGGTTCGGAGAATTTTAGATAAAATCCTATAAAGGCAAAATTTATAAGTAAGAAGAAGAAATATTGTTTTAGTATACTGCTAAATATTTCAATGACCTTTGTATAACGATATACTTCATAAAAACCAATATTCCAAGCAATCACGAGCCACGAGATTGATATAAAAAAGTGATACCCTAATACATTTAATGTTTGTGGCAATAGGAAGTTTGCTAGGATATTGATAATAATCAAATCCAGTATATATGAAAATGGCCTGATGTAGCCAGAGTATCTTCCTGTTTTTTTGCGCACTTAAAAAATATATTTTGAAAAATCTTTATGCTCTTCCTTCAACAATTCTTCTGATGATAAAGATTTAAAATATTCATAGGTTATTCTCATTCCTTCTGATCTCGATACTTTAGGTTCCCAACCTAAAAGTTCTTTTGCTTTTGTAATATCCGGCTGTCGCTGAAGCGGATCATTTATTGGTAAAGCACGATATACAATCTTTTGATTACTTCCTGTCAAGCTGATAATTTCTTCAGCAAAATTCTTAATTGTTATTTCATCCGGATTTCCAATATTCATAGGATATATATAATCTGAATGAAGCAATCTATAAATTCCTTCAACCTGGTCATTTATATAGCAGAAAGATCTTGTTTGCATACCGTCACCAAATATAGTCAAATCTTCTCCTCTTAAAGCCTGTCCGATAAATGCTGGAATCACTCTACCGTCATTTAATCGCATTCTTGGTCCATAAGTATTAAAAATCCTCACAATTCGGGTTTCAACACCATGAAAAGTATGATAAGCCATTGTAATCGATTCCTGAAAACGTTTTGCTTCGTCATAAACACCCCTTGGCCCTATCGTATTCACGTTTCCATAATATTCTTCAGTTTGTGGATGAACTAATGGATCTCCATATACCTCTGATGTTGATGCTATTAAAATTTTTGATTTTTTTACTCTTGCTAACCCAAGAAGATTGTGAGTTCCAAGAGATCCTACCTTTAAGGTTTGGATAGGGATTTTAAGATAATCTATTGGACTTGCTGGTGATGCAAAATGTAATATATAATCTAATTTTCCAGGTATATGAACAAATTTGGTTACATCGTGATGATAAAATTCGAAACTTTCTAATTTGAATAAATGCTCAATATTTTTTAAATCACCTGTAATAAGGTTATCCATTGCAATTACAAAATAACCTTCTTTTATAAAACGATCACATAAATGAGACCCTAAAAATCCTGCAGCGCCAGTTATAAGTATCCTTTTCATGAATAAGCAATTATTAGCTTCGCAAAGCTAATCTTTTTTATTTAAGAATTCCATATACTTTTTCTCAACGAAAGTTTTAATTTCATTCTCAAATCTTTCACTTGCAAATCTTAATGCATTTTGCCTGATAATTTTAGGAACAAATACCATTTTTTCAAATCTATGAATTGCATCAAGCAAGCTATCTATGGTTTGTTTCTCGAAAAACACTCCTGTTTTATTTTCAATAACAGTTTCCAAAAGCCCCCCATATCCATAGGCAATTACTGGTGTTCCACAAGCTTGAGCTTCAACAGGAAGTATTCCAAAATCTTCTTTTGCTGCAAATACAAAAGCTTTTGCTAACTGTAAATATTTTTTCAATAATTCATCATTAATACTTCCAAGCATTTCTATATTATTATTGGCAATATTTTTAATTTTTTTAAATTCGCTACCATCACCAGCAACTATAAGCTTTAAATCTGGTCTTTTATTAAACGCTTCTACAATTAATTGTATCTTCTTATAGGAAACTAAACGAGAAGCCGTAAAATAATATTCTTGTTTTTCTTCTTTGATAGTAAAATAGTCCGTATTAACCGGCGGATAAATTACTGCACAGTCTCTATTATAATTTTTTTTTATTCTTTTTGCAATAAAATGAGAATTTGCGATAAAATGATCAACCCTATTAGAAGATAGAACATCCCAATTTCTGAACTTATGTAGAATATATCTTGCATATAATCCCTTTATTCCTCTTAATGAGACATCTTGCATATATTCATGATACAAATCCCATGCATATCTCGCTGGTGAATGACAATAACAAATATGTAATTGATTACTATTGGTCAAAACACCTTTTGCAACAGATGATGAAGAACTTATAATTAGTTCATATTCATTTAAATCTATTTGTTCTATAGCATATGGAAAAAGCTGAAGATATATTTTGTGTTTTTTTCTGACAAATGGAAGTTTTTGGATAAAAGTTGTTTTAACTGATTTGCCTCTAAGAATTTGTTTTCTATCATTATCATCTAAAAAATCAAATAAGGAAAAATGGTCTAAATCATCCCATAATTGATTTAAAACATTTATAACTTTTTCTGCACCACCATTAACATAATACCAATCATGAATTAATGCTTTCTTCATATAATATATTATTTATATACTCCATTATTTCATCTTGGAATCTTTCTTTAGAAAATTGTAAAGCATGTTGTCTTATTTTTACTGGGTCAAACGTTAATTTTTCAAATTCTTCTATTGTCCTTTTTAAGGTTTGTTCATTTTGTTCAAAATAAAAAAGACCTGTTACTCCTTTTATAACTGTTTCTAAAACTCCTCCAATCCCATACGCAATAACTGGTGTTCCACAAGCTTGAGCTTCAATTGGGGCTATACCAAAATCCTCTATTCCTGAGTGGATAAAGGCTTTAGCATTTTTAACATATTCGTTTACTTCTTGTGAATTTAAAAAGCCGGTAAAATGTATATTAGGTTTTGCAAATTTTTTTAAATTTTTTAATTGATCGCCATCACCAATTATATATAATTCTTTATTTAATAAATTAAATGCTTTAATTACTATATCGAAACGTTTATATTTAACTAATCTTCCAACCGCAACATAATATTCTTGTTTTTTTTGTTGAAGTATAAATCGTTCTATATCAACAGGGGGATAAATAACGTGTGATTCTCTATTGTAATTTTTTTTTATCCACTCTTTTACGAAAATTGAATTCGAAATAATATAATCTGGATTTTTAGATTGATTCTTATCTATTTTTCTTAAAACCATTATTAACGGATATAAAAAATATCCCATTACCCCAAAATACAACTTATAGTCATCCCAAATGTATTTAAAGTTTCTTGCTTGAAAATAACTAATATGAATTTGATCACTAGAGGATTTTTTCACTCCCTTTGCAATTGCATGTGAGGATGAAATAATTAGTTTAATGTCTTTACTAATCTTAATCTTTGACACAAAATAATGAAACGTAATAAAGAAAAATCTAAAACCTTTTTTACTGTTTTTTAGTGGGGTTTCAATTATTTGATGTTTCTTTTTCTCATAAATCTTATCAAGATCATCTTTGTCCATTATATTTATGAGAGTATATGTCTTATCAAAATCGAAAATGTTTTGTAAAATAGTAATAACTCTTTCGGCACCACCATATTTATCAAGCCAATCTAAAACTAATGCTTTTTTCAAAATTTAAATTAATTTAATCATATTAACAACTTATATATCTTTTCTCATCTCCATTTTTGATTGAGGATAAAAATAAAAAAATTAGTTATGATTTGATTCGTTACTTAATTTTTTATGATCTATGGAGTCAATCCCTTTTTTGAAATTTTTAATTTATTTTGAAATTGAAGTTTATTATTTAATAAAATAAATGTTATTATTGAAAACATATAACATCCTACTTGCCTTTGCATTATATTTTCAACAAAACAAAAAAGAAATAATGCTAAAATAATACCGAAATCAGGAAAAGATATTCTATAGTTATATATAAGATATACAAAAAAGCTTAAAAATACTAAAAGACCAATTATACCTCCTATCAAGTAAAACTCAATAAATGAATTATGAGAATTATAATTCCTTGTTTGAAAGAAAGCCCTTTTTTGAAAATCATTTTTAATACTATCACCATAACAATCATGAAAAAATTGTTTAATTTCTGTATAGCTTTTTTTACCAATAAATATATTAAAATCGTTTTGAGTCATTTTAAAAGCGCAATTCCATATTATAACTCTAGGTTCAGAGTTTTTTAATGATTGTACGGTCGCATTGATTCCATTTTTTATATTAAATCTTTCAGATAAATTTTTATTGGATAAAAATGAGAGCGTAATTATTGAAAATAGACCTATTAAAAAAATAGTCTTTTTGAGTCTATTCACTTTACTATAAAATAAAATAAAAATAACAAAAATAAGAGCAATGCTAACAAAAGAAAGTCTTGCCGATATAGCAATTATGAATATAATAAGGGAAACAGAAATAGCAATTAATATTTTTTTATATTTTGGATAAATTTTCATTATGTCTATACACAAAAGGAATGCAACTGTTAGTAAAAATCCAAAATATGGTCTCTCAAATAATAAAAGTTCATTAACTTTTTGACCATTCGCTAAAGGAAAATTATTGTATTTTATATAATATAATCCTATATTAAATATAGAAACTCCTGTTGCTAAAAAAATAGATAATATAAAACTTAATTTCAATAAAATAAGATTTTTAAACTTAAGTAAAAGAATAATAAGTCCTATTATTAATAGAAATCTGCCATAAATTTTACTATCAATAAAAAAGGTTCCATAAAATAGTGCCTTAATTATTAAATATAAAAAAAGAAATAGTAGTATTTGTAATGAAGGGTTTTTTAAAAATTTGAAATCAACTTTTTTGATATCTTTAAAAAAAATTAAGGTCAAAATTATTAATACAATATTAGGAATAGCTATAGAAAAAGGTATAATAAAAATTAAAAGACAAAACAATATGTCATAATAATTTATCTGATGTATTTTGGGGATATTCATTTTAGAAAAATTCTTTTTAAAGAAAATATTAATTTATAAGGCATAATATAGAGGACTATACTTCTGAATATTCCATAAATTGGATAAAAGCCAAAATAAAAATTATTTTTTATAATTCTTATTCTATTCAAAACTTGTTCTTTTCTCCTAACATAAGAAATTCCTGTTTCATTTATTTCAATTTGTAATAAAAATTGATCAATATTTGCCACTCTAAAACGTTTCACAAATTGAAAAAAATAGGCATAATCTTCTGCTGATTTATAATTTGTGGGATATTTACCTAAAATTTTTACTGCATCAACTGAAAACATTACAGCAGGGTGTACGAACATTGAATTTAAGTACATCTTTTTTCTTATTTGTTCATGTATTATTGGTCTTATTAAATCAAATAAATGACTTCCTTCAACACTATGAGCTTTTACATAGGATCCTACTAATTTAATTTCCGGGTTCTTTTCTAAAAAATCAAATTGAATCTGAAATCTTTTTCCAAGACAAATATCCCCACAATCTAAACGAGCAACATATTTGTAGTTATTTTCAGACAATGCAAAGTCTAAGCCTACATTTAATGCTACTTCTATTCCTTTATTTTTACCTAAATATTTTAAATAAATTTCCCCGTTGGCTTTAAATCTATTTTTTATTTCAACCTCATCTATTATATGCTTCTCACTGCCATCATCAACTATTATTATATCGATATTCTCTTTTTCATCTATAGATGAAATTGAATTTATCAAGCCTTTAGTATTATTATAATGGGGTATTAGTAGTAATATTTTGTTCATGCTCAATATGGATAGATAATTTAATTAAAATTGCTAAAACTAGCCAAAAGCCGTACATTCTAAACGAGTCGAATTGCATCCAATTTATAAAAAAACCTATAAAAGACACAAACAATACCAATAGGAGTATACTTTGTTTTTCGCTTTTTGTTTTTTTCCAACATTTTATACATGTTTTTATTATAAAATAGAAAAAGAAAAAAAGAATTGCTATCCCTATTATTCCTATTTCTGCAAGTAGTCTAGTATAAAGATTATAAGCCGGGGGAAAGGATGGTTCTCTTGAGTTTTGATAAAACAATTTAAATTCATAATTATTCTTTGTAGCCCACTTTGGATAATGAAGACGAGAATGGTAGGCTTGTTGCCCAAAACCAACTCCCGCAATTGGATTTTCAGCAAATACCACTAAAGCAGCATATTGCATACCAAATCTGGATTGATTTGAGATATTATCTTTTAAATTTTCTTTAAAATTTAAGCTTTCTAATTTTTCTTCTATTGATTGGATTATCTTAGAACTATTAAATATTAGTAAAAACGAAAAAAATACCGTTGTGATTTTAAAAAAATTTAAAATCATTTTGCGATGTCTTTCATTTCTTAATAGATACAGCACAAAAATAAAAAATTGTAGTGTAATTATAATTAATGCTGTTCTAGAACCCGAATAAAATGTCAGTAATAATATGAGTATTGTTGGTATAAATTTTAACAATCCTTTTTCCGTAATAATATAACTGAACATCCAACTAGCAACAGTAATTAAATATATAGCTAGGAAAGGAGGCTCAAAAGCAACAGAGGCAATTTTCTCAAGATGTAAATTGACATTCATAAAAGGAAGATAACTGAATGCTTCCAGAAAAATTCTAAACTGAGAAATATAAAAAATAGAGACCATAATTTCAAAAAAACCATATATCGAGATAAATACTAAAGAATATAAAAATATCTTTCGGATTTTAATTAGTAAGTCATCATTTTTAATACTTTTTATTGAATTAAAAAAGAAAAGAAAAAAGAATAAAGATGATATTATAAGCGATATATATTGCCGTATAAAGCGATTAATACCTGATGTAAATTTGAAATAATTTGTAATAACACTATCAAAATTTAAGATAGTAGAAACTAAGCACCAAAGTAATAAAACTAATAAAGATTGAAATATAATATGTTTGTAAGGAATTAATATTTTTATTTCAAATAACATAACTAGAAAGCCTAGTAAAAGAAAATAAGCACCTGCTTCATTCCTAAATTCTCCTAACAAACTTAGCCCTTTAAAATTATTGAAAGGGAAAAAAAATAACCCTAATACAAATAGGGTGTAATATATTTTGTGAATTCTTATTGAGCTTGTTTTCATTTACTTTTGCCATTAAAAAATCTTAAAACTTCTGAAAGCCACGGTTTATAAACAATTGCCACAAAATTAACTAAAATATATAATCTTTTTTTAGATTGTTTTTGCATAATTATCAAAATTAGCTTCTCAAAAATGCCCGATGTATTATATAACTCAAGATAGTATTTTTTTGAAATCGCCAAAGATTGAATGTTAAAAACCATTTTCGAAATATATTGATATCTTTCTTTTATATTTTTACCTTTTTCAATGGCGCAAACAAATGTTAAATAAAAAATTCTTCGCATAAATCTTATTGCTTTGAGATTTTCTATTTGATTACTTTCCATTTGCAAATCACATATACCCTTATAATCAAAGTTATATTTTTCTAATGCGTATTTGAAATAATCCTTTTCAATATACTTTCTTGATTCACTTACTTCCATTTCTCTAAAGTGATACCCTCCATAATCAGCAAAATAAGCTTTATCACATTTATTAAAAGCGTATATGTTAAACATATTATCTTCTTCTATATCTCTATTTGCAGGAAATTTAATTTCATACTTTTCTATAAGAGATCTACGATAAATTTTATTCCATACTGGAAACAAATCTTCTTTTTCTAGTAAATTAGGGATGATTTTTTCTTGAATGAATTTTTTATCATAAATAACATTAGGCGGAAAAACTGTTTTTTTTATAATTTCTTTATTGTCTCTTCCAAGAATTGTTTTAGAAACTACAATATCAACATCCTTATTTACTGCTATATTAAATAATATTTCGAGCATATTGCTATTTATATAGTCATCATGGTCACAAAAACCTATATAATCACCTTTTGCAATACCTAACCCTGTATTTCTAGCCATGCTTATCCCTTTATTTTCTTGAGAAACGACTATTATTCTTGGATCAGATTTCTGATAATTTTTTAAAATTTCAACAGTATTATCCGTTGATCCATCATTTACAAATATTAATTCAATTTCTTTTAATGTTTGATTAACTAAAGATTTTACACATTCATCTATAAATTTTTTAGAATTATACACAGGTATTATTATACTTACTTTTGTTGTCTTATACATATTCCTAATTGTTCTTATATATATCTTCTAGAATAATAAATCATCCCTATATCAATGATAATTTGTGTTAACATCAAAGATACGGCTGTTCCAATATAACTGTATTGTGGTATTAATATTAAATTTAATAATATATTAAATATCGTTCCGATTGAAATTACTCTAAAATAAAGATTATCCTTCCCTAGATTTATTAAAATTTGTTTTCCAAACATATTATCGATAAATGATGCGATAGGGATCAGTAATAAAATTCTTAAAACCAAAGCAGAATTCTCCATATTTTTCCCATAAACAGTTTCTATTATTTCTTCAGAAAAAATAAATATTGGTATTAATCCGATTAAAAGTATAATTGAACCTATTTTTACAATTTTAATTATGGATTTTATCGTTTTTTCTGGATCAATCGTCATTTCTTTTGACAAAAAAGGAAAGAGGGCGTTTGAAAACGGAATTTGAATTGTTGCTAAAGCTCTTACTAATTTTTCAGCTCCTGCATAATAGGTTACTGCATTATTACCGACTATAAAACCCAATAAAATTATGTTTGTATTTGTGAAAAGCGAGATTTTTAACTCTGATAAAAATATATACTTCCCTATTCGAAGTTGAGTTTTTATTCTTTCCAAAGATTGGATTTTTAGCGAAATATTAAACTGTTTATATATATAAATTAATGAAAATATACCTGAAAAAATAAATCCACAAGAATTAAACAATGGAACCATCCAATAATCATCTTGATGTTTTACATAAAGAAAAATTAAAATTGTAAATATGGTTTTAAAAATTAGATTAATATAGGTTATATATTTCATCTTTTGGATACCTTGAAAAAACCAAACAGGAAAAAGTGTTTGACCAATTATAACTCCAAATGAAAGTAGGTATACTAATCTGTATTCAGAAAATTTATCAATACTAAAAACGACCAATAATAAAACAAAAAAGGAAAAGATTGTCAACAGTAATTTAGTTGTAATTACATCATTAAATAATTCTTTTAATTTTTCCTTATTTTCAATATTTAAAGATATTTCCTTTGTAGCGGTTAAATTAAAACTATAATCAGTTAAAATTTGGAAATATGTAATTACAGCAGAAGAAAATAAAATTAATCCAAATATCTCAGTGCCTAATATTCTTGTAAGGTAGGGAAATGTGATTAATGGCAATATCATATTCAGCATTTGCAGAACCGAAAGAGAAACAAAGTTAGTAAACACTGTTCTATACTTTTCTATGATAAGCCTTTTGAAAGTTTTTCGCATCACTTCTAATAAGTAACAAACATAATTTAAATTTTGTAATCTATATAACGAAAAAGGCTAAATCTTAAAAAAGATTTAGCCTTCAATAAATTGTTATTTGCTAGGTTATTTTATAATTTTTATAATTTCAGCAATTAATGGTTCAGTAGTTAACATTACAGGATCATATGATCCGTCTTCCTTTTTAATAAAGGACATTGTATTTGTATTAGCATCATATTTTATATAATCATTCATGGTAAAATAATTTTTTAAATATGCACTTTCAATTACAAAGCTTTTATCCAAGTACTTTAATGTGATTTTTTTTAACACAATCGGTTCTTGACCAGCAACACTACTAATGTCTATCCTTATATTATGCGGAATATACTCTTCTGGCACGCTAATTTTTACTTTTTGCTCATCTGGCATACCAACAACTCCGGTTTCAACAAAATGCTCATCATTAAACCATGGAATTGTTTCATCTTGATAATAAACCATTATTTTATCGTTTTTCTTGATGGTTGCATCAATAATAACGTCAAATGTTTTTGATGGTTTTTCAACCTCAACTACCTTTTCAACAGGTTCTTTTTTATCATCTTTACATCCAATTAAAACTGATAATGATAAGAAACTTAATAGTAATAATTTTGACTTCATCTATCTTTATTTTTTTGGCAAATATATATAATTTATTATTTCAATTTAAAAAAAATTAAAATTAAGTCTTTTCATTTTAAATCCATGTGTTACACTAAAATGAATTCCAATATAGTCTTTAGAAAGTCGTTTTTTAAGCTTTTATTTTTTTTAATTCACTATTATAAAATGAGAGTAAAATCCTCCATATTATAAAGATAAAAATAAAAATAAATGGTAAAATAATCTTCATTTTGCCATTTATAGATTTATTATTTTTAATATTTTGAACAATACTTACATCTTTGACTATCTTTTCGGCATTAATCAAATTAATCTTATTATCTGCTAAATTTGTTACTAAATCTTGTTTTGTTTGCAAAATATCATTAAGTTGGGCATTTTCAGTAATGCTTACTAATGCATTTTTATTTACTTCTGATGGCTTATAAAATTTAGAAATTAAATTATTAATTTGAAACAATGTCTCTATATCTGATTCCATTTTAGTCTTTATGCTTGCAATTGACGTTTTCTGTATTTCAATAAAGTATTCGCTATTATTTAAATACTCTAAAATTGGATAAATAAATTCTTCTTTCTCTGCAGATTTAGCAGTAATAATTTTTACCCTATGTGTAGCATAATTTATGCTTGTTGTCTTTTCTTTAATTATTTTATTCACATCTCCATCTTCTGCCATTAACTTAATTAATTCAAAATTTTGTCCTTTTGCATTTATAAAAGAATAAATATCATTAATAGGTTCAATATCTACACCTATAAGTGATTTAGGGTTTTTGATTCCAATTTTCTTTAAAAAAAGAGCATCGTGTTCTGATAATTTTGAATTTAATAAATTTATTTTTGAATAAACGTATTCTGTACTACCAAAATTTGGTATTATTATTATTTCACTGTCATAAATTTTTACATTTCTATCTAAATAAAAACCGAGTCCTGCTCCTATTATAAAGAGGATAGCAATAAATATAATATTCCTTTTTATAAAAAGAAATCCTCTAAATATCCAACTCAAAAAATTCTCATAAGCTTGGCCTAATTTTCTAGATACTTGCGACAAATCAATTTCTTGATTGTCAGGATTGTTTTGCGAGTTTGAACTCATAAGTTAGTTAGTTTTTATGTTAAAGATTTGTTCTAATATTTTAATTGTAATAAGATAAGTTGGTTTCACTCCTGTTGTTCCTAAACCTCCAGAAGCTAGGGTACTTCCCGTTTCTAAAGGATTATCCGAAGCATAGTAGGCATATCTCACTTTTACGTCAGGGTTGATGCTTTTTCTGATTTTTGAAGCCGACTGAATGGCTTTTTGGTAGTAAGCACCTTCCATTTCAAGACCGATAACACCCCATGTCGATTCGTGGAAGAATTTCAATAGGTCTTTGTTTTGGAGAGATGTTCCTAAAACAGAAACCATCGGTCCTGCATACACTGGAATTCCGTTTCCTTCAAACATTTCAGCTGTTAATTGGTTTTCAAAAGGATAGTTATCCCCTGTTCCTTCATTTATATGTGCTGACGGAATCATAATATCGCCTTTTCCTCCTTCAAGAATACCGGCTTTACCCATTATAGAAACCGATTCCACATTTAGGAAATATTTATTCTTGCCGTCTTTATAAGGCTTTAAAAGCTCATCTATGGTTTCATACGCTTGCTCTCCGAAAGCGTAATCCATTACAATAATTACTGGTGGATGTGCCCCTATTTTTGCTGCTGGAAAGGCCGATTTAGACCAGTCAATCTTGGCCGTGTCAAAAATCTGGACGTCGATGTTGGTTCCGGATGTGTCAGGTAAAGAAATCATTCCATATTTAAACGCAAATTCTTCTACTTTGCTTCTTACATCGTTGGCGCCAGGTTTGCTCAATTCTTCAAAGATAAAAAAGTCAGACTTGTCTTTGAATTTTGTCTTCAGCGTATGCGTAGCGAAAATCGAATTCATAACACTGTGCATGTTAGCGCTGATGATATGAATCGGACGGTCCAGCAATTCATTCTGCTTTAATACTTCCTTGATGTTATTAGCCCAGATTTCTCCATGGATATGGTGTCCTAATCGTTCTCTCAGGATCGGGCTAAAAGTAATCGTTCTTTTGTTATTGAAGATTACCTCTTCAATGGCCAATTTTCCAAGCCAATAGATTACATGTAGGAAACGGTCTGGCTTTTCGGCTGTTCCGAAAGCTTCATAAATATCAAGAATTTCTTCAAAAGAACGTCCTAAAATAATCGATGCATGCGAAATTGCAATTTCTTTTTCAATCAGGGTAAGCTTTTTATTTTGGACAACGATTTGTTCTAATTTTTCCCAATCGCGGGTGAATTCTTTTGTGTTTTCATCCAGCAAGACTCTGTTTTTGATCTTATGTGATTCGATAAATATAAACGTAAGATGCGTCAGGATATCGTAAATATCCGAACGTCCTCGTGTGATTTCAACATTCATTTGTTCGCTATCGATTCTATAGCAGTTTCTCTTTCTTTTTGGAGGAACTATTGCTGTAAAATGCGATTTTGAATAGCCTTCATCTGAAGTCAGATTAATAAAACGGCATTCTTCTATTCCGACAGGAAGCCTTTCGATAACATATAATAAACCGCTTAATTCTACTTTTTCTTCTGCAATTGTACCATAGATTTCTGGTCTTAACTGCAATAATGCTTCTCTTAATGTATCACCAGACACACCCATAGGCTTATAGAATCCTCTATTAAACAAATGGCGCATAGTGATGTATAGTTTTTCAATTGCCGCCGATGATTCTTGGGCTCTTGATCGTGATATATTTTTTGTTTCTTTCATTTCTTTTTATTTACTAACCTGCAAATGTAGGTTTTTTATTTTTTAGTTGGTAAGCGTAATGCTCATTGCTAGTTCTAAATAGTGGTCATGGTACTTCTTCATCAGCAGATTTTCATAGCTTTTGGGATTTTTCATTTTATGCAAACCACCTTGCATCCAATTTCCGGAAAAATACCAGCAGGTATTTTCTTTGGAAGGTAAATATCCAAAAAAAGGCTCATACGTGAAGGTGTCCATCCTTTTTATGTTGCCTGTTATGTCTTTGTATTTTGGTCCTTTTTTATAAAATTTATTTTCATTAATTTTTAAAGCTTCTATCGCTACAAATATTCCCTCGGCAGGGATTTCAATATGGAACTGTTGCATATCTACTGTTGTATTCTTACCTCCTCTTTTAACCAGAATTATATAATTTTCTTCCAAGATATCTTCTCCTGGAGAGCCATCCTGATTTGCTTTTAATACCCGCAGATTGATTTTAGAGTTATCAATTTTACTCTTTGTATATATCGTGATTTCCTTTAAAAAAGGATGGTTTTTTGCTTCCTCTGTATAGGCAAAATGTTTTGCCGTTGTTTGTTGACTATAGTAACGTATTTCTCCTCTGCCGTAATCATCGCCTATCTTGACAGTTTTTTGTTTTTCTGCCGGACTGATGACAACTTCTCCTAGTTCAAATACTTTTTTTGGCAACTGTACATTTTTTGCTTCTGTAACTTTTACTGTTTTGGTTTCATATCCTACTGCTGAAAAAACTAAATTTTTAGATGCATCGACAGCAATAGAAAAACTTCCGTCTTCTTCTGAAGAAACACCTATGATTTCATTTTCTACTAGAATACTTACAAAGGGAATTGGATTTCCGGCCTCGTCTTTCACGACACCTTTAGTCTGCGAAAAGCTACAAAAACTGAGTAAAAAGAAAAATAATATTACTTTCATTAATTGGTTAGTGAAATTTTTAATCCTATTTCTAAATTCGTTTTTAAGTCACTTTCATTTCGAATGCTTCCGTCCTTATTCAAGAAAATTACTTTATTTTTTCCTAAAAAACATTTAATTCCTGGTTCATAACTGAAATTTTTTTGCCTCTGTTCTTCTGTTTGACCAACGACATTATTAAAATATTTATTTTGTTCCAGCTTTAAATATTCAAAACCAATCACGATACCTTCTTCTGGTATTTTTATCTGGTATTCTGATAAATCAACCGTATTGTTTTTATTTCCTTTTTTTACATAAACCAAAATATCCTCATTTACTACATCGTTTATGGGAATACCTTTATGGTCCACATTAAAAATCCTTACTCTTAAAATAGCATTATTAACATGTGAAAATGTAGTGAATTCTATAGTACTGATAAAAGGATGCTGTCTTATTTCTTCGCTATATCTAATAAACTTAGCCGAAATATGAGTATTATCTCTTCCTGTATTTCCAAGTGTATACTCTAGCTTTTGGCCGGAGTATTTTCCAATAGTTGTTTTCTTATTTTTTTTACTGTTTTCAATCAAAATTTCCTCAAGTTCGAAAAGCTTTTTTACTAATATAACTTCCTGTACTTCATTGGATTTTAAAATTTTATCTTCAAAACCCAAAGCTGAAAAAATCAGATTTTCACCTTCCTTGGCTTTAATGGAAAAAGTTCCGTTTTCTTCCGAAGTTGTTCCGATATTTTGATTTTCAACTGAAATACTCGCATACGAAATTGGATTTCCAGATTCATCTTTTACTATACCCTTAACTTGCGACAAAACAGGAACACTGATAAAAAGTAAAAAGGCGATAATTGATTTCATTAATTAGTAAGAATTAAAGTTACCGATGGCTCATAAACCGTTTTAGAAGCTGAAAATGGATTCAACTCCTCTTTTGTTTTCTTAAGCCATCTTCCGCCAGAAAAACTAAACAAAAAGTCTCTTTCTACTGCATTATAAAGGACTAATGGAGAATAAGTCGTTTGGATTTTAGTAATATTTGTATTAAAATCGGTTATTGTTTTTTCTATTTTATTTTTCTTGATCAGTAATTTCTCAAAAACCACAAAAACTCCTGTTTTTGGCATTTCCAGATTAAAATCAGTTACGTCAATTTCACTCCTAGTAACGCCTTTTTTTATTGTAACTATATAATCTTTAGACAATAATTCTTCGCCAGGAAAACCATTTTCGTCAACTGCATACAAATGAAGCTTTATAGTCGCGTCGTCTATTCTGCTATCCGTCAAAATGATTGCTTTTTTAATCCAACGTGTTTTTTTATAGTCTGGAGAATAGGGAAAATACTTAGCGTCCATCCTAGGTCCGTTGTCAAAAGCTTCGGCAATGGCATTCTTGGTCTTTCCGATTTCGAGCTGTCTTTTTTCTTTTCTGTTATTGATTACGATTTCATCCAATTCATACGCAGCTGGCGATAGGCTTACGGATTGCGATTCAGAAACTTTGCAGATTTTTTTCCGATAGCCCAAAGCTGAAAAAATCAGGTTCTTGTTCTTCTCCGACGTAGCAATAGTAAATTCTCCGTTTTCTTCAGAAGTCGTGCCAATATTTTCGTTCTCGACCCATATACTTACATAAGCAATGGGATTTCCAGTCAGGCTATCTTTTACAATTCCCTTAGTCTGGGCAACAGCATTTACTGCAAAAAACAAAAAGCATATTGCTAATTTCTTCATTTGAATTATCTTAATTTATCTGCAATATCTCGATCATTGCTCAGTCTTGGTATTTTATTCTGGCCACCTAATTTCCCTATCGATTTCATATAATCCTGAAAACCATTTTTGGAAACTTTCGTAATGATTAGCTTTCTCAACACATTGCCTACAATCAAATCATCATAATAGACATTCTGTTTTCTCATAGCATCATCTATCTTAAGCGAAAAAGCTTCTAGGTTTTCGGGTTCGTTTTCAAATTCAATCAGCCATTCGTGGTATGGCAATCCTTCTTTAGGCGTAATCTGTGGTGCTACCGTAAATTCGTTTACACGGATTTCAGTGCCTTCCATTGCTTCTTTTAATGCTTCTTCTACTTCTTTTCCGATGACATGCTCCCCAAAGGCAGAAATATAATGCTTGATTCTTCCTGAAACGATTACGCGATAGGGTTTTAAGGAAGTAAATTGCACCGTATCGCCAATATTATAGCCCCAAAGGCCTGCATTAGTCGAGATAATCAGTACATAGTTGATACCGAGCTCTACTTCTCCAATCGTATATCGTTTTGGATTTTCTGTAAAAAATTCATCTGCTTTTATAAATTCATAGAAGATTCCTGTATTCAAAAGCAGTAACATTCCTTTTTCTTTCTGGGAATCTTGATAGGCGAAAAATCCTTCCGATGCTGGAAACAACTCAATACTGTCGACTTTTCTTCCGATAAGATTTTCAAATTTTGCCCTATAGGGCTCAAAATTTACGCCTCCGTAAATAAACAGGTTAAAATTCTTGAAGATTTCTCCGACCGGCTTCCCTCCTTTCTGCTTCAGCTTTTCGAAATACATTTGAACCCAAGACGGAATTCCAGAGATAACGGTCATGTCTTTGCTGAATGTTTCTTCGACGATTGCATCGACTTTGGTTTCCCAATCTTCAATGCAGTTGGTTTCCCAGCTCGGCATTCTATTTTTTTGAAGGTATTTGGGAACAAAATGTGCTACAATTCCAGATAGTCGCCCTAGCTTAATTCCGTTTTTTTCTTCTAAAATTGGACTTCCCTGCAGAAAAATCATCTTTCCAGAAACAAAGGAAGAATTTCCAGTTTCATGAATGTAATGAAGAATAGCATTTCGCGCTGCTTGGATGTGGAAAGGCATCGATTCTTTAGTCAGCGGAATGTATTTCGCGCCAGAAGTCGTTCCCGAAGTTTTAGCAAAATAAATAGGCTTGCCTTTCCATAAAACATCGGGCTCGCCTTTTTTTATTTTTTCAATGTAGGATTTTAAGCCTTCATAATCACGAATCGGGACGTTTTTTGCAAAATCAGAAAATGATTTTATGCTATTAAAATTATGATCTTTTCCGAATTGCGTGTCTTTGGCTTGCCGAATCAAATCTTTAAAAACGTGTTCTTGCGTTTCAATGGGATTATTGGCCCATTTCTGGGTCTTATCGTAAATTTTTTTGGCAAATTGTTTAGCAAAAAAAGCTTTTATTGACATTTTTAAAGGTTTCTGATTACATAAAAACAGCTTGGAATGGAGATTTTAGTCCCTTCCTAACTATTCGAATTCTATAAAGTTGGTCGGATCGATCGCAAAACCGTCTTTCCACAGTTCGAAATGCAAATGGACTCCAGTTGATTCTTGGCCCGTTGAACCAGCCATTGCTATTACTTCTCCCGTCCTTACTATATCTCCCTGCGTTTTGGTTAGCGATGCGGCATGTTTATACACTGACATTATTCCTTCACCATGCCTGATGATGATGACATAGCCCGTTGATGGCGTCCAATCGGCAAAAATAACGGTTCCGTTCGCGACTGATTTTATCGGTGTGTTTTTTGGCAACGCTATATCAACCGCAAAATGTTTTGTTTTTGGGTCATATTTATCTGTAATATGTCCGGTGACTGGTGGAAAAAGCACCAAATTTACTTTCGCCTGTGCTTTGTCGAAAAGGTTGTATTTGTCTTCTTGGGCGACTTTTTCCCTCAAGGCAGCATCTTCTTTCGATGGCTTGAAATCTATTTCCGAAATATCAGCCTGTTCTGCCGCAATGATCGAATCCTTGCTTAATTTTGCGACTTCCACATCGCCAGCCAATACTTTCTTGATCGATTCGATATAGGCATTATTCATCTTGATGGCTTTTTCCAAAGAATCTGATTTTAATGCCAATTCGGTAGCTTCTTGTTTCAACTTTGTAGAAGCATAGCCTGGAATGTATTCTCGTAATGGGGTAAAAGCGATAATATAAGTTGTAATCGCAATCAGGAAAATAGCACCACTTGTCAGCACAACAAAGACATTCATAAGATTGAGCTTAAGAGAGAAAATTTCTTCAAAAGTTTCTTCATTCAAAATAACCAACCGGTTTTTTGTCAAAAGCTTTTTCTTTAAAATCTGTCTTTTTAGCCTCTTTTCTGACATTTCGTTTTTGTATTTTACAAATATAATAATTTGGAAGTCTTGCCGACGCTTTTCTGCAATTACTAAGCTGTTAAATCAATTGCAGCCTTTTTAAAACCAATATGTTTGTTTTATCGTAAGTATTTATAGTAAACTGAAAAAATGATTTTAACGTATAATTATTTGTTATATAAAGAAGTGATACGATTTTTCTTTTTACATTTGCAGAATATTTATAATGCTTGAAAAAGCGGTAATTTTTTTAATCATGGGAAAATTAGGTTTAACGGAAATACTTGTAATCGTTGCGATTATCTTATTACTTTTTGGAGGTAAAAAAATTCCAGAATTGATGAAAGGATTGGGTTCGGGTATAAAAGAATTCAAGAATGCTGCTAAGGATGATCAGCCTGCCGCGTCTAAAAAAGAAGAAGATACAAAAATTTAAGACTGCTTTTTAAAACAAGCGGTTCATTGAAGCCTCAAGGATTTTAAAATCCTTGAGGCTTTTATTTTGTCATAAATTGAAAGTTAAAGCAGAATTGTGGAAAACTACTCTTTCTATTTTTCTACTTCTTTTTTATTATATTACAATACAAACACTTAATTTTTTAACTTAGCACTAACAAATAACTTAAATATTAATTGAATATGAAAATAATCAAAACCATTCTTTGCGTTCTTTTCGGGCTGATGTTTGTTAATGCTGGCCTCGACAAATTTTTCCATTATATGCCTATGCCGGAAATGAAACCAGAAGACATGAAAATTTATGAAGCTATGGGAACGCTTTCGTGGCTCATCCCTTTAATCGCTGTTATTGAATTAGCAGGCGGCTTGCTTTTTATTTTTCCAAAAACAAGAGCTTTGGGAGCGATTGTTATCCTTCCTATAACTGTTGGGATTTTACTACACAATTTTGTGTTCACGACTGAAGGGCCGGGAATAGCAATAGCTGGAGTACTTTTCCTTATCAATATCTGGATGATTGGCGATAATTGGAATAAATACAAGCCGATGTTTAGCTAAGATCAAGGTAAGAAAATTAGAAAAAGCTTCAAGAAACTAAATCTCTTGAAGCTTTTTTTATTCTTTTCCACTCTTTAAAATCCCATACAGTTCCTGAATTTTTGAAACCGGCAGATCATTTAATAATTTATGGATTTCTCCTATAGCTTCGCTTTTAGAAATTGTAAAAAGTGCATGATTCTCTGGAAGTTGCTGGTCTTTGTCTGGTATAAAATCAAACAAATCGTTTGGCGTACAGTTGAAATCGATGCAAAGCATTTCTAATTTCCAAAAAGGAATCGATACGAGCTTATCATTCACGACTCCATTGGCATAGCTGCCGGAGTGCCCTTGATCAACAAGATATTTGACTGGTTTCGTAATTCCCTTGATCTTAAAAATTGGTTGTAAATTTAGTTTTATCATTTGGCATAAAATATAAGTTACATTTCTATGTCTAGGGGTAATTACTGTTTCAAATATAATAAAAATTGACTTTTTATAAAGAAATATTTTCCCGAAATGTCTTGTTATTTTTTCCCGAAATGTTTCTAATTTTACTTGAATTCAAAAACGTTTTAATTAAATATAAAATGATTTCGCATACATAGTAAATCATCTTATATACAATTATTTAGCTTGTACTTGGAAATCGTTTTCAGCTAAATAAAATATTCGAATTTTTATAATATCATCGTAAGCTGGATTCTCTTCCTGTTTTCGTCAATTTCAACTACTTTCACTTGTACTTGTTGGTGCATCTTCACGACTTCGTTTACATCCGAGACAAAGCCTTCTTTTAGTTGCGATATATGGACAAGACCGCTTTCTTTGATTCCGATATCAACAAAACATCCAAAATTCGTGATGTTATTTACAATGCCTGGCAATACCATTCCGGTTCTTAGATTCGCAATTGTTTTAACATTGGGATCGAATTCAAAAACTTTGGCTGCCTTTCGTGGATCTAGCCCTGGTTTTTCTAATTCCTTGACAATATCTTTCAGACCAAGCAGTCCGATATCTTCTGTCACGTATTTTTCGACAGGAATCTGGCTTATTTTTTCTTTGTTTGCTATCAAGTCGTTTAAGGAAATCTTCAAGTCTTTTGCCATCTTTTCAACTATTCCGTAGGCTTCTGGATGCACTGCTGAATTATCCAGTGGATTTTTTCCATTAGAAATTCTGATAAATGCTACCGCCTGTTGATAAGCTTTTTCGCCTAATCTCGGTACTTTTTTCAGCTGTTTTCTTTCTTCGAAAGCACCATTTTCTGAACGGTAAGCGACTATATTTTCAGCCATCTTCTCTCCTATTCCGGAAACATAACTTAATAATGATTTGCTGGCCGTATTGATATTGATTCCGACAGAATTCACGCATCGCATTACGACTGTATCCAATTCATCTTTTAATTTGGACTGATCTACATCATGCTGGTATTGCCCCACGCCTATTGATTTTGGCTCTATTTTTACGAGCTCTGCTAACGGATCAGACAGTCTTCTTCCAATGGAAACAGCACCACGAACGGTCACGTCATAACTTGGAAATTCGTCCCTTGCAATTTTTGAAGCGGAATAAACAGAAGCTCCTGCTTCGCTCACTACAAATACTTGGATCGGCTTATCGAAAGCAATTTTTTTGATGAAAAATTCGGTTTCACGGGAAGCCGTTCCATTGCCAATTGAAATCGCATCAATTTTGTAGGCATTTACCATGGAGCGGATTTTTTTCATCGCAATTGCCGTTTCATTTTGTGGTGCATGCGGAAAAATGGTTTCGTTATATAGTAAATCACCTTTTTCATCCAAGCACACAATCTTACATCCGCTTCTGAAACCTGGATCAATGGCAAGAATTCTTTTTTCGCCTAATGGCGGCGCTAAAAGCAATTGTCCTAGATTTCCAGCAAAAACTTGGATGGCTGTGGCATCTGCTTTTGTTTTTGCTTCTTGAAGCGCTTCATTTGAAATAGCCGGCGTCAGCAATCTTTTATAACTATCTTCAATTGCTTTTTTTAGATGGACGGCTGTTTCTTTTTTATTTTTTATGACTGCTTCTTCCATAATTTCGATGGCTTCATCGTTTTCTATCTCAATCTTCAGCTTGATAAATCCTTCATTTTCTGCACGAAGCATTGCTAATAGTCTGTGAGAAGGTGCTTTCAGGAGGTTTTCCGACCAGTCAAAATACTGCTCAAATTTTTTAGCTTTTTGTCGTAGCTGCTCGCCTTCTGGCGTATCTTCAATTTTAAGCTTGACAGCTTTCGTCGTAATCGATGACTTTCTTTGGTAAAGTCGGCGAAGGTTTTTTCGGATGTATATATTTTCATTAATCCATTCGGCAATGATGTCTCTGGCGCCTTGAAGTGCTTCGTCTTCGTTCGGAACTTTATCGTTCAGGTATTTTGAAGCTACAAAATCGATATCGTCATTATTTTGAGCCATGATAATTTTTGCCAAGGGCTCTAATCCTTTTTCACGAGCAACATCGGCTTTTGTTTTTTTCTTTTTCTTATACGGCAGGTATAAATCCTCTAGGTCGTTTAAATCGTAGCTCAACTGGATTTTCTTTTCTAATTCTGGTGTCAATGAATCTTGCTCTTGAATCGATTTTAGAATGGCTTCTTTTCTTTTTACGATTGTTTCAAATTCTTTGCTCAGCTTGGCAATTTGCTCGATTACAACCTCATCCAAATTACCTGTCTTATCTTTTCTATATCTTGAAATAAACGGAATCGTACAATCTTCGTTTAAAAGCTGTAGCGTATTTTCAATGTTTTTCGTTGGTGCGGTAACTTGCTTGGAGATGAATTCTAGGTTGGTCATAATATAATTTTGATAGTATTTTTTTGCAGCTGCCAATTTAAAAAAAAGCATCTCAAAAACTAGTAACGTTTTAAAGATGCCTTAAATATATTTTAGTTTAATTATGCTTATTGACAAGCGATTTTATCAACGCGATTTTGGTGTCTTCCACCTTCAAAATCTGTACTTAAAAAAGCTTCCACCATTTCAACTGCTTGATGAATAGCCGTAAAACGTGCTGGTATGCTGATAATATTGGCATTATTATGTTGTCTCGCCAAAGTAGCTATTTCTTTTGTCCAGCATAGCGCGCTGCGTATTCCTTGATGTTTGTTAACCGTCATGTTGATTCCATTACCGCTGCCGCAGATTACGATTCCGAAATCAGCTTTGCCGTTTTCAACATCAAGAGCAACCGGATGTCCAAAATCTGGATAATCGACGCTGTCGCTGCTGTCTGTTCCATAATTTGTTACTTCATGTCCTTTTGCTTTCAGCATTTCGACAATTGCCTTTTTGTATTCTGGTCCAGCGTGGTCATTCCCGATCGAAATTTTCATATGTATCTTTATTAGTTGTGTCCTGCAAATTTACCGCAACGGTTTTCATTTACCAAACTAAATAGCCACGAAGTTACACCTTTTGATTATCAAATATTTAGGTTTTTTTTGTTTCATAAAAAGCTGATAATCATTACCTAAATTGTAATGTAAATGTTAAATTATTGTAATGTTAACAGTAATTTACAATGTACTGACTTTTAGTTAATTATAAATTAACATGAATTGTTCATAACTTCGGATAGAATTTTAGAAGTATTTCTTGTTTGTTCGATTAAAAACAGTAATCAAAAATTACATTTGAAAATGCAAATTTAGTTTGGTGAATTTTTGGAGAAGTTATCAGCATCAAAAGTTATTTTATTAACAGTAATTAACAAGTAAAGTTATTTACATTTTTACATCAAAAACGATTATCAACTGTTGTTAACAAAGTCTTAAAAAACCTTTAGAATGAAATACTTAAAACTATTTAGCTGTGTTGATAAGTCGGTATAACAAACCATAACTTAAAATCGTTGCCTTAAAAAATTAATTTATTGCAGCTATTAACACGCTATAATAACCACCAAAAAATTAATTTAAATTTCCTTTTTCTTTTTGTTGTTTTTAATAAATGTTGACAACTTCGAAAAGTTAGACGATTTTCAAATTTTGATTTCGGTTGAATTCATCTAGAATTTCTTTTGCTTCTTCTGCATCTTCGGGATGTACTCTGAGTTTTATTCCGCCTAAAGCCTGCGAATACATTGGAACGATGTTCATCATGGTCTCATTCTCGAAAAAATATTGGATTTCCTCTAAATCGAGCCTGTGTTTTAAGATTGTGATTTCGTGAGGATAATTGAAGACTGCGATCGTGATAAAATTTTCCATTTGAATTTGGTTTTCATAAAGATAGGAAGAAATATATTCTTCATCTTTTATTTCAAAAGTTATATTTTGTTTAAAAAAATTAACATTTAAGAGGAAACTGTCAACAATTTCGTAATTTTCAGCATTATTAGAAAAGAATTATGAGTAAGAAACTACGAAAGCCTGTAAAAAAGGACAAAGACTTTACAGCAAGAATTTTAAAGATTTTATCACAAGATGCCAATAAGGCATTCAATTATAAGCAGATAGGAGCCAAGCTTGAATTAGATGATACAAAAAGCAGAAACGAAATTATAAGAGATTTAAAACTCTTGGCTTCTCAAAAGAAGATTGTTGAAATTGAGCCAGGAAAATATTTAGTCGTTGCGACAAGCCAAGATTATTATGAAGGAGTGATTGATATGACAAGCAGAAAGACTGCTTATTTTGTATCAGAAGAATTTGAAGATGATATTTTTATACCGACCAACAACCTAAACAAAGCGTTGGATGGAGACAAAGTGAAGATTTATGTTTATAACAGAAGAAGAGGCAAAAAGCCAGAAGGCGAAGTTATCGAGATAATCGAAAGAAAAAAGACCGATTTTGTTGGAGTTATCGACATACAAAAAAACTTTGCATTTGTATCGACAGCCAATCCGAAAATGTATACTGATATTTTTATCCCAAAAGAGAAAATTGGTGATGCAGAAAACGGTGATGTTGTGTTGGTTCATATTGAAGATTGGCCTAAAAAAGCAGACAGTCCGTTTGGAGCTGTAATCAAAGTCCTTGGAAAACCAGGGGAGCACAATACCGAAATTCATGCGATTTTGGCAGAATACGGACTTCCTTACGATTTTCCGATAGAAGTGGAAACCTATGCTCAAAAAATAGATACGTCGATTCAAGAAAGCGAAATTGCCAAACGCCGTGATATGCGCGATGTGCTGACTTTTACGATCGACCCGAAAGATGCTAAAGATTTTGATGATGCCTTGTCTTTCCAAATATTAGAAAATGGAAATTATGAAATCGGTGTCCATATTGCCGATGTTTCCTACTATCTTGAAGAAGGAACCATTTTAGATAATGAAGCGTATCAAAGAGCTACTTCAGTGTATTTAGTAGATAGAGTAGTGCCGATGCTTCCAGAAGTATTATCCAATTTTGCCTGTTCGTTACGACCTCACGAAGAAAAATATACCTTTTCGGCTATTTTCGAACTGACAGAAAACGCCCAGGTTGTCAACCAATGGTTTGGAAGAACCGTAATTTATTCTGACCAGCGATTTGCTTATGAAGAAGCACAGCATATTATTGAAACAAAAGGAAATATAATTCCTGCAGAAATTTCTTTAACCGGAAATGAATATGAAGTTCCTGAAGCAATTCAGAATGCGACTTTAAAATTAGACGAGCTGGCCAAAACACTTCGTAAAAGAAGAATGCGTGATGGCGCTATTTCGTTTGATAAAGTTGAAGTGAAATTTAACTTAAACGAAGCTGCAGAGCCCGTTGGAGTTTATTTTAAAGTATCAAAAGATGCTAATCATTTGATTGAAGAATTCATGCTTTTGGCGAATAGAAAAGTGGCCGAATTCATAGGAAAACAAAGACCAAAGAAAACATTTGTATATAGAATCCACGACGAACCAGATGAAAATAAACTAATTAGTTTACAGACCGTAATTTCAAAATTTGGATATTCGATCAACTTTAAGTCTAAAAAAGATATTTCGCAGTCGCTTAATAAATTGCTTGAAGATGTGAACGGAAAAAAAGAGCAAAATATGGTCGATACCTTGACAATCAGGACGATGAGCAAGGCAAAATATTCGACTGAAAATATTGGGCATTACGGACTAGCATTTGACTACTATTCACACTTTACTTCGCCAATCAGACGTTATCCGGATGTAATGGCACATCGTTTGTTACAGCATTATCTCGACGGAGGAAAATCAGCAGACGAAGAATCTTACGAAGAAAAATGCCAGCATTCTTCTAACATGGAAGTTTTAGCAACGAATGCAGAGCGTGATAGCATCAAATACATGCAGGTCAAGTATATGCAAGACCATCAAGATGAAGAGTTTTTAGGCGTAATTTCTGGAGTGACCGAATGGGGAATTTATGTAGAAATTGTTTCTAACAAATGTGAAGGTATGTGTAGGATCCGTGAAATTCGTGATGATTATTACACTTTCGATGAAAAACAATATGCATTAGTTGGGGAAATTTCAAAGAATATCCTGCAGCTGGGAGACGAAGTTTTTGTGAAAGTAAAAAGCGCTGACTTGGTTAAAAAGCAACTGGATTTTACTTTCTTGAGAAAGAATGAATAAAAATAGCAACCAATAAATACTAACACAATGAAAAAGATACTTTTAGTAGCATTTTTAATGCTGACGCAAATCAATTTTGCACAAGAAAAACTTACCAAAAATCTAGGAGATTTTGACGCAGTTCGCGTTTTTGATAGAATATCGGTCCAATTGGTTCCTGCAAATGAAAACAAGATTGAAATTACTGGAGACCGAAGAGACGATGTAGAAATTGTCAATAAAAATGGAGACCTGAAAATCAGGATGAAGCTTAAAAAACTTTTGAAAGGCGAAGACATTACAGCGATTCTTTATTTTAAAAATGAAATTGAAACTATCGAAGCCAGCGAAGGTTCTTACGTATCAAGCGAAGCTACCTTCAAAGCGATTGATTTTAGCGTAAACGCGAAAGAAGGCGCTGAAATAAAAATCAATCTTGATGCCCAAAAATTAGCAGTTAAAGCTACTTCTGGAGGTATAGTAAAATTAAAAGGAAGTGCTAATAATCAAGACATTGTTATTAACTCTGGCGGAATTGTTGATGCTAAAGATTTAGAAACATCACAAACAACTGTAGCCATAAACGCAGGAGGTGAAGCCGATGTAAAAGCTTCAGAACTTGTAGATGCAAAAACTAGGGCAGGAGGCGACATTACCATTTACGGAAGTCCTAAAAAAATAAACAAAAAGACTTTTGCTGGAGGAAACATTACGGAATCCAAACGATAAGTCTGTTAAGGATTGTAATTTTTGAATTATCTTTGTGTTACTATTTTTAATTTGCATAAATTGCTGATTGAATATTGATAGACAAACTTTCAAAAATTACAATCCTTTTTTAATGATTCAAGACATTTTAACAGGCATTCCTTTAGGTTTATTCCTATGCTTTATGATCGGGCCTGTTTTTTTTATATTACTTGAAACCGCTGCTGTCAAAGGTATTCGTGCTGCGTTGGTTTTTGATTTTGGAGTAATTATAGCGGATATTCTTTTTATCTGCATTGCTTATTTCAGTAGCTACCGACTTATAAACAGCTTAAAAGACGAACCTGCACTCTTTATTTTCGGAGGATTGATCATGCTCACGTATGGAATAATTTCGTATCTCCAGCTTAATAAAGCCAGCAAAAATATTTCTGACGATGCCGAAGTAGAGCTCATTAAAAAAAACTACGGAAGCCTATTCATAAAAGGATTCCTGCTTAATTTTATAAATGTCGGAGTTCTCGGATTCTGGCTATTGATTATCATCACCTTTGGACCTCAGCTCGATTTAAAAACATCCAGATTGATTGTTTTCTTTGCCTCGGTAATCGGAACTTATTTGATGGTTGATATCGCAAAAATGTTTCTAGCCAAAAGACTTAAAAGCAAGATGACTTCGTCTAATATTCTGAAGATAAAAAAAATAACAAGCATACTTTTAATAATCTTCGGATTTTCAATTATGCTCCAGGGATGGTTTCCAAGCGATCAAAAGCTTGTAAAATCAGCCTTAGAAAAAATAGAAAAAAGAAAATAAAGCCAGCTTCCAGCTGGTTTTTTATTTCAAACACGGACATAAAAAAAAGAGACACTTTTCAGTATCTCTTTTGAAGAGGCATCGAGCGGATTCGAACCGCTGTAGGAGCTTTTGCAGAGCCCAGCCTAGCCACTCGGCCACGACGCCATAATTGATTGGATGGCAAATTTACATATTATTTGCAGTAACGCAAGAAAATCTTTAGTAAATATTAATTTTTAATTTTAATCATTTCTTAATATTAATTTTAATTTTGACAAAAATCAAAATCGTATAAACAATGGTAAAAAAGCTCAATTTCCTTAAACCAATATTTAATTTTATGATTATTGGTCTGATTATTATGACATTAAGTAGAATAGTGCTTTTTTTCCTGTATAGGGATAGGATAGATGAAACTGAAAATTATTGGCACATTTTTCCAATTGGATTGAGATTTGACTTGATTATCTTATGTTATATTTCTTTTCTTCCTGCAGTTTTGATATGTCTGCTGCCTGATAAATTCCTGCAAAAGATTAAAAAATTCCTGAATATTTATTTTCTTTTTTTTCTTTTCCTATTCCTTTTGATGGAGTTGTCTACGCCCGATTTTGTGGCACAATACGATACCAGACCAAACAGGCTTTTCCTTGATTATTTAATTTATCCAAAAGAAGTAATGGGTACTTTATTGAAAAGTTACCTGCCTTCCTTGATATTCACGACAATTTTTTTAGGTGTTGCTGTTTATTTTGGATACAAGAAAGGAAAAAAATTATTCTATCCTTCAGCACAAGATTATAAAACCAAGCTGATTTTGTTTCCTCTAGTGGCTTTTTTATTGTTTTTCGGAGCTCGCTCCAGTTTGACTTCAAAACGTCCTATAAACGCAAGTAACGCTGTTTTTTCAACAGATCAGTTGACCAATTGTGTAGGACTAAATTCTTTTTATACGGTTGCCTTTGCCGCTTACTCCCTAAAAAATGAAGACAATGCGGCCAAAATGTATGGCAAGATGGATGCGAATGAAGCCTATGATAGAGTAAAAAAGTACATGACTGCTTCCTCGCAAGATTTTACAGATGCTGCTTTGCCTTTACTACACAACCAAAATCCGGATTCTTTACGCGAAAAACCATACAATCTCGTCATCTTTTTGCAAGAAAGCCTTGGCGCTGAATACGTAGGAAGCCTTGGAGGAAAACCATTGACTCCAAATTTTGACAAATTAGCAAATGAAGGCTTATTGTTTACAAATTTATATTGTACCGGAACTCGAAGCGTTCGTGGTATCGAAGCTGTAGTTACTGGCTTTTTGCCTTCTCCTTCTGAAAGTGTAGTGAAATTAAGCAATTCTCAATCTGGCTTTTTTACACTTGCAGAATTACTGAAAGACAAAGGATATGACACAAGTTTTATCTACGGAGGAAGTGCTAATTTTGATAATATGGCTTCTTTTTTCAACGGTAATGGATTTGAAAATATCGTTGATGAACAAGATTTTGACAATGATGGAAAGAAATATGCCTTCAAAGGAACTTGGGGCTATTCTGACGAAGATTTGGCTACTAAGGCAAATGATTATTTCAAATCTCAAAAAAACAAGCCTTTCTTTTCATTGATGTTTTCAACGTCGAACCATGAGCCTTTTGAATTTCCTGATGGAAGAATCAAGCTATTCGACAAAAAGAAAAATACAGTAAATAATGCAATGAAATATGCTGATTTTTCAATCGGAAAATTCTTTGAATTAGCTAAAAAAGAAGACTATTTCAAGAATACGGTCTTTATTGTAATTGCCGATCATAATACAAGAACCTACGGAAAACATCTAGTTCCGATTAAAAAGTTCAGGATTCCGGCTTTGATCATTGGTCCACAAGTTCCAAAAGGAGAAAAATATGCCAAATTAAGCAGTCAGATCGATATTCCGCCAACATTATTAAGCATGATTGGAATGAAAGTTCAGACGCCAATGCCAGGAAGAAACATCCATGATATCAAGCCAGAAACAAAAGGAAGAGCAATCATGCAGTTCCACGATATCAATGCATTCCGTGTAGAAGACCAAGTCGTTATCATGCAGCCGAATAAAAAGCCATTACAATTTAAAATTGAAAATGATTCCGTTCTGACTCCAATGAAATTAGACGAAGAACTGGCAAAAGATGCCCTAGCTCATGTTACAGCGGCTTCAGATCTTTACAAGGAAAAGAAATACAAGGTTAAAAAATAAATTAGCTTCTATATTCCTCAATCTGGATGGTTACGGCTTCAACGTCGCCACCGATTGGGGGATTTATTTTTGAAACCGAAACGATTATTCTTGAAACCGAAGCAATTTCTCTAAAAATACGCTGTACGATTCTATGCGCTACATGCTCCAAAAGCTTAGAGCGTACAGCCATTTCTTCCATCACTATCTTATTCAGATGCACATAATCAACAGTATCTTCCAATTCATCAGTTTCCATCGGTTTTCGCATATCGGCTTTGATTTCCAAATCCACGGAATAATCGGATCCGATTTTGCTTTCTTCTACTAAGCAACCGTGAAAAGAATAAGTTCTGATGTTTTTAAGCTTGATGATTCCCATGATATAGTTATGATTTTTGATTTCAGAAGGTTAGCCTCAATCTGAAAGGATTTACTTTTTAGATAATTTCGTACTCCAAAATTAGGCATTAAAGAATAAAAATTAGGCTTTTTCGCGCCAAAATGAATAACTTTGCGCTCTTAATTTATAAATATGGCATCAGAAGAAAAAGCACTGAATTTTATTGAGCAAATCATTGAAGAAGACATTAAAAATGGCTTGTCTCAACAGAAATTACGTTTTCGTTTCCCGCCTGAACCAAATGGTTATCTGCATATCGGCCATGCAAGTTCGATTGCTCTGAATTTTGGATTGGGTATTGATTATCAAGCACCTGTAAATCTTCGTTTTGACGATACAAATCCTGCCAAAGAAGAGCAGGAATTTGTAGATGCAATCAAAAGAGACGTACAGTGGCTAGGATATCAATGGGCGCACGAATGTTATGCTTCTGATTATTTCCAGCAATTATACGATTGGGCAGTTGAATTTATCAAAAAAGGAAAAGCCTATGTAGATAGCCAGACTTCTGAAGAAATGGCGATCCAAAAAGGCACGCCTACAACTCCAGGAGTTGACAGTCCGTATAGAAATCGTTCTGTGGAAGAAAACCTTGATCTATTCGAAAGAATGAAAAACGGCGAATTCCCAGAAGGTTCGCATATTTTGAGAGCCAAAATCGACATGAAATCAACAAATATGTTGATGCGTGACCCGATCATGTACCGTATTTTGCACAAGCATCACCATAGAACAGGCAACGATTGGAAAATCTATCCAATGTATGACTGGGCTCATGGTGAAAGCGATTATCTTGAAGAGATTTCACATTCCTTCTGTACGCTAGAATTCTTGCCTCATAGAGAATTATACGATTGGTTTTTAGACCAAATCTATGATGATAAAAAGGTTCGTCCGAAACAAAGAGAATTTGCAAGAAGGAACCTTTCGCATACCGTTGTAAGTAAAAGAAAACTTTTAAAATTAGTAGAAGATAAGCACGTTAACGGCTGGGATGATCCGCGCATGTCAACCGTTTCTGGATTGAGAAGGAGGGGGTATACGCCAGCTTCTATCCGCAATTTTGCGAACACAATTGGTATTGCCAAACGTGATAACTTGATTGATGTTTCTGTTTTAGAATTCTGCATACGTGAAGATTTGAATAAAACAGCGCCTCGCGTTATGGCCGTTTTAGATCCTGTTAAACTAGTTATTACGAATTATCCTGAAGGAAAAGAAGAGTGGCTTGACGCAGAAAACAACCAAGAAGATGAAAGCGCAGGATTCAGAAAAGTCCCTTTTTCAAGAGAATTGTATATAGAAAGAGAAGACTTTTTAGAAGAAGCAACCGGTAAGTTTTTCCGTCTTACTTTAGGAAAAGAAGTCCGTTTGAAAAATGCCTATATTATTAAAGGTGAAAGTGTTGTAAAAGATGTTGCTGGAAACATTACGGAAATTCACGTCACTTATGATACGGATAGTTTAAGCGGCAGTGGGACAGAAGCGAGCCAAAGAAAAGTTTCAGGAACTTTGCACTGGGTTTCGATTGCACATGCGATTGAAGCTGAAGTACGTTTGTATGACCGACTTTTTACCGACGAATCTCCTGATACTCATAAAGGAAAAGACTTCTTAGAATTTGTGAATCCGAATTCACTTCAAGTAATTACCGGTTATTTGGAACCAAGCTTGAAAGATGCTAAAAATGAAGATAAATTTCAATTCCAAAGATTAGGTTATTTTACTGTAGATAAGGATTCTACAGCAGAAAAATTAGTTTTTAATAGAACAGTTGCCTTAAAAGATACTTGGGAAGAAAAAGGCAAAAAAGAAGAAAATATTATCAATAATTCGCTGAAAGAAATCAACAAATATTTCAAAGTTGCGACAGATGAAGAGCGAAATTCAGTTGAAAAAGCGATAGGAGAGGAGCTAAAAAATGTTTCAAATTTCAGTTTATTGCAAAATACGTTGAAAAAGAACATTAACAATAATAAAAGCTCTTTGTTGTTTTCTAATTTCCTTTTGAAATATTCCAACCTGAAAACTTCAGATATCGAATTAGAGATCTTGCATAAATTATATTCAATGTCTTTAAAAAGCGAATCGCCATTTGTAAGATTGGAAGTGATTAAAAATTTAAAAAAGGATACAATCAATTTCAGTGAATTTTCTTCTCACCTTTTAGAGTTGAAAAATTCAGAAAAAAATGAGCAGGTTTTAAATTTGCTTTCTGAAAATTAGAAATTCTAAATAATAAGTTTTATAAATGAAAAGCTCCCAAATTTGGGAGCTTTTTCTATTATTGTAATATTCTATTGAAATTTTAAATTATATAGTTTTTAATAATCAAAATCGACCTTCATAAATTAATTATAAGCCATTATTTTTAAAAGAGAAGGAAAATATATGACCACGACTAAGAAACTTTATTATAATTGAGTTATTTAAGTTTTAGAAAACTTGAGGATACTTTAACTGGTTATTAACATCAAAATGTTAAAATTAAATGTAACTTTAAATTATTAACCTAAAAAATCAAAAAAGTTATGTCAAGATCAAACACAGTTATCGGAATATTAGCAGGAGCTGCAATTGGTGCAGCAGTAGGAATTTTATTTGCGCCAGACAAAGGTGAAAAAACAAGAAAAAAAATTAAAGACGGATTTGACAACCAAAAAGACGAATTGCAAAATAAATTTAACCAATTGTCTGATCAGGTAAAAAGCAAATTTTCAAAAGCCAAAGTTGATTTGGAATCTGGATTTGATGAATTAGTTGCAAACGCTCAAGACACCAAAGAAGATGTAATTGCTGCTTTAGAAAAAAAATTATCTGATTTAAAAGCACAAGCTGCCGCAGCCAACAAAAAATAAAAAATTGCTCTATGGCATTTGAAAAAATAAAAGAAAACACCGACGACCTGCAAGACCGCGCCAAAGAATTTTTAGATGCTAATATTGCTTACTATAAACTTTGGGGTTTCAAACTTGCAATGAAATCTACCACGTTAATGCTCAAATTATTCATGTTGAGCATTATGTTGGTGATTGTAACCCTATTTTTTTCAATTGCATTAGCACTAGCGATTGGATATAGTCTTGATAATTTTGCGTATGGATTCTTGATTGTTGGCGCCATCTATTTCGTTCTTGCTTTGTTGGTATATTACACACAAGATAAGATTGTGGAAGGCCCAATTCTAAGAACATTTTCGAAATTATTTTTCAAAAAATACTAAATGGAAAGCCTTATGCAAGTAAAAAATTATTCTTCTTACGAGGAAATAAATAGGGAATTACAGATTTTGAAAGTAGAAAAAGATTTGGCTTATGAAAAAATGAACAAAAGTTTTCATGAGACCAAAGATAGTTTTACGGCTAAAAACATTTTAGGAACTGTACCCGGTATAGCCTTGAATATAATTGGAAGTTTATCCGGGCCGCTTAAAAATGTCGGGATAGCATATCTGACGAAAAAGATTTTTCGTTTATAATAAAAAAGAGGTCCAAACGGCCTCTTTTTTTATGTATTAATTTTAATTTATTCTGCAGGAGTAATTGTGTCATCAGGAGTATTATGATCGTCCCTATGCGAATGGTCTTGAGGAGAAATAGAACTTCTTTTCACTTCATTGCTTTTTCTAGCACCACGCTTCATAGCTTCTCCAACTTGATTTGAAGCAGTAAATGAGGCAACCATATTATTCAACATATCGCTTCCCGCTTGAGGAGAATTAGGCAATAAGATCAAGTTTGAATTAGTATCAGCACCAATTGCTTGCAACGTATCATAATGTTGCGTAACAACAATCAAAGCAGAAGCTTCTTGGGAGTTGATTCCTACTTTGTTCAAAACATCGACACTTTCTACCAACCCACGAGCAATTTCGCGTCTTTGGTCAGCGATACCTTGTCCTTGCAATCTTTTGCTTTCGGCTTCGGCTTTTGCTTTTGCCACGATTCGGATTCTTCCTGCTTCTGCTTCGTATTCTGCTGCAGATTTTTCTCTGTCGGCCGCATTGATACGGTTCATTGCATTTTTAACTTGGATATCAGGGTCAATATCCGTAATCAATGTATTAATGATATCGTAACCATACGTCGTCATGGCTTCGTTCAATTCACGTTTTACGGCGATGGCAATATCGTCTTTTCTTTCGAAAACATCGTCTAATTTTAATTTTGGGACTTCTGCACGCACTACGTCGAATACATAAGATGTAATCTGGTCGTGAGGGTATTCGAGCTTGTAAAACGCTTCGTATACTTTATCTTGGATTACTTTAAACTGTACCGAGACTTTCATTTTCACAAATACGTTTTCTTTCGTTTTTGTTTCGATGATAACGTCAAGTTGCTGGATTTTCAAATTGATCTTGCCTGCGATTTTATCTACTACTGGAATTTTTAACTGCAAACCAGAATGACGAATGCTTTGGTATTTTCCAAAACGTTCGATGATTGCCGCAGTCTGTTGTTTTACCGTAAAAAACGATGAGAAGAAGATAAATAAGGCGAAGAATAAAAATACATACAAAGGAATGTTTAAGTCCATAATACGGTGTTTAAAAGTTAATTGGGTTAAGGTACAAAAAAAGCCTCTCATTTCGGAAAGGCTTTCTATTACTATTATTTTATATTAATTATGATATATATTATTGTATTTAATTAAATAGGAATTAATTCTTTCAAATTGTGTTTTACTAGATTCTATTCTTAAACAAGATTTTAAAACATCTAGACTATAGTTATCAATAATCTCGCCTAAAGCTGAATTTAGAAAAGAAGATGATAACGCCATATGTGAATCGATTTCTAAAATTAATGACTCGTCATTTCTAATTGCTTTGGTGATTACGCAAAACAATTTTACACCTTCTATGTTTGTTTCTGTATTAGAAACAATATTAGCTAATGATATTCTTGTTTGTGTTTTCATAATGCAAATTTACAAATACAAATGTTAATATCTACAATAAATTTGTTAATAAATATTTCACCATTCATTTAAAACATTTTCATCGTCTATTTTTTCCAGTTCTAAAGTACTAATTTCAACTTTAATAAGTGTTCCTAAAAAGTTAAAATTTGTATCTTCAAGATCATAATTCTCACCAGCTTCTTTATAAAGGGATCCATTATTTGAATATATATTCAAAGAACCGTTATAGCCCTCTGTAAATTCTAGAACATATCCTAATCCAAATCCTCTATTTTGTGGAGTTGAATGAGTAGAAACTCCCGTTATTAAAGATTCCTTAATAGCTTCACTATCAGATAATGGTTCTTTACCTTTTTCTACATAATATTTATTTAGTGATTCAGCAATACCTATACCGAAATCACATACAGAAAAGGACAATAAATTTTTTTCTGGAAAATACTCAGTTATGACATACCCATTTACGCTTGAACATGAGTGGTCAAAAATATTATTAAATACTTCGGTTAAATTTGAAGAAAGTGGAACTAAATCTTTGTCTTTAAATATTCCGTTAAAGTATCTTTTAGCATTGGTTGTATAATCAGTAATCATTTCTTGCGAAATGTGCCATAAACATAATGTAGTATTATTATTAGTTGCTGTGAATTTATCCCTATTAAATTCAGGATTCCAATAGTTCTTAAATTTTATGTTATCTAAATGAGTAAGTAAAAGTTCTTCTCCATTAATAAATTCAATTTTTTTACCTGCATTAAAGAATGAATCTAATAGACAAGCTAGTGCTACAAGATCATCAGTATCTAAAAATTCAACTGTATTTAAATCAACAATTAAAACATCAAATTCTAAATTTACTTTTTTAAGAGAATCATTTATAAATAAAAACCAAGAGTTAGGATTTTCATCATTAGGAACTAATATTTTTAATGGAATCATCTTATATCCAATTTAAATATAGCATTTTTAATTCTAGTGATAGATTCTTCTTTTCCAATCAAATTTATTATGTCAAAGAGGTGGGGGCCTTTTAATGAACCCACCAGACTCAATCGCAAAGGTTGCATGATTTTCCCCATTCCGATTTCATTTTCTGTTATCCAGGCTTTGACTGTATTTTCAACATGCTCTGTCGAAAAATCTAAAGTGTTTTCTAAAACAACAATCAATTGTTTCATCAGTTCTGCGGTTTCGGGCTTCCAGTTTTTGGATGCTTTTTCATCATATGATGTAGGAGCCACAAAGAAAAACTCCGATAAATCCCAAAGTTCTGAGGCAAATGTAGCACGTTCTTTTACTAAACGGACAATTTCGGTTACTATCTCAATAGGTTTGTTAATTCCTCTTTCTACTAAAGAATGCGAAAACTGGTGTGCCAAAGTTTCATTGTCAACTCTTTGGAAATATTGATGATTGAACCATTTATTTTTATCTGGATCAAATTTTGCTCCAGATCTACTAACCCGTTTTAAATCGAATAAATTTATTAATTCGTCCAATGTAAAAAGCTCTTGATCGGTTCCAGAATTCCAACCTAATAGAACTAAAAAGTTTATAACTGCTTCTGGCAAGAATCCTTTTTCTCTATATCCTGAAGATATTTCACCTGAGATCGGATCTTTCCATTCCAAAGGAAATACTGGAAATCCGAGTTTGTCGCCATCTCTTTTTGATAATTTTCCATTTCCAACGGGTTTCAATATCAATGGCAAATGTGCAAATTCTGGAGCTTCCCAATTGAATGCTCTGTATAACAAAACGTGCAACGGCATTGAAGGCAACCATTCTTCCCCACGAATCACGTGTGATGTTTCCATCAAATGATCGTCTACTATGTTTGCTAAATGGTAAGTTGGCATTCCGTCGCCCTTGAATAGCACTTTGTCGTCTAAAAGATTCGTGTCAAATTTAACTTCACCGCGAATCATATCGTTCAAGTGCAAAATTTCATTCACGGGAGTTTTAAAACGAATTACATATTCTTCACCATCTGCAATTCGTTGCGCTGTTTTTTCAGCAGAATTAGTCAACGAATTGTCTAGCTGTTCACGATTTCCGTGGTTGTATATAAAAGTCTTTCCTTGCTCTTCTTCATTTTTACGCAATTGGTCTAGATCTTCAGAACTATCAAAAGCATAATAAGCCCAACCCGATTTTACCAATTGGTCGGCATATTCCTTGTACAAATGTTTTCTTTCGCTTTGGCGGTAAGGACCAAATTTTTCATTCTTTCCGACTGTTTCATCTGGAGCAATTCCAAGCCATTCTAAAGCTTCTAAAATATAAGCTTCAGCACCAGGAACAAAACGATTTTGGTCGGTGTCTTCTACGCGAAGATAAAAAACGCCACCATGTTTTTTAGCAAACAGATAATTGAAAAGGGCAGTTCTTACGCCACCAATATGCAAAGGTCCTGTTGGACTTGGGGCAAAACGAACACGAATAGGTCTAGACATTTTAATAAATTTTGGTGCAAAGATACGATTTTAGTTAAATGTTGTTGGTTAGTCTATTTCAGTTTTGAGTAAAGTCTTTGCCTTAAATTACCTTACTGTCAACTAAAATCGGAGGCCTCAATTTTAACCTTTCATATTAATATAAATTATTACTTTTATCGGTTATAAAGAAACCATTCAAGATTTTGGAAAATAAAGCATTGATATACGACAAATTAGAAGCTTTCATCAAAAAGTTTTACACGAACGAACTCCTCAAAGGATTAATTTTCTTTGTTGGATTAGGATTGCTGTATTTGCTATTTACGCTATTTGTCGAATATTTTCTTTGGCTGAAACCGCTTGGAAGGACCATCTTGTTTTGGACATTTATCCTCGTGGAACTTTTTCTGTTATTTCGATTTATACTATTCCCGCTTTTCAAATTATTCAAGCTTCAAAAGGGAATCGATTACGAAGGTGCATCAAATATCATCGGAAATCATTTTTCTGAAGTAGATGACAAGCTGAAAAACTTTCTTCAATTATCAAATGATAAAAACCAGTCGGAATTACTAGTAGCTTCAATTGACCAAAAAGCAAAAACATTACATCCGATTCCGTTTGGAAATGCCATAAATTTTAAAGGCAACATAAAATACCTTCCTTGGGCAATTATTCCAATTTTGTTTTTTGCTTTCTTTTTGATATCAGGGAACAGCGATATGATTACGCAAAGTTTTAATAGGGTAGTGCGATATAACGAACGCTTCTCACCGCCGGCTCCTTTTTCATTTTTGGTTACTAATCCATCTTTGCAGACAGAACAGGGAAATGATTTTGTATTGCAGGTTAAATCACAAGGCAAAGTCGTTCCTGAAAACGCTATGATTTTTATTGACGGCGAAAGCTATTTCATGGAAAGTACAAAGCCTGGCGTTTTTGAATACAAGTTTACAAAGCCGGCCAAAAACATCAGCTTTCATATCGAAGCCAATGAAGTAAGTTCTAAAGATTATGAATTGGCTGTTGTAGCGGTTCCGACGATTGCTAATTTTGAAATGGTTTTGAATTTTCCATCGTATTTGAATAAGAAATCGGAAACAATTCAAGGTTCCGGAAATGCAATCGTCCCAGAAGGAACAAAAGTGACTTGGAAAGTAAGTACTTTGGCAACTAAATCGGTGGAATGGTCTGATTTAAAAACGATTACACCATTTTCAGCTAATGAAAATACATTTCAGATTACAAAAAACATAAATCAGAACACCGAATATCAAATTTTGACTTCAAATGCTAAAGTAAAGCATTACGAAAAGCTCAATTATCAGATTTCTGTAATCAAAGATCAGTTCCCAACTATTGCTGTCAACAATGCTCCCGATAGTTTAAAGCTGAACCAAAATGTAATCGTCGGACAAGTTTCGGATGATAACGGTCTGTCAAAACTGCAGATTGTTTTTTATCCAAAAGGTAAAACGAATGAAGCTAAGAAAATGGGACTTCCTGTAAAAAAGGATGTTTTTGATCAATTTATCTTTTCGTTTCCAGGACAGATTCCTGTGGAAGAAGGTGTTTCATATGAGTACTATTTTGAGGTTTTTGATAATGATGCTTTGCACAATTACAAGTCTACTAAATCTTCAGTTTTTTCTGATAGATTGGCTACTGTTGAAGAGAAAGAAGAACAGAATCTGCAACAGCAAAATGACAACATAAACAGCCTAGAAAAGTCAATTAAAAATCAAGATAAACAGTTATCAGAGCTAGACAAGATTCAAAAATTAGGGAAAGAAAAAACGAATCTAGAATTCAAAGATCAGCAAAAAGTAAATGAATTTATTCAGCGTCAAAAGCAGCAGGAGCAAATGATGAAAGAGTTTTCTAAGAAGATGGAAGACAATTTGGATAAGTTTAAGACCGACAAGAAAGATGAATTCAAAGAAGAATTGAAAGAACGCTTAGAAAAGGCCGAAAAGGAAATAGAAAAGAATGAAAAGCTTTTGGATGAGTTGCAAAAACTATCCGAAAAATTAAGAGAAGAAGAGCTTTTCGAAAAGATTGATAAGTTCAAGCAGAGCTCTAAAAATCAAACCAAAAATTTAGAACAGTTGGTGGAACTGACAAAGAAATTTTATGTTGAAAAGAAAGCAGAACAGTTAGCAGATAAATTAGATAAGCTTTCAGAAAAACAAGAAGATTTGTCTAATAAAGACAAAGAGAATTCCGCTGATAAGCAAGAAGAAATTAATAAAGAATTTGATAAGATCCAAAAGGAGTTAGAGCAGCTTGAAAAAGACAATCAAGAATTAAAAAAACCGATTGATCTTCCAAAAGACGAGCAGAATGAGAAAAGTATTGATGAAGATTTAAAAAAGGCCTCAGATGAATTGAAGAAAGATCAGAAAGCTAAGGCAAAGCCTAAACAAAAAAGCGCCGCCCAAAAAATGAAAAAGATGAGCGGTAATATGATGGAAAGTATGGCTGGAGGAGAAATGGAACAACTTGAAGAAGATGTCAAAATGTTGCGTCAGATTTTGGATAATCTTTTAGCCTATTCTTTCTCACAAGAAGACCTAATGAAGAATTTTAAAGGCCTTAAAAAAGGGTCATTGTCATTCAATAAAAACTTAAAAATACAGCAAGATTTAAAACAACAGTTCAAGCATGTTGATGATAGCCTTTTTGCCATGTCTTTGAGAAATCCAAAAATAGGTGAGAACATCACAACTGAAGTGGGTAACGTACATTATAACATCGATAAATCTCTTGAGAATTTATCTGAGGCACAAATTCCAAAAGGAGTTTCGCATCAACAATATGCCGTGGCTTCATCAAACAAATTAGCTGACTTTTTAAGTGAGATTCTGAACAATATGCAAATGCAGATGCAAATGTCTGGATCAGGTTCTGGCAAGCCAAAGCAAGGGCAGGGCGAGGGTATGCAACTTCCAGACATTATTCAGAAACAACAAGGCTTGGGCGAGAAGATGAAAGAAGGAATGAAGAAAGGTGAGAAGCCTGGCGAAGGAAAAGAAGGTAAGGATGGAAAACCCGGTAAAGAAGGCAAAGGCAAAGACGGAAAGAAAGGTGCCAATGAAGGTGAAGGTGGCGAAGACGGAGAAGGCGATGCCGGCAAGGTGCTGGAGATTTATAAAGAACAGCAACGTCTTCGTGATGCATTGCAGAAAGCTTTAGAGAAAGAAGGCATGGGTGGTAACGGACAGAACGCTTTGAACCAGATGAAGCAGATTGAAAAAGATTTGCTGAATAAAGGTTTTAAAAATGAGACGCTCCAAAAGATGCTAAATCTGAAGCATGAATTACTGAAATTAGATAATGCTATCCAGCAGCAAGGAGAAGAGAAAAAGCGCCAATCACAAACAAACAAAAAGGACTATAATAACCAGACAAATGCTGTTTCTCCTGCCTTAAAGCAATATTTGAATAGTATTGAGATATTAAACAGACAAACACTACCTTTGCGGCCAAATTACAACCAAAAGGTTCAAGAATATTTTAGGAAAGATGATTAGTTTTAATTACGAAACCGATTTTGAATTGTCTGATGAAACTGCTATTTCCGAATGGCTTTCTAACGTGATCATTTCGGAATCCAAAAAGGAGGGAGATATCAATTATATTTTCTGTGATGATGAATACCTGCATAAAATAAATGTTGAATATCTAGATCATGATACATTAACAGACATTATCAGTTTCGATTATAGTGTAGGGAATGAACTGCATGGCGATATTTTTGTTTCTGTTGAAAGAGTTGCTGACAATGCTAAGGACTTTAATGTAAGTTTTGATGAAGAATTAAAAAGAGTTCTTGTGCATGGTATATTGCACTATGCGGGGTACAAAGATAAATCGAAAGAAGACGAACTGAAGATGCGTCAAAAAGAAGAGGAGAAAATAGCGATGTTCCACGTGAAACATTAGCTTAAACATCTTTTCAAAACATACAATTTAGAATAACGTTCCACGTGGAACAAAACAAGATTTCAGTTTTCTGAAATCGAAAAGGAGAAAATAAAATGTTTCAAGATACATACGATGTGATTGTTGTTGGAGCCGGGCATGCTGGTTCAGAAGCCGCCGCGGCAGCGGCGAATTTGGGTTCAAAAACCTTATTAGTTACCATGAGCCTGCAGAACATCGCACAGATGTCCTGCAACCCTGCAATGGGCGGTATAGCCAAAGGACAAATCGTGAGAGAAATTGACGCTTTGGGTGGTTATTCCGGAATTATTTCCGACAAAACAGCCATTCAATTCAAGATGCTCAACAAATCAAAAGGACCTGCGATGTGGTCGCCAAGAGTTCAGAGCGACAGAATGCGTTTTGCTGAAGAGTGGCGTTTGATGCTCGAAAGAACACCTAATCTTGATTTCTATCAAGAAATGGTCAAGGGATTGATTATCGAAGATGGAAAGATAAAAGGAATCAAGACATCGCTTGGAATTGAAATCAAAGCCAAATCCGTTGTCCTGACCAATGGAACATTTTTGAATGGATTGATCCATATCGGAGAAAAACAATTTGGTGGAGGAAGAGCAGGGGAAGGAGCTGCTTACGGAATTACAGAAGATTTAGTTCGTGCTGGATTTACATCAGGCAGAATGAAAACAGGAACGCCTCCACGTGTGGATGGGCGTTCGCTCGATTATTCTAAGATGGAAGAACAGCCTGGTGATGCAATTCCTGACAAGTTCTCGTATTCGGATGAAACCAAGCCGCTGACGCACCAAAAATCATGTCATATGACATATACGTCGTTGCAAGTACACGATTTATTACGTGAAGGTTTTGACCGTTCTCCGATGTTTAATGGAAGAATTCAGAGTCTTGGTCCAAGATATTGTCCATCGATTGAAGATAAAATTAATCGTTTTGCAGATAAAGATAGGCACCAATTGTTTGTCGAGCCCGAAGGCTGGAATACGGTAGAAGTATACGTAAATGGATTTTCTACATCGCTTCCTGAAGAAGTCCAATTTAAAGCGTTGCGTTCTGTAGTTGGTTTTGAAAATGTGAAATTCTTCCGTCCAGGTTATGCAATCGAATACGATTATTTCCCGCCGACGCAGTTAAAACATACGCTAGAAACAAAGCTTGTAGAAGGTTTGTATTTTGCCGGTCAGATTAATGGAACCACAGGCTATGAAGAAGCCGCTTCTCAAGGATTAATGGCAGGAATTAATGCGCATCTAAAAGTGCATGAAAAAGATCCTTTGATTTTACGAAGAGATGAAGCGTATATTGGCGTTTTAATCGATGACTTAATCACGAAAGGTACAGAAGAACCCTATCGAATGTTCACTTCGCGCGCAGAATACAGAACATTACTTCGTCAAGATAATGCAGATTTCAGACTAACTCCAATGTCTTATGAAATTGGATTGGCATCCGAAACACGCATGAGAAAAATGGAGAAGAAGCTAAAAGAATCAGAAGCGATTGTCAACTTCTTTAAAGAAACCAGCGTGACGGTAGCAGAAACAAATCCGATTCTTGAAGAAAAAGGTTCCGCATTGATTTCGCAACCCGATAAAATGTTTAAAGTGTTTTCTCGTCCACAAATTGATTTAGAGGATATTTTAAAATTTGAAAAAGTTGCAAAATACATCGAAGAAAATAATTTAGATAAAGAAGTACTCGAACAAGCCGAAATCCAAGTGAAATATTCTGGCTATATCGAAAAAGAAAAAAATAACGCTGATAAGCTGACACGCCTGGAAGATGTAAAAATCCCGGAATCTTTCGATTATGATAAAATTAAATCATTGTCGCATGAAGCTCGTGAGAAGTTCAAAAAGATTCGTCCGGTGACTTTATCACAGGCTTCTCGAATCAGTGGTGTGTCACCAAGCGATATTTCAGTATTATTAATTCACATGGGAAGATAATATGTTTCACGTGGAACGAATAACTCAAAACCGCATTATCAAAGGAATCACTTCGATTCTTTTGATAATTTTTATTTTACAGAGTTGCATAGGAGCAAAGGCGGGTTATCAAATAGACGACTATTATATTGCTGAAAACGGAAAAGAAATTCTAGGTACAAAACCACTGAATGCATTTATTTTTGAGAATAATGTGACGAATCTCCCGTTTGAACAATTTCTTGCCATCAAGTACAAGCTAGACAATTATCTGACTCGAGAATTTTGGATTACCATCGAAGGTGCCAGATATAAGATGATAGTTTATGAAAATTCAGAATTTGACAAATATTTCGGGATTTCTAATTTTGCAGCAAAGAACCAAGAGAATATTGCCAACATTGTTGGCGGACAGCCAAAATTTATTGCCATTTCAATGATTAGTGAATTTAACGAAGATTGTCTTTCGAATAAATCCATTTTACAAAACATGGCAACGACGTATCTTAAAAACCTCAAAGACGAATACATTCAAATTAAATAATGATTTCAACAAATCTCAAGCATTTCCAAACCGTAAAAGATAATTCTGTTTCAAAAGAAATTTTCGAATTGTTATATGATGAAAATTTGGATATGCTGGTGACTTCACCTCAGCCTGATGCAGCAAATCTATCGAGATATTACGAAAGCGAAGATTATATTTCGCATACAGATGGAAAACGCTCTCTTTTTGAAAAAGCATATCATTTTATAAAAAATATCGCTTTAAAAAATAAAGTATCACTGATTAATAATCTACAGGATAAAAAAGGAGCGCTTTTAGATATTGGTGCAGGCACAGGTGATTTTCTTTCGGTTGCAAAAAATAATGGTTGGAATGCTGTAGGAATTGAACCAAGCGAAAAAGCACGATCCATTGCAAATCAAAAAGGAGTAGAGTTGAAACTAAATACCTCTGATTTCGAAAATAATTCATTTGATATCATAACCATGTGGCATGTGCTCGAACATGTACCAAATTTGGAAGATCAGATCAAAGAATTAAAAAGACTGCTCAAGCCGAATGGTTCGATTATTATCGCGGTTCCAAATTTCAAATCGTATGATGCGAATCATTATAAAGAATTTTGGGCGGCTTATGATGTTCCAAGACATCTTTGGCATTTTTCAAAAACTGCTATTCATAAACTATTTCAAAAAGAAAATATTGAGCTGGTAAAAATCTTGCCGATGAAATTCGACTCTTTTTATGTCAGCCTTCTTTCCGAAAAATATAAAACTGGAAAAATGAATTTTGTAAAAGCATTTTTTGTCGGTTTGAAGTCAAATTGGAAAGCAAAGCGAAATTTTGAATATTCTTCACACATTTATGTGCTAAAAAGCGCTAAAAATTAAAATAAAAACACCTAATAGTTTATTTTCTGCCTAATCATCGAAATGTATTGCCTGTTTTAGAAAGCGCCTTAAAACGCTTTATTTGAATCCAATTTTAATAGTAATAATTTATATATATTTTTAAAGCAATAGGTTAATTTTATAGCTTGAAAAAACATCGAAAATTAACACTTTAAGCATTTATAACTTTTTTTTCCTATTTTTGAGCCCAATTAAAAAAGAACCTAATAGAATGAAAAAATCAATAGTAGCAATTGCAATTGCAATCTCATTATTTTCTTGCAACAAAGCTGAGGAAAAAGCAACATCTGAAAAAACAGCCTATATTGATACTGTAAAATTGATGGATGAATATACAGAGTCAAAAGATCTTCAGGCCAAATTCAAAGAAAAGTCTGAAGTGATGGGCAGAGAACTTCAAAATGAAGTAAAAAAATTCCAAGATGAAGCTGATAATTTCCGTAGAAACGCGCAAGCAAACGGACAAGAATGGGCACAAAGAAAAGGAGCAGAATTGCAGAAAAAAGAACAGCAATTAACGTATGCTCAGCAAGCTATGAGCCAGCAATTGCAACAAGAAGCCGCAGTTGAAAGAGATTCTGTTGTAAGCAAAGTAAGAAAATACATCAAAGAGTATGGCAAGAAAAATGGCTATACGTATATCTATGGAACTGGCGATGCAGCGACAATCCTGTATGCAAAAGATCAATTAGATCTTACAGATAAGATTGTTAAAGAATTGAACGACAATTATAAAGCTCCAGCAAAAACCGAAGAAAAGGACGAAGCGAAAGCCGAAGAGAAAAAATAAAATCAATTAAATGCCTTCCGAAGTGAAGGCATTTTTTTTAGCATAATTATCCAAAATTGACTACTTTTCGATTTCGAAAAATATAAGCCAATGCACGAACTATCCGAAGAAGCAATCTACACGTTAAAATTCATCAACCAGACCCAGCGCTCTTTATTTCTGACAGGAAAAGCAGGTACCGGAAAAACGACGCTTTTGCGCGAAATCATCCGATCTACCCATAAGAATACTGTGGTCGTAGCTCCTACCGGAATAGCAGCTTTAAACGCTGGAGGTGTAACGATTCACTCAATGTTTCAGTTACCTTTTGCCGGATTTATACCAGAATATAACAAGGCTCCACACTTTTCCGACACTGTAAAATTTGAAACTAAAGATACGCTGAGGCGCCATTTTAGGATGGCCGGACCTGAAAAATCGGTTATCGTAAACATGGAATTACTGATCATTGACGAAGTCAGCATGCTTAGAGCCGATTTACTCGATGCTATTGACTTTACAATGAGGAGTATAAGAAGAAAAGACCTTCCTTTTGGCGGAGTGCAAGTTCTGTTTATTGGCGATCTGCTCCAGCTTCCGCCGGTAATCAGAAACGAAGAATGGGAAACGTTACGGAATTATTATAGAGGAAAATTCTTTTTCCATTCGCATGTTATACAGCAATATCCGCCATTATACATAGAACTTTCAAAGATTTTCCGTCAAACGGACGATAAATTTATCTCAATCTTAAACAATCTTCGCAATAACCAAATTGATTCTGAAGACATTAAGAACCTAAACCAATACGTAAAGCCCGATTTTGACCTAAAGGAAAACAAGGGCTATATTACACTGACGACGCATAATGCAAAAGCCGATGCCATGAATATTCAATCATTAGCGGATTTGCAAGGAAAGGAAATGAAATACCTGCCTGAAATTGTGGGCGATTTTCCAGAAAAAATTTTCCCTGTCGAAGAAAAGCTAAACCTCAAAATAGGAGCTCAGGTCATGTTTGTCAAAAATGATCTCTCGCTGGAAAAAAACTATTTCAACGGAAAGATGGGCATTATAAAATCCTTATCAGAACAAGAGATTTTGGTTCATTTTCCAGATGAAAACAAGACGATTGAAGTAGAGCGTTATGAATGGAAGAATATCCGATATCTTGTTAATCCAGATACGAAAGAAATTGATGAGGAAATTTTAGGAACTTTTACGCACTATCCTATTAAATTAGCTTGGGCGATAACCGTGCATAAAAGCCAAGGACTGACATTTGATAAAGCTGCGCTTGACGTATCGCAAGTTTTCCTTCCTGGACAGGCATATGTGGCGCTTTCGAGACTTCGTTCGTTAGAGGGGCTTATTTTGCTTTCTCCGCTGCAGATGAATGGCATTTCGAACGATCAAGATGTAGTGCAGTATTCGATGAATAAAGCTTCAGAAGATTTTCTTCAAACTTCACTGCAAAAAGAAACCACAAGTTTTGTCCATAACTATCTGAAAAACAGCTTTGATTGGAAAGAATTGGCTCAAGAGTGGCGCAACCACCAATACAGCTATAACGAAGATGCTGAAAAATCAGAAAAGTCAAAGCACATGCAATGGGCAAGGCGGCAGGCAGAAACCATTGGATCTATTGTAGAACCGGCAGCAAAATTCATGCGCCAGCTAGACAAATTATTCTATGGCGAAGCATTTGATATCCAATTTGTTTTAGAAAGAATAAATGCAGCTCATGATTATTTCATGAAGCCGATGGATGCACTTGAGTATGAAATCTTATGGAAATTGGAAGAAGTGAAACGCGTCAAGAAAGCTAAAGCATTTTTCCAAGAACTTTATGCGTTAGAAGAACTGCAGACCAAGGCAATCTTGCGGCTTATGAAAGCCAAGCTGCTGATTGAAATTGTCGCTTCTGAACTTGAAATTTGCAAAGAAAATCTAGATTCGAACGAAATACGATCGTACAAATCGAAAAAATTAGAATCCATCAAAGAAGAATTCAAGAAAACTCATGCTACATTGGTGGAAGAAGATTATGAAGTAGAACGCTATGCACCTAAGAAAAAGGCTCAAAAAGAACCTAAAAAATCTACCGTCGAAGAAACGTACGAGTTGTGGCTTCAGAAAAATTCCTTGGCAGAAATTGCGGGCATTCGCAAGCTTACGCAGCAGACAGTCAGCAACCATTTTGCCAAATTAATCCAAACAGGAATGGTTTCCATATCAGACATTCTTCCCGAAGATAAAATTCGCGAGCTAGCCAAAGCTTTTGACGGTTACGACGAAGAGTCTCTCAACGGACTGAAAGAAAAATACGGAAATAAATTTACGTGGGACGAGCTGAAATTGTTTAAAGCTTCGCTATAATTATTGCATGTAAAATACGCCTAAAATAGCAGGAACAAAATAAATAGCAATTGTCCTAGCACCGTCATAATCTTTTGCGATTCTTTGTCCGAAAAGCAAGAAAATCAAGGTGACAGCAGAAACAACAGAACCGTAAAAGCCAAACGTCGTTTCGCCGTTCACTAGCATCTCGACGATACCCGCAACACAAAGAATTCCTGCGATTATTTCTAGAACTAAAATAAGCATCAAGGATTGCGGCACGTTATTTTTGATGAATGTTTTTTCAAAATGACCTTTGAGCCAGCCTACGTTTCCTTGCCAGTCAATTACCTTATCATAGCCTGATTGTAAAAAGGTTACGGCTAAAAATACCAAAATTAAAATAGAAGCAGTGTTGTTCATAATGCTATTTTTTATGGATTAATCGTGTCAGTTTAATAGATAGATCGGTGAGGATAATCTTAGCATTTCCGTTGCGTTCAATGTGATAGACAGCATCGGAAAGCTCTTTAAATATGTCGTTAATATTGTTGCCGTTTACGAATGGCGCAAAATTTTCCAGCTTGAATTTCTCCACTTTGGGTTCCATGTAAACAAGGCTTGTCGTTTGATAATTCAGCAATAAGGCCTGGCGGAACATTTCGATACAAAAATGCAAAAATTTCTTTTGCGCCTCACGTCCCAAGCCGGCAATCTGTTCGCTCCAAGAAATCAAGTCATTGATTGCGGCCGCATTTCCTTTTGCCCTAAAAGCAGCTCTAACCCACAACACAAACCATTGCTCAAAAGGTTGTTCTTCGCTGTCTTCATAGAGTAAATGCAATGCCTTGCTGAAATTTCCTTGTGCTTGGTGCGCTATTTTTTTTGCTTCACGCAAATCCATATTTTCACGTGAAACCAAAGCATTGGCAATTATATTTTCATGAATTCCATTGAAATGCAAAACCTGGCAACGGGAACGAATCGTCTGTATGATAGATTCTTCATCTTCAGAAATCAAGATAAAAAGTGTTCTTTCAGGCGGTTCTTCCAGAATTTTCAGAAGTTTGTTGGAAGCCTCGATATTCATCTTATCAGCCATCCAGACAATCATGATCTTATAGCCACCTTCGTATGACTTCAACGACAGTGATTTCAATACTTCCTGTGCGTCTTCAACACGAATTAGTCCCTGTTTGTTTTGGACGCCTAGGTATTTATACCAGTCGAACAATCCGCCGTATGGATTTTCGAGCAAAAATTGGCGCCAATCGGTTATGAAGTCTAGGCTTTTAGGTTTTGACTTCACATCGTCTGTTGAAACAGTAGGGTAAATGAAATGCAGATCAGGATGCGAAATATTATTGAATTTCACATTACAAGCTTCATTTTCGCCTTGATTTTCTCCTCCAGAATTTTTGCACAAGACATACTGAGCATACGCCAAAGCCATGGGCAAAGTACCGCAACCTTCTGGGCCAACAAACAATTGAGCGTGCGGAATCCTTCCGGCATCAGCGCTTTTCGTAAGATGGCTTTTGATATGTTCTTGTCCTAGGATTTCTGAAAATAGCATGGAGCAAATATAGGAGAAAAATGATGAAGAGAGGACAGGCACATAAAAATCTAAAAAGCCGTGATTTTATAAACTGTTTTTCAAATCTTTAAACAAAAATACCTCGTTGTGCATGTTTATGGAACCACGTCTAGGCCTGTCCAAATCTAAAGTGATGTAGATTACAATAGAGGTTAAAAGGCAAAATCCCAAGATATAAAATTTGTCAATCTTCTTCTTAAAACCAGAGCTATAGCCAATATAGAAAGAGATAATCACGGAGAAAATCAACAATAGATATACGATCGATTCTGGAACATTAGAATTATAAGCAGCATTGGCAGTTGAAGCAGAGTCAAACATGCTATTTAGAGCTGGAAGCATCATGTTGGAGGGCAAAAACAATTCTTTGTCTTTGGAATATAAGGCGGCTCTAGCCCATAATTTTTGGCTGATAGCGGCTGATTTGGCAAGAGCTTTATTAATTTTTGCATCATCTCTGTCGGATTCAAAATAAGCAACCCGAGAATCCAGATAGATGCTAAAATCTATTTTAAATGCTTTTTTTAAACTATCCGGATAAGTGTCTGCTCGCAAAATTGCTGTTCCGATACAATTGGATTCGTCAATAAGGCTGGCTTTTCGATTTTCATACCTTGAACCCGACATTCCGAAAGTGAAAGCCAAAATCAAAGCCAGCAAACCTAGCAATGATGACAAAATGCCAGAATTATCAGAATCTGTTTTTGTTTTTTTAACTCCAAACCGATAACCAAGATTAATCGCGAGAAGCATTGCAAAAAATAAAAAGATGACAATATATTTTGCATCGAGATCAAATAAAAAGGAATGTTTCATAGGTTTGAAAGAATTGATTATTTTTTTGATAATGAGGAACAAAAGGTATAATTCTACTTTTAGAAGCGTAGGCAAATTTTAATAAGAAATAAATGTACAAAATTTTCAAATCCAAATTTGTTGAGCCGGATTTTAGCCAATTATAACGTTTTCGCTAATAATTTAGACTTATTTTAAATGTTTTGATATTTTTTAGTTCGTTAAAAATCATATATTTGTGAATCCAATAAAAAATCCACTAAAAGATACTACAATGAAAACTTTGAATGACTTCAATTTCAACCATAAAAAAGCATTAATCAGAATCGATTTTAACGTTCCTCTAGATGACAATTTTAAAGTGACGGATGCGACTCGAATTGAAGCGGCAAAGCCAACAATAGATAAAATTCTTGCTGATGGCGGAAGCGTGATTTTAATGTCACACCTAGGCAGACCTAAAGGAAAAGAATCTAAATATTCTCTACAACATATTCTTGACAAGACTTCGGAAGTCCTTGGCAAAAAAGTAAAGTTTGCTGAAGACTGTATTGGTCCTGTAGCTGAAGAAGCATCGAAAAATTTACAGCCAGGAGAAATCTTGTTGCTGGAAAATCTTCGCTTTTATTCAGAAGAAGAAGCCGGAGATGTTGATTTTTCAAAAAAACTCGCTTCGCTTGGAGATATTTATGTGAACGATGCCTTTGGAACTGCACACAGAGCGCATGCATCGACAACAATAATCGCACAGTTTTTTCCTAATGACAAATGTTTCGGAACGTTATTGGCTAAAGAAATTGAGAGCTTGAATAAAGTCTTGAAAAATTCCGAAAAGCCTGTAACTGCTGTTTTAGGGGGATCGAAAGTTTCTTCGAAAATCACGGTTATCGAAAACATCCTTGATAAAGTAGATCATATGATTATTGGCGGAGGGATGACTTTTACGTTTATCAAAGCGTTGGGCGGAAAAATAGGCGATTCGATTTGCGAAGACGATAAATTAGAACTGGCCCTTGGAATTCTAGAGAAAGCAAAAGAAAAAAATGTAGAAATTCATCTTCCAGTGGATGTTATAGCAGCCAATGCTTTTTCTAATGATGCTGAAACACAAGTCGTAAATGTAAATGAAATTCCTGACGGCTGGCAAGGACTTGATGCCGGACCTGAATCATTAGAGCGTTTCAAAAAAGTAATCCTTGACTCAAAAACAATTTTATGGAACGGACCGTTAGGCGTTTTTGAGATGGAAAAATTTGCAAATGGAACCATCTCTTTAGGAGAATTTATTGCCGAAGCTACTCAAAAAGGCGCTTTTTCTCTTGTTGGAGGAGGCGATTCTGTTGCGGCCGTAAAACAATTCGGATTAGAGCCTAAAATGAGCTATGTTTCTACTGGTGGCGGGGCAATGCTTGAAATGCTTGAAGGCAAATCATTGCCTGGAATTGATGCAATACTACGTTAAAAAACAATTTTTTTATACTAAACCTTTTAAAAATTAGTTATAAAAAGTTAAGTTTGCAATATGTATAATTATTTGAAATATAATAAGTTATAATTCCCTATTATGAATAAAACAAAAATAACACTACTTTTAGTACCCTTTTTCTCTTTAAATATTCTTGCGCAAGATGCCGTTTCGCAAGAGATCACACCCCAAATTATTACTCCGAAATTATCTGTTTTAGACTCTATAAAAAGCACATTTGTCGATCATGAAGTTGCTTCTTGCGTCGATAAGGAATGGATGGACGAATTGACAAATCAAGACCTTTTCAAAGAAATGGAATTTGATATTGCCAATATCAACCCAGATGAAAAAGTGGATTACGATTTGTCTACCGATTTATTGAAAGCGCGTTTGAAAGAAATGGATGCTAAATCTCCTTTCAACATAGAATACAATCAAGGGTTGGAAAACATCATCAAGTCGTTCTTGAAAAACAGAAAGAGATCTTATGAAAGATTGATGGCAATTTCAGAATATTACTTCCCGATGTTTGAAGCCGCTCTTGCCAAATACGACGTTCCGTTAGAAATTAAATACCTCGCTGTTGTAGAATCTGCTTTGAATCCTCATGCAAAATCAAGAGTAGGAGCGACAGGACTTTGGCAGTTTATGTTTGCCACAGGAAAACAATACAACCTTGATGTTTCTTCTTATGTCGATGAAAGAAGCGATCCTTTGAAAGCGACGGAAGCGGCTTGCCAATACCTTTCCAACATGTATAAAATATTTGGTGATTGGGATCTGGTTTTGGCTTCGTATAACGCCGGTCCTGGAAACGTTTCTAAAGCAATCAGACGTTCTGGAGGTCAGCAAAATTACTGGAACATCAGAAAAAATCTTCCAAAAGAAACGCAAGGATATGTTCCGGCTTTCTTAGCGACAATGTATATTTACGAATACCATAAAGAACACGGAATTGAGCCAAAACGAGCGGCGATAAGCTATTTTGCTACCGATACGGTAATGGTAAAACGTGAAATGACGTTCAAGCAAATTTCTGATTTATTAGACATTCCGGAATCACAAATCAAACTTTTGAATCCTGGGTATAAATTAGATGTCGTTCCAAGCATCAAAGGGAAAAACAGCTACTTGAGACTACCGCTTCCAAAAATTGCCGTTTTCACGTCTAATGAAGACAAGATTTATGCGTATGCGAAAATTGAAGACGATAAAAGAGAAAAACCTTTCTTCTCTAAAAAGCAAAATGTTCCGGCAATCACTCAGACAGAAACAGCTATTGCTTCTACAGAAGCTAGAAGCCCATATGTAGATTATTCTGATGAGCCAGAAATCGTAAAAGGTAGCAAATTAGTTACCAAAACAAAATACCATAAGGTTAGGAAAGGCGATAATATTGGCGAGATTTCTCAAAAATATGGCGTTTCAGTTTCTGAAATCAAAAAATGGAACCGTCTTAAAAATAACAACGTAATGCTTGGTGCCAACCTTAAAATCGTGACTAGCGAAAGAGTGGCTACAACTTCAGTAAAGAAAACAGCTAAACCTGCTGTAAAAACTAAAGATACTACAGAAACGGCTATTGCTGCTGTTGAAAAACAAGAAGCAAAATCTAAAGAAGTTGTTCTTGAAGACAATGATAACAAAGAAGCAAACGAATCAGAATTTTATGTTGTTCAAAAAGGCGATAACCTAAATGCTATTGCTAAGAAATATGGCGTGACAGTTGCCGAAATTAAAGAATGGAACAATCTAGAAGACACTAATGTTCTTTCTGGTAGCAAGCTAAAATTAATCAAGAATGAAAATGCTCCGGTTATCGAAACGAAAGCCGAAAAAGCACAACAACAAATCGCATCTTCATCAAAAGTACACCAATATTTAGTTCAAAAAGGAGACTCTCTTTTCAGCATTGCTAAAAAATATCCAGGAGTTACCGTTGAAAATATCAAAAAATGGAATGATATTAGCAACGAAAACATTAAACCTGGAATGAAGCTTAAAATCCAAGGATAATTTTCCTTGGATTTTAGCTTTTCCATTGCAAAAAGCAACACAATGAAAAAGCTATTGCTCTTATTTTTAGTAACCCTTGCCTTTTCCTGCAATCAAAAAGAAGAAAAAATTTCCGATAAGCAATCTATTGGAAACACAAATTCGCTTTCGGTTTTTATTGATGACAAGCTCTGGATAGGAGAAATAGGAGACACTATTCGTAAAAAATTTGCAGCTCCAGTTGACGGACTTCCACAAGAAGAACCGCTTTTTACGATCAATCAATACCCACTTCACGCTTTCGAAGGCACTTTGGCCAAAAACAGGAATATCCTCTACATAAAAAAAGAGGCTAGGAATGTATTTGACATTTCCGAAAATCAGTATGCCGTTCCTCAAAACCTTATCCGTATTTCCGGAAATACTACGGCCATGATTATTGACCATCTCGAAAAAAATGCCTCTGCAATAATTGCACTGATGCAGCAGACCGAAATCGAAGTGAGCCAAAAGACCATCCAGAAGTCATTGATGGATGCTAAAAAGCTGAAAGAAAAATTCAATATTTCGCTGCAGGTACCTAAAGCATTTCGGGCAGTTCTTGAAAAAGACAAGTTTTTGTGGCTGAAGAAAGAAATCCAGAGTGGTAATTCCAGCATCTTGATTTACCAGATTCCGTTGCATTGCATCAAAAAAAATGACGAGGCAATCAACAATATCGTCAAGATTCGCGATTCGATCGGCGGCCTTTATATCCACGGTACGACGGAAAACTCACAGATGGTTACAGAAGATTCCTATTCACCCTATCTTTTAAACACCACTTTGGATGGCATGAAGGCCTATCAGACCAAAGGAAATTGGGAATTACGAAACGACACGATGTCGGGACCTTTTATCAATTACAGCATCATTGACGAAAAGAATAACAGGATTCTTATAATCGAAGGATTTTGCTACGCACCGTCTACGCCGCAAAGAGATCTGATGCACGAATTGGAGTCGATAATCAAAAGTATTAAAATCTTAAAATAAAGAAATGTCCCTGATTTGGAAAATAAGGCCTTTTAAGGCGCTTTCTCTCGACGAACTATACAATGTGTTGGAATTGCGAAGCGAGGTCTTTGTGGTCGAGCAAAATTGCGTCTATCAAGACATCGATGGAAAAGACAGAAAGGCCATTCACATAATCGGCGAATATGAAGGCGAAACGGTTGCCTACTGCAGAATCTTCAAAGCAGGCGATTATTTTGACCAATCCTCTATTGGCAGGGTCATTGTCAAAGAAATCTATCGCGATAAAAAATGGGGACATGATTTGATCAGGGAAGCTATCGAGGCCGTCAAAAGTAATTTTGGAGAAAGCAAGATTACGATTTCAGCTCAGCTGTATCTCAAAAAATTCTATGAAAGCCATGGCTTTGCTCAAACCAGCGAAGAATACCTCGAAGATGGAATTCCGCATATTGAAATGAAAAGAGGCTAAGTCTTCGTAATCACCAACTCAACACGACGGTCTAAATCTGGTCCTTTTCCAAGGGGCTGCGTGTTTCCGTAACCTTTAAATGTCATGCGTGTTTTTGGCACTTTTTTAAAGGCCAAGTATTTGTAGACGGCTTCGGCGCGGTTTACAGAAAGCTTACGCTTTTTAGTATGCTTGTCGATAGCTTCTTTGTGGTAGGGAGGCGTACAGCAGACGTGTCCTTGGATTTCGAATTCAAGATTTTTATATTTTAAAAGCTGCCTGGCCATCCTGTCCAATTCGGTTTTTGATTTCATCGTGAGTTTGCTGCTTCCTTTTTCGAAAAGCAATTTCTCTAAATAGATCCTATCGCCGACCACATGGTTTTTGCGGATTTCGCTGTAAACGCCTGGCAATTCTAGTTTTTCAATCGGAATTTCCTTGAAATTCATCACGACATCGACGCGTCGATTTTTGGAACGAACTTCTGAAATATTGTCGATATCGTCTTCAATCAAGATTCTTCCTCTTCCTTCGATAGTGACGATAATTTTGCTTTTGATTCCGTTTTCGACCAGTTTGTCTTTGATGGCATTGGCACGGTTGCTGGAAAGCTTGAAATTATATTCATCTTTACCGCGATCGTCGCAATAGCCATAAATACTGATGGATTCAATCCGAACGGAATCGGTGGACTGTATAAATTTTGTGACTTCTTCAATCTGATGATCAGTCAGGTTGAATTTGTTGGTGTCAAAATAAACGGAATGCACTACTTCTTCTTGCGCCGCAACAATTCCAAAAATAAACAGGGGGATAATTTTAAGAAAACGAAGCATTATTTTACTAGTATTTTGTTGTATTCTGCAGGATTATTCAGCAGGGCAGTAGCCTTTTTAATTTCGGAATTATTTTTTGTGTAATATTGGTAAAGTCCTTCTTTGTACTGGTATCTTCTAATGATTTCGTCTAAAATAAGTTCTTTAATTTCTGCTTGGTGCTTGTTCAGCTGCGTCTCGTCGCTTTTCTGCAAAGCGGTAAGCAATTGCTGGAATTCTGCTTTGATGTCTTCGTCGATTTTCTCTTTTTTAGCCGATTCAAGCGTTTTTTTCAAAGATTGCTCCGTTTCGGTATCAAACACAAATTTCTGGTCTTTTAGGAATTTTTTGAAGTCAGCGTAATCTGCATCTGTAACTGTTGGGATTTTATCACCTATAGCTGGTTTTGTATAATAGTATTTGGTCACATAATTAAAGATACCGTCATTTTTGACCAATGCTTCAGTGATAGCGCTCAATTTTGTTTCTGCAAGTTCTACGTCAGGTTGAATACCGCCACCGTCATACACAGTTCTTCCTTTTCTGGTTTTGAAGGCATTGTAGTTTTTTTCGTCGGTGCGGATGGCTTTTCCATCCTTATCTTTATGCGCATAATCCAACGCCTGAATACATCTGCCAGAAGGCGTATAATATCTTGAAATTGTTACTTTTACTTGAGTTCCATACGTTAAGTCGATTGGTCTTTGCACGAGTCCTTTTCCAAAACTTCTGGCACCGACAATAACCGCTCTGTCCAAATCCTGTAAGGCACCTGCCACGATTTCTGAAGCAGAAGCGCTTCTTCCATCGACTAAAATGACCAAAGGAATTTCAGTATCTACAGGAGCTTTTGAAGTCCTATAAGTGTTGTTGTGCTTTTCGATATGCGATTTTGTAGTTACGATCGTTTCACCGCTAGGCACAAAAAGGTTACAGATATTTACAGCTTCGCCTAATAGTCCGCCAGGGTTTCCTCTTAAGTCAAGGATTATTTTTTCGGCACCTTCGTTTTTTAGTTTTTCTAAAGCTTGTTTTGTTTCTAAGGATGCTTTCGCATTAAATTGAGAAAGAACGATATAGCCTGTCTTATCGTCTATTTTAGAGAAGAACGGAACCGCTTTCAGATCAACTTCTTCCAAAACTAAAGTCGTGTTGTTTGTTTTTCCTTGGCGAATGTATTTTATGTCGATTTTGGCATTCTTGCTTCCTTTCAGCAACTGCGAGGCATCGTCTTTAAAATCGGCAAGATTGACATCGCCAATCTGGATAATTTCGTCTCCGGCTTTTAAACCGGCTTTATCGGCAGGATAGTTTTTATACGGCTCCTTGATAATTAGCTTGCCATCTTTTCGCGTAATCATGGCTCCTATGCCAGTATATTCGCCCGTGTTGTTGATTTTGAATTTTACAACATCCTGTTCGTTGAAATAAACCGTATAAGGATCGAGCTCCAAAAGCATGTTTTTGATTGCCTTGTCCATCAGGTCGCCCGGATTTGTTTCGTCTACATAATTCATATTCACGGTCTTGAACATCATCGTGAATATTTCTATTTGTTTTGCAATTTCAAAGAAATCATTTCTGAAACTCGCCCCAACATATAAAAGACCTCCCGCAACTACCGGAATGATATATCTCTTTTTTAAAAATGCATACATAATTTTAAGCTTTTTTTCTTTTGAACCTTCTGCGGATGATGAAAAACAAGACCACTAAAATAAGAATAAATGGCCAAACATTTAAAATCCATAAAAATAAACTTGAAACTTTAAGAAAACCAGTTTCTAGGGCATTTCCCATTTTGTTTCCATAGGATTGTGCTACGCCACTTTCTGCGGGTTTGGTTTTATAAAATTCAAGATAGACAGAGCTCATCGCTACTTGGCTTTGCATGTATTTTAACTGGCCTTCTTTCGATTCTATTTCTTCTCTTATTGTTGAAAGTTCTTTTTCTATTTCTAGTATTTCCGAAACCTTTCCTGCCTTTTTGAGCAGTTCTAGATATCGCGCTTCTAAAGTCTTTTTAGCCTTCAGCCTTGCTTCTGTATCAATGAATTCTGCCGTAACATCGTCTGAGGAGATTTCTTTTTCATCAAAATACGAAACGCCTTTTCCAACGGCGGTTATAAATCCTTCAAAATTCTGGTTTGGAATCCGGACTGTAATTTTTCGGTAAATTGAATAGTTGTTTTTTCCTTCAACATCTTTTTCAATACTGGCCTTGTTGTCTTTTACAGCTTTTCGGACTTGTTCGGTTGTTTCCGCTAAATCGTCAGTTTCAAAAGTTAGTTTGGCCGTTTTTATGATTTTCTGCTCAATTTCTGGGGAAGATGGTTCCGAGGGAGCATAACTTACTTTATCAGCCATGGGCTCGCCCATTTCTGCCGCAGAAACATACACAGCTTCCATGTTATCAGCATCATTTTTACAAGAAAAAAGGAAAAACAGAATAAAAATTGGGAGGATGGTTTTCATATAAGTTTGTTTTATAATCTGTTAACGAAAAACCTTTCATTTTTAGTGTGTTGCAGACTTATATGCACGGATTGTTATTCTTCCTTTGGTTTTAGTTGAAGATGGAATTTTTCAAAAAGCTGTATGGTTTTCTGATTTATTTCTTCATAAGACAGCTTGTCTTTTGTCTGGTATAAGAGCATAAATGCATAGGGTTCTTCCAAAGAATCGAGCAAAAGTTTTTTGTTGAGTCGGTAAGTTTCCCGCAATACACGCTTGAAATAATTTCTATCGACCGCTTTTTTGAAATATTTTTTTGAAACAGAAACCCCGATTTTCAGCTTTTGGTTTTCTTCAAGAAAAGCTTTCGTATATACCAGCCTTAACGGATATTTTGACACCGACTTGCCTTCGCGAAACATCAGGTCAATTGTAGTCTTGCTTTTTAGTTTTTCCGATTTGGGATAGGTAGTCATTCTCCTGGATTTACGGATAGATATTATATACGATTTTTAAATCAGGATAGTTGATGTAGAATTGGATACGGTTGCCTTGTTTTTTTCTGGTGATGATTTCGATGACACAGCGGTCGCCGCTATTGTCGATGCAATTAAAAGTAACCGTTTTGTCTGTTTCGTTTTCTATCGTTTCTCCATATACTTCAATGTTGTACAATTGGGTCTGTGCTGAGTTTACGACAATTCGGTTCTTATCGCCGTCCAAAGTGATGATAAGGCTAGTGTCTTTGAAATCAGACCATTTTCCCCATCCGCCTTTTGCGTTTTTTTCCATAACGCTGTAGCTGGAAGTCTTGAATCTGTATTTCTGTGCAAAAGTTTGCTGCGTTACAGCAACGAAGAAAAATAAGAAGGCTACTATTTTTAATGCTTTCATCTTAAAATTTATAAAGCGGTAAAGTTACAAATATATTTGGATTGTAAGATTTGAGGGTAAATCATTCCTCCATGCCATCCATTGCATAAAAACTATGCCAGTTGAAATAACAATAACGCTAGATTGCATTGTTTCCCCAAAAATTTAACATAAAATTTCTACACAATCCCCAAAAATCTACAGATTCCAAAATCATTCTGAAACAAATTATTATGGGAATCTTGATATCAATCCAATTAATAAATTTTATAAAAACGCTTTATTTACGGGGATTTTGTGTCTGTTTTATACAATCTGAACTGGTGCCGATTTGATAAATTTTTGTCAATGGCATTGAAATTGCCTTATTCTCGGAAAATATACCAAACCACTATAAATCACACAAAAAATTCACTATGAAAAAATTAATTTTAAGCGCGATCATGCTTACCGGAGTTGTAGCATTTGCACAAGAAACGCCAAAGAAAACGACTAAAGAAGCCGTAAAAAATGCAGCAACTACTGCAACCGCCGAAAAGAAAACAGAAGTTTCTAAAACCACGGAAGTGAAACAAGAAGCCAACGGAGCCAAAAAAGTAGAAACTACTACCACCAAAACTGCTGAAATTGCACAACCAGCAGCTCCAGCTCAACCAGCTACAACAGCTAAAAAACAACAATAGTATAATCCTAACCGACCAACTATCTATTAAAACCTCTGGAAATTTCCAGAGGTTTTTTTGTTAGCTGTGTTTTATTAGTTTTTTTGCGATTTCATTCAATTCTTCACGATGCTGATCAATGTAAGCTAAGCCCGCCTGGATCAATTCATAGATGTTTTTTGAGGAAACATCATCCATCTCTGGCGATGCATTTTTTAAAGAAGGCATCAGGCGATGGTAGTTCTGCCTGTTTCGGGCACCGAGCGTTTCATACATTTTACGGAGATGATAGTCGGTGGTTTCTACGTTTGCCGAAAGCAATATGTCAATCAGTGGCTGAATCCACTTTACTTTTCCGGCATTTTCAAACTGCCTAAAATTATAAGGCTTCAATACTTCTCCCGTGCCAATAGATACGATAATCATATCGCTTATTTTGGGATAATCTTTTTTTGCAGGATGTTGCAATACTTTTGAAAATTCAATTTTTCTAGCTTCAGCGTAAGCGCACAAGGCAGGGTTGTTAGCATATACACCGCCGTCTATGAGCGTGAATTCTTGTCCATATAGCGATTTTATTTTGGCAGGCTCAAAATAAGTAGGTGCTGCTGAGGTTGCCCTGCAGGCATCTTTGGCATAGAAATTTTCTAAATCGGAATTCGCTTCATGGCTGGTAAAAAATTTTGCTTTTCGGTGAAAGATGTCATAGGAAGTAATCAGGCAGGGTTTTATGAAATCTTTGATCTCGAGTTTTCCGAATACTTCCTGAAGCTGTCTTTCTAAAGCTCTCTGCGAAATTTTTTCATTGAAAAGCCCAAATGGATTGATGAGCTGTTGCCAAAATGAGACATTGAAAATAGTTTCGCCATGCTTGGCATATAAATCCAGCGCAGTTTCGACGGAATATTTCGCTTTTTTGTCGCTATCGGGAAAAAGAAGAATAGCCGCAAGGATTCCGCCCGTGCTGGTTCCGGCGATAAGGTCGAAATAATCGCCAATTTTTGCATTAGGATTATCGAGCTTTTGGAGTTGTTCTTCAATATATTTTAAAATGACGCAGGTAATAATCCCTCGGATTCCGCCTCCGTCTAGGCTTAAGATTCTGATTTTTTTTGACATGGCTTTTATAATTTAAGATTTGGGGTCTTGTTGTATTTTATAGCCTACAGGCTCATAATGACTGTTTTGAAAACAGTTTGCAGTATCGTGTTTTTGATGTTATTGATTCTGATTTTTGATAATCCTGCTCCTTGTAATGCTTTAAGAGTGATTAAGTCCTGCTGACTTTTCAGCAACCATGAAAACTCTTCTTCTGTTAGCGATGCTGTGGCTAGTAACATCGACCAGCGTTCTAATTTTTCTCTTGATTTTTCCAAAAAATCATTGATGTCTTTTTGGATTTCTGGCTTGAATTCTTTGTACTTGTCACCTAAGAGTTTGACAAGTTCCTGCTTAAGTTCTTTTAATAATTTGTCGATATCCATGATTTCTAGTTGTTACTGTTGATGAGGCTCAAAAGCCCTTCTTTTGACACTTTATCTTTTTTAATTTCATATTGGATGAGCAAGTCCAAGGCTTCCAATACTTGCTTTTTCGATTCTTGAAGAAAAACAGGCGACAAAGATTCTTTCTCTTTCCAGTGCTTGAAAAATCCTGAAAGGAGGTTTTTTTCTTTGTCGGTCAGCACTTTCCACATAGCGAAAGTAATTTCATTATCGGGCTTGTTTTTTTCATATTCCATCAGTTTTTCCACATCCAACAAAAAAGCTTCTGCTTCTTGCTGGTGCTTTGGATAGGGCGATGTCGCCTTATCCATTAATTTTAAGGCTTCTACCTTTAGTTCTGTCGTTTTCTGATACGAATATTGATCAAAGATTGCCGTCCTTGTCGACTCGCAGGAAACTGATAGAGAGACTAAAAAGAACAGCGCGACAATGGTTCTCACTGTTTTCATAAGTGTTAATTTAGAATTACATATCCGTTTTTATCTTTCTTAAGCTTTGATAATTTTTTCCAGCTATTGAAGTTTCTTTTGTCAAAATGAGGCATGTCTTTGAACGTTTTCCAATTGCCGCCCCATTCCCAGCCATGCTTTGCAAAAATTTTCACGCATTCATACCAATCAGCAATTTTATCGTTGTCCCAATCTTTTGCAGTATCCCAAGAAGCTGTTTTTCCATCAATAATCAAGCAGATATCTACTGCAAAACCATAATTGTGAATTGATTGTCCGCCTTTTGCATTGGTCACTTTTTTACCGGGGTTTGTTCTACCTTGAGCATATAAAATATCTTGTTCTTCAAAAGTTCGTAATCCTTGCGTAATTCTGACTTTAGCTCTGGCAGTTAGAGCGCTGTCGCATTCTTCAATAATTTTTGTGACTTCTTCTCTTACCGAAGGATGAAGCTGGGCAATGCGTTGTTTTGTATATTTATCCATAAGTGTTTAAAATTAATTACATTACAAATTTATAAGAAAAAAATCAATCAAACAAATTAAATTAAGAATATTTTCTATTAAATTAAGTTATTTTAAATTTCTATTATACTGTTACACGTTTGATATAGTGTTAATTATAGTTTTTATAGCTAATTGAGAACTACTAGTATAAAAGAACTACTAGTATAAAGTAAAGCTTATTTATATAAAAGTACGATATATTTATGTAGGATTTATTTGTAATTTAGATGTATTTAATCTTAATTATTTACATAAACAGAAGATTATATTATTTTTTTATAGATTTTTTTCATAGCTTTGTGCAATAAATAATACTTTAATCGTATGGTTTCAGAAAGAGTAGGGCAGTATATGGCTAAAAAAGGCATAAGTTTTTATGCTTTTGAGAATAGCATTGGTGCCAGCAGAGGAAGTATTTCAAAAGCTGTAAAAGAAGGAAAGAGCATCGGATCGCAAGTTTTAGAAAATATTCTTTCCATTTACAAAGATTTGAATCCGGCATGGCTTCTTACAGGCCAAGGAAATATATTTTTGGATAATGAAGAAATTCTCAACAACAAGCAGATTGAGACGTATAAGTTAAAAACGGATAGCTATGTTGAAAACCAGCAGATTCCGCTTTATGATATTGAAGCAATAGCTGGTCTTGTTCCGTTATTTCAAGATAGCAAGTCACAAGATCCGATTGATCATATTTCTATTCCGCATTTGCCAAAATGCGACGGAGCGGTCTACGTGACGGGCGATAGTATGTATCCGCTTTTGAAAAGTGGCGATATTGTCTTGTATAAAGAAATACACGATGTGGCTAATGAGATATTCTGGGGAGAAATGTACCTTCTAGGAATCGATATGAGCGGTGAAGAATATGTTACCGTGAAGTATATCCAAAAATCCGAAAATCCGGGCTGTGTGAGGCTCGTAAGCCAAAATAAGCACCATCAGGATAAAGATGTGGAACTTTCAAAAATAAAAGCGCTGGCTTTGGTAAAAGCAAGCATTAGGATTAATGCCATGAATTAAAAAAGGCGGACAATATTGTCCGCCTTTTTTATTAGTTTTTCAAGATCTTGCTGTTATCCGGAATTGGAGCAGGATATACGTTATTGTCTTTTTTGACATCTGCCATGAGGCTTTCGGGGTCAATTTCAATTTTGCTGATTTGTCCCATTCCTTTGTCAATGGTAAATTTTAACGACGGATAGGCCCAATCCCAGCCTTTCAAGAAAGTTCTTTTTACGCCTGGATATGGATTTTCTTTTATGCCGCGCATCATCTGCAGTGGCGCATAGAATGTTTCTTTGCTTCCATCTACGTAAGTAACGACAATGTCTAAAGGCATTGGCATTCTTCCTATTCTTTGCAGGACAACTTCTGTCTTTCCGCCTGCATCTCGTACTTCTTTAATGGCATAATCGATGGTATTGGTTGTCTGTGTCCAATCTACCAAATACCAATCCAAATTCATTCCTGAAACCTTTTCAGCGGTTCTTTTGATGTCATTTGGTGTCGGGTGCTTGAATTTGAAGTCATTATAAAATTTATGAAGTGTTTTTTGAAGATTTGCCTGTCCGATAATGTATCCTAGCTGTGTAAGGAAAATTTCTCCTTTGCTATAAGATGAGATACCATACACCATATTTTCTTCAAATCGATCTGCATGGGTAGATTGTGGCTGTTCTTTTCCAGTCTGAACCATATAAAAATAGTTAGAATAAGCCGACTCAAACGGATTCTTTTCGTCTTTATTCGGCAAAACTTTTGCCATTGCCAAATCAGAAATATAGGAAGTAAATCCTTCGTCCATCCAGCCGTGTTTGGATTCATTTGTTGCTAAAACATGTTGGAACCAAGAGTGGGCCATTTCGTGAGCTGTAACTCCGACAAGGCTTCCGTACGATCTTTCTCCAGTAATGAGAGTACACATGGCATATTCCATACCGCCATCGCCTCCTTGAATGACAGAGTATTGTTTGTAAGGATATGGACCTACATTTTTATTATAGAAATCCATCAATTCAGCCGTTTTTGGCTGCATTTTTTTCCAGTTTTCTCTAAGTTTTGCTTTGTCTTTATAGAAGAAATGTAACTCTACATTGTTCGGGCCTTTATAAATATCGTGGACATAATCTTTGTCGGCAGCCCAGCTGAAGTCATGCACCATCGGTGCGTTGAAATGCCAAGTCAGTGTTTTTATTTTTCTAGGAATTTTTACTTCTACTCCCGCATCTTCATAGCCGTGTCCGATTTCGTTTTTATTTTGGAGATATCCTGTTCCTCCCAAAACGTATTTCTTGTCGATAGTGATTTTTACGTCAAAATTTCCCCAAACGCCGTGAAATTCTCTTCCAATATACGGATCGGCATGCCATCCTTCAAAATCATATTCGGCCATTTTTGGATACCATTGCGTCATCGAAAGCGCAACACCTTCGGAACTGTTTCTTCCAGAGCGGCGGATTTGTTCAGGTACTTGTCCGTCAAAATCTAAGGTAAATTTGGCCTTGCTTTTTGGAGCCAAGGGTTTGACCAATTCAACTTCTAAGACAGTTCCGACAGCGGTTGTTGTAGCCGAAACGCCATCTTGCATGAAATTGGTCACGTTAAGGTAGCCCATCTGATTGGGTTTCAAAAGGCTGATTCTGCTTTCTGTTTTTTCAACACCGCCAGATTTTGAGGTTTTGACCATCCTTTTGTCTGGATCAACAATTGTCTGCAGCCTGATGTCCATTTCGCTTCCAGGCTGGAAAGCATTGTTGTATAAATGGAAAAAGACTTTTTTCAAAGTGTCTGGTGAATTGTTCGTATAAACCAGCTCTTGTTTTCCTTTGTATTGGTATGTTTTTACATCCATGTTTACGTCCATTTTATAATCGACGTGTTGCTGCCAATAACCGTTCTGTGCCTTTGCATTTCCACAGAATAATGAAAATACTGAAAGTAAAAATAGTTGTTTCATAGGTGTATAAAATAAAAAATGGAAGGGAAACTCCCTTCCATCTTGAAAGTTGTTGAATTTTATTTTTTTGTCTTAGCCATTTTGTCTGCCATAATCAAGGCGTTATAAGCATTGACCATTTTTCCGGATGTCGAAATTTTTGAAAACGAACGCTTGTTTGATTTTTCGCCGTTTAGAACTACATCAATATTAGTTGGAATACCAGAATCCATCAAAATGTGTTTCACTTGAGAAGCTGTAAGTGATGGATAATAAGAACGAATCAATGCGGCAACTCCTGCAACGTTTGGAGAAGCCATAGAGGTTCCTTGCTCGTATTTGTATTCGTTGTTTGGATAAGTAGCGTAAATCTTAACACCAGGAGCGAAAACATCTACGTCTTTGCTTCCATAGTTAGAGAAGCTTGCTACTAAGTTTGTTCCGTATGTTGTGTCTAAAGCACCTACTTTTATCACGTTGTCTGCGATTTCTCCAGAAGCGATTCTGTCATTTGGGAAACGCTCTTCTACATCTAGGTCAGCACCTTCATTTCCTGCTGCTAAAACAATCAATACGTCTTTGCTTGCAGCATATTTAATCGCGTCATAAACCCATTGTTTGTGTGGAGAAAATCCTTTTCCGAAACTTCCGTTAATTACTTTTGCTCCGTTGTCTACCGCATAGCGGATACCCAAAGCGATGTCTTTATCATATTCATCTCCGTCAGGCACAGCTCTCACAGCCATAATCGCTACATTGTTTGCAATACCGTCGCCCCCAAGTCCATTGTTTCTAACTTGGGCAATGATTCCAGAAACGTGAGTTCCGTGAGAAGCACCTTCTTTTTTAGGTCCGGTAACATTGTTGTTTCCGTGTTTTGAATCGTTTAAGTCGTCGATATTATCGCCCATGATTTTTCTTCCATCATGCTCAAGATTCAAATTGTAGTTCAACTGGTTATAGATATGGTCTTGGTATTCTTTTAGCTCAGACTTGAACTCAGGTCCAGCTTGCGAAATAACCGAAAGCATTACTTTTTTGTATTGGTTTACAGTCGGGTCTTTAGGCTCAAAAGCTTTTAAGTCTTCGAACGTATAATTTTCTTTTTTTAATTCTTTTTGGATGGTCTTATCCGCATTGTTGATGAAATCAAACTGTTGTTTTGATGCCAATGCTTCTTGGTACTCTTTTTCGTAAGCTGCTTTAGCTTTTTTGAAATTTTCTGAACCGTCGTCTCCTTTACGGACAATTCTTGTCATTTCTAGCGTTTCATTGCTTATATCGCCAAGAAAATTCCATCCGTGGATGTCATCGATATAACCGTTTTTGTCATCGTCGATTCCATTTCCAGGAATTTCTTTTGGATTAGTCCAGATAATAGGTTTCAAGTCCGGATGTTCGATATCTACTCCTGAATCGACAACGCCCACTATCACTTTCGTGCCTTTTTTGTTTTTGATCAATTGAGAATAGGCTTTGTCAACGCTCATACCCGGAACAGTATCTTTTATGATATCCAGATGGCTCCATCTTTTTAAATCATCTTCTTTGATTTTTGAGGTTTTCAAAGGAAGATTTTCGATATTCGTTACTGGAGCAATGCTTTTTGAAGCACCACATCCTGATAAAACCAACACTGATAGAAGTGAAAGGAAGGACAGTCTTATTATTTTCATTTTCAAAAAAAATTTGATTTCGATTATTTCGCCAAAAATACGCCTACTTTGTTACAAACTTATAAATAATTAACTTTATTTTAGAATGCTATTGATTTTAAATTCAATGAATTCGTTTTAAAGTCACTTTTTTTATCCGTTTGAAGAACCTGCTCTTTGCTTGATGTCTTCTGCGCCGCCTGCTCTTCTTCTTTGCGGATTGCTGTTACTTCCAAAATTATAAGTATACGATACTGTAGCAACTCTGGTGTCTCTAGTTACCTTGAAATGCTCTTTATAATCGGTAAATTCGGTATCGGCGGTTGTCTTATTTGTGTAAAAAACATCGTTGACGGCTAATTTCAGCGTACTGTTCTTGAATTTTTTCTGAAAGCCGAGATTGATATACCAAATCGGATCAACATCCATAAAAGCATAGACTTCTCTTGCTCTGTAATTGCCTGTAAATTCTGCAGAATAGCCATTTCCGATCTTAAAATTGCTGACCGAATTGCAGTTAAAGGTAAAATTGCCTTGGTTTTCTAACGTCGTATTGGCAACAGTACCAGAATAGGAGCCATAATAAGCATTAACGCTATTGGTTGTGTTCCACCATTTGGTAATTTCAATAGGAACAATCATAAATAGGCCATAAATGTCGGCTGTGTTTAGATTTTTGTTTGTCTGCACCGTCAGTTGGAGGTCTTCTTCAGAAGGAGCAATGACCTGTGTAATGTTATCGGTCGTTCTCGAAAAAGTAAGCGTTGTATAAATTTTCTGATTGAAAATATGTGTCACTTCGAAAGAATGGGTCGTCTGAGGTTTTAGATACGGATTTCCTTCTCTGTATGTTGTCGGATCCAAAAAGAATTTAAATGGATTCAATTGGTCATAACTCGGACGCGAAATCCTTCGGCTGTAATTGAATTCCAGGCTGTTTTTGTCATTGAAAGTATAACTCAAGAAACCGCTCGGAAAAAGCTGCGTGTAATTATTCTTGAAGGAAGTATTATTGACAAGCTGCTCGCCCTTAATATTCGTGTTTTCGACCCTGAATCCTAGATAGGCGTTCCATTTTCCGAATTGTTTTGAAGCATTGATATAAGCAGCATTGATGTTTTCTTTGTAAATAAAATGATTGCTTTTTGTCGGATCAAAAACTGGAATTCCGGTACTGACATCATAAAATTTCAAGTTATTATCGGCCTTGACATAGCTTGTTTTTAGTCCGGTTTCGACTTTGATGTTGTTTAACGTTTTTACAAAATCCGTTTTAAGAGAATAGATGTCCAAATCGCCTGCAATATCGCCATATAAGAAATATGGGTCTTGGAACTCTGCATTGTTTAGGTCGAAATAACGCGTCTTAAAATTCTGCTCGGTTTCATTGCCATAATTCGCGTAGTCAAAATCGGTCGTCCATTCGGTTCCCAATGTATCGATTGCAAACTTGTGGTTGAGGTTTACGGAATGGTTGTGCCAATTGTCATACGAATTGTTGTTGGTTTGAAAACGAGATGCTTTCGAATTGGTTTCATCATAAACATTCGAAGCATTTTTACCAGTCGGATTGAATTTATTGCTCACCACATTGGCAACAATCCCTAACGTATGTCTTTTGTTCGCATAAAAATCGGCCCCAATTTTTCCAATATGATTTCTGAAATTCATTTTTAGGAAATTATCCTGCACGTAGGCGCCGGTAAAATTGCCATTATCATAAAACCTTCTGTTCAAAGCCAGATCGTTAAAGCCTTCGCGGTACGCAAAGCTGTAATTTCCGAAAATATTCACATCCTTGTTTCTGTGGTTCAAGCTCAAGCTGTTATTGCTTTTTGGATATTTTCCTTGTCCATAAGCTGTAGAAATGCTGCCGTTTGTTCCTTTTCGCTTGTCTTTTTTCATCTTAATATTGATGATTGCGGAACCTGAAGCATCATGTTTTGAACCCGGATTTGTAATAAATTCGATCTTGTCAATATTTCCGGAAGGCATGCCGCGCAGGTAGTTTGCCAAGTTGGTGCCTGACATCTGGACTGCCTTTCCGTCAATCTGCACTAGCAGGCCGCCCTTTCCACGGAGGCTGATGTTGTCGTTATTGTCGACATTCACGCCTGGAGCTTTTTCTAAAACTTCAAAAGCGGAAGAACCCGTAGCACCGATGTTGCTTTCTACGTTCAGGATCATTTTGCCGTCTTGCCTTTCGATATACGGTTTTGTTTTGGTAATGACGACTTCGTCTAAGTTTTGTACTTCCGCACTTAAAACAACAGAAGGCAGTTCTAGGTTTTGGTCGGCATCAAACAGCTGTCCCGTGTATCGCGTTTTGCCATTTTCCCCAATTTTGATCAGATAGCTTCCTTTGGAAACATTTTGAAAGATAAATTTTCCGGTTTCATCTGAGGTTTCTGTTTTTGCCAATTCTTGGTTGGAAGAATGGATTAGATAGACAATCGCATTGGAAACAGCTTCGTTTTTTTCGGACAAAATTTTTCCAGAAATGGTTATTTTTTCTGACAATTCAGTGTTTTGGCCATACAATAAGCTTGTGATGGTTGAAATTACGAGCATGATTAGGAAGAAAAGTAGCCGTATCATAATTATTCGTTTTTTGATTGATGATTGATGATGATTCGCCAGTTCGTTGGCAGTCGTATGATGATTTTTAGTTGCAGTTAGAAATAATCTTCTTTAAAGTTTTGTTTAAGATTTCTAGTTCCTCGGGGAGAATTCCGGCTAAGGCTGTTTTTCTGTTTTCGAGTACCAAATCGTGGACTTTTTCAATAATTCGCTTGCCTTCAACGGTAACTTTTAGGTTGGATTTTCTCCTGTCGTTTTGATTTACTTCACGCTCGAGGTATTCTGATTTTACCAAAAGCTCGATTATTCTAGTAACGGAAGCATTGTCTTTAAATACTTTTTCGCCAATTTCTTGTTGCGAAATACCCGGATTTTCCAAAATTGCTTTTATGATGAGCCATTGGTCGATAGTAATCTTATAGCCATTATTCCTAAGTCTTTTTTGAGCAAAAATTCTATATGTTCGAATTGCTTTGTCCATAGTATAGAAGGTGATGTCTTTTAATTTTTCCATTTGAGGTCTGATTTTGAGTCAAATATATATATGATTAATCAATAATTGATATATCAAATAAATATTTAACATTTTATTTATGATTGTAAGTAGCTTATTTTTTGGCTGTTGGAGAAATAGTGCGCCTTAGAGGATTTCTTCGCAACTAAAAACTTCTTTCAAACGAACTCCTTTTTCTGTGTTTTCAACCGTGATGATTTGGTTGTGAGCATCGTGTTCTAAGAATAAATAATAGTTGTTTTCGGCAGCTTCCATTAAAAATTTGGCTTTTTCAGGCAATGTCAGTAGCGGGCGAGTGTCATAGCCCATTACATACGGCAGTGGAAGATGTCCTGCTGTTGGCAAAAGATCGGCCATAAAACAGATGGTCTTGTCTTTGTGTTGGATTTTTGGAATCATCATCTTTTCCGTATGTCCGTCGGCAAAAAAAATGTCAAACCCAAGCTCTGAATTTTTAAGCAGGTCGCCTTCGGGTCTTTTGATAAATTCCAGCTGTCCGCTTTCCTGCATCGGAATAATATTTTCAGTCAAAAAAGAGGCTTTCTCCCTCGGATTTGGCTTCGTTGCCCATTCCCAATGATTGTCGTTTGTCCAGAATTTAGCATTTTTAAAAGCCACTTCATATCCAGTTTTGTCTTTATTCCACTGAACGCTTCCGCCGCAATGGTCAAAATGTAAGTGCGTCATGAATACGTCAGTGATATCATCGCGATGAAATCCATACTTGGCCAACGATTTGTCTATGGAATGATTTCCCCAAAGCGAATAATATCCGAAAAATTTTTCCGATTGCTTGTCGCCCATTCCGGTATCAATTAAAATCAGACGGTTTCCCTCTTCAATTAAAAGACATCGTGCGGCGATATCGATCAAATTGTTTTCGTCTGCAGGATTAGTTTTGTTCCATATTGTCTTTGGTACTACGCCAAACATGGCACCGCCGTCCAATTTAAAATTACCTGCTTCGATCGGATATAATTTCATTTTTATTAGGGTATAAATAGTTAAAACTGCTTTTTGTTCGCAAATTACTAAAATTCATTTGCTTTTAATTCTCAGAAATAAACTTTTTCTATAGGAACATAGTTATAAAAGTGTTAGCGATTATGGAAAAAACTAAATATGACGTATCTTTGCAAATTAATTAGACTAAATTTAAATCACCATGATAAAGGTATCTGATACAGCAAGTAAAAAAATCGTCGATATGATGAATGATGACGGCTTTGATGCTGCCAAAGATTACGTTCGAGTGGGCGTAAAAAGCGGTGGATGTTCTGGCTTGTCATATGAATTAAAATTTGACAAAGAAATAGGAGAAAACGATAAGGTTTTTGAAGATAATAATGTGAAAATTGCCGTTGAAAAGAAATCATTCTTGTATCTAGCAGGAACAATTCTTGAGTTTTCAGGAGGCTTGAACGGAAAAGGATTTGTTTTCAATAATCCAAATGCAAGCAGGACTTGCGGTTGCGGAGAGAGTTTCTCTTTATAATACTAACCCTTTCAGGGTTTTAAACCCTGAGAGGGTTGAAACTTAAAAGAATTTATGAGCAAATACACAGAAGACGATTTAAAAATCGAGCTTGAAAATAAAGAGTATGAATACGGATTTTATACTGATATAGAATCCGATACATTTCCTGTCGGCCTAAACGAAGACATTGTCCGTGCGATTTCTAAGAAAAAAGAAGAGCCGGAATGGATGACCGATTGGAGAATCGAGGCATTCAGGGCTTGGGAACAAATGGTGGAACCAGAATGGGCTAACGTTCATTATGAAAAGCCAAAGTTCCAAGACATTTCGTATTATTCTGCGCCTTTGAAAAAAGCAAAATACGAAAGCCTTGATGAGGTAGATCCGGAGCTTTTGGAAACATTCAAGAAGCTTGGAATTTCTATCGATGAGCAAAAAATGCTTTCGGGCGTTGCGGTCGATATCGTAATGGATTCCGTTTCTGTAGCTACGACTTTCAAGAAAACGTTAGCAGAAAAAGGAATTATTTTTTGTTCGATTTCAGAAGCGATTAAAGAACATTCAGAATTAGTTCGAAAATATATCGGTTCTGTAGTGCCGCAAAAAGATAACTTCTATGCAGCGCTGAACTCGGCTGTTTTTTCAGACGGTTCGTTCTGTTATATTCCAAAAGGCGTTCGCTGCCCGATGGAACTTTCTACCTATTTCCGAATCAATCAAGCAGGAACCGGCCAGTTCGAAAGAACGTTAGTAATTGCCGATGAAGGAAGTTATGTTTCGTATTTAGAAGGCTGTACAGCGCCATCTCGTGATGAAAATCAATTGCATGCTGCGGTTGTGGAATTAATCGCTTTGGATGATGCCGAAATTAAATATTCAACCGTTCAAAACTGGTTCCCTGGAAACAAAGAAGGAAAAGGCGGGGTGTATAACTTTGTGACCAAAAGAGGCTTGTGCGAGAAAAACGCGAAGATTTCTTGGACACAAGTAGAAACGGGTTCTGCAGTAACGTGGAAATATCCTTCTTGTATTTTGAAAGGCGATAATTCAGTAGGAGAATTCTATTCGATTGCTGTAACCAATAATTATCAGCAAGCGGATACTGGAACTAAGATGATTCACTTGGGTAAAAATACCAAATCAACGATTATTTCTAAAGGAATTTCTGCCGGAAAATCACAAAACAGCTACCGCGGATTGGTACAGATCAGTTCAAGAGCAGACAATGCGAGGAACTTTTCACAATGCGACTCGCTGTTGATGGGAAATAATTGCGGAGCACATACTTTTCCGTATATCGAATCGAAAAACCCATCGGCAAAAATAGAACACGAAGCAACGACAAGTAAAATTGGCGAAGACCAAGTTTTCTATTGCAACCAGAGAGGAATTCCGACAGAAAAAGCCATTGCGTTGATCGTAAATGGTTTCAGCAAAGAAGTCTTGAATAAACTTCCTATGGAATTTGCTGTTGAAGCACAAAAATTATTAGAAATTTCTCTTGAAGGTTCCGTAGGCTAATCTTTAAAGACTTTATAAAAACACAAAGACAACAATGTTAAGTATAAAAAATTTACACGCTGGAATTGAAGACAAGGACATCCTGAAAGGAATCAACCTTGAAGTGAAAGCCGGCGAAGTTCATGCCATCATGGGACCTAATGGTTCTGGAAAAAGTACACTTTCTGCTGTAATTGCAGGAAATGAAAACTATGAAGTTACAGACGGTTCTGTCGAATTGGATGGGGAAGATCTAGCAGATCTAGCTCCAGAAGAAAGAGCTCATAAAGGCGTTTTCCTTTCGTTCCAATATCCGGTTGAAATTCCTGGAGTTTCGGTAACGAATTTTATGAAAACAGCGATCAACGAATCAAGAAAAGCAAAAGGTCAGGAAGAAATGCCGGCCAATGAAATGCTTAAGTTGATCCGTGAGAAATCAGAATTGTTAGAAATTGACCGTAAATTCTTATCGCGTTCGCTAAATGAAGGTTTTTCTGGCGGCGAGAAAAAAAGAAACGAAATCTTTCAAATGGCAATGCTGGAGCCGAAATTGGCAATTCTTGACGAAACCGATTCTGGTTTGGATATTGATGCCTTGAGAATTGTAGCCAACGGCGTGAATAAGCTGAAAAGTGAAAACAATGCAATCATTGTAATTACGCATTATCAAAGACTTTTGGATTATATCGTTCCTGATTTTGTACACGTTTTATACAACGGAAAAATCGTAAAATCAGGCGGGAAAGAACTGGCTTACGAACTAGAAGAAAAAGGATACGACTGGATTAAAGCCGAAAATTAATTTGCATAGAATTGTAAAGCAGGGAATCTTTTTTTGATTTCTGATTTTAGATTTAGGAGGCAAAAAAATAGTTGACTGAGAAAGTCTTTTGACTTTATGACTTTCAACTTTAAGACCAACAAACAATGGAATTAAAAGAAAAACTAATATCATCTTTTATGGCTTTTGAAGAACGCGTGGATGTCGATTCTGACTTGCACGATGCTCGTACAGAGGCGTTTAAGAATTTTGAAAATAAAGGTTTTCCAACCAAAAAGGAGGAAGCTTGGAAATATACGTCGTTGAACACTATTCTGAAAAATGATTTCAGCGTATTTCCTAAAAAGGAAAATGCGGTTGAATTTTCAGAAGTAAAAAAGTATTTCATTCATGAGATAGATACTTACAAAGTGGTTTTTGTGGACGGTGTGTTTAGTTCTTTCCTGTCTTCTACGACCCATGACGGCTTGGATGTCTGTTTGATGTCATCGGCATTGACAAAGCCAAAATACAAGATGGTTATTGATGAATATTTCAACAAAGTAGCCAACAAAGAAGAGAGTCTGACTTCCTTGAATACTGCTTTTGCTTATGAAGGCGCGTATATCAACATTCCGAGAAGCAAAGTTGTAGAAAAGCCTATAGAAATTATTAATTTTTCTACAGGAACAGAGGCAGCGCTTTTGGTACAACCGAGAAACTTGATCATCGTAGGCGAGAATGCCCATGTTCAGATTATTGAAAGGCACCAAAGCTTGAATGACAATCCAGTTTTGACGAATTCGGTTACCGAAATATTTGTCCAAAAAAGAGCCATTGTCGATTATTATAAGATTCAAAATGACAATCTTGAAGCTTCGCTAATTGACAATACTTACATAGCCCAGAAAGAACAAAGCAATGCTTCTGTGCATACTTTTTCTTTTGGAGGTAATCTGACACGAAACAACCTGAATTTTTACCACCAAGGTGAGCATATCGATTCTACGCTAAAAGGAATAACGATTATCGAAGGAAAACAGCATGTCGATCATTATACGTTGGTACAGCATGCGACTCCTAACTGCGAAAGCCATCAGAATTACAAAGGAATTTTCGATGACAAATCTACTGGAGTGTTCAATGGGAAGATTTATGTAGAGAAAGAAGCACAAAAAACAGACGCTTTCCAACAGAATAACAATATACTTTTGAGCGACAAAGCGTCTATCAATGCCAAGCCACAGTTGGAAATTTTTGCAGATGATGTGAAATGTTCTCACGGCTGCACGATCGGACAGCTAGACGAAAAGGCTATGTTTTATATGCAGTCTCGAGGGATTCCGCAAAAGGAAGCCAAGGCACTGTTGATGTATGCGTTCTCAAACGAGGTGATTGAAAGCATCAAGATTCCGGCCATGAAGGCAAGAATCACTAAGATCATTGCGATGAAATTAGGCGTAAATATGGGATTTGATTTATAAGATCAGTCAAAATAAAAAAGGTTCAAAGTATTTCTTTGAACCTTTTTTATTTAATTTAGGATGTAATCGACTATCGTCCTTTCGCTAGTTTCGCCATTCGTGGACTGGTATTCTCGTATCGGTCCGACATCTTTAGCAAACCAATACTCCTGGTCAGCAACCGTCAGTTGATTGGCTATTGTGACTTCAATTTTAAGTTTGATTTTCAGGACATCTGTGTAGGTTTCGCCATTTAGAGTTACGGTTGGCGCTTTTTCTAACATGGTTCCTGTGTATTTGACTTTAGCCGTAAGAGAAGCCGTTTGTCCGTTTACATTATAGGTAACTTTTGGAGAAACCGTTCCGCTCCATGTTGCATTAGGCTGTAGATCATCTTTAAACATTGGGACTTCATAGCCCTCCATACTAATTACTATTCCATCTTGATTGATGGTTGCATCAGCGACTTTTTGAAAATAGGTGGCGCCTTTTTTCGTAACCCAATTCTCGACACCAAATGTACTGTCTGAAGCGTCATAAAGTTTATAATAGGTCGTTCCGTTAAATACATCGGTATCTGTTATTTTTAGCTCAGAGCTAGTGCCGTTATCGTCAAAAACCCAAGTGTTGTTTACGGCCATCGGCCAGTAATTTCCTGTAGATACGCCGTTTGATTCTCCGCTGTCATCACTGCTGCAAGAAGCAAGCGTCAGGGAGACAAACAAGATGGCTAGAACAATTTTCTTCATGTTTTTTAGGTTTAGTTTTTACGAAGTTATAACTTTTAAGGATAAATAGTAATGATGAAGATACAATCATTTCTTGAAACTGCCTAAGATTCCTTTTAGCATGGTATTAAAATTAAATGCTTCGTCTTCGGTCAGGCCAAAACGCACGATGACCATATCCATCGACGGAATGATGAAAATCTTCTGTCCCTGGAAGCCGCTGGCATAATACATGTCTTTTGGCGCATCAGGATATCTGCCTCCGGCATTCAGCCAGAAATGACCGCCATAGTGTCCTTCAGAGGTTTTGGTAGGAGTTGCAACATATGCCGCCCAGCTTTTATCAAATAGCTGCTCGCCATTCCAGTTTCCGTTTCTGAGGTATAATAGCCCGAATTTCCCCCAATCTCGAGTGGTTGCCCATGCGTAGGAAGATCCTACATAGTTGCCGGCCATGTCGGTTTCTACTAACATGGAATGCATGCCTATCTTGTCTATCAATGCCGAATACCAGAAGTCTAGATATTCTTGGTGGGTCTTGAATTGGCTTCTCAAAATTCCGGATAAGAGATTAGTTGTTCCTGACGAATAATTCCAACTTTGATTCGGTATTCCGACTAACGGCTTTTCTCTTTGTACTCCGGCCATGTCTTCGGCTTCGAAAAGCATTTTGGTAGCATCACAAATCTTGTCGTATTTCTCTTCCCATTGTAAGCCAGAGTTCATGTGGAGCAGGTCGTTGATCGTAATCTTGGAACGTTCGTCGTTTTTCCATTCGGCGATAGGAGCCGGACTGTTGATGTTGATTTTTCCTTCCTTCTGAAGGATTCCAAAATAGGTTGCTGTCAAGCTCTTGGTCATAGACCATCCTAAAATCTTGGAGTTTTTATCAAATCCAGTATCATATTTTTCGGCAATCAATCGGTCTTTGTATAGGATCAAAAGCGAGCGGGTGCGTTTGCTTTTTTCGCCTTTTTTATCGAAAGCATCGGCTATTGCTTTTTCTAATTTAGTATAGTCAATGTTTGTAAAGGCCGTATCTTTTGGTTCGTTATCGCCATAAGGATAGGGCAAGTTGGTTTTCGTCGTATTTCTTTTTGGGACGTCATACGGTTTGGAGCTATCAAAATCATCATTAATCAGGGTCACTCCCAAGCCTTCACGGTAGATGGCTTTTCGTTCTTTTAGGCCATAAACAGACGATGTGGCGTAGCCTTCTTTTTCAAATACTTTGTTTTTTGCCAGCCTGACCATATCGATATCGTTATCCCCAGAGGTAATCATTTCTTGGGAGCGATGGTCAATAAAAAAGCCAGAGGCCATGCTTTTTGCAGAGAACCCGGAGATGAGGTCCAGCTTTGGATAATTAGTGCAGGCGGCATATCCAATCAGTGCTAGTAATATACAGCCAATTATTTTTAATTTTTTTTTCATGTTAGCCTTAGATTTTGGTAAATTTAAAAGAATGTCATTAGTAAATCAATAAAAAACAATAAGACTTTACATTTTTATTTAGAATTAGTAAAAATAATTTGCATAAACCGGAAGAGGTTCCTAGATTTGCAATTTAGAATTAATCTAAAGATGAATAGTAATGCAAATTAATACAAAGGCTTATCTTTCCTTATCACTTTTTCTTTCTTTAACGGCTTTTTCTCAGGAAAAACTTCAAGATACTACAAAAACCAGCCAGCTGGAAGAAGTGGTTGTTACGGGTCAGTTTGAGCCTCAATCCATAAACAAGTCGGTTTTTAATGTTAGAGTAATTACGAGTCAAGATATTCAAAATCTTGCCGCTAATAACTTAGGAGATGTTCTCAATCAATATTTAAATATTACAGTCAGACCTAGCGGCAGCGATGGCAGGTCAACAGTTTCACTTTTCGGTTTAGATGCTCAATACTTCAAAATTCTAGTAGACAATATACCTTTAGTAAACGAAGCAGGTTTAGGAAACAACATTGATCTATCACAAATAAATTTAAATGATGTTGAACAAATTGAAATAATTGAGGGGTCAATGGGTGTCACTCACGGTGCTAATGCTGTCAGCGGGATTTTAAATATAATAACTAAAAAGAACTCGACTTATAAATGGTCAATTTTTGCAACAGCTCAAGAAGAAACTGTCAATAATGAATTCTCTTTATTCAATGAGGGAAGACATATACAATCTTTAAAAATTTCGCATAAACTATCTGACAATTGGTTTATTTCTCTTGGGGGAAATAGGAATGATTTTCAAGGGTTTTTAGGAGAAAAACAAGGACCAAAACACATTGAAAACAATGGGCTTAGAGGCTATAACTGGCTTCCTAAAGAACAAATAAACTCAAATGCACTGATAAGTTATTCGAAAAACGACTTTAGAGTATTCTATAAATTTGAATATCTAGATGAAAAAGTAGAATATTTCAACAACGTTGTGCAATCAGGGTTTAATACAGAACTAGGGTCTTATCGCTATTCTGACGATAAGCGTTATTTTACAGACAGGTATTATCACCATTTGAATGCAGCAGGCAAATTGTTTTCAAAATTAAACTATAATGTTTCTCTTTCTCACCAAAAGCAGGCAAGAAGTGTTGAAGATTTTAGAACAATAATTCTTTCTGAAAGAGAATTGAATAATGTTGAGGTAAAAGATCAATCTATGGAAGTCCTTTATTCTACAGGAACGCTGAGCGATTTCTTTACCAATGATAAAGTAGATTTACAAATTGGGTATGAGTTTGTAAACAATAATGGTTTTTCATTAGTTCAAGAAGAGAATAACACTCTTTCTCCTGTTAGAAAGAGGCTTGAAAATTATGATTTTTTTGTTTCCTCTGAGATTAAAGCAACAGATAGATTTTCCATTCGACCTGGACTGCGATTTTCTTCTCAATCAAAATTTGATAATCAATATGCTTCTTCTTTAGGATTGCGATATTTATTTAATCAAGGAATAGAACTAAGAGGTTCGCTTGGAAAATCTTTCAGAACTCCAACTTTTGAAGAGCTCTATTCAAAGCAAATTTTTGACGGACATCATTTTACTGGCAATGAAAATCTAACACCAGAAACAAGTACCTCTTATGAAGTCAGTTTAAAGAAGACCTCTTATTTAGACTCCGATTTCCGACTTTCAAACACATTGACTGCAAGCTTTCTAGACGTAGACGACAGAATCGACATGGCTTTTGTGAGATTCAATGAAGGAAGTGGCATACCTGAATATGAGTATATCAACATCAGCAAGTATAAAATGTGGAATGCATCTACTAATCATCAGTTGAAAAGTGAAAATTTGATTTTGAATTTTGGTGCTTCTATTGTTGGGATTTCACAGGTAATTAAAAACCAGATTTTTTCATCAGACGATAAATATTTATATTCTTTTAATTTGAATACCAGCGCCTCATATACTGTTCCAAAATGGGCTACGACCTTTTCAGCCTATTATAAATATAATGGAAAGACACAGCAATTTGTTGAAAGTACTTCTCAATATGTAATTTCTGATATTGAAGCAAGTAATTGGCTGGATGCTTCCATAAGAAAATCCTTTTTCAAAAATAAATTCGATTTGACAATTGGTGCTAGAAATATACTGGATGTCACAAATGTTAACCAGACTAGAACTAATGAAGGAGCTGGGCATGCTGTATCATCAAGCGTTATGCTTGCCTATGGAAGGTCTTATTTTGCTAAACTAACGTATAATCTTAATTTTTAATATAAATCAAATACAATGAAAAAAACATTTTTATTTCTTTCTATCGCTGCTTTATCCATGGCATCATGTTCAAGCGATGATGATTCTACTCAGGTAGAAATTCCTTCTGTAGGAGATGTTTTGCAACCAAGCGTAGGCGGTCCTAATCAACCGAATCAAGTATATGTAGATTTGAGTACAGGATCATCAGAGTCTATAAATAGAGCTTCTTGGGATTTTGGGTTTTCTTCAGGTTCTGAGTTTAGAGTTATAATCAACGGATCTCTAAAAATGGCTGTTAAAAAACTAGAAACGTCTGATATTACGTTACCACAAACAGCAGATACAGATGTGGCTGTTGGAGGAGGAACAACCTTAGCTTCTAACGGTTATGTTGATAACCCAACTGGAGTTTTAGCAGGAAACGGTTCAGGTGTTGGTACTGCAATTGCAGAAATAGCTGCTACAGATTCTGAAAATAAAGTATACCTTGTCAATATGGGCTTTGCTATTTCAACACTAGTACCAAGCGTTGGCTCTGTAAGTACTGACGGTGATGCAAGGGGATGGAAAAAAGTAAGAATCTTGAGAAATGGAAACGGATATAAAATCCAGTATGCAGATCTTGCTTCTGCAACTTTCCAAGAGAAAACAATTACTAAAAATGCAGATTATAACTTTACATTTTTTAGCTTGACATCAGGAAGTGCAGTAAGCGGAGAGCCTTTGAAAGCAAAATGGGATATAAATTTCACTACGTTTACTAACTATTTAACTACAGGGGATGGAGATGTAACTTACGGTTATTCTGATTTTATTGTTACCAACATGAAAGGCGGTACAAAAGCTTATCAAGTCTTAAACTCAGGTGGAGTAGCTTATGAAAACTTTACACTGGCTAGTGTTGTAGAAAATAACTTTACTGTTTCTGCAACAGACCAAAGAGCAATCGGTTCAAACTGGAGAAGCGGCGGAGGTCCTAGCTCACTGCCAAGCATCAGAACAGATCGTTTTTATGTAATCAAGGATGTTGCTGGAAACTACTATAAAATAAAATTCCTAGCAATGACAAATGATGCAGGAGTAAGAGGGAATCCAACTTTTGAATATGCATTATTGCAATAATTAAAAAAGGCCGAACATTATTGTTCGGCTTTTTTCTTTCCCGATTACTGATACAAAAATATATTCTAATTCAACAATTAAACTGGTAAACTTCGAAACTGGTTTTGTACAGAATACAGCTGTTGAGATTGTGATTTCTGTTGAATTTGGAATCAGTACCGTTGTTTTTAAAGGAAATCTAAATCCGGGACAAGTAATTGGATGGACCCTACCATCAGATTATCCTAAAGGATTGTATTTCTATAAAATCTTGTCAGGAAAGAAGAAATCAAGACAGGGAAAATACTATAGATTGTTCTCAGGTTTTATTGTTTATTCTTAAAACGGGCCGTAAGGCCCGTTTTTTTTGCTTTGCACTAAATGTATGCCGCGCGGAATTGAAATAAATAGAGGTCCGCTAAATGCGTTTAAGGTCATAAAAAAGCCTGCCGGACCAATCGGTCCGGCAGGCTTGCATCAAATATATTAAAACTAAGTACCTACAAAGCGGCAACCAGTTCTTTCCATTCTTTTAGTTCTGGAATGCCTGGTTTTCTTTTTCCGAAGAACTGAACGATGATTTCGCCCATTTCATTGAATACTTCGATAGCGGTAACTTCGCCATCTTCTGTCGGTTTTCTTACGATCCAAGTTTGTGCGATTTTTGACATGTCAAGGTGCATGTTGAAATCTGGGTCCATTACGTTGAACCAGTCGCCATGCCACATTGTTTTTCTTACCAATCCGGTGTGGATTTGGATGTTTCCTCTGTTTCCAGTGAATACCATGATCGGCAGCTTGCTTTCGGCAGCGCCTTCTAGCATTTTTACGATCACGTCTTTTTCTACTTTCTTGGCAAAGTTTTCGTTTGGAGCCAAACGAAGGGCTTGTGTTCTTGTCACTCCGAATTTGCGAAGCATTCCGAAGAATTCGTGGGTATCTTTTAGGGTTTCCCAAGCAGTTTGGAAACCAGCTACATCAATATCAGCATCTGCTTTTTCGTCAATGTTCAACGGCACTTCAATTGTTGTTTCTGCTGTTGACTGGTCTTCTGATTTGTATTTTTCAACCAAAGCATCGAAAGCGGCCTCGTTGCTGTCTTTTGTCAAGTAGATCTTGTGGATTGCCAAACCGTCTTTTCCGAAGAACTGAAGGCTTTTTCTGTCTCCATGCTCTGATTTCTCGGCTACGGCAAAAGCTTTTGCCCAGTGGCCTAAAAAGATACGCAAATCGATATCTTCACCTACAAACAGTCCTGCATGCGGAGAGCTGAAGTCAGGATTTAGGTAGATTCCTTTTCTTTCGTGTACGCATTCTTCGTTGCGTGTCAAGGCCATTACTTTTCCTAGTGCTTCTACTTCGGTAAGGATAGCCGAAAATTCCGGACGAAGCCTAGCTACGGTTTCTCCTACTTGCGTAGCTACTAATTCTGCTTCGCTTACGCCTAGTTTTTCAGCGGCATTGCGGATTCTTAAATGTGGGTTTTCGGCTTTTAGCTTTTCCCATTGCGACTTCAGGTTGTTTGTTACTGTATCCATCTGTGTAAATATTATGTTCCAAAAATTATTAAAGGGTTCTGATTTACCGGGTTCAGGCAAATCGTGCAAGGAAAGTTATAGACCTTGCTTATGATTTCTTTTGTAAAGACATTTTCTGGCTTGTCGTGGCTCACGATCTTTCCTTTTTTGAGCAGGAGGACTTGGTCTGCAAATTGTGCTGCCAGGTTGAGGTCGTGGAGTACGACAATAGCCGTATTGCCTAATTCTGTAAAGTTTTTAAGGGTATGGAGTATCCTGTGTTGGTGCAGGATGTCTAAGTTGTTTAAGGGCTCGTCCATAAAGACGAGTTTGTGGGCGATGTCGTTTTCGAGCTGTGCCAATACTCTGGCCAGGTGTACGCGCTGTCTTTCGCCTCCCGAAAGGGTGTTGTAGTCTCTGTCTTTCATAGCAACGACATCGGTTTCTGCCATTGATTTCATCACGGCGTCGATGTCGGACTGGTGCGGCACGGAATTAAAATAAGGGTAGCGTCCCATCATGACAACATCGTTTACGGTAAGCGGAATGTCGTTGCTGTTCTGCTGCGAGAATTTTGCCTTGTGCTGTGGCAGTATTTTCTGGTCCCATTCTTCAAATGTTTTCTTTTTGAAGTAAATAGGTTCTTCGCTTTGTCCCATTTCGTTCGCCAACATGCTCAAGAGCGTTGATTTTCCGGCTCCGTTTGGCCCGACAATTACGAGCAATTCGCCGTAATTAACAGACACGTCGATGTTTTCCAGAATGGAGAATTTTTTGTGCGAATACGATATCTTGCAGGCTTCTAGCATATCACATCGATTTTTTGTTTCGAATTAAAATAGCAATAAAAATAGGCGCTCCCATAAATGCTGTCAGGATTCCGATCGGAATTTCTGATGGCGGTACAATGGTTCTGCTTATGGTGTCTGCCGTGAGCAATAGGATGCTTCCAAAGATTGCCGACATGGGCAGGATGATATGGTAATTCGATTTGAATAGTAATCTTAAAATATAGGGAACGATCAGGCCGATAAAGCCGATGTTTCCTGAAAAAGCAACACAGGTTCCGACCAGCAAAGCGGTCAAAACGACTATTTTCTTTTTGATTTTTTCTACGGGAACACCCAAATGCTGTGCATCTCTTTCGCCAAGCATCATCGCATTCAGTGCTTTTCCTTTGGTAATCAAGAAAGAAAAGGCGATCAGGATGATGGCCGCTAGAATAGCGTTTTTTGTCCAAGTCGCGCCTCCAAGGCTTCCTAAGTTCCAGAATGTCAAGTCTCTTAATTGTTCTTCTTTAGAGAGGTAAATCAAGAATCCTGTGGTTGCAAAACTGATGGCTGTGATGGCTACTCCTGAAAGCAGCATTACGACCACATTGGTTTTTCCGTTAGAAGTCGAAATTCGGTACACGATTGTCATGGTCAGCAAAGCTCCTAGAAAGGCGGCAATACTCAGCATCGAAAAGTGAAAAACTTCGGGAATATACGGCTTGAAATGGCTTCCTAAAACAATGGAAACGGCGGCAAAAAGCATCGCTCCTGAGGTAATACCGATCAGGTCGGGCGAGGCGAGAGGGTTTTTAAACATGCCTTGAAGACAGGTTCCTGAAACCGCCAAGGCACTTCCGACAAGAATTGACATCACGATTCGCGGCAGCCTTAATTCTAGCAGGACGTATTTGTCGCTGTCAGGAATAGAGCTGTCATTATTAAAAATAGCTTGAAAAATGGCAAAGAACGAGTGTTTTTCGAATTCGTAAACTCCCATATATAAAGCCCCGGCTGCTAAAACGAGTAACAACAACAGGCTTAAAAAAATATATAACGGTAACTTATTTTGCATTATGGTCATTTCATCCCTTCGGGATTTTAGGAATTTTTCTTGCTGATTGTCCGTGAGACAACCAGCAAGCTAAACCCTTTTGGGATTTGTTATTTTGTGGCTTTGATCAACTCGGCGTTTAATACCGCGGCACCTTCGCCAACACGCGGGCCAAAACCTGAAATCAAGGCACCGTCTAAAGCAATAATTTTTTTGTTTTTTCCTGCGTTTGTCTTGTCAACGCCTTGGATTTTAAGCAATCCGTCAACACCGCCAAGGCTTTCTAATCCGGAAGTGAACAGCAAGATTACATCAGGATTTCCTTTGATTAGTGATTCTGGAGTCAATGGCTTGAAGTCTTCAAACTCAGTAACTGCATTTTGACCGCCCGCCAAAGCAATCGTTTTTTCTACTGGCGTGTTTTTTCCAGATACCATTAGAGTTCCGGCGCCACGTGCATAGATGAACAATACTTTTGGGGCTTTTGCGATTGGCTGTACTTTTGCCAAATCGGCATCAATTTTATCGGTCAACGCTTTGAAGTCGGCTGTTTTTAGGATTCCGGCTACTTCAGCGATTAGTTTTTTTGTTCCTTCTGGAGTGAATTCTTGTTTTAGGATATGGGCTTCGATACCAGCATTTTTGATTTTTTCTGCCAGTTCTGGACTCATGTCTTTTTCTGTACCGATGATTACTGTAGGTTTCAAGGCAATGATCGATTCAATCGTGATCGAGCGAACGTGGCCCAAATCGGCTGCAGTGGTTTTGATTGTTTCTGGATAGGTTGAAGTGACATCAACTCCTATTATTTCTTTTTCGTGACCTAAAGCGGCAACGATTTCGGTTACGGCACCGTTTAATGAAACAATTTTGTGGGCTTCAGTTTTTTCAGCCGGGGCCTCTTCCTTTTTAGCTTCTTCTTTTTTACAAGAAACTACTGCTAATGAAACGATTGCAAGAACAAGAACGCTTATTTTTTTCATCTGTAACTGTGTTTGTTATTTTAAATAAATCTAAATAACCGCAAAACTATAACTATTTTTGTAGTCGTGAAAGTAAAAAATCTTAAAAGTTTCCTTAAATTACTGTAGCGCTTTATTTTGACGGTACTCGGAATGTCTTGTTTTTCTATTGCTGTACAGAATAGGGTGACAGCTTTCTAAATTACGTCTCCAACGATACTGTTTTTGATCTTGTCAAGAGATGGGCTGACATGGACTCACCATGGACTCACCATGGACTCACCATGGACTATCTATGGAGTATCTATGGAGTATCTATGGAGTATCTATGGAGTATCTATGGAGTAACCATGGAGTAACCATGGAGTAACTATAGAGTAACTATAGAGTAACTAAGGTAAAATAGGCCGGTTTTTTACTTGAACTGCGGTGAAGTTTTAATTCTATCTTAATTCTTACCGTATTACATAAACATACCGTAAATTTGCATCTATTTCCAAATATAACATGTTAGATATCCAATCCATTCGAGCCGAATTCCCGATACTTTCTCAGAAAGTGAACGGCAAGCCGTTGGTTTATTTCGATAATGCGGCGACTTCTCAAAAGCCTAAAGTAGTCTTAGAGGCGATTGCTTCTTATTATGAAGAAATCAATGCGAACATCCATCGCGGTGTGCACAAGCTGAGCCAATTGGCGACTGATGCGTATGAGGCTTCGCGCGGCAAAATCCAACGCCATATCAATGCGGCTCATAGCCACGAGGTGCTTTTTACGTCGGGAACGACGCATGGCATCAATCTGGTCGCTAATGGGTTTGCTTCGCTCCTGAAACCAGGGGATGAGGTGATGGTTTCGGCTTTGGAGCATCATTCCAATATTGTTCCGTGGCAGATGCTGTGCGAAAGGACGGGCGCTCAACTGACGGTTATCCCGATGAACGAAAAGGGAGAACTGGTCATGGAGGGGTTTGACCGACTGCTTTCGGAAAAGACAAAAGTGATTGCGGTCAACCATATCTCAAATGCGTTGGGCACCATTAATCCGATAGAAGAAATTATAGCGAAAGCGCACCGTTTTGGGGCGGCGGTCTTGATTGACGGGGCACAGTCTGCAGCGCATATGAAGCCGGACGTGCAGGCACTGGATTGCGACTTTTATGTCTTTTCGGGCCATAAGATCTGCGGACCTACGGGCACGGGCATCTTGTACGGAAAAGAGGCGTGGCTCAACAAGCTGCCTCCGTATCAGGGCGGCGGCGAGATGATCAAGGAGGTGACTTTTGAAAAGACAACATATGCGGAACTGCCGCATAAATTTGAAGCAGGAACGCCCAATATTGCGGGGGGAATTGTCTTGGGCACGGCTATCGATTATCTGAACTCGATTGGTTTTGAAGCGATTGCGGCCTATGAGAATGAGCTTTTGGAGTACGGCACGCGCAGGCTGCTGGAAATCGAGGGCGTGAAAATCTATGGGACTTCGGAGCATAAGACTTCGGTGATTTCGTTTAATGTGGAGGGCATCCATCCGTTTGATATCGGTACGATTGTTGACAAGCTAGGAATAGCAGTGCGCACGGGACATCACTGTGCACAGCCGATCATGCGCTTTTTTGATATTCCGGGAACCATCCGTGCTTCTTTTGCGTTTTACAATACGAAGGAAGAAATTGACGCGCTGGTCGAGGCGGTCAAAAAGGCAAAAACAATGTTATCCTAAAATTATAAAGCTATGAAACTATTATCTGCATTTGTATTGGTTCTGGTTCTCGCAAAGGGCTGCAACAGCTCGGAACTGCGAAAGGAAAGCGAAAACATTTCTTTTGAATATGAGGCTACGACCCGAGGGAACTATGCTAAAATTATCGCCAAGCAGGACACGATCTTTACCATCAAGGGAAGGAAAGGGGAGGCTGTGGAGAAAAAACTGTCGCGAAGCGATTGGAACGAGATGCTGGATTTATTGGCAAAGATTGACAAGAATAACATCCAAAACTTAAAAGCGCCTACTGAAAAAAGGTTTTATGACGGTGCTATGATTGCGAGCCTGACCGTGATCCACGGCAAGGATACGTATAAGAGCACTTCGTTTGACCATGGAACGCCTCCTAAAGAAATTGAAAAGCTGGTGGAGAAAATCATAGCGGCTTCGGATATGCAAAAAGAAGATTAAAATTATGACGATTCAAGAAATACAAGACGAAATAAAGGACGAATTCTCGATGTTTGACGACGAGAATTGGGACGAGCGTTACCAATATGTGATCGATCTGGGCAAGACGCTTCCGATGATCGATGACCAATACAAAACAGAAGACAATATCATCAAGGGCTGCCAGTCGAAGGTATGGCTGCATGGCGAAAAGCAGGACGACAAGATCGTCTTTACGGCCGACAGCGATGCGATCTTGACGAAAGGCATTATCGCGATCTTGATCCGGACTTTCTCTAACCAGAAGGCTTCGGATATTTTGGAAGCGGATACGAAGTTTATTGATGAAATCGGACTAAAGGAGCATTTGTCGCCAACGCGTGCCAACGGGCTGGTGTCGATGATCAAGCAGATCAAGATGTATGCGCTGGCTTTTCAGTCGGGTTCCTAGCTAAAAGGAATGACGGAATTGGGCAAAGCCATCAAATAAAAGGAGTTACATTCGAATAACAAAACAAGTACAACAATCATGGAACACGAAATAGATACCAACCAATTGGGCGAGGATATTGTAAAAATACTGAAGACGATTTATGATCCTGAAATTCCGGTAGACATTTATGAGCTGGGGCTTATTTATGATGTCATGGTGAATACGGATTATGAAGTAAAAATATTAATGACGCTGACGTCGCCTAACTGTCCTGTGGCCGAAAGCCTTCCGAGAGAGGTGGAAGAAAAAGTCAACAAGATCGAGAACGTGAAAGCTACTGAGGTAGAAATTACTTTTGACCCGCCTTGGAGCAAGGACTTGATGAGCGAGGAAGCGAAATTGGAATTGGGAATGCTTTAGTAGGTTATAGTTTATAGTGGGTAGTTGATAGTTTTTGTGATTGTATAGTATTGACTGTCTACTCTCAACTATCAACTATCCATTATTCGCTATCTACTGCCAACTACCCACTATTAACTATCAATTATCAACTATCTCAATGGACGGAGAAATTATAAATAAGGTTGCGAACAGTGCGCTGGAAGTGTTTGACCTGGAGGATTATTATCCGAAAGGGCAGCGGGCAGAGCTGGATATTTCGCAATGGCTTTTGGAGGGTTTTTTGTTGCGGGAGAAGGATTTCCGCGAGTATTTGAAAAACCACGACTGGGCACAGTATCAGGATCAGTATGTTGCGGTATTCTGCAGTACGGATGCGATTGTTCCGGCTTGGGCTACTATATTGGTGACGGTGTATCTTTCGCCGTTTGCAAAAAGGGTGGCTTATGGCCGACTGGAGGATCTGGAGACTTCGCTGTATGAAGCAATTCTTCCCACTCTGGATTATTCAAAATATGAAGGAAAACCGGTCATCATCAAGGGCTGTTCGAGAAAGCCGGTACCGATGGGAGCTTATCTTTTGGCCGCCCAAAAATTACAGCCTTTTGCGCGAAGCATTATGTATGGCGAGGCGTGTTCTGCCGTGCCTTTGTATAAGAAAAAGTAACTTTTTTAGTACTTTTTCGGGTTTAAAAAGGGGTATTTAATATCTTTGTGTAAAACCCAACACGATGATAAAGAAACTCACCTTACTGCTGCTTTGCTTGTTCGGAATGACTCAGGCAAAAGCGCAAGAGCCATCGGCTACACCTGCCGATACTGTAAAGACTTGGCAAACCAAAGGCAATGCGTCGCTTCTTTTTAACCAATCTACCTTCGACAACTGGCTTGCGGGAGGGGAAAACAACATCTCCGGAACCATAGGGGTCAATTATGACTTTAACTATAAGAAGGATGATATTACTTGGGACAACAAGGTCATTGCTTCGTATGGTATCGTGAAAACACGTACGAGTTCTTTTGCGAAAAAGACCGACGACCGTCTGGAACTGAACTCTTTGCTTGGTAAAAAATTCAAGCCGGACAGCCGCTGGTATTATTCGGCTTTCTTGAACTTTAAGACGCAGTTTACCAAAGGGTATGAGTATGGCAAAGATGCCAATGGTGTCGAAATCAGGACAGAGTACACCAACTTCTTATCACCAGCGTATCTGACTTTTGGTCCTGGTATTCTTTGGAAAAGGGATGATAATTTGAAATTCAACTTTGCTCCTGCTACTTCTAAAATTACGTTTGTAGACAAAAACTTTACGTTCCCTGACGAAGCGTATTTTGGCGTAAAAGAAGGCAAGTCGCTGCGCTATGAGCTGGGTGCTTATGCTTCGGCCTATTATAAGCTGGACATCATGGCCAATGTGACGTTCGAGAACATCATGAGCTTGTATTCGAATTACCTGGAAGATCCTCAAAACGTGGATCTGGACTACCAGCTGAATATCGTGATGAAAATCAACAAATATCTTTCTACCAACTTGTCGTTCCAGACGATTTATGATGACAATGCCTTTCAAGGATTCCAGATCAGGCAGGTATTCGGGGTAGGAGCGAACTACGGATTTTAGAACTACATATTATCATAAAAGAAAAAAAGCCTTCACTACTGAAGGCTTTTTTTATGTCTGGCTTATTCGCCATCGGTATTTTTATCTTCCGGAGCTTCCTTATAGTCAGGATACAGGAATTTGTTGTACGGGAAGCGTGTGATGTGTATTTCGCGTACGGCTTCGTATACTTTTTCGCGGAATTCCTCGAAGTTTTCTTTGTTGACTGCCGCGATAAACAGCGCCTTGTCTTCTCCGATACGCGACATCCAAGTGGCTTTCCATTCCTCTAGGGTATAGTGCTTGGTCGTCTTTTCCGTAATCAGATCGTCTTCGTCGATGGTCAGGTGCTTGTAGGCGTCGATCTTGTTAAAGACCATGATGGTCGGTTTATCGGCACTCTTGATGTCGGCCAAGATCTGGTTTACGGAAGCAATATGTTCTTCAAAATCAGGGTGCGAGATGTCTACGACGTGCAGCAATAAATCGGCTTCGCGTACTTCGTCGAGCGTACTCTTGAACGATTCCACCAGTTGGGTCGGCAATTTTCGGATAAATCCAACGGTATCAGACAACAGGAACGGCAGGTTTTTGATGACTACCTTTCGTACCGTGGTATCCAATGTCGCAAACAGCTTGTTTTCTACAAAGACTTCGCTTTTGCTGATGACGTTCATCAGCGTTGACTTGCCTACGTTGGTATAGCCGACCAAAGCTACGCGTACCATGGCGCCGCGGTTGCTTCTTTGAACGGACATCTGCTTGTCAATGACCTTGATCTTGTCTTTTAGCAAGGCAATACGGTCACGGACGATACGTCTATCGGTCTCGATCTCTGTCTCTCCAGGACCGCGCATCCCGATACCTCCTTTTTGGCGTTCCAAGTGGGTCCACATTCCCGACAGCCTTGGCAACAGGTACTGGCATTGTGCCAATTCTACCTGCGTGCGGGCATAGGAAGTTTCGGCCCTTTGGGCAAAAATATCCAAGATAAGGTTCGTACGGTCCAGGACCTTGCAGTCCAGTATCTTGGTAATGTTCTTTTGTTGCGATGGCGTAAGCTCGTCGTCAAAAATAACGGTATTGATGGCGTGTTCTTTGACATAATGGTGGATTTCGTCCATTTTTCCCGTCCCTAAAAAGGTTTTTGGGTTCGGACGTTCCATCTTTTGGGAAAATCGTTTTACGACTTCGCCTCCGGCGGTATATGTCAGGAACTCGAGCTCATCGAGGTATTCGTTGAGCTTTTCTTCATTCTGTTGCTGCGTTATAATCCCAACGACTACCGTCTTTTCAAACTTTATGGTTTCTTTTTCTAGCATAAGTGCAAAGATAAAAACAGTTTGCCTAAATATACGCTAGGCATTGGCATTATTTTTTTAGCAGTACTTTCTGTACGCTGCCGCTGCTGCCTGCCATCTTCGCATAATAATAACCGCTCGGCAGTGCCGACAGGTCGATCTCATTTACGGTTTCGGGCATGGTATTTTTTTGATATACGGACTGGCCTAATGCATTGTATACGGCAATTGTGGTGAACTGGCCTTTGGATTCGGTCAGGTCGATCGTAAAGATACCGTTGCTTGGGTTTGGGTAAATCTTGATACCGTTAGCATCGGCTAGATGGATGTCGATTTCTGGTTCGGTTTCATAATATTCCATGCCGTTTCTGGCTTGTCCGCCTGTTACTGATGAAACGATGCGCGTGATATTTGACGCCGCAATATCGTTATAATAAGCAAAGCCTCCTGAAACGATTATTTTTTTATCTACCTGCATTTGCAAGTCAGCCACAAAAGGGAAATTGGAGCCTATGGCAGAAATACTACTGCCAGGATTAAAAGTATTATCGATACTTCCATCTGCATTTAGCCTTGCCAGCTTTTTCTTGGAACTTCCTCCGTAATTGTTAAATTCACCCCCGATGATTATTTTTCCGGTCGATTCAATAACGGCATCTTTGATGGCCCTGTCAGATGTCGTTACGTTTCCGAAAGCATCCAGTATTCCATTGGCTTTTAACCGAACAATATTATTCTTAGTAGTACCCGCGTAGGAATAAAAGGAACCTACTATAATGATTCTTCCGTCAGGTTGAACGATTACATTTTGTATTGGTGTTATACAGGTAGAGCAAAGGGAAATATTTAGATGATCACTTTCCACAAAGGCTTTTGAAAAGGAAGTGTCTAATGATCCGTCGGGATTCAATCGGAAGACATTTGGCTGACCAATTTGATTGCCGAAACTGTCAGTAGCATAGCTACGGTTGCCAGTGACTACTATTTTTCCACTTGACAGTACCGTAATTGTGTGGATTGAGCCAAATGTACTAGGTTCATAGGTATACGGATATTGAAAGGAAGTGTCCAACGTTCCATCTGTATTAAGGCGAATCATGTTTCGTGTTGGAACACCGTTATAAGAACTAATAAAGCCGCCACCAAGTAATATTTTCCCATCTGCCTGTATGGCACATGATAAAATCCTATCCAATGGTCCGACTCCAGAACCGCCTACATTAAAACTTTGATCGGCTCTTCCATTAGTATCTAATCTGACAATACCCTTTCCGTTTGTGCTGCCACTAAAAGAGTTAAACTCCCCAACAACAATTGCTTTATTATCTGCTTGCAATTTAAAGTCCTGAATTTCTTGTGTTGCTAATACCGGTCCTGTCGAAAGATAGGAAGTATCCAAAGTAAGGTCAGAATTTAGTCTTGTGAAATTATAGACATTTATATTATTGTATTTTGTAAAGGGACCCATAATAAGTATCTTCCCGTTCGTCTGTATTCCCGACCGGTATACGATACTATTGGCGCGGATACCGTTGACTAGAGTGGGTGTTGTTGTGACCGGCATAGCCACGACTATTTTTGCAATTGCGATATCGCAGTTTGTTGGTAGCGTGACATCACAGATGGAATATTTTACATCATAAGTGCCTATAGGGGTTCCTACAGGAACAGTAATGATTCCAGTGCTCGAAATTGTGGCTCCAGTAATGCCGCCATTGCCGACCAAGGCTATAGTGACCTGCGAACTGTTAAGAATAGAACCATTGATCCTGTCATTATACAATACAGCTGGAGATACGCCTCCGGTTAAGTAGTTGATAGGTGCTTCCGTAAAATTGTCGTCGGTTGCCTCAATTATTCTTGGATTGACTGTTATAGAGACTGTAGCCGTGTCGCAATTGGAAGCATTGTTTGCCGCGCAAATCTGATAGACCAGCGTATAATTTCCTGGAAGAACGGCTGGGTCTACCGTAACCGCGCCTGTTGTTGTATTTAAGGTGATGCCACCATTGGAGGAACTCACAAAAGACAATGTTACATTTGAAAAAGTAGCTGTTGCGTTATCATAGGTGTCGTTCGAAAGCACATTGTAAACAGGCGTATTTGAAAACCCACTTACAATAGATCCAGAATCGTCGTTGGCTATTATTTCCGGCGGGCAATTAGTAGTTAGGATTTGAACCAAAGTATAGGTTGTGCTGTAAAAAGGGACTTGTGTACCAACGCCAAGAGTTCCTCCCTGATTATTCCCGCTTGTCCATAAAGTACCATCTGTTTTAAGTTTAATAGATTTGTTATAAGGAGTAAGCCAATCAGTATCAGTTCCTATTTGTGTTGGAACAGTTTTGGTTACACTTGTACCATCACCTAAATCACCTGTTAAGTTATATCCCCATCCCCACAATGTGCCATCACTTTTTCTTACACAACGAATTCCTAATTTATCCCAATTTGTATCAGTTCCAATCTGTACAGGCTGAGGTCTGTTTACTAAAGTGCCATCACCTAATTCATAATCGACATTTCGGCCCCATGCCCATAATGTCCCATTTGTTTTTAAAGCATAGCTGTTATAACCATGTGCTTTGATTGTCATCCAATCGCTATTCGTTCCAACTTGATATGGAATATTACGGTTAACTAAATCACCATGACCTAGTTGGCCTGAATTATTATATCCCCACGCCCATAAAGTCCCATTTGTTTTTATTGCTAGGGAGTGATAATGTCCTGGCGTCGCTATCTGCCAATCTGTATCTGTGCCAATCTGAACGGGAACATTTCTATCGATATTAGTCCCGTCACCAATTTGCCCAAAACTGTTATTTCCCCATGCCCATAAAGTTCCGTCGGTTTTTATCGCAAGACAATGATCTAATATGGCTGAAATCGATTTCCAATTGTTGTCAGTTCCAATTTGTATTGGGACGAATTTATTTGTATTTGTACCGTCTCCTATTTGTCCATAATCATTTCTCCCCCATGCCCATAAGGTTCCATCTGTTTTTATAGCAAATGAAGTAGCCCCAGTACTAATAGCCTCTTTCCAGTTGGAATCAGTTCCTATCTTTACGGGAGATGTCTTATCTATATTGGTACCATCACCGACTTGTCCAAATTCACCTCTTCCCCATTTCCATAATGTCCCATCGGTTTTTATTCCAGAAAAAATATCTGCTGATTTCCAGCATTGTGCATTCACCTTACTCCAGCATAAGGCTAAAAGTAAAAAAAGTACTGTTTTTTTCATAAATCTAAAATTGTTTTAAATGGTTATTAAAAAATATAAATGCTCCTTAATATATTAAGGTATTGTAATTGTTCTTGTACATTCTTATCGGCACTTTTGCTTTTATTCGAAGACTCGCCTTTATTGTTCCCTGCTTTGCGTTTAGCCGTATTCTGACTCACGAAAACTTCCTTTATTACTGCTTAAAAGGCCAATTGGAGTACATATAAGCTATTTTATGCCAACGGATTGCAGGAATTTTAGGGCAAATTACGATTTATTGTCACATCTTTCATAAAAAATGTTAAAAAATGTATTTTTTGATAAAAGTGCCTGTTTTTGGGCGATGGGTAGCGAGAAAACAGCAAAAAAAACTCGAAAACAAGAAGAAATGATGCGAATAAAAGAGGCGAGAAGCCCAAAAATTACGGTTTATCACAAAACAATTTAGTTAAATGTCATTTTTTTGTTATGATATTCTTAAAAATAGTTAAATTTGAAGTTCTTAAATTTTTATCAAAATATATTAAACAACCTAAACTTTTCATTTTATGAAAAAAATTACCTTATTACTTCTTACCTTTTTCATGTCTCTCGTCACCTTTGGGCAAGGTCTGACGGAGAACTTTGATGGAGGTACGACTCTGCCGACAGGTTGGAATTGGTTTAATGGTCCTCTTCCACCTCAGTTCACACAAAGAAACTGGCAGATTAATACACAGGCAAACTTTTCAGCCTCGGCTCCTAATTCTGCCTTTGTGCAGAATTACCAGATAGGTCAAGGGAACACTGCGAGAAACTGGTTAGCAACGACCCGTGTAACCCTTCCTGACAATGCCCAATTGCAATTTTTAACTAGGGCTTTCCTGAACGATGATCAGGGAACCATTTATGAAGTTAGAGTTTCAAGGAATCCTATCCAAAATGTTTTGTCAGATTATACTCTGGCAGAAGACTGGACCGAGCTCGAGCTAAATCCTAACGGGATTTATGAAGAGAATGGAACCACACCACGCTGGGATGAAAAAACGGTCAACCTGAAAGCATTAGGTTATAATGCAGGAGAACAAGTGTATATCGCCTTTGTGCGTGTACAAACACAAACTGGTTCGGGTATTGGTGGAGACCGTTTCTATATCGATGACGTGCGCGTTTCTAGAAAATGTGAGACGCCTACGAACCTACAGGCACCTACGATTAACATGACAAATGCCTTGCTGACTTGGACTACTCCAGCTGGCGGCGCAACACAATGGGAAATTGTTATCGTTCCTGAAACGATGACTCTAGAGCAAGGGATTGCTGCAGGTCTTATCCATACGGTTACTGGAACAATGCCTCCTCCTTATAATACGTCTCCAGATTTTACATTAAATCCTGATACCAATTATAAATATTATGTAAGAGCAGTCTGTTCGCCAACCAACAAGAGTGACTGGACAACGCCTTACTTTTTTACGACGGCTTCTTTAGGAGAAACGTGCGCGGATCCTATCGTGATGCCGGGCATACCGTATTCTACTACAAACAACACTACAAATTCTAACGACAGAACCGATGTAGCACAGGGAACTGGTTGCGGCGCTGTTCCTGCCGGAACCAACTATATGACGGGTAACGAAGTATTTTATTCTTTTGTTGCTCCGACTAGTGGCGATATCCGTGTAGAGATGACTCCAACCGGACCTAACTCTGGTGTATTTGTATACAGCAGCTGTGCTAACGTAGGAGTAAGCTGCGTTGCGGGTGCAGCAAATACTAACAGTACGACTAGAATTGTTACGCTTCTTTCTGTAACTGCAGGGCAGACCTATATTGTGGTTGTTTCTTCTACAAGTGCCAACCAAACGATAGGCTATTACCTAGAATTACAATACATTACTTGTGATGAGCCGACTAACCTGTCTGCTCCAACTGTTACACAGACTCAAGCAAATCTATCTTGGGGCAATGTTCCTGGTTATACAGAGTGGCAAGTGGCTATTCAGCCAGCAGGAGCAGCGATTCCTGGTGCTACTCCAGTTGCACCAACGGTAACATCTAACACAAATGTTCCTTTTAATACAGATCTTGCAGGAAATGCAATTGTAGGTTCAACGTCTTACCAGTACTGGGTACGTGCTTTGTGCGTAGCAGGCGGTTCGACCTATAGCCCTTGGGCAGGTCCGTTTGAGTTCTTTACTCCTATATGTAATCCAGATCCGACTACGTCGAGTCCGTGTAACCATAACTTCAGGCTGACCGGTACTAACGGATGGCAGGGAGCGGTGATGCATGTGAGACAAAACGGTATCACGGTAAAAGTCCTTGGACCGCAATTTACATCAGGTACTTCTTTAGTAGTACCAGTTCCATTATGTCATGGTATCCCATTCGAATTGGTATGGGTAACGGGCGGAACTGCTCCTGCAACCGTAGGAGTTGTTGTCCAAAATTCATTCGGACAATTATTGTATCAAAAAACAGCCGGTACAGGAGCCCCTGGCACTGCACCGTTACATACGGAAATGGTCGATTGTGAATTCCCAAAATGTCCAGTTCCGATTAACTTGGGCGCTACAGGAATTACTGCCAATGGAGCCACTTTAACTTGGACTCCAGCCTCGCTTCCGAGCGGACCGACTGATCGATGGGAAATCTACTTATCTCCACAAGAATCGGCAGTAGCTCCATTGAATACAGATGCGATTGGTTCTAGACCACAATATCAAAACGTAACACTTCGTCCTAATCCACAAACAGGATTGATTTCGGATACGCCTTATGTATTCTATATCAGAACAATTTGTGGTACTGATAGAGCTAGCCAATGGGTAGGTCCATTTACGTTTAGAACGGCGGTATCTTGCGGTATCCCGACTAACTTAAATGTTTCTGGGCAAACACCAACAAGCGTTATGCTAGGTTGGACACAACCAGCTTTAGGAGCAGCTTCTGCTTGGCAGGTAGTGGTTCAGGCACCAGGTGGTGACGTTCCAACTTATAATGATCCAGCAGCAGTTAATGCGCCTACTAACGGTATCCGTTATGGAACGGGAGGAGTTGGTACAGCATTGCAGTCAGCAACTCAATATGAGTTTTATGTAAGAGCGGTTTGTTCTGGTACTGACGTTAGCCGTTGGGTGGGTCCATTCTTGTTCAATACAGCGTGTGATCCGATACCAGTTCCATATTCTGAAGGATTCAACAGCACTTCGCCAAGACAGCTTTGCTGGTCTACATTGAGTGTTAGTGGTACGAATACTTGGAACATGAATGACACTGCGACACCTTTTGAAGGTAATGAAGTGGCTACGTTTACGCCAAATGACGGAACGAACAATGATGACTGGTTAATTTCACCAGTATTAGACTTAAGAACAGGCTATAGAATACGTTATAAATATAAAGTAGCTAGTGCTACTGCAGCCAATACGCTTGAAGTAAGAATTTCAACAGGAGGAAATATTACTCCTTTAGATTTCAACGTAAATGCACAGTCACTTTTATGGACTGGCAGATTGACCAATACAGAATACAGAGAGCGTATCATCAATTTAGTTGATCGAGGCGGTCCAGCTCCATCTTTGGCAAACATCGCTTTCCATATTCCACAAGGAGCGGACAGCAGAAACAAAATCTTTATTGACGATATTGTGATTGAGCCAATCCCAGCTTGTCCGGATCCGATGGATCTAGGTATTGTAGCGGGAAGCATCACTTCGACATCTGCACAATTATTCTGGACACCAGGATACCAGGAAACACAATGGCAGGTTGCGGTACAGCCAGTAGGAACAGGAGTTCCGTCTGCTACCTTTGCAGGTGCTGTTACTACGAATAATATCAACTTCCTTGCCAATACGAATACGGTTACTGGAGACCCTTTACAGCCAGGTAACCAATATGAGTACTATGTAAGAGCTGTATGTGCTGATCCGAACGTAAGCCAATGGGTTGGACCTATCGTGTTTAGAACCTTGCTTTGCGAAACAGCGGATCTGTGTGCTTATACTTTTAGATTGACCGATACGGCATCTAACGGATGGGGTGCTGGCGTTACAATGAGTGTTATGCAAAACGGATTGTTGGTTGCTACCTTGACAGGCCCTCCAGCTGGGGTTACTTTTGTAGACCAAGTTGTTAGTTTCTGTCCTGGCGTTCAATTTGAAGTGTTCTGGAATCCTAGTAATGCTACTACGGCTAACTTAGGCCAAGTAGGATTAACGATTACTAATTTCTATAACGAGCAAATTTATACCAAACCTCCAGGAACTGGAAGACCAAATAGTAGATTGTACAGAGGCATGCCTTTCTGTTCTGCAATTACTTGTCCTTATCCGACTAACTTGACGGTAGAGCAGACTTCTCCTACTTCGGCTAACATCAGCTGGACACCAGGAGGAACAGAGACAGCATGGGAGTATGTTCACCAAGCAGCAGGCGGTCCTTACCCAGGATCTATACCAGGAACTCGTGTGACTGTACCGAATGCTAACCTTATCGGAATACCACCTACAGTACCTCAAGAATATTATGTAAGAGCCATCTGTGGACCGGATAACGTGAGCTACTGGTCAGGACCTTATGAATTTACGCTTTACAACTCACCAGGTTGTATTGGTGTGGATATCGAAGGTATTACGATGTCTTTGGGAGAAGAAAAAATTCTTTGTCCAGATGATTTGTGTATCGACCTATCGGCAACTTATTTCCAAACACAGGCTACAACAAGCTACCGTGTGGAACGTATTGATTATGCGCCGCCATTCCCATATACTGCGGGATCTTCTAGTATCGTACTTCCGATTAATGCGGATGACGACTGGTCGCCATTGGTTGACTTGACATTATTAAGTGATTCTACCGGACAAAGCAGACCGTTTAATTTCTGTTTCTTCGGGGATGCTTATAGCAAATTATTAGTTACGGATAACGGTGCGATTACCTTCAGTATTTCTGGACCTACAGGAAACGGAGGGATGTATGAGCCAGGATCTGGAGCTGCAGGATGGGTATTAAATGCTAACAGTACTATTCCGTTGATTCCAGCAATGGGAGCTACAACGCAATTACCGTATAGAAATTCTATTTCTGGAGTATTGCAAGATCTTTGGCCGGAGCAATCTCCAGCAGATGCGTCTATCAACTATACCGTTTTAGGTACGGCCCCTTGTAGAGCATTCGTATTGAATATTTATAAAATGGCTTCTTATTCTGCAGCTTGTACTAGCCAATTACAGACTAGCCAGATTGTATTGTATGAAGGAAGCAACATTATTGACGTGTATGTAGAAAAGAGAACTCCTTGTTTAGCGGGAAGTGCACATAACGGCGGACGCGGTGTAATTGGTATCCAAGGTGATACGAATACTGAATTTGCTGTTCCTCCAGGAAGAAATACTGGAACATGGACCGCTGAGAATGAGGCTTGGAGATTTGTTCCAGACGGAGCTTTGTCTAATGTGGTATTCAAATGGCTTAAAGACGGAGAATTCTACAGCAACGATCTAGACATCAATGTTTGTATCGAAGAGGTTGCTTTAATGCAAGCAGTAGCGTTATATGACAAATGTGACGGGACAACTGTAGAAAGAAAAGCTGAGGTGAAACTTATTAAAGATGTATTCCCAGAAAACGAGCCAGAAGATCTAAAAGCGTGTACAGGAACTACAACTCAGTTTGACGTAACTGTTAACACTGATGTGATTCTTGACGGTCTTGAAAATCCTGATGATTATGTGATTACGTACTATCTGACTCTTCCAGAGGCAGAAGAGGGAACAACAGGTGCTGTTACTTCTGTGACTACTACTGTTGATGTTCCAGTGTATGTAAGAATTGACAAGCCTTCAACAGGATGTCATATCATCACAGATTTCAATATCAAACCAAACAACCCACTGCCAGCGTATACGGTAGATGGCGATATGATTATCTGTGAAGGAGATTCGACTACAGCTACTGTAGTTCCGACAAACTTTAACTTGGCAGACGGAACGTATACATGGACATTGCCTGACGGAACGGTTTCTGACCAAACTGGAAGCACTTTCAATATTACTCCAGCCAATACACAGGAAGGTACGTATAGCGTAAAAGTGAACAATGGTTGTGAAGAGACGGTAGAATTTGTATTACAAGTTAATGAAATTGATACTGACTTTACGTATGAAACGCCAGTGTGTCCAACAGGAACGATTACTCCAGAATTGACAGATGCTCTTGCATTTACAGTAGGAGGAGCGTATACTATTTCTCCAGCATTGCCAATTGATGCCACTACAGGAGAAGTTACTCTTGATGGCGCTGCTGCGGGTGACTATGTTGTTACTTATACGGTTACTCCTGCGATTACAAATTGTACGGATGACAAAACAGGTGCGTTTACGTTTACGGTTACTGGCGGAGTTACGCCTGGTACAGCCTTCACGTATCCACAAGATGAATACTGTATTACAGATCCTAGCCCAATTGCTGTCATTCCAGGTGTTGGATATACAGCAGGAGGTACATTTACTGCTACCCCGGATACGGGTCTTGGCTTAGATGCTACTACTGGTGCTATCGACTTTACGACAAGTACAGCAGGATTGTATAGAGTATTCTATACGATAGAAGAAGATGAGGCTCTTTGTAGAGCGTACTCTCAAAGTTTCTTTGATATCCGTATCAATCCTTCTGGAACGGCTACGACAGGATTTACGTATACGACTCCAGTTTGTATCAGCGGTACGAACCCAATGCCGATTCCTGTTTCAGGATTCGTAACTGGCGGTACTTATAGTTTAGTAGCTGGTACAGGTGTAGTATTTGACCCTACAACAGGAGAAATTGATCTTGCTAATTCTCAGCCAGGAACGTATACTATCAAATATACTGTAGCTGCTTCAGGATGTGGTCTAGGAGGAAACACTGATGCGACTATCGTTATCAATGCACTTACGCAGCCAGCGGTAGCCTTCAGTTATGCAACACCAGTTTGTAAGAATGCAACGGTTAACCCGATGCCAGTTCCAGGAGCAGGTTTCGTGACAGGAGGACAGTATACTTCAACTGATCCGAATGTATCTGTGAACTTGACTACAGGAGAAATCAACTTAGCAAACTCTCAAATAGGAACGTATACGATCACGTATTCAGTACCTCAAGATACTGGGCTTTGTAGAGATGCAGGAAGTTTTGATACTACAATCACGATTACTACGGCAATCAACCCTGTAACGGATTTTGCTTATAGCGATGATAGTTTCTGTTCTTCAGGAACTCAAGGATCTATACCAACTGGCGGATTTACTCTAGGTGGACAGTTTACTGCCAACCCAAGCACGGGCTTAAGCTTGAACCCGAATACGGGTGAAATCATAGCTGGTACAAGTGCTCCAGGTACGTATGTAGTTACTTATCTAATTACAGCAGATCCGGCTACATGTAGAAATAGATCAGAGTCTTCATTTACTGTAACTATTGAGAATCAGCTTGACATTACTTTCGCTAATGAATGTCAAAATAATGAGTATGTTCTAATTGCTTCGCCTTCTGACCCAAGCTACACGTATGTGTGGAGAAACGCTCAGAATGAACAAGTAGGTACCAACAGCAGTACTTTCAATGTATCGCAATATGTTGCTACACTTTCTGGAGAGGTTCAATATCCGTTGAACTTTACAGTAACCATTATTACGGCTACTGGTTGTGAAAGTGTTAAACCAGTTGAGGTTTCAAGCACATTCTGTGATATCCAAAAAGGTATTTCGCCAAATAATGATGGTAATAACGAAACTTTTGACCTTACCGGTTTCAATGTGAAGAAATTAACTATCTTTAACCGCTACGGTACCGAAGTATATAGCTTTACAAACTATACGAACCAATGGAGAGGACAGTCTAGCGGAGGAAAAGAACTGCCTGATGGAACTTACTATTATGTAATAGAAAGAAGCGGTGTATCTTCTAAAACAGGATGGATTCAAATCAATAGAGAAAGAAACTAAATAGATATATTAAAAACACTGCCTGCTGTTAAGGCCGGCAGTGTTTTAATGATATAAAAAAAAGCAAACCAATGAAGAAAATATTTTTCACCGCACTGATAGCACTATCGGCTCTTGTTGATGTTGAAGCGCAGCAGGATCCGCATTATACGCAGTATATGTATAATATGAACGTGATCAATCCAGCGTATGCGGGTTCAAAAGAAAACCTGTCTTTTGGAGTATTATACAGGCAACAATGGGAAGGAATCGAGGATGCTCCAAGAACCTTAACTTTTTCAGGACACAGTCCTGCTGGAAAGAATGTAGGTTTGGGACTTTCTGTAATTTCTGACGAAATCGGACCTGTAAAAGAACAAAACGTTTATGGAGATTTCTCGTATACATTAAATCTTGGAGGAGAACATCGTCTTGCCCTAGGGATCAAGGCTGGTGCTACTTTCCAAAAAATAGGATTGTTTTCGGATATTAACGGGTCGTTGCCTGATCCAGATGATGAGGCATTCTCTGAAGACAGCAACAATACCTATTTTAATATAGGAACAGGTTTTTTCTATTACACCAATAATTATTATATCGCTTTGTCGGTTCCGAACATGCTTAAATCAAAACATTTGAGCGTTAGGAGAGATGGACAAGAAAGACACTATGGTGAAGAAACGCAGCATTATTTCTTGACGGGTGGTTATGTGTTCCAATTGACAGATAACATCAAGTTCAAGCCTTTTACGATGATTAAATCAGCGTTTGATGCTCCTGTATCTTTTGACGTTTCGACTAACTTCTTATTCAATGAGAAGTTTGAGATTGGAGCGACTTATAGATTGGATGACTCTTTTGGAGGTATGGTAAATTATGCTATTACTCCAAGCTTGAGAATCGGGTATGCTTATGACAGAATCATTTCTGACCTGAAAGTAACGACTCCGGCTTCTCACGAGGTAATCCTGTTATTTGACTTGAATTTCCCTAAAAAGGTATCACGTTCACCAAGATATTTCTAACCTAAAAGCGACCTAGACAATGAAGAATTTATATATTACATTAAGTTTTGTGATCGCTAGTATGACACTATCAGCACAAAATAAGGATACCGAGAAGGCCGACAAGCTGTTTAACCGATTCGAATACGTAGATGCCTCTGCTGAATACCTAAAACTTGTAGACAAAGGAAAGGCTGACAGCTATGTGTATAAGCAATTGGCCGACAGCTATTATAATGTTTTTAATACAAAAGAAGCAATCAAATGGTACGCGAAAGCAACGCAAGAAAAGCAAGATGCTGAAACGTACTACCGATATGCTCAAATGCTAAAGGCTGAAGGAAAATACGAAGAGTCGAATGCACAAATGCAAAAATTTGCTGGTTTGGCGCCAAACGACCAAAGAGCCGTGGCGTTCAAGCAAGATCCTAACTATCTTCCGAAGCTGAAAAGCCAGACAAAGCTTTTTGATGAAAAATCATTAGACATCAACAGCGACCAGTCTGATTTTGGAGCTGTATTGACAAACGACAACACGCTTTATTTTGCCAGCGCAAGAAACAAGTCTAGAAAGACATACGGATGGAATGAAGAGCCATTTTTGGATCTTTACAAATCAACGTATAATGCTAACGGAACGTTCAGCGAGCCGGTAACTGTTTCGGAAATCAATACGAAATTCCACGACGGACCTGCTACGATTTCTGCCGATGGCAATACGATGTATTTTGCCAGCGAAAGTTTTAAAGAAGGTCAGTTTGAAAAAGACAAATCTAAAAAACTAAAATTCGGACAGGTTTATTTGTTCAAAGCAACTAAAGAAGGTGATAAATGGACAAATGTGAAAGCATTGCCATTTACCAGCAAAGAGTATTCTACAAGTAATCCGAGCATCAGCAAAGACGGCAAAACACTTTACTTCTCATCGAACATGCCAGGTTCTATTGGCGGTAACGATATCTGGAAAGTGGCTGTAAACGCTGACGGTAGCTTTGGAACTCCAGAAAATTTGGGAACTAAAGTAAACACTGAAGGAAACGAAAGCTTCCCTTTTATTACAGACGACAATAAATTGTACTTTGCTTCTGACGGAAGAAAAGGTTTTGGAGCGTTGGATATTTTTGTAATCGACTTTAATAAAAAGACAGATGCTGTAAATGTTGGAGCGCCAGTTAATACGGCTAAAGACGATTTCGCATTTTCTTTTAATACGACTAAAAATATCGGTTTCTTTTCAAGCAACAGAACTGGAAATGACAATATCTACCAAGCGACGCCAGTTTGCGGTGTAGAAGTAGTTACTCTAGTTAGAGATGCTAAAACAGGTGCCATCTTGTCTGATGCAAGAGTAGCTATTCTTGATGATAAGAAAAACGTAATCGAAACTAGAACTACAGCAGCTGATGGCCAAGTAGTATATAGTGTTGATTGTAACAGAGCGTATACGCTTCAAGTTGCAAAAGACGGCTACGAAAGCAATGTATTCCCAGTTGCGAAAACAAATGGCGGTACTGTAAACATCAATGCTGACTTACAGCCTATCGACGTGATTGTGACTCCGACAGAAATTGTCTTGAAAGAGATTTTCTTCGAATTCAACAAGAGCAACATTACGCAAGAAGGTGCATTTGAGCTAGACAAACTTGTTCAAGTAATGAAAAATAACGACCAGCTAGTAATCATGGTAAAAAGTCATACGGATAACAGAGGTAGCGACGAGTACAACATGAACTTGTCTGACAGAAGAGCAAAATCGACTGTACAGTATGTTATTTCTAAAGGCATTGACAAGTCAAGAATTTCAGGTAAAGGTTATGGCGAAAGCGAACCAAAAGTGGACTGCAAAGAAAACTGTACTGAAGAGCAACATGCTCAAAACAGAAGAAGTGAATTCTTGATCATCAAGAGATAATTTCTAAAGTTATACAATTTAAGGGATGCCGATTGGCATCCCTTTTTTTATGCCATGAATGACCGGCCTGTATGCGTATTATTATACGTCTTCGATGGGAAAATAAAGCCTTAGTTTCTCCTTTTATAGCTTCTGGATAGGGAATGCAATTTTAAACAGCGATGCTAATTGCTATAAACAGGCTTTTTTAAGGCGTTTAAAGCTGTTTTGTGTCAAGGTTGGTAATTTGCCTGTGCGCATGCCTTTTCTGTTTTTATAGGCTAGAAAATGGCCTTCTGCTAATTTGAAAATTGAGCTTAATTGTAATAGGACTTATAAGATAAGTTAGCAGTTAACAAGAAATAGCGTCTATCGTCTACATTTAGGGAGTATGATTTATAATGTAAGCCGTTGCCGTTGTAAAGAGAAGATAGTTCTAAAGAAAATCTTGCTTGATGTAAGTTGTTCTAAAGAAACAAAATAGTCGTATAAACAAAAACCCCGTTGAAATTATTCAACGGGGTTTTTTATTAGGAATCTGATGTATTATCAGGCTTCGTCTTAGTTGATTAGGATATCGTCTATTCCGAAGTTAGTGGTCAATCTTGGGTTTGAAAGTCCAGAACCAGTATATTCGAAGATGAAGAATCCGTTTCCGGTTACTCCAGCAGGAATATTGAATGTTCCAGCGCTTACAAAGCTTTGGCTTGTTCCGATGTTGAAGCTTGAAGTAATATCAACGATAGCTGCAGTCCTGATGTCTTGTCCAGGAGTGTAGTTTGTCGTGTAGTATACTTTAAGTGGCGCGTGACCTGTTACCGGGAAAGAAACTTTATATTTGAATGTCATTGTGCTTGCCGCAGTCATGTCGATTGGCACAAAGAACATCGTTCTGTTATCTTCATTAGGCGTTCCAAAAGAAGTCATTTCAAGATATTTTGAAGCTGTAGTCTTCACGCTCCAAACTTTAGTTCCGATGATAGGATCGTTAAAGTAGTTGATGAAGTTGCTTTGGTTTGCAGCATAGCTTTCGAAGTTCTCGTTAAGGCTTCCAGCAAAAGTGAAAGTTCTTGTACCACTCAATTTGATATCGCTTTCGTATCTTACGATGAATTGGAAATCAGTGTTGTATTTCGTCATAACACCTCTTACTTTTCCGCTTCCAGAAGGCACTCTGTTTCCTGAGAATGGAGCAAAGCTGCTGAAACGAATAATGTTTGAAATACCGCCTGCATTTGTCGTAAGGTAGTGGTTTGTTGCGCCACCTCCAGAATCGATGTCATAATACGTTCTTCCTACAGAAGCATCAGCAAAACGTACATCATCGATCTCGATCAATGTATTCAAGTTTGCGTTTGTATAGGCTTGTGCAAGTGTCACTGTTCTTACCATATCGTTTTCATTCACTTTTGTGCAAGAAGGGAAGATAGACTCTCTCCAAACGTTCTCAGAGATTCTTCCGATTTCAGTACCTTGGTATAATGCACCAATTTGCAATGAGTTGAACACATTCGCATAGTACAAACCTTTTAGTTTGATATATACTTTAGTTCCAGGAGTAAATCCTTCTGTATAAGTAGAAGAAACGTTTAAAGCAATGCTGAATCCAACTGGCGCACCTGTTTCAGGAAGCGTTTGTAGAGAAATAGTCTTGAAGAAAGTTCCTTTTTCGTCACTAGAAGTTACGTAGCCTTCGATAACATCATCAGCTTCGTAAAGTTTAGGAGTCGTAGTTGCCATAGCAATGATTTGCTGAACCGTTTTTGTAGCTGTTAATCCTGGATCAACACAGTCAAGGTTCGGACTGCTATAGTTATCATCATTTGCGCAGCCAGAGAATAGACTAGTAGCGATAACAGCGATACATATAGATTTGAATATTGTAGATTTCATTTTTTTACTTTTAATAGAATTAATTATAAACTCTAATATTATCAACTTGATACGTACCGTCTAGCGTCGTACCATTACCTTTTACTTTGAATGCGATATGAGCCGTTCCGGTATATCTTGACAAGTCAATTACTCCAGATTTGATAAATTCATAACGTACAGAGTTAACTGTTGGCAAAGTCGCGTTTAATGACTGCCATGTTGCAGCAGTAACATTGGTTCCGTCATAATCGGTTGAGATCAATACTTCGATTGTATTGGCAGCATTGTCAACGAAAGCTTGCGCTACTTGAAATACTAGCTTTTCGCCTTCCTGAGCATCAAGATTGATGCTTGGAGTAATCAACCAGCCAATATTTGAAGCTTGGCCAGATTGGAACGTAGTGAATTCAGCATAACCATTGCCGCTAAAAACTTGGTTTGTCCAACGAACAGTACCCGCTTCAGCAAAGTTTGTCCATCCTTCTTTTTCGAATAATGTATTGTCTGCTCCTTCTGAAAAGTTTTCGCCAAAAATTAATGGAGTGTATTCAGGAAGGCTAGTGTCGTCATCATTTACACAGCTTGACAGTATTCCCATCGAAAGAGATGCGAATAATAGTGTTGTTAGCTTATTTATTTTCATAATAGACATAGATTAGAAGTTGATGTAAAGGTTCACAAAATAGGTTCTTCCGTATCCGTAGAAATACCTTGGAGCAAATGCAGGTGTTCCGCTAGAAACATCTCTGTTTAATTCCTGATAGTTAGCATTTCTTGCTTGTTCAAATCCACCTGTTTTGTAAGTTTGATCAAACACGTTGTTGATACTTGCGAAGAATCCTACAGTCTTGCCATCGATTCTCCATGATTTTCCTCCAGTTAAATTTACTAAATAAAAATCATCAAATTTTTCTTGTTTCAATAATTTTCTTGCGTTCTCACGATCGATGTCAGAGAAAGGAAGGTCTAAACCATATGGGTCAGCAGAATTTTCGAAGAAATTGCTAGTTCTTAATAACGCAGATACATCTAGATAATTGCTTGCCAAGTAGTTTGCGTTAGCACCAATCCACCAGAAATGAGGATCTCTATATTCAAGACCAACAGAGTAGGCTTGTTGTGGCATACCAGGTAGACGGTAGTCTTTCAAAGCAGCTTGACCAAAGTTTACTTGTGTGTTTGGTGCTCCAACAGATGTTGCAGAACCTTCTTGTACCAATGCAGCAAGGGCATCATTGTTGATACTTACGTTTGGATTGTTGTCATAAGTATACTGTCCATAAGTACCGGTAGCAGTGAATTTTAATGTTGGTATGATTTGGTATTCGATACCCAATTCAACACCCATATTTTTCTTGTTGATGTTTGTTACTGTTTCAGCTACAAATGCGTTAGCGTCAGATCCGTCACCTTCAAATACACCTTCTGCGAAGAAGAAAGAAGTCTCAGTTGCATTTTTGATTGTAGAGTAGAAACCAGTCAATCTTGCTTTTAATTTAGGAGCTCTGATGATATAACTTGCGTCAACACTCATGATGTTTTCACTGTTGATATCGTCAACGATAAGATTGTTCAAACGTGCATTAGGGAATGTATTTCTCAATGAAGGCGCTTTAGTCATATAGATTGCGTTTACATCGAATAATTGTCTTCCTGTCATTTTATAAGTGAAACCTCCTTTGAATCCGAAGTTTTCAAAAATAATCTTGTCGCTTTTTCCAAAAGAGTTGTTCGCATACAATCCGTTTCTGTATAGACCCTCTCTTTGGTATTGAGAACGAGAGAATGATTGTGCCAAATAGAAATCAACTTTGCTGTAGTTGAATTTGAACTGCGTGAAAGCATCAGCAATATCAGCAAGCAAGTTATAGTTGTAACCATACGTATCACCTACACCAATTTGTCTGTTTGGATTGTTCAAGTCAGATTGTGCGAAGTCTCCTGTATAGAAATTGTCATAATCGCTGAAGTACTGTCCTCCAAGAAGGTCAAGCATATTTTGGAAGTTATGCGATTTCAATTTTCTGTAAGTTGCACCTGCATTAAGGATGATGTTGTCAGACAATTGCGTGTTCAAGATTGAATTAGCTGTCCAAGTTTTGTCATCTGTTCTGTCTTCATAAAGTGCGTAAACACTGTTTCCGGCCTCTGTTCTTTGGTTTGCAGCATACATTGCATCCCAGTTGATTTGGCGGTTTGTTAAGAATCGAGCTCTAGAAGCTTCCAAAAGGTTTGCTTCTGTGTTCCCGATAAAAGTATTACCATCATACATAGAAGTATAATAGCTAGGAAGATTTCTGTAGTACGTAGGATCAGGATTGTTTACGTTTTGGAAATCAAGACGGCTGTTTCCGATTTCACCAAATTGGTAAGAAACGTTCGTGTTTAAGTTTGTCTTGTCCGTAATCTTCCAGTAGTGGCTTAGCATAAAGATAGGCTCTTCAACATCTTTGTCTCTAGAGTTTCTTTTTTCGCCATTTTGCCATCCCCAGTAAGAGTTGTATTTTTCTCCAGCAATTCTTGTAGTTTCATCCGTATTCGGAGAGTTTTTACCTCTGCTGTTTTGTGCATAGATTGCTGTAAAGTTCAAGCTATGGTTGTCATTGAATTTCTTTTCGATACTTGCAAATAAAGAGTTTGCGCTGTAGTCAGTTCCGTCGAAATAGCCTTCTTCAGCCCATCTTCTTGAAGCAGAAATTACGTAAGCAATTCCGTCTTTATTCATTCCTGAAGCATGAGTTCCCATCATTCTCCAGCTGTAGTTTGTATTGGTTCCTGAGAATGAAATTCTGCTACCTGGTCTGTAAAAAGAAGCTCTTGTATTGATTTCTTGAGTTCCTAAGATACCTCCGAAAGTATAATCAGAAGGAGCAGAACCCATTGTAAATTCTTGATTTCTAGTAGCGTCGTTTAGACCTCCCCAGTTGCTCCATTGCGGTCTTCCATCATAAACTTTGTTCATTACGATACCGTTTATCATCGTTGTTCCGTACTCATTGTCAAGACCTCTGATTCTGAAACGAGCCTGGCCCCAGTTGAACGCTGCTGATTGCTGGAAAGCATCTCTTGTTGCCTGCAACAATCCTGATGTACTCTCAGAACCACTGTTGTCATCACCAAGATCATTTTCGGTAATGGTAATCAAGCTTAATTGCTGCTCAGAAGTAATGTCTTCTTCTAGTACAACAACCCCCAAATCTAAAGGCTGATCAGCTACATCGATAGATAAGATTTGACGAGAATAGCCAGTACTTGAAACCTCAAGGATGTGGCTGCCGTGTGGTGCATTTTCGAAAACAAAAACACCATCAGAATTTGTCAATGCTGTCAATGTCGTGTTTCGAAGCGTAGCTACTACATTTTGCAATGGTTTTTGAGTTTTTGAATCAACAACTTTACCTTTTACCAAAGAGTTTTGTTGAGCAAAAGCAAAAACGACTTGCAGTACAAATAAAATACTAAATACAAGTTTTTTCATAAATAAATTTAATGATTAATCCCTTTTTGTTAGAAAAACAATTTCTTAACGGGCGCAAAGTTACATTATTAATTAATATTATTTACTTTTGCTCCCAAGTTTATGTTAAACTTCATATTTAATTAATATTGGATTTATGAGAATTAAAAAATTTATTGCCCTTTTCATTGTATTATTTTCAATAACAGTAGCGAAAGCTCAGGATAAGAAATTTAAAGTGCAAACGATTGCATTCTACAATTTTGAGAACCTGTTTGACACGATCAATAATGCGAATGTGAATGATGAAGAGTATACACCAACGGGCACTCAAAGATGGACGGCGGAGAAGTACAAAAAGAAACTTGAAAACCTGAGCAGAGTATTAAACGAAATAGGAACCAGCGACCAGCAAAAAGAATCTCCTGTAATTATAGGAGGATCTGAAATCGAAAACCGCGGCGTTCTTGAAGATTTGGTAAAACAACCGCTTTTAATCAATAAAGATTACGGAATCGTACACTTTGATTCGCCAGACAAAAGAGGAATTGATGTTGCGTTGCTTTATCAGAAAAAACACTTTAAGCCAACAAGCTCTATAAACGTTCCGCTGATCATCTATGACCAGTCTGACAAGACACAACGAATTTATACACGTGACCAATTGCTAGTGACGGGATTGCTAGATGGCGAAGAAATGCATTTCATCGTAAACCACTGGCCATCGCGTTCTGGAGGCGAGCAAAAGTCTAGCCCAAACCGTGAAGCGGCAGGAAGACTTAACAGAAAAATAATCGATTCTTTATATTCAATAAACCCAAATGCGAAAATCATCACTATGGGCGATTTGAATGATGGTCCTTATAATAAGAGTGTAAAAATTGAATTGGGTGCGAAAGCTAAAAAAGAAGAGACCAAAGAAAGAGGCATGTACAATCCGATGGAAGAAATGTCTAATAAAGGAATTGGTACTTTGGCTTACCGCGATGCGTGGGACTTGTTCGACCAGATGATTCTTTCGGAACCATTCATCAGAAAAGACTATACTTCGTATCGTTTTTGGAAGGCAGGAGTTTACAACAAACCTTTCCTGACACAGACAACCGGACAATATAAAGGATATCCGCTTAGGAATTCCAATGGTCAGGTTGGATTCAGCGATCACTTTCCAGTCTATCTGTATCTGATAAAAGAAGTAAAATAATTTTAAAGGCTAGTTTTCGCTAGCCTTTTTTATTTTTAGTAATTTAGTAGAAATATTAAAGCTATGGCAATTTCAAAACCATTCAATCTCAACCAATGGATTGAAGAAAACAGGCACCTTCTAAAACCGCCTGTCGGAAATAAAAACATCTACGCAGATTCTGGAGATTACATCGTAATGGTTGTCGCCGGACCTAATGCCCGAAAAGACTATCATTATAATGAGACAGAAGAACTTTTTTACCAGCTCGAAGGCTCTATAAAAGTAATCATCCAAGAAGATGGTGAGCGAAAGGAAATGGAGCTGAATGCCGGAGATATGTACCTGCATCCCGCAAAAACACCACATTCTCCGGTTCGTTCTGCCGGGTCAATCGGTTTGGTAATCGAAAGAAAGCGCGCTGGAAAAGGCTATACCGACGGACTGCTTTGGTTCTGCGACAACTGCAACCATAAACTTTACGAAGTCTATTTTGAGCTTAAGGATATCGAAAAGGACTTCCTGCCTCATTTCCAGCATTTCTATAATTCCAAGACCTTAAGGACTTGTACTAAATGCGGCACTATCATGGAAGCCGATAAAAAATATACCTTAAAAAGGTAAGAACTGATTCCGATTTCTAAAAGCCTTTGGTTTGAATGCTAATTTAAACCAAAGGCTTTTTTGTGAATAAATTTCAGGTCGGAATCAGCTGTGCTAAAAAAAACATAATAAAGCAACAGCTTCACTTTTAAAGTTCTACCTTCGCGCCACAATTAAATTATCCGAAAAATGGACGATTATTATCAGAAGAACATTTCATTAATTTAAGGACAGCATGTCATTTTGCAAGCTGTTCTTAGAAATAGCGTTGCATTATGATCACATTCTACAAAAACAACAATGGGCTTATCCACGCCCAAAATCCAGACAACAGCTGCTGGATAAATGCCGTTTCTCCAACAGCGGAAGAAACAAAATACCTTCTCAAAGAGTTAAAAATTCCCGAAGCGTTTTATAACGACATCGAAGACATTGACGAACGCCCGCGTCTCGAAACTGAAAACGGCTGGAATCTTATTGTCTTGAGAATTCCTTTTAAAAGCGACGATGCAAAGCTACCGTTTAATACGGCTCCGCTAGGACTGATATTTAACGAAGACGTTTTTGTTTCTCTTTGTTTCCATCCCAACGATATGCTCGATGATTTTGTGCTTTATACCCAGCGTAAAAAAATAACAATCACTTCGCACTATGATTTAGTGTTGAAGCTGCTGCTATCGTCAAGTGTATGGTACCAAAAATACCTAAAGCATATCAACCAGCGCATCAAACTAGCCGAGAACAATTTGGAAAAGTCAATCAAGAATGAAGAGCTTCAGGCGTTGCTGCAGATTGAAAAGTGCCTCGTGTTTTTTATTACGTCGCTAAAAGGAAACGATATCTTGTTTCGCAGGATTAAAAATCTGAAAAATCAGCAAGATGTTCTTGATCCAGATTTGCTTGAAGACGTAGAAATCGAATTGCGCCAGGCAGAAGAAACCACCAATGTCTATAGCAATATCTTGACAGGTATGATGGATGCTTATGCTTCGGTGATTTCAAATAACCTGAACATTATCATGAAACGGCTTACCTCAATCTCGATCATCCTGATGATTCCGACGCTTGTGGCAAGTTTATACGGAATGAACGTACCGAACAACCTCCAAGACAGTCCTTTCGGATTTTGGATTATCTTACTGATTTCGCTTTTGATATCTGTTTTCGGAGTATTCATGTTCAAGAAAAGAAATCTGTTTTAAGCAAACATTATTTTATAAGGTAGAGAAGGCGGATTATTGCTAAAAAATCATTTTCATTCGCAAAATCCACCTATAAATCATAACTTCGCAAAAAATATTACAATTTACAATCAAAAAGTTATAAATGGCAACAACAGCAAATCAATTCGGAATGACTGAAGCCTTGCAGCAATTGGGCTTGGCAGCAATTAATGAAGGAACTTCAACAGGAAACAGCTGGTTTTCAAATGGTGAAATCTTAGAAAGCTATTCTCCAGTTGACGGTCAGTTAATCGGAAAAGTAAAAACAACTACTAAAGAAGATTATGAAAAAGTAATGAAAAGCGCGACCGAAGCTTTCAAGACTTTCAGATTAATGCCAGCGCCACAGCGTGGAGAAATCGTGCGCCAGTTTGGTCAAAAATTACGTGAGAAAAAAGAAGCTTTAGGCAAATTGGTTTCTTACGAAATGGGAAAATCTTTGCAAGAAGGTCTTGGAGAAGTTCAAGAAATGATTGATATCTGTGATTTCGCAGTAGGATTGTCTCGCCAATTGCACGGTTTGACAATGCATTCAGAGCGTCCAGGACACAGAATGTATGAGCAATACCATTCGTTGGGAGTTGTAGGAATCATTTCTGCGTTTAACTTTCCAGTTGCCGTTTGGTCTTGGAATACAGCCTTGGCTTGGATTGCCGGAGACGTTTGTGTTTGGAAGCCATCTGAAAAAACACCTTTATGCGGCGTTGCCTGCCAAAATATTATTGCCGAAGTTTTAAAAGAAAACAATCTTCCAGAAGGAATTTCGTGCTTGATCAATGGTGATTATAAAGTAGGAGAGTGGATGACCTCTGATGTTCGTGTTCCTTTGGTTTCTGCTACAGGTTCGACACGAATGGGTAAAATCGTTGCACAAACAGTTGCCGGACGTTTAGGTAAATCTTTATTGGAATTAGGAGGAAACAATGCAATCATCGTAACTCCGGATGCAGATATTAAAATGACAGTTATCGGTGCTGTTTTCGGTGCCGTAGGAACTGCAGGACAAAGATGTACTTCGACACGTCGTTTGATTATCCACGAAAGCATTTATGATAAAGTAAGAGATGCTATCGTTGCAGCTTACGGACAATTGAAAATTGGAAATCCGTTAGACCAAAACAATCACGTTGGACCGCTTATCGATACGCACGCCGTTGAAATGTACAACAAGGCTTTAGATAAAGTAGTTGCCGAAGGTGGAAAAATTATTGTTGAAGGCGGTGTTCTTTCTGGCGAAGGTTATGAAAGCGGATGCTACGTAAAACCTGCTATTGCAGAAGCTGACAATTCTTTTGAAATCGTACAGCACGAAACATTTGCGCCAGTTTTATATCTATTGAAATATTCAGGAGAAGTTGAAAACGCGATCGATCTTCAAAACGGCGTGGCACAAGGCTTATCTTCTGCTATCATGACAAATAACTTGCGTGAAGCAGAAAGATTCCTTTCTGTTGCTGGTTCTGACTGCGGAATTGCTAACGTAAATATCGGAACTTCTGGTGCTGAAATTGGTGGTGCTTTTGGTGGTGAGAAAGAAACAGGTGGCGGTCGCGAATCGGGTTCTGATGCTTGGAAAGTTTATATGAGAAGACAAACCAATACAATCAACTACACGACAAACTTGCCATTGGCGCAAGGAATCAAGTTTGATTTGTAAGAATTGAACATACATAATTAAGAGTCCCGCTGATGAGAATTGGCGGGATTTTTTGTTTTAGGACTTTTTGTTTTCCGCAATAAAACCTTTCGTCATAAAGGCTGAGCCATTCGTCAAATGAATTTTATGTTGTGCCGTTGAACCGCGTACTTCGTGCAAAAATAAATTTGACATGAAGAAACAGGTTTTTTATTTAGTACTATTTTTTACGCCGATTATTGGCGTAGCTCAAACGGGTATTTCAGGACAAGTCAAGGCAGATTATGTGCCTTTTTCTAATTATGTTCGTCCAATGGACAGCGTAAAGACAGACTCTAAAAGCAATTTTAAAAGAATACAAGGCGCTTTGGAAATTCCGCTGTCACTTACGATGATTGAAGAGAATAAGCCCAAATTATGGTCGCTGTATCTTCAGGGAAGCTATGCGGCTATGGAAAACAAATATTATGACGAGAAATTATTTCCGACGAAGCTGATGAATGCTCAAGTTGGAGTGAAGCATATCCGTCCTATCGGTGGCAAATGGTCAATGATGGCAACTCTATCTGTTGGAGTATATACTGATATGGAACAAATTACTATCGACGATATCCTTTTACAAGGAGGCGTTTTGTTTATTAAAAATTTCAAACCTAATCTGGCTTTCGGATTTGGGCCGGTGCTGACTAATGCTTTTGGTGTTCCAATGGTATTGCCTGGCATTTACCTTAATTGGGAGACTCAAGGCGCATTGCATTTTAAGGTTGCATTTCCAGAAGGAGCCGAAATAGGTTATAGGTTTGTTCCTAATTTCGATCTGAAAGCCGTTGTTGAATTGGATGGCATGACAGCTGAAATTACGAAAGATGGAAAATCGAAATTATTAGGGTATCAGCAAATAATAGCAGGTATACGGCCTCAGTTTACATTAGGAGAAAACTGGATTTTTGAATTGACAGCTGGCTCTACTTTGACGCGTTCTTTCCAGACAAACGATAGGAAGATAAGCGATATTTTTAAAGAAAAAGATATGGCCAATCCAAGATTTACGACTACGTTTTATGGTGCTGCAGCTTTGAAATGGAAGTTTTAGCGACTTAACGGCTCAGCAAATTTTTATAAACTACCTCTTTTAAGAGTGCTTCCCTGCGTGTTCTTGAAATAGGTAGTTGCTGATTATTAATAGAAAGGCGTCCGCCAGCAATAGAATCGATATGGTCGATATTGACTAAAAAGGATTTATGAATTCTGAAAAATTTTTCTTTCGGTAGCGTTTCTTCTAACGAAATCATGGTTTGATGGATGATTAGAACTTGATTTTTAAAATGCAGCTTGGCATAGTTTTGCATTCCTTCAATATAAAGGATTTCAACCCATGATATTTTTTGAAAACCTTCTCCTTGGCGAATGTATAAAAATGGATCAGCCGGAACTTGCTGTTTTGCCGAAGCAGTCAACGAATATAATTGCTGTGCTTTTAAAGAAGCTTGATAAAACCGTTGAAATGTAATAGGCTTTAGCAGATAGTCTACAATTTGCAAGCGATATCCTTCTAAAGCATGTTCAGAATAGGCTGTGGTGAAAATCGCCATTGGAGGCCGGTCTAAAGAATCTAAAAATTCCAATCCAGAAAGATAAGGCATGTTGATATCCAGAAACAGTAAGTCTACTTGTCCGTTTTGAATGTATTCTGATGCTTCGAGTGCAGAGGCACAAGAACCGACAACTTCTAGAAAATCTATTTTTTCAATAAAATCGATGATGCTATTGCGCGCCAAAGGTTCATCGTCAACAACGAGGCATTTAATTAGGGGTTTCGATGGCTGTTCTAGATTCAAGTTCATATCAGTTGAGCACTAAAGTAAGAATAATTGTGAATTTATCTTCTGTCTTTTCAATGGTTAGATCATAACGGTCTGGATATTGGATGTCGAGCCTTTTACGCACATTTTCTAATCCAAGTCCATGGTCATTCGACAATGCTCTATAGTGTTCGGTATAAGAATTTTCTATCTTTAGCATCAGATGCTCACCATCTTGTTTGCATAGTAAATTAACATAGCCGTTCTCATGAGGCAACCTAGAAACATGCTTGAAAGCATTTTCTACCAAAGGCATCAATAATAATGGCGTAATCTGGAGATTGCTATTTTGGATTTCCCATCTACAATCGACATCCAATTCATTTCCCCAACGCACTTGTTCAACACCCACAAGATCTTTTAGGTATTTGATTTCTGTTTCCAGCAGTACATATTCGCGATTGCATTCATACAATTGATAACGTAGAATATCCGAAAATTTTATAAGCAATTCCGAAGCAAGAGGCACATTCCGTTGCATAAGGATGTGGATATGATTAAGCACATTAAACATCAGATGTGGATTGATCTGGTCTTGCAATATCTTAATTTGTGCTTCTAAATGATTTTGCTTTAGCAAGGCATGCTTTTTCTCCATTATCCCATGTTCTTGGTAAAAACGAAGACCGCAAGCCGTGCCGTTTATTAAAAGAGCTGCTGGAATCGAAGTATAAAAACGAAACCAAAAATGCTCTAAAACTGGCAATTTGGATTGTGGAAAAGGTTCTCCTATTTCATGGCTCGCAAATACAATAGAAATCAGTGCCAAGCATCCGGCGAGAAGAAACGCCATAAAAATGAATTGTACTACAAAGAACCGCATCTTACCTCTATCCAGAGCTTTTGGCAGTAAAATGTCGCTAAGAGTGTGGGATATAGTAATAGAAAATAGTAAGAAAAGCATTGTCTGGTAGACGGCATACGAGAAGCTAAAATCTTGAATAATTTGTGCCCATATTGCAAAGCCTAATACGCACCAAAAGATGCTTATAAATAGCCAATGTCGGTATTGTGAATTTTTCTTCATGCGGAAAGGAGCAAAGATACTCTTGCTTCATTAAAGTTAGGAATACTATGCAAAGAAGGGAAGATTATTGCTCTTTAAAAAAAATATTTGACCAATGGCATGTGTGTTTTGACTAAAAGCAGAAGTTACTCATGGTATGAATGATTTTTGCTTATTTCTCCCATAAGCTATCCGTAAAATACTGCTTACTGTCTAGAAAATTTTCAAGTACTTTAAAATCCAATTGTTCGGCCAATTCTTCTATTTCTATAAAACTATATTTTTTCGAAAGCTCCGTCCAGATGGTTTCATCTTTTTTGAACGTAAACGACTTGTTAAGCACGCGGCTGTAGAATCGTTGTTTCGATAAGCTGTACAGATAGCTGTTGACTTCACCATTTTCGGGATTGTAGTGGCAATAAAAATCAAATTGGCTCACATCGATATCTGCATCCAATTCGCGATTGATTCTGTGAAGCAGGTTCATATTAAAGGCTTTCGTAATACCATGCGGGTCATCGTAGGCTTTTTGTATGATTCTTGGGCTTTTCTGCAAATCAATCCCTAATAATAGCTTGTCTCCTTTTTTCATGCCCGAAGCAAATTTCTGAAGCAGGTCAAAGGCATCTTCTTTTTTATAATTACCAATATTGCCACCAAGAAAAAGGAATAAGTTTGGCGTGTTCTCTTTTGAAATGTCTTTTATAACCTCAAAATAATCACCAATCTTGGATTGCAGTTTGATTCCTGGAAGCGAGGTACGGATGTTTTCTTCTAAGATCAGAATAGCTTCTTCAGAAATATCAATCGGCATATAGGTGAAATCAGCATTTTTATTCAAAAACGCTTGAAGTAGCTGTTTTGTTTTTGTGCCATCGCCAGAACCAAATTCCACGATATTGAATTTGCCTTTAAATTCAAGCCGTTCTAAAATCTGTTCTGATTGTTCCGACAAGATTTCGAATTCACAATTTGTCGGATAGTATTCAGGCATTTTCATGATCTGCTGGAAAATATGGCTTCCGTTATCATCATAAAAATATTTAGAAGAAAGATGTTTCTTTTTTGCAGTCAGTCCTTCCAAGACATCTTCCGCAAAAGCGGTAGTATAAATTTGTGGCGTTGTGTTCATAAGCAGTTATTTTGCAAGACGGATGCCGTTAAATTGCCAGCGTTCGTCTGCGTGAAAAAAGTTTCTGTAGGATTTTCGGCTATGGTGTGGCGATGTAGCGCAGGAAGAACCACGCAGGACCATCTGGTTGATCATGAATTTTCCGTTGTATTCGCCAATAGCGCCTTCTGGTTTTTTGAAATTAGGATACGGTAAATAGGCGCTGTTTGTCCATTCCCAACGTTTTCCCCAATCCAATTTATCGGCTGCGATTTCCCATTCAAATTCTGTCGGCAGTCGCATTTTTTTCCATGCAGCATAAGCAGAGGCTTCATAAAAACTGATGTGCGTTAAGATGGCATCAGTATCTATTTTTTCTAATCCTTTCAGCGTATAGCTGTGCCATTCTCCGTCAATTTTATGCCAATACAAGGGTGCTTCAATTTTGTTTTCAGTTACCCATGACCAGCCTTCATCCAGCCAATAACTAAAATCTTGATAGCCGCCGCTGTTGATAAATTCAAGATAGTCTGAATTGGTAACCAAGGACTTTGAAATTTCAAAATCATGCAGATATACTTTATGCCTGCCATGTTCGTTGTCAAAAGAAAAGCCTTCTCCTTCAAAACCTATTTCATAGATGCCTTCTTCTATTTTGACAAATCCGCTTTCGGCATTTTTTTGGTTTTCCCACTCGATATTTTCGTCATAGATTGGAAAAATCGGATTGTTTCCGAGAATGTATTTTATATCAGTCAAAAGTAATTCTTGATGCTGCTGTTCGTGATTCAGTCCTAATTCTATCAATTCTTTTAGTTCTTCTGATTTAAGCTGCAGCAGTATGTGCATGTGCATGTCGACATACGCGCGGTATTCAAAAACTTCCTGTACTCCCGGACGCGTGATGTTTCCTCGGTCGGCCCTAAAAACACGCTTTCCGACAAAATTGTAATAGCTGTTGAAAAGAAAACTGAAGTCCTCATCAAAAGGAGTATAGTCTGGAAGATGTTCTTTCAAGATAAATTGCTCGAAAAACCATGTGGTGTGCGCCAGATGCCATTTCGGCGGACTCACAAAGTTGACGGGCTGGGGTACGAAATCTTCTGTTTTTAATGGGCTACAGAGATGTTCAGTATGTTTTCTAACGGAATTATAACGGTCTGAAAGTGTCATTTTATTGATGGTTGAATATATCTAATTTACGAAGAATGTTTCAGAGCCATTTTGAAAGCAACTGATTTTTAACCTATTTATAACAGTTGTTGAAATTTTTTCAGGCAGTTGAAGCAACCTCGACAGTTTTTTTGCATCTCTATAGAAATTGCTATGGAGAATGAAAAATATTTTGTTCTTTTTTATGGTTATTCTGCTTTCGTGCAATAGCGATGATGATAATGGTAGTGTGAACTGCACTGAAGAAATTCGTGCAGGGCTTGTTGTCAGAGTCAAAGATGCCGTTACTAATCTGGAGCTTCAGGAAGGAGTAGTTGTTACTGCTACGGATGGGAGCTATTCTGAAATATTAGAATACGGATCGACTAGTACATCGACTTTTGTCGGAGCATTTGAAAGGCCAGGAAATTATATTCTGACAGTATCTGCAAATGGTTATCAATCTTTTGCTTCAGGTTTGATAACAGTAACTGCAGATGTATGTCACGTTATTCCGAAGAATGTAACCATTGCGTTGCAACCGGAATAAAAAAAGTCCCGATACCACCGGGACTTTTTTCGTTATTATTTCAGAGGTACGATTCCTATTGAATCGGATTTTCAATATAAAGCAGGTTCAATTATAGATTGAACGATGCGCCAAAACTAAAGACGAATTGGTTGTTCAGATGTTCATAGCCAAAAACGTCGCTTTCATATTTTGCAATTGGAATATTGAATTCGGTAAATAGGCCAAATCCATTGGTGAAGAAATAGCGTCCGCCCAAATGCCCGCCAAAATTTCGTAAACCTAAATCCAATCCAGGATAAATGTCAAAATTTTCAGGCAAGCCAATCACGTTTCCGATGTTAGCATTAAAACGCGCTTTAAGGTCAAATCGGTCCTCAAACTTTGAGCCGTCGCCGTCAACGCCTAATAAATAAGTAGTATAGCCTCCGATAGACATGTTTTCTCCGATTCCATAGTCATATGTAGCCATGATCCCTGTTGCATGATCTTGAAAGTTGCCTCCCACTTGAAATTTTTTATCTCCTTTACCATTAAAAGCTTGAGCATTTCCTAAAAAAGCACTTAAAAGCAAACCAAATGTTATAATTTTCTTCATAATTAAGATTTTGTGCAAATATATGGGTTTTTATGAATTTTTGAAACAAATTTAATTTCTGCCATTTTCTTCAGGATACAGCTGATAGACCGGATCGCTTTGCCAAAACTGCTTAGTATCAATATCTAATATCGTCAACGGTCCTTTGAAAGCTGCGCCAGTATCTACATTCCAGATATTGGCCTTGTTGATAGGGACAGTTTCTCCAATTCTGGTAACGGGTGTATGACCGATGAATATTTCTTTGTAAAGATTGAATCGTTTTGGATAATACGGACTGTCTTTTTCTATAGTGCTGTCCAAGGACAGCGCATTTTCCCATAATGTTCGTTCCCAATAGAACATTTTCGGAAAATATTCATACGTAACGCCGTTGAGGTTGGTGAATCCGGCATGAATAAAGAGGCGATTGTGCTCGTCGAGATGATAATTTTCCAAAGTTTTCAGAAAATCAATATGGACTTGCTTTTCGTCTTGTGACAGAAGGTTGTATTTTTCCATAGTCAGCCGCCCGCCATGATTGAACCATTGTGGATTGTCTTTTTTTGCTTCCAACCATTGCAATAGCAGATCGTCGTGGTTTCCTCTCAGAAAAATACAATTGTGCGTAGTTTTTAAAGCGATTAAAAAGTCAATTACTTCGGGAGATTCGCTCCAGCCGTCGACATAATCGCCAAGAAAAATCAAAGTGTCAGTATTGGTTACATCGGCTCTTTTGAAAATTTGGTGCAGGGCTTTCAATGCGCCGTGAATGTCTCCAATGATTAGGGTTCTGTTCATTGAATTAAAAGTATTGAATTCAAATATCATAAAAACAATCGACTATGTAAAAGAAAAATTCATATTTATCGTTTTGTTATGAATGATAAAATTTAACTTAAAATTCTTACTTTTTTAAATTGCTATGAGAAACATCTTCCCCCTACTTGTTTTTTTGCTTCTTATGGGCCAAATTTTATACGGCCAGAATACTATCAAAGGAAAAATCATAGATTCTGAAACTAAAGAGCCCCTAGCTTTTGCAACGGTCTTGATTAATGGTGACAGTCGCAAAGGGGTTTCTTCTGATATTGAGGGACTTTTTTCTTATAAGAATTCCTCTCCAATTTCAACAATCAGTTGCAGTTATATGGGTTATGAAAATTTTTCAACGTCTGTTTCAAAAGGAGATACTGAAATAGTGATTGCGCTGGTTCGATCAAAATTTGACCTGACGGAGGTAGTGATAGAATCTGGCGAAAATCCAGCCAATGCAATAATGAGAAAGGTAATCGCGAATAAGGAAATCAACAATCCGGAGAATATAAGTTCTTTCAAATACAGGTCTTATAACAAACTGATTTATGATTACAGGTCTGAATCGGCTGATAAAAGGGACAGTATTTTTATGCGCCAAAAGCTAAAAGGGAGCCACTTTTTTATGATGGAATCTGTAACCAATAGAAAATTTATAAAACCAGATGTCAGCGAAGAAGTTGTAGTAGCAACTAGAGTGTCCGGATTTACGAACCCTACATTTGCTTCATTGGCGACAGATTTCCAGCCTTTTTCTTTTTATAAAGACAACATCAAGCTGTTCAATATCAACTATCTGAACCCGATCAGCACGGGAAGCTTAAAAAAGTATAAATTCCGTATAGAAGATACAATCTATCAGCAGAAAGATACGGTCTATATCCTGTCATTTAAACCCTTGCCGAATAAAAATTTCGAAGGCTTAAAAGGGTTTTTATACATCAACACGAACAAATATGCCGTGCAGAATGTAATTGCCTCGCCATTTGAAAAAGGTAAAATTGATATCAAGATACAGCAACAGTATGTCTTGGTAGACGATAAATATTGGTTTCCGCAACAGCTCAATTATGCGTTGGTCTTTAACGAATTCCCGACGCCAAGAATAGGAATGCTTATTGACGGCAAGAGTTATATTGATCAGGTTGAGGTAGATGTGCCATTGCGGAAAAAGGATTTTTCGCTAGAATCAGTGCGGATGGATGAAAATGCAGCCCAAAAAGACAGTCTTTTTTGGGCGAACTCACGAGCCGAAAAATTAAATCGTACCGAAGAAACTACGTATAGAGTCATTGATAGCATTGGAAAGAAAGCGAATTTTGACGGCCTATTGACCTTTATGGAGCGATTTTCGCAAGGAAGGATTCCGATAGGACCAATTGATATCGACCTGTCGAAAACATTTAGTTATAATAAATACGAAGGATTTCGTTTGGGCACGGGCATCTATACCAACGATAAGTTGTTCAAAAATTTAGAACTCGGCGGATTTTTCGGCTACGGATTAGAAGATCATGATTGGAAATACGGAGGTGAAGTTTCGTATAAGCTTTCTAAAGAAAACGAAATGAAGATCGGAGCAAAATTCCAGCAAAATCTTATTGAAACGGGCAACTATGGCTTGAATAGTTATGAGCCTGGCCTGTATAATTTTAGGAATTATATCGGATTTCAATACGACATGATTCGACAGTCTAACCTAAATTTTAGTTTCCGAACCTTACGATATTTGCGATTCAAGGTAGATTTTAACCACACGAAAACCGATCCGAAGTACAATTATGTCTTCCAAAATAACAGTCAAAATTTTGTGGATTATACCAATTCAGACCTGACAATCAACTTGAGATTTGCCTATAAGGAAAAATTCATAAACAGCCTTAACCAAAGATATTCGATGGGCACAACCTATCCGGTTCTGAATCTTGCGTATACCAAAGGAATCAAGAATTTTATGGACAGTGATTTCAGTTACAACAAAATTGAAGCTACGGTCCAACAGTCTTTCTTCACGAAGAATTTTGGCCAGACCGATTACCGCATAGAAGCTGGTTTTGTTGATAATCCGTTACCGTATGGACTTTTATTTACGGGAGAAGGAGGTTATGACAGTAAGTCTGCAATTATCATGAAAAACACATTTCAGACTCTGCGTCCGTATGAATTCCTGTCGGATCGTTATGTCAACTTATTTCTTTCGCACAATTTTGGAGGACTGCTTTTCAAATCCGGAAAATTCCAGCCTGGTGTGACTTGGCATAATAATATCGGCTGGGGAGATTTGTCGAGCAAAAGCGTTCATCAATTGATAGGGTTCAAGACAAAAGACAAGATTTTTACGGAAACAGGCCTGCAGATTGACAATATTTTGAAAGTCAACTATATGAATGTGGCTTACCTCGGATTAGGGTTTGGGGTATATTACCGATATGGAGCTTACTCACATCCAGAATTTAATGACAATCTGGCTTTTAAATTCTCGCTATCGATGTCAATCAAGTGATGTGTCGTATTTCATCTTTCGCAAGATTCGCATAGCTTCCTTGAAACTCACATAAACTGTTGGATTTTCGAAGCTTTTCAGCAAAGGTTTTGCATCAATGAGTTTTTGCTTGGCATCTTCAAATCCGTTGAGATAGCAGATCATAAAGGTAGAAGGAAGATTTTCTAGATCCTTTTTTTCTCTTTCGGAAAGGGCTAATCCTTTGTCTAATTTGGAAAGAAGCGATAAGTTGGAATTATAGATGTGAAAAAGTACTTTTCTGTTGTACTGCGGCGGCTCAAACAGAAACTGCGTTTCGATTTTATAATAGCCGTTGTCGTAAAAAGAAATCGTCTGTTTTTCTAAAGGATAGTAGCTCGTTTTGTCATTCAGTCCGAGTGGAAGGTATTCTGTAATCGAAAACGTATGGTTGTCATATTCGATCGAAACTTCATCTAGGGCTGAATAAAAAAGCTTCACCTGTTCATTGACCAGTTCAATGTCTACGCGGGATAAATAGGTTTTTTCCTTGACCTTCTTTTTATGTCCGGCCCAACAGACGACAAATAATTCCTTAAAAACTTTATACTTCGGAGACATGTCTTTATGGCGATTGTTCATAAAGTCGATGACACCTTCTAAAGTATGTTCGATACTATTGCGAGAGTTGTTTTCAATGCTGATGACGGTTTCTATATTTTGGTAATTTTTGCCGATATCGTTTGGGATTTCATCCACAGGAACCGAATTGCTTCCTCTTCGTATAAAAGTAGATTTTGCCAAAATGGTATGAATTCCTTTTTTGAAGAAAGACACCCTTTTGCTTGGTTTTATCGTTACCAAACCTACGACTTTGTCTTTTGGAAGATTCGGAAACGGAACATTTTCGTATTGGATTTTTGGCGGATTTTCTAAAAAAGCATTCACAAGATTCTGGATGCGGCTGTCGTCAAAAAAATCATCGCCTACGATTTCATTGTCATGGTCTTCAACGCCTACGACAATATACGAATTGTTGGCAGGATTAGAATTCGACAATGCGCAGATATGCTTTAGGAATTTTCCTTTTCCTTCGCGGGTATGAAGATTCAGCTGGCGCTTTTTGTCATAAAAGCTGCTCTCGTCATTGTGAGCGAGAAGATTTTTTATGAGCAGGCGCTTGTTGATCATGGATTGGATTTTTAGACTGTTAGATTTTTAGATCGTAACAATCTAAAAATGGAACAATCAATTTTTAGATGATGCGATTCACAATCGTCGAAGAAGCCTGGGCCGTCGACATGACGATTAGATCAGCAATATTAATATGATAAGGCCTAGTAATCACAAATCGGATAATATCGGCAATATCTTCTGGTTTTAAAGGTTCAAATCCTTTGTAGACATTGGAAGCCCGTTCAGCATCGCCCTTAAAACGCACTTGTGAAAATTCGGTTTCGACCATTCCGGGATGTATGCCTCCGACACGGATTCCATATTGGTTCAAGTCCATTCGCATGCCTTGGTTGATTGCATCGACAGCATGTTTTGTGGCGCAGTAGACATTTCCGTTGGGATAAACTTCTTTCGCGGCAGTCGAACCGATGTTAATGATATGGCCGTTTCGCCTTTCGACCATTTTTGGAATGACGGCATGAGAAACGTACAAAAGTCCCTTTACGTTAATGTCGATCATAGCGTCCCAATCCTCCAAATCACCTTTTTCAATGGGATCTAGCCCGTGTGCATTGCCGGCATTGTTGATCAGGATGTCGATTTCTGAAAATTCCTTTGGCAAAGAATCGATTGATTCTTGAACGGCTTTTTTCTTTCTTACGTCAAAATTCAAAGTATGGACTTTCGTGCGGTGTTCTAATTCAAGTTGCAATTCTGCCAAACGGTCTTCGCGCCTGCCGCACAAAATCAGTTTAAAATTGTGTTTTGCTAATTCAATAGCCGTAGCTCTTCCGATGCCGCTGGTGGCACCTGTTATTAGTACTGTTTTCATTATTTTATTTCTTTGTTGAAAATTTAAAATTCAATATTCAACATTTTTATAAACAAGTTTGTGTTTCTAAGGAACCTTATTTCCCATGCTTTCTGTCCAGATGGCAAACCATTCTTCTTTTTCCAACTTGAATTCTGTGGCTTTATACAATTGTTGTATTCTCGAAACATTTACCGTTCCTGCAATCGGAATCACTTTGGCCGGATGCTGCAAAACCCATGACAAAAGAATCGTATCAGAACCTACATGGTATTTTCCCACAAGCTCCGCCAAAAGTGTTTTTAATCGTCTAGTCTGGTCTGTTTTTTCTCTAAAAACCGTTCCAAGCGGATTCCATGCCATAGGACGGATGTTGTGGACCTGCATGTGATCAAGGCTTCCGTCAAGCATGGCTTTGAAGTCGGTTGCCGAAAATTGCACCTGATTGTAGCTGACTTCTGTTTTGGAACGGATGAGGTCAGTTTGTGAAGGTGTAAAGTTAGACAGTCCGAAATCAAGAATCTTTCCTTCTGATTTTAATTTTGCTATAGCTTCCGCAATTTCATCAGCCTGCATTAACGGACTTGGACGGTGCAACAAAAGAACATCAAGATAGTCAGTATGCAGATTTTTTAATGAATTTTCTACAGACCAGATGATGTACTCTTTCGAATAATCATAATGCTTGATTTTGTTGTCTCTGTTTTCAGCAATATGCTGGATACCGCATTTTGAGATTAGTTGTATTTTTTTTCTGTCGATTTTGCTTTCTGTAAAAGCCTTTCCAAAAGAGGCTTCCGTAGTATAACCTCCATAAATATCGGCGTGGTCAAAAGTGGTGATTTTATTTTCGAGGCAAACGTGAATCATGTTTGCCATTTCGGAAGTTGTGAGATTTTTATCCCAAACGCCCCAATTCATAGTTCCCGCAATTATGGGAGATAATGTTGTTTTCACGATGATTAGTTTTGAGTTTTTAAATTTATGAAAACAAAATCATAAATCATCCTTAAAACCAAGCCATTCAAATGTATTTTAACGTAATGTTAACAACTTACCTTTAAATAAATTTTCAATTTGCACTGTTAAAATTAAATACTAATTTCACGGCTTTTAAATATCAGATTATGGAAGAAAATGCTACTGCATTAGACATTAGGGCAATTAATGAAAAAATAGAAAGAGAAAGTGCTTTTATTGACTTGTTGATGATGGAAATGAACAAGGTCATCGTAGGTCAGAAGCACATGGTAGAACGATTGTTGATTGGGCTTTTGGGACAAGGGCATATTTTACTGGAAGGTGTTCCGGGATTGGCAAAAACATTAGCTATCAATACGCTTTCGCAAGCAGTTCAAGGTTCTTTCAGCCGTATTCAGTTTACACCAGATTTGCTTCCTGCCGACGTTGTGGGAACCATGATTTATAACATCAAAGACAATGTCTTTTCCATCAAGAAAGGACCTATTTTCGCTAATTTCGTCTTGGCAGATGAGATCAACCGTGCTCCTGCAAAAGTACAGTCGGCACTATTGGAAGCCATGCAAGAAAAACAAGTGACGATTGGCGATACGACTTTCAAGCTAGACAAGCCATTTTTGGTTTTGGCTACACAAAACCCTGTAGAACAAGAAGGAACGTATCCTTTGCCAGAAGCGCAAGTAGACCGTTTCATGCTAAAAACAGTTATCGATTATCCAAAAATCGATGAAGAACGAATGGTTATCCGCCAAAACCTAAAAGGCTCTTATGAAAAAGTAAATCCGGTAATTTCAACCGACCAGATTCTTCGCGCTCAAGAAGCCGTTCGTGAAGTGTATATGGATGAAAAAATCGAAAAATACATTCTGGATATTGTCTTTGCGACCCGCTATCCAGAAAAATACAAACTAGAAAACCTGAAACCATTGATCAGCTTTGGAGCCTCGCCTCGTGGAAGTATCAACTTGGCCAATGCAGCTAAATGTTACGCTTTCATCAAACGTAGAGGCTATGTGATTCCAGAAGATGTCCGTGCAGTGGTACATGACGTGCTTCGCCACAGAATCGGAATTACGTATGAAGCCGAAGCCGAAAACGTTACTTCTGTTGATATCATAAACAAGATCGTAAACGAAGTTGAAGTACCTTAAAACATTTTTGATTTTTGATTTAGGATTTAGGAAAATTTCTTGAATCTTGAATCATAAACCACAAATCAAAAATCTAAAAAATGGATACAAAGGAATTACTCAAAAAAGTACGAAAAATAGAAATCAAGACCCGAAGATTGAGCGATCATATTTTTTCGGGAGAATACCATACATCGTTCAAAGGACGCGGGATGACATTTAGCGAAGTCCGCCAATACCAATTTGGAGATGATGTGCGTGCAATTGATTGGAATGTTACGGCGCGTTATAATGAACCGTATATCAAAGTTTTCGAAGAAGAAAGAGAGCTGACTATGATGCTAATGGTAGACGTCAGCGGTTCGGAAAGTTTTGGTACGCAGAACAGTTTCAAGAAAGATATTGTGACAGAAATAGCTGCAACGATGGCCTTTTCAGCAACGCAGAACAATGATAAAATTGGGCTTATCCTATTTTCTGATGAAATTGAATTGTTCATTCCTCCTAAAAAAGGAAGATCGCACGTTTTGAGAATCATTCGCGAGTTGATTGAATTCAAGCCTAAAAGTCATATGACAAATCTGTCACAGGCATTGAAATTCTTGTCAGGAGTCATAAAAAAGAAAGCCATTGTTTTCGTAATTTCAGATTTTATGACAGATGATAATTATGAGCATACGCTGAAAATTGCCGGAAAGAAACATGACCTGACGGGAATTAGAGTATATGATGCTCGAGAAGAAAAAATGCCAAATATCGGAATGGTCAATATGCTGGATGCGGAAACAGGCGAAACGATGTTGGTCAACACAGGCTCCAAATCAGTTCGTCTGGAATATGAAAAATATTATCAGGAGAAAATGAAATATTTCAAGGAAACATTCAGCAGATGCGGCTCAGGAACTGTAAATTCTAGAGTAGACGAAAGCTACGTGACAAAATTATTGGGCTATTTTAAATCGAGAGGTTAATCTTTTTTCCCCCTTTCATGAATAAAGATTAGGAACTAAAAAAATGAAAAACAACACCCTTTACATACTGCTCTTTTTATTGGTTGGAACATTTGCTTTCGGACAGCAAAAACGGGTAACGACATCCGTAGATTCTACCAAGGTTAAAATAGGGGCACAAATCAACCTTACGCTAAAAACTTCGGTCGATACGTTGTCGAACGTCGTATTTCCGGAAGGAACTAATTTCGGCCAGTTAGAAGTCTTGGAATCGTATCCAACAGATACCGTTAAAGAAAAAGACCGCTACCTGTTGACCAAGAGATACGGATTGACGCAATTTGATTCTGGAAAATATCTGATTCCAAGCTTGAAAGTATTGATTAACAACAAGCCCTTCGCAACAGATTCCCTTTTTGTTGCCGTTGCCGGAGTCAAAGTCGATACATTAAAACAAAAAATGTATGACATTAAAGGAATTGCTGAGGTTAAAGAGTCGATGGGGAATTGGTGGAAATACCTTCTCGGAATACTACTATTGGTAGGAATCGGATACTTGATTTATTATTTCGTTAAAAACCGTAAAAAGAAAGAAAAGCCAGAAGCCATCGTATATGCAACACCGATTGAAAAAGCGGTAGGCTTGCTTAAAAATCTGGAGCAAAAAGAACTTTGGCAAAAAGGAGAAGTCAAAAATTATTATTCTGAATTGACCGATATTGCCAGAACCTATATCGAAGAAGAAATTCAAGTTCCAGCCATGGAAAGCACGACTTCGGAAGTTATCATAGGATTGCGAAATGCCGCAGTCAGAAAGAAAATGAAAATTTCTCAAGAAACGGTAGAAAATCTTGAGCGCGTTTTGCGTCAGGCCGATTTGGTAAAATTTGCCAAATCAAAACCGCTTGATTTCGAGATAGCCGAAGACAGAAAAAAGATAGAAAAGACAATTTTTACATTACACAAAGCTATACCAGAAGTAGAAGAGGAAGACGACGAGATGCTGATGCTGGATGCACAAAAAAAAGAATTATTGTTGAAGAAAAAACGCAAACGCAAGATTGCTATTGCGGTTTTTACAATTTCCTTTTTGGTTGTAGGAACGCTCACTTATTTTATCACTACTAAAGGATTGGAGTCTGTTTTAGGACATCCGACAAAAGAATTATACGAAGGCGAATGGATCACGAGCGATTATGGTAATCCTGCGGTAACCATGGAAACGCCAAAAGTATTAAAAAGGACTAAACTTCCGAACGGGAGAAAAGACATGGGCGTAAAAGAAAGCCAAGCCTTCTCGTATGGAACCTTTTTTGATGAAGTATCTGTAAATGTTTCGACAACATCATTTAAAGATACACTGAGCAGACCGCTAGAAAAAGTAGTCGAAAGAGAAATCAAGTCGTTTGAAAAACAATATAAAGCCAAAGATGTTTTCGTAAAACAAGATCAATTTGACACCAAAGAAGGCATTACAGGAATAAAAGCCTATGGATCGATGGTCATTTTTAAAGAAGACAGCGATAAAGAAATCAAGATCGGTTATGAAATCTTGGTATTTGCACAAGAAGGAGGCCTTCAGGAAATCATAATCACTTATCGTGATAATGATGAATTCGGCTCTAAAATCTCCGATAGGATAATTAACTCAGTCGAACTTAAAAGAGTAAACTAAGATGAAGAATGTTACCTTTTTAAACCCTGAGTTTTTCTGGCTGTTTGTCCTGATTCCGATTGCTATTGCTTGGCAGATCTGGAAAGGAAAAAAACAAGCCTCGTTAAAAGTAAGCTCGCTAAAAGGATTCAAGGCAAAACCGTCAGTTTTGGCAAAACTGAAACCTTTATTGTTTGTTTTCAGGATTTTGGCATTGAGCTTTTTGATTGTTGCTTTGGCCAGACCGCAAAGTGTAGACATCAGCAACAAGACCAATATTACAAACGGAATCGATATCGTAATGTCTATTGACGTTTCAGGAAGTATGCTAACGCGCGATTTGAAACCGAATCGTCTGGAAGCCTTGAAAAGAGTCGCTTCAGATTTCGTTGAAGCCCGTCCAAATGATAGAATCGGATTGGTTGTGTATGCGGCGGAAAGCTATACCAAGACGCCAGTGACCAGCGACAAAGCTGTAGTCCTTGATGCGCTGAATAGCGTAAAATACGATCAACTTCTGCAAGATGGAACCGGAATCGGTATGGGATTGGCAACTGCGGTAAATCGTTTGAAAGACAGCAAAGCAAAAAGCAAAGTGATTATCTTGCTTACGGATGGAGTCAACAATTCCGGTTTTATCGATCCAAGAATGGCTTCTGATATCGCAAAAGAATACGGAATAAAAGTATATACGATCGGAATTGGAACCACTGGAATGGCTGAATCTCCATACGCGATTGGTCCAAACGGAGAATTCGTCTACAGAATGATGCAAGTCGAAATCGATGAACAATTGATGAAGGAAATTGCAAGGAATACAGACGGAAGATATTTTAGAGCCAAGAATAATCAGAGCCTGAAAGCCATCTATGATGAGATCAACAAGTTGGAAACCACAGAAATTGAAGAACAAAAATTCTACAATTATGATGAACGATTCAGGCCTTTTGCAATTGCTGCAGGTTTGCTTTTATTGCTAGAAGTTTTATTGAAAAATACAGTTTTTAGAAGCTTTATTTAAAAAATTATGTACGACGAATTAGACGAAAAAAAATATTTATACCTTTTGATCATCATCCCTATTCTGGTGCTGATTTTCCTATTCAATCTCTATTGGAAAAGAAGAAAGCAGAAAGAATTTGGAGATTTGAAACTGGTCAAAAAATTAACTCCCGAAAAATCGGTTTTCAAATCAACCCTGAAAATTACAGTTTTTCTTTTAGCGCTGGCTTGCCTGATTTTAGGATTAGTAAACCCTAAACTGGGAACCAAAGTAGAAACCGTTAAAAGAGAAGGAATTGATATTGTTTTCGCTATCGACGTCTCAAAGTCAATGCTAGCCGAAGATGTGGCGCCCAACCGTTTAGAAAAAAGCAAGCAAATTGTCTCGCAAATTATCAATCAGCTTGGAAGCGACAGAATAGGAATCGTAGCGTATGCCGGAAGCGCTTTTCCGGTTTTGCCGATTACGACAGACTATAGCGTAGCAAAAATGTTCCTCCAGAGCATGAATCCTGGAATGGTTTCGTCTCAAGGAACATCGCTCGACGAAGCAATCCAGTTGTCGTCGACTTATTTTAATCCAGACAGCAAGACTAGCAAGTTGGTCATCATGATTTCTGATGGAGAAGACCATTCCGAAGGAATTGAAGATGCGACAGAAGAAGCCAATAAAAATGGTTTAAAGATCATAACTATTGGTGTTGGTACTGAAAAAGGAGGCCCGATTCCATTAAAAAGAAATGGTGTGGTCGAAAGTTTCCAGCGCGATCAAAATGACCAGATTGTCGTGACAAAACTCAACGAAACTACCTTAAAAGAAATTGCCAAAAACACAAAAGGCGGTTATGTGAACGGAAACAATACCAAAGAAGTAATCGATTATGTGAAGCATGCCTTGGATAATATCGAAAAAAGCGAATTCGAGACCAAGCAATTTGCCAACTACCAATCGCAGTTCCAATGGCTTTTGGGAATCGCCTTCTTTTTGTTTTTCTTAGATATTTTCTTCTTGGAGAAAAAAACAACCTGGGTGAAAAAGATGAATTTATTTAATGAAAAGGAATAATATGAAACAGCTATTGCTATATGCAGTTCTATTTTTTTCCTTTGCAGCCATAGCACAGGAAAAAGACAAAAATTTGCCAAAAGGAAACAAAGAATTTAAAGAAAAAAACTATGCTGATGCTGAAGCCGAATATAGGATTTCATTATCCAAATCGCCTACAAAAGCGATGGCATCTTATAATTTGGGAAATACGATTTACAAGCAGAAACAGCCAAGCGAAGCAAAACTAGCGTATGTAAAAACTATCGAAAATGCCAAGACGAAGCCTCAAAAACACAAAGCGTTCCATAATCTTGGCAACATTTTCATGACCGAAAAGAAATATTCTGATGCCGTCGAAGCGTATAAAAATGCCTTAAGAAATAATCCGGCTGACGAACAGACTAGATACAATTATGCGCTAGCAAAAGAATATTTGAAAAACAATCCGGAACCGCCAAAAGACGACAAAAAGAAGGACAAGGATAAAAAAGAGAAAGATAAAGACAAGGAAAATAAAAAAGACGACAAAAAAGACGGAGACAAAGGAGATAAAGATAAAAAAGACGATAAAGGAAAAGGCGACGATAAAAAAGACAAGCAGGACGGCAAAGATGGCGACGGAAAACAAGACAAAGATTCCGACCAAAAAGGCCAGCCGAAACCGCAGCCAGGCAACAGTCCGTCAAAACAACGAATTGAAAACCTGCTCGATGCCGTAAATAATGAAGAAAAGAAAATCCAAGACAAGGTCAATGCCCGAAAAGTAAAAGGCAAGCCTGTTCAAACAGAAAAAGACTGGTAATAGATGTTGATTGTGATGAGAAAATATATAATAGCATTAATTTTACTCTGTTTTCAAGGGCTATCGGCTCAAGTTCAGTTTGAGGCGAAAGTCAGCAAGCAGACACTTGGGATAAACGAGCGGCTTCGAATTGATTTCGTCATGAATGAAGACGGAGACAATTTTACGCCTCCTTCTTTCGAAGGCTTTCGCGTTGTCGGAGGGCCAAGCCAGCAAGTAAGCCAGACTTGGATCAACGGAAGAGCTACTTTCAACAAATCTTACATTTACATCCTGCTTCCGCTACAACGCGGGTCGCTTACGATAAAGCAGGCAACGATAGAAATTAAAGGACAGACCTACAAAACAGCACCGATAAAAATAAACGTGACCGCTGCTGTCGACGAATCAAAAGATCCGAGCAGTCCGGATTATGTGCCGAGCGGAGGAATCCATCTTATTGCCGAAATTTCCAACGCAAATCCGTATCTCAACCAGCCGATAACCGTAGTATACAAGCTATATGTCAGCAATAATGTGAGCGTTAGGAACTGGAAAGAAATTGACAGTCCGAAATTCAATGATTTCTGGAGCCAAAATATCGATATTAAAAATCTGGTAGTCGAAAACGGAAAATACAACGGCGAAGATTACCGTTATGTCGTCTTGCGCAGAACCGTTTTATATCCTCAAAAATCTGGAAAGCTTACCATTGAACCACTTTCATTAGATATTGTTGTCGATCAGCCTACAAACCGGAGGGATATCTTTGGGAGAGTCCAATTTGTAACGGCCAACAAAACTGTTTCCGCAGGAAGCAAAATCATTAACGTTAAAGTCTTGCCAGAAACTGGAAAACCTCAAGATTTTACAGGTGCGGTTGGTCAGTTTGATTTTGTGGTAAAACCTTCTAAAACCGAATTGAAGCACGGGGAATCGTTAGATTTAGACATCAGCGTTTCTGGAAAAGGAAACTTGAAATTATTCACTTTGCCAAAACCGATTGTTCCGAGCGCACTAGAAATGTACGATCCGGTGCATAATGAACAAGTTTCGACACCGCTTTCAGGAATGCAAGGCAAAATATCAGATAAATACACAATTATTCCGCAATATCAAGGAAATTATACCATCAAAGGATTATCGTTCTCGTATTTCGACTTTGCTACAAAATCCTATAAAACGATAACTTCTAAAGACATCGTGATTAAGGTTTTGGACGGACCGACATCTTCCGATCCAGCTGTTGCTGCTACGCCAGGCTCTGGAACCACGAAACAAGTTGTGAAAAGTACAAACCAATTTGGATTTATAGCGCTTAAGACACAACTAAAACCAATTCATAAAGAAGATTTCTTTGGTTCGGGATTATTCTATACATTGTTATTCCTGCCTTTCCTTTTTATTCCGATTATTGTTTTGGCTAAAAAGAAAAAAGAGGCCATCGACAGCGATGTTGTGGGTAACAAAAGAAAAATGTCAAACAGGCTGGCTAAAAAATACCTTTCAGAAGCTAAAAAACAAATCAACAACAAAGAGCCGTTTTATATTGCTCTCGAAAAGGCATTACATAATTTCTTAAAAGCCAAGTTGCATATTGAGACTTCGGAAATGAGCAAAGATAAAATCAGAGAAATTCTTTTAGAGAGAAATGCAAGGCCAGAAACCGTCGATGATTTTATAAATCTGACAGAAAACTGCGAGTTTGCAAGATATGCGCCGTATTCAAGCGTTGCCATCCAGCAGGATTTTGATAAGGCCGTAACCGTGATTTCCGAACTGGAAAAACAAATCTAACAATTGATGATTCCGTTACGAATTGAAAATTGAAAAAAATGAAAAACGTATTCTACATACTATTGCTTTTTACCCAAATTTTCTGGGCTCAGGATAATTTCGAAGCGGGAAACAAATTATACCGTCAAGATAAATTTGAAGAAGCTGTAAAAGCCTATGAAAATGTCCTAAAAACCAAAAAGCACTCCGCCGAATTGTATTTCAATCTTGGAAACGCCTACTATAAACTAAATAAGACGGCTCCAGCGATTTATAATTACGAAAAGGCCCTGTTGCTTAATCCGGGCTATTCAGAGGCAAAAAACAACCTGCAATTTGCCCAAAACATGACAATTGATGAAATCAAGCCAGTACAAGAAGTCGGATTTGGAAAAGTCATCCATGATTTTACGTCTTCGCATACGTATGACGGCTGGGCTAAGATTGCTATTGGCTTCTCAGTAATTTTTCTTTTGTTTTTTATTGGGTACTATTTTTCTGCTGCGACAATGTTGAAACGTATTTTCTTTGTCGGACTGTTTATTGCCTTAGTCGGATTGATTATCTGCGTAGCTTCAGCGATAGCCGAAAAAACGAGATATGAAAATGACAAGCCGGCGATAATTTTTGCCGATACCATTGGCGTAAAAAATGAGCCTAAAGAAAATGCCGACGATGCTTTCATCCTCCATGAAGGAACAAAAGTTCAGGTTATAGAAGTTTTGGATAATTGGAGAAAAATCCAATTGGCAGATGAAAAAGAAGGCTGGATCAGCAAAGAGGCTTTGAAAGAGATAAAGTAGATTGAGGATTTAAGATTTGTGATTTGTGATTTGCGTCTGGGATTCACAATCAAAAATCAAAATTCGCCATCTTTTAGAGATAACGGTTTCATCAGTCTAAGTTCAGAAATCTAAAATCATAAATTTATTTCTTCAACTCATCAAACCATTCCTCAAAAACAGGGAAGATAAATTCTGAAATTTTTAAAATAGGGTTATAAAATAGCGAATCATCTAGCGTTTTCTTTTCAGCAAACGTATGGTTGAAATTGATTTTTTGGAACAAAGCCAAAGCAAAACTTAAGATAAGGCACATTTTCAACACGCCGAAAATTCCTCCCGCAATTTTATTCAGCAATCCCAAACTCGCGAAATTGGCAATCGAAGTAAAAAATTTTGCCAATAACGAAACGCCCAATACGACTCCGATAAATGTCAATATAAAAGCCCAGATAGCAATGGTTTTTGGATTCCAAGAAAATAGATCTGAAAGAAAATCTGCGGTAAGGAAAGAAAATTTTATTGCAATATAAATTCCTAAAAGCAGCGAAACCAAAGAAGCAAATTCTACAAAAAGACCGTTCCAAAGGCCACGAACTAGTCCATAAACTAAAAATACACCTAAGATAATATCTAAAAATCCCATCAAGAAAATAGTAAGCAGCCAAGATAGTCGACTTTGCATAGAAAAACAAAATTCAACAACGTATCTTTGCAGACTAATTTTATCGTTTATGGAATGGGAATTTCCAAAACCATAAACCAAAAATCTAAATTTCACATGTCTAGAGATATACAATTAAAAGAGCGATGGGAAAAGCTCGTAACCCTTTTATCCAAGCAATTTGCCGAAGGTGATGTGCTGGATCTGGATTCTATCATTTATTTGATTGGTGTCCAAGAACTTGGAAAAGTTCATCAAAAATTCAAAAAAGACGAAAAAGTAAACTTGATGCATATCGCAATTTGCCGTCTGCTTGAGCCTTACGGATTCTACGAATTCGATTATTTTGATAGCGAGGGATGGCCTCATTATAAAGTAAAAGAAGAACTGCCACCGTTGAAAGCAGGCGAACAATCGGTGTTGATGAAAGAAGCGATTGTCAATTATTTTCTGGAAAGAGAAGTTATTGATTAAAATTTTAGATTTCAGAAAGAATATAGCGATTGAAAACTGCTGAAAACTGCCGATTTTCAACGAAAAATAGTAAATTTGCACCTTTACCAAAAGAAGATGATAGACAAGATTAAAGAATATATTGGCGAAGCAGAAGCGTTTCAAACCCAAAATAAAGAAGAACTCGAAGCATTCAGGATTAAGTTCTTAGGAAGCAAAGGGCTTTTGAAAGATTTTTTTGCCGCATTCAAAAGTGTTCCAAACGAACAGAAAAAAGAATTCGGACAGGTAATCAACCAGCTGAAGAATACTGCTGAAGAAAAAGTCAAAACAATTCAAGAATTGCTTGAAAGCAAAGAAGAAACCGTAGGAATCTATGGCGATTTGACACGTCCGGCAGAACCGTTGAAAATTGGTTCGCGCCATCCTATTTCTTTAGTCAAAAACCAGATTATCGACATTTTCTCAAACATTGGTTTTAATGTGTCTGAAGGTCCAGAAATTGAAGACGACTGGCATAATTTCACGGCATTGAATCTTCCGGAATACCATCCGGCTAGAGATATGCAGGATACGTTTTTTATCCAGACGAATCCGGATATTCTTTTGAGAACTCACACGTCGTCGGTTCAAGTTCGCTATATGGAAGAAAACAAGCCGCCAATCCGGACTATTTCTCCTGGGCGTGTTTTTAGAAATGAAGCCGTTTCTTCACGTTCTCACTGTATTTTCCATCAAGTAGAAGGATTGTACATTGACAAAGATGTTTCGTTTGCCGATTTGAAGCAGACACTTTTATATTTCACGAAAGAAATGTTCGGTAAGTCGAAAATCCGTTTACGCCCTTCGTACTTTCCGTTCACGGAACCAAGCGCGGAGATTGATATTTATTGGGGATTAAAAACCGAAACGGATTATAGGATTACCAAAGGAACCGGTTGGTTAGAAATCGGCGGTTGCGGTATGGTAGATCCAAATGTCTTGAAAAACTGCGGTATTAATGCTGATGAATTTACAGGTTTTGCCTTCGGTATGGGTGTCGAGAGAATTGCGATGCTGTTGCACCAGATTGGCGATATCAGGATGTTTTATGAAAACGACGTACGATTCTTAGAACAGTTTAAATCTTCTATTTAGTCATAAAGTTGAAAGTCAAAAGTTGTAAAGAAATTGTTAAAAGCAAGAACTTTCGACCTTTGACTTTCTCACTTTCCCACTTCTTATTATGAAAAAAGATATCATCGTTCCAAAAGTAGAAAACGTTTTTATGGCCGCCGTTCAAGAATGGAACGACGACTTTATGGAAAATGTTTGGTATGTCTATCTGGTCAATGACAGCGATTTTGATCTGGACAGTGTCATGGTAGTTTCAAAAGCTTTCGGAACCATAGATGGCGAGATGAAAAAAACATCGCTTTTACGCCACGCTTTTATGAAAGTTCCAGCGGTTTCTGTCGTAAAGGTAGAAATGGTCGAAAAAAGCGTCCTAGAGCTTAATAACGAGTTTATGGTTACCTATTTCATAGGAAATACATTATACGATAAAAAATTTACGTTCCGCACCAATACGATAAATGAACGAGCTACAGAAGAAGTGCCGATTCTATTCGTAAATGGTGTTATCGTGCGATAATTACCCTTTTAAGATCTTGCTTTTTTCTTGATCAAATTCTTCTTGCGACAAGATTCCTGCATCCAATAATTCTTTTAAGTCGAGCAAAGCTTGTTTTTTGGAAGCCATATCTGCAGGAGGAACAACAGTTTCTGTTTTTGCAACTGCAGGATTTACAGTATTCGACGGACTGAACTTGAGCAATAACTCTGTGATTTCATTATATCCTTTAATGTTAGAATAGTCGATAGCCTTCTGTTCTTTTGCATTGACTACAGAAGCATCGGCGCCTTTTTCTAGCAGTAACTTTACCATGTCTTTTTTGCCATTGGCTGAAGCATAATGTAAGGCAGTATTACCGCTTTCATCCTGAATATTGATAGTGGAACCTTTGTCTAAAAGTAATTTTACCATGCTTACATGGCCGCTTTTCGCCGCAACGTGTAACAGACTTTCGCCACCGTAGCCATAAGTAGTGTCGAGAGAGAAACTGCTTGAAACGCTAAGACTGTCTGCAGTTTCTACCCAATCCAAATAAGAATACATCGAGGTTTCGTTTCCAGTTACGGGTTTCGAATAATTGACATCAACACCATTTTCAATAAAAAGCTCGACGATTTCTTTTTGGTTGTTGGCACAGGCATACCAAATGGGCGATAAGCCATTTTTAGAAGAAACAAAAAGATCGGCTCCTTTTTCTGTTAAAAGCTTGGTCAGCATTCGATTGCTATCATAGCAGGCTAAAAGCAAAGCACTTTCGCCCAAATGGTTCACATGGTTGATATTGGCACCATTTTCCAGCAACAGCTCAACCATAGGCTGGTTTTTAGATTTTACGGCAAAAAGCAATGGCGAGTTACCTTGCTTGTTGGTCGTGTTGATATCAGCTCCGTTTTCCAATAATTTTTTGACGATTGTGGCATTTCTCCAACTTGCTGCAAGGAGCAATGATGTTTCAGCTTCATTATTTTCTACATCTGCATTCAGTCCTTGTTCCAGCAGTTTTTCAAGAATTTCAATCTGTCCAGTTAGTGCGGTTAGATGCAAGAGGCTATTCCCTTTTAAATCTTTGATGCTTGTCTTGGCTCCTTTTTCAAATAAAAATAAGGCGGTCTGCTTCTGTTTTTGAAGGCAGGCAAAATAGAAAGGCGTTTCTCCGGCATGATCTTCATAATCGATATCGGCTCCTTCCTCGATGAGCATTTGTACCAAATCAAGAAAGCCATAATGTGCAGCATAATGCAAGGCTGTTCGACCCTTTTCATCCGTATAAGTAACATCTACTTCTTTGTTGGCTAATAAAAGTTCGGCTATTTTTCTTTTTCCGCCTTCACAGGCGATGATGAATGACATTGACATAAGTTTTCTTTTTCTGGATTAAGACTGCTTCATCAGCAACTCTACGGTTTTTATTTTCAAATTATCATCAGATGCCAGATGAAGCGCAGTTTGGTCTTGATTGTTTGTGATTGAAATATCGGCTCCGTTTTCAATCAATAGTTTTGCTTTTCTGTAAGTGTCCTTTGCTTTTTCAGCCTCGTAATTGACGTTATAGGCGCAGATTTTATGCAAAAGGGTATTGCCGCTATCGTCTTGGCGATTGATATCGATTGCTCCAGTATCCAAAATAGTTTGAAGCACTTCTACCTTCTTTTCGGCAATTAAATCAATTGGAGTGGTGTCTTGGCTATAATAGAGGCTAGTCTGATACATATCGGCACCATCTTCAATTAGCTTTCGCAATAGCTCCAGGCTTCTTTCAGAAGTATCATACATCATCCTGACGTATTCAAACAATAACGTTACTTGGTCTTTATTAAGTACGTCAAATTGAGGCGTGTCGAAATTGCGAAGCTGGTCGTACAACCTCACATCTAGTTTATGAGCAACAGCATAGAAAAAAGCAGAATTTCCATTTTTATCCACATCATTCGGATTTGCGCCATTTTGGAGAAGAAGGTCGAGATATTCATTCCTATTGAATTCTATAGCCGTAATTAATGGCGTTTTTTTAACGATATCTTGCGCATTGACATCTAGGCCTTCTTGAATCAAAAATTCGAGGTAAGATAAAGAAAGCTCAGGTTTCATCAGATTCGTCTTTATGACTTGATGGAGGAAGCTTTCTTCGGCATTATTTTTAAAATTTACATTGCATCCTGCTTCAACCAATACCTTGATACTTTCGATACTGGCGCCTTTTTCGAAGAAATACCCAAGCAGTGTTTTTGCGGCGACCTCATCATTTATATTGTCAAATTTTGAGATGAATTCTCTAAAAAAAGCAATCGAATCCTCGTCTTTCTGCAAACCTCTTGTGACGCTTTGAAAAATACTTTTATCAAAGCTGTCGAATTCATAAACATCGGTTTCAATGACTTTGTTTTCTAAAAAAAGCCGGATAATTTCGAATTGTTTTTCTTGAAATAGTCGATCGAAGATATTCGACTTATTGTATTCGTTTAGAGTGGTGGGAAGTTTTTCGCCGTTCGCGATATGGTCCAAAACTTCAGAATATTTTCCTGAGGCTAAAAGTTGTTCTAACATAGATTGAATGGTTATTATTCTTCATAGTTACAAAAAATAATAACACAATCCGTAGACTTTCACTTTATTTTCACAAATTGACTATTTTTCTTCTTTTACTGGAAAGGCCAAAGAAGCCATTACAGATAAGATCAGGACGCTTCCTACAACTGTCAGCGAGGCTGGTGAAGAGATGTGATAAAAAGGCTGAATAAGCATTTTTACGCCGATAAAAGCGAGGATAACTGCCAGCCCGTATTTTAGCCTGCTGAACATGTACATAAAATTGGCCAATAGAAAATATAAGGCTCTTAGTCCTAAAATTGCAAAAATATTAGAAGTATATAAAATGAATGGGTCATTTGGAGCAATGGCGAAAATAGCTGGGATGGAGTCGACAGCAAAAATCAAATCGGTAAATTCGATAACAGCAACGACAACCAAAAGTGGTGTCGCCATCTTCACGCCATTTTTTATTGTAAAAAACTTGTCGCCATCATAATTTTCTGATACTTTGAAGAAACGATGTACCAATTTGGCGCCTGGGCTTTTTGTGAAATCTTTGTTCTCATCATCATCTTCTTTTGAAAACCAAGATTTGAATCCGGCAAAAATCAAGAAGAACCCAAAAATGGATAAGATGACATTGATGCTGACCATCTTTCCAAAAAGTTGCATTTCAGGAAGATAGGTCATGTTGATCAACTCTACTCCAGAGAAGATAAAAATGGCTCGGAATACCAAGGCTCCTATAATTCCCCAAAATAAAACTTTATGATGCAAATGCTTTGGCACATTAAAGAAGCCGAAGACCAAAATAAAAACGAAGAGATTGTCTACTGAAAGCGCTTTTTCTATCCAATAAGCCGATTGGAACTGAGTAAACTGCTCCATTCCCATCAAATAATAAATCACGCCGCTAAAAGCCATCGCAAGCGAAATCCATACAATCGACCAAGTAGCCGCTTCTTTATTAGAAACGACATGGCTGTTTTTGTTGAAGACGCCTAAGTCTAGCAACAACATAATGATAATCAGGATTGAAAATCCTGCCAGGATTCCAGGATGGTTGACCAGATGGTCGACATGATTATTTTGCATGGTCTCGATTAATTAAGTTTTTCGGTCAGTTTTTTGAATACCTTTTTCGGTTCTTTTCCTTCGTATAAAATACTGTAGACGGCATTAATGATAGGAGTCTTCGCGCCGAATTCCTCATTGAGTTTGTAAGCGCTATTTGTGGCATAATATCCTTCGGCAACCATGCTCATCTCCATCATGGCAGATTTTACGGTATAGCCTTTTCCGATCATGTTTCCGAACATCCTATTTCTAGAAAATATAGAATACCCGGTAACTAATAAGTCACCAAGATAAGCCGAATCGTTGATGTTTCGTTTCATCTTGTGAACTTTTCGGATGAATTTTTTCATCTCGCGTATGGCGTTGCTCATTAACAGCGCTTGGAAGTTGTCGCCATATCCTAAGCCATGCGCCATTCCAGCCGCTATAGCATAAATATTTTTTAGCATCGCGGCATATTCTGTCCCGATAATATCATCAGAAATTTTGGTCTTGATATAATTGCCGCTCAGGTTTTTTGCCATGATCTTGGCTTTGTCAGAATCTCCGCAGGCAATTGTCAGATACGAAAGGCGCTCCATCGCAACCTCTTCAGCGTGGCAAGGTCCAGTGATGACTCCGATATTGTCATAAGGGATATCATATTTTTCATGGAAATGTTCTCCTACAATCAGGCTGGTTTCTGGGACGATACCTTTGATTGCAGAATAAATAATTTTTCCATCTAAACTTTCAGTGAGATGGTCCAATTCGCCACTCAAGAATGCAGATGGAATCGCAAAAATGATATAGTCGGCGTACTTTACGGCTTCGTTTATATTGCTGGTAAGCTTTAGTTTTTTTATGTCGAATTCAACAGAACTCAAGTAATTTGGATTGTGCTTGAATTCCTTGATGTGCTCGATGGCACTTTCATTTCTCATATACCATGCAATCTCATCAAGATTGACGCAAAGCATTTTTGCAATTGCTGTTGCCCAGCTTCCACCGCCTATCACGGCAAATTTTGGATGTTCACTCATTTTGTTTCGTTTGTTTGTCCAAAAATACTCAAATTAGTGATAATAGGAAATTAATTCAGTAGCAGTATTGCCTTTTTTGTCAGAAAGCTTCGTTATAAAATGAGCATCAGGATAAATTTAACTTAAAATTATGATTGTCAATACAATGCAAGCCTTCTACTGTCGTTATTGATATGAGTTGGTTAGATTACAATATACGTTACAAATGATACACTCTCGTATTATTTGAGTTAGTTAAGATTTGTTTTTGGTGTTTTGAAAAAGGCACTCTTGAAAATTACTTTCAGGAGTGCCTTTTGACTTAATAAATGCTTTTGATTTTAGATGACTAGTAGCTTAGCTCTACAATATTTTTTACCTTTTCAAGCGTAATGTTTTTCTTTTCGCCGAGCGCCTTCCAACCTCTTTCATCAAAACGTTTTACTACAAAATTGGCAGTATTTTCATAATCTTGTGTGTATTCTGAAAGTTTGGTCTGCATTCCCATAATATGGAAGAAATCAACTGTTTTTTCTATAGCTTCTGTTGCCATTTCTTCAACGCTTGCATCGGCTATATTCCAAACGCGTTTACCATATTGTGCTAACTTTTCCTTTTTAGTCTCAAACATCACGCGATATAAATTTGGACCAATAATCGCTAAAGTTCTGGCATGGTCGATTTCAAACAAGGCGGTCAGTTCATGGCCGATCATGTGCGTCGCCCAATCGGTAGGAACTCCTTTTTGGATGAGTCCGTTTAATGCCATCGTACAGCACCACATATAATTAGAAGCTAGTTTATAATCTGTCGGATTTTCAACCACCTTTGGACCAATTTCAATTAGTGTCTGTAAGATTCCTTCAGAAATTCGGTCTTGTAATAAAGCATCGTGCGGGTATGTAAGATACTGTTCAAAAACGTGCGTAAAAGCATCGACCACACCATTCTGGATTTGTCTTTTTGGTAATGAAGCAACTACTTCTGGATCGCAGATTGAAAATTTTGGAAATAGAGCAGGGCCACCAAAAGACAATTTTTCCTGTGTTTCGTTAATCGTGATTACAGCGCCAGAGTTCATCTCGCTTGCTGTAGCTGGAAGCGTTAAAACAGTTCCGAAAGGAATGGCATTGTTTAAGATTCGAATTCCTTTGTGAAGGATATCCATCGGATTTCCTTCAAATTGTACAGCGGCAGATATGAATTTTGTTCCGTCAATTACAGAACCGCCGCCTACTGCAAGAATAAAATCCAATTTCTTTTCACGGATAATTTCCACAGCTTTCATCAACGTTTCATAACGAGGATTAGGTTCAATGCCACCAAATTCTGTTACGTCATAGCCATGCAAGGCTTTGCGGACTTGATCGTAGACGCCATTTTTGAAAATGCTACCGCCGCCATACGTAATTAATACTTTGGCTTCTTTGGGTAGCAAGTCAGAGATTTTTGCAATTTGTCCTTTGCCAAAAACTAGATTGGTAGGATTGTATAATTCGAAATTCAGCATAGTTTTAAATTTTATGTAAAATTACGAAACGTGTAATTTGGGATGTCGTAAAAGAGTGTTAACAATTACTTTTTCAATAATTCCAATTCTTTTAAAATTGCTTCTCCGACACCTTTTGCAGACTGTGGATTTTGCCCTGTAACCAATCGTCCATCGATAGTAACATGCGGTTGCCATAAACCTGATTTTTCGAATTTGGCACCGCGCTCAATCAATTTTGTTTCTAGGGCAAAGGGAACTACTTTTTCCAGTTTGACTGCCACTTCTTCTTCATTGGTAAAAGCATTTACCTTTTTGCCATCAACCAAATACTTGCCATTGCTCAATTTGATATTTACCAATCCAGCCGGACCGTGACAAACGGCTCCAACGACGCCATTGTTTTCATAAATAGCTGTAGCGATTTTGGCAATTTCGGTATTATCGGCAAAATCCCACATCGCGCCATGGCCCCCGGCATAGTAGATGGCCACATAGTCTTTTGGATTGACTTCAGATGGTTTCATCGAATGGTTGATTTTGTTGTGATAAACAGCATCATCCCAAAATTTCTTATTGATTGGATCGCTCAAATCAAAACCATCTACGGGAGGTGTTCCGCCATTTGGACTCACGAAATCAATCGTATAATGGTCTTTTAATACTTCCCAAGCATGAGTAACTTCTCCTAAATAATAACCGGTAGATTCACCAGTGCTTCCTTTTTTGTCGTGGCTCGAAACCACAAATAAGATTTTCTTTTCCATCTTTTTTGATTTTTTAGTTTGTGCGTTTCCTAGAACAGGATGTAAGGCAAGGGCAAAAAATGCTATAGCCATCAAGCTCGAAGTGATTATTTTTTTCATAATGACTTTTTTATAATTAAGATACAAAATTCCGAAGAAATGGCTCTCTAAGAAAGGAAAAAAGTCACAGATTTGAAGTGATAATTGTCACTTAGGAACTGAAACGGCTCAACGTTTCACGCGAAACGCCAAGATAGGAAGCAATCAGTTTTTTAGGGACTTTTTGAAATAAAGTAGGATAGAGCTGTAACAATTTTTCGTAGCGTTCCTGCGGATTATTGTTCAGCATTGACAAGATTCTTTGCTGTAAGGCAATATAACCAGAATTAGACTTTCTGCGGAAGAAGTGCTCAATCTTGTGCATTTCGGAGCAGAGTTTTTCACGATTGTATAAGGAAAGGCAGAGCACTTCGGTATCTTCAATACAATCGATGTTTAAGGTAGCTTTTGTCTGGTTGAAGTAGGCATTAAAATCGCAGATCCACCAATCTGGAAGTGCAAATTGCAAGATGTGTTCTTTTCCGTCTTGGCTGACATGATAAGCTTTTAGGCAGCCTTCCAAAACAAAAAAATCATTTGGCACATCTTCTCCTTCTTGAATCAAAAATTGGTGCTTTTTATATTTTTTTGGAGTAAAATGCGACAGTATATAATCGAATTCGCCATCAGTAAGCGACGTGATTTTTTCGATTTGCTGTCGTAACATTTGGCTCATTCTGATTACTTCTTATAAAACAAATTATGGTCAATATAATCCCACACTTTTTCCGGCAATAGCGGTTTCGCATTCTTGCCATTTTTGATGCTTTCTCTAATTTTAGTTGAAGAAATCTCGACAATCGGCGCATCAATAATATGAATCTTCGGATGGTTTACAAATTCAGAGCTTATGATTTCCGTCGAAATTCTCGGATAAACATAAATTTCATGATTTTGAAGAATAACATCGTAGTTTTTCCATTTGTGAAACGAATTCAGATTGTCTTCGCCCATAATCAATGAAAACTCATGATTTGGGAATTTCTCTTGGAGATAGGCTAAAGTAGTTACCGTATAATTAGGCTGTGGTAATTTAAATTCGATGTCAGAAGGTTTTAATTTTGGATACTCTTCTGTTGCCAGAAAAACCATTTGCAGGCGATGGTGGTCTTCTAATAGCGTGCTTTTCTTTTTTAAAGGATTGTGCGGCGTTACGACCATCCAGACTTGATCCAAATCTGAAAACTCGGCCATGTGGTTGGCAATGATGAGGTGGCCGACATGGATAGGGTTGAATGTTCCGAAATATAATCCTACTTTCATTTTTTAAGGGACTAAAGTTCTGAGTTTCTAAGGCTCTTAAAGACCGTAGTGTCTCAGCACCTTATTAAATCATTTTCAAATAATCGTAAACCAATTTATAAGCATCATTTTTTGCAATCTCCAGATCGTAATTCTTTAAGATGACATCGAATTCGTTTGCTTTTGCGATTTCTTTTTCTGCTTTTGCGAGGCGCATCTGTATCTTTTCATCCGTTTCTGTCTGACGGAAACGTAGTCTTCTTTCTAGTTCTTCAACAGAAGGCGGGCTAACGAAAACGGCTAACGTTTGTTTTGGATATTGCTTTTTTATGTTCAAGCCGCCAATCACGTCAATGTCGAAAATTACGTGCTTGCCTTCGGCCCAGATTCGTTCCAGCTCGCTTTTTAGCGTTCCATAATAATTGTTTTTGTAGACTTCTTCATATTCTACAAAAGCATCTTCTTCAATTTTCTTTTGGAATTCGGATGCCGATAAAAAGTAATAATCCCTGCCGTCAATTTCTTCTCCTCTTTTTTCGCGAGAAGTCGCTGAAATAGAAAAGTCCAAATGCAGTTCTTTTTGTTCCAAAAGATATCTCACTATCGTAGTTTTTCCTGAACCAGAAGGAGCCGAAAAGACTATTAATTTGCCGTTATTCATTGTTTTATGCTTTAAGCTTAACGCTATATGCCTTAAGCTAAGTGGATTGTTTATTGTGTTTTTGCCTAAAGCCTAAAGCTTGCGGCCAAAAGCGTTCTACAGAACGTTCAGTACCTGTTCTTTGATTTTTTCCAGCTCGTCTTTCATCTGGACTACAAGTTTTTGCATCTGCGCATGGTTCGATTTGGAACCCATCGTGTTGATTTCTCTTCCGATTTCTTGAGTGATGAATCCTAGTTTTCTACCATTGGCTTCGTTACCCGCCAGCGTTTCTATAAAATAATTCAAATGGTTTTCCAAGCGCACTTTTTCTTCGGTAATATCGTATTTTTCAAGATAGAAAATCAATTCCTGCTCAAAACGATTTTCGTCTACATTAACATTGAGTTCTTCGATGGCGGTTTTCAATCGATTTTTAACCGTTTCAATTCGTTCGCCGTCTAGCGCTACTGTTTCATTCATGAGAGCGAGTATGTTGCCAATTCTTAAAAGGAATTCTTTTTCAAGTGCTACGCCTTCAGAGTTTCTGAATTCTTGGATATTTTCCAATCCTTGGTCGATTACGCCTTGAATAACTTTCCATTCGTTTTCATCCAGCTCTTCACGTTCTGTTTTTAAGGCATCAGGCATTCTGACGGCCATTTTCAGCAATTCCGTTTCGTCGCCATCAACCACTAGTTTCAGCTGATTGATATAGGCTTTTACGATAGGCACATTGATTTTTGACGAAGTTTCTTCGCCGGTAATTTCTATAAATAAAGAAAAATCGATCTTTCCTCTTTCTAATTTCTGAGCAATCTGATTTCGAAGTCCCAATTCCATTTCGCGATAAACGTAAGGCGTTCTCACATTTAAATCCAAACCTTTGCTGTTTAGGGATTTAATTTCAACGGTAATTTTTTTGTTAGGCAATTGCAAGGTTGCTTTGCCGAAACCAGTCATTGATTGTATCATATTCAAATTTAAATAGCTACAAATGTAATAAAAAGTATTGAGTCGTTTTCAGGCGAGACAAATTAGATTGCAGGCAAAACAGCAGGAATTAACTGCTTGAGAGCTGTTTTTTCTTTTGCGTGACCAAATAGACTCCATAGTAGCCGAAATGATTTTTACGAAGCTCAATTCGTCTTTTCCCAAACCGATAGCGAATACAGTTGCAAAAAAGGGCTGGAGGTAGATAAAAACGGCAACAATAGTAGGCTTTAGTTCTTTCATAGACAAAAGATTCAGCAGGTAGGTAAGGAATGTTGAAATTACTACGACAAATAGTATTTTGGCATAAATAGACATTGGAATAATCTCCCATTGTATTTCCTCCACCTGTTTCCATCCGAAAGGCAATACCATCATAAATCCAAACAAATAGATCCATTTGACGAAGGAAAAGGCATTGTATTTTTCCATCAGCTTTTTGACAATAATCAGGTAAAAGCCATAGGAAACGGCATTCACAAAAACCAAAAAGTTTCCCCACATGGCATTCGAGGCATTGCCGATGCTTTTTCCGTATAAAATCAGCAAGACGGTTCCGGCTAATCCTAATACGATTCCAAAAGCCTTCCATTTGAGGATTTTTTCCTTCATGATGATGGCAGACAATACCAAGACAATCATAGGTGTCGTAACCATGATTACAGAAGCCATAATAGGCGAAGTAAGACTCAATCCTTCAAAAAACGTAAGCATATTAAGAGCCACGCCAAAGAAAGCGGAAGCAATAATCCTCGGAAAATCATTCAACGCAATTTTTTCTGCTTTAATAAAAAGCGCGACCAGCCAAAACAAAAGGGCGGAACCGCCAACTCTCAAGACAATAAATCCGAAAGGCTTTACAAATTCCGGCATTACGTCTTTGGCAATCGTAAACGTCACTCCATAGATGATGGAAACCATCAAGGCGCCGAGCAGGGCCCAATTTCGTGTAGACATTTAAGAAAGCGCTTTGGCTACTTCAAGAATGTTCTTTTGGCTGTTGCCGATGTAGATTTTTCCGTCGATAATAAAAACGGGACGGCTTAAGAAAGTATAATGCTCCAAAAGATATTTTTTGAAATCTGGCTCTTTTAGGTTTTTGTTTTTCAAGTCCAAAGATTTATAAAGCTGCGCTTTTTTGCTGAATAGCGCTTCATAGCTTCCTGAAAGTTTATACATTTCATCCAGTTCTGCTACTGTAATCGGATTTTGGCGGATATCGTGAAATTTCAACTTATCAGTATTCGGAAGCGACTTTATGATTTTTCGACACGTATCGCAAGAGGCTAGATAATATATTTTGTTGTTCATCTTTGTGAAGTTTAAGTGACGCAAAGAAAATTTATTTATGGCGAAAAAGATGTATTTTTATCAAAAAAAATATGCACGAAGCATTTGATATCACAACACAAAGCAGAAAGGTTCTCGAAAACTACCTGCAGAATTATTCTTTGGAACAACTAAACAAGGTTCCGGATGGTTTTAACAACAACTTAATTTGGAATATAGCCCATATCATTGTCGTACAGCAATTATTGGTGTATAAATTATCAGGACTTCCGACAATGGTCTCAGATGAGATGATTTCGAAATACCAAAAAGGAACCAGGCCAGAATCAGACGTTACGCAAAAAGAAGTCGATGAAATTAAGGGATTGCTTTTTGGAACCATCAACCAGACCAAAACCGATTTCGAGAATCAGATTTTTAAAAACTACCATCAGTTTACGAACAACCAAGGATTTACGATTCGTAACGCAGAAGGAGCCATTGCCTATAATTATTACCATGAAGCAATGCACTTGGGCATTATGATGTCAATCAAGAAATTTTTGTAATTATTTGATCAACAAATAATTGGTCAATTGGTCGTAAGGCAACAATAATTCTTTCGGGCCATCCGCATACGAAGCAACTTCATAGGTGTTATAATACAGTAACAGTCCGTTTTTAGTAAAGAAGATGGTTTGTGGCAGGTCAAAAACCTCGTTTTCAAACATAAGCCCTGTAGCGTTGATAGGCCCGGCCGGAATTTTATATTTTTTTCGGAATTCTTTTTCAGCAAAAGATTTAAAGCCAGCTTCGTCTTTCAGGAAATCTTTTCGTGTCAGCTCTTTTCCCGTTTCAGTATTAAAGAGCAAGGAACGGTTTCCTTCGTAGCCATGGGCACCGCCAGTATAGGTATAATGGTGCAATTTTATATTCAAGACTTTATCAGAAGTATAATCCACTTTTGCATCTACTTTTGCTTCCCAGCCTAAAGTTTCGTCTGGAAATTCTTTCTTCAGTTGTTCATAAGAATTGATAAACGACGCCATGATTTCTTCATAGGTTTTTCCGTTATAAGGCTTTTCGCCAAAATAAACGATGCCGCGAACCGTATTGAAAATTTTCTTATTGATGCTGTCGGCCACTACAGGAATGTTAGAAGCTTCCGGAACCGTAATTTTTACTTCGGCACAGATATCTCCCTTGCAAGGCAATGTTGTCTTCTTTTCGAAAGTTTTCGATTGGAAATCAACTGCTTTCAATTCAGATCCATCTTTCTTGTCTTTTTGACAGCTTGCAAAAGCGAGCGATAGTGCGAGGAATAATACGATACGTTTCATGACAGCTTTGTTAATTATTTATAAATATAGCGTTTTTAGAATAAAATTAAAAGGTAAATTTGTCCAAAATATTGATACTTAAATAATCATTTATATGAAATTTAACACTAAAGTGATCCACGGAGGACAGCATCACGACCCGAGTACGGGCGCCGTCATGCCTCCTGTTTATCAAACTTCAACTTTCGTACAGTCAAGCCCAGGGCAGCCTATTGGAGATTATGAATACAGCAGAGCTTCAAACCCGACACGTACAGCCTTAGAAAATGCTTTGGCCAGTATTGAAAACGGAACAAAAGGACTGGCTTTTTCATCTGGATTGGCGGCTACAGACTGCATTTTGAGATCTTTCAAGGCAGGTGACGAAGTGATTGCAATGGACGATTTATACGGCGGAACTTACAGAATGTTTACTAGAATTTATAAAGATTCTGGTATCAAGTTCCATTTTGTAGATATGAACGATCTGGAGAAATTCAAGTCGCTGATTAACGAAAATACCAAATTGGTATGGGTTGAAACACCTACAAACCCGTTGATGAAATTGGCAGATATCGAAGCGATTGCCAAGATTACAAAAGAGAGAAAATTGCTTTTTGCTGTCGATAATACTTTCGCAACGCCCTACTTGCAAAAGCCATTGGATTTGGGAGCGGATATTGTCATGCATTCTGCTACAAAATACTTGGGCGGACATTCCGATGTTATTGCCGGAGCCTTGATTGTAAAAGACGAAGCTTTAGGAGAGCAATTGCATTTCCAGCAATTTGCGACAGGAGCAACACTTGGCCCACAAGATTCTTTCTTGGTATTGAGAGGAATCAAGACGTTGCATTTAAGAGTTCAGAGACATTGCGAAAACGGAGCAAAAGTTACCGAGTTCTTAAGCAACCATCCAAAAGTAAAAACGGTTTATTATCCAGGATTAGAATCGCATCCGTTTCATGAAATTGCTAAAAAGCAAATGAAAAATGGCTATGGAGGAATGGTGTCTTTCACCTTTGAATCAGGCAAAAAAGAAGACGCGATTAGTTTCCTAGAAAAATTACAGGTATTTACACTCGCTGAATCTTTAGGAGGCGTAGAATCATTGGCAAACCACCCCGCGTTAATGACGCATGCTTCAATTCCGGAAGACAAGAGAAAAGAAATAGGAATTACAGATGACTTGGTTCGATTGAGTGTTGGTGTCGAAGACATCGATGATTTGATAGAAGATTTGAAACAAGCATTGCAATAAAACAAAAAGTCCCGATTCAATCGGGACTTTTTTATGTTTGATTTTATTAATTCAGGTAATAAATATAGCCTACATTTAGCCATATCAGCCAATCATTGGCCTTGTTTTCAGAATAACGGTCTGGATTTGGTCGCAGTCCGTCTACCCAGTCCGAAAAATAATATTGGAATCTCAAGTCCAACATCAAATCAGACATTTCGTTTAATTTATATCGTGTTCCAACACTACTAACGACAGACCATACAGTTCCAGAATCATTCGTAAAAGCATCGCGGTATTTTATAGGAGTATTGATGACAGTCAGCGGTCCCGTCGTAGACGAAGCTTCAGGATTGTAATGGCTGAATTGGGCTCCTAGGCTTACAAAAGGCGCCCAGCTTCCTGTAGTTGCCGTGAAATCTCTAATGCTTAGTGGGAAATATTCTAGTTGCATTCCGATATTCGTGATTGCAGTGCTTCCTCTCATATTTCTCAATTGCTCAGCAGTTACCGAAGTCCTGCTGTCTTCAACCCATTTTCCAAAATGCTGCAGGTTGGTTTTGCTGTATGATAATTCTGTTCTTACCTTGAAATGGTCGTTGAAATAAGTTTCCGGAGTATAACAGTTACATTCTGCCTTGTAGGAAAAATTAAGATAGTGGACAAGTCCGATGCCAAAACCTGTATTCCCAGCATTGGTGCTTAAATCATGGCGTTCGCCATAGTCAGACTGCATTGCTACAGGTCCCACAATTACTCCAATTTCATGCGAAAAGCCAAATTGAGCAAAAGCAGCATTTAGCCCTCCAAAAGCCAATGCTAGAATTAAAAAATAGATTCTGGGCATCTGATTATATTTAAATAATTTCAGACAAATATATAAAAACATCATGCACTTAGAAAAAAAAAAGAAAAATAGTTTTTTGCTTCAAAAAATATCATAAAAACTTTAAAAACACCACACTAAAAACAAAATTGATTAAGATTTCCTAACAAAAAAATAAATCTATTGAGAAATCAAAAAAAAAACTCCAAATATTTCTATAAGATGTATCTTTGTGCCATCAAACGAAAACGTTTTCATAAACGTTAATAACTTAATAATCATGACAGAAAGTATTAACTCTTTTGTTGAAGCAGTTGCTAAGAGAAATCCTAATGAGCCTGAGTTTTTACAGGCTGTAAAAGAAGTTGCAGAAACTGTAATTCCTTTTATCGAAGAAAATAAAAAATACCAAAACAAGATGCTTTTGGAAAGAATGGTTGAGGCAGAACGCGTAATTATGTTCAGGGTAACTTGGATTGACGATGCGGGAAATACTCAAGTAAATCGTGGATACAGAATCCAGATGAACTCAGCTATCGGACCATACAAAGGAGGGATCCGTTTCCATCCTTCTGTAAACTTGAGCATCTTGAAATTCCTTGCTTTCGAGCAGACTTTCAAAAACAGCTTGACTACATTGCCAATGGGCGGTGGAAAAGGTGGTGCTGATTTTGACCCGAAAGGAAAATCAGACAACGAAATCATGAAATTCTGCCAAGCGTTCATGACAGAATTGTCTAAACATATCGGTGGAAATACCGACGTTCCAGCCGGAGATATCGGCGTTGGAGGAAGAGAAGTAGGTTACATGTTTGGCCAATACAAAAGATTAAGAAACGAATTTACAGGAGTTTTGACAGGAAAAGGAATCTCTTTCGGAGGTTCATTGATCCGTCCTGAAGCTACAGGTTATGGTGATGTATATTTCGCACAAAGCATGCTTCAGACAAAAGGACAAAGCTTTGAAGGCAAAACTGTAGTGATTTCTGGTTCTGGAAACGTAGCGCAATATGCTGCAGAAAAAGCAACACAATTGGGCGGTAAAGTAGTTACATTATCAGATTCTGCAGGTTATATCTATGACGCTGACGGAATTGATGCTGAAAAACTAGCGTACGTAATGCAAATCAAAAACGTAGATTACGCAAGAATCAGCGAATACACTAAAAAATATCCAAACGCAAAATATGTAGCAGGAAAGCGCCCTTGGGAAGTGAAATGCGACATCGCTTTGCCATGTGCTACTCAAAACGAGTTGGATGGTGCAGAAGCAAAATTGTTGGTAGCTAACGGATGTATCTGTGTAGCTGAAGGTGCTAACATGCCGTCAACTCCAGAAGCTGTTGAGGTTTTCCAACACGCTAAAATTCTTTTCGCTCCAGGAAAAGCATCGAATGCTGGTGGAGTAGCGACTTCAGGTCTTGAAATGTCTCAAAACTCATTGAGATTAAGCTGGACTTCTGAAGAAGTTGACGAAAGATTAAAAAGAATCATGCTTGACATCCACACATCATGTGTAAAATATGGTTCTGATGGAACAGGATATGTTGATTACGTGAAAGGAGCAAACATTGCAGGTTTCGTAAAAGTTGCCGATGCAATGCTAGCGCAAGGAGTCGTATAATACAATCTGTAAGATAATTCAAAAATGCTCTCGAAATCGAGAGCATTTTTTTTGTCTATTTCAGCCATAAGAATATATGAAAAGAGAAATAAATCCGTTTGTATTATATTTGTATGCAATTCCTAATCGATAATGAAAAAGCATTTCCTAATTTTTCTTTTTTCTTTCTTTATACAAATCACTTTTGCCCAGAACAATCAGTTATGGAAGGGCTATTTTTCCTATAATGAAGTAAATGATTTGGCCGAATCCACCACAAAAATTACAGGTTCGACGCTAAAGACAATGTTTTCCAAAAATCTGGCGACCAATGAGCTGAAGACGATTACGACAATCGATGGACTTTCCGGACAAGATATCACGGCCATTTATTACAGCCAAGCCTTCAACAAGACAATCATTGGCCATGCAAATGGATTAATGCTTATCCTAACCGAAAGTACCGGAAACATATTAATCGTTCCCGGAATTCGAGACCAAGCCGGACTCACGCCGAATAGGAAAAGAATCAATCATTTTTATGAGCACGAAGGAAAGCTTTACATTTCCTGTGATTTTGGTCTTGTTCAATACGATTTGGCAACGTCTGGCTTTGGAGATACCTATTTGCTTGGCCCTGCTGGGGAAGAAGTTAAAGTATACCAATCAACAGTATTAAATAACTTTATATATGTAGCTACGGCAGAAAGCGGCATCAGGAGAGCCGATTTGTCGAACCCGAACCTTAATGATTTTAGCCAATGGCAGACTTTTGATGCTGGGATTTGGACAGGAATCGTAACACACAATAATCAAATTGTAGCGGTAAGCGCAAATAGAGTCGCTCGGTATACAGGCGGCACTTTTACGACCATGACAAGCCTCATGCAGCCAGGAATTGATATTAGGTCCTATCAAGATAATCTAGTTGTAACAACGGTCAATCATGTCTATTCCTATAACCAGACTTTTTCGCAGACAGCACACATCGTCAGTACCAGCATTCCAAACATGACTGCGGCTTTTAATTGCGCAACCATTGTTGGTAGTGATTTTTATATCGGTACTAAAGAAAACGGCATAATTACGGCTTCGCTCTTAAATACGACTACATTCCAAGTCATCAAACCCGATGGCCCATCTAAAAACAACATATTTGCGATACAGACAACGCCATCCAATAAGCTTTGGGCAGTGTATGGAGGTTATAATGTATTTTATGTTCCCGACGATAGCTCGAATGGGGTTAGTAAATTTTCTGAAAATGGATGGCTGAACATACCTTTTAGTGAAGTTTTGGGAGCTAAATCTCTTTCTAGGATTACTGTAAATCCAACCAATGAAAACCAAGTTTACATAAGCTCATTCCACTCAGGAATCTTAAAAATTGAAAATGACGCAGTTGTCGCCCGTTACGACAATACGACACAAAATGGACCAGAGTCTCTTTTCTATGCTCCAGATCCGAATTATAAATCGGTCCGAATCAATGGTGCTGCTTTTGACAGGTCTGGAAATTTATGGTTTAATAATACTAGGATTGAAAATGCCATGAAAGTATTAAAAACAAATGGCTCTTGGGAATCTTTTTCAATTGATGGTTTTGCCACTAATTTTTTAGAGCAAGATTACGGGCGCCTGGTGATTGATAAGAACGGAACAAAATGGTTTGTTTCTTCAATAAATGGAGTTATTGGCTTTAACGAAAACGTTACGCCAAAATTCAAGTTGGCAGCTTCTGATGAAGATGCCGGAAATCCGCTTATAAAAAATGCGATAGCTGTAGCTGTAGATAACAGAAATCAGCTTTGGATCGGTACTATGCAAGGCTTGCGAATTTTGCCTAGTATAGATCGTTTTATGAGCGAAGATAATCTCGAAACCAATCCGATAATAATTATAGACGATGGACTTCCGCAAGAACTTTTGTACGAGCAGTTCATTACAGATATAGTAGTTGATGGGGCCAACAACAAATGGATCGGGACAGCCGATTCTGGTGTGTTTTTGCTTTCTCCAAACGGACAAGAAACATTACATAGATTTACAAGAGAAAACTCTCCGCTGCCTAGCAATTCGATAAATGATATTGATATCAACGGCGAGACAGGAGAAGTGTTTTTTGCGACTACGGCAGGTCTAATTTCTTTTAAAGGAACTTCTACAAAAGAAAATGACGACCTTTCGCAGGTGTATATTTACCCGAATCCTGTAAGGCCAGAATTTACCGGAACCGTAAAAATTAGCGGTCTGATTGACGATGCCAATATCAAGATTACGGATATCGAAGGAAACTTAGTGTATGAAACTACTTCCGAAGGCGGAACTATAGAATGGGACACTAAGGCATTCGGAAAATACAGGGTCGCTTCGGGAGTTTATATGGTATTTATCGCTTCCAAAGATGGTACCGAAACCAAGGTGAAAAAAGTGATGATAATAAGATAAATTACGAATTATGAATTACGATTGAGATTTCATAATTCATAATTCCAAATTCGTAATTAAATGCTAGTCAAGACCAAAGCAATAGTTATCAGTGCGCTCAAATACCAAGAGAAAAGCCTTATCGTAAAATGCTTTACTGAGACCGATGGTCTGAAGTCGTATTTTGTCCACAATGCCTTTTCTGGGAAAAACAACAGACAGAAAATTGCCTATTTCCAGCCCCTAAATATTCTTGAGATCGAAGCCGTCCATAAAAATAAAGGGACGCTGGAGAATTTTAAAGAAATCAAGCTTTTTGCCGCCTACCATACCATCCACATCGATATCGTAAAAAGCACCATAATTATTTTTCTTTCTGAAATGCTGCATCACAGCATCCGAGAAGAAGAAAAAAACGAAGACTTGTTTCATTTCCTCGAGACGGCCCTTTTATGGCTCGACAGCCATGACGAGATAGCCAATTTTCATCTGATTCTCCTCATAGAAATCACCAAATTTCTTGGATTTTACCCAGACAGTTCCACTAATGACTACCCGTTTTTTGAAATGACAGAAGGTATTTTTACACCTTTCCAGTCGCTATCCTGCCTTTCTGGAGAAGAAACGGCTCTGTTCAGAAAATTGCTGGCACTGCGTTTTGACAGCAACCAGCAGGTCTTTAACGGAAAAGAAAGACAACAGTTGCTAAAGATTATTCTCGACTATTACAGTTTCCATCTCGATGGCTTCAGAAAGCCAAAATCCTTAGAAGTGCTCAAAGAAGTTTTTTCGTAGGCCTTACAAAACAATCGTCCTAAACGTAAGATTCACTCTCGGTTTACTTACTTTTTTGCTGGGCGGCAGCCGATGAAGCCAATGGCTCTGAGTTTCGTCTTTCATAACCAGCAGGCTTCCGTGTTCCAGTTGAAGAGTGATGGTATCTTTTGTCTGTTTGTGCTTGAATAAAAACTTTCGTTCCGCACCAAAGCTCATAGACCCAATCGTCGTATTTTGACCTAAGGATTTTTCATCATCGCTATGATAGGCCATTCCTTCGCTGCCATCGTGATACAGATTCAGAAGGCAGGAATTAAAAACCGTTCCCGAAATTTCTTCTGCCAGCGTTTTCAATTCCAAAAGCTCTTTTGTCCAGGGAAGTGCCTGTTTTGTGGTATTCGAATACGTATACAGATAATCGCTGTCGCCATACCAAGCTACCTTTCGTTTGGTGATAATTCGTTTTCCAAAGATGATGGCCTCGTCATGTTTCCACTCAATAGTATCAAGAAGCTTTTCGAGATAATGTTGCGCTTCGTCATGCTTTAGGACTTTTCCGTAATAAATCACGGTACCGTCATAAGGCAGTCGGTTGGTTTCGATATCGTTATTAAATAAGTCCATTTTTCCAGATTTTGTATTTTTCCGCAAGGCAGTGTCCGCAGGGCCTAAAGCCATTTCGGAGCGCTTCTTCTTCAGAACTAAAAAATACGCGGTTTTCCCGTTTCATCCTCTTTCCGGAAGTACAGCGCAATGTACCGTAAATTTTCAGTTTTTGGTTACCGCCCAAAACGATTTCCTTTCTCAAGATTTTCGTTCTAAGGATATCATCCGTTATTTCGCTATGCTTAATCATACTAACTCAAGGCATCGTGAAAAATAATTCCAAGAGTATGTCTTTTGCCCGAATACAGCTCGCTCACCCCATGTTTCATGTTTACGCGATAATACCCTTTTGTCCCTTTCACGGGTCTAAAGTTAGTAGTAAACAATAGTACATCACCTTTTTTAGGTTTTAAGACAATGGCTTTAGACTGGGCTCTGGGTGTCTGTTGCGTCAAGACAAATTCGCCGCCAGTATAATCTCCATTGGGATCGTTCAAGAAAAGTACCGTCTGCATTGGGAAAAAAATATCGCCATACAAATCTTGATGCAAGGTATTGTATCCGCCCTTTCCATATTTTAAGATTAGCACGGTCGGCTTTAGCTGGTTGTTAGCACGACAGAGCGTTTGCAACTCTTTAAACGTGCTAGGAAAACGAGTGGTGCTATTCAAGACCTTCATCCATAGATTGGCAATTGGCGCTAATTTAGGATAAAGACTTTCGCGCAAGTTTTGGATAAGATCAGGCAATGGATAATCAAAATATTTATATTCGCCCAAGCCAAAGCGGTAACGTTCCATGACCACTGTTTTTCTGTAGCCGTTCGGATTGTCATAGTTTTTTATAAACTCATTGCATTGCTCGTCTGTAATTAAGTTGGGAATAATAGCATAACCTTTCTCGTTCATCTCATGCGTCAATAACGCCCAATCAAGTGCTGCTATCTTTTCGTGTATGGTTTCCATGGCTCTTATTTATTTTGATGGACTCATTTGCGCGGCTTCCCAGCCAATGATAGCTGTTTTTCGAGTCGTTCCCCACATATAGCCTCCGAAATGGCCGCTGGATTGGATGACGCGGTGGCACGGAATCAAGAAAGCCACAGGATTGCTGCCAATAGCGGTTCCGACAGCACGAGACGCTTTCGGATTTTGAATCTCTCCCGCAATCTGTCCATACGTAGATAAATTACCCATCGGAATTTTCAACAATGTTTCCCATACTTTCAACTGGAAATCGGTTCCTTTCAGATGCAGCTTGATCTGGTTGAGCTTGTCCCAGTCGTGTGTAAAAATATACAAGGCATTTTGCTGCATAAGGTCGAGCTTCTGCTTGAAATCGGCATTAGGAAAATGTGCTTTCAGATCGGCCGTAGCCGTTTCTTCATTTTCAGCAAAAGCCATATAGCAGATACCTTTTGGAGTAGAGGCAACGATGATATTGCCAAACGGACTTTCGGCATAGCTGTAATTTATAGAAAGACTCTCGCCGCCGTTTTTAAATTCTCCCGGAGTCATTCCCTCAATCTTGATAAACAGGTCGTGCAGCCTTCCGGTACTGGAAAGCCCGGTCTCATGCGTAGCATCAAACAAAGTAGCTTCTTTTTCTTTTAAGAGTTGCTTGGCGTGCTCCACGCTGATGTATTGCAGGAATTTCTTAGGACTGACGCCTGCCCAGTCCGTAAAAAGACGCTGGAAGTGAAACGGACTCAGGTGTACCTTTGCCGCGACCTCGTCTAAATTAGGCTGGTCTTTAAAATTTTCTCGGATATATTCGATTGCTTCTGCAATCCGGATATAATTGATGTGATCTTGCTCATTCATTTCTTTGAAATTTATGATACAAAGGTAGGAGCATCCCATTCGGCATAAAACCCGAAACTTGCGGAATTACTCTTTTTTTCTCGACAGTTTCATTGCAGCGGCAGTTGCTTTTGCCATAAGATCAGGGCTGTTTTCAAGCTGGTTAACGATTGTATGAAAGTCGTTATCGTTTCGTGTCTGTGATAGTTTATAAGCCGCTTGGATGTCGGTGATATGCAGCTTGAAACCCACAATTCCATGAACCTGCCTCATGGTTTTTTCAGATAGTTTTTCTATGGAGACTGGATTTTCAGAAGAACGTTCGTATTTATCGACTAATTTTTTCAGCGAAGCCATCAATTCTTCGCCTTCGACAATCTCAACTTTTCCATACACATGAACGGCAATATAATTCCAAGTCGGAACCTCTTCCTTTTCATACCACGATGAAGAAACATAGCTGTGTGGTCCTTGAAAAATAGCGAGCACTTCTTGCTCAGGACTAAAGCTTTCCCATTGCGAATTGGCTTTAGAAATATGGCTGTACAAGATGGCACGGCCGTTTTCGTCCGTATCCAGTTCCATCGGAATATGAGTGCCCCATAACTTTCCATTGGTCTGGTTGATCAATATCCCAAAGCTGTTTGCTTGTATGAACTCCCGGACTTCGTCAATATTTTCGTTTTTGTAATGCAGCGGAGTATACATGGTAGGATTATTTAGGCTTGTTTAAGGTCTCCAACGCTTTATAGAGGCAATTGTGTAAGATGGTAAGATGATTTTCTTCCGGCATTCTCACAAAATAAGACTGAAGGTTTTTCGACTTGGCGAGTATTTCCGACAGTTGAAAGGCATCGTTTTCCATCTGCTTGCCTTCGCTTCCGACAGAAACATAGACTTGGATTTTTGCGGCAGTCCGTTTTTCTAATAAGGCAGGAGCTTGGCGTAGCAACGATTGGTCATCCCACCATAGGCTCGGACTTATAATAATATAATTGTTAAACAGTTCCGGTTTTTTGAGCAGTGCTTCCGTCACCAAAAGTCCTCCGAGCGACTGGCCAATAAGAGTAGAAGTACTGGTACGGTAGTACTTTTTAGCATACGGCAGCAGTTCTTTTTCGATAAAAGCCAAGAATTTTTCTGAGCTTCCCGAAGTCGGAAAATCTTTTTTGTCCTGCACGTTGGTCGTAGGAAACGTAAGATCCCGTTTTCTATCAACATTGGCAATGCCGATAATAATCGATTCGGGCATTTTTTTGATCATGGTCAGGAACTGCACCAGTCCCGTAACATGAATAAAATCTTCGTCAGCAGAACCATCCAGCAGATAAATGACAGGATAAGAAGCATTCGGATTTTTATCATAGCTGTCAGGAATATAAACATTCAGCGTTCGAGTTTCGTTTAAGACTTTAGACTCTAGTTTTTCAACTTTCCCCAAAACAAAAAGATTGTCTTTGGACAGTGAATTTTGCGAAAAGCCCAAAGCAGCAAAAGCAACAGAAAATAATAAGGTAAAGATAAGCTTCATGAATAGAAAAATTAAAGGATGGTTTTTACAGGTAGACCGTAAAAAGTTTCAAAGCGCAAGATAGCCTTTTCAAATTCCAGTTCCTCCTTTTTATTCAAAGGCTGTAGGAATTCATACTCCAATTCGATCAGTTTGGGTTTTATTTTTCTCCTCCAAGAGCCGATAATTTGCCCATCGAATAAAATCGTATTGTCAAAACGGAGCCTTTGGGCTGGCTGTACAGCATGTCTGATTTGTTGTAAGGCTTCCCTGTTTTTATATCCCATGATCATTTCGTCATAAATAGGAGTCAGGTGCATTTGTTGAAAGTTTGTTTCTTTTTTAAGTGCCTTTGGCGAAAAATAATACGTTTCCGATTCCATTTTTTCTTCTGTCCAATTGGCTCGAGTCATTTCAATTCCCTTTTTGCAGTCCGTAAGAGTAAGTCCAGACCAAGTAGCAAAATCCTTGGCAGTAGCAGGACCGCGGCTCAAGAAATACCGCTGGGTCAGTTCGGCCAGCGCTTCATTCCGGCTTATTTCTTTGGCAGGCGGAACCCTTTCCTCAAGCAAGGCATACGTAAATTGGTTGCCTTGACGGGCACCGCTGCAGATAAGCCCTTCCAGCTCGGCTTTCATCAAGATACAGACCAGACGCACGCTTTCGGCTTCGATATTGTTTTTCAAGAATTCTTGGCTCAGCACTTCGCGAGTAAGGTGCTTTCCGCCTTCCAGAACCCGCACCATGATGTCATTACAGCGATTAAAAGTAACGCTGTCCAGTTCCATCTTCCGATACATATAGCTATTTATGGCATCTACCCTTGGAGCAGTAAGCTTCAACATCCATCGGATATCCTCAGGAGCCACAAAATGCCAGGTCGGCCGGAGCAGATGCGTCCGCAAGATCTTACCCTCGTTCAGTTCCTTTTCAATGTCGTTGTCTTTCAGATGCGGCATTCTCAAGCCTAACGACCATTTAGTCTGGGCATATTCTTGTCCTTGTATGGCACCGAAATAAGCAACCATTTCAGGGGCCGATTTCAGGCTGGGTTCGTTAATCTGTTGCGAAAGCAATCGGGATGTTGCGATATCGTGCTGGGTCATAAGATTCATAAGGTTAGGGCAAGCTAATTTACAAAAGAAGGCTGTATTTTCATAACAAGCCATCTCGATAAAAAGAAGACTACTGTCGGTTCTGTTCTATTTAATGATTGCTCCTGCACTTAGTTTTGCTTAAAAATAAGAACAATGAAAACAAAACAGATTTTAGTATTGGGCTCCAACGGAAAAACAGGGAGCCGCGTCGTACAGAAATTAGAAGCACTTGGCCAATCCGTACGAAGAGGATCCCGCACCGGAGTTCCTAAATTCGACTGGGAAGATTCAAGCAATTGGGCAGCAGTGCTCCAAGACATCCAGAGCGTCTACATCACCTTTCAGCCCGACCTTGCTGTACAAGGAGCCGATGACGCCATAAGGCTACTGGCGAAAGTAGCCAAAGAGGCAGGCGTTGAAAAAGTGGTGCTCCTTTCGGGTCGTGGCGAAAAAGAAGCCCAAGACTGTGAAAAGATTATCATGGAAAGCGGCCTAAAATGGACCATCGTCAGGGCAAGCTGGTTCAACCAGAATTTTAGCGAAAGCTACTTGCTCGAGCCGATACTGAACGGCCATGTGGCGTTGCCGACAGGCGACATACAAGAACCGTTTATTGATGCGGAAGACATTGCTGATGTCGTCGTCGCGGCGCTTACGCAAGAAGGCCATGACAATACGTTATATGAAGTCACAGGCCCAAGGCTGTTAAGCTTTAAGGAAGCCATTGCAGAAATTGCCACAGCCATCGGCAAGCCCATTGTATACGAACAGCTTTCCGTTCAGGAATATGCGGCTCAACTAGCAGAATATCACGTGCCGCAAGACTATATAGGACTGCTATCTTATCTGTTCAGCGAAATTTTAGACGGGCGAAACGCCTCTATCAGCCATGGAGTAGAAGAGGCTTTAGGTCGAAAGCCAAAAGATTTTTCAGAATATGTCAAAGAGACACTAGCCAGCGGCGTTTGGACTCCGCAGGACGGACGTTAAGCAATACTTTCAGAAAAAACAAGGAAAGCTATAAAGTATCGGACTCGGATTTTTCATAAACGCCAAAAATAAAATCACTCGGATTTTCTTTCAGGTAGTCATCCTCAAATTTAAAAAGGCTGTCGAGTACGGCCTTTTTTTTGTCGTCAAGCGTGACAAAATGATGCGAAATGTCTTTAAGGACGCTCATCAATATATTGCCACCATATTTTTTCTCTTCCAGCGTCTTGAAATTTTTATGGATGCCGGGCAGTATATTATTCGAGTCCACGCATTCCGACGGATCGGCAACAATCATCCGCAGCACGCCGGAACCATAATAATGATTTTTGGTAATATTGGTCTTGTATCTTTTTCGATAAGGCTTGTCGATCAGCTGAATTGCTTTGTTAATCGCCTTTAGCTGATGCTTAGGATACTGCAGGCGTTTCGGTCCCACATATTCATGGATGACTAGCTTACCTTTAGGCTTCAGGCAGTTTTTGATAGGATGGGCCAGAAGATGCTCCACATTTTTAAAATGATGCAGCGAATCGTTAAAGATGACGAGGTCAAAATAATGATCCGGAAACGAATAGTCTTCCACATTAGAACAGACAAATTTCATCTGATTCTTGTTATCTTTTGTCGCAATGGCTTTAGCTTTATCCAGATTGGTCTGGTTGATATCCACGCAAGTGATTTCAGCAAAATGCGGATAATTGGCAAGTTCCAGCTCATGCTCACAAGCTCCAGATCCTAAAGATAATAATCTAAGCTCCCTTTCTTCTTTCAGGAAATTTTTTATCAGGTGCTGCTTGTGGTCAGTATGCGGATCGCCGCTCACCATCCTATTCCAGCGTTCGTTTACGGCCGGAATAATCCACCAGTTCGAAGTCTGTTCTGATGACTTGTCAAAAGCGCTGATCGCCCTCGAATCTTTGTTCAAGGTAAATTTAGATAAAAAGAAACCATAGCCTCTTTGGACTATCTTGGAGTACGTATCAAGGATGTCGTCTAATGTCAGGATTCTCATAAGTGCATTTTGCAGGTTCAGGCGATGATGAGGCGTAAAGATAGGATAAAGGATGTTTTTAGGCAATTTTATAATTGGGCAGTATTTTGAAAGGTATAAGAGTATACCTTATTACCTTTAATTAATAATAATATATCAGAATAAGCAGGTTTATTCAGTCGGATTATTATTGAGAACAAAATTGGCAGATCTCGAATATTTGTCAACCGTAACTATTGTTCCAGATAAGTGGCTTGAATTGAATAAATCAAATTCTTTTTTGACTTTCTTATCTTGGTAACGGATGGCTGCAAAAATTAGCCCTCCAATCAACAGGAATAATCCAATGATATTAAACACCTTTTTCATGACTACACTATCTAAAATAAATTTTTTAATATATTGGTTATCAATGTATAATAGTTCAAAAAATCAAAACCAACTGATACATTACCAATTTTAATATTTGTAAGTTATTTTATAATTATAAAAGTATTAAATAAAGACAGAATGAAAATAAATAAATATATAAGTGATGGTATTGTTAGGTGTAAATATAGTAAGGGAGATCTAAATTTATTTTTAAAATAATAATAAAATATAAATGTTGTGCATAATAAAATAACTCCAACCAAGGGTAAATATAAAAGATATGTAATTAATGCATAAACTTTTCTCATGTTGAAATTATAGAATTGATAAATTTTATGTGTTAGAATTACTCTTATAATGATAATAAGGATAAATCCAATTAAAGAGATATAAGATGATTTGATAATATCTTTATCCATATTTTTTTTATTAAAAGATGCTGAACTAAGTTGCAAATCCGATAGCGCAGATTTGCAATCCGTGTTTAAAACTTGTGATAATTACCAAATGCTTAACCCTAAAATTCACCGCTTCGATAGGGTGCGTTAGGAATTTCTTTGTAATCTGTTAATTGTCTTATCCAAAAAATTTCTTTATTATTACAATACATTATAAAATCCCAACTTTTTGAATCTGGAACAAAGAAAGTAGATTCATCTAATTCTTTTATTGCAAGATCCTTGTATAAATAAATGTCATATCCTAGATATTTTATAGCATCGCTATATTTTTTTGGTTTCAAATTATTAAAAGAAATCTTGAATAAATAATGATTAGTATTCAATTTTTCGATTTTAACATGAAAGTAGCTAAAATTTTTAATACTTGAAATTTCCTCTTTTTGGGAAATCGTGGAAATTATTTCTTTAGTATAAAAAGTTGAATTTGCATCAATATCTGCTGTTGTTTTGCATGAAAGCAAGAGTTGGCAAATTAATAATAAAAAGATTAGATTTTTCATAGAGTTCTGTTTTTTGTTGAACTTTCTAAGGTTTTATTGGAAAATCGCCTTCCCGTCGCGTGACTGTACACGTCAATATCTGAAGTTACTCCATTTATGGTTTCGCTTCTACTTCCAAAAAACTAGATACATCAGATTTCTATAAATTTTTGCCGGGGCTTTCCATTTCCATATTTGAAATAATTTCCCCCAATGACGTTGATCTGCAATCCGTGTTTAAAACAAATCTAATAAAATACTTTAAATCGCATTTATCACGTAGTTAGGCACCATCTTGACCTAATATTTTTACCTGATCTATTATCGATATATCAATCAGGTGGTGTTGCCTCCATCCCGTCTGGGTAAATAAAAATATAAGATTGTCCAATGCATAGGCATATGGAGAAAATTTCCTAGATTTTTCTGCCAATGGGTCAATATTCATCCGCCTTCCGATAGCAGGTCATAATTTCTCGCCCATAGTCGTACCAGTTCATCCCATCTCATTCTGAAACTCTTTCCCATTATACTTATGAAGATTGATCCATAATTTTTATTAGATACCAACAACCATCAATTAATTTAAATTCATATTCAATATGAATACCATTATCATAACCAAGTCTTTTGTATATTAATCTGTTATTTTTAATTGTTTTTTCAATAGTAAATTTATCATATTCATTTTTCATTGCTAAATGATCTTTTGTAAAGTCAATGTATTTAAAATTAGTTTGATTTTTTATAACCTTGACCGAAAAATTATCAGAGATCAAGTCTTCATGAAAATAAATGTTTAGAGGAAATTTAATATACTTTTTTTGATAAGTGCTATCTTCTGCAAATCTTTTAAAAAAATCATCAAAATTAGTTACACAATCATCTTCGGACATTTTCTTTATTTCATTGATTTTGTTTTTTTGAAGTTTTTCACTATTTTTTTTAGCCTCACTACAGCTAAGCATTAAAAATGGTACTATTAATAATAAAAACGTTTTTTATGATTTTATAGGTAAATTGTTTGGAAATTCTGGTGCCCGAACAGGAATAGGCATTTTAGATAGTTAGGTAGCTTTTTTGTAAAAATACCTAGTCTGATACATTACCTAATTTTTTTAGATTGATAGCAACAAAATAAAAAACGACTAATTTTATTTTTGTAATTCAGATTTTGAAAAACCGTCTGAATTTACATTATAACTTACAATTCTAATCACGCCATCATCTTCCTTAAACATCACTATTGTTTCCTTCGCTTTGAACTTTTGATATTTTACTTCATAAACGAAAAAATATTCGGATTTTGAGTTGGTTCCAACAATTATATTAGTTTTCCAATCAAGTAATTCTCTTCCTTCATAATCTCCTAGCGTCTTGTTAGTCTTTTTAAAAATATCATGTAGTCCAGCCTTGCTAGTAACTGCATAAAATTGGTCACTAAATAGTTTTTCTGCTCTGGTAAAATCTTTTTGCTTGATATAAGAATACAATTCTTCAGTTACTTTTTCAGCATCTATTTTGTCTGATTCACGATTTATACTGGTTTTATTAAAATTGCAACTAATTAAGAAAAGGGCAAATATTAAGCTAAGAAATAGTTTTTTTTTCATAATGTGTAAATTAAATGTTTACTTTTTAATATCATTATAATCTAAAATTTCTAGTAAGTTATTATTACGGTAATGCTCAATCTTCAATGAACCTTTCTTTTTTGAAATAGAATCACCAACCTGAAATTTATCGTCCCAGATTGGAGATATGCCCAGTGCTGTGTCTTTAAGCTTTAAAAATTGAGTGTTGTGATTTTTTACATCCCGATAAATAAATATTATTTTTGATTGCACATTGATTTTACTTTGAGCTTCTAAAAAATGCTCAAAGGGCGATTTCGGGTCAAACCATAAGTCATATCCTATGAATGATAAGATAATAAATAGAGGGATGAAGATTATACCAAATAAAAATATTTTCACTTTACGAGGTACGATATAATTATCCATATAGATTATTTATTTAATAATGTTGTTGTTCCTTGAGTATACATAGCCCCAGCACCCCATCCAAACGTACCCAATCCATTTTGTTTTACTTTATACCCGCCTGGATTTGTTCCAAATTTTGATGGCGACAGTTTATCACTTGAACCCCAGCTTTGGTCTACACTACCTCCTGTGGTCCATGATGGACTTCCTAACGGAGTATTAAACCCAAAAGTATAGCTGGAGCCCTCTCCTGCAAAGTCAGTTGTTAAAAACTGATTATTCCCAGTTGGAGTGGTTGTTCCAAAATCGATACTTGCATCTGCACCCAACCCAATATTCGCATTTGCAGAAAAAAACCAGCTACTATCTCCGACAGCATCTGTAACTTTACCTAAAGAGAACCCAAATCCACCTCCAAAAGCGAAATTGGCGGATAGCCCAACAAAGCTCCCTTCGGTTTGTCGTGCTTGAAAAGATGAACCTGCAGCATTAGTAAATGCTCCATGGTTACCCGCTTCTAATGTAACATTGTTTTTTGTTACTGAGCCATCTGAATTGAGCTTAACAGAATCCAAGGTTTTGCCACCTTGTACAGATGTTACTGTAGCAGCCTTTCCAATATACTTGGCATCACTCCCATGATGTTTCTCGGCTGTAGCTTGGTCTGTTACCCTGTCATCCCATACATAAGCATCACCATCTTTGACCCATTCATCTAGCATACCTGTTGGGTCTATTCTTTTTATTGGATTGTTTTGTACATAATTATATGGAGAAAACATTTGTCTCTCGTCTGCTTTGGGGTCAATATTCATCCATCTCCCGATAGCAGGGTCATAATTCCTCGCCCCATAATCATAATGATTTAGCCCCAACTCATCTTGGAATTCCTTCCCGTTATATCGATATTTATTAACGGTTTGAGTCAAATCATTATTATACCCCTGATGTTTTAATCCAAAAGGATAATAATTGTTTTCTTCCAATATCTCGTTAGGTACATATATGGTGCCATCATTGTCCATATCCTCATAACTGACCCGTACGTTACCTAAATGGTCCGTATAATTAAAGACGTAACCAAAAGAATTGTCGCCACTTTTTTGGATATGCTGCTTCACATAACCTTCCGCTGTTGGGAAAAACTCCAAAGTAGGGACATAAAGAGTAGAAGGGGCAGAACGTATGGCATATTGGAAACCCGTTAGATAGTCGATTTCGGTAGTCACATTGCCTCGCTCCATAATTGTTTTTCGCAACTTTTGCCCGCTGGCATCATAAAGATAGGCAATCGTATTCGATTCGGAGCCAAAAACGATTTTGGTCGGAAGGTTCAAGTGGTTATACGTAATAGAGGTTATCCCTTTATTCAGGTCTTTGGTCATGTTGCCATTGGCATCATAAAAATACTCTGGATAATCAGCTGCACCGTCGTTAAAGCCTTGTGGATTGGTGGTGAAGTCATCCACCTGCTGTAGTTGGTTGCCCATATTATACTGGTAATAAAGATCATCGATTTGTACTGTCAATCCGGTATCATCGTCAAGCCCTCCATTACGTTGTAAAAATGTAATGTTTCCATTATAATCGTACTGTATCAATTCGTTATAGGACTCGGTCCTTTGGTCATTTTTGATATAGACAGAATTCAAGAGTCGGTTGGCAGGATCATAGAAATAGCCATATTTTCTTAGGATATTGTCAGAAGTTTTCCATAAAGTTTCAGAAATATTCCCGTTAAAAAGAGGCTGCCCGTCATAGTTGGTGCTGTTTTCTACCGTATCATAGTGGATTCGGAACGAAAAAAGATCGTCCGGTTCGCCCGACGTTTCAAGATTATTCACATCATTGATGTTTTTCAGCCAGCCGCGGATGTTATAGTCGTAGCTCACTTTCTGCAAAGGGTAATTGCCGCTGATATCCAGGCCGCCCACGCTTTTGCCGATGAGCTGTCCGAGTTCGTCATAGGTATTGCTGGCGAGAAGCTGTACAGGATCGGAATTGATCTGGTGCGTATGCGTCAGCAGACGGTCTTGGTCAGAATAGGTAAAATCCTCGCGTACCTGCAGTTCAGCAACATTGCCTTCTCGTTTGTGGCCGGTGATGCTATAAAGTACCTTGCCCGAAAAATCCAGTTTTCGGAAGGTCCTTGTATGGCCGCCCAGATAGTTTTTGGAAAACTCTTGGATGCCGCGCCCTTTTTGGTCATAAAACAGCTGCGTAAGCGAGGCATTGCTTGCGGTGCTCGATTCCAAAGCGCGTATCCAGGTTCCGGTAGCCAGTCCTCTAGGAGCAGTGTCAAGATTATAAAAGATAGGTCTCTGCTCAAAATCTACAAAACTAGAAGGGCCATCTGGGAAGTTATACTCATCATAATAATTTACGGTAAGCACATGATAGTCGCTCGTGGGCCACACATTGGTGCTATAACCAAAAACTACTCCATTAACAGTGGTATCTTTGTCGCCTGGCAGTTTGGTTTCGCTGATATTCTTGGTCGGAATGTCCAACGCATCCTGCAATTTTTTTCTTTCTGCACTGTTTACGATTGAAGCATCCATCCAGGCAGTATAACATATCCGGTTAAAATGATCATATTTGGTAATAAGCCATCCGGTAGCCGGAGCCAGGTCAGAAAAAGGAGCATAAGCTGGACCCGTAGCCACAGGCCTGTCCAGTCGGTCATACAGGATAAACTCCCACTGTTTGCCCGGAAGCTTTTTTTCGACCAAGCGATTACGGGAATCATAACGGTATTGGTAGCACCATCCGTCAAGCTGCAGTGGTGTTGCCGCCGAAACCTGTGGAGTAATCACATAAGAAAGATTTCCGAACTGGTCATAGGCATAATAGGTGTCCAGCCGCGCTGTTCGGGTTTCGCTTTCTACAATAGTGGTGGCATACGTTCTTTTCAGTACAATTCTACCTTCTTTGTCTCTAAATTCCTCAACGGTATGGTTTGGGTTTGAAGGCCAATAAGCTGGATCAGGAGCCCAGTTTTCGTCTTTGTTAACCGTCTTATATAGTTGTCCAGCAGGATAAAATCCTTGGGCGCCCATAGGAAGCGTAAGCGTTGGCACATACAGTCCTTGCAGTCCCTGCCATTGAGCAGTCACTTTATAGATCTTGACCTCATTTTGGCCGTTCGTAAGATAGTCCGTTTTGATCTCATGGCCGGAGCCCAACGCCCAAGAACTGCCCGGTGCGGCTTGTTGCAGGACACGGTTAAGCGGCGAGTTTTCGATTTTTTTCTCGCTATACGGATTCGGCTCGCCATAAGCACTTTGATAATGGCCTTGGGTGGCTAAGCGAAGCGAAACCGGATCAACAAATTCTAGAGTGTTGGTAGCAGACGGATAGGGCAGGTAGTCCTTGGCCTGTCGTCCAAACAGATCATACTCGATATGGGTCAGGATGTCTTTGCCCGTTGCCGATTGCTTGCCAGTAATCTGCTGGATAGGACGTCCAAGTCCGTCAAAATAAGTAAGCGTCTGTGTAGCTTGATTGGCAGCAGGATTTGATAGTGAAACAGATGTAGAGTCCTTATATACAGTTGTTTTGATATAGTTTTGGTCCAGGCTCTGCGCCAAGCATAGAGCAGGGAACAGGGAAGCGATATAGAAATAGAATGTTTTTTTCATGGCGTCTTAGTTTTGTGTTCTGTAATGATAATCGTTCTCAGAAAGCAGCTTCCCGTTGCGGTCCCTCACGGACTTGAGCCTGCCAAAAGCGTCGTATTCATAATAAGTGCGTTCGCCTTTCGGGTCGATTGTTGTCGATATTCCGACCAACGGTTTATAAGAATAGCCCGTCATCAGCCCTCTGGCGGCACTGATCGCAACACGCAGGTCATTCAAAGCCGAGAGCAGCGAAGCCTCTTGTGCTGCTTCCTGCGGGGTGACATTAGAAGCGTTTTGTACGGTCGAGACAAGCCCTGTCGGCAGCGAAGCGTAAGCCATGTTATCGATCTTGGCCACAGGCTCGCTCCTGTTGTAGCCCCAGACAAAAGAAACCGGTACGCCGCTGTCTTGGGTATACTGTAAGATATTGGCCCTGCCATCATATTGGTTAAAGGTCAACCTTTTTTCAAAAAATGGAAAATCCTTTCCGGTCAGGATGTATTGCGGAAGCAATGCATTTCCGCCCACGGCAGGCGGTGTTGGGCTATCAACAGGAATGGTGAAAAGTCCGTACTGCGTTTCATGGATAGAAAGCAGCCCGCTGTTTCTATAGTTTTCGGTACGTAGCAATACGCCCTTCATGTTTCGGCTAATCAGCTCGCTTCGGTAGGGAGCCGCAGCCATTTCGCCGTCTTGTGCATAAAAATATTTCGTCTCCAGTAATTCGCCTAAAGAAGACTGGGAAGTCTGCATAAATAACTGTTTGTAATCGTTTCTATAGCTAAACGTTTCCTTTGTTTCTACGATACCTGACGAAAAATATTCTTTTTTGGTACGCTCTACCACTTGGCTCTTATAACGATAGTCTTTGATAGACATATAGTTCTCAGACAGATGATCAAGGCATTGGGTCTTATCCAGACTCATAAAATATCCCGGAAGGGTCGATAGTCCTCCGTCGCATTCTACGTCATACCCAGCGCTGATAAAGTTGGTAACTAGCTGTTGATAGCTAGGAAACAAGACTCTAATTTGTTGGCATAAGCCAGAAATAGAGGCTGCGTTCGTAATAAAATACACATTATCTTTTACAGGGAACTTGATGCTGTCTGAATCATAATTATACTTAAAGTCTTCAGAAACCAGCAGGCCGGTACCCAAGCCGAAGTATTCAATCTTTCTTACATTGGATTGCTTGTATTCATCGCCACGTATAGGAAGAGGTGGAGAAGAAGTAGTGATTGCAGAAGGAAAATCTATAGGGGAGTCAAATACGTAGCGGATCTTCGACTTGAATATAGGATTGTTGATGCTCGTAACATTTGGATAGAAATACTCAAATACATTCTTGTAGCCTATAAAGCTTCCCTTCTGCAATTGCGCATCGATCTCGCTCTGTTTTTCAGTAACATGATATTTTATCGGAGAAGGAGGTTCATAAGGACGAAGAAGTTGGTTGTAAATGGGATTTATGTCTACTTGGTATTCCCGGATCAGATTGTCTATGCCGTCTAAGGAACCGCTGGAAAAACTCAACGTATAGCTTCCGTTCGGGCTGATTAAATAAGGAGGCAGGTCTGTAGGGATTATGCCCGGATTTTCGAAATTATAATCAAAGCCTTTCACAATTTGGTCTGCGCCACGGTCTTTGTCCTTGATGCCTTTGATCCTGAGGCCGCCGCCATAAAGGAACCAGTTAAGATGGGGTGTCGGATTCTTGACCCTGATGTCGATGTTGCCGCTTATCTTGTCGATTTCATGGACAGGTACGTTCAGCGACCAAAAATAGGCTTTATAAGCTCCAGGCTTCAGGTGTACGGTCCTATTTATTTGTTCATTTGTTCCTATTGGATATCCGGCATCGACTCGTGTGGGATCAACAGATTGGTCAGACATTGATACTATAGGGATGATCCGAATGAAATTAGGCATAGGAAATACTACGGAACCCAAATAGGTCGTCGAAGAATATACGAAGGCATCCTGCTCAAAATTGACATTAAAGATAATATATGGGCGTATTGTGCCTGCATTGATAAACGGGTCGGTAACGTCTACGGGTGCTGTCGTATAATTGTCAGGATTTTCAAATATCTCCCTAAAAGTCAACAGTCTGTCGCCTTTGTAGCTATAGGTATTTGGTTCCCATGTAAATTCACGCACCCCTTTAGTAGGATAAGTAATCTTGGTAAGCACTCCCGTTTTCATAGCATCATTGCCGGGTGAAAAACTCACATAGCCGAAGATGTCCTTGTAATAAGTATCAAACTCAGGATACTCCTCTTTTTTATAATACGCGAAGGTATATTTTTCAAGGTCAGAACCATTAATCTTTATGCTATCGAGAAACAGCGCATTCGAATTGGAATAAGCAAAATCGAAGGATTTGATAGCCGAAGATTGCCATCCGTTATAGATTTCTATTTTCGTGAGATAGGCGCTTTTCCCTTCTAGGTATTCGGGATGAGAGGCTGAGAGGGAAAACCGGATATTGCGGCCGTCCGGAAAATTAATCTGGCTTATTTTTTTAGTGTTGATTTCTCTGGAGGATTCGCTGCTTATGGTGCGAGGCTCTAGAGCGCACCTCATGTATTCGGTACATTGTTCAGTATCACTGAAAACGGTGCCCAAATCTTCGGCAGCATAGTCTGTACGGGATTCAGATTTTTTTGGTTTTTCCAACACGTCAGCATACGTAATGTCAAGTTGCTTAATGCCGTTGGCATCCTCTACTTTCGAAAGGTGCCAGGCAGTGATGAATTTTTGAATTTCAGGAGGAAAAGAAGGGGCTGTTGGACTGTCGCAGCCTTCCTGCATATAAGTAAAGACAATGTCTGTTTTTTTAGTCCTTTCAATTTGTGTGAAATAATACTTATAGCCAAGTTCATCAGTAATGATGAATGTGGTTATCTCTTTCGGATACATGGTAGGAAGCGAGTTGGTTGTATATTGTGCTTCTATCTTGTAGTTGCCGTCATTTCCGATAATGGCAGGCTGCAGCTCATTGTTAATTTTGGCAAACACGAACCTTCCCGTCCTGCCGAAAAAGCTGAATTGGTAGATGTCTGTTTTGGTGTCGATCTTGATACGAGTGCCCCACTGCGCATCGTAAGCAAATTTTCTTCTCTGAGGACTGTCTTCTGCATAGCTGAAAAACTCATAAAGGTTATTGACATTTGCGCCTCGGTGGATTTCCGTGTCGATTTCATCAGGTAAGTCCACTACGCTTCGTGAGATAACCCCTCCTGTTTCCAAGGTCCATCCCTTTCCAGTCCATCCAGATTGATCGCCTATTCGGATTCCCGAGCTGTTATAGGAAAGCGTTAGGTCGACCTCTAGACTTCCCGCTTTAGTGTTAAATAACGGGATGGCGATTTGAGGTTGTCCGGTATAATGATCCAAAGTCGATTCTTCGACTTTCATTAATTGGGCAACAGTAGGAGAAGGGCGCGTAATGCTTGGGAGTAGCTTGTTAGAACTCTCTAGGCTGCTCTGTCCAAAACCTGAAAAACAAAGTCCAGACAATAATAAGGTATATATTTTTTTCATGAGTAGCGTGTTTATTGTTTGTTGATGGCTTTCACTATTTTTACAGAATCGTTCTGTACGTCGGTACGGATTTCTACGATATAGATACCCTCAGGCATGCCGCCCAGGTCAATCGGCACCATTCGGTCGGTAATTTCAAATTGCTGTAATTGTCTTCCCGACAGGTCATATACAGTCGCTGTTCCTTTTGTGAATTCATAGCCTACGATCACATTGGAGTAGTGCAGGGTAGGATTCGGATAGGCCTCTATAGGATTCTTTTTCTCTTTCTTTTTGTCCTTGTCTTCCAGTCGGACTACCCAGAAATCGTTGCGTCCCTGTCCCGAATAGCGGTCTCGGGAGCGAGCTCCTTTAGAAGTCCCTGCCAGCAGGTAGCCCCCGCCGCGCACTTCAATGGCTTTTTTCAAAAGATCTTCTCCCTTGCTGCCCAAAGAGCGCATCCATTGTTCCTCGCCGTTCTCTTTGGTCTTGATGACCACATAATCATTGATGTCTTCCTTGTCAGCTTTTTTGGTGCCCAACGTTTCGCTTTGGGCATGCCCGCCAAGCAGCAGGCTCCCGTCGCTATTTTCGGTCAAAGAAGCCAGCAAGTCCATCTTGCCGATGTTATAGGTCTTCTGCCAGAGGATTTCTCCCGCAAGGTCTATTTTTACGACCCAGAAATCCGTGCCCTTTCGGTTGCTAGCATTTTTATTGCCCGTCGTGCCCGAACTCGAGTTGCCGCCCAGTATATAGTTGCCGTCAAGCGTCTGGTGTACGACATAAAGCTGGTCGTCCCCTTCGCCTCCATAGACCTTTTGCCATTCCATTTCCCCTTTTTTATCCAGCTTGATGACCCAATAATCCCCAGTTCCATAACATTTTTCGGTCTTGTTTCCCGATTCGGGCGAATTGGAGTAGCCGCCCAGAAGATAGCCCCCGTCGCGGGTCTGTTTCACGCTTCTCAGTTGGTCGGTATATTGGCCTCCAAAAGTTTTCTGCCATTCCACCTTTCCCTCTTCATCCAGTTTGACCACCCAGTAGTCCAGGTTACCAAAGCTATTTTCAGATTTTCCATAAGGATCGGGTGTGCCTGCGGCTAATTTTGTGCTGCGCTGCGAACTGGAAGAACCGCCCAAGATATAGCCTCCGTCAGAAGTCTGAGAGATGCTCTGCAGCTGTTCCTGTCCGCTGCCCCCTATTGTCCGCTCCCACTGCTCGCCTCCTTTGGCGTTCAGCTTGATGATCCAGAAATCCTCGCGTCCTCGGCACGAATCTTTTTTCTGCAGTCCTTTTGGTGAGTCCGAAGTTCCGGCCAAAATAAAGCCCCCGTCATGGGTAAGCTGTACGGCCTGCAATAAGTCGGTTCCAGACCCGCCAAAGCTTTTCTGCCAGTCCAGTTCGCCTTTTTCATCCATCTTCCAGATCCAGTAGTCCAGGTCGCCTGCGGCTTCCTCTGTCTTATTTCCGGTTTTTTTAGAAAGTGAGCTTCCGGCTAGCAAAAACCCGTAGTCAGGTGTGGGTTGTACGTCAAAGAGATATTCGGAATGTTTGCCACCATAAGACTTTTCCCAGAGGATATCCTGGGCTTGGAGAGTGCCTGCATAGAGCAGGGCGCAGGCGGCGGCCATAAGACGTGCCTTGGAGGGTTGGATTGTAATCATTTGCGAATCTTTAAGTTAAGGCTTGTTAAATTTTGTTAAAAATATAAAAAAACATCATATTCTGTATGTTAATAACACAATAGTAGCAATTTTTTTTCTTACAATACTTAAGCAAGCTGCTAGGATAAGAATTACAGAAGATCTGTAAAAAGAGTTAAAATTTCTAGGAGCAAATATAAAACAAATAAGATTATAATACTATATTAATGCTAATATTTTCTTTTATATTTTTAAAAAAAAGAAAAAAAGCATCTAAACGCAAATTTCATTAGGATAAGTTAACCTTCATCCATGGTTACTCCATAGATACTCCATGGATACTCCATAGATAGTCCATGTAGAGTCCATGTCATCCATATAAGAAATCTCATTCCGTTATAACGGCAGCAGCAGTACTGATAGTCAGCGGAATCTTCATAAAAAACGGGCGCATGATACGCCATAACTAATTAAAAAAATTAGTACTTTCGCAAATTGATTTTACAAAGCGATAAAAATGAGTACAAAATTTACTGAATACAAAGGACTTGACATGCCAACAGTGGCATCTGAAGTGCTTGATTTCTGGAAAAAACAAGACATCTTTGAAAAGAGCGTAACCACGCGCGAAGGAAACCAACCCTATGTGTTTTTTGAAGGCCCGCCTTCAGCAAACGGACTGCCGGGTATTCACCACGTAATGGCGCGCGCGATCAAGGATATTTTCTGTCGCTACAAGACCCAAAAAGGCTTTCAGGTAAAAAGAAAAGCCGGATGGGATACCCACGGACTTCCGGTAGAACTAGGAACCGAAAAAGAATTAGGAATCACCAAAGAAGACATCGGAAAGACCATTTCCATCGAAGAATACAACGAAGCCTGCAAAAAGACCGTCATGCGGTATACCGACGTATGGAACGACCTGACCGAAAAGATGGGCTACTGGGTAGACATGCATGACCCGTATGTGACCTATAAGTCTAAATACATGGAAACCGTTTGGTGGCTGTTAAAGCAGATTTACGACAAAGGCCTGCTCTATAAAGGCTATACCATCCAGCCCTATTCCCCAAAAGCAGGAACCGGACTGAGCTCTCACGAAGTCAACCAGCCAGGCGCTTACCGCGATGTGACCGATACGACCATCGTTGCCCAGTTTAAGACACTTGCAGAAACACTGCCAGCCGTATTAAAAGGCTTCGGCGATGTGCATTTCTTAGCTTGGACGACTACGCCATGGACTTTGCCGTCCAATACGGCACTGACGGTGGGACCAAAAATCGAATACGTGCTAGTAAAAACAGTCAACCAATACACATTCGAGCCAATCAACGTAGTCTTGGCCAAGAACCTAGTCGGAAAACAATTCGGCAAAGGCTATTTCGAAAGCGCAGAAGCAGCCGATTTTGACAAAGTAAAAAACGGCGACAAGCAGTTGCCTTATAAAATAGTAGCGGAAGCCCTCGGCGCTGATTTGGTCGGAATCAGATACGAACAATTACTGCCGTATGCCCTGCCGTACCAGAACCCAGAAAATGCGTTCCGCGTCATCTCGGGCGATTTCGTAACTACCGAAGACGGAACCGGAATCGTACACACTGCCCCGACTTTTGGTGCAGACGATGCCAAGGTTGCCAAAGAAGCCGTGCCGGAAGTGCCGCCTATGCTGGTGTTGGACGAAAACGGTACGCCAGTGCCGCTAGTCGATCTGCAAGGAAAATTCACTTCCCATATGGGCGATTTCGCAGGCAAATACGTAAAGAACGAATACTATAACGCTGGCGAAGCACCAGAAAAATCGGTAGACGTAGAAATCGCCATCCGACTAAAAGAAGAAAACAAGGCCTTTAAGGTCGAAAAATACGTGCACAGCTACCCGCACAGCTGGCGAACAGATGAGCCCCTTTTATACTATCCGTTAGATTCTTGGTTCATCAAGGTCACCGATGTAAAAGACAGAATGTTTGACCTGAACGATACTATTAACTGGAAGCCGAAATCTACAGGCGAAGGCCGTTTCGGAAACTGGCTGAAAAATGCCAACGACTGGAACCTGTCCCGCTCAAGATATTGGGGTATTCCGTTGCCGATCTGGAGAACCGAAGACAAAAAAGAAGAAACCATCATCGGCTCGGTAGAAGAACTATACAACGCTATCGAAAAATCAATCCAAGCCGGTTTCCAAAAAGAAAACCCATTCAAAGGATTTGAGATCGGAAACATGTCAGAAGCCAATTACGACTTGGTTGACCTGCATAAAAATGTAGTAGACGAAATCGTACTAGTTTCCCCTTCCGGCAAGCCGATGAAACGCGAAACCGACCTGATCGATGTCTGGTTTGATTCTGGAGCCATGCCGTATGCGCAATGGCACTATCCGTTTGAAAACAAAGACAAGATTGACGAAAACAAAGACTTCCCGGCTGATTTTATTGCCGAAGGTGTCGACCAGACGCGCGGCTGGTTCTATACATTGCACGCTATCGGAACCCTGGTTTTTGATAAAGTAGCCTATAAAAATGTAGTGTCTAACGGACTCGTTTTAGACAAAAACGGACAGAAAATGTCCAAGCGTTTGGGCAATGCCGTTGATCCGTTCACGACATTGGCCGAATACGGACCCGATGCGACGCGCTGGTACATGATTGCCAACGCCAACCCTTGGGACAACCTAAAGTTCGATATCGAAGGTGTGGCAGAAGTACGCCGTAAATTCTTCGGAACCCTATACAATACCTATTCGTTCTTTGCCCTTTACGCCAACATCGACGGTTTCTCTTATGCAGAAGCCGAAGTGCCGCTGGAAGAAAGGCCAGAAATCGACCGATGGATCCTATCAGAATTAAATACCCTGATAAAAGACGTCGACAGCTATTATGCCGACTACGAGCCGACAAAAGCTGCAAGAGCTATTTCTGACTTTGTTCAGGAGAACCTGAGCAACTGGTATGTGCGTTTGTGCAGAAGAAGATTCTGGAAAGGCGACTATGCCCAAGACAAGATTGCCGCCTACCAGACCTTGTACACCTGTCTGGTAACCGTAGCAAAACTAAGTGCTCCTATCGCACCGTTCTTTATGGACAAGCTTTACAGAGATTTAACGCAGGCAACACATAAAGAAACATTCGATAGCGTACATTTGGCCAATTTTCCAGAATATGCTCATAACTTTGTTGATAAATCGTTGGAAAGCAGGATGGAGAAGGCGCAGACCATCTCGTCGCTCGTACTGTCGCTTCGCAAGAAAGAAATGATAAAAGTACGTCAGCCCCTGCAAAAAGTGATGATTCCGGTGTTAGACAGCAAGCAAAAAGCAGAAATCGAAGCCGTTTCAGACCTTATAAAAGCAGAGGTAAACGTCAAGGAAATAGAGCTTCTAGACGACGATTCGGGCATATTGGTAAAGCAAATTAAGCCTAATTTTAAAGCATTAGGGCCGCGTTTCGGAAAAGATATGGGTCTGATTTCCAAAGAGATACAAAATTTCTCACAGGAACAGATCAACGAACTAGACAAAAACGGTTCGCTAAGTATTGTCATTTCAGGGAAAAGTATTAATTTAACCTCTGAAGATGTAGAGATTTCTTCCCAAGATATTGAAGGATGGCTGGTCGCCAATGCCAACGGAATTACGGTGGCCTTAGACATCACTATATCCGACGAATTGAAAAAAGAAGGAATCGCTAGAGAATTAGTCAACCGCATTCAAAATATCAGAAAAGACTCAGGTTTTGAAGTTACCGACAAGATCAAGGTCCAAGTCCAAAAAGACGGTATTCTTGAAGAAGCCCTTACGGCAAACCAAGACTACATCAAGGCAGAGACGCTGACAGAAGAACTGATTATTGAAGATAAAGTAGAAAACGGTATAGAAATTGAGTTTGATGAAATAAAAACAAGTATATTAATTTCAAAATAATATAATATGGTAGATGAAGTTGCAAGATACTCCGATGCTGATCTGGCAGAGTTCAAAGAAATTATTTTAAAAAAAATACAAAAAGCACAAGCAGACCTAGACCTGATCAAGAGTGCCTATATGAACGACCTGAACAACGGTACAGACGATACGTCGCCTACATTCAAGGCGTTTGAAGAAGGCAGCGAGACCATGTCGAAAGAAGCAAACTCTCAGTTGGCAATCCGTCAGGAAAAGTTCATCCGTGATCTAAAAAACGCGCTTTTCAGAGTAGAAAACAAAACCTATGGCGTTTGCAAAGTAACAGGAAAACTAATCAGCAAAGAAAGGCTGAAGATCGTTCCTCACGCCACGATGAGTATCGAAGCAAAAAACCTGCAGCGATAACCGCTAGAAGATAATACCCAAAGTAACGCTCCTGTCAAGGAGCGTTTTTTTAATATAGAAGCAAACGGAGGCGCCCTTTTGCATCAAACGCTAGTAAGGAAAAACAGCAGCGAAAAGCCACATAAAAAGGAACAAGCCCTTGCGAGTGTTTTTATAAATAATATTCCTATTTTTGCGCAATAAAAGAAAGAAAATGTCATTAAAGAAAGCATATTTATTAGTTATCCTAATTCTTATCGTTGACCAGATCTCAAAAATATACATCAAGACCAACTTTATATACGGCGAAGATGGACAGATCAACGTAGCCCGCTGGTTTAAGATCCTACTGATCGAAAACGAAGGAATGGCATGGGGAACCCAGATTCCCGGCGATTACGGAAAACTGATACTGACGCTTTTTAGGCTCGTAGCCGTAACAGGAATTGGCTGGTGGTTGTGGGATTCAGTAAAAAAAGAAAGCTCAAGATACCTGATTGTAGCCATAGCGCTCATCTTGGCAGGCGCCTTTGGCAACATTATCGATTCTGTTTTTTACGGAGTGATTTTTGACCATAGCCATGGCCAGACCGCAACGCTCTTTTCCGACCAGCCATACGGCACTTGGTTTCACGGAAAAGTAGTCGACATGCTCTATTTCCCGATTTGGGAAGGCAATTTGCCAAAATGGCTGCCAATCTGGGGAGGACAACACTTTACTTTTTTTAATGCCATATTCAACATTGCCGACATGGCCATCTCTACAGGTGTCGGAATATTGATTGTGTTCAACAAAAAAGCCTTTTCTGGCTCTAGAAGACATTCAGAACTAGCCTAATTCTGTCCGGGAGCATATTTTTTAGCACTCTTTTCTCCTGTCACTTTTTTGGCCTGCCCTGGAGGTAGCGGTTTCGCTTTGCTCGATCTGCTGGAAGTTCCGGTACCGATACTGGCACTGCATCCAGAAACGGAAAAAGCAAAACAAAGCAAAAGCAATCCGATGGATAATCTAAAAGGAGTTTTCATTTTTTTTTATTCTAAAGTTACGCCTTTTTTTTGAATCGGTAGACGATATTCGGGGTCACGCAAAAATCCAGCGCCACGTCGTTTTCAAAAACATCTGCTATCGTGGCTTCAGCCTCAAAAAAAGAAAGCCCGATTTTCAGTACGTCTTCTTTGCATTCCGATAAGAAAAGATCATAAAACCCTTTCCCGTAGCCCGCCCGATGCCCTTTTTGGTCAAACGCCAAAAGCGGTACAAACACCACATCGATTTTGGCAGTAGGCACTTCGATTCCGTCCACCGGCTCTGGAATATTATACTCGTTTTTTCGAAATTTGGTATTGTCGGTCAATAAGAAATGCGTCATTTTTCGCGTTTCGAAATCCGATTTAGAAACGACAATCTCTTTATCTTTTCCAGCCAATACCTGAAGTAAGAATTCTGTATCTACTTCCTTATGTTCACTGATCGGAAGAAAAATATGGTAGTACAATTTGTCCCAGATATCCAATCGGACAAGCTGGTTGGCAATAGCAAGGCTCCTTTCTTCGATTTCTTCAGAAGAAAGAGCGGCCCGCAAGGCCTTGTATTTTAAGCGTAGTTCTTTTTTCTGCATTTTGGATGGTTCTAAAATATTCTGCAAGCTTATAGTTCTAAAGCCGTCGTGATATGAAAAATAGCATCCCCCTGATAAACGATAGGCGCATCATTCACATTGATGATATGGCCGGCATTGGGCGCCTTTACCTTATATTCTACCTTCCCGTACGGATCCGAAATAGTAGCCAAAACCTGTCCCTTTTCAACCTGCGTTCCTACAGCGGTCAGCCCATGAAACAGCCCCGAAGCCTTGGCACGTACCCAAGCCGATTTTTCGATATAAATAGTCTTCCTGTCCGCAATCGATGCCTTTCGCTTTGGGTTCAGCATCCCGAAATGATCCAAGAAACGTTTGGTGCCTTCGATACCTTCCTGCGTAATAGACTCGTTGATATCCAGCGATTTTCCACCCTCAAACAACAGCATCTTGACGCCCAGTCGGTCGCAAGAATTGCGGAAAGAACCCGTAATATTTTTGGAGTACAATCCAAACGGTGCATGAAATACATCAGCCAGTGCTTTCAACTCAGTATTATTCGGTACGATGCGAATCTGCGGCGCATTAAAGCGGCTCGCCCCGCCAGCATGAAAATCGATACAATAATCCACATTCGGAATAATTTCCTTTAAAAGAGAATACGCAAAGCGGCTGGCCAGAGAACCATTTTTGCTGCCCGGAAAGACCCGGTTCATATCGCGCCCGTCCGGAAACTCGCGCGTCTTGTTCAAGAAGCCAAAAACATTGATAACCGGAATGCAGATGATAGTGCCTATTTTCGGTCGGTTGATCTTCTGCACGATCAGCCGTCTTACGATCTCGATACCGTTGATTTCATCGCCATGCAGTCCGGCAGAAAACAAGACCGTAGGTCCGTCGATTTCAGAACGCTCTATAATAATCGGAATCTTTAGTTTGGTCATCGTATGGAGCTTTGCAATCTCCATATTCAAGGTCCGGCTCTCGCCCGGCAGGATCGTCTCGCCCAAGATGGTGAGATTTTTATAAGTAGGTAGCGCCATGTTATGTTTAAAAATATAAATGTATAAAAATTGAGATTGAGAACACTAAATATTTGCCAAAACCATTTAAAATTGAAATCAGGCACTTGCAATTCGGAATTTTTGAAACTAACTTTGTCAGATGCGAACTCCTTTAGAACTACAGATCCAGACATTGCCCGACGGACCGGGCGTGTATCAGTATTATGACAAGGAAGACAAGATCCTGTATGTGGGGAAAGCAAAAAATCTGCGCAAGCGCGTTTCGTCCTATTTCAACAAGCTGCACGATAACGGCAAGACCAACGTCTTGGTCCGCAAGATTGTTTCTATCAGGCACATTGTAGTTCCTACAGAAACCGATGCCCTGCTTTTGGAAAACAACCTCATAAAAAAGCTCCAGCCCCGATACAATGTCCTGCTGAAAGACGACAAGACCTATCCATGGATCTGTATCAAAAAAGAACCCTTTTCCAGAATCTTTACCACTAGAAATATGGTCAAGGACGGTTCCGAATACTTCGGGCCCTATACCAGCTTTAAGACCGTGCATACACTATTGGACCTAATCAAAGAATTATACCCGCTGCGTACCTGCAACTATGACCTGTCGCGAGAAAACATCAATTCTGGCAAATACAAAGTTTGTCTAGAATACCATATCGGCAATTGCAAGGGTCCCTGCGAAGGCCACCAGTCTTTAGAAGAATACCAAAAAAACGTCGACGCTATCCGCGAGATACTCAAAGGAAATTTCAAGGAAAGTCTCAAAGATTTCAAGACGCTGATGAAAAACCTTGCTTCCGAAATGAAATTCGAAGAAGCCCAAAAGATAAAAGACAAGATCGAGACATTGGAAAACTACCAGTCGCGCTCGACCATCGTCAACCCAAGAATCTCCAACGTAGACGTGTTTTCTATCGTTTCAGACGAAAGCATGGCCTATGTCAATTTTCTTCAGATTTCCCATGGCGCGATCATCCGTTCGCACACGCTGGAAATGAAAAAGAAGCTCGACGAATCTGATGAAGAATTGCTAGAACTGGCAGTAGTAGAACTACGAGAACGGTTCAAATTGCTGTCCAAAGAAATAATTGTCCCTTTTGAGATTGACATGGGCGAAAATGTAAAAGTAACCGTGCCCCAATTAGGAGACAAAAAGCAGATCTTGGAACTCTCTATCCGAAACGCAAAATTCTACCGTATGGACCAGCTGAAACAGCTGCAGATCGTAGATCCGGACAGGCATACCAACCGAATCATGGCGCAGATGAAAAAAGACCTGCGTCTTTCTGTCGAGCCAAGGCATATCGAATGCTTTGACAACTCCAACATCCAAGGAACCAATCCCGTGGCTGCCTGTGTCGTTTTTAAAGACGGCAAGCCAAGCAAAAAAGACTACCGCCATTTCAATATCAAGACCGTCGAAGGCCCGAACGATTTCGCCTCGATGGAAGAAGTCGTATACAGGCGCTACAAAAGACTCCTAGACGAAGAGCAGCCGCTGCCCCAATTAATTATCATCGACGGAGGCAAAGGACAGCTATCATCCGCCCTAAAAAGCCTAGAAGAATTAGACCTAAGAGGAAAAATAGCCATTATTGGCATCGCGAAACGTCTGGAAGAATTATTTTATCCTGGCGATTCCATTCCGTTGTATTTAGATAAGAAATCAGAAACCCTTAAGGTAATCCAGCAGCTTCGAAACGAGGCACACCGATTCGGAATAACCCACCATCGGGACAAACGAAGCAAAGGCGCTCTAAAGACTTCTGTAGAAACCATACCCGGAATTGGAGAAAAGACCATGATTGCCCTTATAAAACACTTCAAATCTGTTAAAAGATTGTCGCAGGCAACAGAAAAAGAAATTTCTGACGTTGTAGGTATTTCAAAAGCCAAAAAAATTGCCGACTTTTACAATTCCACAAAGTAATCCTTTCTCTATGAAAAAAATAGCTCTTATCCTCTTGTTGCTATTTTCTGTATCGGTTGTGTTTTCACAAGAACAGAAAAAGCCAAAAGTAGGATTGGTTTTGAGTGGAGGAGGAGCAAAAGGACTGGCCCACATCGGCGTCCTGAAAGTATTAGAAGAAGCCGGCGTAGAGATTTCCTATATTGGGGGAACTAGCATGGGTGCCATCATTGGGGGACTCTATGCTTCGGGATACAGCGCTGCACAAATTGACTCTATTTTTAAGACGACAGATTACGATGCCCTGATCCAAGATTACATCCCAAGATCATCCAAAAACTTTTACGAAAAAAGAAACGACGAGCTCTATGCACTGACATTGCCCTTCAAGAAGATGAAGATCGGAATCCCTAGAGCGCTGTCAAAAGGACTCTATAACTTCAACATGCTGAACAAGCTGACGCACAATGTAAGGCACATCCGTGATTTTAATCAGTTGCCGATTCCGTTTTTATGTATTGCTACCGATATTGAGACCGGCCAGCAAGTGCTTCTAAACAAAGGGTCCCTGCCTCAGGCCATGATTGCCAGCGCGGCCTTGCCATCCTTGTACATGCCTGTTGAAATTGACGGAAAATTACTGGTAGACGGAGGCGTGACGAACAACTATCCGATATTGGAAGTAAAAAACCTAGGCGCTGATATCATCATTGGAGTAGACGTACAAGACGATCTAAAAGACAGGGATGCGTTGACCGATGCCACAAAAATTCTAGTGCAGATCTCCAACATGCAGATGATCCAAAAAATGGATCGCAAGAAAAAAGCCACCGACATCTACATAAAGCCAGATATTAAAGGATTCAGTGTAATTTCTTTCTCCCAAGGAGTACAGATCATAAAGACAGGAGAAGATGCCGCACGAAAAGTAATCGACCAGCTCGAAAAAATAGGCGACAAGGAGAATCCTGTCACCAAGCACAAGGTCATCGTGCAGAGCGACAGCCTTCAAGTCAGCGAAATCAAGACGCCCCAGCTTGAAAATTTTACCCGTACCTATGTCCTTGGAAAGCTCGGGTTCAAAGCCGGAACCAAGATCAGCTATGCAGATTTGGACAAAGGAATCAATACCCTCAGCGCGACCCAGAACTTTAGCGGCATAGGCTACTCGTTTTCAAAGTCTGCCTCAGGAAATGATGTCTTGACCATGACGCTGGTAGAAAACCCAATCAAGACCTACTTAAAATTCGGGTTGCATTATGACGGTCTATACAAAAGCGCCATTTTGCTGAACCTGACCCAGAAAAAGCTGTTGTTCAAAAACGACATCATTTCGGTCGATGCCGGACTAGGAGATAATTTCAGATACTATTTAGACTATTACATTGATAACGGCTTCTATTGGAGTTTCGGGATCAAATCCAGATACAATACCTTCAACCGGAATGTCCTCACGGATTTCAACAATGGAGAGTTGCTCAACCTATTCGGACTGAGCTCCATCAATATTGATTACTCCGACTTTTCAAATCAGGTCTATTTCCAGACCGTTTTCGCTCAAAAATTCCTGATCGGCGGCGGTGCAGAATACAAGCATTTAAAGATCAAGACCAAAACATTTGAAACGACCGACCCTATTCTAGAAGACAGCGACTATGTAAGTCTTATTGCCTATGTAAAATACGATTCGTTTGATAAGAAATACTTCCCAAAAAACGGATTCCTGTTCTGTGGTGACTTCCAGACCTTTCTGTATTCTTCCGATTATACCAAAGAATACCAGAATTTCAGCATCCTTAAAGGAGAAATGGCCTTTTCCAAGACTTTCTTTAACAAGTTTACGCTGAACCTTCAGTCAGAAGCCGGTTTTACTGTCGGCGAACAGACCGTTCCGTTTTTTGATTTCGTATTAGGAGGCTACGGCTATAACATGATTAATAACTTCAGGCATTTTTACGGTTATGACTTCGTAAGCCTTTCCGGAAACAGCTACATCAAAGGAGCCGTAGGCGTAGATTATGAAATATTTCGAAAAAACCACTTGAACTTCATGGCAAACTATGCCAACATCGGAAGCAAGATTTTTGATAGCGACGAATGGATCGAACGTCCGGCCTATTCCGGATATTCTTTCGGCTACGGGCTAGAAACAATCATCGGACCCGTAGAAATCAAGCACTCCTGGTCGCCTGAAACAAGAGACCACCATACTTGGTTCAGCGTAGGATTCTGGTTTTAAGGAATTCATCCTAAAAAAATATATACGATTATTTATGTGTTAATTATTCCATAAAAAAACTATATTTGGAACCACTAAACACTTAAATAATCAATTTATGTCTATTTGGAGAAGAAAATCATTAACCCAGCTTTTAGAAGAATCATCTGAATCTGAAAAAGGATTAAAGAAAACCTTAACCGCTCCGGGATTAGTAGCTTTAGGAATTGGAGCAATTATTGGAGCCGGATTATTTTCAATAACGGGTCTTGCCGCATCAGTAAATGCGGGACCTGCGATTACTATTTCTTTTTTAGTAGCTGCATTTGGTTGTGTTTTTGCTGGTTTGTGTTATGCAGAATTTTCTTCAATGATACCAGTAGCCGGAAGTGCCTATACCTATTCTTTCGCAACAATGGGCGAATTTGTAGCATGGATTATTGGTTGGGATTTGGTTTTGGAATACGCTGTTGGAGCCGCGACGGTTTCAATTAGCTGGTCCAGATATCTCGGGAAATTTTTAAGCGGTTATGGAATCCACATTGACGATGCTTATATGCTTTCGCCTTTTGAAGGAGGTATCATAAACGTCCCAGCCGTATTGATTGTGATGATAATGTCGCTAATCTTGATTCGAGGCACTAAAGAATCCGCATTTGTAAACGGAATTATAGTACTGTTAAAAGTGAGTGTTGTATTGATTTTTATTGCTGTTGGATGGCAATACATACGACCAGAAAACTACACGCCTTATATTCCTAAAAATACAGGCACCTTTGGAGAATTTGGTTTCTCCGGAATAATCAGGGCAGCAGCTATCGTGTTCTTTGCCTATATTGGTTTTGACGCTGTTTCTACGGCAGCCCAAGAAGCTAAAAACCCAAAAAGAGACATGCCAATCGGAATATTGCTGTCTTTGGCTATCTGTACCATCCTATATGTTCTTTTTGCACACGTAATGACAGGAGTCGTAAACTATCAAGCATTTGCTGGAAAAGACGGAATCGCTCCAGTGGCAATTGCAGTAGAAGCGATGGGGACAGCTGGGCCAGATGGAATGATAACGCCAGCCTATCCTTGGTTGAATAATGCAATTTTGCTAGCTATATTAGGAGGCTACGCTTCCGTAATTCTTGTGATGCTTATGGGACAAAGCCGTGTGTTTTTCTCTATGAGTAAAGACGGATTGATGCCAAAAGTATTTTCAGAAGTACATTCAAAATTCAGAACGCCAGCAAAAAACAATTTATTGTTTATGGTAATCGTAAGTCTTTTTGCCGCTTTCGTGCCTGCTAGAGTCGTAGGAGAAATGACAAGTATCGGAACATTATTTGCATTTATTCTTGTATGTATCGGCGTATTGATCATGCGTAAAAAAATGCCAGATGCACCAAGAGCATTCAGAACGCCTTTAGTTCCTTTTGTGCCGATTGCAGGAGTGTTGGTTTGCTTGTTCATGATGGTATTCTTGCCGTTAGACACATGGATCCGACTAATCGTTTGGATGATGATTGGTTTTGACCTCTATCTGTTTTATGGAATGAAAAATAGTATATTAAACAAAGGAAACTTTAGCTTAGATAGCTTTAAAGTAGTCGCAGGGTCAGGATTAGGAATGGTTGCAGCCCTAGTAATAGTGGCCATTATCCACCATATGGATCCGAATATAAATGATAACTTCTTATTTTATTTCTCATTAATCTTTGCAGCAATTCATGCATTGATTTATCTGTACAGTTACAAGAAAGGGAGATAGGCTTCTGTTAAAATAGAACAAAGGCGCTGCTGATAAATTTTACAATCAGTAGCGCCTTTTTCCTTTTTATAAATATTTCACAAGAAATAAGGTGAAAAAATTAATTTTTCCGATATTTGTGACTATGAATACAAGTTGGAAAGATTTATTGTCGCATCTGAAGTTTCTCATCAAGAGGAACCCAGAATGAGTTTTTGGATGCTGCTATCAGAAATCTAAAATCATAATTTCATAAATCTAATAATTATGCCACTATATCATAAATTGGGCAATTTTCCCCAAAAACGACATACGCAGTTTGAAAAGCCAGACGGCGGGCTCTACTATGAGCAGCTTTTTGGAACAGAAGGCTTTCATGGTCATTCGTCGCTGCTATACCATGTCCACAGGCCGACACAGGTAAAAGAAATCAAGGCGTCCTATTCCGTAGAGCCAAAAATTGCCATTGGAAAGAATATAAAATCCCTGCTATTTAAAGGTTTCGAATTAAAACCGCAAGAAGATTTTTTAGACAGCCGAAAAGCCATGCTTGTCAACAGAGACTGCACCATAGGCTTGGCGGCACCGCAGAAATCATTACGTGATTACTTCTATAAAAATGCCGATGCCGATGAGATGATTTTCATCCACAAAGGAAAAGGAACGCTCCGTACCATGATGGGAAATATCCCTTTCGAATACGGCGACTACCTGATCATTCCAAGAGGAATCATTTACCAAATCGATTTTGAAACCTCTGAAAACCGTCTGTTTTATGTAGAATCTTTTGCGCCGTTTTATACGCCAAAAAGATACAAGAACCAATCCGGCCAGCATCTGGAGCACTCCCCATTCTGCGAAAGAGACTTCAAACTGCCGACAGAATTAGAAACACATGATGAAAAAGGAGACTTCCTGATTAAGATAAAAAAAGAAGGGATGATTCATGAAGTTGTCTATGCTACCCATCCGTTTGATGTGATAGGTTGGGACGGCTATAATTTCCCATATGCCTTCAGTATCCATAACTTTGAGCCAATAACAGGACGCGTACACCAGCCGCCTCCGGTTCACCAGACATTTGAGACTTCGACCTTTGTCGTGTGCTCTTTCTGTCCGAGGCTGTACGATTATCATCCAAAAGCAATTCCGGCACCTTACAACCATAGCAACATCGACAGCGATGAGGTTTTGTATTATGTAGATGGGGATTTCATGAGCAGGAACAATATCGAGCAAGGACATATCACATTGCATCCAAAAGGCATTCCTCACGGACCTGCACCTGGCGCGATGGAAAGAAGTATCGGAAAGACAGTAACGGAAGAATTAGCCGTAATGGTCGATACGTTCCGTCCGTTGATGGTAACCGAAGAAGCGATGGGATTGGACGATGGCCAATATTATAAATCTTGGGTAGAATAATAAAAAAAACAAACAAAAAACAACTAACGATAACCCTGTCAGGGTCTCTGACCCTGACAGGGTTGAAAAAACATACAAAATGAGCAAAGAAGTAAAATCAGTAGAATACGGATTAGAAAAAATATTTGAAGGAGCTCAAGATTTCCTTCCGCTATTAGGAACAGACTATGTAGAATTTTATGTAGGTAACGCAAAACAAGCCGCACATTTCTACAAAACAGCATTTGGCTACCAATCATTGGCGTATGCCGGATTAGAAACGGGAGTGCGCGACAGAGCATCTTATGTTTTGAAACAAGACAAAATTCGTTTGGTATTGACAACGCCTTTAAATGCAGATTCTCCAATCAATGACCATTTGAAAAAACACGGTGACGGAGTAAAAGTCGCTGCCCTTTGGGTGGAAGATGCAAGAAGCGCTTTCGAAGAAACAACCAAAAGAGGTGCTAGACCTTTTATGGAGCCAACAGTTGAAAAAGACGAATTTGGAGAAGTAGTTCGTTCTGGAATTTACACTTATGGTGAAACAGTCCACATTTTTGTGGAAAGAAAAAACTACACTGGAGTTTTCTTGCCAGGGTATAAAGAATGGAAATCCGACTACAATCCAGAACCGACTGGCTTGAAATATATCGACCACATGGTTGGAAATGTAGGCTGGGGCGAGATGAACACTTGGGTAAAATGGTACGAAGACGTAATGGGATTCGTGAATTTCCTTTCTTTCGACGACAAGCAGATCAATACAGAATATTCCGCTTTGATGAGTAAAGTAATGTCAAACGGTAACGGAAGAATCAAATTCCCAATTAACGAACCTGCTGAAGGAAAGAAAAAATCACAGATTGAAGAATATTTGGAATTCTACGGCGGGCCTGGTATCCAGCACGTGGCTATCGCTACAGACGATATCATCAAGACCGTTTCCCAATTAAAAGCGCGTGGAGTTGAATTTTTATCAGCACCGCCAAGAGCCTATTACGAAGCTATTCCTGAAAGATTAGGAGAGCACATGAAAATGATGAAGGAAGATTTGGGCGAAATCGAAAAATTAGCAATTATGGTAGATGCCGATGAAGAAGGCTACCTGTTGCAGATTTTTACGAAGCCAGTTCAAGACCGTCCGACATTGTTTTTTGAAATTATCCAAAGAATGGGTGCCCGTGGATTTGGAGCTGGAAACTTCAAAGCCCTTTTTGAGTCTATCGAAAGAGAGCAAGAAAAGAGAGGAACGCTATAAAATAACCTGATTTTCTGAGAATAATGTAAAATACAACCTTTCAAAAAGCTATTTTTTGCTAATATTGTGTTAAAGTTAATTTTTTAGTTGTAATAATGCAATTAATGCATACCTTTGCACCCGCAAAAAGAGAGGGAGTGGTTTCCTTCGATTTTTATGTAAATTTTTCATAATTTATAGTTTTTTGGTTGGTTAATAGCATAAAAACTCAGTCATATCTTTGACTGGGTTTTTTTGTTTTAATACTTTTGGAATAGAAATTGTATTTAACAGTTGGAAAAGAACATATAAAATCGAATTATGAAAAAGATTATAATACTATTGTTAATTGCAACTGCGAGCCTTCAGGCACAAGAGAAAGCTTTTGATGTCGGTGAATGGTTCAAATTTAGGATACATTATGGTTTGGTCAATGCGGGTTATGCCACGCTAGAAGTCAAAGAAGCTACCAAAAACGGAAAAAAAGTCTTCCATGCCGTCGGAAACGGATACACCACAGGAATGACAAAATTTTTCTTTAAGGTCAATGACGACTATCAAAGCTTTTTCGACAAAAAAACAGGACAGCCATACCAATTTCTCAGAAAGATCAATGAAGGTGGCTACACGAAAAACCAAGAAGGGTTTTTCAATCAGTCCGCTAATAATGTCCTAGTAAAAGATTATAAGAAAAATACCGAAAAGACGATTTCTGTACCAGAGAATGTGCAGGATATCGTTTCCTCATTCTATTATCTGAGAAATCATCCTACTATCGACAAGCTGAAACCTGGCGAGTCGATTTCTATTGATATGTTTTTTGACGACGAAACCACAAAGTTTAAGTTAAAATTTATGGGACGAGAAGTTTTAAAAACTAAATTTGGAAAAGTAAATGCGATGATATTTAGGCCTTATGTGCAAGCTGGACGCGTTTTTAAAGAAGAAGAAAGCTTAACGGTTTGGATATCAGATGATGAGAATAGAGTTCCTTTAAGGATTAAGGCGAGTTTGGCAGTAGGTTCACTAAAAGCCGACCTTGAAGGATATAAAGGATTGATACATCCTTTTAAAATTATAGCAGAATAAAAAAGATGGAGATAAACCCCAATATCAAAGATCAACTAGATCAACTAGAAGAAAAATTTCAGGCAATAAATCAGAAAACCGAAACGCACCTTGAAGGACTGCTTTGGTCAAAACCCATAACTTATTGGGACTATATTCAGACAGACGCCTTATTAAATTTACAGATCCAAAGAACAACATTGCCCGATGAAATGGTTTTTATCATGTACCATCAGGTAAACGAGCTATTATTCAAAATGATCTTGTGGGAAATGGATCAGTTGTGCCATACTCCAAAACCCGAAACGACCTATTTTACCGAAAAGCTGATGCGTATCAGCCGCTATTTCGATATGCTGACTACGTCATTCGATATTATGGGTGATGGGATGGAAATCGAACAGTATATGAAATTCAGGAATACCCTGACACCAGCCAGCGGTTTCCAAAGCGCACAATACCGATTGATCGAGTTTTGTTCTACAGACCTGATCAACCTTATCGATTACCGTTTCCGAAAAACAATCGACAGGAATACGTCGTATGAACATGCTTTGGAGCATCTCTATTGGCAAGCTGCAGGAAAAGACTATCATACAGGCGAAAAATCATACTTGCTTAAAGAATTTGAGAGAAAATACAAGCCTCAATTTTTAAGCTACATGGAAGAATACAATACCATAAATGTCTGGCAGAAATTCAAAGAATTGCCAGAAGAAGACCAAAAAGACGAAGCATTGATAAAAGCCATGCGTCATTATGACCATACGGTCAATATTACCTGGGTAATGCAGCATCTAAATACGGCAAAAAAATATATTGACGGAAGCGGCAAAGGTGACGGAGAAGCCACCGGCGGAAGCGATTGGAAAAAATACATGCATCCAAAATACCAAAGAAGGATATTTTTTCCTGAATTATGGTCTCCAGAAGAACTAGCATCTTGGGGAGAAGAAAAAAACGTCTAATAGATTTAAAGAATACGATTTGAAATACGCTGTTTTAACCCTACTATTGCTATTCACCCTGATTTCCTGCAACGACAAAGAGGAAAAGAACGACAAAGAAAATAAGACCGAAGTTCCTGTAAAAGAACCCATTGTTGTTGAGTTTGGCTTCACGCTGAATGATTTTCAAGTAGTTAACGATACTGTCAAAAACGGAGATACTTTCGGAACGTTGATGGACAAGCATGATTTGGGAAAATACAAAGTACACGAAATAACAGAAAAGGCGAAAGATTCTTTTAATTTTAGAGACATCCGCGCAGGAAGGCCTTATACCATCTTAAAATCTAAAAAGGCACCCAATACCGTTCAGGTTTTTATCTACCAGCCAGACAACATCCACTATAATGTGATTGACCTGAGAGACTCGATAGTCGCGTATAGAAATAAAAAACCAATTACCATAAAGCGAAGAACGATTGCGACAGAAATTGAAGGCTCGTTATCAGAAACCTTAAGTAAAGCTGGAGTCGATGCTTCTCTGGCACAAAATCTGGCTGATATTTACGCCTATTCAGTCGATTTCTTCAAAATTCAGAAAGGTGACAAATTTGCCGTTACTTTTAATGAAAAATACATCAGCGATACAATTTATGCCGGAGTAGAAAGCCTCGAAGCCTCTTTTTTCGAATACAAAGGCAAGAAAATCTATGCGTTTCCTTTCAAGCAAGATACTACCGCAAAAAAAGTAAACTATTATGACGAAGAAGGAAAAGTACTCAAAACGATGTTCTTAAAAGCCCCTTTGAAGTTTGGATTCAGGATTTCTTCAAAATTCTCAACAAGAAGATTCCATCCTGTACAACAGCGATTCAAAGCGCATAACGGAACCGATTATGCCGCGCCATCAGGAACTCCGATTATTACGACCGCAAACGGAGTCGTAGAAAAAACTGGGTATACAGCCGGAAACGGAAACTTTGTAAAAGTAAAGCACAACGGAACCTATTCGACCCAATACCTTCACATGTCTAAGATTCTTGTCCGCAGAGGACAAAGAGTTTCCCAAGGCGATGTCATCGGAAAAGTAGGAAGCACAGGTCTTGCAACCGGACCGCACGTTTGCTATCGCTTTTGGAAAAACGGCGTACAAGTCGATGCCTTGAAGCAAAAGCTGCCAAATTCCATTCCAATGGATGCCAAGTATAAGCCAAGGTTTATAGCCGAAATGACACCTCTGAAAAAAGAATTGGACAGTATTGCTACAATTAAATTCAAAAAATAAATCATATTGCCTAAATTTGAGCCTTCAATAAAGACTACTCAATTTAATTTTCAATACAATGGCTTTAGGTAAAACCAATCCGTCAGGAACAGTTGCTTGGCAAAAATTGCGCGAACATTTTACTACGATGCAATATGCCTCGATGCAGGAAATGTTTGCCAATGACAGTTCCAGAGCTGCAAAATTTAATCTTAAATGGAATGATTTTCTGGTAGATTATTCTAAAAATATTATTACCGAAGAAACAATAAGTCTGCTTTTGTCGCTTGCCGAAGAAGTAAATCTAAAAGAAGCAATCGCAAAATATTTTGAAGGCGACATCATCAATGAAACCGAAAACAGAGCCGTTCTTCATACCGCTTTAAGAGCTCCAGAATCATCTGTAGTTTTAGTGGACGGGCAAAATGTCATTCCTGAAGTGTATGAGGTAAAAGAGAAAATCAAGGCATTTTCACAGGAAATCATTAATGGAGAAAAAAAAGGATTCACAGGAAAAGCCTTTACAGATGTGGTAAACATCGGAATTGGAGGCTCAGATCTGGGTCCGGCAATGGCAGTAGAAGCCTTGCAGTTCTATAAAAATCACCTGAATGTTCATTTCATCTCGAATGTAGACGGCGATCACGTAAATGAAAAAATAAAAAAACTAAACCCTGAAACAACGCTTTTTGTAGTCGTTTCAAAAACATTTACAACGCAAGAAACACTTTCTAATTCAGAAACCGTAAGAAAATGGTTTTTGAAATCGGCAAAACAAGAAGATGTTGCCAAACATTTTGTGGCGGTTTCTACCAATATTCAAAAAGTAACCGAATTCGGAATCAATCCTGACAACGTTTTCCCAATGTGGGACTGGGTTGGTGGAAGATTCTCGCTATGGAGCGCAGTAGGTTTGTCTATCAGCCTAGCGGTCGGTTTTGACAATTTCAACAAATTGCTGAAAGGCGCTAACGAAATGGACGAACATTTCAAGACAGCCGAATTCAATACAAATATTCCAGTCGTTTTAGCATTGCTAAGCGTGTGGTACAACAATTTTTTCGGGGCAGAAAGCGAAGCCTTGATTCCGTATACACAATATCTTCAAAAATTGGCTCCTTATTTACAACAAGGAATCATGGAAAGCAACGGAAAAAGCGTAGGAAGAGACGGCAATCCGGTAAATTACCAAACAGGAACGATTATTTGGGGAGAGCCAGGAACAAACTCTCAGCATGCATTTTTCCAATTAATCCACCAAGGCACAAAATTGATTCCTACTGATTTCATCGGTTTTGTGAAGCCTTTGTATGGCGATGAAGACCACCACAACAAGCTGATGTCTAATTTCTTTGCCCAGACGGAAGCTTTGCTGAATGGAAAAACAGAAGATCAGGTACGAGCTGAATTTACAAAAGTAAATGTTTCTTCGGGAGCGGCTGACTTCCTGACGCCTTTCAAGATTTTCCAAGGAAACAAGCCGACAAATACACTCTTAATCCAAAAACTGACTCCAGAAACTCTAGGTTCATTGATTTCTTTATACGAGCACAAGATCTTTGTGCAAGGCATTATCTGGAATATTTTCAGTTATGACCAATGGGGAGTAGAATTAGGAAAACAGTTGGCCAATTCAATCCTCGATGAAATTAATTCGGGTATTGTAAAAACACATGACAGCTCTACAACTTTATTGTTGCGTTACTTTTTAGATAAACAGTAATTATCAAAATATAAATTAAAAAGCCCTTATTTAAAGGGCTTTTTTTATGTTTCGTGTTTCTAATGTTAAGAATACTTTTTGATTTTATAATAATAATCTAACATCAAAAAATAATTGTTAACAGACCTTTGTCGAAAATTCTAACCAACTAGTAAAATGAAGGATCTAAAACAATTCATGCTGTCTTTACTGCTGATTTTTTCAGTATCAACAGCATTTTCACAGACAAAAATTACAGGAACAATCGTCGATTCTGAAATGAACGGCTCGTTGCCTGCAGCCAACGTTACTGTCAAAGGGACAGGAGAAGGAGCTTCAACAGACATTGACGGTAAATTCAGCATAAGTACGTCAAAAACACAAGGAGAAGTCGTTATAACCTTTGTAGGATATACTACAAAAACGATTTCCTTTTCTGCCACATCATCACAAACGGTTGACTTGGGAACAATTACCCTACAATCTGATTCTAGCCAATTAGACGAAGTCGTGATTGTTGGTAGAGGTATCATTGACTTAGCAAAAGACAGAAAGACTCCAATTGCAGTTTCGACGCTTACATCTTCTGAAATTCAAGAAAAGGTAGGTTCTTCAGATATTACCCAAACGATGGTAAATACGCCATCTGTTTACGTAGCCGGACAAGCGGGAGGCTTTGGAGATTCTAGAGTCTCTGTCAGAGGTTTTGCACAAGATAACACGGCCTTTTTATTAAACGGCCAGCCAATCAATGGAATGGAAGACGGCTTGATGTATTGGTCAAACTGGTCTGGAATGGCAGATATTGCCAACGGAATCCAGATACAACGTGGTCTTGGATCCTCTAAATTGGCTATTTCTTCTGTGGGAGGAACAGTAAACTTTATCACCAAAGCTACTTCTAAAAGAGAAGGAGGATTTATTTCTGCTGGCGTAGCAAACAACGGCTACCTAAAGACAACGGCAGCCTATAATACAGGAATGATAAATAACAAATTTGGTGTCAGCGTAATGTTGACCCATTGGCAAGGTGACGGTTATAATGACGGAACTAGAGGAGAAGGCCAAAACTACTTCATCTCATTCGGATACAAGCCAGCTGAAAAGCACAACCTTAACTTCTTGATTACAGGTGCTCCTCAAAAACACGACCAAAATTTCACAAAAAGACTTTCAGATTACCAGACTTACGGCAGAAAATACAACAATAACTGGGGATATCTGAACGGCAAATACCAATCAGAAAGAACGAATTTTTACCATAAGCCGGTTGCCAACCTTAACTGGGATTGGGAAATGAGTGATAAATCAGAATTGTCTACAGTTTTATATGCTTCATGGGGACGTGGAGGTGGAACTGGAAATTATGGTGCTTCTGCAATCAGAACCAATGGTTTGATTGATTTTGATGCTATCAGAGACAGAAACGCTGCTGTAGGAAATGGAGTAATGGGAGATAACAAATCGTATCTTATTCGTTCTTCAATGAATAACCATAACTGGTATGGTCTTGTTTCTAACTTCAAGCACCAGTTGAGCGAAAACCTTGTTTTTAATGTAGGTGCCGATTTAAGGACGTATTACGGAACGCACTACCGCCAAGTGGAGAATTTCTTAGGCTTAAATAACTGGACAGAAAGCAGGACTTTAAGAGATGGCTCTAATCAGCCAGTCGGAAGCCCAGTTTTCAATACCGTTACAGAATCTCAGAACGTACATGCTTGGGGCGCTACTTTCAATACGATTGGAGAAAATCAAAGAATAGATTATGACAACAGCGAAAGAATTTCTTACGGTGGAGTTTTCGGCCAAATAGAATATTCTAACGACCTGTTTTCTGGATTTTTTCAAGGAGCCATCTCAAACCAGTCGCACCAAAGATTTGACAGATATGATTATTTAAGAGAATTTAAAGATTCAGAAAAAGTCAATAACACTGGATATAATGTTAAGGCAGGAGGTAGCTTTAATATAAACGACCAAAATTCGGTGTATGTAAATGCAGGGTACTATTCTCGCCAGCCTTATCATGATAATATCTACCTGAATTTTACAAACCAAGTAAACCCATTAACTGAAAACGAGAAAATTTTAGGACTTGAAGCAGGATATAGCTTTAAGAGCACTTACTTCACAGCCAATGTGAATGGTTATAGAACTTCTTGGAAAGATAGAGTTAAGACGACTTCAAGAATCGCGGCGGCAGACGAAGTAATCAACGGAAACCCTGTATCGGCTGGAACAGAAATCTTTTCTACCAATGAAGGAGTGGAGCAGTTGCATACAGGAATCGAGTTTGATTTTGTAGCAAAACCATTGTCTAACTTAGATTTGAGAGGTTTTGTTTCTGCAGGAAATTGGGAATACAAAGGCAATGTTGTTACAACAGTAAGAGATCAAGATAGAAACGTCTTGAATGTTACAGAAGCGGATGTTGATGGCGGAAAAGTAGGAGATGCAGCGCAGTTTTCAGCTGGCGCTGGATTTAAATTTACAGTTGTTGAAAGACTGTCTATTGATGTAGATTACAGATTTTACGATAAAATCTACTCTAATGTTGGAGCTGTAAAAGACAACCTTGAACTTCCTTCTTATGGTGTTGTCGATGCGGGCTTGTCTTACAAAATGCTGGTAGGAAAAGATAAATCGAAATCTGTAAACTTCAGGCTTAATGTAGACAATTTATTGCATACCATTTATATCTCAGAATTGAGAACAAATATCAAGGTTACAGATAGAGTAAATCCTAGCAGTTCTACAGATTTCTCTACGTACCAATCTTCCGGAAAAGTATATGATGGAATCGCAGATGCCAACCAAGGATATTTCGGCCTAGGCAGAACTTGGAACTTTACGATTCGTTATAATTTTTAGTTTGTGTGTAGTTAGTTGAAAAAGCCTCTCATTTGAGAGGCTTTTTTTATTCTTCGGTATTATTTTCCGGTGTCTCTTTATTTCCTTTAAGGAATTTAACTACCAAAGGAATGGTCGTTGCCGCTACGATAATAAGAATGATGATTTCGATATGCTTTTTCAAGTCGATATCAAATTTGCTCAAGAACAAGCCATACAGATAATGTCCGGCCATGATCAAGCTGAAAGCCCAAAGAAAAGAGCTTAAGATGTTATAAAACATAAAACGTTTTTTGTCCATTTGTACGATACCCGCAATAATAGGAGCAAAAGTTCTTAATACAGGCATAAAACGTGCAATGATAATCGCTTTCCCGCCATATTTTTCGAAAAACACGCGTGACTGCTCAAGGTATTTTTTCTTGAACCAGAAGCTGTCTTCTTTTTTATATAAGTACCAGCCGCTTTTGGCGCCAAACCAATAGCCGACAGTATTTCCAATAATTCCAGAAAGAGCGACTAAAGTGGCAAGCAGGGCCACATTCCCAAAATCATTTTCAATAAACACTAGATTCTCGATGAGTTCCCGGCTGTAAATTCCGGCTAAAAATAAAAGGCTATCGCCTGGGAGGAAAAATCCGGCAAACAATCCAGTTTCTGCAAAAACAATAAAAAGCACAACATACAGTCCAATGCTAACGCCTCCAAGTTCCATGGCTATGTAGAATTCGGGGTTAATGAGCTGTTTCCAATCAAAATTATCCATTTGAAAATTTAGTTAAGTAAATAATATTAAGAAGCATTTAGTGTAATAGAATTCATTTTTTTCTTGTCGCCAACAATCCAGATGATGTCATCTTTTTCCAAAACGACATGCGATTCCGGATTCATCATTCGTCGGCCTTCCCGCTCGATGCCGACAACGAGTCCGTTTGTTTTTTCCCGCAATTGCGATTCGCGTATTGTCTTTCCGATAAAATCTTCATTTTTCAATTCGAAATTCTTCAAGACCGTTTCGGCATTGTCTTCGGGAACCGCGACAATACTCTGCTGCATGTAAATCTTGAATTTATCAATTTGTCTGTCGGTCCCGATGATATAAAGAACGTCGTTCGGATAAATCTGTTCGTTGCGATTCGGCACATTAATCGTAATATTCCCGCGCTTGATAGCCGCAATATTGATTCCGATTCGTTCCCGAAGCTCAAGCTGATGCAATGGTTTTCCGACAATATTCGATTCGGCGCTGATTTCAAAAGTCGTCATGTGCGCATCCCAAGGAGAAAGTTCTTTCTTGCTTTTTGAAGCCTCTGTGTTTTCTCGGTCGTTTAAATTCTGCATAAAACGGTTCTCAATCTTGTCATACAGCAATTGCAGTTTTTTCGGGAAAGCCAGATAGGCCACCACAAAAATTACTAGCGCGGCAAAAGCGATAAAATTAGAGAAGAAGCTGTTCAGTAGAAGTCCGATAAAAAATAGCGTGAAAAGAATTCGGATTAAATTGACGATTCGGATTGGTCCGAGAAACTTTCTTTCTTTTTTTAATTCTTCATAGGCGTTTACGGCAATCTTTCGCAAAGACAAAGCCCATAAAAAAGGAGAAATGCACAAAAGTGTTACCACTGCGATAACAACGTTGGCCCATTGCGAACCATTCACCATTGGCAACAAGACTCTCGAGGAAAGCAAGATAACTGCGATGATAACTACTGAATGTATAATAATCTGGATGATGCTGGCTCGTAAGAACAATACCCAGTTGCTCGTAGCCTTGATGGTTTGAGAACTTGAGCTGTAGCTTTCAATTGCCTTGGTCCATTTTTTCGGAAGATTTCTTTCCAGCATGTTATACACCGGAATCGAAAGCTTGATCATAAAAGGTGTCGTAAATGTGGAAATAGCCGAAACAGCAACCACAATCGGATATAAGAAACTGCTGGTCACGCCAAGTGTCATACCCAAAGTCGCAATGATAAACGAAAACTCCCCGATCTGTGCAAGGCTCATTCCAGTCTGTACGGACTGTTTTAAGGGTTGTCCAGAAATAAGCGTCCCGATAGTAGAACTTAAGGTTTTTCCAAAAACGGTCAGCAAGGTGATTACAACTACAGGAATAGCATATTCTGCCAAAGTACTCGGATTGATAAGCATTCCGACCGACACGAAGAAGACGGCTCCAAAAAGGTCTTTTACAGGTTTTATAAGATGTTCGATACGTTCTGCCTTGGTAGTTTCTGCAATAATCGAACCCATGATAAAAGCTCCCAAAGCAGGCGAAAATCCAGCCATAGTTGCTAAGATTACCATCATTAAACATAAAGCCAGAGAAACAATCAGCAGCGTTTCATCGCTCAAAAGATTCTTTGCTTTTTTTAATAATGTTGGGATGAAAAAAATACCGCCGACAAACCATAAAATCAAAAAGAACAAAAGTTTCAGTACCGATTCAAAAAGCTCCATTCCCGAAAACTGTTGGCTGATAGCGACCGTAGAAAGCAATACCATCATCAAGATGGCGACAATGTCTTCAACAATCAAGGCGCCAAAAACAATTCCGGCAAATTTCTGGCCTTTTACACCCAATTCGTCAAAAGCCCGAAGAATAATAGTGGTAGATGAAATCGATAAGATAACGCCAAGGAAAATACTGTCCATAGACGACCAGCCCATCATTTGTCCGCACCAATAACCTAAAAATACCATGGAGACAATCTGGACGAGGGCGGTAATCGAAGCGGTTCCTCCAACCTTCATTAATTTCTTAAAGCTGAATTCCAGTCCCAAACTGAAAAGCAAGATGATGACGCCGATTTCTGCCCAGACTTCTACGTTCTGAACATCTTTTACTGAAGGGAATAACGTAAAATAAGGCCCTGCCAAAAATCCGGCAATCAAATACCCTAAAACCAAAGGCTGTTTTATTTTCTTGAAAAGCAAGATAGCAACACCAGCGGTCATCAGGATTAATCCCAAATCGCTTATCAGAGGATAAAGATGGTGTGAGGCTGCCGTTGCCGTATTTTCTAATTCATTCATGCTGTACTAATTTAATTGGACATTCTTTGAGAAGATTCTAAAAAGAATCTCAAAAACAAAACTCAATTAGTTATTACCAGAAAGCCTGAAAAGAATAAAATATGGAAAGCAGTTTCCCTTTAGGACAAAAAGAATTGTGCAAGGAATGCTCGGATGAAAAGACCAGCGATTCAAAATGCTTTTGAAATACAAATTTTGAAAAAGGAATAGCGCCTAAAACCAAAGAAGAACTATAGCATTTTGATAGTCTTGCTATGCTATTATGAAAGGGATTTAAAAGGCGTTTCTTTTTATGGACTTTGTCAAAAGTATCATTGGCAACAGAAAATTCTTTTTTAGAAAGGCTTTGACGGCACTCTTTTGAGTACTGTTTTGCACTGTTTTCAAAAAAAGGCAATGACGAGTTTTTCTTATTGCTGGCATTACATTGCGTTCCCAGCAGAAAGAATAAGCACAAAAAGGTAATATGTACGGCTTTTTTCATCATTTCCGCAAATTTAGGATATTGAATTTTAAATCATAACCCAAATCGATTAAAGAAATGTTAATTGTTAAGGTTTTATTTCGTAATTTGGATTCATTATTTATTGAATTGGTTACTTGTCAATAATTTTCGGACATTTCATTTTTTGATATATTTGTAAAAAACAATTTGACCATGGATACTTACAAAATTATTCTAGAAGCCCATTCAGGCATTGCCTACATTGCACTTTTTACCGTAGGAGTTGCTGCAATCAATGCGTTGATTGGCCTATCTGCAAAAAATGAATTCAAACCAAAAGACAGAAGAATTGCCCTTTTCGGACTGATTGCTGCCCACATTCAATTTGTAATTGGACTGATATTATACTTTGTCTCGCCTAAAGGATTTTCTCTTTTTGGACAAGCAGGAATGAAAGAAATCATGGGAAATAGCGAATTGCGTCAAATGGCAGTCGAGCACCCAATCATAAATATTTTAGCTATTGTGTTTATAACGATAGGATGGAGCACGCATAAAAGAGCAGAAGGTTCTAATGCAAAATTCAAAAAGATAGCCATATTTTTTACCTTAGGATTGCTCTTGCTGTTGTCAAGAATTCCGTGGAACGTCTGGTTCTCATAAAAATATAAAGCTCAATTTTTTGAGCTTTTTTAATTTTGGGTATAGTAATTGTAAGATGAATTGGCCAAACATAAAAATATTTATCATGAAGTATAAGACTACAATTCTATTGCTGGCCTTTATTGCTTTGGTTTTTTCAAGCGGTTTTTCTTTAAGAGACAGGAACTTTCAAAAAACTCCTCCAGAAAAAACTCAGGCGTATCAAGATTCAGTAAAGAAAGTTGCAGTAGAAGATAGCTTAAAATTAGCCGAATCCAAAAAATACAAGCTCCATAAAAAAAATGCCCATGCGTCGTATTATGCTGACAAATTCACAGGCAGAAGAACGGCAAGCGGTAAAATCTTTGACAACAAAAAATACACGGCAGCACATAGAAAATTTCCTTTTGGTACAAAACTTCGAATCACAAATGAAGCCAACGGAAAATCGGTAATCGTTGAAGTTACCGATCGTGGTCCTTTTACCAAAGGAAAAGAAATTGATCTTACGAAAAAAGCCTTTATGGAAATCGCTTCGGCCCGATATGGCGGACATCTAAAAGTAACGATAGAAATTATTCAATAAACTAAGGAGTCATGAAAATCAGGATATTTTTAATCATAGCAGTTGTTGGAAGTATCTTGGCCAGCTGTTCTTCCAGCAAATCGGCTTCTGGGAAAGTATATAAAAAGAATGTCCACGCTTCTTATTATGCTGATAAATTCAACGGAAAGAAAACAGCGAGCGGGGAAAAATTCCACAACAATAAATATACAGCGGCTCACAAAAAGTTAGCATTCGGAACAAAGGTAAAAGTAACCAACATCGCCAATGACAAATCAGTCGTCGTAGAGATAAATGACAGAGGGCCATTTACGCCAGGGCGAGAAATCGATCTCACCAAAAAGGCTTTTATGGAAATAGCCGACAATAAAAACCACGGCTCCTTGAGAGTAACGTTAGAAATTATAAATTGACCAAAAGCCAGCAGAATACTGCTGGCTTTTTTAATGCTTAAATTTCATGAAAAAAAATTAACATAAATTTAAGTTCGTTTAGTTCGGTAATTACCGAACCTGATTTAAATTTGCATCAAAATTTTAAATCAATGACAGACATATCGAAAGAAAGAGAAGAGTTGGTGGAGATGTTTGGAGTTCATTTTGAAACCTATTTGAACTTTTCGCCCTTGTCAGGAAGAATACTAGGTTGCCTTATTGTATGGAATGACGCAAAAGGATTGACGTTCGATGATTTGGTTTCAAGGCTAGGAGCAAGCAAAAGCTCAGTTTCTACAAATCTGAATCTTTTGCTGAAAATCGGAAAGATTCAGTATTATACTTTCCCTGGAGACAGAAAAAAATATTACAAACCGTCTTCTTTTAGCGACAGAATGCAGAACCATCTTAGAATGGTTTTAGATGAAAAAAAGATGGTCGAAAGAATGATAGAATATAGAAAAATGACCGCTGATACTGATGAATGCAGTGACTTAGAAAAAATTAAAATTTATCAAGAACACGTCATAGACTTCGAGAAATTCTTAAACAAGACGATTCAAAAATTAGAGAAAGTAGAGAACAAATAAAAATCAATCAACCAATTTTATAAAATGCAAATGAAGAATAAATCACTATTCAGTATTTTAATCGCAATAATTACCCTTTCCTCTTGCGGTAAAAAAGAAGAGCAGATGCCCCCACAAGGACCTATGCCTTTCCCAGTTCAAACTGTTGCAAAACAAGATGCCGTAGTCTACCAAGAGTATACTGCCAATCTTGAAGGCCAGCAGAATGTAGAAATCCGTCCGAAAGTTAACGGATTCATCCAGAAAATTTATGTTGATGAAGGACAAGTTGTTAGAAAAGGACAATTGTTGTTCAAGCTAGAAACACAGACTCAAAACGAAGACGCTTCAGCAGCAAAAGCGGCCGTACAGGCAGCTCAAGTTGAGGTAGACCGATTGAAGCCTTTGGTTGACAGAAAAATCATCAGCAACGTACAATTAGAAACTGCCAAAGCAAAATTGGCGCAGGCAAAAGCATCTTATGGAGCGATTGCGGCTAACATTGGTTTTGGAACAATCACTTCGCCTGTTGACGGAGTTATCGGCGGACTTCCATTCAGAGAAGGAAGCTTGGTAAGCTCTAGCAGCGAAATGCCTTTGACTACCGTTTCGGATACACGAGTTATCCGTGCTTATTTTTCTATGAACGAAAAACAACTTTTGTTTTTCAACAAAACGTTTAAAGGAGCTACAACTGCCGAAAAGCTAAAAGCTGCTCCAGAAGTTTCATTGCTTTTGGTTGATAATACAGAATACGACCAAAAAGGAAAATTGGCAACAATGAACGGATTAGTCAATCCACAAACAGGAACGACTCAGTTCAGAGCTGAATTCAAAAATCCAGAAGGAATCTTGAGAAGCGGAAGCAGCGGAATCGTTCGTTTGCCGATCAATGAGAAAAATGTAATTCTAGTACCGCAAAATGCTGTATTCGAAGTACAAGGAAAACAGACGCTTTACGTAGTTGGAAAAGACAACAAGGTAAAATCAAAAATTGTCCAAACAAGCGGTACATCTGGATTGAATTTCATCGTAACAGGAGGTCTTGAAGAAGGTGAGGTAATCGTAATCGAAGGAACTTCTAAGCTAAAAGATGATATGGAAATCGTACCGCAGCAAGGAAAACCAGAAGCTGCTGCTCCAGCCGGAAATGCTGTTGCCAAAGATTCTGCAAAAACAACTACACCACCAGCTAAAAAATAATTCTCAATGCTAAAGACATTTATAGAAAGACCAGTTCTTTCGACCGTAATATCCATCCTGATTACCATTTTGGGAATCTTGGGATTGATGTCCCTGCCGATAGAACAATATCCTGAAATCGCTCCGCCGACGGTTCAGGTAAACGCTACATACACTGGAGCCAATGCCGAAACAGTATTGAACAGTGTCGTGACACCGCTCGAAGAAGAAATCAATGGTGTAGAAGGAATGACTTACATGACTTCTTCTGCTGCCAATGACGGTTCTGCCAAAATCTCGGTGTATTTCGAGCTTGGAGTGGATCCGGATATTGCTGCCGTAAACGTTCAAAACAGAGTTTCTCGTGCCACAAGCAAATTGCCACAAGCAGTTGTGCAGACTGGGGTTACTACCCTGAAAAGCCAGACGAGTGCCTTGATGTTCTTTGCACTTTATTCAAAAAACAAAGACTTTGACGAGACCTATATCCAGAACTACGCTAAAATCAACTTGGTTCCAAAATTACAACGTGTAAAAGGAGTCGGACAGGTAAACGTATTCGGAGCGAAAGACTACTCGATGAGAGTCTGGATCGATCCAGAAAAAATGGCTACGTATGGCGTATTGCCAAAAGACATCCAAGCCGCACTGCAAGAACAAAATGTGGAAGCAGCGCCAGGTAAATTTGGTGAAAATGCCGAAGGAGTGTATGAATACGTAATCAAATATAAAGGAAGGCTTTCCGAAATTGAAGATTATGAAAATATCGTAATCAAATCTACAGGAAATGGTAACTTCCTTCACTTGAAAGACGTTGCTACTGTAGAATTAGGAGGTTTCAACTACGGTACGAAAAACATTGCGATGGGCCAAGAAGGTGTAGCCGTTGGGGTATTCCAGACTTCAGGTTCTAATGCGCAAGATATCATCACCGAAGTAATGTCGATTTTGGAAGAAACAAAACCTGACTTCCCAAAAGGAGTAGATTATGTAATCCCATACAACACTAAAACCTTCCTTGATGCGTCGATCAGCAAAGTAATCTCTACTTTGGTAGAAGCGTTCATCTTGGTATTTATCGTGGTATTCCTCTTCCTGCAAGATTTCCGTTCTACGTTGATTCCTGCTATTGCTGTACCAGTAGCGATCATCGGAACGTTCTTCTTCCTGCAGCTCTTCGGATTCTCGATTAACATGCTTACGTTGTTCGCGATGATCCTTGCGATCGGTATTGTCGTCGATGATGCCATCGTCGTCGTCGAGGCGGTGCACGCCAAACTCGACGAAGGAGCCAAATCTGGAAAAGAAGCTACGCTTTCTGCGATGAGCGAAATCTCCGGAGCGATTGTTTCGATTACATTGGTAATGTCGGCGGTATTTATTCCGGTATCGTTTCTAAGCGGACCGTCGGGAGTATTCTACCAGCAGTTTGCGATTACGCTGGCGATATCGATTTTGATTTCGGCAGTAAACGCCTTGACATTGAGCCCGGCATTATGTGCCCTCTTCTTGAAACCGCATAAAGATTCAGACCATCATAAAAAGAACCTGAAAGACCGATTTTTCTTGGCTTTCAATACAGGGTTCAACAAGATGAACGATAAATATACAGGTTCATTAAGATTCTTGGTGCGAAAAAAATGGGTAACTGGAATAGCATTATTGGTTTTTGTGGGAATCACTTATTTCTTGTTCCAGACGACTCCTGCAGGATTTATTCCTAATGAAGACAGGGGAATTATCATGGCCGATTTAACACTGCCTCCAGGAACGACATTAGAAAAAACACAAAAAGCAGTAAACGAATTAGATTCTATCTTGGCCTCTATGGATATCGTAGAAGCAAGGATGAGCGTTGTCGGATTCAGCTTGCTGAACAACGTAAACGGTGGTTCGTATGCCTTTACCGTAATCAAATTGAAAGATTGGGCGTATCGTAAAGAAGCCAACCAGCAAGTTGATGCTGTCGTTGGAGAACTTTTCGGAAGAACTGCCCATTTCAAAGATGCTAGAGCGTTGTTCTTTACACCTCCGAGTGTTCAAGGATTTGGTACGGCAGATGGTTTCGAATTCAAGATTCAAGATAAAGGCGATGATGATTGGGCAACTGTCAGCAAAGTCAGCAACGAATTCTTGGGCGAATTGATGAAAAGGCCGGAAATCCAATATGCAATGACCAATTTCAACCCAAGCTTCCCGCAATACCAAATGGATATCAATGTGGAAAGAGCTAAAGATGCGGGAGTATCCATTTCAGACATCTTCAATACGATGCAAGGGTATTATGGAGGATTGTATACGACTGATTTCAACAAATTCGGTAAACAGTACCGTGTCATGATTCAAGCGAAACCATCAGACAGAGCTACAGAAGAATCGATTAATAATATCTACGTAAGAAATGCCAACAACCAGCAAGTTGCTATCAGCCAGTTCATCGATTTCAAGAGGATTTATGGGCCAGAAGCCGTAGCAAGGTTTAACATGTTGAAAGCCGTTAACGTAAACGGAAAAGCGAAGCCAGGCTATAGTTCTGGAGATGCTATCAAGGCAATTCAAGAAGTAGCGGCGCAGCATTTGCCAAAAAGCTATACGTATGAATTTTCAGGGATGACCCGTGAGGAAATTTTGGCTGGGACACAAGCAGCAGGTGTATTCCTTTTGAGTTTGATATTTGTTTACTTCCTGTTGAGTGCGCAGTATGAAAGCTACTTAGTTCCATTGTCTGTATTGCTGTCATTGCCCGTAGGTATTGCCGGAGCAATCGGATTTGTGAAGCTGGCGGGATTAGAAAACAACATCTATTTCCAAGTAGCGCTAATCATGCTTATCGGACTCCTCGCGAAGAATGCCATCCTGATTGTGGAATTTGCCATCCAACGGCGACGCCACGGAATGGATCTGATGCAGTCTGCGATTGAAGGAGCAAAAGCACGTCTCCGACCAATCTTGATGACTTCCTTGGCCTTTATCTTCGGTCTGTTGCCATTGGCATTAGCTTCTGGAGTTGGAGCGGTAGGTAACCGATCTATTGGTATGGGTGCTGTTGGAGGTATGTTAATCGGAACCATATTCGGAGTATTCGTAATTCCGGTATTGTTCGTGATTTTCCAGTCACTGCAGGAAAGAATTTCCGGCAAGCCATTTCAAGAAAAAGAGTCTGACGTTATACTTTTAAACGAAGAATATGAAGAATAAGATATATAAAATAAGCCTACTTGTCCTAGCGGCAGTTGTGATGCAGTCTTGCTTCGTCGCGAAAAAATACGACAGGCCTGAGATGAAAACAGAGGACCTTTACAGGACAGAAGTCGTTTCTACAGATTCTACTTCACTTGCCAATGTTTCATGGGACAAAGTATTTACAGATCCTATCCTACAAGGGCATATCAAAAAAGGATTGCAGAATAACTTGGACATCCGAATTGCCATGCAGAATATTGTAGCGGCAGAAGCAACGATGAAACAAGGAAAAGCAGGCTATTTTCCGACACTTTCTGGAAATGCCGATTGGACACACCAGCAGCTTTCCAAAAACAGCCAATTGGGTTCCTTTTTGCAAGACAGAAGCACCGACCAATATCAGTTGACAGGAACGCTTTCTTGGGAAGCTGATATCTGGGGGAAAATCAGAAGTAACAAGCGTGCAGCGAATGCGGCATATCTTCAGACAATAGCGGCCAACCAAGCTGTAAAGACACAGCTGATAGCTAATATCGCATCTACTTATTACCAGTTGCTTTCTATGGATGCCCAAATCAAAGTAGCAGAACAGACATTGATTAACAGAAACGAAAGCATCGAGACAATTCTTGCCCTTAAAGATGCAGGAAATGTAAACGAGGTCGGAGTAAAGCAGACAGAAGCACAGAAATATGCTACCGAAATAATCATAGCCGATTTAAAAAACAATGTAATTGTTTTAGAGAATGCCTTGAGTATTCTTTTAGGAGAATCGCCTAGAAAAATTGAAAGAAGTACTTTGGAAGACCAAGCGATGCAGCCTGAAATTACATTGGGTGTTCCAGCAACATTGCTTCGTAATCGACCGGACGTTATTGCGGCAGAATACAACCTGATTTCTACTTTTGAGCAGACCAATGTAGCCAGAAGCAATTTCTATCCTACATTCAAAGTAACGGCAACCGGCGGTTTTCAAAGTATTGATTTGCAGCAATGGTTCAGTGCGAATTCCTTTTTTGCGAATGTAGTTACAGGATTGACACAGCCGATTTTTAATCAAAGACAAATCAAGACCCGTTTTGAAGTGGCAAAAGCCAATCAAGAAAAAGCCTATCTGCAATTTGAGCAATCATTGCTTACGGCAGGAAGAGAAGTTTCTGATGCTTTGGCGCAATACAATAATGAAACGGCAAAAATTACGATTCGCGAAAAGCAAGTCGATGCCCTTAAAAAAGCAGCCGACTATTCTGATGAATTATTGACTTATGGTCTGGTAAACTATCTAGAAGTATTGACGGCTAAAGACAATGCCTTGAATACCGAATTGAATTTAATTGACAATAAATACAAACAATACAATGCCATTATCCAATTATACAGGGCCCTTGGTGGCGGATGGCAATAATATAGTTCCGCTTGCGGAATTATGATTGATTTTGTTTTTGTTCAAAACCACCGGATATTTCGATATTCGGTGGTTTTTTGTTTTTTAGTGGCATTAATTTTGGTACGCATCAAGAAACAATCTTAAAAAACAATACATTATGAAGACAGATTTTTACACAAAACTGGTTTTAACGATCATTGCGCTATGCCTGACAATTCTGACATTGCAAAACATTGAGATCATTCCTAAAGCCTATGCAGCAGGGCCAAACAATACGATGATTCCATCTAAAAATTACGCACAAGTTCCCCTCAATGCAGATGGCTCGATTGATGTGAATATCAAAAGCATCAATACTTCTGATGAATTAGATGTAAATATTGATGAGGTAGGAGGTTCGTCGGTATACCGTTCTATCCCTGTCAAAAACGAATAAGGCTACATAAATTACTGAGCCTGCATTTCTTAATGTAGTTTAAGTTTTCGTACGAGAATATTTTTGAAATTTGCTAAAAATAAATCGCTATGAAAATGAAAACTTTCTCTCAGGTTTTCCTAAGAGCTGCTCTCTCGGTATCCTTCCTGTCAGCAGTAGCAGACCGTTTTGGACTATGGGGTGCGTCCGGCAGCAAATCAGTCAGCTGGGGAAATTGGAGCATTTTTCTTGAATATTCAAATTCGGTCAATTCCTTTGCTTCCCCCGAAGTTGGAACACTGCTGGCGTATGTCGCAACAGCCTTAGAAATAATGCTACCCTTATTATTAATTATCGGTTACAAGCTAAAATGGGTCTCACTATTTTCGGGTATCCTGCTTGTCAGCTTTGCCATAGCAATGACGTTGAGCTTCGGATTGAAACCGCCGTTAGACTATTCTGTATTTACGGGAGCCGCTGCAGCCTTTCTTTTGAGTACGATCGGCAGCTATAACTATAGCCTAGATAACTATATTTTGGCAAAAAATAAGGAAGTATAGCTTGTCTTAGAAAACCTTGAAATCGCTATATTTGTGGGTGTGCGCCTGTTTAAGATAGCCACATCCTAGATTGATTATGAATTTTCAAGACGATACAAAATTAGACAATCCCGTTTGGCATTCTTTATCCGAAAGTCATCGGGATTTTGCAATTAATTACAAAAACATAAAATTTTACCATCCAGATTATTGTCCGTTTGGAGGTTTTGAAATCCAAGAAGACAACTCAGGCAATATCGATGCTTATTCCTTATTAGCCGATAGTTTTTTTATAGTAGGAGATAAGCCTGTGCTTTCTGACCAGTTGGTATTGAAGAACGAATTAATATGTGCCCAAATGATTGTTGATTGCAAAATTGCTGTTGAGCCAAAAGACATTATCATTCAATTGACACAAGAACACATAGATGCCTTGTATGATTTGGTCAATTTGGTTCAGCCGGGCTATTTCAAAAAGAAAACAGCCTTACTAGGCAACTATTTTGGGATTTTCGAAAACGGCCAGCTAGTTGCCGTAACAGGAGAGCGCATGAGGATGGAAGGTTTCGTCGAGATCAGCGCTGTAATTACGCATCCAGAACATACGGGAAAAGGCTATGCCAAGCTATTGGTCGCTCATGCCGCAAATGCCATCTTTGCTCAAAATAAGACGCCTTACCTGCATGTAGTCGAAAATAACGAAGGTGCCATAAAACTTTATGAAAAACTCGGATTTAGAACAAGACGAAAGATTAGTTTTTGGCATATTACAAAGCATAAAGAAAGTAAGATTTGAACACCAGATACAATGATTTCGATTCATGATTTTATAGACAATTTTACGCAAAACTTCTCAAAGTATACAGAAATGCTTCCGTGGGAAATAACCAATAACCTCAAAGAAATTCTATATGAGATTATTTCTGGATTGGGTAACGACTATAAAATCCAAGACGGAATTGCCATCCATAAGACAGCCGTAATCGAAAGCGGAGCCATTTTAAAACAGCCGGCTATAGTTGGAGAAAATTGTTTTGTTGGAGCCAATGCCTATTTCAGGGAAGGTGTCTATCTTGATAAATCAGTCAAGATTGGCCCCGGATGCGAAATCAAAAACAGTATTATTTGTTCTGGAACTGCTATTGCCCATTTCAACTATGTCGGAAATAGCATTGTAGGTAGGAATGTCAATTTCGAAGCCGGTTCTATAGCGGCCAACCACTATAACGAAAGGGAGGTCAAAAATATTTCTGTGCTCTATAAAGAACATGTCATCGATACAAAATCAGATAAGTTTGGCTCATTAATTGGTGACGATTCTCGGATTGGAGCCAATGCGGTATTGTCACCCGGAACGATATTAGAGAAGAAATCAATTGTAAAAAGACTAGAATTGATCGAACAATACAAGCCAGAATAATATCAGTCACAAAATGTATAGGCTGCCGATTTATCGTTTTTCTTTCCCGTAGCAATGATTTCATGGTTTTGGAATTTCTTCCCTTCCGATACATTGTTTAAGAAATTCAAGATATGATGCTGTTCCTTTTCAAACAAGTAGCCGCTGTATTCATGGCCACCGCCGCAAAAAGTATAAATCGATACCGAACCATCCATCTCCAACAAACGGTTATAAATCGAATAAGACCCAAAAAGCATTAGCCAGCCCGAAGCATTTGTCTTGCAATAATGATGTGGCGCCGTTCCATAAGGTACGGTCGAATCACCATTTCCATGAAAAAAGAACATCGGGATTATGTTTTTCTGCGTAATAAGATTCAGGTCCATGATAGCACCTGCTCCCGAAACAAGGCCTGCGTATCTAAAATTCTCCGGCAACGAATTGTTGTAAAGATTCATTGTCTTGAAATCCCAAAAAGCGGCATGGAGCACAGTTTCGGCTCCAGCACTAGAACCAGCAATAAAAATCTTTGAAGTATCAATAGTATATTTGGCGCTGTTTTTTATAAAAAACGAAGTGGCCAGCCACAAGTCATTCACCGCATATTGAAAAGCTTTTATTTTTTCTGAAAGAATACCGTCACAGCTGAATTTCTTGCCTTTCGCATATAAAGTATACGTTATAGTCGCGCTTGCGTAACCATTTTTAGCCAAATAGCGACAGAGGTCATAACCCGACTGCCTTTCGCCTCCTGAAAATCCACCGCCATGCACATACAAAAGCAAAGGAAGCTTTTCACTCGAAGCTTTTTCAGGAAGAAACAAGTCCAAGTCGAGCTTTAACGTATCATTCTGGAAATACGTCAGCGTTGTCATTTTTTGGGCAACCATCGCGTGAGCCGCCAACAGCAATAAAAATGCGATAAAGTATTTTTTCATTCTATAAATAATGCAATTATAATCTGGAGTTATTTTTTCCAAGTCGTATACGGATGATTGCTTAAAAAAGCATTGTAATAGCGTTCATCGTTGGTAACTTCTTGACCTAGCCATTCGGGTTTCTCAAAAGCTTCGTCTTCCGATTGGAGCTCGATTTCAGCAACGAGCAATCCTTCATTGTCGCCAAAAAATTCATCTACCTCAAAAATATGATTTCCTGCTTTTACTTCATAACGTATTTTATCGATAACGCCATTTTCACAAAGCTTGATGAGGTTTTTGGCTTCTGTTAGCGGAATTTCAGTTTCCCATTCAAGACGCGAAACCCCGCTTTCATTGCCTTTTCCTTTTATGGTCAGAAAGCCACTTTCTCCTTTGATTCGAATGCGTACGGTTCTTTCAGGATGGCTGTTGAGGTAGCCTTGTGCAATCTGGTTTTTGGCGAAAGCAACAGCCTTGAAATTATCAGATTTGACAAGGAATTTTCTTTCTATTTCGAGCATAGGATGTGTTTTTATGGACGAAGTTACTGATAAATGCACTTCTATTCGTATTTTTACAATATAAGCTTAAGTTAAAACTCCATGAAAAACAGAAAATCCAAGCCGAAAATTTCCATCACCTCTTTTTTGACGCACTATTTTGACGAAAGCCAGTTATGGACGCAGGCGAATGATGAAATCGAGCTATTAGTGCAGTTAGTCAGTATCATACGGCCGAAAAAACCAAAGACAGTGAAAACTGTCGACATACAAGAATTGTTAGATTTTCTTCATAAAAACGACTTCATTAGACTACAGTTTTCATACTATCTGAAAAAACTGCTTCACAATAAAAAATTCAACAAATTTCTTTCTGACGCAGGAATCCTGCGCGATGTCGATTTTATTTTTGAAGTTAGAAAGAGAATCTTTTCCAAATTATTACCCTACCAGCCAAACAAAAATTCCTTAGAATATGTACTCAATCAGGTATTTTATATGAATACTGATACGATTTGGGTAAATAAAATTTCTATTTCGCAGATTGAAGAACTTCATGATTTGTTGCTGTTCCAGCCGATTTATGATACGATTGAAGAAGATTCGGTACTGTCAGAAATGTTGCTTTCCATGAACATCATCACGCAGCGTATCAGTGGACGTGCGATGGAAACCGATGTCATAAAAATGGTTCCCGAATATGATAGCCTAGAAAGTCCTTTTGCTGCTTTTGAAAAAGAACTCCATCAGATTGATGACATTCTTCGAGATCCAAAAAACAAGCATTTTATTACGTCTTCCGATCTTTATTACAAACAATTGCTGATACTGCACAAGCAATGCGATGATTTTGTTGAAAAAGCCTTTGCTAATTCTTCAAAATATGGAATTTCATTACGAGTTAACCAAAACCTGCTTCGCATTCGCCAACAGCTCCATAGGTTGAAAGTATTGATTCCGCTTTTGGTTGTCGATCGGGAAGAAAATAAAAGAAATAACGGAATCCAGCTAGCGCTCAAGCTCATAAAGTACAATTGCTATAAGAATGATATCCGAGGACTCGTAAGCGAAAGCACACAACTTTTGTCGTATGAAGTGACACAACATACCGCAAAAACAGGAGAAAAATACATTACAGAAACCAGACAGGAATATTTCAAGATGTTTCGCGCGGCTTTAGGAGGAGGGCTTATTGTCGGAATTCTTTGCATTATAAAAGTACTGCTCGGAAAAGTTGAAACGAGCGATTTCGGACATGCTTTTTTATACAGCATGAATTATTCGCTCGGATTTATCGCGATTTACCTGTGCGGTTTTACTTTGGCGACAAAACAGCCAGCAATGACGGCTTCGGCCTTGATCCGCGCTTTGGAACAAGGTATGAAAAAACAAGGCAACCCATCCGAAAAACACCAGACGTTTGCTGTGCTTTTTGCCCGAGTTTTTAGGTCACAGTTCATCGCTTTTGTAGGAAACGTAATCATGGCTTTTCCAATTTCCTTGTTGGGAATCTGGCTGATTGATTATGCCTTCGGATACAACATAGCTGCTTCTAAATGGACAAAATTGCTTACAGATTTGAGTCCGGTTCATTCCATGGCCATTTTTCATGCGGCAATTGCGGGAGTTTTTCTTTTCCTTTCCGGAATTATCTCAGGAAGCATAGCCAACAGAGACAAACACCACCAAGTGTATTACAGAATACAAGAGCATCCAGTTTTGAAGATGACTTTCGGCAGGAACAAGACCAAAAAACTGGCAGATCTTTATGAGAAAAAATGGGCAGGTGTCATCTCTAATCTTTGGTTTGGGGTTTTCATGGGCTCTACGGCCTCTATAGGCTTGTTTTTTGGGCTAAATCTCGATGTAAGGCATATTACCTTCGCCAGCGGCAATTTGGCCTTAGGGCTGTACGGAGCAGATTTTATGGTAACTTTGTCGTTAATAACATGGGGGATTATCGGAATTGGTGTTATTGGCCTAGTCAATTTCTTGGTAAGTTTTGCCCTATCGCTGGGATTGGCCTTCCGTTCTAGAAATATTCCGCTGTTGGAAATACGGTTTATTATCTCGTCCATCTGGAAACATTTCAAGAGCAAGCCGATGAGTTTCTTCTTTCCTTCAGAAAGTAAATCGAAATCGCCAACAGAAGAAGTATATCTGGCTTCAGAGACGAAGAAATAAGAAGGAAAGGCAATTAAATAAGCTTTAAATTAGCGGATGTAGATCAAGAACTACTTTTTTTCTTGTAGGTTATGCAGGAACACGAACAAATTCAGAACCGGAAAATCATACATGTAGATATGGATGCATTCTATGCTTCTGTGGAACAAATGGACAATCCTGAATTAAGAGGAAAGCCGATTGCTGTTGGCGGAGGCGGAACCCGAGGCGTCGTGGCAGCGGCAAGCTATGAAGCACGGAAATTTGGCGTGCGTAGTGCCATTAGTGGCTATCTTGCGAAGAAAAACTGTCCCGACCTGATTTTTGTACGGCCTCGATTTGAACGCTATAAGGAGATTTCAGATAAGATCCGTCAGATTTTTTATGATTATACCGATTTGGTCGAGCCGCTTTCGCTTGACGAAGCCTATCTCGACGTCACGGTAAACAAAAAAGGCAATCCAAGCGCTACGCTGATTGCGCAGGAAATCCGAAAAAGAATCTTTGAAGAAATCGGATTAACGGCATCCGCAGGTATTTCCATAAACAAATTTATTGCAAAAGTAGCCTCCGATTTCAACAAGCCCAACGGACAAAAGACAGTCAATCCAGATGAAGTCCTATCTTTTTTGGAAGAACTCCCGATTCGTAAATTCTACGGCGTAGGAAAGGTTACTACAGAAAAAATGTACCAGCTGGGCATCTTTACTGGGAAAGACCTAAAAGAAAAATCAGAAGAATTTTTGGCCAAGCACTTCGGGAAATCGGGAACTTTTTATTATGCGGTTGTCCGCGGAATTCACAATAGTGCCGTAAAATCAGAAAGAATAGCCAAGTCTGTAGGAGCAGAGCATACCTTTAATGAAAACCTGACTTCTGAAATATTTATGGTCGAACGGCTGGAGTCTATTGCGGCAACTTTAGAGCGCAGGGTAAAGAAATATGGTATTGCAGGAAAAACAGTCACCCTAAAGATAAAATACAGCGATTTCTCGCTCCAAACCAGAAGCAAGACAATGCCTTATTTTATTTCCGACAAAAGTCTTATCCTAGATGTGGCCAAAGAATTGCTGTATCAGGAAAAGATGAAAGACTCTGTCCGATTGCTCGGAATTTCGCTCGGGAACCTAAATACGGAAGTAAAAAAGACAGTAGTCGTCCAGCTGAAATTTGATTTCTGACAACTTCAACAATAGTTAAACTTTAGGCAGATTTGAAAAACTCTATTCTATAAATTTATCTTTGCTTAAATTATTTACAGTGTCAAACCTCACAGAATATGAAAATGCAATAGAAAAGCATTCCAGCACGCTGGATAGTATGCCCGTGCCTTTATATTCGTGGGATTTTTTTGGCGAATACCTTGACAATCTTAAGCTTGCTCTTTCCGACTTATCCAAGTTGAAAGAACTTTCGAAAGCAAATCGTTGGAAATTCAACTGGAATTTTGAAGAAGAACTGCAGCAAGATCATGTAATTGTTGTGACGGACTATAGCTTAAAAATTGTTTTTGCCTCAGAAAACACCCTCAAGATGACAGGCTATACTTCGGAAGAAATTGTTGGGAAAACACCCAAAATGTTCCAAGGAAGCAAGACGTCTAAAAAAGACTTAAAGCAGATTCGGGAAGCGATTGATTCCCAAAAGCCTTTTGAAAAGACGATTATCAATTATAAAAAAAACGGAGAAACCTACTCCTGCCACATTAAAGCATTCCCGATTTTTAACAGCAAAAAGCAGGTTGTAAATTTTATTGCTTTTGAAAAAGCGGCCTAATAGCAGCTTATACTTTCACTTCTATAACTATTTCAGTCATTATCCCCCTAAAAAAGGGGAAATTTCCCCTTGCGGCATTTGGGTCGTTCGAATAGCTTTGCAACTCATTGAATTATATAATGGGGGTAAGTGGGCTTTAAACTTTAAGTAGGCAGATTAGTGGCTGCCTGCAAAAGTAAGCACGAAAAAAGGGTTGACGAAAGTCAACCCTTTTTAGTTATAGAAAGTTTTTTTTATGCTAGTTTCTGCTAGAAAGCTTAGAAAGCAGTCTCAAGAATTCAATATACAGCCAAACTAAGGTAATCATCAATCCCATGGCGCCAAACCACTCCATGTATTTTGGCTGGCGATTTCTTACGCCTTTTTCAATCAGATCAAAATCAAGGAATAAGTTCAGGGCAGCGATAATAATCACTACAACACTGATTGCAATACTCATCAAAGAATTTCCATGATGTACAGGCACGAAGCTCGTAAACATAGAAAGCAACCAAGAAATTAGGTAATACGTAGCCACTGCCAATGTTGCGGCTATAACTACAGATTTGAATTGCTCGTTTACTTTTACTATTTGATATTTATACAATCCAAAGCAGATTAAGAAAGTTACAAACGTAGCTCCTACAGCTTGGATCACAATTCCTGGATACATGGCTTCAAAAACGGCAGAGATTCCTCCAACGAACAATCCTTCAAACAAAGCATAAGCAGGAGCCAGATAAGAAGAATATTGCGGCCTGAAAGAAGAAACCAATACCAAAACAAGCCCGATGACAGCTCCGGCGATTGCCAAAGGAAGCGGGTTCGTGCCGTTAAAGGCAAGCCACCAAGTCAGAGAAGCAGTTGCAGTGAGCAGCAAAAGCATAAAAAAGCTTTTGTTGATGGTTCCGGAAATGGTCATTTCTTGACCATAATCAATCAAGGTTGTGTTTTCGTCTTGGCTATACGAATGAACAGCAGGCTTGCTGAAATTCTTGTTGCCTAAAAATGGATTATTTGATTTGAAATTCATAATCGTTTGTTTTAATTCAGTCAAATATAATTTTTTCTTTTCTATTTTCCTTGGAATAAAGAAATAAAAAAATCCGTTAGAAGCTAACGGATTTGGTTGTAATTTGTTTTTGGCTATTCTATTTCAGAAACCCTCAAGGTGTTTACCATTCCTTTATCAGCAACCGGCATAGCGGCCAGATTGATCAAGAAATCACCTTTGTCTACGTATCCTTTTTCTCTTGCCATTTCGTTGACATCGGTAACAGTATCGTCCGTGCTCACGAATTTATCGTAGTAGAACGAATTCACTCCCCACAAAAGGTTCAACTGCGTAAGGATTCTTTTGTTGGAAGTAAAAACCAAAATGTGCGACTGTGGTCTCCAAGCCGAAATCTGGAAAGCCGTATAGCCGCTATTCGTCAACGTACAAATGGCTTTCGCCTTGATTACGTTGGCCATCAAAGCCGCGTGGTGGCAGATGGATTTCGTAATAAAACGTTTCGTTCTGATTTGTGGCGTATTTTGCGGTACTTGAATCAGCGGAGAATCTTCCACGGCTTCAATAATCTGCGTCATTTTTTCAATAACCTGTACAGGATAGTTTCCTACAGAAGTTTCTCCCGAAAGCATAACTGCATCAGCTCCATCCATAACAGAGTTGGCGACGTCGTTTACTTCGGCACGTGTCGGCGTAAGGCTCGTAATCATCGTTTCCATCATCTGTGTAGCGATAATAACAGGAATACGGGCCGTTTTAGCTCGCTGTACCAATTTCTTTTGAATCAACGGAACTTCTTGTGCTGGAATCTCAACTCCAAGGTCACCACGAGCTACCATCAATCCATCGCAAAAAGCTACGATTTTGTCTATATTTTCAACGCCTTCTGGCTTTTCGATCTTGGCAATGATTGGAATCTTATGAGCAGAATTCTTAGAAATCAAGTCTTGAAGTTCTTGAAGATCTTCCGAAGTTCGTACGAAAGAAAGCGCAATCCAATCCACCTGATTTTCGATAGCAAAAAGAGCATCTTTGATGTCTTTTGGCGTCAAGGCTGGCAACGAAACTTTTGTGTTAGGAAGGTTGACCCCTTTTTTAGATTTCAACGGACCGCCTTGAACGACTCTGCATACTACTTCTGTCGTTCCGTTAGTTTCAATGGCTTCAAACATTAATTTTCCATCGTCAAGAAGGATTTTTTCTCCTGGCTTTACATCTGCAGGAAACTGCTTGTAGTTCATATAGACTCTTTCGGCTGTTCCAGGAACATCTTCGGCCGTCTGGAATGTAATGATATCACCTTTGCTTACGATAACGTCTTCTTTCATGACGCCAACACGAAGTTTCGGTCCTTGAAGATCCGCCAGAATTGCGGTATTGTATCCAAATTCATCATTCAGTTCGCGAATCATATCTATTCGGGCTTTTACATCGGTATAATCTGCATGGGAAAAGTTAATCCTAAATACATTTACTCCGGCATCAACCATGTCTTTCAGGACCTCTTTGGTGCTGCATGCGGGGCCTAATGTAGCTACGATCTTTGTTTTTTTTCTTGTCGACATTATTAGAAAATTAAATTGTTTTTAGATTTTATTTTGTCTGGAAACACCTCATATACGGTCGTAATCCATTCTATTTTGTTTAGTTTTTGAAGTATATCTTCGATTTCAAATGTGCTGCAGTTGTTTTCGATTTTCAAAAAATAATCTACTTTTTTGAGTTCCGGAAGAAGATAGACTTTAGTGGTTATCTCCACATTTTCATCCAAAAAAAGATCCTGTTTGTTGCTCTTTTTGTGAGTGATGATTTCGTTTTTGTTTTGAACCAAGCTCCATTGGATGTCTTTGGCAACATCATCATACCCAAATTTCGTGAACATAGCTTCTCCTTCTTTGGTTTTTACGCCAATCTCGTCACTGCTTCGGCTCAAGATAATAGGTAATTGCTGATTGATGAAGAAAGCCAATCTGAAATCTTCTAATGAAGTATGAATAGCAATCAGCTCATAGTCAACTTCATCAAATTCGTCAAGATGCAACTTATGGATGCCCATATTGAAATTAAATAAGTCGTAAATATAACTATATTTAATGAGGAATTATATAAAAAACAATTAGGTTAACGTTAATTTATCAACGAAAACGATATAGTTTTAAGATATTTACAATTATTTAGTATTGATTTTTTCTTGAAAAGCAAAATACGCTCTTTGAGAAGCTTTTTCCTCTGCCTTCTTTTTAGAGGTAGCTCTTGCCTTTGCGACTACTTTCTGGTCAATGCTCAGCTTGACGCCAAAGAAACGTTGTCCGTCGATGCCGTTATCTTCAAAAACATCATAATGAAAAGTCCTTTTTTCTTTCTGGCACCATTCGATCAGCAAGCTTTTGTAGCTGATGACTTTGCCTTCCAGTTTGGCGATATCTACGTAAGGTAGGATAACTCTTTTTTTGATAAACTTTTCGCAATACATATACCCCTTGTCTAAATAAATAGCCCCGACAAGCGCTTCAAAAATATTTCCATGTATGTTTTCCCCAAAATGCTGTGCAGGAACCTTGCTTTCGATAAAGCGGATTAGGTTGAGGTCGCGGCCTAATTCGTTTAAATGTTCGCGGCTCACTATTTTAGAACGCATTTTAGTCAGATAACCTTCATCTCCCGAAGGAACCTGGTTGAACAGATGTGCCGCGATGACAGAACTCAGCATCGCATCGCCCAAAAATTCAAGGCGTTCGTAATTGATCTGGTTTCCGTCAGAATCGAGCTTGTTAGAAGAGCGGTGTGTAAAAGCCCTTCGGTAGCATTCAAGATTGTTGGGCTTGAATCCTAGTATTTTTTGGATATCAGTAAAAAAAATCCCGTCTTCTTGAGAACGGGAATTTGTAAATATTTTTCTGATGATACTCATTCGAATATTATAAGTCTAGTTTTTTCACCAAAACGCAAGCGTTGTGTCCGCCAAAGCCAAAAGTATTGCTCATGACCACGTTCATGTCTCTTTTTTGAGCCTTGTTAAAGGTAAAGTTTAGTTTTGGATCAATATTTTCGTCATCCGTAAAGTGGTTGATTGTCGGAGGAACTATACCGTATTTGATAGATAAAATCGAAGCAATCGTTTCAATCGCTCCGGCAGCACCTAGCAAATGTCCTGTCATTGATTTGGTCGAATTCAGGTTCAGCTTATACGCATGCTCTCCAAATACATGCTGGATCGCTTTTGATTCTGCAATATCGCCAAGTGGAGTAGAAGTACCGTGCATGTTCACGCCGTCTACATCTTCAGGTCTCAAGCCAGCATCTCTCAAGCAGTTCAACATTACGTTTTTAGCGCCTAATCCTTCCGGATGCGGTGCCGTGATATGATGCGCGTCAGCAGACATACCGCCGCCGCCAATTTCGCAATAAATAGTTGCACCACGGGCAATAGCGTGCTCGTATTCTTCAAGAATCAAAGCGCCCGCACCTTCGCCAAGAACAAAACCTTCACGGTCTTTGTCCATCGGTCTTGAGGCCGTTTTTGGGTCATCATTTCTAGTAGAAAGCGCATGCATGGCATTAAATCCGCCCATTCCAGCAATTGTCACAGCAGCTTCAGAACCACCAGTAACCATTACGTCGGCATGATTAAGTCGGATATAATTGAAAGCGTCGATAAGCGCATTGGTAGAAGACGCACACGCAGAAACTGTCGTGAAGTTCGGTCCTCTAAAGCCGTATTTTATAGAAATATGGCCGCCAGCGATATCGGCAATCATTTTTGGTATAAAGAAAGGGTTGAATTTTGGTACGCCGCTTCCTCTCGTAAAGTCCATTACTTCCTGTTGGAACGTTTCAAGACCTCCGATTCCGGAACCCCAGATTACCCCAACTCTGTCTTTGTCTAGTTTGTCAAGATCAAATTTGGCATCTTTTACAGCCTCGTCAGACGACACGATAGCATATTGCGCATAACGGTCCATTTTACGAGCTTCCTTGCGGTCTATAAAATCTTCTGCATTAAAGTTTTTCAGCTCGCATGCAAATTTAGTTTTGAAATGAGTGGTATCAAAATAAGTTATAGGAGCAGCACCGCTGACGCCATTGATCAGTCCGTCCCAATATTCTTGGACGTTATTTCCAATGGGTGTCAAGGCACCTAAACCAGTTACTACAACTCTTCTTAATTTCATACTTACAATTTTATAGTTATAAATTTATATAAAAAATACCCATGCTTTCTTCTTAGTCATAAAAAAGAGACAGGGGTATTGCATAATATCTTAATGATTGAAAGCAATCAAGGATTGAATCTTTTGTAAAAATAATAACTCCCGTGAACTCAAGGAATGCACGGGATGTTAATTGTTATTATTTTTTTGCTTCTTCTATGTAAGAAATTGCTTGACCTACAGTAGCAATGTTTTCCGCTTGGTCGTCTGGAATTTGGATATCAAATTCTTTTTCGAATTCCATAATAAGCTCAACAGTGTCTAATGAATCAGCTCCTAAATCATTTGTGAAGCTAGCTTCTGTTACAACTTCGTTTTCGTCAACGCCTAATTTGTCTACGATAATCGCTTTAACTCTTGATGCAATGTCTGACATAATCTTTTAATTTTTGAATTTAATTGTTGGCAAAAATAAAAAACTTTATTTTAAAACAACGTTTTAGTTGATAAATGTGAGTACTAATTTAAAAAAAATATTTCACAAAGCCCCCTAAAATGTATTTAATATCATTTATTATTCTTTTTTTTGTGCCATAATTAACGACGTCCCAATGAAAAAAATCATCCTGTTTGCTTCGGGTTCGGGTTCCAACGCTGAAAACATCATCCGATATTTTCAGAAGAAAAAGACCGCCGAGACAGTTGCGGTTTTTTCAAACAACCCAAAGGCCAAAGTCCTAGAAAAAGCAGCAGATCTTCAGGTTCCAACCCATATTTTTACAAAAGAAGAGCTCAATACAGGAAAAGTACTGGAGATTATTGCCGATTTAAAGCCCGATTTGATCGTGCTGGCGGGTTTTTTATGGAAATTTCCAAGCGATATTGTAGCAAAATACCCTAACAAGATTATCAATATCCATCCAGCCCTGCTTCCAAAATATGGCGGAAAAGGAATGTATGGCATGAATGTACATAAAGCCATTTTAGAAAATAAAGAAACGCACTCCGGAATCAGCATTCATTACGTAAACGAAAACTATGACGAAGGCGCTATGATTTTTCAAGCGGAAGTTGAAGTAAGCAGTTGCACAACTCCCGAAGAAATAGCGTTAAAAGTGCAGGAATTGGAGCATATCTATTTTCCTGAAGTTATTGAAAAAAAACTAAATTAATTATGAAATCATTATTGTTTCTTTTGCTGCTTCCCATTTTTTCCGTTTTTGGACAAGATAGATTTGAAGTTGAAAACATAGGCTTTTCAATTCAAGTCCCTAAAGGCTGGACAATATCAGAAGAAAAGGAAGTGTTGGAAAACATCAAAAAATTCGATTTCAATACTAAACAATTGAATGAACTAATCGTAAGTGATAGAGGGGGTTTGAATTTAGTGACTTATACAAAATACAATCCTAAAAAATATGCTGGAATAATCCCTACGATAAAAATTAGAGTTTTGAATACAAACGCTAAAAACATTGAAGACCTGTTGAAATCTGTAGAAATGTCAAATGTTGAAGCTGAAAAAGTACTTGATGATTTTACTTTTGCTAAGAAACCTTCAGTCGTTAAAATTTCAAAAACTGACGCTATTTCATTTTCAGTCAATTTTAAATTGAAAAATGCCAATAATGAATATAAAATCAATAGTGATAGTTATTATATCCTAAGAAAAGGATATTATATATCAATAAATTTTATTGAACAATTAGGTAAGGAAGATAATTCAGAATTATTCAAAACTTTAGTAGAAAGCATAATATTAAGGAATCAATAATGTCCCACGAAGTACACATCTATACCGACGGCGCTGCCAAAGGAAATCCAGGTCCCGGCGGCTATGGCGTAGTGATGGAGTGGGTAGGCAAGCCCTACAAAAAAGAATTCTATGAAGGTTTTCGTCACACCACCAACAATAGGATGGAACTTCTGGCAGTTATCGTAGGATTAGAAAAGCTCAAGTTTCCCAATACCAAGGTGTTGGTTATTTCCGACTCAAAATACGTAGTAGATTCTGTCACCAAAGGCTGGGTTTTTGGCTGGGAAAAGAAGGGTTTTAAGGATAAAAAGAATCCCGACCTTTGGATGCGCTATCTCAAGATCCACAGAAAGCACCAGGTCGATTTCAAATGGATAAAAGGGCACAACAACCATCCGCAAAACGAACGTTGCGACCAATTGGCAGTTATGGCATCAACATTGCCTAATTTGTCTGTAGATGCTTTTTATGAGAAGGAGGAGAAAGGGTTGTTGTAGTAATACCAGAAAGAGCGGATATATATCCGCTCTTTCTGGTATTAGAAAATCTATTTTTTAGATAATATAATTACTATACAAAGAGGTAGTACAACAACAAAAAACAGTAAACCTAGTAATTGGTATAGATTAAGAGGTTTGATGTCTCTTATTCTTTTTGAATTCTGAACTTTTTTCTTATAATAAATATGCACAAGTACCAACCATATAATACCTATAGGAAAAAATAGAAGTTTATTAGTCGAATTATCGCTACTAAATTTTAGAATTTTAAAATCAAAGGCAAAGCTTAGTAGTTTTAAGCCAAGAAAAAAATGCAGTCCTTGAGAAAAAAATACGAGAAGAGAGGTATTAAAAACAGGGTCATGATTATTTCTCTGTTTATAAAAATAATAAATCTTAAAAAAGAGCCAAGTATACATAGCATTTTAATTAGTCATCAAATATATTTTGCCTAGTCCCTTTGTAAATAATCAGTTAGCAATTGTTCTAAGTCTTCATCTAGATCATAATATTCATCATCCAATTCGGTTAAAGCATCACATAAATCATCATCAAAATCAATTATTTGAGATAATTCCCTTTCAAAAATTTTTGTTCGGAATTCATCGAGACCCATTTTTTCAATATTAACTAAAGTAATGGCGCTATCTAAGATAGCAGCAGACTTAAATGCCTTTATTGATCTTAGATGTTCAACGGTCAAATAAGCAAATTGTCCATAAGAATTAAAAAAGTATTGGTGCAAACCACCATTAAATACCTGTTCATGAAAGACAACTATGGTATAAGTCGCTTGTAGGTTTTGTGGCAAATTAATGATGTGACTATACCATAAATCTTTATCCTCTAAGATGATTTCATTTAATCCTTTTACAGCATTTTTATAATAGTGATTTATTATTTCTCCGTTGGTCATAAAGTTATGATTTAATAAAAGAGTATGTATATTGATCCAATTTGTAATCCGCGTCATAACAGATTATTTTTTGATAGAACACAACCCCGATGCACAGATAGTATCTGCGGTATAAAAATCCAATAAAATTATTTTCATCCTGCATTGGCATATAAATTATAGAAATAAATAAAAACAAACTACAACTTTTAGGGCTGTAGTTTGTGTTATTTGACTTTATAATGTTTAATACAATTTTATGTTACAGAAAAGGGTTTGTAAAAAACAAGCCTACAAACGCATGAAGTGTTTATTTTTTAGGTGTTACAAAATGTTTTTGAGGGATGGTCGCTTGCACGCCGGTTTTTGTATTATAAATATAGACCTTTCCATCACTTCTTGAAAACGCATAATCAGTACGGCCTGTTTCCCGTTTCGAATTAACATCCATGCCTTCTCCATAAGAAGGAGCTTTACCATAACTGTATACTTTTTTAGATCCGAAAGTCATTGCATTCGATCCACCACCACCGCCTTCTGTTATTTCTCCACTTGGATGACCATGGAATGTTGATTTGGTATCTTCATTTATAGTATGAGATATAGTTGCGTGTGAATAATCTTTAGGATTCGTTACCTCGCCAGGTGGAGATTCTGTAACTACACCAGTATTTGATATTGTACCTCCAAACTCTCTATTATTTGCATCTGATGTACCTCCTTTACCATTATCCTGATTAATTATATCTACCATTTGTTGTCTTGTTTGGGGGTTTCCTTCAATTTCTACACTATTATTATATGCTATATTATTACTGTCAAAAGCGGCTGAATCTCCACTATTCTTTTTTATGAAATCTACGGTCTTACTCTTCTCTTCTTTGGTTATTCCGTCTAAGGGGACATCAGAATCAAAATCTTTTTTGGTTTTGGTTGTTTTTATAACATAGGCTTTACCGTCTGTTTTGCCATCATTGCCAATTTCTTTTCCGTCTTCATCAATAAATATTCCATCGCTTACAGACATCCCGTCTGGGTCAATAAAATAAATAGGATTATCCATGCAATAATTATAGGGTGACCACCGTCTTGATGTTTCCACCAGCGGGTCAATATTCATCCATCTTCCAATCGCAGGATCATAATTCCTAGCTCCATAATCATAAAAATTAAGTCCCAACTCATCCTGCCATTCCATTCCGTTGTACTTATAATTATACGGAAGCGGATCTAAAACCGGCTCAAGTCCGCCAAGGTTTTTAAGCGCTACGCCTCCTTTAGATTGTTTATGCACTAACAAATCAGAGTTATAATTCGTATGCTTAAGCCCAAATGGATAATAATGGTTCTCTTCAAGTATACTAAGCGTTCCCGGATTTTGAGGATCTTCAGCATAGCTCAATCGGATATTCCCCAAATGGTCGGTATAATTAAATACATAGCTGTAGGTATAGTTGCCGCTGCTATTAGGTGTAGCCCTAACATAGCCCTCGGCAGTTGGGAAAAACTCCAGCAGGTTGTTTTTGTATTGAAAACCGCCTAGATAGTCTACAGTTCCCCCCACTCCTGTAATCGGGCTAGTAATTGTCTTTTTGAGTTTTACCCCTGCCGCATCATAAAGATACTCAATTTTGCTGGCTTCCGACCCAAAGACGATTTTTATCGGCAGGTTCAGATGGTTATATTGTATTTGCGTGATGTTCTTGTTAAGATCTTGAATCATATTGCCGTTGTCATCATAGAAAAAAGACGGGCCGGTAGCATTGTTCTGCTGAAAGCCTTGAGGATCAGTAGTAGTGTCCTCTACATGTTCCAGACGGTTGGGGAACTGCGTATTGTATACATAAGAAAGTTCATCAATCTGGATATAGGCACCTAGATCAGAATCCAGGCCTCCATTACGGCCAAGAGAAGTAATGTTTCCGTTTTTGTCGTATTGCATCCATTCGTTATAAGATCCGGTCATCGCACCTTCCTTGATATAGACAGCACTGGTGAGCCTGTTAGTCGGATCATAGGTGTAGCTGTACCGTCTCAGCTTATTGTCGCTGGCCGTCTTCCAGTCGGTTTCAGCTATATTGCCGTTAAAGAGCGGTGTGCCTGTTACTGGCAAATTATAATTGATTTTAAAGGCAAAGAGATCATTCGGATCGCTCCCTTGCTGCAGGTTGCCCGTATCGTTGATGTCTTTCAGCCATCCCCTCACATTATAACGGTAACCCACCTTTTGGAAAGCCGTAGCACCGCTGGTATCGCCGCCGCCAACATTTTTGCGGATCAGCTGTCCTAGCTCGCTATATTCGTTTTTGGCCAACAGTTGTGCCGCACCCGTATTGATTTTATGCGTATGCGTAAGCAGGCGGTCCTGGTCAGAATACGTAAAATCCTCTCGTACTTTCAATTCCGTATCCGAGTTCAGCCGTTTATGAGCGGTGATAGCATAGAGTGTTTTGCCCGAAAAATCCAGCTTGCTGTCAACTCGAGTGTAGCCCCCCAGATAATTAGTGGTTTTCGTCTGTATCACACGGACTTGTTCGTTATATAGGCTATAAGAGGTTTCGCCCGCATACGAAGTGCTCGATTGCAGCGCCCGTGTCCAAGATCCGGTCGGCAGGCGTCTCGGTTTTATGTTATTGTTATAAAATACAGTTTGACCTTCAACACTGCCAAAAGTCGTGGGAGCTCCCGGAAAAGCATAATCGTCATAATAGCTTACAGTAAGTACATGATAGCCCGATGTCGGCCAGGCCACATTGCTATAACGCAAGGTAACGCCGTTTATGGTGCCGTCAGAAGATGTCTTGGCCTCGTTCAGGTTGGTCGTCTGCAGGTCGCGTTCATCCTGCAGGGTCTTTCTTCCAGCGCTCGTGGCTGTCAAGGAAGCCATCCAGCCGGTATAGGCCACGCGGCCAAAGGCATCGTATTTGGTTACCAGCCATCCGGTCGGGACTGCTTTGCCCGAGAACAGGTCCGGAAATGGAGCATAAGCAGGTCCGTTTGCTACCACCCTGTCCAGCTGGTCATAGATGATAAACTCCCACTGCTTGCCCGGAAGCTTTTTTTCTACGAGTCGGTTACGGCGATCATAGCGGTATTGGTAGCATAATCCGTCAAGCTGTTGCTGCGTGGTGCTGGTTAACAAAGGAGGCAGCACAAAAGCCAGGTTGCCAAATTGGTCATAGACATAATAAGTTTCGTGCGGCTGTGTTCGTAGAACCCCCCTAGAGAGATAGGTGCTATAGGTCTTTTTCAATACTACTCGGCCTTCCTTGTCTTTGAATTCTTCGGTCGTATGCAGCGTACCCGAAGTCCAGTTCTCGTCTTTCGTCACGGTCTTATAAAGCTCTCCCGCGGCATAAAATCCGCCTGGCTGCTGTACGATTGCGGCAATATACAGGCCTTGCGAGGCTTGCCAGGTGGCAGGAGCTTTATAATATTTGACCTCATTGGCGCTATTGGTCAGGTAATCGATTTTTACCTCATGCCCAGAGTTCATTACCCAGGCATTGCCGGGAGCAGCCTGTTTCAGCACGCGATTCAACGGAGAGGCCTCAAATTGCTTTTCGCTAAAAGGATTTCCAGTAGCTTCAAAATAAGGATCTCCGGTCTGGGAGACGTTCGGAGAACTGTAAAAGCTCATCACATCCGTACCGGCACTGCTGCTATAACCTAATGTAGGGCTGCCGCTCACAAAAGGCAGGAATTCTTTCGCAGGCCTTCCATAAGCATCATATTCGGTATGCGTGACGATATCTTTTCCGGTATTCGATTGTTTATAGGCGCGTTGTTGTATGGGCCTTCCCAGTCCGTCAAAATACGTAACGGCCTCTGCAGCCTCTGCAGCAGAAGGAGTGGCGATGGGTGTATAGGTTTCGGTCTTATAGGTCGTCGTCTTGACATAGTTTTGGTTGGTATCCTGCGCAATGGCTGCTGCCGGCAGAAACAATGCGATATATGATAAAAATATTTTTTTCATGGCGTAATTAGTTTTGGGTTCTATAATGGTATTCGTTTTCAGATAAGAGCCTGCCGCTGCCGTCATAAACAGCCTTTAGTCGCCCGAAAGAATCATATTCATATTGAATCAAATCTCGGTCGATTACGGTAGAGACACCTACAAGTGGAATATATGTATAGAGTGTTAGCATCGAATTTGCAAGCCCCGGAACAGAACGAAGATTGGTAAGCGCAATCTGCAGGCCTCCTTCGTCATAAGGAACCGCTTCCGAAGCATTTTGTATAGCAGTAATGACTCCTGTAGGAATAGAAGCATACGCTCCGTTCTCAATCTTGGCTACCGGCTGGCTCTTGTTATAGGCCCAGATATAAGATACTTTAGTTCCGTTTTCTTGCTGCACTTCCAAAGGATGGCCATATTCGTCATAGCTGTTATAGCGCACTTTCGTTTCCAACGCATTGGCTCCTTTAGATGTCTGTACGGTCTGTGGCAGCCATGAGACATTCAACGGCCAAGAGTTCGAATAGTTGATTTTGGTGCTCGAAAGCAGCTCAGAATTGCGGTAGCTGTCGATCCGCTCGATTTCCGAAATACGGTTCTGCGAATACGGAGAATTGCCCGTATGGTAAAAGAAATCGGTCTTCAAGGTCTCTCCAGTGTTGGTGCTGAGGACGGTCGTTTGCGAGGCGATTTTCTTGTTTAGCGAATTATACGTATAGCTTTCAGACGTCCCTACTGCTGTCGGAGTAGAGCCATTATAAAAAAAGTTTTGAGTCGTTTTGTTGGTCAGTTTTGCCCAGCCAAAGCCTTCTTCTATGTTCTTGAAAAATATAAAATCAGGAACGCTGCCAGACTCGCAGAAACAGTTATTGCTAGAAACGCAAGAGGTCAGGTAGTTTTTATATTCATAATAATAATTGTAGCGCTGGTAGCCTTGTACAAAATCAGAAACATGATAAAACGGACGGAATCCGGTGGTCTCTTTATAATTCACAAACTCATAGTCATAGAGGCTTTCGCTCAATTTTCTGCTGTTCGCATCAAAGATTCTTTCTTTTTTTAGCAGGCCTCTCTTATAGTCAATGTTGGCGGTAGGAATAAAAGGCGGAGCCGTAACATACTCATCAATAACTTCTGGATAGTCGATCGGCGAGGTATACTCATATTCGCTATAGCCATTTCCGGTCTCAAAAACCTTTACGTTGCTGTAGCCCACATCAGCCCCCTGGGTTCTTACAGACTGTAGGTTATTGGTAGAAGTAAAAATGTCATAATAAAAAGTGGTCTGATCGTCAGGATTAATACGCGTTCCCGCTTGCAGTTCAATCCAGGTGCACTCTCTTTTAAATCTTCGGTATTCAAATTTAGGAACAGCAAACGCAAGAGAACCGCTGCTCTTCGCAGATTCGGTGAAATTAGCGTAGCTGTAATTGAGCTCTTTTTTAGGCGGATAGTTAAGTACCATGTTCGAATACTGCTCATAGAAGTCCAAAGGAACGTCGCTCCTGTCAAAATAGTCAATTCTTTTGATGCGGATGCCGCCCCCATACAAAAACTGTTTTGGTTCAGATACCCTGTTATGATAGACCACCTTTACGTTGTCCGAATCGCTCTGGCCTCCAACATGCCAATACTTGATACTGTATTGCACGCCCGCTTCAAGAACATATTCGATACAACATCCAGGAACAATATCCGGACAAAATAAGGAACCTGTTTGGGTCACGCCGTTTTTTAAAATACTAAAACCCTTATATTCTGCATCAGTTGCGGTTGTAGAAGGATAAAAAGTCACTTTCTGGTCTTGTGTGGCAGAAAATAATAGATTTTGAGCAACGCTTAATTGCTGTGTGGTAAAATAATAAGAAATCTCATTATCGGTCCAGTTGTCAGCATTATCGTCAAAATTAGTAATTGCTGTATTTCCGATGCTGGAGTAGCGGTTTGCTTCAAAATCAAATAGAATACATCCTCCTGTAGGCAGCGTCATTTTGGTAAGCACATCTGTCGTACAGAAAATAGGATCAGTTTTTCGGTCAATGCCGAGTATAGAACAGTTGGGACGTAGATTAAAATAGCCCCAATAATCCTTTCCGATGCTGTTTTCGCCCTGGCCATTAATTTTATAGAAAAGCTCGCGCGTTTCCTTTTTGGTGTCAATAAAATTTTCTGTATGCACTTTCTTTAAGATCATCCTGTTGTCGAGAACATAAGAATAGTCCTGCTCCAGGGTGAATTTTTTGATTTGCTTGTTTGCCCAGTCTTTGATAACGATTCCCTTAAACACATAAGCAGAATCAGGATGGTGCAGATTGGTGTCCTGTCTCCCTTTCGTATAGTTAAAGTCTATTTTTGCAATACCATTGATACTTATATTTAATAATTTTTTGGTTGCCGTATTGCGCTGGCTCAAGGTGTTGACTTCTTTTGGCAACGGACTGAAATTCTTCAAGCCCGGACCGCGAATAACGTTCGCGTAATAGGTCAGCGTAAGAGCCGTATTTCCAAAATAATCCTGGATGTTGAGCGTCTGCGATTTGTCTATGGCAATTTCCTTAATAGGAGCGGGATTATAGTTAAACTCGGCCAGTATGTTATTTTGGTTGTCTCGTATTTTGGATAAATGAAAAGCACTGTTGTAATTTATGGTTGGGGTTATATTGCTTCCTTGTACGTCGTCCCAAGAGACGGTGAAGGTCGTCGAATTAGAAGCCGTCTTTTCGATAACATCAAAGATAAATTGATATCCTTTTTCGTCATAGATCGTAAAGCCTGTAGGCACATATGTTCCTGTGGTATAATGGTTTACGATCTTAAGTCGGTAGTCGTCCAGTCCTTTAACTTCCAATTGTCCGGTAGTGGTATTTTTCTTGATATAGAACCTGCCCGAATGGCCCATAAAATTGAACTGCCATAGGTCATGTTCGGTATCATAGATGCCTCTTACTTGGGCATTCCACAAATACTCATTGGCAATTTCTTGTTCGGCAAGAGTTGCGTTCTCGTTATTTAATATCTGCAAGGCCTGGTCGTAATTATTGATATAATTAGGAGTTGAGTTTTGGTAGAGGCCCACTTTGGCACTGCTTCCCAAGACTAAGATTTCATCAGGCATGCCGCGTACGCTTCGAGAAATGGTACCTCCTGCAAAGAGGCTCCACCCAAGTCCCACGTCGCTGGCAATTGCATCGGCTGCGATACCCGCAGAATTGTATTTAAGTGAAATGTCCAGCCCGATGTCCTTAGAACGTGTTCCAGTACTAAACAAAGGGATGCTGATGTCTGGCGTTCCGGTATAATTGCTTACAGGAACTTCCTCAAATTTCATCAGTGCCGCTACGGTAGGCGACGGAGGAATGAGATTCGGCATCTCGCTTTTTATCTCAGGGTTTTGGGCATGCGCGATGGCGCTGATGCCCAGCATTGCTGCTAGCGTATATATTTTTTTCATGATGTAGCTTCTTTATTGTTTGTTGATGGCTTTTACGATCTTCACGGAGTCTTCCTGCACGTTGGTGCGTATCTCCACGATATAGATGCCCTCCGGCATGCCGCCCAAATCGACAGGCACGGTGCGGTCGTGGATCTCGAAGTGCTGCAGCTGCCTTCCCGAGAGGTCGTACACTGTAGCGGTGCCCTTCTCGAACTCGTAGCCCACGATCACGTTGGAGTAGTGCAGGGTAGGGTTGGGGTAGGCCTCTATAGGGTTCTTCTTCTCTTCCTTCTTCCTCTTGTCCTTGAGCTTCACGACCCAGAAGTCGTTGCGTCCCTGCCCGGTATAGCGGTCGCGGGACACGGCCCCCATCGAGGTGCCTGCCAGCAGGTAGCCCCCGTCGCGGGTCTCCACGGCCTTGCGCAGTATGTCCTCCCCGCCGCTTCCCACGGTCTGGGTCCACTGCTCCTCTCCCTTAGGGTCGGTCTTGATAGCGATATAGTCGTTGATGCCTTCCTTGTCTTTTTTCTTGGTGCTGTAGGCCTCGCTCTGGGCATGCCCCCCGAGCAATAGCGACCCATCCCTGCTTTCCTCGAGCGAGGTCAATAGGTCGGCCTTTCCGATATCGTAGGTCTTCTGCCATAATACTTCTCCAGAAGGATCAGTCTTTAACAGCCAGAAGTCGGTTCCCTTGCCGTTGGAGGCGTTCTTGTTTCCGGTTGTTCCCGAAGCAGAACTTCCTGCCAATAAGAAGTTTCCGTCCACGGACTGCAGTGCGGCCTGGAGCTGGTCGTCGCCTTCGCCTCCGTACGCCTTCTGCCATTCCAGCTCTCCCTTTGCATCTAATTTCACCACCCAGTAGTCGGACTGGCCGTAGCACTTTTCCGATTTGTTCCCCGATTCGGGCGAATTGGAAGATCCCGCCAGCAGGTAGCCCCCGCCGCGCACGGGCACGATGCTGCGCAACTGGTCGGCATACTGTCCCCCGAAGGCCTTCTGCCATTCGATCTTCCCTTCCGAGTCCAGTTTCACGACCCAGTAGTCCAGGTTCCCGAATCCGGCAACGGACTTCCCGTAGGCATCCGGCTGTCCGGCAGCAAGCTTCTCGCTCCTAGGGGAGCTGGAGCTTCCCCCGATGATATAGCCCCCGTCGGGAGCAGGGGCGATGCTCTGCAGCAGCTCCTGTCCGGAGCCGCCTATGGTGCGCTGCCACTGCTCGGCGCCTTTTGCGTTCAGCTTGATGATCCAGAAATCTTCCTTCCCGTAGCCATCCTCCTTCTTCTGCAGTCCCTTGGCGGACTCGGAAGTCCCAGCCAGGATAAAGCCCCCATCGGGAGTGAGCCTCACGGCCTGCAGCAGGTCGGCCCCGGCACCGCCGAAGCTTTTCTGCCAGTCGAGCTCCCCCTTCTCGTCCATCTTCCAGAGCCAGTAGTCCAGGTCACCTGCGGCTTCCTCGGTCTTGTTTCCGGTCTTTTTGGATAAGGAACTTCCGGCGAGTATAAAGCCGTAGTCGGGTGTGGGCTGGGCATCGAATAGGTATTCGGAATGCTTTCCGCCGTAGGACTTTTCCCAGAGAATGTCCTGGGCGTGGAGGGCGCCTGCCGAGAGGAAGGCGAAGGCGGCCATAAGGCGCGCGGTGGAGGGTTGGATTGTAATCATTTGCGAATCTTTAAGTTAAGGCTTGTTAAATTTTGTTAAAAATATAAAAAATAATTGTTTTTATAAAGTAAGTAACACAATAGTAGCAATTTTTTCTTTTGCAATACTAAGCATGCTGCTGCAATAAGTATTACAGAAATCTGTAAAAGTGTTCTGAGAGCAAATATAAGATAAATAAGAATATAATACTATATAAATACTAATATTTTCTTTTGTTATTTGCAATAATAAGAAAAAAAGCAACTGCAGCTGTTGTCTTCCATTAATTTGAATCCGTTTTTTAATACATTCCATTACAGCTTACATCCTACTTTTTATCACTTATTTTGATACACTAACCTATATCAAAAGCACTTTTAGGCTTTTTAAAGCCTTAAAAACAGAAAAGACAACACATTAGTCGTCTCTTTTTTATTTGAAAACTTTAAATTCACATTCTTATCACGTAGTTAGACACCATCTTTGACCTAATATTTTACCAGATTTATTATTGGATATATCAATTAGGTGGGGTTGGCTCCATCCCCGTCTGGGTCAATAAAAAAGCTCTCAATTTGAGAGCTTTAGTTAATATTAAGAAGTGTACTTTTTTATTATTGTATCAAACTTATCAGACTTTATAAAATTTTGTTTCTTTTTATTTACCTGTATGATATCTAAAAACCCTAATTCTACTAATGTTTTCAAATCTGTTCTAGCTGTAAAATTTGAAACACTAAATCTCGATTCAATCTCTTTTGTAGTTAAGATTCTATCTGAATCATCATGTAAAATTTTTAATATTTGAGCCATTCTATCATTCACATTTGGAATTTTCATGAATTTAGCCGCTTGGAACACTTCTTGTCGCTTTCTGCTTATATATTCCTTTAAAGCAGAATAAGCTTTTTCCATTGTATTAATATGGTAAGTAATGAAATATCCTAAATCGTTTTCATCAGCTTCCGAGTACAAAAAAGCCTTTTCATATTGGGATTTAGTATCTTTTATAATTCTTGATATTGATAAATATTCTGTCAACCAATATCCTTTTTTTAACATATACCAATAAAATATTGCTCTGGCTGTTCTTCCATTTCCATCTGTGAATGGATGTATCCAACCAATCATAAAATGAATAATACATCCTTTGATAATAGGATGAACAAATGCACCTCTGTCGTTATTAAAAAAATCGCATAAATCTTTTATCAAAACACTAAGGTCGTCTTTTAAGGGTGGGGTATGGACAACTTCACTATTGGCGTGATTTACTACATGGACATCATCATTATTTCTAAATCTTCCTTCATCTTCAACATCATCTAAGGTTTGTTTTGATATTAATTCGTGAATATATAATAGCTTTTCAGGACTAATATCTTCATTTTTATGCTGAACAATATATTTCATTGTAATATAATTGTTCATGATCATTTGTTCAGATTTATTCTTTGGCTTTTTTTCCTGTTGAATCATTTCTTTTGCTTTCTTTCTAGTAGTGTTTGCACCTTCCATTTGGCTACTAGAAATAGCTTCTTCCATTATAGAACTAATAATGAACTTAGTTTTATCAGTTTCGGCAATTCCAACATTGCTTCCAAGTGTTCCGCCAATATGCATGTCAAATTGATGCAAAGCTCTTTGAATATAATCTGTTATCATAAAACTAAAAGTTGTTTTCCCGAACTTAAGGTTACTACTTCTAATATATCTAAACATTTTAACTGCTTTCCATAACTCTTCTGGAGTACACCCTTTCGCTTTGTATTTTACCTTGTCCCAATACAAATAGTCATCTTGAATGTTTTTTAAAATTCCATTTCCCTGCAACTCTACCATTAAAGGAATAATGTCGTCTTTTGATGTTGTTTTTGGAGCTGATTCAAGCATGAATTTTTTAATTTAATTTCAAAATTAGACAAAATAGCGATATTATGCAAAAATCTCGCTATTTTTATTATCCCATACTTTAATATTAAATCTCGCCAAACTTAAAAAGTAAACCTAGAATGCTTGCTAAAAATCAAATAAGTATTTGTTGTAATTCTAAAATGCTTGTTAAAGGTATCTCTGTATCAGTACATCCCCATCTCGTCTTGAAATTCCTTCCCGTTGTACTTATAATTATACACAAACTGCGGCACGGGATCGACAGCCGCAGCGG